>ERZ857629.27-NODE-27-length-196313-cov-9.521278_pt1 | contig 196313 bp, 175 predicted proteins | sample MGYA00519700_ERZ857629 | MGnify/ENA primary metagenome ERZ857629 (study PRJEB31778, sample SAMEA3449351) | human gut metagenome | biome: human gut; feature: human-associated habitat; material: faeces | place: United Kingdom | collected 2010/2012 ... | reverse complement strand
CCTTGTATTTTAAAATATATGGCTTGTATTTTTCACGACAAGCCATGTGTTTTTTCGCACATACCGAAACGAAGTGAAAAATACCCTGCAAATTATATGTTTTTCCCCTTTCGATACAACCTCCGAACCACTCGCCCGCAAAACAAAAAAGGGGCGCATTTCATGCGCCCCATATTCTTGCAGATGTTTCTTAATGTAATTCTATTTTTCCCGAATGTGTTCCCCTAAGCCGGGCGGTCATTTCTTTTCCTTTGCCTTGGCAGCCTCGGCATCACGTTTTGCCTTTGCGATAATCGAATCCTTCAACGCCTCGCGTTCTTTGAGGGTCATTTTCTTTTCCGCAGGCTTGGTATTTGTTTCGGCATTTTTCTTGGCGGGAGTAGTTTTAGTCGTTGCAGATGCCTTGGTAGTTTCAGACTTTGCCGTGTTCGCATTTTTTCTAACCGTGGTTTTCACGTTCTTAGCCTTAGCATCCGCCGCTTTCCTGGCTTCATCTTTGGCTTTTGCCGCAGCGAGTTTGACTCTCGCCTTTTGTATCTGCTCTCTTTTCTTTGCAGCCGCAGCCTTTGCTTTGGCAGCTTCCTTTGCTTTCTTCTTTGCAAGTTTCAAAGAGTCGGACTTGGCTTTTTTCTCCGCTTTCAGTTTCGCTTTTGCAGCCTTTTCAACCGCTTTAGCCGAGTCTTTCTGAGCTTTTGTCAGCTTTGGTGCGGTTTTATCCGATGCCGTCGGCGCATTCTCCTTTGTCTGCACAGCCTTTTGCTGTTTTGCGTTTGTTTTTTCAGCTTTAGCCTTGGAATTTTTATCTTCAGCCGTGGGCTGCGCAGCTTTTGCTGCAGATTCTTTCACGGCAGCGGCTTTTATGGAATCGGCTTTTGCCTTCACAGCCTTAACGGAATCCGCTTTTTGTTTGGCAGCCTTAGCGGAGTCAGCCTTGACTTTCGCAGCTTTCAAAGAATCTGCTTTCTGTTTCGCGGCTTTAGCCGAATCTTCCTTAGCCTTGCCGGCTTTCAAAGAATCCTCGTTCATCTTTGCAGCAGACTTTGTTTCCTTGGTTTGAGGCTTGGCAGCTCCGTTTTGAAGCTTGACCGTTGTGCTATCCTTCTTCGTTGCCGCAGCTTTCGTTTGCCCGGTGGCAGCGTCAGACTTGGCGGCTTTTACGGTATCTTTCTTTGCTGGAACAACGCGGTTGGGAGTTTTCGTGTCGGATTTCTGTTCTGCGGCAGGAGCATTTTTCCTGGTATTTGCCGCACTCTTTCCAACCGCCTTAGACTCTGTCTTTTTCTCCGGCAGTTTCTTGCCATCGGCAGCCGCAGCCTCGGCGGGAGTTGGAATGTAAACTTTCACCACAGGTTCGGTCTTTCCCGTCTTTTTCGGAGCCTTGTTGTCAAGCAAAGCCTTTGCGTCTATTTTTCCGCTGTCGTCAAACAGTCCGTATGTGGTTTTCAGAACGCGGAATTCAGTTCTGCGGTTAAGGGCATTGCATGTATCCTGCTGGTTTTCCTTAAGTTTCTTGATATATTGCTCTGTGAGCGTGTCGCCCTCTTGAAGGAATTTGTAAGAAGCCGCAAGCCGTTTGGAAACAACCTTGGGTCGCAACTTTCCGTAGCCAACAGCCGTGAGCCGGTTGGGACTTATTCCGTGCTCTATCAGATAGTCAACCACCGATTCGGCACGATGCTGCGAAAGTTTCCTGTTATACAATTCGTTTCCTCGATAATCGCAATGCGAACTAAGCTCTATGGTTATATTAGCATTGTCCTTGAGAAGCTGAACAAGCTTGTCGAGTGCCGAACGCGAATCATCAGTGAGTTTTGCACTGTTGAATTCATAAAAAACATTCCTTACGAGCACGGGAGAATTGACCGAAGGCAGAGGGAAATAGACAGTGTCGCACGTGGAATGCTCAACGGAATCGATAGTCAGCTCCTGCTTGTAATTCAAAAAGCCTTCGCATGTGGCAAGGAACACATATTTCACACCGGGTTTGACAATCTGCTCGAAACTGCCGTCGCCTTTCAGCCCGAACTTCATGTTTGTTCCGTCATTTCCTATCATGTAAACCGTGGACTGGGGAAGTTCGTAGCCATCCTGCTCATAAACCCAACCGGTAACGGTATGCACCACTTCGGGACGCTCAAAAGAATAAATATGATCCCAACCGCGCCCGTTCTTACGATTGCTGCTGAAAAAGCCACGGTTGTGCACACCCTCGAAAGTCATTCCGAAATCATCACCGGAGGAATTGACCGGCGAAGGAAGTATTTCCACCTTCCAAGTATTGTTCACCGTGTCGGGATGGGCGCAATAAATGTCAAGTCCTCCCATGCCGGGATGACCGTTTGAGGAAAAATACAAATCGCCATTGAATCTGAAAGTGGGAAACGTCTCATCGCCGGGAGTGTTTATAGGTTCGCCGAGATTTTCAATCAATCCTATTCCGTGTGAGTCGAGTTGCGCCCTCCAAATATCTAGTCCGCCCACGCCGCCCGGCATATCAGAAACGAAATACACCCATTTGCCATCGGGCGAAACGGCTGGATGAGCATAAGAAGAGAGTGTGTCGGAAGAAATTTCCACTTTTTGCGGCTTACTCCAGGTTGCATCGGAACGCGACGAGGAATATATTTCGGCATAACGCGGATATTCGGGATCGACACTGCAATATGTGAAATACATGGTCTGACCGTCGGGAGTTATTGCCGCAGCTCCTTCGTCAAAAGCACTGTTTACGCTGCCTTGTAAGGACTCCACCGGTTTCCATTTGCCTTTCTCGTCTTTGGAAGTATAAAAAAAGTCGCCGTTTTTCATACCTGTTATTCCGCTTTCCTCATCTCCCGTGGCTTGCGGGCGGGTGGAAGTAAAAATAAGTTGGTCGAACTTCTCGCCAAAAAGCACAGGGCAATAATCGGCACGCCTTGAAGCAAGGAAAGGTACTGGATGAACGGAATAAGTGGAGCCTTTTTCTTTCATCTCCGGGGCAAGGAAACAAGATTCAATGCCGTTTCGGGTGCGCAAATCATTGGGTTGCAAATTAAGATACAACTCATAGTTCTTTTGAGCCGCCTTATAGTTTCCCTGCATCCTCTGCATTTCCGCAAGCCAAAAGTAAGTGGTTGTATCAACATAGTTATATCTCACGGCATTCCTATAAGCTCCCTCCGCTTTTGAAGTGGAATTTATTCGACGGTAGCATTCGCCCATAAGAAATGCTCTCATGCCGCGAGCTTCTTTATCGCTGCGCGGAGTAGTGGAATAAGCGGTTTTATATTCTGCGGCGGCATCGAAATACTCACCGTGTGCAAAAAACATATCGCCTTTCTTCTGATGTTTTTCGGGCGTGCTGCACGAAACGGCAAGGCACATCACCGCAAACACAATATATATTATACGCAACTTTACGCTCATACTTTGAAAAATGTCGCAAATTGCACGACACATTATATATTATAACTTCAAGGCATTTGTTTTATTGTTTCTTTTCTCCCGTTTTAGTCTTTTTGCGAGCAAAAGAATTATTTTTTACGCCCATCACGAAGTTTTCACACGGCAAAGCACACAAAATCGCAAAAATCTCGTAACTTTACCAACTCATATTTCTAATCTAAAAATACATATAATGAAAAAGTTTTCGGTAACAAAAATTATCGCTACCGCATGCGCATTGTTTGCACTCAACACTTACAATGCCGCAGCACAGACACCGCGCCCGGAATATCCGCGCCCACAGTTCGAACGTTCCACATGGCAAAACCTAAACGGCACGTGGACCTACACATTCGACTTTGGACTTACCGGCGGAGAGCGCGGCTTTCAAAAATCACAAGGCTTTGACGGAAAAATAACAGTTCCCTTTTGCCCCGAAAGCAAATTGAGCGGCGTGGAACACAAAGACTTTATCAACGGAATGTGGTATCAACGCAAACTTCAGGTACCCGCCGATTGGCAAGGTAAGAATATTCTTTTGCATTTCGGAGCCGTGGATTACGAAGCCGCTATATATATTGACGGGAACTTTGTTATGAGACATTATGGCAGCAGTTCTTCGTTTGCAGCCGACATTACAAAATTTGCCAAGCCGGGACAGACCGTTAATCTTGTTGTAGAAGTAAAAGACGACTTACGCAGCGGAAAACAACCGGGTGGCAAGCAGTGCAAAGACTTTTTCTCTCGCGGTTGCGACTATACTCGCACCACGGGTATTTGGCAAACTGTTTGGATGGAGCCTGTTGCTCCCGGAGCATTGAAGAAAGTTATTGCAACTCCCGACATAGACCAAAAACAACTCGTTATTCGCCCGCAGTTTTATAACGAGTCAATGGAAAATACTCTGACAGTAAAGATGTTTGACGGCAAAAAGGTTGTGGCACAAAAAACAGTGAATGCCTGCAATCAGAACATCGTTGTTTTGCCAGTTAAGAACGTGAAACTTTGGAGCCCCGAATCACCTTTTCTCTACGATCTCGTATATACTGTAAAAGACAAGAATGGAAAGACGATTGACGAGGTAAAATCTTACGCCGGCATGCGTAAAGTTCACACAGCAAACGGATATTTCTATCTCAACAACAAACCTTATTTCCAGCGTCTGGTTCTTGATCAGGGCTTTTACCCTGACGGCGTTTGGACAGCTCCTTCCGATGAGGCTTTGAAGCACGATATAGAAATGAGCAAGGCTGTTGGTTTTAACGGAGCGCGTCTTCACCAGAAAGTTTTCGAAGAGCGTTATCACTATTGGGCTGATAAACTCGGCTATCTCACATGGGGCGAATTCCCAAGTTGGGGACCGGACATAAATGATGAATTAGCTGTACGCAATTGTCTTACAGAATGGGCAGAAGTTGTGGAAAGAGACTTAAATCATCCCGCTATCGTTACATGGACACCGTTTAACGAAACATGGGGAAGCCGCGACGGAGTTTACGTTCGCCTCATGAACGATATTTATGACCTTACAAAAGCTATCGATCCCACACGTCCCGTAAACGATGCCAGTGGAGACGGACACATTAAGACGGATATTTGGGCAGTACACGATTATACTCGCGAATATGACAAACTTGTGGCAAACCATACCATTAAACCGGGAGTGGAACCCTATCGCAACGAACCCAAGAAAGCTTTCCTCGCAAAATATAACGGACAGCCTTATATGGTTGACGAAATGGGCGGTCTTCCTTGGATTAAAGAATCGGAACGTTCCTCTTCATGGGGCTACGGAGCCAACATTGACAAAATCGAAGACTTTTATAAAATTCTCGAAGCTCAGATTGATGCATTCAAAGCATGCAAGCACGTAGTAGGAATATGCTACACGCAGCTCACAGACGTGGAACAGGAGAAAAACGGAATATACTACTACGACCGCACTCCCAAGTTTGACATTGCACGCATAAAGAGTATTTTCGAAAAGATACCTTCATATATTGAGAATCCCCAGGATCTCAGCGACTGGAAGGCAAAATAACATTGCTCACTCACTGTTTTTCAAGACAAAAAAGGATGGCTTTCAAAAGCCATCCTTTTTAATTTTTACGGTTTCGTTTTCCACAATATGCCGAAGCGTTCGTGTGCCACCGTTTTCCTTTTGCTTTTCTATTTCAATGGAGCGCGGAAGTCGCAACCTTCTTTCCAGCGCGAGCAACCCAGTGAAGTTTTTCCACGAATCACCATACCTTTACCACACAACGGGCAAACATCACCCTCTTTTACCTTTCCCGAGGCGGCTTTCGGCTTTGCCACTTTCCTCTCCCGCGTTTTTCCCGATGCCGAAGCCTTTGAAGATTTCCCTTTTGCCGGTGCGGCAGTCCATGTTACCCGTCTGGTATTTCGTTCCGCAATTACGGATGCCACTACATGACTCACCATCTGCTTCAACTCACTTATAAATTCCGTTGCCGAGTATTCGCCACGCTCTATTTCACGGAGTTTTTTCTCCCATTTGCCTGTCAGTTCGGCACTTTTCAGTAAGTTGTCGTGTATGGTGGCTATCAATTCGCGCCCTGTGGCTGTCGGGAATATCGATTTGCGTTGCTTGGCTATGTATCTGCGGCGGAAAAGAGTTTCTATTATGGCAGCACGGGTAGAAGGTCGTCCTATGCCGTTTTCTTTTAAGGCATCGCGCAAAGAATCATCCTCAACGTTTTTTCCCGCTGTCTCCATTGCTCTCAGCAAAGTAGCCTCGGTATAAGGCTTCGGTGGTTGCGTCATTTTTTTCGTAACAGACGGTTTGTGAGAACCGTTCTCGCCTTTCACAAAATCGGGAAGAACCGCTTCGGGAACGTCTTTCTTGTTTTCCTCCTCATCGTCTTCGCGTTTTTGAGCGGGAAAAACAGTGCGCCAACCCGGCGAGAGAATCTGCTTTCCCGTTGCCTTGAACTTTACATCGTTACAATGACCGAGCACAGTGGTTGTGGCAAATACACAATCGGGATAGAACGCCGCAATAAAGTGTCTCGCCACGAGATCATAAACTTTCGCCTCATCGGGAACAAGCGTATTTGCCGCCACACCCGTCGGTATTATGGCATGATGGTCCGTTACCTTTGACGAATCAAACACTTTCTTGCTTTTCTTCAACGGTTTTCCGCGCAGAGGCTGTATAATGTCGGTGTAAAGGCTTAGCGAACCAAGAATGCCCTTGCATTTCGGGAATATATCGTCTGAAAGAAATGTTGTGTCCACTCTCGGGTATGTCGTAACGTGTTTCTCGTACAGGCTTTGCGCTATCTGCAAAGTTTTCTCGGCAGAGAAAGAGAATTTCTTGTTACATTCCACCTGCAACGACGTGAGATCGAAAAGACGCGGCGGGGCTTCCTTGCCCTCTTTCCTCGTTATGTCGTCTACCGAAAAGTCTCTGTCTTTTATTTTCGCAAGAGCTTCGCGGGCTTTTTCCTCATCGTTGAAATTTCCTCCCGTAGCCGTGAACACGGCACCGCGATAATCGGTGGTCAGAACCCAGTAAGGCTGCGGCACAAAGTTGTCTATTTCGTTTTGGCGGTTCACAATCATTGCCAAAGTGGGAGTCTGTACCCTACCCACCGACAACGGTTGCGCGCCACGCTCTTGCGAGCCGAACTTTAGGGTATAAAGCCGCGTGGCATTCATTCCAAGAAGCCAATCGCCTATTGCGCGACAAAGTCCCGCCTCATAAAGATTCTTGTATTCCGAAGATGCTTTCAGCGAATTGAAACCTTCACGTATGCTTTCCTCTGTAAGCGAAGAAATCCAAAGACGTTCCACATCACATTTGGCACCAGACATTTGCAGCACCCACCTTTGTATCAGTTCACCCTCTTGTCCGGCATCGCCACAGTTTATTATTTTGTCGGCTTTCAAAAACAGTTGCTTTATTGTCTCAAACTGTTTTTCCACGCCCTTGTCTTTTTTCAGACGAATGCCGAAACGTGGCGGCACCATGGGCAAAGCGGCAAGACTCCACCTGCGCCACGGCTCGTAATAGTCCTCGGGATATTTCAGTTCGCATAGATGACCGAATGTCCAAGTAACCTGATACCCGTTTCCCTCCATATATCCGTCATGGCGTTGGGTTGCGCCCAACACCTGTGCTATATCGCGTGCCACACTCGGCTTTTCGGCTATGCAGACTATCATCTTTTTTGTTTATCGATAGATATTGAGTAACTCATGTCCTTTCTGTTGAATTCCACACCGGGCATATTGAAAAACATATCCAACACACCCTCTGCCGCAAGTTGCTCCGGGCTGCCGCAAACAGGCGTAGTTCCGCGCTTCATTATCCACAAAATGTCGGCAACGCGGAATGCCGTGCCCAAATCGTGGGTTGCAACCACTATTGTCTTACGGTTTTCGCGCGAAAGACTTCGAAGTAGGGCGAACGTTTCTATTTTGCTCTCAAAATCAAGGAATGCCGTAGGTTCGTCGAGCAATATCACCGGAGTTTGCTGCGCCAGAGTTTTAGCAATCATAGTCTTTTGGCGTTCGCCGTCGCTCAGCGAGGCAACCGGTCGCCTCCTCATTTTCCTCATACCTGTCCGCGCCAACGCGTTTTCCACCATTTCGCGGTCATCATCCCCGAGTTTTCCCGAGAAATCCGTGTATGGAATCCTGCCAAGCGACACAAGCTCCTCAACGGTCATTTGTGCGGAAAACGCCTGCCGTTCCGTGAGCACCACTCCCACCATTCTCGCCAGTTCGCGCCGCGAATATTGCGACAACTCCACTCCGTTCACATATATATGCCCCGATGTCGGCGGCTGAAGCCCCGCCATGGTGCGCAAAAGCGTTGACTTTCCCGCGCCATTCATTCCGAGCAGGCACGTAAAAGTTCCAGCAGACAAAGAAGCTGAAAAGTTCTTTGTTATGCAGACCGTTGCCGACCGCCCATAGGCAGTGGATATGTTTTCGAGCTTTACGGTGTTTTCTATCACAGATGCAAATATACGAACTTTTGACCTCATCCCCAACCACCCCGACATTTGCAAAAGCACAATAAGCACAGAATTATTTTCAATCCTTACCGCCACGCACACCAAACACGTTTTTCCACTCAAGCCACTCACAAAGCTTCACGTTTCCGATGTTCGAAAAACACACAAGGCATCTTGTAAAAAATACAAGCCATATATTTTAAAATACAAGGCACTTATTTTAAAATAAGTGCCTTGTATTTTTCACGAAAAATCATATCTGATTTTCAACAACTTACAAAGGGCTATTTTTACGCATTTTTTGATCGTAATTACGCTGCACAAAAACGCTCTTTCCGCTTCACAGCCGGAGCAAATTACTTTTCGCGCCGCCCCTTTCAATTCCTGTGCGTGCGTTTGCCGCCAGCGTATGAACTTCAGCGTTTTTCGGGCTCGATTGTATAGTTATAGTTTTGGTTGTCAGGCACGTTTTGTTTGCCTATTCCCTTTTGCATCAACGCTTTCAGCTCGGGAAGGTAGCTGCGATATACCCCGCGCGGAAGAACCGAATGCTTCTTGCAAAGCGATGCCGCCATGCCAACAACTTCTCCCTGCATGCCCGTGGTACGCATGACACGTGTGGTGCCGAGAGCCACATGGGTTACACTTATATTCCTTCCCGCCATGAAAAGGTTGCTCACGTTTCGCGAATACAGACACCGGTAGGGCACATCGTAGGGCTGCTTGAGCAAACGGTGGTTTGTGGCGGACTTAAACTCGCGTCCTGGAAAATTCACATGGTTAAGCGAGTCGGGAAAATGAAGGTCAATGCTCCATGTGGTGGGAAACGAAGCGTCTTCGTGATACACGTTTTTAAGAATGTCGTCTTCCTTCAGAATATAATCGCCCATAAGCCGCCTCGACTCCCTTTTGCCCGCCACATAAGCCACCCAGCCCAATTTTCTGTCGGAATATTTGGCTTTCTTGTCCGAGTGGTTTTTGAGCCAGCTCCAGTTTGAATACACCGTGAGCATTCCGTAATCTCTGATTTGCTCTGCCTGTGTTATCTGGTTACGATTCATTCCCGTTTCCCACGTCCACTCGCCCATCAAAACCTGCTCGCAGTTGGAATCGTTGAAATTCATGCCGTATTTGAACTCGGGAAATTTTTCTTTTCCCTCAACCGAATACCACTGAACCGAGGCTCCCATCGTCATGGAATCGGGAACGTCGGGAGCGTAACGCTCGTGAAACTCATCCTTTCCCTCGCGCCCCATGCGCCAATCGGCTCCCGCAAGCACACCAACGGTTGCATCGCCCGTGCAGTCGGCAAAGAGCGGCGCGGAAAGCAACAACTTGTCGCCGCTTTCAATATTCACCGCCGACACGGAAGCAATTTTTTCTCCGTTCATCACCACCCCTACGGCACGGAAACCGGGATAGAGCGTGATATTCTTCTCTGCTTTAAGAAAATATTCCTTTTTGGAATCCTCATAAAAGGAAGACGGTTGCGCATTGCCGCCTTTTTCGGGACCAAATTCGCGAATCAGCCTGCCAAGTCCTTTGTTCGCACCCATTTCTATGTTTCCGCCCAAATGAACACGTACCTCGGAACTATTGTTTCCTCCCCAAACGGGACGGTCATTGACAAGAGCCACACGAAGTCCGAGACGCGCGGCTGTAACAGCGGCACACATTCCCGCAATACCGCCTCCAACAACCACGAAATCGAATTTGCCCTCAGTGGTTCTCCTCGGATTCAGTTTTTCGCGCCATCCTGCATCGCACTTCTCCTGCGGTACGTCATCTTTATGGCTCGTTATGTAAACGGCATCGCATCGTCCGTCGAACCCTGTGAGATCTTTCAAAAAAAACTTATGATTTCCGCTTTTCAATTTGGCTTTTCCCACATGCTGCCACGCCCACGAATCGCCCGTATTGCCGGTTACGCCTATTCTTTTACCGTCCACACCGACGGCAAACGCACCCGGACCCTTGCCGGAATGCCATGGCGAAGTCCAATTATAGGTACGCACGTAAACATCATACATTCCCGTCTCGCCAACATTGAAAGAAGTGTAAGCGTTTTCCACCGGATTTCCCATGCCATGGGCTATGAGATACGGCGAATACATTATATCCATGAACTGTTGGTCTGTTTTCCAACCGCCCTTGCATTCGAAAGCTTCCGCCTCGAGGAGTATGCGGTCGGCATAGGCACACGCGCAAACCGTTAAGGCAAACACCGTGGCGAAAAATCTGTTCATACGTTTCATTTTTGCATGCAATCAAAAGTCCAAGCCGTCCTTTTGCACATAAACGGCACATACATGCAAATATAGCATTTTAGTGAATACCGTAAAGCCTTATCTCGCAAAAACATAAGCAGGTACAAATTCAAGAAACCGTTCCACGTAAAGACAAAAGTGCTCTGCAAGTATACAAAAACCTCTCAGTTGATAGTTTCAACGGAGAGGTTTTATATTTTAACGAACTTTCTAAAGTTGCTATGCCTTATCCAAGATACTTAGTCAGGATATTTATATTTGCATCATCGCGCAAACGCCTCAATGCACGCTCCTTGATTTGGCGCACACGCTCTCGCGTAAGACTTAACGAGTTCGCCACTTCTTCGGCAGTCATTTCATTACATCCTATGCCAAACAGCATTTTCAGCACTTGCTGTTCGCGTTCCGAAAGAGTGCTTAATGCCGCTTCCAAATCCTTTGACAAAGATTCGCGCTCCATATTGTTGTCGGTTGTAGGAGCATCTTCGTCGGTCATTATATCTATGAGCGAATTGGAATCATCGTCTTGGAAAGGAGCATCCACCGAAACTTTCTTGCCATTAGTACCGAGTGCCTCGCGAACTTTACCCTCGTCCGTTTCAAGAATGTCAGCAAGCTCCTGAACAGAGGGACGGCGTTCGTTAGCTTGCTCGAAATTCACAACAGCTTTGGCAAGTTTGCTCTGAAATCCCACTTGGTTCAACGGCATACGCACAATGCGGCTCTGCTCCGAGATTGCCTGCAAAATGCTTTGGCGAATCCACCAAACAGCATAGGAAATAAACTTAAATCCACGTGTTTCATCGAATTTTTGAGCCGCTTTTATAAGTCCGAGATTGCCTTCGTCTATAAGATCATTGAGAGCGAGTCCCTGATTCTGGTATTGTTTTGCAACACTTACAACAAATCGCAGGTTGGCACGCGTTAATTTGTCAAGCGCACGGCGATCGCCTTTATGAATCTTTTGAGCGAGTTCCACCTCCTCGTCTGTTGAAATCAGCTCTTCCCTGCCAATTTCCACGAGATACTTGTCAAGCGCGGCATTCTGCCGGTTCGTGATGCTTTTGTTTATTTTTAGTTGCCTCATAATATTCCAAAAGTGCGCAAAAATACGAATTTTCCACAATATAGCAAAACATAAAACAATTTATATTCGCTTCCCGCACACCCAAAACGGCAGTTGGGGGCTTTTGTACCGGAAAATTTTCTTCTTTAATACCTCGCAACGCAAAAACAAACCGAAATCCGCCATCACAAACATAGGAGAAGCACAATTATACAGGAGACGTCACACAACTATAAGGTAATTGCGCAAACAAGAACATAGTCCATGAGTTTCGAATGCCGCTGCGTACAAAACTTTTCCTCCGGGCATAAAAACGAATGTCTCCCCGACGGAAATGCACGGGGAGACATTTTTCTTAAACCTGCTTTATTAAATTGCAGGGGCTTTATCACAAATACTTGGCGAGAATATCTATATTATTACTCTCGCGCAGACGTTTCAAGGCGCGTTCTTTTATCTGACGCACGCGCTCACGTGTAAGACTCAAAGTGTTTGCCCCTTCATCGGCTGTCATTTCGTTGCAGCCTATTCCAAACAACATTTTCAGCACCTGCCGTTCACGGTCGGAAAGAGTGCCTAATGCAGCATCCAAATCCTTTGACAGCGACTCACGCTCCATTTTATTGTCGGTTGCGGGAGCCGTTTCGTCGGTCATAATATCGATTAACGAGCCGGATTCTTCATCTTGAAAAGGAGCATCCACCGAAACTTTCTTGCCATTGGTGCCGAGTGCCTCGCGAACTTTTTCTTCGTCTGTTTCAAGAATGTCAGCGAGCTCCTGAACTGAGGGACGGCGTTCGTTTTCCTGCTCAAAATTCACAATGGCTTTGGAAAGTTTGCTTTGAAAACCCACCTGATTCAGCGGCATACGCACAATGCGGCTCTGCTCGGAGATTGCCTGCAAAATGCTTTGGCGAATCCACCAAACGGCATAGGAAATGAACTTAAAGCCACGAGTTTCATCGAACTTTTGTGCGGCTTTAACGAGACCGATATTGCCTTCGTTTACAAGATCATTGAGAGAAAGTCCCTGGTTTTGGTATTGTTTTGCAACACTTACCACAAATCTCAAATTAGCTCGCACCAATTTGTTCAAAGCTCTCTGATCACCTTTATGAATTTTCTGAGCAAGTTCAACCTCTTCGTCGGTGGAAATCAGTTTTTCTCTGCTTATGTCAACGAGATACTTGTCAAGCGCGGCATCATCACGCTTCGTAATTTTATCACCTATCTTTAACTGCCTCATAGTACTTCAAAAAAGTTTGCAAATTTACGACTATGTTCCGACATACCCAAACTCAAAACGACTTTTCCTTGTTTTTATTATGTAACGAATGGGAGTTTATTGCTTTTATTGCGGGAAATGACTACTTTTGTCCGCAACAAACGTATTTTAGACAATGAAAATAGGAGATACCGTAAGGTTTTTGAAAGAAGTGGGCGGAGGAAGAGTTTCCGGTTTCCAAGACAAGAACACGGTTTTGGTGGAAGATTCTGACGGTTTCGAGATTCCCATGCCCATTAGTGAGGTTGTGGTTGAAAGAGGTGAGAGCTACGAAAACGGCACATGGGCAAAGCGCAAGGAAGAACAGAAAGCCAAAACTCCAAACACCGCAAACAGGAACAGCAACGATGTTACGCCTTTGGAAAAAGCCACGGAGGACAAACCGGAATATCACACCAAACCGCTCGAACGCCGCGAGGGTGAAAAGCTGAACGTTTTTCTGGCTTTCATTCCCAATACGCCGGACGACATGGTGGGCACTACTTTCGACGCATATATAATAAACGACAGCAATTACTTCATTACCCTGACATGGCTTTCGGCTCAAGGCACGGCATGGCGGGCTCGTTTCGGCGGAACAATAGAACCGAACACAAAGGAGTTTCTCGAAGAAATAAGCAGAGAACAGTTGGACGACATTTCACGCATTGCCGTTCAGATGATAGCCTACAAGCGCGAAAAGACATTTGCATTGAAGCCTGCCATAAGCGTTGAAATGCGAATTGACGGCACCAAATTCTACAAGACAGGGGCTTTCAAGCAGAGCATGTTCTTTGAAGAGCCGGCACTGGTGCTTGATGTTGTGAAAGACGACATTCCCGTGAGAACCATGTTTGCCGATGCAGGACAGATTCGCGAGGCGTTGATGGGCAAAAAGGAAGAAACGGCTCCCAAACACCACACCGCCCAACCGGCAAGGATTAAAAAAGCCAACGAAATAGAGGTGAACCTGCACGACTACGCACTGTTTGACTCGACCAAGGGATTGTCGAACGCCGACATACTGAACAGGCAGTTGCAGGAGGTGCGCGACACCATGGAGAAGTATAAACACAAAAAGGGAATGCGTATAGTTTTCATACACGGCAAGGGCGAGGGAGTATTGCGTGCCGAAGTGTTGCGCGAATTGAAGCATCGTTACCCCACATGTACCACCCAAGACGCTTCGTTCCAGGAATATGGATTCGGAGCTACGTTGGTAACAATCAAATAATCCATAAGCAAAACACATGGGTGTTTGCAGCCTCCCCGACACGGCACAAAAAGCCTCTCGAAAAGGTCAATTTTTGCACTTTTGTAAGTTATTGTGATTCACTTTCTTAGAAAGGCGAAAAATACAAGCCATATATTTTAAAATACAAGGCACTTATTTTAAAATAAGTGCCTTGTATTTTTTGCAAGATGCCTTATGTTTTTTCGGGCATCGCAAATAGAGTTGAAAAACATCGGGAATTTTGTCCCTTTACGGGATGCAAAAACATATTTTGCGGAGAATTCAGAAAACTCATGGGAAAGCATGCAAAAGTTTCCCCGGTTTGCAACTCTGCCAACAAGAACAGGCTTCACGAAAAAGCCTGTTGCAGGAAAGAAATCATTTCATTTCGTGCCTTTGCAGGGTGAAGAGGAAACGAAGACCGCCTTCCTTGCGATTGCGCACCGAAATGTTGCCATGATGAAAGGTTACGGCATTGCGAACTATGGAAAGCCCCAGACCGGAACCGCCAAGTTCGCGCGTGCGACCCTCTTCGGCACGATAGAACCGCTCGAAAAGTCGCGGCAGATGCTCCTCGGGACAGCCTTTGCCCGTGTCGTAGAAATTAAAATAGCAAAAATCATCATCGGAATTGTAACATTCCACGCAAACTTCCGTTCCCCGCCCGGCATAGCGTACACTGTTTTCCACAAGGTTTCTAAAAATGGAATAGACAAGCGAATAGTTACCGAAAATCTTTATTTCGGGGTCGATGCGGTTGTAAACCTGCATATCGGCATCCTTTATTTTCGAATCCAATTCCTCAATTACATCGTTTACAATCTCACACGGCATCAGAGTTTCCTTGTGCATGGTTTCCGGAGCCTCTTCAACTTTTGTTATTATGGCTACATCTCGGATGAGTTCGCTGAGTCTTATGACCTGAGTGTATGCACGCTCGAGAAAATAGCGTTTGCGGTCGTCCGACAAGCCCTTGCACTCGAGAATTGTTTCGATATATCCCCGAATACTGCTCACCGGAGTGCGGAGTTCGTGGGTTATGTTGTTGCTCATCTGCTGTTTCAGAATGCGACTTTTCTCTGCCCGCGTTACATCGTACAGAGTCATTTCAAAATCACTGCTGTTGTAAACCACCACCTGTACAGCATAGTGCGCACTGCCCGCCGAAATATTGAAACGCATCACAGGAGCTGCCTCGCCGGGACTGAGCTCGCGGCTGTTGAGTCCCACAAACTCGCTGACAGGACGGAAAGCGTCGTTAGTCCAAATGGTATTGACATCGCCCGTAGGCACAGGAAGTATGGAATTTACATATTGCACAAAACGCGGATTGGCATAAACAATGCCTTTCTCGGTGTTGAAAATGGCAATTCCGCCTTCAAGATACTGAAAATGTTTCAAAAGCCGCTCACGCTCCGTCTTTGCCTGACGACCTTTCTCGTCGAGTTTGCGATACAGATTCATGATTTCACGACCTATGTCGCCGAGCTCGGAATGAGGGAAACTGATTTCATCGTAACCTATTCCGCCCTTTCCGGCTTCGTCAATGAAACGACGGAGACGCGAAACCGAACGCCCGAAACTGTCGGATATATATATAAGTATGACTATGGCTATGGGAAGCACCAAAAGAACAAAAAGCAGAAACACATTGGCAGGGCGGAGAATGTTTCGCACTCCCTCGTCATAGGGCCGGGCAACACGAACCACATAATTGCCGTAAGCTTTTGCGAAATAAAAGAAATCGGTATCGAGTGTTTCCGAATGACGAACGTCATAGCTGCCGGTTTTCACCTTCATGGCGTTGGAAACCTCGGGACGGTTGGCATGATTTCCCTCCACGCGCCCATTCATATTGCCCGATTCATAAACAACATAGCCTTTGCGGTCTATGACGGTGAATCTTACCTCACTTGGAAGGCACTGGAGGAACATTTTCATTCTTGCCGAGTCGAGCACTCCGCCGCTTTGACTTATTTCGCGCCCCACCATATCGGCATAGTCGCTCATACGGTTACGGAAGTCGCCTATACGAAGCCCGCGCTCATAGTGCATTTCGAAAAGAACCATTACCACGGCAAACACCGCAAAGATGCCTGTGAACGAAAGCAGTAATTTATATTTATATCCCAGACGTATCATTTTTCAACAAAGCAATATCCGTATCCCTGACGGTTTACGATTTGTGCTCCGGGCGCACCGAGTTTTGATCGTATGCGTGTGATGTGGACATCTATGGTTCGTTCGAGCACAAGAGAATCGTCCTGCCACACGCGATGAAGGATGTCCTCGCGCGAGAAAACCCTGCCGGGACTTGAAACCAGCATATTGAGAATGCCATACTCCTTGGGAGTAAGCATAACGTCCACACCGTTTGAACGAACCAGCTTGCGGTCGGGAATAATCTCAATGCCGCCAATCTTTATAGAAGAATCCTCGCCGGCAGACAGGACTGTGCGCCTGCGTAGCACGGCACCAACGCGGGCAAGTACCTCGTGAATGGAAAAAGGTTTGGAAATGTAGTCATCGCCACCCGCCGAAAATCCTGTAAGCAGGTCGTTCTCCGTATCTTTGGCGGTAAGAAAGATAACAGGCACGGGATTGTTGAGTTCTTTACGGAGCTTTCTAACCATGGAAAAGCCGGAAATTCCACCAAGCATGACATCAAGCAAAATAAGCGAGACACTGCCGTCAAGCAATGCCAAAGCTTCCTCGGCAGAAGAGGCGGTGATGACTTCATATCCCGCAGCTTCAAGATTCACTTGCAATATTTCGCGAATGTCAGGCTCATCGTCAACGACAAGCAACTTGCTTTTTGATTCTTCTTGAGTATTCATAATGCAATATTAAGCATTTAATGGCAAACATGCCGTTAAGAAGCGGTTAAGTTTGACGGCAATAAAAAATCCGCAACCCTAAAGAGTTGCGGATTCTTCTTTATTTATAAGTTCCCCCGAAAAAGAGGATTACTTACTGTCGGAATTTACTTATTTAACAAGAACTTTCTTGTTACCTACTACATAAACGCCCTTCTTAAGACCTGCAGTAGCATTGGCAGCATCAACGTGCTTGCGAACAAGAACACCGTCGGTGGTGTAAACGTTAACGAACTGCTTGATAGCTATGATTTCTGCATTCTTTATGCCATTGAGCATGCCTGCGCCCTTAACGTAAACGATAGCGTCTACTTCGTCTTCAGAAACAGTGTTCTGTACAAGACGCGGGAGGATTACGCCTCTCTTATAACCAATGGTAGTGTTCTTGGGTTCGTCAACAACAGAGTCAGCAAGGAAGTATCCGTAATGATCTACGGTTGTTGTCCAAGTAGCAGGAACTGAAATGAGACCGTTAACAGTATCTTTCTCTGCAGAAACGCTACCGTTCATAACAGGATTGAATGAAAGTGCGCTCTTTTCAGATGCATTGTATTCGCCGGGCATAATATAAACCACAGGTTTACCACCCTTAACGGTTTCGGTGCTGACATGTTTCAGTTTGTAAGCAGTAACGATAGAATCACCTTCGTCGGTAGTAACTTTACCTACGATGTCGTAAGGAGTAACGTCGTCGTTGCCGTATGTTGCAGGAACTTCATACTCGTAAGGTATGGTAATTGCAATAACACGACCGTTTTCGAAGTCTGCATATTCTTCAACAGCGAAATCACTATGATTTTCTTCCGAAGCTTCAACTGTCCAAGCGAACGAAGTATTCTTGAATGAAGGAGCAGAATCGTCAGCCTTGGTATAAGTCATACCATCAGCAAACCAAGCTGCGTTGTTCTTCACATAATAACCTTCGGCTGTGAGGAAACCTACCTGACCCTCACCGAACGGAACTATAGTAAATGACTTAGGTGTGTACCATGAAATAGGACGATAGTCGTAGTCTCCCTTTCCTGAGCCAGTGTAAGGACCGAAGAAGCCACCGTTACCAACATTCTGCGGAACAAAACGTCCGTTCTCGTCTTTCGTAAGTGTCCAATGGAACCATGATTCATAGTAACCGTCAGCAGAATATTCCTTAGTGAGGAAGTAGCTGTAACCTTCGCCTGCAGCGTGAGTATGACTGCCACCTGCGGTAAGAGACTTGCCGGGACGGGCATCATCAGCGGTATTAATTACATACCACATCTTATCTGCGGGCTTAACCATGTTATCATAGAGAGTTGCATAAGCATCTTTGAGACCGCCAATGATTTCTTTAATCTTTGCCCCAGACAATGCGCTTTCAGCTCTGTCATATTCTGCGAGTAAAGCGGTAGCTGCGCTTTCATAAGTTTGAAGAGCTGCTGCGGGGAACTCACCAATACGATCACCTTCGGTAAGGTTCTCGACATTATAGCGAGCCATTGCTATTGTAGAGTCATTATTGCTCAAATTCTTGAATGCCTCGAGCGCAGCAACGAGTTTGTCATAGTTTGCTTGGGTAGCATTACCATTGTTATACTCGTCTTTTGCAGCCTGAATAGCATTGAACAATTCAAATGCCACACCCTTATGACTGGGTTTGAGGATAGAAGAATTTTCGTCTACACCGGTTACAGGATAAAGGTTATATTCTGCATAGCCGAATACTGCGTGATTGTTTGCAAAGTAAACGCCGCCACCATTGTTTATGGAAACGAGAGTCTGGAAACGTACATATTTGTAGCCGCCAATGCCGTTTACGATGTAAGTAAGAGAATCTTTGTGGAGATTGCTGAGATATGACTGACCGCCAAAGTCTGCCAATGTCATGTCATTGGGAAGAGTTGTCCAACTCTCGGCATCGTTAGAAACCTGGATACGCATTCTCGCGGGAACACGGTGCCAAGAATTGTCTTGACGCATTACATAAGATACCTGAACTGTGTCGGGGAATCCTGCTTCGCTGTAAATGCGCAAGGAGTGAGGCTCGCCCGGAGTTTGTTCCTGACCACCTTCCCAAGTTGAGTTCCAATAAGTATTCTTATCGCCGTCAATCATGTTCTCAAGATGAGCACCTTCTGCGGGCGACCAGTTGTTTGCATAAATCTGGCTTACATCTTTGATGATAGGTTCGCCAACTGTGTAGTTTGTTGCAGCGTTGTATAGACGACGTGCCTCTTCGAATTTCTTCTTGAGGTTGATGTTGAGTTCGTTCTGCTCTTCGCTTGCAACTACATTGTTAACTTCTTCCTCAGAAACGGAAATAAGTGTCCAGCTTGTGCCGCCGTTCTCCTGGCGCGGGCTCCAAATTTGAAGTTTTCCTTCGTCAAAGAGACATTCTCCATGACCGTTGGGATCATAACCGAAGTCTGTATCCACAGAGTTGAATATACCCCATTTACCATTAGCTTTGATAGCCTTGAACTGGGCAGGAGTTTCAAGTTCTTTGGTCATGTTAACGAGTGAACCGTTGGAACTGTTCGCAGCCTTGTTCATGTACATCTTGTTCTTTACATTCTGCAAAGCATATCCGCCCTCGGCGAGTTTGGTTACCTTCCACAACTGTGCAGATGTCTTTTCTCTGTGAGTCCAACCCGGAGTTGTGTCGTTGTAAAGAGTAAGATATATGTAGTTTTCGTTCTTAACATAGTTTTCCATGTTGCTGCGGATGATATAATATCCGTCGGGAACAACATTAACCTCGTTGTTGAACTTGTTGCCTGCTTCAACGAGAGCTTTACGAACAGCGTCGACTTCTTCAGCAGCGGGAAATTCTTCAGCAGCCACAATAGCTTTTGCTTTTGAAAGAGCAGTGTCAACATTGTCTATAAGTTCCTGACTGTGTGCAAAGCCAATGCCTTCGCCAACCTCTGCGCCACTTGTTATGCCGTCATATTCGAGAATTGCCATGCGGAGACTGTCAACAGCCACGCGGCTTGCGTCGGCAATATGGTCGATTTCCTCTTGGGGAACACGGCGAATGTACCAAGCGGAAGCCGAACCCAGACCACCATCCCAGAGAACAAGTTTACCGGCTGTGCCGTTACCGGTCTGGTGATTCTCCATGTGATAAGGACGCGGGGGATATTCATCATAGTAATCGTGCTTGCTACCGATGTTAAACTGTCCGCCGCCAAGGTCGCCTGCAAATATGCGTTCTTCCTTTTCTTTTGTATAGTTAACAGGCTGGGAATCGGAGTGGCTTTCGGCTTTGCCGAGATATACGTTCGAACCTACGTTGCGGAATGCGTAATACATTCTGCCGCTCGTGTTGCTTGCGCTCTCATCCGGGAATTTTGTAATCTGCCAGATGAATTGGTTGTCGTTTGCCTTGAGGGCTTTCCAACCGCAGATGTTGCTGCTGTAAGGAGCAACCCATGCAAAATTGCCATTGTCCACGTCGGTGAATGCTGTGTAAGCGGTCTTGATGTAGTAATAGCCGCCGTCTTCAATCTGAACCTTAGCTTCGGGAGCATCAACCTTCTGCTTTGCAGCATAGAGGTTGTCGAAAGCTTCCTTAAGCTGGGCATCGCTCATTGTACCATAGTCAGAAAGCACATTCTGATAGGTTTCATAGAATTCGTTGTAAACATCCTCGTTCACAAAACCGGGATCGGTACCAACACGATAGTCGCTTTCGATGGTTGCTCCGAAGTTGTCGAGCAAGTCTTCGATGGCATCCTTAGGAGATGCTGAACGGTCGCTGACACGACGAATGTCCCAAACGTTGGTGTCCTGATACTGTGAGAACCAAGTGATGTTGAACTTGGAAACCTCGAACTCGTTGGCAAGGAATACACGACCGTAGCCGCCGCCATCACTCTGCATGTTTTTCTTTCCTGTTGCGTCAAAAATGTTCACAACGGTGTAGGTAGTAGGTTCCCAGTCGCTCTGGCTGCTACCATAGCTGTTTGAGCCATATTGACTTTTGTGCTCCTCATCGCTGTTTGAAACAATACAGAAAGCCTTTGCCTGCGTAGTATCGTCCACAAGTGCGCTTTCACCATTGGTGTATTTGTTGATCCATACATCAGGATCATCAAACGCATTGGGATACACCGCAGAATTGTTGGTACCCCATTTGAAGCTGATATACTTGCCGGTCTTTTTGTTCTTGATGTAGTACTGCGGAAGACCTGTTACCGCATTGTCCACCTGCGCTCTTTCAAGCACCCACTTTATTTCCTCCGGCACCTCAAGGATGGAGGAAATCGTTTGGCAGGAATTGGTCCGCCCATAAGTAAAAGGCACAAGGTAATGACCCTTGGAGGTCGTACCAGAACGCGCCTCAAAGACTACTTCCACGCCGTCTTCAATCTCGTCCGGGGTCAATACCCTGCCGATCATGTCCTGCGCAAAAGTACTTGGCACTGCGAGCAGCATTGCTGCCAACGCCAACAGAAAAGTCTTTAATCTTTTCATACTTTTTGTTTTTAGAGTTAATAATGTTGTTAATTTAAGCTATTTATTGTTCTGTTATTTGTGAATTTTTCAAGGAAACCCGTCCTTCATACCCTATTAAAATAGGAAAACACGTAGCAAATATACAAAGAGATTTCGAAAGTCGTATCATACAACTTCATATTTTTGCAACAAAAACTTAACCACAGGTTACAAAACGCATCAACGCAACAGTTCCAAGCATAAAAAAAACTTTAACAATATCACATATTGTGCTACATAAAGCTGCCTTTTTATTTCAATAAATGGCATTTAGTTGTTTTTTGCTTTCTCAAGCTTCTCTAACCCTACATGTCGCAAACCGCATCTTTTTTACATCAAAATCACTTGGGATACCGGAATGTTCGAAACATAATTTTTCAAACTCAAACGCATTGCACAAAACATTTTCCCTCTCATTTTTTCAACACTTCCGCGAAGCGAAAAAAAACATAAGGCATGTCGTAAAAAATACAAGCCATATATTTTAAAATACAAGGCACTTATTTTAAAATAAGTGCCTTGTATTTTTGCAACAAAATGACATCTGATTTTCAATGATTTACAAAACCGCATTTTAGAGGCTTCCGGAACACCCCGGACGAGGCATTATAAAGAGTCTGAAGCATGTTTTTTTGCGGCATGTTTTTATTGCATTACACGTATAGGCATCAGCTTTGCTGCGCAGGCGGCAGTTCTCTCTCCGCCCCGACATGTTGCGCCGCGATTTCCGCTTCTGCCGCACCGCACCGGGGAACAACGGAAAAACTATCCGAAAACTTCCGGGCGGTTCAGCATTTTCCCCGCTCTCTTTCGGACAGACACAAAAAAATAAGGCTCCGGATATTCGGAGCCTTTGTTATGTTACGCGCCACAAACGTTGCGGCACACAGAATTTCAGACTGTTTCGCCCTTAACAAGCTTTTCGGTGTCGGCAGCAATGAGCAGTTCCTCGTCAGTGCCTATAACAGCAACGGTAACTTTGCTGTCGGGCGCGGAAATCACCTGATCCTCGCCGAAGTTCACGTCATTCTTTTCCTTGTCGAGCTTTATGCCGAGGTTTTCAAGTCCCTTGAGCGTATCGCGACGCACGGAATGCTGATGCTCTCCCACTCCTGCGGTGAAAACTATGGCATCAAGTCCGCCCATGGCGTATGTGTATGCTCCTATATACTTGCGTATGCTGTAGCAATAGGTATTGCGTGCGAGCAGAGCGCGGCTGTTGCCGGAATGAACGGCATCGTCGAGTTCGCGCATATCGCTCGAAACTCCTGAAATGCCCAACACGCCCGATTTTTTATTGATGAGTTCGGAAGCCTGTTTGATGTCGAGGTTCAAATGCTCCATGAGGAAGAGAACAGCCATGGGATCGACATCGCCGGAGCGTGTTCCCATAACAAGACCTGCGAGAGGAGTGAGACCCATTGAAGTATCGACCACCTTGCCACAGTCAACCGCCGTAACCGAAGCACCGTTGCCAATGTGGCAAACAATGAGTTTCTTGGTATTAATGTCCCAGTTCAGGAACTCGCAGGTTTTATGAGATACATATCTCACCGAAGTTCCGTGGAAACCGTAACGGCGTATCTTGTATTGCTGGCAAATTTCGTAAGGAAGCGCATAGGTGTAAGCATAGTCCGGCATGGTCTGGTGGAAAGCCGTATCGAACACAAAAACCTGCTTAACGTCGGGCAGTTCGTGCTTAATGGCTTCGTAACCTTTGAGGTGAGCCGGATTATGAAGCGGAGCAAGCTCGCTGTACTGTTTCCATTCTTCAAGAATTTCGGGAGTAACAACCACACTGTGGGTGAATTTACCACCATGCACTATGCGATGTCCCACAGCATCGATCTCTGCAAGCGATTTTATGGCTCCGTGCTCGGAATCGGTGAGCTGCGCAAGAATGAAATTGATGCCCTGCTCATGATTTGTTATTTTCACCTTTATCTGCTTGCTGTAGCCGTTGGCGGCTTTGAGTTTGAGAAAAGAGGTTTCAAGTCCTATCTTCTCCATTCCGCCTGCGGCGAGAACGGTGCGGCTTTCCATGTCATAAAGCTTGTACTTGATTGAGGAACTTCCGCAGTTGATAACGAGAATTTTCATTTATTGTTAATATAAAATTGTAAGCGTTTGTTTAAGCGCGCACACACCGGCGCATCAGTCCTTTTTGCTTGCGGCAATAGCCTGATTGGCTGTTACGGCAATCATTTTATAAACATCGTCAACGGAGCATCCGCGACTCAGGTCGTTAACCGGGCGGGCAATGCCCTGAAGAATGGGTCCGATAGCCTCGGCATTGCCGAGACGTTGCACAAGTTTGTATGAAATATTACCCACCTCGAGGCTCGGAACTACGAGAACGTCGGCATGACCGGCAACCTTGGAGTTGGGAGCTTTGTGTTCGCCCACCGAAGGTACGAGAGCGGCATCTGCCTGAAGTTCACCGTCAATCTCAATATGCGGATCGAGCTGACGGGCAAGCTTGGTGGCTTCAACAACCTTGTCCACGACTTCATGCTGAGCCGAACCTTTTGTAGAGAAACTCAGCATGGCAACCTTGGGATGCGGAATGCCTGCAACATGTTGGGCTGTGTGGGCTGTGCAAACCGCTATCTGCGCAAGTTGTGAAGCATCGGGCACGGGAAGAACCGCAACGTCGCCCATGACGAGGAGACCTTCATCGCCATATTGCTCTGCCTTCGTTACGAGAAGCATTGCACCAGAAACACAAGTGATGCCGGGAGCGGTCTTAATGATTTGAAGCGCGGGACGAAGCACATTGCCCGTAGTGTTTCGGGCACCGGCAAGCTGACCATCGGCTCCGCCGGTTTTTATTATCATGCAGCCGAGATAGAGAGGGTCTTTAACGAGTTCGCGTGCGCGTTCAAGGGTGAGACCTTTCTTTTTGCGTATTTCGGTGAGCTGTACGGCATATTCTTCAGCCATAGGATTATTGAGCGGGTCAACAATCTTTGCTTTCGAAATGTTACCAAGACCGTATTTCTCGGCAAGTTCAAGGATTTCCGTAGGATTACCGATGAGAATTATGTGTGCCATACCGTCGGCAATGGCGCGGTCGGCTGCACGCATGGTTCTTTCTTCCGTTCCTTCGGGCAATACTATGCGTTGGGGATTTTCTTTAGCGCATTTTACGAGTTTGCTAATTATATCCATTAGTTCCTATCAGATTTATATGTTATTCGGTTTGCAAAGTTAGCTATTTTTATTCAGAGACAGGGCTTTTGCGCAAGCCATTATCGGCAGATACTACCGTATTTGTGATACCACGCGGCAAAGCGTTGCGTACCTTCTGCGATGTTTACAGTAGGATTATATCCTAATTCGCGTGATATTTTGGAAGTATCGGCAGAAGTCATATAAACATCGCCCGGCTGCATGGGCAACATCTCGAAATTTGCTTTTTTGTCCAAAGCCTTTTCAAGAGCATCGACGAAATCCATTAATTTCACGGGATGCGAACATCCTATGTTATAGACTGTGGCAGGCACTGAGCCTTGCGGAGCATGGTCTATGGCAAGCAATGTGCCGCGTATGATATCATCAATGTAAGTAAAGTCGCGAATCATGTCGCCTCCGTTGAATAGTCTTATCGGTCTGCCTTCGGTTATGGCATTTGCGAAAAGTACTGGCGACATATCAGGACGTCCCCACGGACCATAGACGGTAAAATATCTCAAACCGGTAGTATGTATTCCGTATAAAGAAGAATAAACGTGAGCCATGAGCTCGTTGCTTTTCTTGGTGGCGGCGTAAAGGCTTTTCGGATTGTCCACCTTGTCGTCTTCACAGAAAGGAGCCTTGGTGTTTCCGCCATAAACACTGCTTGAACTGGCATAGACAAGCGTATTGCAATGATAGCGGCAACATTCGAGTATATTGAAAAAAGCCACTACGTTGTTCTCCACATAGCTTCGGGGATGGTCTATGGAATATCTCACACCCGCCTGGGCGGCAAGGTTGCAAACCACATCAAAACCTTCGCAGAGGAAAAGATTTTCAAGAGCGGAGTAATCGGTTATGTCAAGTTTCAGAAACTTCAGGTTGCCATAAACTCCGCTTACACCTTTTTCCGTATCAGTTATCCCGAGAGCGCGAAGACGTTCAAGTTTAAGTTTCGGAGTGTAGTAGTCGTTAAGATTGTCAACGCACACAACTTCATCGCCACGCTTTGCGAGCGCAAGCGAAAGGTGATAGCCAATAAATCCGGCACCTCCGGTAACAAGCACTTTCATTATTTTCTAAGATTCAGGCGTCTTTTTACTTCCGACACCTATCATTATGTTTCTTGAATAGGTTATAAAGCCCACCGACTGCCCTAAAATCAGCACGGGGTCGTGTCTGAAAATGGCGTAACTCACTATCATTCCCGAACCAACGAGACTTATTATCCAAAATCCCACAGGTAAAATAGAATGATGGCGACGGTAGGAATAATACCACTGATATATAAAGCGGAGGGTGAAGATTATTTGTCCTGCCGAGCCATATAGCAACAACCAGAAGGGAACTCCCTCGTTGTGGAAGAACGATTGAGCGAAATATTCGGCATCTTCAGCCAAATAGACAATAGTAGCCACCGGCCAATAGAACAATATTACGCGCAAGGCTAAGGGCATTTTTCTCCATACCCCTTTTATATCAAGATTCCATATATATATATAATATGATATGAGTTGTCCGAGGAATATTGCGAAGTCTTCGCGCAAACATCCATAGACAAAAAGCAAAATACTTCCCACAAGGCTGCAAACCCAATAGACCACCGGCGAAACAATACGCTTTTGCCGCTCCGAAAGAATCCACTGAATCAGCATTCTGGCGGAGAAAAATCCTTGGGCAACAAATCCCACCGCAAATATCAAAGCGTTTATCATGAGCAGAAACTACTTGGAAATGTTATTTTCCCCGACATTATAGCGTATGTAGCGACTTTTCATCCAGCGAAAGGCAAAGCAATCCTCAAAAGGCTTTATAAGACGATTGCTTAGGTGATATTTCGATACTCCTTTGGTTCTGGGGTAATGGCGAACGGGAAGTTCCTTCATCTTACCGCCTTCGAGCGTTACGAGAGCGGCAAGAAACCGGTGCATGCCGTTGAAGAAAGGAATTTTCCGGGCTATGTCGGAATGGAGAACCTTTAGCGGACATCCCGTATCGGTTGCAGTATCTCCCGTCATGGTTCGTCTGAATCCGTTGGCTATTTTCGACTGCATTCTTTTGCCCCACGAATCTTTGCGGTTGGCTCGTATTCCCGTTACCATCTCAAAGTCTTTTGCATAGGGCAACAGTAAATTGAAATCTTCGGGATTTGTCTGCAAATCTCCGTCGATATATCCCACGAGTTTGCTTCCTGCCACGTCGAAACCGGCTTTCATTGCCGTGCTCAACCCGTGGTTTTCGACGGAAGATATAAAATAGAAATCATCATTGCGCTCGCAAATCTCATGTATTTTGTCAAGACTCGTATCACGTGAGCCGTCATTGACAAAAAGTACGCATGATTTCACCAAAGACTTCTTCAGATATTCACCCAATGCCTTTTCGAGCGCAGGCATATTGTCTTCTTCGTTATAAATCGGGACTATTATCGTAAAATCGTAATTACTGGTTTTGTTTGCTTCCATTTGCTTTCGGCTTTAGAAGTGTTACGTTGTAAATGAAATTGTCATCGCTGCCGTGTTTCGAGAAACGACTGCGATTGCTGTTATTGTATTTACCGCAAAACACGGTATCTATATTCTCAAATGCTCCTTCGGGCAGTTCTTCTGCAAGATTCTTATGCGATAGCAGTACGCAGGGCATGCGTTTCCTTAATTCTTCGTTAATATTCTTCGAAGAATAATCAAGCGGACGTATTACGCGCCCTGCGGCATAGACAATTTCTATACGAAGCTGCTCGCCCGCATTACTATAAAAAGGAACGCCTTTGAGTTCTGCCATTTCTTTTGTGGCGGATATGCTGTGATAATCGGGATTCGAGAAAGTTTTTGCCACAACCGGCATCGCCACCAATTCTGCTACGGCAAAAACAGCGGCAATTCCCACGACAGCCTTTCGTGCCGTCTTTTTATGACTTTTATCACACCAATATATTATAATGAATGCCATTGTGTAGCAACAAGGCATCATCATGGGCAGAAGATAACGCATTTTCTTCTCGGGCATAAGCGAAAGCAGCACCAACTGCGCCGCCGTCCACAGCAATGCAAATGTGTAAGGACTGCGCAAAAGTCCCAACTTTTTTCTCCAAACCGGAAACGCAAGAGCAAGAAGCATGAGCGGAGTCCATATACCCGTTTCCACAAAGAATCGCCAGTAATAAAACCACGGTCTTACGTTATGATTCTGCCACGAACCTGTTTCTTTATGAATTACATACTGCGCAGCCTCGGGATGAAGAGTCAGAATCAGCACATACCACCAGGAACTTATCGCCACCGTAAGCACAATCATGACCATAAGCGGTAGTTTCCTGCCTTTCATGCAGGGACGGCGCATTACCACAACGGCTATAATCCAAGGAAGAAGCAATGCGTAAAGCGAAACAGGACCTTTGCTCATGAACGAAAGCCCCGTCATGATTCCGGCGAGCATCATGTTGCGCCAAATGCGGGACTCTTCGTAAAGTCCCCGCCACAAAAAATATATCCCGCCCATCATAAAGGCGTGGCAATAGATGTCCCACGTGGCAGTGCGGGCTTGTAGAATTATCTGATAGCACGTTATAAGCATTAGCGAGGCTATGAAAGCGTAGTCGTCGCGCCGCGTGATTTTTACGGCAAACAAATAGAAAAACACAACGAGCATACAACCTGCCAAACCGCTCATTGTGCGCTGCACTTCAAGATTGTCTGGTGCAACAGCCTGCGCTGCAGCGGCAATCCAAGTTGGAAGCGGCGGTTTCTCCAATCTGTATTCCCCGTTCATCCTTGGCACGAGCCAGTTTCCGCCTTCCACCATTTCGCGGGCGGTTTCAAGGTTTCGCGTTTCCATTATATCGGGGCGCAAAAAACCGTTGTTCACGAAAAACGCCACGAAACACAACAAAGCAAGCAACAAAACCGCTCTACGCGGTCCTGTTGCTTGTAAACGCAGTCCGTCAAAACTCATAACGGAAAGTTTATTATAACTTTATTCCGAGTTTCTTTGCTATCTCTTTGGGGAGAGCCGCTTTGTTTACCACGAAATTCATGGTTTTATAAGCCACATATGGTTTTGAAGCATAGAACATTCCTTTGTAAGGTCCGTATTCGCCCCAAGAGTTCTTTACCATATAATATTGTGCACCCGTGCTGTCTTTGGCAATACCATAGATAACCATTCCATGGTCGTCGGTAGTTTCCCAATTGTCGTAAGCTTTCTGACGCATTTCCTGAGTGATTGTCTTTTCTCCCTGTGCGCTCACAACATTCTTGTCGGCTTTGCCGTCAGTTCCCGTCCAACGTGCAGCATCACTGTGACTCAAGTCTTTTTCCTTGTCGTTAAGAGGAACACGGGTAACAGCGCTGAAACCTTTTTCGCTTACGTCCGCACCCCATGCTATGGTGTAGCCGTTGTTTATGGCATTGTCTATAACTTCCATCATTTCGTTGAGCGGAAGATTATAGCTCTGCGCCCAACGCCAGTTGTCCTGAACCTCAACCACGAAAGGCTGATAGAAAGGATGGTGAGTGTAAGAAGTTATCGAAACATAATCGTCGGCATTCAAGCCAAGATATTCCACAAACGATTTCGGAGTGTAAGTCTTGCCGTTGTATTTGAAACTTTCGGGCAGTTTGCCGAGATAGTTGTCGTAAATGGCTTCCACATTCTTCTTCCAAATCGGCGAAAGAGTTATCTGACGTCTTCTCGAACCCGGTTCGGGTTTCCACTTTGCTATGGCGTTAACCACAGCTCCCGCCACGGTTGTAAGTTCGCTGAAGTTGAAAAGACTGTCTCCCTGCAAAGAACCCGGAGCAGGCATTGCGTCCTGCGGAACAAGTCCGTAGTTTTTCATGCAATATAGAACATCGTAAAAGCTTCCGCCCTCTGCAAACGAAACATCGCCGTGCATTCTTACGGATGCCTCTGCGCGGTCGGTCATTGTGTGATGTACCACAAAAGATTCGCAAAGATCGAAAGTTCCTTTGCCTTTGCGCAACAACTCTGCCTCAAGAAATGCGAGAGTTGAATAGCACCAACAGGTACCCGACTGGTTCTGGTCCTTTACGGACGTGATTGGAATTTCTTTTACTACGGAGAATTTCACCGTATCTTTCTTTTCGTCGGCATAAGCCGAAGAAGCAACCAGGGCAAGAGCCATGAGTGCCGTAAATAATTTCTTCATTACTGTTGTATTTTTGTTTCTGTTTGTTTCATATTAGTTCACGCCTCGCGGCTGCGCATGAATTCCTCCACATCTTCCACATGATAAGGAATGCGTTTACTGCCAATGAAGCGGCAACCCTCGTCGGTTATCAAAACATCGTCTTCTATGCGTATTCCGCCAAAGTCGCGATATTCGTCAATCTTGTCAAAATTCAGGAATTGGGCGTTGGTGCCGTTTTTCTTCCAATCGTCAATAAGCGCAGGAATGAAATAAATGCCCGGCTCATCGGTTACCACAAATCCCTTTTGCAGTCTGCGACCGAAACGAAGCGCGTTTGTACCGAACTGTGTGGAAGGACGCACTTCGTTGTCGAAGCCTACGTAAACCTGTCCCAAGCCTTCCATGTCGTGAACGTCCATTCCCATGGAATGTCCCAGACCGTGAGGGAGGAACATGGCGTGCGCTCCGGCTTTCAACGATTCTTCCACATCGCCTTTCATGAGTCCGAGCTGTTGCAAACGCTCGGTTATTATGCGGCAAACGGCAAAATGCACATCCCACCACTTTACTCCCGGCTTTGCCACCTCGAGAACGTGGTCATGACATTCCACCACTATATTATATATGTCCTTCTGCTTTTGAGTGAACACTCCGCTCACAGGAGTAGTGCGGGTATTGTCGGAGCAATAGTTTTCGTTGGTCTCCGCTCCCGCATCCACAAGCATCAAACGCCCCGCTTCGAGTTTTGCAGGCGAAGGATTTCCGTGCATCACCTCTCCGTGTTGTGTGGCAATGGTTTGAAACGAAACCATACAGCCGTAGGCATTGGCAATGCCGTCCACCATTCCGCCTATATACTGTTCCGTTATTCCCGGGCGGCAAAGGCGCATAGCCGTAGTGTGCATTTCATATCCTATTTCCGCAGCGCGTTCAAGCTCGGCTATTTCCTCTTCCGTTTTGGTGGTACGCATTTTCACCACTGCGGCAATGAGTTTGAGCGATGCCGCCGCTTTTTGTTGCGAGGGATGTATGCCGAGAAGATCCATTATCTGTATTTGATTGTCAAAACGGTAAGGCGGCAGGAAATGCACCTCTTCGCCTTGTGCCTTAGCCGACTCCACGATTGCGGGAAGTTCGCGCATGGCAGCAGTACGGGCAACGCCCGTCATTTCCGCCATTTCGGCAACACTCGTTACCGAACCGTACCAGACAATGTCCTCGATGTCAATTTCGTCTCCCACAAGATATTCGCGGTCATTGTCAACGTCTATAACACCAACGAGACCGTTTCTGTGCAATCCGAAATAGTAAAGAAACGAACTGTCCTGACGGAATTTATATGTATTCGATGGATAGTTTGCCGGGCTGTCGTTATTGCCGAACAAAACTATAAGTCCGCTGCCTACGAGTTTTTTCAACTCGTTGCGGCGTTCCACATAAGTGCTTTTGCTGAACAACATGATTAATCCTGTTTTATGCAAATGCAAAGGTACTAATTATTTCGCATTTACGGCGTAAGAGCATTAATTGTTGAGAAAACCGGCAGGCATCACTTTTCTTAACAAAATTCATGCTCTGCGCCCGGTCATAAAAACCTTCGAAACACACCTCTTTCCGCATACCCGAAAAAACACAAGGCTTATCGCGAAAAATACAAGGCACTTATTTTAAAATAAGTGCCTTGTATTTTTCGCCTTTTCAAGCCCCTGATAAACAACAACTTACAAAGTCTTTGTAATTTGCCGTAACTTTTTGGTTTTCAATCCGTTAGAAATATCGCACAATATTCGGGATTTTCACGCTTCCACACCCTCAAACAACTAAAACCTCAAAAACTTATCGCACAGGCAACAACGTACAAAAACGATAGCAATATACATTACTTATTATTGCGAAAACATTTAAGGCGGGCATTCAACAAGTCGCAAACATCCTTTCCTTTCATCGTAAGATTGCCGGCGGGAATATTTTCTATAGCCCCGGTCTCCTTGAAATTGAAACCCATCAGACTTTGCCTGAAACCGGAAGATTCTTCCAGCTTGCGCTTCAAAGATATTGTCTTATAATCAACGGCTATTGTTTTGAGATTGCGATTTTTTACGAACCGAAACTTTCTTACGTCCGAAAAATCAATGCTATAATAAACTCCCTTGTACTGCTTGTACAATTCAATCCTGTTGTCAAAGATTTTCAAAAGCGGAATATGCCGAATCCTGTTGTACAGAACTACTGCAAAAACGGACAATCCACCACCTCCAAAGAATAATATACCAAGCCAGCCGACAAATATTTTCTTTGCCAAACCACAATATTCGTCCCGTACAATCATGCAACCGATCACAACAAAAACCAAACAGCCTGCAAACAAAAGCAAATTCTTCCCAACGCTCTGATATATCCTTACTTCTGTCTGATTTCTGTTCTTATCAGTCTCTTTCATGTCTTTTGTTTCGGGTTTTAACGAATAAATCGCCGGAATAGCACGCACAAAGTTACAAAAAACGTGATGAAATCTCTCCCACCACGTCTTTTTGTATGATTTACTACTTAATATTCCAACCTATCAGGAAAAACATTATGGGAAACTCTATTTTTGGTCGTAAAAACTGGAAAATCCTGTCATACGGTTATGCAAACTGCGCGTAAAAATACGGATAATCGTAAAAGGTTTGTTATTCTTCAACGCCTCTATATCCTTGGATTCTACAAGTTCAATGTGCTGTATGAAATCATCATCAAGTTTATAAAGATCAACATCTTTCATTATAAAGAACTTGTTTATCATATAAACTACATTGCCTTTCACATCAGGAAAATCTTTCTTACGAATATCTTCTAACGACACCAATTTGTAATCCTCCTTCATATAATGAAAAAAAGAAAGAATACTACATTTCATGCCGCCAATCATGACGTATCCTTCCTTTGTTTTTCCCGGCGGACATGCTAACCAAACCGAATCATTCCTATTACCCACACCTTTTATCCAAACAGGATAACGCACAGGACACAGAGAAGTATCGGCATTTTCCACAAGATGCCAATCTATTCCTATTCCGCTTTTTATAAACACACCGTCGAGCACAATTCCTTCACCTCCTCTATTTCCAACATCGTTAAACCAGAAATCGTTATCCTCTTCCAGTTTGGAATTGGCTTCTACAAAATATGTAATTTGCGCTCTACACAAACTTGGCAAGAGCAATACCATGATATACAACAACAATATTCTTTTCATTTCTTATTTGTAAAAAGATTTCAATACCCCCAATACTTAGGGAAAATATTATGTGGCGTTCTTGTAAAAATACGTACCACAGTAAACTCCGGTAAGTCTGCCAAAACGTCTATATCGGTAGACTTAACCTTCTCTACTTTTTCCACTTTTAGACGTTCTATCCTGTAAAGTTCCGCATTCTTCATTACAAAGAACTTATTAATCATATAGAGCACCTTACCCTTGACTTCAGGGCAATACGTCTCCCGCACTTCGTCAAGTGTCATGAAACAAAGGCTTGTATTGTTAGAGTCATAATCCGTGAGCTGCGTGCATCGAAAGCCTCTTATATTAATATATCCCAATTCGGTTTTCCTCGGATCTACACTTACTACCATTGTGTCCTTTTCAGGACCGATTTTAGTAATTGTGAAAGGATAATTTATCTCTTTCTTCCTTACTATGTTCAAAGGCAATCCTATCAAATTCTTAACAAAAATTCCGTCAACCGTAAAGCCTCGTGTCCAATTGTTCCATTGATAATCCGTCATGTATTCCAAATCTTCTCCGGGCGGATGATATGGTGCGTACTGCGCAAAAGCCGCAAACGGCAACAGTATTACAATAATCGCAATTACTTTTTTCATTTCGGTTCTCTTAATTCGGTAAACATCATTGCACATATCGTTGTCATAAAATACTGAAACTTCCTAATACCCCAGCTTATCGGGAAAAACATTATGCGGAGTCCACGTAAATATCCGCACCAACGTAAATTCGGGTTGGTCGGAAAGAACTTTTATATCCTTGGATTTTACGGTTTCCACCCTATATACAAAAGTAGGATCCAATCTGTAAAGTTCTTCGTTGTCCATGATGAAAAACTTATTTATCATATAAACCACTTTTCCCTTTACTTTCGGGCAGAAAAGCTTTCTAATCTCATCCAAAGAATAAAGTTCTACATTTTCAGGATGCTCTTTCGATACATAAAGGGTAATATCATGGCAATTAAATCCTTTGACCGGCAAACATTTATTTTCATATTTCTCCCACCACCCTTTGGGAACAAGTATGGAATCTTTTGCCGCCCCCACATTCTTTATTGTAAACGGTAAAGCCTTGTGTACTTTTTCCACTTTATTCAGATTTATTCCTATAGGATTCTTGATGAACTCCCCATTGAGCACAAAGCCACGATTCCATTTGTTCCACTGATAATCTGTCATGTATTCAAACTGCTCGTTCACATCATGTTTTACGACATATTGCGCATGCAGGCACAATGGCAATATTGCCAGCAAAACCCATATAATTCTTTTCATCTTATTTTCTTTTTATGTTTAACGCAAAGGGTCGTACCATTCACTGTACCTCACGGAAAGATTGTGCATGTTTTTTGTGAATATCCGAAGTATGTGAAACGGTTTACGATTCTTCAACACATCTATATTCTTTGAGTTTACGAGTTCCACATGTTGTATGAAATCCAAGTCCAATTTGTAATAATCGGCATCGGTCATGATAAACAACTTATTTATCATGTAAAGGAAATCACCTTTAACGTCCGGATAAATTTTTCTTCGCAATTCGTCAAGAGTAACCAGCGTATAATCTTCCTTTTCATACCTGTACACTTCCATGTACTTGCATTTCATGCTGCCCACCATCAAATATCCTTTTCCTTTATCATCATCAAAGACATCGGGGCTTTCTACATAAACAGAATCATTTGCCTTTCCCACACCATGCACCCACATGGGATATTTCACAGGAGTATCGGTCGTATCGAGATTTACCAGATATCTGTAGTCGAATCCTATTTCGCTTTTTACGGATACTCCATCTACAACAACAAGAGTCTTTGCCGTGGGATACAACCTGTTGAAGCTGTTATCGGACAAACCATCATATTGAGAATTTATGTCCCAAAAAATTCTCTCCTGCGAATATGCCGCCATAGAACATATCACGCAAACAGCCAGTAACAATATTTTCTTCATGGTTGCTCATTTTTTCTTTTATATGTCCGTAAAAACGGCTCTGCACCTCAAGTTCGGGAAACGGCTTTTGCCCACATCATTCAAAGTTTCCATGTCTTTTAAGGTTTTGTGTCTTATTTCTGTTTTACCTATGTTTCGTGTTTGCACCGCTTGGCGGTGTTTCACAAAGTACACGTTGCAAATATATCGTTTTTTGCGACACGCTTCATTTCACGAGCAATATTTTTGCATATTTTTCTCGTTTTTTATTCAACAGGTCCCGTTTCGGGGTGTTTCCGGGACAAAAAGCTTTTCCTGTAAGGTTGACACCTGTTCCGTTCCCCTTTTCCGTCTGTCCGCTTTCAGAAAATGACAAAAAAAGGAAAGAACAAGTGTCCGGGGCGAAGCCGTTTTTTCGGATTGACAACCGATTTCCCAGAGATGAAAACAGACAGGAAAAATCACACAAGGCATGTGCGAAAAAACATAAGGCATATATTTTAAAATACAAGGCACTTATTTTAAAATAAGTGCCTTGTATTTTTCGCCTTTTCAAACATCTATTTTACAACAACTTACAAAACCCGAAAAATCAGCCTTGAAACGAGAGCCGGAAACGGGCAAATCTGCACGTTTCATCATGACGGAAAACGATAAATTTTTCAAGGTAGCAGAAGAATTGGAAACCATGCGCGTGAACGATCAGGCGGTGAGGTTTTTACTTATGGACACACAGAAAAGATTCGGAAAAGAAAGCAGCGAATATGAAAAGGTTCACAAATACATGACCGGACTTGACAAAGAAAACACTTTGAGAGCCAAAAATATCGTAGAGCAATATGGTTGGCTGTCGAAAGAAGACGTGGGCGACGATGCCGAGGAAGGGCTGTTTCTTATAGTGCAGCACAGTGTGGATTCGGCATTTCAGAGCCGCTGTCTCGAAAAACTAAGACAGGCTGTCAAAGACGATGAATCGCTTAAATGGCAGTATGCTTTTCTTGTGGACCGTTTTGCAATGAATAACGGAGAACGTCAGGTTTACGGCACACAAAAAATTGAGATAGACGGAGTTCCCTACCCCGTTCCCCTTAAAAATCCGCGTCGCGTGAATTCGCTGCGCAAGAAAATGGGAATGGAGTCGCTTTGGAAGGAACTGCAAGAGGACTACGGGGGAAAATGGAATCTGAAAAAGTATCTTGAAAGCGAAAGCAAATCGGAAGAAGTATATAGCAACTGGTTGAAAAAGAACCGCAATGTCCGATAGCCCAGCGGAAAGCCGGAGAGGCTAAAACTTAACGGTTTCGCACACCGCGCCGAGGTATTTTTCATACGCCGCAACCATAAATCTCAGGCATTCGTCCATTTTGTTTTCATTGCCGTCGTACCCGTTCACCACCGCAAGCATGCGCGTAGTGGCGAGAGACATCTTGGTGCGCTCGTTGTCGCTTGTGGGAGTGCCTATACCGCCTGCGGAATCGCGATAAACCGGCATGCCTTCTATATTAAGTACACCGCGCCCTATTCCCTCGTATGGCTCGCCCGCACGTCCCACTCCGAGAACAATGTCGTTGCCCTGTATTTTGTCGTAATCGAAGCATCCTACACTGTAACCGTAGTCTATGCTCACGAGATTGCCTATGTCAACCGCAGTATTCACGGTCCATAATTCCTTACCCTGCAAAATGCGGCGCACAAGTTGTTCGTTCGACGGACGATAGCGCGACGGATCCTTGCCACACGCCTTATATACCCTGCGCGTAGCCTCTATGCCGCTTATATGTTTTATGGTGTCAACGGTTTGGCGCATCTTCAATTCGCCGGCTTTGACACGAATCTCATTCCAAAGCTCCTCACTGTATTCGGAGTTGGTAAATTCCGCATACAAAGCACCTCCCACAAAATCGGGACAGGCACTGCGTATCTGTTCCGAGACAATCAAATTTTTCTTTTCCATGCCACACGACGTTATATACTGCAAAATTGCGCATTTTATAAATGTTGCGCGCACCCGAAGCATCATTTTTCTGCGCAGTAAGAATGTCAAAACCATGATTTCCCCGAGAAAAAGCACGTTTTCAATCAATTTCTCTCCGAAAATTGCATTTGGTCAAAGTTATTTGCCAAGTGTTATTTGCAATATTGCGCAGAAATGAGTAATTTTGCGCTGAAATAAAGCGCGAATAAAATAACTATGCGTGACCTTACATTTATGGAAAAATTTTTTCAGTCACACGCTTACATGTTAAGCCATCTGAACGCACCCGTTCAGCGTTCGCTAATGGACAGAATTGACTGGAGTCACAGGATGATTGGGATACGAGGCCCGAGAGGCGTTGGCAAAACCACGTTTCTTCTTCAATATGCCCGCGATCACTTTGATCCGCAACTTCAGCAGTGCCTGTACATAAGCATGAACAACTTTTATTTCCAGGGGCGCGGAATCGTGGAATTCACAGAAGATTTCGTGCGCTACGGAGGCAGAGTACTTCTGATAGATCAGGTTTTCAAGCAGCCCAACTACGCTGCCGATCTCGTGGAATGCTACCGACGTTTTGACAAGTTGCATATAATCTATGCCACTTCCTCTGTAATTCCTCCCGACAGCGAGGCACAACGCGAGCTAAACAGAATCAGCGATGTTTATGTGCTTCACGGATTCTCATTCCGCGAATTTGTAAACTCGCAAACCGGTCTGAATTTCCGTTCTTACAGTCTTAACGAAATTCTCGAAGGACACGAACAGATATTGAAGACCATTCTTCCGAAAGTACGTCCGTGGAACTATTTCCAAGATTACCTCCACCACGGCTACTATCCGTTCTTCCTCGAAACACACAACTTCACGGAACAACTGCTGAAGTCAATAAACATGATGATCGAGGTTGACATTCTGTTCATAAAGCAAATAGACCTGAAATATCTGGCAAGAATACGCAAACTGCTCTATCTGCTGGGCATGGAAGGCATTACCGCGCCAAATGTAACCAAACTCGCCGACGAGATAGGCACCTCGCGCGCCACGGTAATGAACTACATAAAAGATTTGGAGGAGGCAAGGCTCGTGAACCTTGTTTACCGCGAAGGCGAAGAGTTTCCCAAGAAACCCGTACAAATCATGATTCACAACACAAACCTGCTCTACGCCATAAGCTCGCGCAATGCCGAAGAGCAAGAGGTCATGGAAACTTTCTTCGCAAACAGCGTGTGGAGACATCACAGTGTGAGCAAAGGCAAACGCACCGGTTCGTACATTATAGACGGACACAACATTGTGGTTTGCGATAAATCGCGCCGCTTCAAGGCACAGGACGGAGTGTATTTCGCACGCTACAACGCCGAAGTGGGACACGGAACCGACATTCCGCTATGGCTCTTCGGATTCCTCCACTAATAAATTCAGGAACAAACGAAAATTTACATAACATTTCATTCAATTACAAAATGAGTAAGGAAAAGAAATTCATAACATGTGATGGTAACCAAGCCGCAGCCCACGTAGCATATATGTTCTCGGAGGTTGCAGCCATATATCCCATCACTCCTTCGTCTCCAATGGCAGAGCACATTGACGAGTGGGCTGCCGACGGAAGAAAGAACCTCTTCGGCGACACCGTATCCGTACAGGAAATGCAATCCGAGGGAGGTGCAGCAGGTGCTGTGCACGGTTCGCTTCAAGCAGGTGCGTTAACATCGACATTTACGGCATCACAGGGCTTGCTCCTAATGATTCCGAACATGTATAAAATAGCAGGCGAATTATTACCCTGCGTTTTCCACGTATCAGCCCGCACTTTGGCATCACACTCTCTCTGTATTTTCGGAGACCATAGCGATGTCATGGCTTGCCGTCAGACAGGTTTCGCAATGTTGTGCGAAGGCAGCGTACAGGAAGTAATGGATTTGTCGGCAGTTGCCCATCTCGCAACAATAGAAAGCCGAGTACCTTTCATTAACTTCTTTGACGGTTTCCGCACATCGCACGAGTATCAGAAGATAGAGGAAATAAGCGAAGACGAATTGCGTCCGTTGGTTGACCAAAAGGCTCTCGCAGAATTCCGTTCCCGTGCGCTATCACCCGAACACCCTGTGGCACGCGGCATGGCAGAGAACCCCGAAACTTTCTTCGCACACCGTGAGATTTGCAACTCTTACTATGACGCAATTCCGGGCATCGTAGAGAAATACATGAAGGAAGTTTCCAAAATTACCGGTCGCGAATACAAACTCTTCAGCTATTATGGTGCCGAAGACGCAGACCGCGTAATAATTCTCATGGGTTCTGCTACCGAAGCAGCACGCGAGGCAATTGATTACCTGAATGCCAACGGTCAGAAAGTAGGTATGGTGAGCGTTCACCTTTATCGTCCGTTCTCCGTTAAGCATCTCCTCGCTGCAATTCCCGAAACAGTTAAGCGCATTGCCGTTCTCGACAGAACAAAAGAGCCGGGAGCTGAGGGTGAACCCCTTTACCTTGATGTTCGCGACGCTTTCTACGGAAAGAAGAACCAACCGCTCATCGTTGGAGGGCGTTACGGTTTGGGAAGTTGCGACACAACTCCCACAATGATTATTTCTGTTTACGACAATCTCAATCTTCCCGAGCCCAAGAACCACTTCACACTCGGCATTGTTGATGATGTTACATTCACTTCCCTTCCCATTGAAGAGGAAAAAGCTCTCGGCGGCGAGGGAATCTTTGAAGCTAAGTTCTACGGACTTGGTGCAGACGGAACAGTGGGTGCAAACAAAAACTCAATCAAGATTATCGGCGACAACACGCAGAAATATTGCCAGGCATACTTCTCTTACGACTCCAAGAAGAGCGGCGGTTTCACTTGCTCGCACCTTCGTTTCGGCGATACCCCGATACGTTCCACTTATCAGATAAAGACTCCTAATTTCGTGGCTTGCCATGTTCAGGCTTACCTGCACATGTACGACGTAATTCGTGGTCTTCGCAAGAACGGAACATTCCTTCTCAACACAATCTGGGAAGGCGAAGAACTTGCAAACAATCTGCCCAACCATATCAAACGTTATTTTGCGAAGAACAACATAACCGTTTATTATATCAATGCCACAAAGATTGCTCAGGAAATTGGTCTCGGCAACAGGACGAATACCATTCTCCAGTCGGCATTCTTCCGCATTACAGAGGTAATTCCTGTTGATCTTGCCGTAGAGCAGATGAAGAAATTCATTGTTAAGAGCTACGGAAAGAAAGGTCAGGATGTTGTTGACAAGAACTTCCAGGCTGTTGAGCGTGGTAGCGAGTACAAACAGCTTACCATTGACCCGCAATGGGCTAATCTTCCCGACGATGCAGAAATCAAGCGCGACGAACCGGAATACATTTCCAAGCTCGTGCGTCCCATCAATGCACAAAACGGAGATCTTCTCCCTGTTTCGGCTTACAAACCCTCTATCGACGGTACTTGGGAACAGGGCACAGCAGCTTACGAAAAACGTGGCGTAGCAGCTTTCGTTCCCGTTTGGAATGCCGACAACTGTATCCAGTGTAACAAGTGCGCATTCTGTTGTCCTCACGCTGCTATCCGTCCGTTCGTAATGACAGACGAAGAAGTTAAGGATTTCAAGGGCAAAACTCTTGACATGCTTGCTCCGAAAGCAATGAAAGGCATGCACTATGTTCAGCAGGTTGATGTTCTCGACTGCCTCGGCTGCGGCAACTGTGCCGATGTCTGCCCCGGCAAGAAAGGCGAAAAGGCTCTTACAATGGTTCCACTTGAAGGACAACTCGGCGAAGCCGACAACTGGGAATATTGCGTTAAGAAAGTTACCTCCAAGCAGGATCTCGTTGACATCAAGTCCAACCCCAAGAATTCGCAGTTTGCTCAACCGCTCTTCGAGTTCTCCGGTGCATGCTCCGGATGCGGCGAAACTCCTTACGTAAAGCTTATCTCCCAACTCTTCGGCGATCGTGAAATCGTTGCCAATGCTACCGGTTGCTCATCAATCTATTCCGGTTCCATTCCTTCCACACCTTATTGCAAAAATGCCAAAGGTCAGGGTCCGGCTTGGGCTAATTCTTTGTTCGAAGACTTCTGTGAATTCGGTATGGGTATGACTCTTGCAAACAAGAAAATGCGCAACCGCATTCAGGCAATCCTCGAAGAACAACTCACATGCGACAAAGCATCCGACGAATACAAGGAAGCAGCAAAAGAATGGATTGCAAACCGCGAGGATGCAGAGGGATCACGCGCTGCAGGCGAGAAACTCATTCCTATGATTGAAGCCAAGAAAGACGAATGCAAGAAAATGGCAGAGCTAGTGGGTCTTGAGCACTACTTCACCAAGCGCAGCCAGTGGATAATCGGTGGCGACGGTGCAAGCTACGACATAGGTTACGGCGGACTTGATCACGTACTCGCATCGGGCGAAGACGTAAACATTCTCGTGCTCGATACCGAGGTTTATTCAAACACCGGCGGTCAGGCATCAAAGTCCACACCTATCGGAGCTATTGCGCAGTTTGCAGCACAAGGCAAGCGCATCACCAAGAAGGACCTCGGACTTATGCAGACCACATACGGCTATGTTTACGTGGCACAAGTTGCAATGGGTGCAGACCAAGCACAGTGCTTGAAAGCTTTCCGCGAGGCAGAGGCTTATCACGGTCCTTCACTTGTCATAGCTTACGCTCCGTGTATCAACCACGGTTTGAAGATAAAAGGCGGCATGGGTCGCTCACAAGCAGAAGAGGCACGTGCTGTGGAATGCGGTTACTGGCATCTCTGGCGTTTCAATCCCGAACTCGAAAACGAGGGCAAGAATCCGTTCTCTCTTGACAGCAAGGAGCCGGATTGGAGCAAATTCCAGGACTTCCTCAACGGCGAAGTGCGTTATCTTTCTTTGAAGAAAGCACGTCCCACAGAGGCACAGGAACTCTTCGACGCAGCAGAAGCAGCAGCAAAACGCCGCTATGCTACATACATTCGTAAAACCAAGGAAGATTGGTCGCTCGGCGAGTAATCATCCGAAGTAAATACCAATAAAAGTCCTCTCGCAAGTATTTGCGAGGGGACTTTTTATATATAAATGTTGCCTACACTATGTTTTCCCCGAATAAGGATCCGTTCTTGTGCCTTTGACTGCGTATACGTGCTATCGTTTCCTATGTTTTTGCTGCAAAACACGATTAGAATTTTCTGTACTACTGCGAACATATTCTGCCACTTGCGACATTAATTCGTGCAGAGTCTCATCCGAGGGTTCTTCTTTCGATGTCAGTCGATACTCTTTAATTCCCATTTCTTTTATTATTGCTCACAAAATAAAGCTTTCCCTCATTAACATTCAAATCTTTTCAGAAAACCTTCTTCCTTATCTTCCGGCACTATTTTTTTCCGGACATAAAAACACTCTTTTCATGACTTGAAAAAACACACATGGCTTGTTGTGAAAAATACAAGCCATATATTTTGAAATAAGTGCCTTGTATTTTAAAATATATGCCTTATATTTTTTGCAAAAATCGGTATCTGATTTTCAACAACTTACAAAGGCGGTAAAATGCGGCTTTCCGCACTTGTTTTTCCGACTGTTTCGACGGAGTTTATCCTTGTCCGAAACAGATTGCGGTGTGCGGTGTTACACATTATTAATACTTTTCTGCACAGAAACGGCTGAAAAACGTACCTTTGCATTCGGTTTACCAAACAAGGCAATGGACGAACATTCTCACTCAGGAAAGAAACCGCAAATAGCTGTTGTCAATCGCAACACGCTCGCTGCCAACGGTCTTACATCGCTCATCGAGGGCGTGATGCCCATGGCAGAAGTTGCCGTGTTCAACAAAATGTCCGACATTCCCGAATCATCACTTTCGGGATTCTTTCATTTTTTCATTTCGGCGGATGTGCTTTTCGAAAACCGTGAATATTTCGTAGGGCAATGCCACAAGACGATTGTTGTAACCGAGGGCGACCGCCATCCGACCATTCCCGCATGTTTCCGAACGCTCGACGCCACGCTCAACAGCCATGCGTTGCTACGCGAGTTCCTGAGAATGGAACAAATGGCGCATGGCGGCGGAAGAAAGTTGCCCGAAGAAATGAAGCAGAGCGGCAACATGACTGCCAAGTCGCCCGAACTGACCCCGAGAGAGATTGAAGTGCTTCACGAAATTGTCATGGGGCACATTAACAAGGAAATTGCCGACAAACTGAACATCAGCCTCACCACCGTGATAACCCACCGCAAAAACATAATGGAAAAGCTTCACGCCAAGTCGGTTGCCACGCTCGCCATATACGCCGTGATGCACGGAATAGTGCCAGTTGACCAAATCTGACGGCGAAAAGCCAATCACATTGCAGAACAGGTAAACAAAATCCGAAAATATGTATTAACTTTGTCGGATTAAAAAATTACGAAATGGAGCGACTTCTGCACTATACATGGCAAAACAAACTATTTCCCGCCGGTCCGCATAAAACCACACACGGCATTCCCCTCGAAATAATAACTCCGGGAGTGTACAACTCCGATGCCGGACCCGATTTCATTGGAAGTATAGTCAGAATAAACGGAATGGAATTTGCAGGAAACGTTGAAATCCACACCAAAAGCAGCGATTGGAACAGACACGGGCATCAAGACGACCGCAAATATGCCAACGTGGTGCTGCATGTGGTTTCGGAAGCCGACACCGAGGTGTTCGATTGCAACGGCAGGCAGCTTCCGCAATTCGTAATGCAGGTGCCGCAATACATCGAGGCAAATTATGACGAACTGAGCCGCGAAGAGAAATTTCCTCCCTGTTGGCGCAACGTGAGCAACCTTTCCGACATAAAAATAAACAGTTGGCTCTCAAAACTTCACATAGAACGCCTCGAAGCCAAAGTATCACGCATATACGATTGCCTGCATCGCTGCAACAACGATTGGGAACGTGTGTGTTTCATAACCATTGCACGAAATTTCGGCTTTGGCGTGAACGGTGAAGCCTTTGAAGAATGGGCATACAACATACCTCTGAACGCCGTTGCCAAACATCGCGACAATCCTTTTCAGGTTGAGGCAATGTTTCTCGGTCAGGCTGGGCTGCTTGACGAAGATTCTCTGCCTGAAAAATACAAAGAAGCGGCAATAAAAGAGGGATGGTTTTCAAAACTCGCGGCAGAGTATAAATTTCTGTCCCACAAATTCACACTCACACCCATGCCTGTGGAGCATTGGAAGCTTTTGCGCACGCGCCCGCAGAACTTTCCTCACATTCGTCTCTCACAACTTGCGGGACTTTACGCAAAAGATACGTTTTCTCTCGCGTCTCTCACGGCTCCCGGCGAACTTAAGGAAGTGAGGAAGCGACTTGAGACGGGAGTTTCGGACTATTGGCGGAAACATTACCTTTTTGGCTGCGAAAGCAAGGAAAGCGACAAGAAACCGGGGCTTCGCTCGCAGAATCTTCTCGTACTCAATTCGATTATTCCCCTGCTTTTTGCCTACGGACGCTATCGCGGCGAAGAATCCATGGAACAACGTTCACTCGAATTGCTCGCTTCGCTTCCCGCCGAAGATAACTTCATTACCCGCACATGGCAAATGCTCGGAATTGTGTCCCGTTCTGCAGCCGATTCGCAGGCTCTGGTGCATCTGAAAACACGTTATTGCGACAGAAGAGACTGTTTGCGATGCAGTTGGGGGCACGAATATCTCAAAACAACAAAACATCTTTGAAAATGAAAAAACCAAAATATATTTTTGAACTGGAAATGGAAGTACGCGACTACGAATGCGATCTCCAAGGTATTGTAAACAACGCAAACTATCAGCACTACACGGAGCACACACGCCATGCGTTTCTCCACTCCATAGGAATGAGCTTTGCCGAAATGCACAACGCGGGAACAGATGCCGTTGTGGCGCAAAACAACATGCGTTTCAAAGCTCCGCTCCACAGTGATGACAGATTCGTGAGCCGTCTTGCCATGGAACGTGAGGGACTGCGCTACGTTTTTTACCAAGACATTTTCCTTTTGCCCGAGGACAAAATGATTTTCAGCAGCAAAGTGGATGTGGTTTGTCTGGTTAACGGCAAACTCGGACTGTGCAAGGAACTCGACGACAAGGTTTCGGCTCTCGAAAAATCCTTATGATTTCGCAGGAAACCCTTTACGAAACCGCCATAGCCTTTGTTTTCAAATACACTCCGGCAAATGCTCTGGAACTGTGGCGGAGAGCGGGGAGCGCAACTGCCGTGTGGGAAAACCGTAAAGACATCCGCGCCGTTGTTCCCGAGGCTTCGCCCAAACTTGCCGAGACGGTGGGAAAATTGGACGAGTTCCTGCCTCTTGCTGAAAGGGAAATGGAGTTTGCGCAAGCCAAAGGAATACAATGTCTCGGCTTTGGCGACTCCGACTATCCCGCGCGGTTGAAAGGATGTAACGACGCGCCGCTCGTTTTGTTCTACAAAGGCAACGCCAATCTCAATTCGCGAAGAATAATATCGGTTGTAGGCACACGCCATTGCACCGAATACGGCAGGGAAATATGCACTTCTCTCACCCGCGACCTTTCCGCTTTGGCTCCCGATACGGTTGTTGTGAGCGGACTGGCTTACGGCATAGACATCAACGCCCATCGCGGCGCACTTGCCGCAGGTCTTCCCACTGTGGCTGTACTTGCGCACGGGCTCGACAGCATTTATCCCGCCATGCATCGCACCACGGCAATAAAAATGCTCGAAAACGGAGGGCTCATAACCGAATTTTCCATCCGTACAGTGCCCGAAAAACAAAACTTCGTGAGAAGAAACCGCATCATTGCCGGTCTTTCCGATGCCACGATTGTTGTGGAAAGCGCGTCAAAGGGCGGAAGCCTCATCACAGCCTCTGTGGCAGAAAGCTATGACCGTGAAGTTTGTGCCTTTCCCGGTCGCACGGGCGATGTGTGGTCAGAAGGATGCAACATGCTGATTATGGAAAACAAGGCACGCATGATAACCTCCGCCGAAAGCCTCGTGAAAGCCCTCTGCTGGGACTGCAACGCCAACCCGTCAGCAATAAAGCCCGCCGAACCCGAGCTGTTTCCGCAGCTGAGCAATGAAGAGCAGAAAATAGTCGATGCGCTTGAAGGAAGCGACGGAAAGCAGATAAACCTGATAACCGTTGAAACAAACATTCCCATGGCGCGGCTCATGTCGGTGCTTTTCGAAATGGAAATGCGCGGAATTGTTAAGAGCCTGAACGGAGCGAGATATAAACTCAACCGCTGAAAACCCGCCGCCCGGCTATGCTTTTGCCCGTTAGTCATTGTTCTTCCGCCAAAAACAGTTCTTTTTTCACCGGCATGCGTTTTCTTCCGATTTTTCTCCCTTGAATTTAGATTTTTGACAGGGATAAAACCAACATTTTTCCCACATCCGAAAAAACACATGCCTTGTCGTGAAAAATACAAGCCATATATTTTGAAATAAGTGCCTTGTATTTTAAAATATATGCCTTATATTTTTTGCCTTTTCAAACATCTGATAAACAACAACTTACAAAAACGTTATCAAAACACGGAAAATATTGATTTTTAGCATATTACTAAAAAGCCTGCGAATTTGAGTTTTTCACGTAATCCGACCGACAAACTACAAAAGCGAAAACACCTCGCCAACGAGCCATGCCCGAAACCCGGAGAAGCATTTCTCGCATTCAATTTCCGAGGTTATTCCAAAGATTTTGCGTAAGTTTGCATAAATGTCAAACAAAGTCATTATTCGGATATGAAAAAAGCATTTCTTTTGGCGGCTTGCGCGGTGCTGACGGTGATGCCGTCGTGTGCAAGAAAGAACGCCTCCACGGTTTCAGCCACCGACAAAACAGAACAAACAGCCGTTGACAAAAAGAAAGTCAATGTAAAGACACTTCCGCTCACTGTTACGACGGGCATTCTTGATACAATAAAGAACAACTACAAGGGAAAAGTCGTTTTCATAGACTTGTGGGCTACATGGTGCGGTCCGTGTCGCAAAGCAATGGTTTCGGTTGACTCCATAAAGCCGGAACTCATGAAGAAAGGCGCGAAGTTTGTTTACATAACAGGTGAAACTTCTCCCGAAAATACATGGAAGGAAATGATTCCCAATATTGAGGGCGACCACTACCGCCTTACAAAAGAGCAATGGAAAAGTTTGTGCAATGAAAAATTCGTGCGCGGCATTCCATGCTATGTTCTTTTCAACAAAGACGGTTCTGTTGCGTTCTCAAACCTGAATGAAGGCGGATACCCGGGCAATGATTTAATGAAACCCGAGATAGAAAAAGCCCTCAAAAAGAAATAATTTCATTGAAACCCTACATACCTCGGAGCAAAAGCCCCGGGGCTTTTTTGATATAAGTAATTCAGGCTAAAATATGACCGAAGAAGAAAAACTGAAAACCGAAGACCGGATAGTTGAAGTGTTGAAAACCGTATATGACCCCGAAATTCCCGTAAACATATACGACCTCGGACTTGTTTACAAGATAGATTTTAAGGACGACGGGGTTTTGGACGTGGACATGACGCTTACTGCTCCCAATTGTCCCATGGGCGATTATATAATGGAGGATGTGCGCCAAAAACTTGAGGGCATAGACACCGTGAAACAGGCTAACGTAAACCTTGTGTTCGACCCCGTGTGGGACCAGTCCATGATGAGCGACGAGGCAAAGGTTGACCTCGGATTCATGTAATGACATCATGAAAAACATATACTTCATATCCGATGCCCATCTCGGTTCGCTGGCAATAAAACACCGACGCATGCAGGAACGCAGGCTTGTTCGTTTTCTCGACGACATAAAGCCTCACGCCGCTGCGGTATATATGCTCGGCGATATGTTTGATTTTTGGTACGAATACAAATATGTCGTACCGAAAGGCTATACCCGTTTCCTCGGCAAGGTAAGCGAACTGACCGACAACGGAATTGAGGTGCATTTTTTCACGGGAAATCACGACCTTTGGCTACTTGATTATTTCGAAAAGGAATGCGGCATGATTGTTCACCGTGAACCGATGACCGTTGAGCTTTACGGTAAACTTTTTTTCCTTGCTCACGGCGACGGACTCGGAAGTAGCGATATGAAATTCAAAATGCTTCGCGCCGTTTTCCATAGCAGCGTGTGCCGTCGCCTTTTCTCCAATCTCCATCCCCGTTGGGCAATGCAGTTCGGGCTTTCATGGGCAAAACATTCGAGACTTAAACGCACCGACGGCAAAGAACCGGCTTTCATGGGGGCAGACAACGAGCCGCTTATAAGGTTTGCAAAAGAATATTTGGCTACACACCCCGAAATAAACTATTTCATTTTCGGACACAGGCATATAGAAGTAGATGTAAATCTGACTTCCGAATCACGGCTTCTTATTACCGGGGAATGGATATCCCTTTTCACCTACGCCGTGTTTGACGGCGAACATCTTTTCATGGAGAATTACGTGGAAGGAGAAAGTAAACCGTAATGCCATAACGGTTTACTTTCTTATCCCGCCCCGTTCGCTTTATTTCTTGTCAAGTATAGTTTTATTTTTGTCGAGTTTCGCAGCCACAATCTTTGCTTTGCCGCCCTCCACACCAAGCATGTAATCGCCGCCGTCGGTTATCGTGAACTCAATAACCGTTTTGGCGGTTTGGGCATTTGAAAACTTTTTCGATGCAACGGTTTTGTTGTCTCCGCTTCCTATTATCTTTACCTCGCCATCCCCCGAAGCGTCAACCGTAAAGGAATATTTTCCTTTTTCGAGCGTCAAACCCTGAAACAAAAGCTGTCCCGGCTCTATTTCAGCCCCGTTGCGAGAAATTCTGACGTTTCCCTTGCGGCTCCAATAGCATCTGCCGTCCCGGAAATCGCCATTGAGAATCGTGGAACTTGACGGAATTCCGCAGTCATTGCGAAAGTTCGTCGGCGTAACGCACAACAAACTGCACTCATTGAGATAATCGTTGTTGAAAACCCAAAAGTTTTGAACTGTAGAGAAGTCGTCGGTCTCCGTATTGGTAAACGGTTTTCCGTCAAAGGGATTGTCAGGCCACGTTCCCACCGAATATCCTCCGGCAAGGATACAATCCGTAACTTTAACGCTGTCTATTATCTGGTTTTGCGGTTCCGGATTTGTGGAACCCCATGGTATTACCGCTATAGCCTTACCTCCTCCGCTGCTAAAGTAAGAATGTTCCACCGTAACGCATCTTGCGCCGTGCGGATTGAGGTCGTGATATGTTCGCCAAGGCGAAACGTTGTTGCGAGGATCCCTGTACGAAGAAGATAGAGTAACACCGTCGTCATTAGACTCGAAAAAGCATCGCTCAATCTTCACTCTGTGCGTACCACTACTGAGTCCGAGACCATCACCACTGACACAGGCGGCATCATACATCTTTACGTTGCCGACAAACAGGTTTGAATCGTTATCAAAACTCGTGTGGTAACAATTTGTACGCATAATGTCGAAATCTTGAAGCACTATGTCGTGGCAATCACTGAACACAACGGGAACTATGTGTATTCTGTCTTCGCAATTTGTGGCATAGTGTGAAATATCCGGGTCTTTTGTGTAAGGATCATTCATTCTTATTTTACCTCCTCCGCATATTTTAATGCGATATTGGTTCTTGGCAAACAAAAGAGGCTTGTTTACGAAGTGCGAATGTGTCCATTCTATGCCGGGAATTACCATATCGTGTCCGTAGAGCGGCATGTAATCGTAATCTCTCCTGTCTCCGCTTTGCCACAATACCGCACCTTTTTCAATTTTCAGTTCTACATCGTGTTTCAGTTCTATGCTCGTAAGCACATACCGCCTTCCGTAAAGGTCATTACCGCCCGGAACCACAACTCTTCCGCTTCCCGCTCCGCTTGCAGCGTTTATGGCAAGTTGGAAAGCCCTTGTATCATCGGTAAAGCCGTCTCCTTTTGCTCCGTAGTCAAGCACATTGAAATTTTCCTCCGTAACAAGAAAATCATAAGGGTTATCGGTGAAATTCTCCCAATTCTCTATATAGAAAGGAGAACCCACAGGAATTTCCTCTTTACCGTTACTGAGAGTTGCCATAAAGCGCGACGCGAGATGTGTCATGCTTTTCTTATCCGCGCGCATGAACGGAAGGTCGTCTATGCTGGTTTTCGCGGCGAGGTTTTTGGTTGAATAAATTTTCGTACCCTTCTTAAAATCTCCGAAGTGCATCAGCGGCAGCGTGTAAATGTTCAATTCATTGTACTCGCGGGCTGCCGTTTCGCCTATGTCGGCTACGATGTGAATTACAGGGCTGTCTGCGCGGCACGAGAGTATTTCCCCGATTTTCTTGTGTACAAGTTCTTCGCGTTCAAAGGTAATGCGGTCGATTGCCATGCTGCCTTTTTCTGCGCCGAGCGGTTCGAATTTTATGCCGGCATAGTTGCCTTCGGTTGGAATATCCGAAAGATTGAAGAAATAGTTCTTTTTGCCGGTTTCTTTCGATATGGCGAACACCTTGGAATGGTTTTCGAACACACTGTCCTTGTCGGTAATGTAGCTGACCCTCATGCTGTCGGCACCGCAACGGTTGTCAATGACGGCGCGTATGATATTGCGCTCCTTTGCCGGCGGACTGAAAATATTGTTGATGCTCCCCGAAAGAACATCCGTGTAAACGGCTCCCGGTTTCTTGAAAGTATAGACAAGAGCATCGTCGGCGTAAGAAAGTTTCCCGTTGGTGGCTTTGAAAGCTCCTATGCTCTGCGGCACGGTAAAGTCAAAATCTACCGGAGCTCCCGCCACTACGCCGTCAACAAGGAATTCGCGCCAACTGTTCCATACATCGGGCGTGGGAGAACAGAGCGCAATTTCCATGTCGTCTATTTTGTTAAGAAACTTGCAGCCTGTGCAGTCAAAAGCCACGGTTCTCCAGAGTGTCGGAATTATATGTGCCACGCAGTCAAAGCTTTCTTTTCCGTTTTTCAAAGTGAGTTTCACATAAATGTCCTGCACCGGAGCGGTGCGGGCAAAGATTCCGAACTGCACAAACGGAGTACGCTGCAGATTGAGCGGCTTTTCAAATTTCCTGCCTATAGTTCTCCACGTGTCTCCACTCACCGCTTTGCTTCTTACCATCATTACCTGCCTGCCCTCATGCACTGTGGGATAAAAATCCTTCCCATTGGTAATTTCTACACTCGCCACACCGCCGCGCGCTTCAAATCCGTCGACTCCGTCTTCAAACAAAGCAATAGCTTTTTTGTTTACGAGCGAAACTCTGTGGGAATAATCGTGTACGGGGGTTACGTTTTCTTGTGCCGAAGTCCCGGAGCGAGAAAACGCCAACAGCAATGCAAGTGCAAAAAGGCTTTTTTTCATGATATTTCAGGGTTTTGTTTTATTATAACAGCCATTGAATGACCATTATGTGCAAAGTTAATGAAAAATCTCAGTTTTCCGACAAAACGACAATAAAGATGACACAGCGTACATAAGGTTAAAAATCCCGGCTTTGCCGATCTCCGAAAAAATACATGGCTTATCGTAAAAAATACAAGGCACTTATTTTAAAATAAGTGCCTTGTATTTCAAAATATATGCCTTGTATTTTTCGCCTTTACAAGTCTTTGACAGACAACAACTTACAAAAACTTTTCAAAACCTCTTAACTGTCTGGTTTTAAGTCTTTTGTGATTTTTGGCGATTCTTGCAGGAATTTTTCTGCCAAATGCTGTTTCGAAACATTCCGTCCGCCTTGAAAACGGACGGGATGTCTTTTACTTCAAACCTCTCAACGAAGTGGTTGTAAAGGCTATGTGTCCCGGAATGATTCCCGTTGTCGCGCTCCATTTGAGTTTTCCGTCTGCGGTGTAGCAGTAGAGCTGTCCGGGGTTCTTATAATCTTTTGCGTCAGCCACGAAAATTTCTTTTGTGTCGGGATTCACGGCTATGGCGTAGGGCATGACTATACGGCTGTCGCTTCCGTCGGTTATGAAACCGCTCTTCGATAGTTCCTTGGTCTTCGTGTTGTAGAGCGAATAGGAATTGGTGGCTTCGTAAGTGGGAGCCTTGTATTCCACACCTATTATATATAGGTTGTCGCCCGCTGCGGCAATTGCCGAAACCCTTGTGTCGATCGAATCACTCAATGCTGCAGTTGCTGTGTTGACTACGTAAATTTTTGAACTTACCGTGGAATAGTTGCCGGTTGATATAACGTAAAGGTTGTCGTTTTTGTCGAGCGCAACCTTGCCAAGATTCAAGCCGGCATCGATTGTCTTTTCTATCTGCATGCTTTCGGGATTGATGACATTGATTGAGTGCTCGTAGTTGGGGTACATGTAGCCGCCCGAGTTGGCAACAAAAATTTTTCCGTTGGCATAAGCAATTCCTTCCGGCTGATACCCCACGGTTACAGTGCTTTCCACCGAATTTGTATTGAGGTTTACCTTATAGACCGAGCCTTTGGTCGTTGCAGAAGTTTGGTCGTTGGGATCGGCATAAGAGGAAACATAAGCATAATTGCCGTTGAAAGTAATGAAACGGCAGGCAGGAATATTGATCGAAGCCACATGTTTGCCGGTTTTGGCATTCATAACCTCAACAAGATTCGAACCGTTTATAACGGCATAGACCTTGTTTTTGTAAACCTGTATGTCGTTTCCCGTATCGCCGAGACCGAGAGTAACGTCAGGGTTAATGGTCGGAAACAAATTGAGATAGAAGCTGCCGTTGCTGTAATCGAAATAATCCAACGAGGCTTTGTTCGTGTCCTTTTGCCCTTCGTTCAGCACAAAAACGCCTTTCTGCGCAATATTCTTTTGCGGAGTGGTTACATTAGTGCCCGCAATGTCGATTTTAGGGGTTTCGTTGTCTTCGGAGCAGGATGTAAACTGAAAAGCCGCCGACAAAGTCAAAACGGCAATCGCACCTAAGCGATAGAATTTCTTTGAATTTCTCATATTCTATATGTTTATTAATAAAGTGATCTTATAATTTCTTCCCGGCATGGGGTAACACCTCACAACATCGTAGTGTCGGTTCAAAACATTATTGACAGCCAGCGAAAGTTTTGCCTCGAAGCCCCCGAACAAAAGGTCGCGGTTCACGGCAAAGTCATTTACGTAGTAACTGCGAATGAAATTCGCGGGAACATTTGCACTTGAATCGTAACGCTTTCCCGTGTACAGGAAACTATAATCCGCGCTCCACCGCTTCCAAGCCACATTCACCACCGCCGAAGCCGAATGTTTCGGAATGTAAGCAATCTGTCCCTTGTAATAAGGACTGTGGCGGTCGGAACAATCCATTGAGCGTTGATAAGAATAGTTGGCTTTCGCCGCAATTCCCACTTCTCCCGCCCTGAGTGCCGCCTCGCCTTTGACATCAAGCCCGTGAACCAAAACTTTCCCGAGATTTATCATCGTCCAACGGAATTGGTTGGTGGTGGGAACGGCTATGATTTTGTCGGTAATGCGATTTATGTATCCGTCAACTTTTATCTCGAGGTTTCTAACCGTTTTGCGGTCTCTCACAATGCTCCACGAAATTCCCAAGTCCGCCTGCAAGGCGTTTTCGGGCTTCAAATTGGAATTTCCGATAAAGGTGTAATACAAATCGTTAAGCGTTGGCACACGATAGGAACGCTTGCAAAAAGCACGCAAAGCCACTCCCTGCAAAAAATGCGGGTACCACGCCGCAAAAACTGCGGGAGTGAAGCCAGTATGTTCCGAATCTTTTCCGCCGCGATGGTTTCGTGCGCGATTATATATGTATGTAGTCAATGCGTTTCCCTGAATTTCGAAATCACCCAACCTTCCGTTTACGGCGGCAGAGGCATATATGCTGTTTCGCAAAGGCTTGGCAAATTCCTTCAAATCGGCATCAAGCGCATCGAGAGCATAATCGGCGGAAACCGATGCCTGCAGTTTTTCGGAGAAATCGTATTTGTTTGCCACCGAAAGGTACACGCCGTTCTGATGATAGTGATTGTTCACGAACATAGTGCCTTGGTCGCGGCGCGGGTCATGAAAGTAATGGAGGTAATCGTATGAAAACTTCGTGTTGACCTGTAACGAATAATTTCCGAACCTTTTGGTCATCGCGCCTTGCGCAAATGCGTTGAAATCTCTCTGACGGTCAATGTTCGAGAGGCGGTTTCTTACCACAGCTCCCGGCAATCCGCGCCGCGAGGAATAGACATATCCCCTTGCACGCCAGTTACCGTTGTTCATAAGTCCGTAAAGCGAAGCCTCGCCTCTCATCACGGTTATGTCGCCATTGCGTCTTGTGGCTGTGGTGTCGTATCCGCCGTCAAGGTGATAGCGGTATTTATATCTGCCGTCGGACGTGAGCCACGCGGCATTGATTTGCAGAGCCGTTTTGTCCGACAGTTTTTGCTCCCAAAGCAGTTCGGGCGAAAAAGTTCCGAATGACCCGCCCTCCAGAACGGCTCGCAGGTTATAAGATTTGCCTTGAAATTCGGGGCGGCGCGGCACTATGTCCACATCGGATGCCGAAGCGAAATTGCGGGCAGGCTTGAAAATACTGCCGTTTCCGCCATTACTGAGGGTTATTCCGCCTATGTTTGCGAGCGAAAACTTTCCGAGATCCACAATACCGTTTTGCGCGTTCACCATCTGCACTCCGTCATAGCTCACAGAGGTATGTTCCGTTCCCATGCTGCGTACATCTATGGTTTTCAGCCCGCCTATTCCGCCGTAGTCCTTGAGCTGCACGCCCGAGAAGTATCGCATGGCATCGGCTACGCTGTATGAATTCATGCGTCTCAGGTTTTCGCCGGAGAGAGTCTGCTGCGAAGTCATGGCGTATGCCTTGCGCTGCACGCTCACCACCGCTTCGGACAGAGCGGGAGCGGTAATGGTGTCGCGCAATGCGGGTTGCTCCTGCGCATATACGCCGGAAAACCAAAACAACAATATATAAATGTATTTCTTCATCTGTTTCCTTCTGCTATAAAGGTTGGCTCCGAAAGGAAACAGAACACATACGACAACACTGGCGGCACAGTTCCCCACACACCGCCTTGGGAAGAACGCCCGGGGCATGCTTCCGCCATGTTGTCCGCTCCCGTCCTCGCAGGTACCGAACAGTTATGGACTGCGGCAGGTCTTCCGGCTCGTCATGTTTCACACCTTCTCACAGCCAACGGCTGCAATGGCTTTCATACCCGCAGGTACGGCGAAACATTGTCCTCAAGGGACATGGCGAAAGCGCACACGGCACTTTCCGAGAGACACACGGCAACGGGATTGTGCGGGATTCCCACCCGCTTCCCTTTTAATTGCATGAACACGCCCTTTCGGGGGCGGAATGCAAACCGCAGTCGGTGCAAAGTTACGGATATTTGGCTTAAGAAAAGGCTTTGTCACGGAAATTCTGTGCGCCGGCAAAACGACGCATGAGCCTGCCCCGCTAAATCTTCTTTATATAAACGTTGGTTTCCTTGGTTTCGAAACCCACGGAACGATAGAGCGCGTTGGCGGCAATGCGCGAAGGACGCGACGTGAGCATAACTGTGAGTCTTCCGAGCTTCCGTGCACGCTCGAGAATGTGCATGACAAGAAATTTTCCGAACGAATGCCCGCGAAAACGGGAATCAACAACCACATCTTCTATCCACGCTTTTCTGCCAATGGGCGAAGCATAGACGCACAGGCTTGCCATTCCCACAATCTCCCCGCCGCACGAAAGCAAAAACAAACAGCTTGCCTCCGAACCTGCGATAGTTTCGAGATTGCTCCGTGTGAACACGGGGCTTTCTCCGTCAAGCTGCCTCAAAAGGCGGTTTACCGCCGCAACATACTCGTCGCGGCATTCGCGCACTTCGAAAATTTCCACATTATCCATGTCATGCCTATTACAAAACGCTGCAAATCTACCACAAATCGGCAACAGCAGCGCGCACCGCGACTTAATCGGAAAAAGTTAAGTTTTTTTCGCCGAACTCCATTAATATATTTCGGGAATATCGCAAAAACCGGGAAAAACACATACGTTGCAAACCATGCGAAAAGCCCAAAAATCGCATTCGCTAAGTTCTTGAATATCAATGTTTCCATTTTCGCGAAAAATACAAGCCATATATTTTAAAATACAAGGCACATATTTTGAAACAAATGCCTTGTGTTTTGAAACAAGTGCCTTATATTTTTTTTGCTTCAAAATGTGTGCAGAAAAATTTACTGCTGCTTAAAAAATCCAAAAGCCATGCGCCGGAACTTGCGGATTGCGCAAATTAATAGTAATTTTACCGCGACATATAAAACAGGAAAACAATGAACATTTCACTTTTACGCAATTTTGCCGTGGCAGTTTCAATGGCAGCCGCCTCGGTTTGCTCGGCACAAAACGACATAAAACTTCCGCAACCCGACAAGACGTTGAAAACCACGCTTATCGACGCACTTCAGAACCGACACTCGGTGCGCGATTTCACAGAAAAAGATTTCAGCAACCAAGACCTCGCCACACTTCTTTGGGCTGCAAACGGCATTAACCGCGAAGACGGCAAGCGCACGGCACCGTCGGCTCTCAACAAGCAAGACGTGGAGATTTTTGTCATTCGCAAAGACGGTGCATACTATTGGAATGCGCAAACCAACACACTCGAACTGCGCAGCAACCAAGACCTGCGTTCCGCCGTGGCTCGCGGACAGGAATTCGTGGCAAAAGCCCCGCTGTCATTGGTATTGGTGAGCAACGGAGCCAAATTCGGCAACATGCCCAACAAGTTCGGACTTGCCGATGCGGGCTATGTGAGCCAGAACATCTGTCTAATCTGTTCGGCTGCGGGATGGGCTTGCTGCCCGAGGGCAACAATGGACAACGAAACCCTTGCGGAGCAACTGAAACTCACTCCCAAACAAGTGCCAATGCTCAACAACACCGTGGGATATAGTAAAAGCGCGAAATAATTCGCGCTTTTTTATTCGTAATCATCAACTGTATAATTCACAAAATCGAGCAGCGGTTTCATTTCCCTGAAAATTTCCACAACTTTCTCCTCCCAGCCCTTCGAAAGCAGAAGATCGTCATCAACAGGTGTGGAAACAGAGTAATCCTTAGGCTGCAGGTAACTTAAATATTGAAAATCTTTCGGAAAACCTTTGGGAGCGGTTTTCAAACGCTCCTCGCCGATAACCGGGAAAAGGCTTTTGAATTCGTTTTTTTCAACTATGTTTCTGAATTCGTCCAAATTGTCAACAATACTTTCCCTTATGGCTTTCAGCGTCTTGTTATCCAGACAGTAGCATCCGCCTGCAGCGAAGCAATTTCCGGGTTGGAAATGTATGTAATAGCCTCCGTGCATTGACTTCTTGCCGTGCGAATTGATATAAGCCCCCATGTGCAATTTGTAAGGACGCTTGTCGTTGCTGAAACGCACGTCTCTGTAAATGCGGTAAGTGCAATCGTGCGGAGAAAGCCGCCCCACCTCCGGCTCAAACTCCGAAATCCTTGCGATAAGTCCTTCCACAATTTCATTAAAAGCCTCTGTCGCGGTATCATACAGACTGCGGTGGGACTTAAACCAATCACGGTCGTTATGCTCTGCTATCTGCGCAAGAAAATCAAAAACCTTTTCGCTGCGGGAATCAACTGTTTTCTTTGACATATCGTTCTTTAGTATAAAAAGTAGGATGTTTTCAAGACCATATAAGCCTTTTGCAAAATTAATAAAAAGGCGGCACTTCAGACAGCCCTTAAATTTTTTACGAAAACATTTTGTCAATTCAAAAAGTCGCCGTATCTTTGCGCCTTCCCCCAATAAGAAACGGGGCGGAGACAAATAAACTTTTACATAACAATTAAAAAGAACAGAGTCATGAAGAAGAAATTTATTTGCACCGTATGCGGTTATGTTTATGAAGGTACCGAAGCTCCGAAAGAATGCCCGATTTGCCACGCTCCGGCTTCCAAGTTTCAAGAAGTAGACGAAAACGAAGAATTGAAATTCGAAACCGAACACGTAATAGGCGTAGCAAAAGGTTGCGATGATGAAATGATAAAAGATTTGAACGCTCACTGGCAAGGCGAATGCGGAGAAGTGGGAATGTATCTGGCTATGAGCCGTCAGGCAGACCGTGAAGGTTATCCCGAAATAGCAGAAGCGTTCAAACGTTACGCTTTTGAAGAGGCAGAACACGCTGCTAAATTCGCAGAACTCCTCGGCGACGTGGTTTGGGACACCAAAACAAATCTCGAAAAACGCGCTGCCGCAGAATCAGGTGCCTGCTCCGACAAATTCCGTATAGCTAAACGCGCAAAAGAACTGAATCTCGACGCAATACACGACACCGTGCACGAAATGGCAAAGGACGAAGCACGCCACGGACGCGGTTTCAAAGGTTTGCTCGACCGTTATTTCGGCAAGAAATAAGCACTGTTTACGAAACAGACACTAAAAAACGCACCGTTAAACGGTGCGTTTTTTAGTGTCTGTGCTCTCCTGGAAAATATTCTGGTTTCACTTTATCCAAAGGTGGTAAACGTTAGTAACAGATTCGATATGAAACCCGTTTTTCTCGTAATAATGACAGGCAACACGGTTACGCTTCTGTGTGGCAACGCTTATTTTAACGCCCAAAGCCATGCGCGACAAAAAAGACTGCATCAGCTTTGAACCGATACCCTTTCCCGCCGCCTCGGGACTTACTGCCACAATGCCTATTTCCGCTTCATTTTCGTTTATCTTGTAAGTAAGCACTCCCAAAACGTGTCCGCCCTCGCTATAAACAAGAACATCCGTTGCAATCTCGCCATTCAGCGAACGTACAATCCATAATCTGTACAACGTATCGAATACGGACTTCGGGAAGTTCTCATCCAAACGATAGCGTGAGTATTTTCCGCTTTCGTAAGACAGTTGGAGCAGCTACTCCGTCAGCGGACTGTTAAGCGCGGAAGCCACACGCTCATCGTCAACAGGCGTTTCGCGTCCGCTGTTCACCTGAACGTAAACAACTTTCTCATCTGCCAGAATAACATTCTCCGACAAGCAATCGCAAGGCAGGTTAACGCCTTTCAGATAAAGCAAATCATAATGCTCTTCCCGGGCATGAGCCATTTCGCGCAGGAGAAAAGATTTGTTCAAACCGCCCTCTGCAATCAGATTTCCCACCTTAATATAAAAATTATCCGTATCCCATCGTGCCGGTACTATCATATCTGTTTCTTTTTCAAATTCATGGATTTCACAAAACCTTAAAGGCTGCAAGGAAACCCGCACCGCACATCGGAACACTGTTCGCGCCGGAGCATTCCCGCATTTCATCTCGGCAGTAAGCACAAACACCCGTGCCACAACCGCCGTAAAAACCTTTCAAAGGCAAAGTTACAAGATTCCAAGCCTCTCACCAACTTTTTAACGCCGGTAGTTTGGAAACACGTCTGAAAGAGAAAAGATAAACCATCTGATTTTTCGTATAAAACGTATCCTTGTTGGCATATATATGCACTTGAAGAAAAAGATTTACCTTGTAGGAAAATACATAAGGCACGTTGTAAAAAACACAAGCCATATATTTTAAAATACAAGGCACTTATTTTAAAATAAGTGCCTTGTATTTTTTGCCATTACAGACAGCTGAAACACAACAACATACAAAACGTCTAAAATACCCTTCCGTTTTGCGTTCGGGTTTTGTATATTTTCTCCGTTGTCATGGTTGCGATTGTCTGTGGCGGACGCTTTTTTACATTAAAGCACGCCTGTTGTTTTGTAATGGTTCAAAGTGGGATTTGCATACATTGTGAGCATGCGCTCACGGAGAAAACTGTTGTCCTTGTTCGGAATATCTATTTTTGCGAGGCGCGAAGCTATGTAGTCTTCAAACTTTTTCTTATCCTCATCCGAATATTTCGAGGCGAAACGCGATGAGTTTTCCAACATGTCCGCAGCCACATAGTTTACGGGATACAATCTGTAATTTTTGAATATTTCGCTGTCAATGTGGCGGGCTGTAGCTTCGAATACCTCGTTTTTCTTCATGGAAGCATCAAGTTTCGAAAGCCATTTGTCTATACACGGTGCGCAATAATAGTGAACTCTGCCTTTGTAACCGTATATACCGGTGCGCATGTTAAGCAAATCGTTCTCGCGCGTCTTGACATAATCGGGATTGTCGCGCTTAAGCTGAAATTCGGAAGCCTTGAGATAGTCGCAAGGGTCGTATTCGTATGAAATGCAAAGGGGAACTATGTGGAGATCTTTGAGTCTGTCAACCACATTTCCCTCGCCGCCCATAGCCATCATCTTCAAAATGGAATCTTGTGTGCGATCGTCGGAATCTTTTGCCCTTCCCTCGCGCTGAGCAATCCAGATGTTTTCGTGCTTTTGGTTTACGGCAAAGTGCATGTACCTGCTCATCCGTGCGGAACTTGCCAAAAACTCGCGCATTTGCAGTGAACGCTGCACGACGAACGATTTGTTGACTCTGACAAGCCTGCGAATCCACGGATAAACAAGAAGGTTGTCTCCAATGGCTATCTCCACGGTACAGGGGAAACGGTTTTCGAGCAGTTTCTTTGAGAGGAAGGCCGAATCGAGTACTATGTCGCGGTGATTTGATACGAAAGTGTAGCGTTTATCCGGCTCTATACAACTACTGTCCATATCCACGCCGTCGGTACATTCCTTTTCTATTTTTGTAATCAGGTCGTAAATCATAACTTCCTGCACCTGCTGATTGGTTTTGCAGGAACGAAGTTTGGCGGCAATGAGTTTTAGATCCACTCCGGGGAACAATTGCGCGAGCACAGCCGTGAACTGCGGGTCGGAAAGCAACGCATCGTAAGCCGCAGGAAGTTCCTCGGGAGTGTAGGGACGGATTTCGTCAAATTCTTTTGGAATAACCATAAGCTTAACGATTTTCGAGACAGTCTTCTATTATTTCCGCAAGCACACAACCTATGTCTTTTCCGTCGGCTTTGATTTGCTGTGGAATAAAACTCGTGGCGGTCATGCCGGGAGTAGTGTTTATTTCGAGCATGTTTATTTTTTCGTTTCCTTTCTCGCCCGTAAGAATGTAGTCAATGCGGATGATTCCTCTGCAACCGAGCAATTCATATATATTGAGCGTTTCTTTCTTGACGCGCTCTGTTGTTTCGGGTGAGAGACGGGCGGGAGTGATTTCCTTGACCTGTCCGTTATATTTGGCATTGTAATCGAAAAATTCGTTGTCGGTTACGACCTCCGTTATAGGGAACACGCAGGCGGTTTTGCTTGTTTTGTAGCATCCGCAGGTTATTTCCGTGCCTTTCATAAAGGATTCAACCATAACTTCGGGGCTTTCTGCCATGGCTTTTTTAATAGCAGGCTCAAGTTCATCGGCTTCCTTAACTTTCGAAACGCCAAAGCTGCTTCCGCCGGCGTTCGGTTTCACAAAGCAAGGCAATCCGAGACGTTCCACAATCTCTTCGTTCGTGTAGCGACGCGGCTGATTTTTGCGCAAAAGCACGCTGTCGGAAATGCTAACGCCAAGCGAGCGCAGGAACTGGTTCAACGCATATTTGTTGAAGGTCATTGCCTCGACAAGAACATCACTTGTGGAGTACGGCATGTCTATCAAATCAAAATATCCCTCGATTATTCCGTTTTCGCCGGGAGTTCCGTGGATGGTGATATAAGAAAAATCGGGACGAATGCGCTTGCCGCCGTCAACAAACGAGAAATCGTTACGATCAACAGGCGCAGAAGTGCCGTCATTAAGGTGAGCATTCCAATTTGTTCCGCGCACTTCAACGATATAAGTGTCGTAGGGTTGATTTTCAAGAAAAGATTTTATGCCTTGTGCGCTGCGCATAGACACATCATGCTCGGAGGAATCTCCTCCTGCCACAATTGCTATTATACGTTTCATATACGTTATATTATTTAAGCGGGAAGTGCATTCGAAGCCTGTTTCCCGCGTTGATTTTTCTGTTTTCGTTTTTATCTGAAGTTATTTTCTATCTCGACGATGCCTCGGAAAATCTCTCCCAACGCTCCAAAAGCGTCTTGAAATCCTCGGGCATAGGAGCGGAAAAGTCCATTTCTTTCTTTAATACGGGATGATAGAAGCCAAGAGTAGCGGCGTGTAAAGCCTGACGTGGACAAACTGCAAAGCAATTCATTACAAACTGTTTGTAGCTGCCCGAACTTTTGCCACGTATTATCTGTGAGCCGCCATAACGCTCGTCGTTGAAAAGAGGATGCCCTATGTGAGTAAAATGTGCGCGAATCTGATGAGTACGTCCCGTTTCCAAGCGACATTCCACGAGAGTTGTGTAACCGAAACGCTTCAAAACCTTATAATGTGTAACTGCCGACTTGCCAATTCCGCTATCGGGAGCGAACACACTCATCTGTAAACGGTTTCTTGGGTTTCGCGCAATATTTCCTTCTATTCTTCCTTCATCATTTCCCGGATCTCCCCACACAAGAGCCTCATAGCGGCGGCGCGTTGTCTTGTTAAAGAATTGCACTCCGAGACTTGTTTTTGCTTCAGGCGTTTTTGCAACAACCAAAAGCCCGGAAGTATCTTTATCTATGCGATGCACGAGCCCCACAGCGGGATCGTTTGGATCATATCCCGGATTGTCTTTCAAATGCCAGGCTATAGCGTTCACAAGTGTGCCTGTATAATTTCCGTGTCCCGGGTGAACCACCATTCCTGCAGGCTTGTTGACAACAATAACGTCGTTGTCTTCATAAACAATATCGAGCGGAATGTTTTCCGGTTCTATGCTGTTGTCATAACGCGGACGATTGAGAAGAAGTGTTACCACATCTCCGGGTTTAACCCTGTAATTGCTCTTTACGGGACGCTCGTTAACATGAACGAACCCCGCCTTCGCCGCAAGTTGTATGCGGTTGCGCGAGGTGCCGGGCAAATGAACAAAAAGAAACTTGTCTATTCTCAGAAGCTGTTGCCCTTTGTCGGCAATCATTCTGAAATGTTCATACAGTTGACCGTTTTCGTCTCCATCATCATCGAGAACATCATCGCCCTCATAAGCATCGCAGAGCCTATTCCGCCAAAATTCCTCCATCATTCGAATTTTCGTCAAAATTTATTTCCTCTCCGTATTCCCATTCGGTTTCAAGCGAGTCTTCTTCGCTCATATCGTCATCGGTAAGTCCGTTTCCAACCACAAGCGTAAGCACAGAAGTAACCGACACTCGCGTACCTGCCACAACGTTTTTGCCATTGCTTTTCACTCCATACACCCACTCTTTTTCTCCGTTTATGTATTCGGGAGGAGTAAGTTTGAATCCGAGTGCTTCGAGACGCGATTGTGCTTCGCGAAGCGAGCTGTTGTCGGCAAGATCAAGCATTACGATAGTGGGAGGTGAGGAAGCGTTTACCGTAAGCGACACTTCTCTTCCCGCTTTCACCTTCATGCCGGGTTCTATTCCCTGATCGAGCACCGTGCCCGCCGCATAGCGAGGCACATATCCCGAGTCGGCAACGACACACACCAGTCCCACAGCCTCAAGACTTTTACGGGCTTCGTCGTATGTCATTCCCTTGAGTCGGGGAACGGTTACTTCCTCGCCATGGCGTGAATAAATGTCCAGCCCTTTCAGTGTAAGAAATATGATGAGGGCTATGACCAAAATCATAGCCAGAATATTTCCCCACAGATAGCGGCTTGTCATTTTGTCATAAAGTTCCTTTAGCGTCATAGACAGGTGGGCGGAGTTGCTGATTGCGTGTAAATACGAACAAGGATATAAAAACACAAAAGAAGCAAAGGCTTGAGTTTCCAAACCTCCACTTCTCTTAGTTTATTGCGGATTGAAGTCCGGAATGCTTAGTTCTTTCCGTGAACTTCGTCAGAAACCGTCAGCTTCTTACGTCCTTTTGCGCGACGTGCAGCAAGCACACGGCGACCGTTAGCGGTTTGCATACGGCTGCGGAAGCCATGTTTATTTTTTCTCTTACGATTGTGAGGTTGAAATGTACGTTTCATTGTCTTATATATTTTATTTTTAATTCAAAAGCTCGGCACGCCTTTATGGAAAGACGCACTTTCGGGCTGCAAATTTAGGGATTTTTTTCTATTTGCCCAAAGCACGCGCAATAATATTGCCGCATATCTGCATTTTTTTACGACCCCGACCCCATAATATGCAAGAAAATCATAACTTTGCACCGTTTTTCATAAAGCAACCCCGTTTTCGGGAATTACTACAATTAGAAACACAATAATTTGAATACATAGATTATGATTAAATCACAAGACATCAAAAAAGGCACTTGCATCCGCATGGACGGCAAGCTCTATTTTTGCATTGACTTCCTGCATGTAAAACCGGGAAAGGGCAACACCATCATGCGTACAACATTGAAAGATGTTGTTTCAGGGCGTGTGCTCGAAAAACGTTTCAATATCGGTGAAGCTCTCGAGGACGTGAGAGTGGAACGCCGCCCTTACCAATTCTCTTATGCCGACGGCGACCAATATCATTTCCTTAATCAGGAAACATGGGACGATGTTGTCATTGAGCATAACCTTATCACAGGCGTTGACTACATGAAAGAAGGCGACATAGTTGACGTTGTGAGCGATGCTTCAAGTGAAACTATTCTTTATGCCGAGATGCCCGTTAAAACTGTTTTGAAAATCACATACACAGAACCGGGACTTAAAGGCGACACTGCCACTAACGCCACAAAACCCGCCACTGTTGAAACAGGCGCTACGGTTCGCGTTCCCCTTTTCATTAACGAAGGCGAGACTATAGAGGTTGACACTCGCGACGGATCATACGTAAACCGTGTGAAATAAGGACAAGACCACAAAATTTCTTTTCATAAGCTTTCCCCGCTTTCTTTTCGCAGGAGCGGGGATTTTTATTTTCGTTTTTTCAAGCCATGACATACAGAAAAAGCCCCGTGCGGGGAAAACAAAACCGGCAGATTTCTTTACGAAATCTGCCGGTTTTCGTTTATCTAAACGTTTGCGTGATTATCAAGCCTTGGTAATGTTGGTCTTTTTCTCACGGATACGTGCCTTTTTACCGGTAAGTGCACGCAGATAGTAAAGTTTCGCACGGCGAACCTTACCACGTTTATTTACTTCTATGCTCTCGATGTTCGGAGAACTGATAGGGAAGATACGCTCCACGCCTACGGTGCCGCTCATCTTGCGAACAGTGAAACGACGCTGGTTCAAATGTCCGCTAATTTTGATTACGATTCCACGGAACATCTGGATACGCTCTTTGTTACCCTCGACGATTTTGTATGCCACGGTTATTGTATCGCCCGGACGGAATGCGGGAAATTCTTTGCCTGTAGCAAATGCTTCTTCAGCAACTTTAATTAGATCTACCATCTTTTGTAAATAAAATTGTTTGTCGTCCCCAACGCAGCATAAACAAGCCACTCGATTTTTCTTGCCAGCGGCTACGCGGAAAGCGGTGCAAAGGAACAAAAAAATCGGGAAACTGCCAACATATACCCGAATATTTTTGCACATACGCTCTTATCTACACCAGAAATTGCCACCGCGCACCGGCGGAAACGCTTGTTTTGGGCAGTCGTTACTCTTAAATTCGGAACGAATGCCCATACGTCGCCGGGCATATTCGGCAGTTTTTTGCACACAAGGCAGATGTTCGTAGCGGAATGCCTGTTATAATAACAGAAAATCCTCGCAGCGCAAAGGGTTTCCCGTTTCGGTATTCGGAGAACAATTTTGAAGGATTTTTCACCTGCAAAAACAGCTTGAAAACGGCTGTTTTTCTCACTTCTATAAGTCATTGTATTTCAAGTATCTGGAAAAGCGAAAAATATATGCCTTGTATTTTTCACAACAAGCCATGTGTGTTTTTTCGTGTCCTTTTACAAATGGAAAAACAAGTGGAATCATGCGCATTTTCAGACATGCGGATTATGGCATGAAACGCCTTGCATCGTTCGTAATCCGAAGCTTTTTTGATTAACGGTTTCAGAAATGCAGACCGCGCCTTGACATGGCAGACATACGGGGAAAGCTTTTCGGAAGCACGGGGCTGTTTCAAATAAAACGGCGTGCCGCCGCGAGGTTTCCCGACATACAACTTATATAATAAGGAAAGTGCATCCGCATAATGACCGCGAATGCACTTTCCGTAGATTTGTATTTCTTTAAGGGCTTACTTGTTGAGTTTCCAAGTGGCTCCATCCTTCGTGTCCTTTACTTCGAAACCGAGACGCGCAAGTTCGTCGCGAATACGGTCGCTCGTAGCCCAATCTTTTGCAGCCTTGGCTTTCTGGCGAGTTTCAAGCAACAAATCAACTGCCGCACCGAACGATTTTTCCCTGCCTTCGTTTGAAGAAGCCTCCTTGCGCAATCCGAGAACATCGAAAGCGAACGCCGAGAACGCCTTTGTCAGTTCCTCGAGAGCATCGGGCGCTATGGTTTTCTGCCCGTCAGCCAATTGGTTTATGGTATGACAGGCATCAAACAGGTGGCTTATCAATATAGGTGTGTTGAAATCATCGTTCATTGCCTCATAGCATTTATCTTTCAGTACCTCAACATCTTTAAGAGTGATTTCGCCGCCGTCTTTGGGCGTTATTCTCGAAAGATTTGCGTATGCGTCCATCATTCTGTCAAGTCCCTTCTTGCTCGAAGCCAATGCCTCGTTTGAGAAGTCCACCGTGCTGCGATAGTGAGCCTGGAGAATGAAGAAACGAATGGTCATGGGCGAATAGGAACTTGTAAGCTTGGGATGATTGCCCGTAAAGAACTCCTCGAGAGTTATGAAGTTGCCGAGACTCTTGCCCATTTTCTGCCCGTTCACGGTTATCATGTTGTTGTGCATCCAATAGCGAACCATCTCGTCGCCTTGCGAAGCCACGGCTTGTGCTATCTCGCATTCGTGGTGGGGGAATACGAGGTCGAGACCGCCTCCATGAATATCGAAATGGTTTCCGAGATATTTTCTGCCCATTGCGGTACATTCGGTGTGCCAACCCGGGAAGCCTTCACTCCAAGGTGAGGGCCAACGCATGATATGTTCGGGCTGCGCTTTCTTCCATAAAGCGAAATCCACCTGATTGTGCTTTTCGCCAATGCCGGCAAGGTCGCGACTTTCGTTGATTATGTCGTCAAGATTACGCCCCGAGAGCACGCCATAATGGTGTTTGGTGTTATATTTCTCAATATCGAAATAAACACTGCCGTTGCTTTCATAGGCAAAACCGTTATCGAGAATTTTCTTTACCAGTTCTTCCTGCTCTATAATGTGTCCCGTGGCATGAGGTTCGATGCTGGGCGGAAGAACATTGAGAGCCTTCATGGCATCATGGTAACGGTTTGTATAATATTGAGCCACTTCCATGGGTTCAAGCTCTTCAAGGCGGGCTTTCTTCTCTATTTTATCCTCACCTTCGTCAGCGTCGTGCTCCAAATGCCCCACATCGGTAATGTTCCTTACATATCTTACCTTATATCCTATATGCTGCAAATAGCGAAACACCACGTCGAAAGTTATAGCCGAACGTGCATGACCAAGATGGGGATCGCCATAAACTGTAGGACCACAAACATACATTCCAACCCTTCCGGGAGTGAGCGGCTCGAATGCTTGTTTCATTCGAGTGCGCGTATTATAAATCAAAAGTCTCTGAGTCATATTTATCATGTGTTTATTTACGAAACATCGCCACGTGTGCCATTTGCAAACGCCGCATATTCCGAAAGCAAAGTTACGAAAATTATTCTTTGAAGGACAAAGCCGCACTTTTGTTTGACCTGCAAACGCTTATTCGAATAATGTAGGTTCTTTTTCCTCTTCCTCACCCTCTTCGATGCTTTCTGCGCTTTCCGTTTCGGGAGCTTCCTGCGGTTTTAACAGAGATGGTATCTGCTCCACGGCTTCAACATTGAAAGTTGTTACTCTCTTGCCACGCGCTTTGAAGCTCTTCACGCCCACAAACTCGCTGGCTTCAATTTCTATCGGCTCGCGGAAGCTGTCATCTCCCCCGAGAGTTATGCGGAAACGCGAATATTCGTCGGAAGATAGACAAACGAGCTTGGATTTTGCATCTTCGCCAAGAAAATTCTGCTTCTTGGACGCACGTTCAAAGTTGAAACGCTTCAGATAAAGGAAATCATTCTGCGTAGAATCGAAAAGCAAAGCAGTCCAAACCTTGGCTTCGTCATATTTCTCCATTCTTATTATACCGGGTTCGTAATGATTGCTCATATCAAAGTCCGTGGTATAAAACGAACCGTCCTCCAGAACCACAAGAATCCTGTCGCTTCCATGAAATTCGCCTATATAATCGCCGCAACCGTCAATATTCAAACGATTAACGTCTTTGTCAAACCAAATCTTGCATCCGCCGAGGGTTGAAACGCCGTGGCTTTTGAGCGTTATGCGATACACGTCGTTTTTTGTCAGAGTATTTCCGCGACTTTGCCGACCTTTTATCTGCAATTCGCCGAAATCGCATTCAAACGACAGCTTCTTGATTTTCGGACTCGGCTTGAGCGCAATCTTTATTACCTCGGCTTCGCCATTAGGATTGGCAGTAAAATAAACCACACGGCTTCCGGGTGTGCCAAGTGTGAGATCGTATTCGCGGTCATGGGTTATGGACGTAACATTAAAACGTTTGTAGAAATAAGTTCCCGCCTTTCCGTCGCGATATACCACATTATAGGTTGTGCGTTTGTCGTTTTTGCGGAAAACCGCGAGATGAATTATCTCAACTTTGCGTTTTTCTTTCTTTGAACGCTCGGTTTCGCCCACAAAAAGCTTATCGGCAACGCGCGTTACCTTATAAGTTCCGTCGCGATAGAATATTATCACATCATCTATGTCGGAACAATTCTCAACAAACTCATCGTGCTTCAAACCTGTGCCGATAAATCCGTCAGCACGGTTTATGTAGAGTTTTTCATTGGCTTCCACAACCTTTGCAGCCTCAATGGTGTCGAACGAACGGATTTCAGTGAGACGCGGATAGTTTGCGCCATACTTAGCCTTGATCATGTTGTACCAGTTTACGGCTACTTGAACAATATTCTCAAGATCTTTTTCTATTTTCACTATTTCTTCGCTAATGCGAGCCATGAGTTCGTCGGCTTTATCCTTGTTGAACTTCAATATTCGCTGCATCTTTATCTCGAGAAGCCTCAAAATATCCTCGCGTTTCACTTCGCGCACGAAATCTTTCTTATATGGTTCGAGTTTCGAGTCAATAAACGCAACCGTTGTGTCTAAATCGGGAGCCTGCTCGAATTGTTTTTCCTTATATATGCGTTTCTCTATGAAAATCTTCTCGAGTGAGGCAAAGAACAACTGTTCCTGCAATTCCGCGCGGCGTATTTCGAGTTCCATTTTCAGGAGATGCTTGGTCCTTTCCACGCTTCTCTTCAAAACATCGCTCACCGTGAGGAAGTGGGGTTTGTTGTTTTCCACCACGCAACAGTTGGGCGAAATGCTAACTTCGCAATCGGTAAACGCATAAAGGGCATCTATGGTCTTGTCTCCGCTTGTGCCTGGCGCAAGATGTATGTGTATTTCCGCATTTGCCGCCGTAACGTCCTCTACTTTGCGTATTTTTATTTTTCCCTTGTCATTGGCTTTCAAAATTGAGTCAATAAGCGTCTGCGTATTCTTTCCGAAAGGAATTTCCGTGATGACAAGCGTTTTGTTATCGAGTTTCTCGATTTTCGCACGCACCTTTACGTTTCCGCCACGCATTCCGTCGTTGTAGCGCGAGACATCCACGTAGCCGCTTGTGGGGAAATCGGGATATAGGTTGAATTCTTTGCCATGAAGATAGTTCACGGCGGCATCGCAAATCTCGTTGAAGTTGTGAGGCAGTATCTTGGACGACAAACCCACCGCAATGCCCTCAACACCTTGCGCCAAAAGCAGAGGGAATTTCACAGGGAGCGTTACGGGTTCTTCGTTTCGCCCGTCGTATGAGAGTTTCCATTCTGTGGTTTTGGCATTGAACATCACGTCAAGGGCAAATTTCGAAAGCCTTGCCTCAATATAACGCGGAGCTGCCGCCGAGTCATCGGTAAGAATGTTTCCCCAGTTTCCCTGAGTGTCTATAAGCAGATTTTTCTGCCCCAACTGAACAAGAGCATCGTATATCGAAGCATCGCCGTGCGGATGGAATTTCATTGTCTCGCCCACAATATTCGCCACCTTGTTATATCTTCCGTCGTCCATGCGTTTCATGGTGTGCAATATGCGCCTTTGCACCGGTTTCAATCCGTCGTCGAGATGAGGCACTGCGCGTTCCAGAATCACATAGCTTGCATAATCCAGAAACCAATTCTCATACATTCCCGGCAAACGCCTTATTATTCCGCCGTTGTCGGTGATTTCGGGAACGTATTGCGAATGAAATTCTTTTTCGTTGTTTTCGTCAGACATATAAATAGGATGTTCTTGTTTTGTTGCGAATTGTTGCAAAGTTAATGAATTTTCCGTTATGCTCTTGCGGCACAAAGACAATAAACAGCCCCTTGGCGCGTTTACAAAGATGAGTTATGAGGTGCAAACTGAAACATATAGCGTTTTTAATGGCGGCTTTGGCGGTCATGGCAACAGACATGTACGCCCAGACACGCAAGGTGCAGAACAAACCATACATTGACAATCGTCGCTTTCACTACGGTTTTCTCTGCGCGGTGCATTCGCAAAGCATGAGTTTTGAAAACAACGGGCACATAAACGAAACCACGGGCGAACAGTGGTATGCCGCCAACGACAGAGGCGACATAGGTTTCAGCATTGGAGTTATCGGCGAATGGAGGTTGAACAAATATTTTGCGCTTCGCACTACTCCCACAATCAGTTTCGGACAAAAACACCTCACGTTCCGCGAACAGGTTTCGGGCAAAGAGGTATCGGAGTCCATGAAATCGACATTGATTTCTGTGCCTGCCGACATAAAATTCAGCGCACTGCGTTTCAACAACCACCGTCCCTATCTGCTTGCCGGACTAAACGCCACATACGACCTGACAAGCCACAAACAGGATGCCATTCTAACGAAACCGCTTTCGCTATACGCCGAATTTGGTTTGGGATGCGATTTCTATATGCCGTTCTTCAAACTAATTCCGGAAATAAAGTTCTGCGTGGGGCTCAACGACATTCTTGACAAAAACCGCAAAGACCTTATAGACAAAACCAAGCTTGCATATTCCGAGGCAGTGAACTCCGCAAAGTCGAGCATGGTGATGATTACGTTCTACTTTGAATAAAATCTGCCGCACAATCCGCTGCAGATTTTTCCAACAAGACATAACGTTTTACGGGACGCACGACATGCGCCCCGTTTTCTTTTATTTATCCGCCACAAAAAATAAAGAAAAATGCGGACGGGACACCGCGCAATTCATGCACAGGAAAACGTCCCCTACTCCCCTTATTTTTTCATCGCAAAAGGACATGAAAAAACACACATGGCTTATCGCAAAAAATACAAGGCACTTGTTTTAAAACAAGTGCCTTGTATTTTAAAATATATGCCTTATATTTTTCGCCTTTCGGAATGGCTGAAAAACAACAACTTACAAAGGGCGTTTTTCAGCCCCTTTCGGAGCAGGTTTTCAGCCTCTCCGGAAAGGCTTTCCGGGCTTCCGAAACAAACTTACGGGATATAAAACCCTACTTACGGGCAAAGGCGGCTAATCCACGCCGGAGGAGAAGTTTTCTCTCGCCCATCGTGCCGGCGTTATGCCTTTCACGCGCTTGAATATTCGTATGAAATAAACCATACTGTTGAAACCGCTTTCGCCGCAAACCGATTGCAACGTGCGCCCTCCTTTCTTTATAAGAGCGCAAGCATTTTCCACTTTCTTCTCGTTTATGTAGTCCACGAAATTCGTGGCGTAATTCTTCTTGAAAAAGTTGCAGAAAGTCGTGGGCTGCATACCCAGCCGCCGTGCAGCATCCTCGGCATTGAGTTTCGCAAGAGGTGTGGCGGCAATATACTCGTCAGTCTGCCGGCATCGCTCCAATTCCCTGGCTCTGTGGGACGAAACTCCTGCCACAAGGGGATTGCGCTCCGCCGCAATGCGAACCAATATTTCCACAAGGCTCGCCGCCCTCATGCTCTCGCCCTCGTTTGCCATGCTCGCCATTATTCTGCCCACAGCGTCCGAAAGGGTTTTCTTGAAAGTCCACGCCGTGGAAAAATCACCGAACATTTTTGACATGTATTCAAGTTCGGGGAAAGCACTGGCAAGTTTTGCAAAAAGCCCGGAGGCAAAATTCACAGTTATCAAAACGCCCTTTTCTCCGCCGGCAGCATCCGTACCGAAACGCCACTCATGCGGCATGCCGGGAGGTATCAATACGAGATTTCCTTTACTGAAAGCTTTTATCGTTCCTCCCGTTTCGCGCTCGCCGACTCCCGTTGCAATAAAAGCCAACTCCCATGTCTTATGAATATGTATGCCCAAGGGTTCGACCTCGGGCATACATATTTTATTATATGTGAAACTTTGCACGTTTGAAAACCATGTTTGGGCGTGGGAAAACCTACTTCACGTATCTTTTGAAGAACTTCCAGATTTCCTCGCCGGTATTAATGTCGCCATTGTGCCAGCAGTGGGGTGCGCCAACCACTTCGTAAAGCCACACATCGTTATCCCCTTTTCCGCCACTGTAGAAATGACGTATTATATAATGCTTGCTGTTGGCATCTTTACTCTTTATGGTGTCGCGTTTCTCAATGTGGCAACCGTTGCGAGCCACCCAATAGTTCACAGCCATGGGAACCGACAGATAAGGTCCCCAACCGCCTTTGCCTTCAGGGTCGCCCCACCATTCGGAAACCCTGTCCTCCGTTCCGTGAATCTCAAAAAGCGGCACGGGATGGGGATTGGTCATGGCATATTTCTTATAAAACCACGTAAAAGCCAGTCCCGCCACTGGAGCAAGGGCTTTGAAAGTTTTCTGTCCCTCGAGCGCGGCAAGATAACAAATGTCTCCGCCGTTTGACATGCCTGTTAGGAATGCGTTCTCCTTACTCAGATTGTACTTTTTCTGTACATATTGAGTCATTTTGCTTAGCATTTTCACGTCGTCCACACCCATGTCTTTTTGATTGGGATATCCCACATTGAAACCGGGATGTCCTTTGGGATCTTTCAGACCCTGCGGATACAACACCGCAAATCCTTCTCTTTCAGCCACGGGATCAAGATCAAAATGTTTGGGATTGGCAGTGCCGCCATAGCCATGAACACAAGTTACAATGGGCGCATTTGCGCGCAAACCCGTTGGCAGAAACAAAACACCTGTTCTCTCCCTGCCGTCAACCTTTAGCTTTATGTCCACATACTTTCCCGCGAACGCCGTAAAGGTTGAACCGACCACGGCAGCAAGGAAAGCGAAAATAAAAATACGTTGTTTCATATCTTCAATCGTTTTTGTTTCTAAATATGTCTCTTGAAATCCCTGCGGCTAAGCCATACTTTCAGTTTCCAAACCGGATAGACAAGAGGGCGAACCGTCTCGTACCACCAAAGAAGGAAAAGATAGTTTCTTTCCCCCACCGCTGCAACGGCATGTTTCATCAGCAGCGCATCGGCAACCGTTATGAGAATTGCCACAAGGCACACTCCCGCGCCGGCAACGACATTGGCAGTCAGGAAAAACGTTGCGGCAGCCACAAGCCAGGATGCAAGCCAAAGAAAATGCCCTATGTTCGAGAACCTGACGGCAAGCATGGCGGCATTACCCCGTCTCGGCGTGTGCATAAACGATGCGGTACGCACAAGCTTTAATCTGCGCCATGCGCGACGCAGGTTATTGGGATATTCGCGAATTGTGGCAATCGGTGCACAGCACACCGCAGTATTTCCGTCCGTACTCATGGCATTTACAAGCAGGTCATCGTCGCCGAAAACCCTGTCAAGCGAATCGGCATAGCCGTCGCATTCCAAAAACAAGGAACGCCGGAAAGCCATATTGCCTCCGTCGCCGCCGCAGGCTTTATGTCGAGCCGAAAGAAACCACGTCATATTATATTGCATGCGCTCGAAAACCGCCCTGCCTGCCGCAAGTGTATCATCGTCTGCGTAGTTGGCGTAACCGAGAACTATATCCGTGCCCTCAGCAAAGCATGACGACATGGCTTTAAGCCACAAGTCCGTTACCGGGGCGCATGTGGGACGGGTCATAACAATCCATTCGTGCCGCGCAGCCTTTACGCCGAGCGATACGGCAAGTTTTGCGTGGCTCACATAGCGTGCCGTGACGGGCACAAAGGTATGTCGCAAATTCGAATAGCGGTTCTCCATGCGTTTCAACACCTCGGGAGTGGAATCGGAAGAGCAATCGTCAACCACAACCACCTCGAATTTCACACTGCGCTGCTCCATTATCTTCGGCAAATTGGTTTCGAGCGCATCGCCTTCGTTATGGCAACAAATAATCACGGTCATGGATTTTTCTCCGCCGCTTTCAAGCAGGTTTCCGTCTGTCTTCGACAAGGCGCGATAGAGCTTCGTGCGAAACAGGACGAATGCCAAAAGTCCGAGCACGGCACACGCGCCGGCAAACATCAGTATCTCTGTATAATATGACAGGACAAAAGCCATGGTTTTACTTTGTTTTTTCGTTATACATCCTTCCGCGAAAAGCAGCAAGCGTAATGGCGGTGGCAATACCGGCATTCAGGCTTTCCACGGTGGTACGTCCTTCGGGATAAGGGGGAATAAACAGACGGCGGGTAACGGTTTGTTCCACTTCTTTCGAGATACCGTTGCCCTCGTTTCCTATAACTATCACACCGCGTGGCTCAAGCGGCGCACCGAAAATGTTTTCGCCGTCGAGGAATGTGCCCCAAACCGGAGCGTTGCAGGTTTTGAGCGCGGCGGGAAGGTCTGTGTATGAAACCTTCACCCGTGCCGCAGAGCCCATTGTGGCTTGCAAAACTTTCGGAGAGTATAAATCGGCGGTTCCTCTCGAACAAAACACACGGCGTATGCCCATCCAGTCGGCAGTACGTATGATAGTGCCGAGATTTCCGGGGTTCTGAATATCGTCGAGAGCCAGACACAGCTCGCTTTCAGCCACTGCGGAAACATTATCAGCCTCCTCGTCCTCCGGTTTCTCAAAAACCGCGAGCACACAATGCGGAGTGGTCAAAAGTGTAGCGCGTTCCATGAGCACATGACTGACATATTCGGGAACAACTCCCTCGGGCACAAAACCCAAATCCGCACCGTCCTCGACATAAAGGCTGCGGCAGCGGAAAGTGCCCCAAAGTTCGCCAACAAGTTTGGGACCTTCGGCAACAAACAGCCCTTCGCTGTCGCGGCGTTTTTTGAGAGCGAGAGAATGAATGAACTTTATTTCGTTTTTACTAAGCATCTTAGTGCGCCAAAGTTTATAGTTAGCGCAAAGTTACGAATTTAAGTGCACAAATCACGGTTTCCGTACCGCCCTCATCAAACATCTTCACGTCTGAGAGCCTTGCCCTGTATCATTTTTCCCAAACACGCCCGTAGGTTTACATTTTTGTTTACCTACGGGCTTAAAAAGAAAATTTCCAAATACGTTTGGTTGGAAAACATATCCGTTGGTCCTACGGCTTTGTGGGAAATGAGGGAAAACAATGTTAAAAAACGGCATTATACACTCATTTATTTCAAAAATACAAGGGGTAGCGGAAAGGGCTTGTACAGGGGCTTGCGAGACATAAGGCATCTTGCAAAAAATACAAGGCATATATTTTAAAATACAAGGCACTTGTTTTGAAATAAGTGCCTTGTATTTTTTAACATATTTGAACCATTGAAAAAAGCGACGGGATTTGTCTTGTTTTTATGCCCTACGTTTCGCTTCAAAATTGCTTTCTAAAGAATGCCACGCCTTATATGATAAAAGTTCGGGCGTTACTTTTTCAAGCAACGCCCGAGCCGTATGGTTCTTTCCCCTGTCATTCAGGGAAAGCATGGTCTTTTTTCAATCTTCCCAGTTCCAACCGTCGTAATGACGGGATTGGGCTTCCTTTCCTTCGGTGTCAACGCCTCCGTTAACGAACTCGCTTTTGCCGTTTACTTTCACCTGACTTTTCTCAAGAGACACGGCAAACATCGCGGTAGCACCGGCAACGCTGTACTTGCGGACTTGGGGTTTCGTATATTCTTTTTTATTCATAACAATGTTCACTTTTTCAGCACTTTGTTGTGCCCGTTTATATATACTCCCTTTTGCAGGTTCTTGAAGTCCTGCATCTTCACTCCGTCGGTGGAGTAAATATCCGCGTCGCCGCTTTCGGGAGCAAGAATGTTCTCTATTGCCGTTGGCATACCGTCTATGACAAGTTTAATGGGGCGACTGCCGGCTGATTCGTGCTCCTTGAAATATGCGCGATAGCCTTTCATCGTGCTCTTGCCTATTGAACGATAGAATGTGTTGGAATTGAAGAAATATGTTCCGTATGGCAGAGTTATTTTACCGTCATAGTTGCCCACATAATCATAGTCTGTGCCGGTTGCCACGGGTTCTCCGCTTTCAATGGTTACGTTGTCGAAATTGAAAACCCCGTTTTCGGTGGAAGTGGTCAGGAGGAAAGGCACATTTGCAACCACCTTGTCGGAAGAATCAAAGTAAATCACTCCGTCATTCCTGCTGTTGTCGTAGGCATATACCCGGGCATCGCTGCCGAAAGCCGCCTGAATCTGCGCTTCATTGAGCGAGAACGGCAGACATACGGTATTATAATATTGCGTACTGAACTTGCGCGTGAGTGTTACGTTTATCTTTCCGTTCACATCGGGCATAGCCTCCGCTTCGTCAAAGCTCACATATTTTTTCTGGGCAAAGTTGCCAACAATACTTATATCTCCGTCAACGATGTCGGCAGGTATTGTGAACGATCCGTCGTTTCCGAACTGACTTGACAGATATTTTATCTCGCTCCACTGACGATTGTTGTTAACATATTGCTCTCCGCTCAGATTATAACCGTGGCGCACCACAATATTGTCGTTTTCGAATCCGGGCGCAGGTTCTATTTTTATGCCGAAACTCTTTCCGAAAGCTGTGGAATAGTTTATGAGCGAAGCATTGTCGCTTGTGGTCAGGCTGCCATTGCGGTTCTGCGCGTTTACAACTACATTGTCGCCGTGCACATTGAGAAGCACATCGATTATACCGCCTCCGTTGTTCACGATGTTCTGCATGTTCACGGAATTGCTCCCGTCTCCACCGCCGGCATCGATACAATTCCAATCCACTTTGAATCTCATTCGGTAAATACCCGGTTTCGTGGAAGAGGGAATGGTAAATGCGGGCATGGACAAGGTTTTGCGGCTGTAGCCTGTCAGAGATCTCCCGGTTGTGGTGTACAAAGTTTTCTCGTCGGATGCATTGTATGCCGAATAGGAAACGGCTTCGCTTGAGGAAGAATTGACATTGTTTGTAATTACCGGCGTAAATTTCCCGTCGTTATTGTAATCTATATAAGCGTAAGCGTGCATCCAGTTGCCCTGATAGTTCACGGCGGGAGTATAAGAGTTTCCCGCTTTCACATTCCAAACAATGCTTGCCGTAGCATCCTTGTAAACGAGATGATAAAGGGCATCGGTAGTTTCGGGAGCGTAAGAATATTCCGCATCACTGCCTTTGAGCGAAACGCCTTTCAAATATCTTTTTCCGCTTATGCTGCTTGATTCGCGCGTATTGGTTTGCGTTTTGTCGAAGTTCACGGAATAAACTTCGTCTGTCGGTTCCGGGTCGGGAGTAACAGTACCTCCGTCCGAAGTAAACGGACCTCTGCGCTGCGAAGAGCTGGAATTTATTTCAATCTGGTCTATGTAGCACGCATAATCTTGAGTAAGGGCATGAGGAGATGCGAGATCGGGGACAATAACAAAGCTGTAAACTTTCACACCCGTTACTGTTTTTATCGGGAAAACCATGTCGCACCACTGGTTTGCGGTCATGCTATAATTTGATTCAACCCAAAATTGCTCTATGTCGGTAGGTTCTTCGGTGAACGACTCTCTTTTTCCCAACCCCACGAGCATTACTTTCGAAGTGTTCGGCTTGTAAACCAGCACATGTACGTATTTGGTGGTTTCGGAAGTTGACAGCGGGGAATTCAAGTCCACTCTCACGCCGAACGTATTGCTTCCGAATCGCGAGCGTTGCACTCCGAGTATTTTTGTTGTCTTGTTTGATATTCCCGCCCCCGTATTGTTGAAGCAGTTGTTTATGACTTGCGCGTTGCCTTCAAGCGTTCCGGTGCGGAAAGGAGACTCTTCCCATGTGTCATAAACCCCTACGCTTTTATAATCCTGCGTGTCGAATGTTACGGATGTCTGTGCCGCAGCAGCTAATGAGAGCGCGGAAAGAGCCAATGTATATATTTTGTGATTCATGTTCTTTTCCTCCTCTTTAATATATGGATACAGTGTGGAGCAAGGGGCATGCTTTGCTCGAGGTTATGTTTATTTTTACGTATCTCGCATTTACGCCGCCAAAATAGCTGAGAATAGTGCTGCCGTTCAGGGGTATTATTCGTTTGTAACCTATTGTGGTTTGGGTAATTCTCGTTGCCGCCGTTGTCCACGAGCTTCCGTTCGTGCTGTATTGGATGTTGAAACCTTTTACACGCTGTCCTTTCTTAATATACTCCTGCAGGGCTACGTAGTGAAGCGTTTTGATGCTGCCGAGGTCGAACGTAATCGAGGCGGTAGTGGTGTTATCGTCTGTTGCCCAGTACGTATCCTTGCTGCCGTCGTTCAAATTCGATGCCGCATAAGTTCTGTTTTTTCCCGCTTGGCGTGTAGCAGTTGCCGTAACGGTTGCCGTTTTTGCGAGATCCGTTCCAAGGCGCGTGGTCATCATCTTGCCGAGTTCTTCGAGCACTTTCACGTCTGCATCGGGCAATACGCCGGCTTGATTGGGCGGAAAGTTAAGAATAAGAGTAGAGTTTCTGCCCACTGTTTCCAGATACATTTGGAATAGTTCCTCTGCAGATTTTACGGTTTCGCCGTTGTGCCAGAACCAGCCCCCGCTTGTTGCCTTGGCATCGCTCTCGCCGGCATTCCAAAGCCAGCAATCCTCGACACCGGTACCGCATGTGGCAGTATTTTCTTCCCACGGGTGCATTCCCCAATTGGTTTCGCCGGCTTTTCCATCCTCATTTCCTATCCAGCGAGCCTCGCCGCCTACGCCCCACATCACACAATTTTTTGCAAGGCTGTGCACCTTGTAACGAAGATTGGGGACATCGTAATAAACATAACGGTCAATGTTGACAGTAGATTTGCGTCCGCCATAATATCCGTCCCCTCCGTTTGCGCCGTCAAACCACATTTCAAACTGGTCATCGCCATATTTTGCGAGTTCCTCGCATTGTTTTATAAACACCTTGTCTATGTAATCCTGCGTGCCGTAATACTTACTGTTTCTGTCCCACGGCGAAACATAGAAACCGTATTTCATTCCGAGCTTTCGCGCTGCCTCGCCAAACGTCTCGGGAATGTTGGTTTGTCTGCCGTAATTGGAACTGTTGCTTACGTTATGCGTTGTGGTGGATGTGGGCCAGAGGCAAAAACCGTCGTGGTGTTTCACAACGGCAATGCCGCCTTTCATCCCCGCTTTCTGACACGCCGTGAGCCATTGCTCGGGATTCGGAATCTGAGTGGGAGCAAAAGTAGTTTCACTCTCATTTCCGTAACCCCACTCTTTGCCTGTGTAGGTGTTCATACCGTAGTGGAAGAAACCGTAGAATTCTGTTTCGTTCCAAAGCAGTTGCCTTTCGCTCGGCACAGGATGTACGGGTGCCGGTTCGTTGTCCGCGTTCTCCGGCACCTGCGTTTCGTCCAGAGCCAACTGCGCCGCACTCCCCAAAGGAAGCATCAGCGCGCCGCAAAGGCACAGATAGTGTAATTTCTTCTTCATATCACTTATAGTTCTTGGTTATACCTGTTTTCGGTCTCCCGCCGGGGCGGTGGGAAGTCATTTTCGGGCGGGTTTCGAATGCTGATTTTGACGTTCAAAAAGGACATTGGTTTACAGACACTTATAATTGCGAAAAATATAAGGCATATATTTTAAAATAAGTGCCTTGTATTTTAAAATACATGGCTTGTATTTTTTGCGATAAGCCATGTATGTTTTTTCGCAACGCAAAACGCTTCTCCAACATCCCACCGTGCGGCGGAAACCGACGCGGTTTCGGGTGCGTATATGCCGGACATTTTCACCATGTCCCCACGTGCGCATCCGCTTGCAGCGTATCAACTATTTCATACCCCGGTGGGCTGCCTCCACAGCCCGGGTATATACACGAAAAACCCATACACATCTTATCTGTAAAGACATGCATGGTGTTTTTCGCTTAATGTTTCTGCCGAACCGCCCTTCAGCAAGGGCGAAGTCAAAGATTTTTTCTGCCGGTTACATTATAACTCGGAATCTTTCTTGTAAAGTTTTTTTTATCGCTTCCCGCATTTTGCAGTTACAGCCATACAAAGATTCCCTGTCAGGGTATTTCATATCACCGCCGCCGCTTTCGCAGGGAGAGACAACCAATCAGAACTTTACAATCTTATCTCATACTTCTTTTTTCCTGATGTTTTAGTTCGACATCGGGGTTAACACCCTTTATTACCATTCAAAATCCCATCCTGACTCGTTCTTGCGTGAATCAAGCTCCACACCGCCTTCTTCGGGACCTTCTTTTACATCACCTTCTTTATTGCCGTTGACGCCCCAACTCTTATTTTCGAGAACAGAATCCTTTATGTTCAAGGAGAGAACGTCCATTTCCGGCTTTTTATATATTTTCTTTTCCATCTTGTTCATGTTTGTTTGCAGTGTTACTTAACCAAATGAGTTTTTCCTTTGAAAATGTAGAGACCGGCGGGCAATCCCTCGAGCGAAGAAGCGTTGTCGCGAATCTTCACACCGTCCACGGTGTAAACCGCATCGGATGTCTTTTCGGCTCTGTCGTTTGCAATTACCTCGTCAATGCTTGTTACACTGCCGTCGCCTATATTGAATTTGATGGATTTGGTTCCTGTATGATCAACGAGCCATCCACGGAAACCTTTAATGGCGTTAGCCTTTTTCAGGTGGTACATGTCACCGCCGCTCCAAGCATACGCTCCGACCTGAGGTCCATTTGTTGCGTCGAGAGCCACATACGTTCCCATGAAATCTACTTGTGCGCCCGTAATTTCGGCACCTTCGGCATGCTGTCCATAGGTTGGTTTTATTTTAAGTGTACCATCGGTAATCTTACTTCCGTCAAGCGCACGACGACCTATGAGATACATTTTGCCGCTAACTGGTGTGCCATCTGCAAATTCAAAGTTCATATCCACACCGTCCTTTGTGGGTTTCACGAGATACATCTGTGCCGGTTCAATGGCTATTCCTTCCTGGCTGAGGTCAACTGTCCGGAAATCTATGCTGCTTTCGTGGCCTGTTACACCGCCTACGCCTGCGAGCTTGGCAACTTTAACGTCATCGCCAAAGGCTTGTTTCACCTGCACATTGGTCAAACCGACAGGAGTAACAAACGAGTTCCACTTGTTGAGCGTGAAGCTGCGTTTCAAGTATACAGTTACATCTTCGTAATCCTTGCCTGTGGCTTTCTCCATATATTCTGTGCTCGTAGCATCTTCGTCAAGAACAAAGATAGAAGCCTTGCTCTTACCCACATAACGGACTGCGAAATTATCTACCCCCACAAAGTCGGTATCATAATAGTAATCTGTACTACTCCACCAGGTAGGGTAGCAAGCAGAAGACTTGGTTGCAGTATCTTTCTTGATACCAATTTTCATATCAGACTCAGCGATTGCAGAGATTACCACCTTGACGGTATATTGTCCGTTTTCGTTGTCATACAAAGCTTTGCCGGCAATAATTTTCATACTATCGGTTACGTTAGTTCCGACATTATTTGAAGCCAAGGTGCATTTTGTAAACTTGCTTCCTGTATTTACGAGCGGAGTTTCATGGGTTTTCCCGTTCACTGTTACGAAAAGTTTTGCTTCATGTCCCTGATAGAAACCGCGGCACTCTATTTCATAAACACCGGTTACAGGAGCCTTGAAAGTTTGAGACACTTCACCAATACCGTCAAAACTTGCAAAGCTGTATTTTCCGTTTTCCTTACTTTCTATATTTACTTTCCGGAAATCCGCAGCGTCCCAATTATCGGACTTCTTTTCGTTATTGAGCCAATCATAGCGTTTGTCTGTTCCGGTACCGCTTCCTTTTATATTGTTTGTCCATGCAGAAAATTTGCTATGGTTGCGGTCGAACATAGGATCGGTTACGAGATATGTAAAATTAGCATTTAATCCCCCTCCTGCTTCTATCGATTTATTATAAACGTCCACCATTTCCGATTTCGGAACAAGAATCCACTGATAATATGCAGCTTTTTCCTTTCCAGAAGCAAAAGTGGAATTGAATGCCGTAGTTGTTGTAAAAGTTGCGACATCGCCTACGAAAACATCATAGCCTCCGGCAGGACCTTTCTCGGGATTTTCGCCGTAGGAAGCACCCATGTATAATTCAAGGTCGCTTTTCAATGTTCGGGTCAGGGTTTCCTTCATATTATATACGAAGTTATCTTTCAATCCCTCGACACGTTCAAAAGTCCAGACTCTGTCGTAACGAAGACCGTTATAGGTTCCGTTGATCTGGGTTTCCATAATGAGACCAAAAGTATTAGAATCTCCCCATTTTCCCGCCGAAGTATAACCGGGATAATTTATTCCCAAATATTTTGCATTCTCATATCCAGCATTCTCTACGTTTGATTTTATGACATAAGTGTCATTGCCTTTGGAAACCAAGCTCATCATGGTTCCGAAGTCCTGATAAAGCATCATGCCCTGGATTCCCCAGCCGCCACCTGCTATCATGAATTTACCCGTACCTACATTGTACAGAAGAAATTCCTCATTGAGAGTAGTTACATCCGCTCCTTTCCAACGCATAGCGGAAGGCTGGTCGGATGTTTGCGCATAAGATGTAAACGGCATGGCTGCAAATCCTACTACAGCAAGTACCGTGCCCATCAAAAACCGTTTTATCCTTTTCATTGTACTTATTATATTTTATTTAATTGTTATTATTCACGCATTTACTTGTGCTTTTCCTAAATAATCTTGTTGTCGTAGAATTTATCTTTGTTGTTTAAATTATATTTATCGGGCGCAAAAGTACACAAAACGCCTCTTTTGCTAAGCATTCAAAAAAAAAAAAAACGGAAAAGATATTAAGCGGTGTTAAAGTCTTTTTGTTTTCTAAAATTACGCCGTGTTTTTCACCCCTTTCGGGACGCTCTAAAAAACATAAGGCATCTTGTAAAAAATACAAGCCATATATTTTAAAATACAAGGCACTTATTTTAAAATAAGTGCCTTGTATTTTTTGCTGTTTGCGGACTTCTGATACACAACAACTTACAGAAACCGAAAAATGTGTGGTTATCGCTTGGACACGCAGGCATGATTTTCTGCAAGAACAGGCGGAATATTCACAAATCATGCGTTTGCGGCGCAAAAAGGAGCAGCACACAGCGGAGGGAAGCATAAACCGCACAAACACATACCGGTATGTGTTTGCCGGTGAGGATTATGCCACCATTTCGGTGAGTATTCTTTCGAGTTCCTCGCCCGTGAGATTAAGATGAAATTTGCCGTTATACGCCACGGAAATGCCGCCCGTCTCTTCGGATACCGTTATGGCAAGCGCATCGCTCTTCTGGGTTATGCCCATTGCGGCACGGTGGCGCAGACCGAGGTTGCGCGGAATATCTTCGTCGTGGGAAACGGGAAGAATGCAGCCTGCCGACGCAATGCGATGGTGGGAAATTATCATGGCTCCGTCGTGGAGCGGACTGTTCTTGAAAAAAATGTTTTCTATGAGGCGTTGCTTAATTTCCGCGTCTATTATCTCACCCGTTTTTTCAATGTCGCCAAGCCCTATGTAGCGTTCGTAGACTATGAGAGCCCCTACTTTTTGCGCGCTCATGGACATGCACGCCCTGACAACGGGAATGATGCTGTTTTCGCTTACTATATTGGCGTCTTGGGAGGGTCGCGAAAAAAAGTGGACTATCTTGCCTATGGAGTGCTGGGTTCCGAGCGAGGAGAAGAAGTTACGGATGTCTTCCTGAAAGATTATGATGAGTGCAATGGCACCAATGTTCACGGCTTTGTCCATTATGGAGCCGAGGAGACTCATGTTGAAAATCTTCGAAACGAATATCCACATTATTATGAACACGAGTATTCCCATGAAGATGTTTCCGGAGCGCGACTCTTTCATTAGTCGGTAAATATAAAAGAGCAGCATTGCCACCAGCAGTATATCTATTATGTCTTTTACAGAGAACGAGAGCATTGGCGCGGTATGTTTAGAGAAGTGTTTGCTTTACTATTTTCACGGCTTCCACTGCCGCCCTCACGTCGTGCACCCTGAGAATGGACGCACCCTTCATGAGGGCTATGGTATTGCACACCGTGGTTCCGTTAAGGGCTTGCGAAGAGTCGGTGTCGAGCAATTTGTAAATCATTGACTTTCGCGACACGCCCACAAGCAGCGGCAGTTGCCACACCTTGAGGTCTTCGAGCCTGTTGAGCAGTTCGTAGTTTTGTTGCAAGGATTTACCGAAACCGTATCCCGGATCAATGATTATGTCTTTTGCCCCGAGAGCGTGCAACCGGTTGATTCGTTCGGTGAGAAACGAGACAACGCTCTGCATGTAGGGCACTTCGGCATCGGCATGCGAGGTAAGCGGTGCGTCGGAGTGCATGTTGTCGATGCTGCCTCCGATGTGCATTAATATATAAGGCACTCCGAGCCGGGCAACCGTGGAAAACATGCGCTTGTCGCCCTCACCGCCCGAAACATCGTTGATTATTTCCGCGCCATATTCCTCAACGCACATTTTTGCAACGTCGGCGCGAAAAGTATCTATGCTCACGGGCATTCCCGGAACGGCTTTTCTTACAACTGAGAGCGCACGGCGCAGGCGCGACATCTCTTCGGATTCGTCAACATCGGCAGAGCCGGGGCGCGTGGAGTAAGCTCCGATGTCTATAATGCTTCCGCCCTCGCCGGCTATCTGTTTGGCGCGGCGCAGAATGGCATCCTCGTCAAAAGTTCTCGACTTTTCGTAAAAAGAATCGGGAGTAACGTTGAGAATACCCATTACCTGCGGCTCGCCGAGATTCATCAGCGAGCCGCCAAGATTCAATGTATAAGGAACAAGTCCCTTCATTTCGTATGTGTTTGCGCGACTTTGTGCAGGACAAGCCTCTCACCGGGCCGCAAATCCTTATTTTTTAGACGCAATCAGTTCGTAGTGTCCCTGTTTTACGTTTACTGTGAAGCCCTCTGCGGTTTTCTTGGCAGATGTAACGCCTTTGATTTTTGCGGCAGGCTGTCCGTTGACCGTAAGATTGGGCATGCCGGCAGCGGGAACGTATATGGTGGCGTTTGAACCCACAGGTACGTCGACAATTATGCGCACACGGTCGGAATTATGACTGACATTGCTCGAAACACGTCCGTATGGCGACATTTTCGAAAAGCTTACGCTTTCGAGGCTGTCGGCAAGCACGGGACGCACAATGAGATGTTTGTAAGCCGGAGATTCGGGATCGGAATTAACACCCGCGAGTTGGCGATAGAACCAAGTGAGACAGCAGCCGAGGAACGGGTGATTTTCGGAATTCTGTCCGTCAAACTGTTCCCAAAGTGTGGTTGCACCGTTTTTGAGCATGTATCCGAACGAGGGGAAATCGGTTTGATTCATGGCGGTATAGGCTATGTTGTTTGCGCCAACCTTTGCCAATCCTTCGAAAAGCACTTCCAGGGCAATGTAGCCGCAGTTCAAGTGTCCCTTATATCTGACACCGATTTCATCGGCAAGTATCTTTTTCAGTTCGGGACGCTTTTCGGCAAGTCCCATTTCGACAGCGAAAGAGTTGCAACCGAAATCGCCGTAACCAAGAGTGTCGTTTTCGAAATAAACTTTGTCGTAAGCATCCTTTGTTTTGTCGGCGAGGTCGCGGTAATGCTTTTCGTCGGCATCGTTGCCCATTACTTTCGCCATTTTGCTCATTCTGTCGGCACAACGCCAGAGCATGTAAGTATGAACTTTGTCATCGCCCGGGAATTTATAGGGAGGAACCCAATCACCAAGGTTCATCCAGTAGCAATCTCCGTTGTCAATTGCATTCTTTCGGCTTTGATGCATTGTTCCGTCGGGTTTTACCCACGTCAGCATATAGTCTATTTGGCGTTTCGAAGCGTTATAGTTTTCGGCAATCACCTTCTTGTCGCCATAATTCATGTAATATTCCCACGGCATGATGCTCATGGCGGCACCCCAAGCCACTCCGCCGCCGGCACCGGGGCACCATGGAGCGGAATTAGGCACATATCCCGTTTCCTTGTCCTGCGAGTCGCGCATAGTATTGAACCAGCTGCGGAAGAAAGCGGCTCCGTCGAAATTGTGCATTACCGTGGAGCAAACTGCTTGTCCATCGCCGGTGTACGGGATGCGCTCGCGGTGGGGACAATCACTCTCCACGCCGCTATGAATATTGTCCTTTTCGGTGCGCTGCCATACTTTGTTTATGCGGTTGAACAGTTCGTTTGAAGTTGTGAACTCCGAATTTACTTTCATGTCCGTATTGACGGCTTCGGCAACTATCTGGTCGGCCGTGGGAGTGAATCCCGTAACGGTTACATACCTGAAGACGTACCACGTGAACTGTGGCGCGTAATCCACGGGGGAACTGTCCTTGAACGTGTAGCTTACTTCCTGAGAGTAAACGCTTTCATATTTAATCTTGATGGTTTTGTCCTTTTCGCCCACAATGTTTTTCAGACGCACATGTCCCGAAATCATTTCGCCGAAGTCTATTGTGCAGCTTCCGTCGGGATTGCTTTTGAAGGCAACGGGGTTCAGCGTCTCGGTTATACGGTCGGGATTAGTGTCGAAAGCCACGAGTTTTCCGTCGGGTGCTTTTCTTTCCACGGCATTCTGCCACGAACTGTCGTCGAAATCGGCATTACACCATCCGCTCACCTCCTGACGGGCATCATAACGCTCGCCGTCGTAAATATCACAGTGAACCACGCCGCTCTTACGGGCTTTCCACGTGGGGTCGCTCACAATTGTTTGTTTCGAACCGTCGTCATAGGTTATTTCAATCTGGCAAATGAAACGCGGAGAGCCGAACGCACCGAGTCTGTCCACTCGCGTGTCGAAATATCCCGAAGCCACCATTGCGCCTGCGGCATTCCTGCCGGAGCGCAATAGTTTTGTTATATCGTATTGCAAATATGACACGCGGAATCCCGAAGATTTCTCGTCAAGCGATATGCCACGGCGATATTTAAGATTGGGACGCGACGTGTAGTTGGTGAAATTGGGCACAAGAAGGTCGTTGCCCACTTTCTTGCCATTGAGAAAGAATTCGAAATAACCCAAACCGGTTACATAAGCTTTGGCGGAGCGTATGCCCGACTTTACATCGAACCCCTTGCGCAGGTAAGGCACAGCCGGAAATTCGGGATTGCAGTGTCCTGTTTTGAGATCGAACTGCGGTTCTTCGTTCTGCCACGGCGCACCTATCCATTTAGCTTTCCATGAATCTATTCCGGTGGTGAACTTTTGAGTTTGGCTCCATTTCGAAGCCTTTCCCTTACCGTTCCACACCATTACGCGCCAGTAATAGTCGGTTGCCTCGTTGAGCTTCCCACCTTTGTAGTTCACGAGATACGAATCTGCGGATTTTACTTTCTTACTGTCCCAAACGTCGACCTTACCCGAGCTTAACGCTTCGGGAGATGTGGCAACACAAATGCGATAAGCTTTCTGCACTTCGCCCATGGTGCCGGCAGCAGCCTTGTTAATCCACGAAAACCTCGGGTTTTCGTCCGCCGATTTCGGGGTATTGATGAGAATATTATCGTTCAACTGTTCAACCCTTAGGTTTTCGGGGGTAATCTGACCGTATGCAGCAAGAGCCACAAGCGTTGATGCCATTATGCCCGCACGTTTGAAAAATTGTAGATTCATTTTATTTTCGTGATATGATGTTTGGTAAAAACGTTATATATGTCATGCAAATATACACAATCCGCATGAAATAGTGCAAACGGATTAAAGAAATGAACACAGGCTCCGGCATACTGATGGAAAACGCAGGAGAAAGCAAAATCCGTCTCATTGCGCAACCCGCACGGCGATGCCGAAAAAAACACATGGCTTATCGCAAAAAACACAAGCCATATATTTTAAAATACAAGGCACTTATTTTAAAATAAGTGCCTTGTATTTTTGAGCATTCCAAACACCTGATAAACAATAACTTATATATATCTTTTAAAACAGGGTTAAATATTTGGTTTTCAGCAACTTGCAAGAAAATTCACAAATTCGGGCGAATACAGGAATGTTTTTCCGCGCCACAGCTGCCTCCGCGCTCAAGAAGTTTGGCACGGCGGGGGCGCAGGCAAGCTATTTTAACTACCTTTGCAGGCGACAATAAAAAAACAAGATACAAATCATGAAATACGATTTCAGTACGCCGATAGAGCGTAAGGATACCGACTGTGTGAGCATGGAGCTTATGAAGCAGGCAACGGGACGCGACGACCTGATGCCGCTTTGGATTGCCGACATGGGCTTCCCCACTCCGCCGTTTGTTATTAAAGCAATAGAAAAAAGGCTCAAGCAGCACATTTTAGGCTATACCTGCGCTTCGGAGTCATATTACCGCTGCATAGAAGATTGGAACAAACGCCATTACTCCTTTGACGTTCCCCGAAAAGCCATACACTATGTGCCGGGAATAGTTCCGGGCATATACTTTGCCGTTAACTGTTTCACCGAAAAGGGCGATGCGGTGATGATTGAGACACCCGTTTACCACCCGTTCGGAAATGTTACACGCGGAAGCGAAAGAAAAGTGGTGGAAGTGCCGCTGATTCTGGAAAACGGACGTTACCGCATGGACTATGACGAAATTGACCGTCGTCTTCCCGAATGCAAAATGTTCATTTTATGCAATCCCCACAATCCCGGCGGCACATCGTGGACAAAAGAAGAGATAGCCCAAGTAGTGAAACTGTGCAAAAAGCACGGAGTAGTATTGGTGAGCGACGAAATTCACGCAGACATGACATACAATGCCGCCGACCACATACCTACAGCCACATCGTGCGACGAAGCTGCGGACATAACCATTACTTTCATGGCTCCGACAAAAACGTTCAACCTTCCGGGCGTTGTGGCATCGCACACAATTGTTCTGAACGACTCACTGCGTCGCAAATTCTTCTCGTATCTCGAGAACAACGACATAGGCAACGGCAACGTCTTTGCTTACGACTGCGTGGAAGCCTGCTACAGCCCCGAGGGCGAGGAATGGCTGAAACAAATGCTCGACTATGTGAAAGGCAATGTGGAATATGTGTACGATTTTTTGGCAAGCCACTGCCCGAAGATAACATTCATCACTCCCGAAGCCTCGTTCCTGCTGTTTCTTGACAATCGCGCTTTGGGACTTGACTCGCAAAAAGAACTCACCGACTTTTACATAAACGATGCCGGACTATATCTGAACGACGGTGAGATGTTTGGCAAACCCGGCAGGGGATTCATGCGTATGAACGTGGGACAACCGCGCTGCACAATAGAAAAAGCAATGAACCAACTTGCCAAAGCCTACGCAAAACGCGGCTTTTAAGAACCTCACCGGGGCGAATCGGGCGGAGACAAGGCATTTTTGCCCGATTTGCAACCCGTAGGTTTACATAATTATTTTACCTTTGCGGCGGAAAAATAAATACAGCAAAAAATGAAAGCCATTCTTTCACCTGTGGCACGCTTGCTTGCCCCGTTAGCTATGTTTGCGGCACTGCTTTCATGCGAAAGCGGCAACAAAAGTCAGACTCTGACACAATGGACATGCGGAGAAACCACCGTAAACTCCACCGAGATAAAAGTGGAAGCCGGACAGAAATACACAGGAGGGGAAGATTGTACAAATTTCATATTGCAGGGACAGGTACTTGCCGACAGCGATGCCGAAGCTGCCGTATTGTTTCACAACGACGGGAAAGACGACGGATATGAAATGCTCATTCATAACGGCAAAACCGACGGAACGCGCAAAACTGGCAGTCTGTCAACCGTAAGAAACCTTTACCATTCGCAGGCAAGCGACGGGAAATGGTTTGACTTTGAAATTGCCGTAAGGGGAAAGAACATAACGATAGCCGTAAACGGCACGGAGGTAGTTTGCTACACCGAGCCGGAAAAACCATACCGTTTGGCGCAATACGCCAACAGACTTTTGAGCCACGGAAACTTTGCGCTCGAGGGGTGCAAGGGAACGGTTTCGTTCAAGAACCTGAAACTGACACAACTTGAAGCCGGCGCAAAGAACCCTAACGACACCCTGCCGCCGATAGACGAGCAAAAGGACGGAGCTATAAGGCTGCAACAGCAAAACTTTCCCGTCATTGACTATCACGTTCACCTCAAAGGGGGACTGACACAGGAAATGGCGCAGGCAAAGTCCATGAACTACGGCATAAACTACGGCATAAGCATAAATTTAGGCGAGGGCGGAATAGGCACAATGCTTCCCGACGACAGCGCAGCCATAGAATACTGCAAGAAAATGAAGTCGGCACCGTTTATGATGGGAGCGCAGGGCGAAGGTCGCCGTTGGATAGCAAAATTCACGCGCCCCGTGCTGAACGGATTCGATTACTTGTTTACAGATGCCCTTACAATAGTGGACAAAGGGCACATCTGCCGCATTTATCGCAATGAAGAAGTGAAACTTGACGGACGCACTAAAGAACAGTACATGGATATGCTCGTGGATCAGATAGTAAAAATTTTGACAAACGAACCTGTGGACTTTTATGCCAATCCCACTTTTCTGCCCGAGATAATGCAGGACGAATATGACAAGTATTGGACCGACAAACGCATAAACCGTGTGCTCGATGTGCTACATAATAACGGCATTGCCCTTGAAATAAATTCGCGTTACAAACTGCCGAGCTACAAAATAATCCGCATGGCAAAGAAACGCGGAATAAAGTTCACTTTCGGCACAAATAACGAAAATCCCGACTTTGGAAGGAGCGAATATGCCATAAACGCCGTGAAAGAGTGCGGACTTACGGCAGCGGACATCTGGTTTCCAACCATGAGCAACAAGAGTAAGAGAAAAGCCGTGAACTATAATCACATCGGAGACCCGCACAAGGCTCCTACACCCATAGCAGATTTGAAAAACTAATAGAAAGAACCATAAAAACAGAAACATAAAATGGAAGAAAGAATAATTTCGATATCCGGCAAGCCCGGTCTTTACAAACTTATGAAACAAGGTCGCGGAATGCTCATAGTAGAGAGCGTTGACGACAAACATCAGAGATTTTCCGTGGGAATGCACGACAAAGTTGTTTCACTTAACGACATTTCCATATATTGCGAGGAAGAAGACGAGCCGCTGATTAGCGTTTTCAACAAAGTAAAGACACACGAAAACGGAGAAGCACTCAAATTCAACCCGCGCAAGATAGAGACCAAGGAACTTCGCGAATATTTTGCCCAGGTTCTTCCCGAATACGACCCCGACCGTGTGCACGACAGCGACATTCGCAAACTTCTTGTATGGTATGATTTGCTGATAAAAGGCGGAATAAACGATTTTGAAGAGGAAAAACCCGAAGAGCCCGCCGCTGCGGAAGAAAAGAAGGAGGAATAAATTTCACGACGGCGCAAAACGCCGGGCGGAAAACATAACAAAAAAAGCGGAAAACCTTTAAGGCTTTCCGCTTTTTGGTTTCATGCGTAGTTGCATTACTCTATGTTCTTACGGATTTTGGTAAGATAAGCTCCGAGTCTCGCCTCGTCCTTATGGTCGATGATGTCGATGAGTTCGCTAAGCTCCGTGCGAATTTTTTCTACCTGACCGGAGGTAAGAGGATTGAAAAGAATTTCGCGAAGCAGTGTGTCGTCCTCACCAAGTACGCCGCGAGCTATTGCCATGTGGCGTTTGAACGTTGTTCCCGGCGCATCCTGATGTTTCATAACGGCAGCAAAAGCAAAAGTAGAGACAAAAGGAATGCTCAACGAGTAAGCCACCGTTTCGTCATGCTCTTCAAATGTATATTCGCACACATTCAGTCCTAGACGATTGTAGAGATCGCGGAAGAAAATGCGTCCCATATAGTCGCCTTCCTTAATTATTATTGCGTTCTCGGAACTTAACGAGCCGAGATTGGCAAATGTGGGACCGAACATGGGATGGGTGGAAACGTATTTGAAGCCGCATTTGTCGTAAAACTCTTTCATGCCCGTCTTAACCGAAGCAATGTCGCTCAATATACAGTTGTCGGGAATATGCGGAATGACTTTTTCGAAAGCAGGAATCGTGGCTTTGAGAGTAACTGCGTTAATAACCATTTCTGGACGGAATGCATCTATTTCCTCAAGCCTTGTGAAACGCTGCGTGTTGTACATGAAACGCAAACGCTTTGGATCAGTATCGAAAACAGCCGTTTCGTGATCAAAACTCAGGAGGTCGACAAAGAATGACCCCATTTTGCCCGCGCCGAGAATTAAAATCCTCATCGTTTATCGGTTTATCAGTTCAAGTTGCTGGTGAACGCTTTCCTCGTGTATGGCTTCGAAGATAGTTTTAAGGAAGTCGGCACTCATGCCACAAAGCATGCCTTGAGCCACACGTTTGTCGAGAATCTCATTATAACGCCCTGCCTGAACAACAGTCATGTTATGCTCGCGCTTGTAAACGGCTATTTCACGCGAAATTCTCATACGCTTTGCCAAAATATCGAGAATATTATTGTCGCATTCGTCTATTTGATAGCGCAAAGCATGAAGACTCTCCGTAGATTGCGTAGTGGAACGAACAACAAGTCTGTCAAGTATAAAATCAAGAACCTCGGGAGTAACTTGTTGGCTTGCATCGCTCCAAGCTTCGTCGGGTTTGCAATGACTTTCTATTATGAGACCATCGAAACCGAGATCCATTGCCTGCTGGCAGAGAGGAGCAATAAGTTCACGCTTTCCGCCAATATGACTCGGGTCGCAAATCATGGGAAGATTGGGAATGCGGCGATGAAGTTCTATAGCAATATGCCACATAGGCAAATTACGATAAATACGTTTGTCATAAGTGGAAAAACCACGATGAATGGCACCAAGACGTTTTATTCCTGCATTATTAAGACGCTCAAGCGCACCAATCCAAAGCTCTAGATCAGGATTAACCGGGTTCTTTACCAAAACAGGAATATCAACGCCCTTAAGCGAATCGGCTATTTCCTGCATGGCAAAGGGATTGGCAGAAGTACGAGCACCTATCCAAAGAATATCTATGCCGGCTTTCAAAGCAGCTTCCACATGTGCTTTATTTGCTACCTCCGTAGCCACAAGCATTCCGCATTCTTTTTGCACGCGCTGCATCCATGGAAGTCCTTCCTCGCCTATTCCTTCAAAACTTCCAGGTTTGGTACGCGGTTTCCATATTCCCGCACGAAATATTTTTACTCCTATTTTACTTAGTTGCTGTGCTGTGGTAATGACTTGCTCTTCGGTTTCTGCGCTGCAAGGTCCCGCCATTACGAGAGGGCGTTTGTCTTCCACGCCCGGGAGATTAAGTTTTTCTAATTTGAGTTCCATTGTGATATATCTTATAATTTCATGTTTTCTATTCTTTCGAGAGCCTCTTTAAGTTTCTCGTCTTTTGCACACAGTGATATTCTTACGTAGCGTGATCCGTTTGTTCCGAAAATAAAGCCCGGTGTTATAAAAACCTTGCCCTCCTGCAAAACTTTTTCGGTGAGTTCCTCGGCATCTTTATACTTATCAGGAATCCTGCCCCAAAGAAACATTCCCACTTGTGTCTTTTCGTATTCGCAATTCATGGCTTGCATTATTTTTTCCGCGTACACACGGCGGCGCGAATAAGTATCTATGTTTGCCGCATGATGCCATTGTTCGTCATTATCATAGGCTTTTGCGGCTGCAAGTTGGATGGCGCGAAAAGTTCCGCTGTCTATGTTGCTCTTTACTTTCAATATCCACTGAATGAATTGCGAATTGCTTGCCGCAAGTCCCACACGCCATCCCGGCATATTGTGGCTTTTACTCATGGAATTGAATTCTATGCAGCAATCCTTGGCTCCGGGAACCTGCAAAAGGCTTATGGGATGATTATTTAGGATAAAACTGTAAGGATTGTCGTTTACCACCACAATATTATGGCGTTTTGCGAAATCTACAAGTTTCTCGTAAGTCTCACGACGTGCATTTGCCCCCGTAGGCATGTTGGGATAATTGCTCCAAAGCAGTTTCACGCCCGAAAGATCCATGCTTTCAAGTTCTTCAAAGTCGGGTTGCCAATCATTCTCGGGACGAAGATTATAATTCACCACCTGCGCACCGAGAAGTTTGCTTAGCGAAGTATAAGTCGGGTATCCCGGATTGGGCACAAGCACTTTGTCTCCCGGGTTAACAAATGCCAGAGTTACATGTAGTATACCTTCTTTCGAACCTATCAGAGGTTGTATTTCGTTGTCGGGATTCAAATCCACGTCAAACCAACGTTTATACCACTGAGACATGGCTTTTCTTAGCTCGGGTGTACCCATTGTGGGCTGGTATCCGTGAGCTTCCGGAAGCTTAGCCACTCTGCAAAGTTCGTCTACCGTGGCTTTTGAAGGAGGCATATCCGGACTTCCTATTGCAAGGCTTATGACATTTTTGCCCTCGGCGTTCATTTTTGCCACTTCCTTCAGCTTGCGGCTGAAATAGTATTCGCTAACCGAGCCAAGGCGTTCGGCGGGAACTATACCGTTGGCTGCATTATTTTTTTGCAACATATTCTCCAAGATTTTTTAATTCACGTGTCAAAGGTTTTATGGCGTCCAAACTTTGATGGAAACGCACATAATCATCATAGGTTACATCTATATAAAACAGGTATTCCCACTCACGCCCTATGATAGGAAGCGATTGTATTTTGGTGAGATTTATTTTATAGAACGAGAAAATCGAAAGAACTTGCGACAAACAGCCTTCATCATCGGGAAGAGAGAAAACAAGACTGCACTTGTTGCAAAGGCGCGCGTCTCTCACAAGATCAGCATTCCAAGGATCGGTAAGAACAAGGAAACGTGTAAAATTATGCTTGTTGTCCTGTATTCCTTCTTCGAGAACCTTCAAACCGTAAAGCGGAGCGGCATCCTTATGACATATTGCGGCGTGCCCCTTCAGGTGTCTGCTGCTAATGTGTTCCGCAGCACCCGCCGTGTCATCGTCTTCCACAACGCGAAGTCCCGGATGGTTTTTAAGGAATCGGTAACATTGCATGAGAGCCACGGGATGAGAATTTACTTCCGAGAGTGTGTCCCAATCGTCTTCGGGAAGACACATTATGCTGTGCTCTATCTGCAATTTATGTTCGCCCACAACCGTAAGACCACTCTCCAAAAGAAGTTCGTAATTGTGCAGCAAACTTCCCGCAATAGTGTTTTCTATTGCCACGAGAGCAAACAGCGAGCCTTCATGCCTCATTTCGTCGAACACCTTTTCAAATGTGTCGCAACATATAAGCTCTATGTCTTCGCCCTTGAAATATTGGTGGGCCGCAATGTCGTGAAAAGAACCCTTTATACCTTGTATTGCTATTTTCTTCATCTTTGTTTGATGTAACAAAAAAAAATCCCGCTCATGTTGAAGCGGGATTTTGTATTTTGTTCGTTTGTTATTTCTGTTTTTATGCGTACAACGTCCCGCTTCGCTTTGTTCCGGCAAAGTAATAAAAGTAAAAGCTAAACGCTGCGCAAAAATTGTTCATATTTCTATTGTCGATATTTTATTGTATCTGTGGCAAAATTACACATTTTTCCCGACACGCCAAACATTTTGTAAAGTTTTTTATATTTATGTTCCGTTGTTCCCGCAACCGAAGCCGTTTTATTTCTCCACTTCCTCGAGCCAGATTTGCGGGTTTGCTGTGTTTCTCCCGAAAGATACGTAATAAGGCAGCAATATTCCGCTCCACGGCGTATCGCCGTTCGGTTTGCGCGACGAATAAGTGCTTGTTGTCAGCATATTTGTGTGAAGAACTTCTTTGTCATACTTGTTTCCGAATGCCGCTTCCGAGTCAAAATACACCTTTTCGCCTTTGCTTTCACAAGCATACAGGATTGGTCCTTCCTGAACGGCGAAAGTTCCGCCCGATTGCTTTGACGGTCTTATTCTTCTCACAGCCGTTTGCATGGAAAAGCGTATCACGTCGTCGCTTTGCCATACACGGTCAATGGTTATATAGCCATCTGCCGAGGCACGAAGCGTAAGGCGTTTCCCGTTGAGCACCACCTGATAAAATTCTCTCATGGGTTTATAGGCATATTCCCCGGTCGGGGTAACCTGTCCCCTGAGCCACGCCGGCAAACGCAGATGCAGCCGCATGTGAGGGTTGGCGTTGTTGAACTTCAAGGAAAAAAACACATCAGATACCCACGGCGCACTCGTGTTTTGGAGAATAACCATATCGAGCGAGTCATTTTTTATATACGCACGGTTTCTAAAATAAAGATTAACCCACAAATCGCTTCCACGCATGGCATACGCTGTGGCAGGTGCGTCGAGAACCGCTTGCGCCGCCTTTTTCCACTCCTTATTTCCCATGCGCGAGGAATCGACAGCCGCAAGCACACCATTATATAAGGCACGCTCGGCAATATCGGCGTAATCAACCCGTGGATTCTTAAGAAACAAAAGTTTCGCGGCGTTGTATGTACTCACAACATCCTCTTTCGATTCGCCCCAAAGCGTAAGTTTCTTGAAATTCCCGCTCCACTGCTCCTCGTTTACGCCGGCATCGAAAACCGTGGCTTTCGCTTTCATCGTGGAATCGGCATTGTATATCTGCTCTGCGAACCGCGTGAAAAACACATCCTCTATGCTCACGTTTTCGGGCGTAATGTATTCTATTCTATTCTCACCGCCTGCCGCGCATTGCAGGAAAAAAACCGGCAACAGCATGACAAGCACAAAAACCAATCGTTTCATAACGTATATATTGCGTCATGACAAAATTAGCAATAACTTTTTACACCCGCAAACCCGTGGCATCAGCCGCTTCACTCTTTGGGAGGCAGCGACTGGTAACGGCGTGTGGAAAAGGTTTGAAAAAGAAACAGAAATCCCAGCACCACAGCCACCTTGTAAGGCGCAACCGTTTCGTCATACCCGTTGTCGCCCAACAGTTTTGCCACAGGCGACACCAGCAACGGAGAGACAAACTGCCCCAAATATAAAGCGGCGGAAAGAAGCGGCATGACGGTTGTGGCGGAATTGCGACCGCCCTTTATTGAAGCTATCGTGTTGAGATAAGGTATGCCAACGCCGTTTCCCATTCCTATGCAAGCCGAACCGGCAAGCACAAAAGCAGTGGAATCGCTCGCGCAATACAGTGAAAATCCCATAATGAAGAACGCAGGGGCGAGATATTTCATGACATGCGGTATATGGCGCATCATCTTGCCGAAAAACAGTCCCACAAAAGTAGCCACCACGTCAATGCCAACCATTATGAGCGTTATCTCAACCGCCGAAAACTTTCCGTCGTGCGATGCCGTAATGGCGAAATTGGTTACGAACACAAAAAATATGGTCATGAGCAAAACCATTCCCACAACAGAGGGATGGAATTTCAGCAACTGTTTCGGCGCAAAAGGCACACCGCGTTTATTACTCGAGCCCAAACGTTCATCGGGCAGGAAAAGGGCAACGAGAACCACGGCTATCAAGCCGAGCGAATAGACAAGAAACGAATAATTCCAGCCCACAGTGCAAAGGATTCCCGCAAGAAGAGTGGCAGTTACCCCGCCTATCTGATTCATCGCCGCCGAAAGTCCCATTAGTCTCGCCTGCTGTTCGGGAGGATAGTAATAAGCCAGCAGCCCCGTGGAAAGCGGCATGACGAGACCCACGCTTACGCCCAGCAAAGCCCTCATCACCAGAAGCACACCTATACCCGTGGCAAAAAAGCAGCATACTCCGCTCGCCACATAAAGCACCAGCCCCACAAGCGCAATGGTGCGCGAACCGAAATGCCGGCTTATTTCAAGAAAAAGCAGATTGGTGAGGATTATGAAGAACGCCGGAATGCTCACAATGAGTTGCACCAGCACCTTGGGGCAATCGCTGAAATGCTCAAACATTGTGGCGAGTGCCGGAGCCACTGCCGCGCCCGCCATGACAGTCAGGAGCGACATGGAAAGTATCGTATAAGTAATACGATGTGATGTTGTGGAAACCATGATATAAAAATTTTTAATGTAAATCCTTACAAGCCAAGGCAGCCTTGTTCATAACCGGACTTACATGCCACATTCCTGCAACAACACTCGTTATTTTTCGATTCGCAAGCCTTGCGGAATGCAAAATTACAAATTCCCCCAAAAATACATGGCTTGTCGTAAAAAATACAAGGTACATATTTTAAAATACAAGCCATATATTTCAAAATATATGGCTTGTATTTTTTAACGTTTTAAGTATCTGATTTCCCGCAACTTATATCCTTTCCGTCAAAACAAGGTATTTATTTGAAATTCAGACGTTTATCGTTACCTCCCCGTTTTGCGGAATTTCGTCGTGCAGAGGCACGGAAACGAACAAGGCACGCATACCGGCAAACATGCACTGCCGCACACAGAACATCATTTTTCTGCAGCCGGAGATGCTATATCCACGTCAATCTGTGCCGTGTATAACCTGCGGGGATCGCCAAAGGCGGCACAACTGTTGACCATTGACGAAAGATTTTCAAGAACCTTGCCGTTGAATACCTGTCTGCCGTTTACTACGACCGTGAGCCGGTGGCTGAGGTTTGCAAGGCTTCTGTTGAGATATATCGTTATTTTCCCGTTGTCCAACGGGGTATATTTCTTCTTGAATTTCATTTCTATTCCCCACACGTTGTCTTTTTCCACAGTGGTATATTCCACCTTTTGAACCTTTAGGTTTATGGTGTCTCCCTTTATTGTTTCCTCATAGAACACTCTTGCACCCTCTTCCACCGCAGGCGATTCGTTGACAAACAGATTGTAGAAACCGTCTCTGCGACATCCGTCCATTTCAAAGTCTTCCCACGCCACATATTTTGGGTAAGGATTTCTTTTGTGAGCCGCAAGCCACGGAGTTGTTGTGTAATAGTTTATGGCATGTCCGCAACCCTGAAGAAGTTGCACGTTGTGAACGTAAAGACTGTCGTGAGCGGAGGAAAGACTGTCAAGAGCGTCCTTGGCATACTTCGTTAAAGTATTACGATAAAAGCCGGAATCGTGATCGCCGGTGAGAAGAGAGAAAGGAGTATTGGCAAGATTTTCGGCAGGAGCATTCTTCAAAGGCTCACCGCCCGCCATGACTCCGCCGCCCGCCAGATAGTCGGCAAAGAACGAGGCAAGGCGTTGAGTGCCATAGGCACCTTCGGAAATACCGGTTATGTAGATTCTGTCAGGGTCTATGTCGCCCGAAGCAAAAGCCAACCGCAACATTTTTTGCCATGCCCAGACTTTGGCACGTTGCCACCAGCGATAATAACCTCCCTCATTGGGAATTTGGGGAACGAAATAAACCGACGGAGCATCGTTGAAAGAATGAGTAAGCTTGAGACCGTTTGCATATTCCTGCTCCCTGGGTCCCGAACCATGCAGATAAAGAAACATAGGATAGCCTGCGGACGGACGAGCTCCCTTGCTGAACCATGTGAAGTTCATTGTGGCATCGTTTTCAAGGTCGGGCGGCAAACGCCATTTGCCAACGTATGTAAGACTATCCTTGTTCATGCGCCCGAGTGTGTCGTGTTCCACCTTACGTAAAGCCCTGCGCCAGGATTTCCAGACAGCAACGGAATTTTGCTGCACTTCCTTCAGCGACATCTTCTTTTTGCTGCCCTGATATGTCTTTGCCCTGCCATTGAGATAGGATTTGAAAAAATCATATACGTCATCGGCACTTGCAGAAAGCACAAGCGCAAAAACAGCAACGAATGTTGCACAAATTCTCTTATTCATCATGTGTGCAAAGTTACGAGTTATAACAACACGGTGCTGTTAAATAATGTATCTTAGGGATTTAGAGCGGATATATTATACTAAATTTGCAAACAGCAACTTATAACATGCAAATCATGACCGAAACAAGCAGCAAATCTTTCAACATAAACGACACCGACATAGACCGCCAGATAATGATGCGCCGAAAGGCACGCTACAACTGCGCTGCCGCCACTCTCTGCGGCACACTTGCCGCTACGGGAATTCCTGTTGACGACGACACTCTCAAACATCTTAGCGCAGGATTCGCAGGAGGAATAGGCAAAACCCACAATTGCGGCACATGTGGGGCAATAACGGGCGGAGTTTTTGCGCTCGGACTTTTGTCGGAAGGCGATGACGCAAAAACGGCAAGGCTTGCGGCAGAACTTTTTAACCACTTCAAGGAAAAACTCGGGGACGTGGAATGCAACAAACTCAAAAGCCACGCAAATTTAACGCCTTGCGACCTTTGCTGTCTTGTTGCAGGAAGAAAGATATACGAAATGATGGAGCGCGAAGGGCTTGTGAAGCATCCGCATTCCTGTCATAATCACAGCGCGGAGTAAAAAAGTGGAAACGCAAACAAAAAAATAGTATCTTTGCATACCTTTAATATTATACTGAAATGAATATAGCTCTGATAGGATACGGAAAAATGGGGCGCATGATAGAACAGATAGCCCTTGAACGCGGACATAAAATTGTATGTGTCGTGGATATTGATAACCATAACGACATTAACAGCGATGCTTTCCGCAGTGCGGACGTGGCAATTGAATTCACCGCGCCGACATCTGCTTATCAAAACGTAAAAGATGCCTTTGCGCAAGACGTAAAAGTAGTATCGGGCAGCACAGGTTGGATGGACGAACACGGAGACGAGATGAAAAAGCTCTGCGAACAGGGTTTGCACACATTGTTTTGGAGTAGTAACTTCAGTGTAGGCGTTGCTTTGTTCAATGCTCTTAATACGTATCTCGCAAAACTCATGAACAAATTTCCTTCATACGATGTAAAAATCGAGGAAACCCATCATATTCACAAACTCGATGCACCCAGCGGCACGGCTATCACTCTTGCGGAAGGCGTCATCAGGAATCTTGACCGCAAAAACGGCTGGGAAAAAGGAGTATTTACCGCTCCCGACGGCACGGTAAGCGGTACAGACAACGTTGCACCCGACATAATTCCGATTGATAGCATTCGTCGCGGCGAAGTACCGGGTATTCATTCCATTATATACGATAGCGATGCCGACAACATCACTATCACGCACGACGCACATAGCCGCAAAGGATTCGCACTCGGCGCAGTGCTCGCAGCAGAATATGCAGCAAATCACGAGGGATTCCTCACAATGCACGACTTATTCCCTTTCTAACAAAACAAAAGCATGAACTCGGACGACAAGCAGCAAACCAAGAAGACCACACCGCTTAAAATACGCGCCACTATTTGTGCCGTGTGGTTGGTGTGCTATTTTGCATTTCTGATATGGATTAAATGTTGGTGGGGAATAATTTTCGCGCCGCTGATATTCGATGTCTACATCACCAAAAAGGTTAAATGGGGCTGGTGGAAGAACATAAAAAACAAGAAAAAGCGCAACGCCATGAGTTGGGTGGACGCAATTGTTTTTGCACTCGTTGCCGCATATTTCATAAACAACTATTTTTTCCAGAACTACGTCATTCCCTCGTCTTCGTTGGAAAAGAGCCTACTCACAGGCGACTATCTTCTCGTCAGCAAGATGAGTTACGGTCCGAGAAAGCCCATGACACCGCTTTCAATGCCTTTGGTTGCAAACGAATTGCCTATAACGGGCACGAAGAGCTATATAGAGTGGCCGCAATGGGAATATGAGCGTGTAAAAGGCTTCGGAAAGATAAAGTTGAACGACATAGTTGTGTTCAATTACCCTTCGGGCGACACCGTAGCCCTTGCGCAAAGTCAACAGGACTTTTATTCCATGTGCTATCAGGCTGGTGAGGAACTTTATCCCGTTGACGGTTTGGCTAACATGCCATGGCAGGAACAAATGGACGAGTTTGCCAAGCAATATTCATTTGGTAGAAATTACATCTTGGGGCATCCCGAGCAATTCGGAAAGGTCATAAGCCGTCCCGTGGACCACAGAGAAAATTATGTGAAGCGTTGTGTGGGACTTCCGGGGCAAACTCTTCAAATCAAAAACAAGATTGTTTACATTGACGGCAAACCTAACAAAGAACCCGACAATGTTCAGTACGGTTATCTGGTTACTTTCAAAGCCGATTTGCCCGAGAGTCTCATTCGCGAGCTTGGCATTACGAAAGAAGACCTTGAAGACGCTTCACCTTTCAATCCCGCCACACGACAAATGCCGCTCACGCACCACGCTCTCGAGGTTTTGCGCTCGCGTCCCGACCTTGTGGAGTCGATTGTGGAAGACAAACCGTACTCAAACGGACTTTATCCGCTCGACATGGTGAAAAATTGGACAACACATGACTACGGACCGGTTTGGATTCCCAAACGCGGAGCCACAATACGTCTGAACAAAAACAATTATGCCCTCTACGAGCGTCCCATAAGGGTTTATGAGAACAACAAACTCGAGTTGCGCAACGGGAATATTTACATAAACGGAAAGCAAACCGACACCTACACATTCAAAATGGACTATTACTGGATGATGGGCGACAACCGCGACCGCTCCGCCGATTCGCGTTTCTGGGGATTCGTTCCCGAAGACCACATAGTGGGCAAGCCGCTCATGGTGTGGATTTCGCTCGACAAAGACTACGGTTTGTTTGACGGCAAAATACGTTGGAACAGATTTTTCCGCTGGGTAGACAACATAAAATAAGAATAAAAACAACGCGGATTTGCACATTTCGGGCAGGACAAGGGAAATTTTACGCACACTGGCTGTTTTTCTCGCAGCCTGCCTGGTTTTGTGTCTCATAAGACTGTTTTTCTTTTCGCTCTACACTGTTTCATCGCCCCGCCCCACCGCCGAATTTCAGGCGGGAGACCGTTTGCTTGTTTCAAGAACAAGTTACGGCGTGAGGCTTCCCTTTCCCGAATACACAAATTACCGCAGGCTAGGTAGCGGTATGCCGGAACGCGGCGACTGGATGGCTTTCAATATGCCCTACGACAGTTTGAATGAAATTTCCAACCGCACCGTATGCATAGCACAATGCCTTGCGCTGCCGGGAGATACGGTTTGGCTCACCAAAGACATGAAAGTGAGCAGAAGGCAAAGCAAAGACTCATACCCTTTTGTCGTTCCCGCCAAAGGCAGACGGGTTAGCATAACAAAATGGAACGCCCGTCTTGTTTGCAACACCATCAATCTTCACGAGCCGTGCCACTGCGCCGAACTTAAAGGCGACACGCTCCTAATTGACGGGCACACCACGAATTACGTGGTCTTTACTCAAGACTACTTTTGGGTTTTCTCCGGCATGCAGAGCAACACCGACGATTCGCGCTCTTATGGTCTCGTGCCGCAAAACCATATCATAGGCAAGGTAATGCTCATTCTCTATTCCGTAAAGCCCGGCGAACCCGTTTATCGCCGCATAAGGGCGGACAGGTTCTTCAAAACTCCCCAAAACAGCCTGAAATGAAACAATCGGTGCTTCTGTCGTCAGCCTATCTGCCGCCTGTGCAGTGGTTCACCAAGCTAATGGTTTATGAAAATGTTTTTGTGGAACAATGCGACCATTACATTAAACAAACTTACCGCAACCGCTGCGTCATAGCCACGCAGGCGGGAGTGCAGGCACTCACCATTCCCGTTACGTTGCCGGGCAACAAATGCCCCATGCGGGACGTTAAAATCAGCGAGCACGGAAACTGGCGTCATCTTCACCGTTTGTCCTTGGTCAGCGCGTATGAAAACAGTCCGTTTTTCGAGTTTTATGCCGACGATTTGCTGCCTTTTTACGAAAAGAGTTATGAGTTTCTCATTGATTTCAATCAGGAACTTACCGCCAAGGTTTGCGAACTTTTGGATATTGATTACAATGCCGTGCTCACCAAAGAATATGCAAACGCCGATGCTCTCGATGCAGACGACTACCGCGATGCCATAAATCCCAAGCATCCCACCGACGACCCGTTCTTTACTCCGAAAGAATATTATCAGGTGTTTGCACAACGAAACGGATTCAAATCCAACCTGAGTATCGCGGATCTGCTTTTCAATGAGGGACCCGAGGGAATCATCACCTTGCAAAACTGCGTTACCACTTAATTTTTCATCACAAACACCTATTGCCCGCAGCAATCCGGCTGATGCAAAATACTGGAAAGGTTTTCGCCGCGTAAAAGTGAATTTTCATACCTCAGAAACAGGTTGAAAAAGGAGTGTTTTCCCATGCCCGAAAAAACATAAGGCATGTTGTAAAAAATACAAGGCATGTTGTAAAAAATACAAGGCACTTATTTTGAAATAAGTGCCTTGTATTTTAAAATATATGGCTTGTATTTTTTACGAAAAATGACCATTGATTTTCAATAACTTACAAAGGCGTTTTTTTGAAGCTTCCGACATACCGGAAAATCAGTGCAAAGTCTCGAAAATACGGTCCACGTACTTCTCCACATCCATTGTTTCCACAATATAAAAATGATTGTACTGCGGATGAAGAACCACGAGAAACGTGCGTGCGAGGTTAACCCCGTAATTCTTGGCAAGAATGCGCTTATACATAGCCTGTTGCAAGGAATAATGCACAAATGAGCAATCGGGTAAGGCAGAATATGCGCCACGTCCGTAACGGTTCCAACATTTCATGTTGGGTTTGCCGTTTATTCCCGGACTTGCCCCCACATCCACCACCTTGGTGGAACGTTTCCAGTCAAACATCATCAGTTTCCCACCTTTTTCGGCAATCAAATCGGGAGAACCCGCAATGCGTGTCTCCGCATCATAAATAGCCCACTCGGTGCGATAAGGCTTTATGTTTGCGCGCGAAATAAAGTCTTGGAAAAACGAAAATTCCCTGCCCACATCCACATACTTATCGCATTTGAACGTTGGCGAATCAAAGCGCAGACGGAACGAACTGTTTGTTTTTCTGCCGAGAAACCAATTTTCAATCTGCGCGTGCATGTGCGTACCCGTTTCGGCGGCTTCGCGCGAGGCGAAAGCCCATTTGTCAAGAAACACATTGGGCGAACATTGCTCCTCTCTCGCCTTCTTGTCCGCCATGCCATAGGCATCGAAAGCCGCAAAAAGCTCCGAAACCACAGTAGTTACCGATTTCAAGGCATCACAGCCCTTGTAAAGATACGTGTGAGTTTCGGGAACAAAAACAATATCCTTGTCGCGCTCAAAATGATGCTCGGCGTTATAAGATAAATCGTTATCGGCTTCGCAATCCGGCACATTATCAGTTCCGGTAGCGCACACACAAGCCTGCTCTTCAAGTGTGAGAGGCTCGATATCGGCATAGGGTTGGCAGTCATAACCGTTATAATCGGCGGACATCAGATAATTTTCGCGGAAAGACGAACGCGCCGCAACCTCTGCGCTGACGCGCGAAAATTTACGAACCGAAGCCGGCTTTTGCTGCACGCTTTTGTCGTAAACTATTTCGGGGAAGACCTTCAAACTGTTCAGCAACGACAACACGTAGTTCCTGCAAACTTCGCAAGACTCGGCAACCTGCTTTTCTGCAAAGCGCACCACAGCCCACCCGTTGGCGGTAAGAATGGAATCGCGATGGGAATCACTGCTGTCCTCAAGGTAATGGCGCGGAATGAAGTCGGACAGCGTGTAAGGTTCGTCAATCTCCAAATCCATGGCAACGCCCACTGCGGCTTTGTCGAATATCAAAATAGAAGCGCAGTACGTATATCCGCCGTCGGCAAACTTGAAACAGCCGTCGGTAATTACCTCGAAAGGCGAACCGCACAAGGCAGCCTTCAAACAATCGGCTAACCGCGCCACAACAGGTGAGGCTTGTCTGCCGCTGCGGCGGAAAGGATATACGGGAACATCCTTTGCCGGAAAAAGAAAATAGGGATAGACCGCATCGGAGCGTGAACTTGAATGGATATATCCGGTTTTGTTCATAAAAAGACCTTATTGTATATATGTGTATCCCATGCTGCGGGGCGCAAAACAATTGCAGTATGACAATAACCCACTGCCATACTGCAACTATCTTATAACGTAAAAAATTATCTTATTATCGTAGCCTCTCGGTCGGGTCCTACGGAAACAATCTTTATTGGACGTTGCAACTGTTGCTCGAGGAATGCGATGTAGTCCTTGAATGCCTGCGGGAATTCGGCTTCCGACTTAACTTTTGTGAGATCCGATTTCCAACCTTTTATTTCTGTGTAAATCGGTTTGCAACCCTCGGTGTCGAAAGGCATGGTCTCGGTCTTCTCGCCATTGGGTAATTCATAAGCAGTACAAGCCTTAATAGTATCGAAACCGTCAAGCACGTCGCTTTTCATCATTACGAGCTGAGTAACACCGTTAACCATCACCGCATATTTGAGAGCCACGAGATCTATCCAGCCACAACGACGGTTTCTGCCTGTTACCGCACCGAACTCGTTACCTATTTTGCGGATTTCATCGCCTGTTTCATCAAACAACTCTACAGGGAACGGTCCGGAACCCACTCTCGTGGAATAAGCCTTGAATATGCCGAAAACTTCTCCTATTCTCGAAGGAGCAACACCGAGTCCCGTGCAAACGCCGCCGCATGTGGTGGACGAACTGCTTACAAAGGGATATGTGCCATGGTCAATGTCGAGCATTGTGCCCTGTGCGCCCTCGGCAAGAACCGATTTGCCTTCGTCGAGAAGGGTGTTCAGCTCCACTTCTGTGTCTGTGAGGTGGAACTTGCGCATATATTCTATTCCCCGCATCCACTTCTCCTCGTCTTCCTTTATGTCATAGTCGTAATTGAGATTGCGGAGAATATTCTCGTGATAGGTCTTGAGCGCATTATATTTGGCATCGAAATTATCAAGTATGTCTCCCACGCGCAAGCCAATGCGTGAAGCTTTGTCGCTATACGTAGGACCGATTCCCTTTCCGGTGGTTCCTACTTTGTTCTTGCCTTTTGCTGCCTCGTAAGCGCGGTCGAGAACTCTGTGGGTAGGCAGAATGAGATGAGCACGTTTGCTTATGTGAAGACGATTTGTAAGTTCATATCCGGCAGCTTCGAGTTCTTTTGCCTCAGCCATGAAAAGATCGGGAGCAATAACGCACCCGTTGCCGATGATATTGACTTTGTCCTCACAGAAAATGCCTGAAGGAATGGAGCGAAGCACAAATTTCTTTCCGTCAAAGATAATTGTGTGCCCGGCATTGGGACCTCCGGCAAAACGAGCGACGACATCATAGTGCGGAGTGAAGAAGTCAACAACTTTTCCTTTGCCTTCATCACCGAAAACTATACCTAAAAGGGTATCTACTTTGCCTTGTTTCATTTTGTATTTTTGTTTTGTATTTTGCGTAATTTGGATTTTTCCTTTCGTGCACACGATGCACAAATACCATAAATATATGTCTTGTAGAAATTGAAATGCAGACGCGGAGTCTTGACCACCGAAACCGCGCGGTCAAGTGTGCGGTCGTGAATAGGGCTTATCCTGCCGCACTTTGAGCAAATGGCATATTTGAAAGAGGTTTTGCCGTAAGCGTATTCGAACATTACGGACTTTGACGATAGGAAATGTCCTACCAAGATGCCGCACTGCAGTAGCAATTTTATGGAAGAATAAACCGTAGCGGGACTTAAATGGAAATTCATATTGTTTACAAGATACGTATGGAGTTCCGCCGCCGTAAAAAGACCATTCATTTTACCCGCAGCCTCAAGAACCACATAACGTTCCTGACTTTTTTTAAGCCCGTTATTCACCAAATATTCGGTAAATACCTCAACAACGTCCTCTTTCCGCTCGTCAATTTCCATTCTATTTGTTTCGCTCCGCGAATTTAGAGAAAATTTTCTCAACTTCCGTTTCCTGATAATAGTTTTGTGAGGCGAAACGCTGCAAGGCATTGTATGCGGCACGCGCCACATTGGAATTCTTACAATACAAAGCCGTTTCACATTGGTCGAGAAGCTCGTTGCGCTCGCGCCCATAGAACCTTACGCCATTACCAAGCATTCTTCCCGCTACGAGAAAGCCGCAAAGTTGTCGCATATCATTTTCCGAAGCCATCCATTCCAATACTTTTCCTCCCGCATAGGGCAGACGTTGCAAAAGATACATTGAAAGATATTGCACTTCCTCAGTAGTTTGCAACGTGTCTATCCAAGCATCACAAACGTCTTGCGAAAATTCCTCTGCGGGATATATCATAGGCGCAATCAGTCTGCATTCTCTCACTCTCTGCTGCCATAGAGCACGAGCCAAAGCAGATTCGCGCGGCAAAGTGTGCGACATTTCCACAAGTCTAACGCCTTCCACGCCAAAATTAACGCCGTAGTTCAAACCTTTATCGCGCATTGAGCCGCTCGCAACGCCATTCATCATGGAATGGAATTCTCTTTTGAGACGTGCTACGGTTTCCGAAACTTCTTGCGATGTCATTCTTTTTATTCGTTTACGAAAGGCAGGAAAGAATAATCCTTGCTGTATCTGAGCATCTGGTGTTCGTAGCTCTCGCCATAGACAACTTTCACATCGGTTACATTGCCTTTCTTATCGGTTACCGCTTTGAATTCCGGATTTATGAAACCTTTATAAGGAGATATGTTCAGTTTTTCGTAGCGTGCGAGAATTTCCTTGTGAAGTTCGGGATTTACTTTCACGCCATAGTCTTCCACCAATCGGCGTGCCCCTTCAAAATCGCCTTCACTCTTCACGCGCTGTATTTCCGCGAGAAGTTTCCCGAAAAGTTCGCGAAGTTTTGCATAATCGTTGATTTTCACGTAAGTTTTTCCGTTGCGTTTCACAAATTCCACCACATTGTCCTGTTTGCCGTGCTCATAAGCCCAATGAGCAATGAGAGAACGGTTGCGCATATGGGCTTCTTCAATATTGTTTCCCGGTTGTATTCGCACAAGTTGGGTCATCAAACCGTTCATCATGTATGTGTAATACTCTGCCTTGTATGCTTCGAGATTTGGAGTGAGACCTAATTCCACGAGTTTAGGATCTGCCACGTAATACAAACCGAACAAATCGGCGCGAGCCTCTTCAATTGTGGAACCGTAGGCTTTCAATGAATCCGGGTCCACTCCCGGCAAAAGTTTTCCGCTTCCGTGTCCGAGACATTCGTGCAAATCGGTGTGAAGTTCATCGCAAGCGTCGCCATACTTATTTATATTGTCGAGCGTAGATTTGTCAATGACATATTCATTCAAGAAACCGTTGCCGTGCGCTGCCTTGTTGTAAGCATCCGTTATGTTTCCTATCGTAACACTCTTGGAACCGTATTCCTTTCTCACCCAGTTGGAGTTCGGAAGATTGATTCCTATCGCCGTTGAAGGGTAAAGGTCTCCGCCAAGAATGGCTGCGGTAATTACTTTTGCCGATATTCCTTTCACCTTTTCTTTCTTGAACCTGCCATCCACCGGAGAATTATCCTCAAACCATTGTGCGTTTGCACTAAGTTTCTTTGTACGTTCGGTGGCTGCTATGTCTTTGAAATTCACTATGGATTCCCACGAAGCTTTCATGCCCAGAGGGTCGCCGTAGCTCTCTGTAAATCCGTTTGTAAAGTCCACACGGCTTTCGGTGTCCTTTACCCAGAGAATGGAATAGTCGTCAAATGTTTTCAAGTCGCCGGTTTTGTAAAACTCCACGAGTTTCTTTATAACCTCCGCCTGCTGCGGATTTTCGGCATAAGGCTCGGCTTTCTCAAGCCAATAGATTATTTTGTCAATGGCTTTGCCGTAAAGTCCGCCGGAACGCCAAACTTTTTCCACAACCTTTCCGTTTTCCTTAACCAAACGGCTGTTGAGACCATACATCACCGGTTCCGCCTCGTCGGATTTCTTCATTTTATTGTAAAACTCCTCGGCATCCGCCTGAGTTACGTCCTTGCCGTAATAGTTGCAGGCTGAAGTTTTCACGAGGTCCTGTCCGTCAGTCTGATTAACGCGCATGGGCATTACTTCGGGATTGAAAATCACAGGGAATACCTCTTTAATGAGATCGTCGAGCGTTTGTCCCTTTTCCAAAGGCAGTTTGCGCTTGTCCACACTCCTCAGTGCTTTCTCAAAAAACGCTTCGCTGAATCCCGGAACAAACTTCTCGCTGCCGTAATGATGATGTATTCCGTTGCTGAACCACACTCTTTTCAAGTAAACCTCCAACGCTTGGAAATCCTTGGTTTTGCGGTCGCCCTTATAGTCCGTGTATACGGTTTCGAGCATTTTTCTTATTCGCAAATTGTAGCGACAATTTTGATCAAAAAGTATGTCGCGTCCGCAGAGAGCCGCCTGTTGAAGATAATACACGAGCGTTTTTTCCTTAAGCGAGAGATTTTCGAAACCTTCCACCTTATAGCGCAGCATTTGCAAGTCGGCAAACTTCTCGTCGCTATATTTGAAGCCGCCGTTGTTTTGTGCCGCCGATGCAAGGGCGGCAGTTGTTATCACCATTGTCATTATCAGATTTTTCATTTCCGTTTTGTTTCATGGCAAGTGCCGAAGCCAAACGTCCATGCCGCAACTTGCCCAAATTATCGTACTTTGCAAATTTGCCATTTTTTATTGGTTTGACAAAATCATAAAGTAAAATAGGAAACACGTCTTTCAAGAAAAACAGCATAAAATTTTATCGGGTCTGAAAAAAAGAGTAATTTTACAGTTTGTTAGACAGATGCGGACATTTTCACCGCACTTCGACACAGACAACACATACAGTTTATATACAATATAAATAATAGAGATATGAAACCTACATTGTTTCTGCTTGCTGCCGGAATGGGCAGCCGATATGGTGGTTTGAAACAGCTTGACGGGCTCGGTCCTAACGGCGAAACCATCATGGACTATTCCATCTACGATGCCATTCACGCCGGATTTGGCAAACTGGTATTCGTAATACGTAAAGATTTCGAGGAAGACTTCCGCAAGAAAATCATTTCAAAGTACGAAGGTCATATTCCCTGCGAACTGGTGTTCCAGTCTCTCGACGCACTGCCCGAAGGCTTCACCGTTCCCGAAGGAAGAACAAAACCTTGGGGCACGAACCACGCTTTGATGATGGGAGAGAGCGTAATTAACGAACCGTTCGGTATTGTTAACTGCGATGACTTTTACGGTCGCGATTCGTTCGAGGTTATGGGCAAATTCCTCTCAAATCTTCCCGAAGGCTCCAAGAACAAATATGCCATGGTCGGTTTCCGCGTAGGCAACACCCTTAGTGAGAGCGGCACCGTATCACGTGGTGTGTGCGCAACCAATTCCGAAAATCTTCTGACCGATGTTGTGGAGCGCACCAAGATAGAACGCCACAACGGCGACGTACAATATCTCGACGAAAACGAGAAATGGGTAACAATTGATGATAAAACGCCGGTAAGCATGAATTTCTGGGGATTCACACCCGACTACTTTGAATATAGCAAAGACTATTTCAAGTCGTTCCTGTCCGATCCCAAGAACATGGCAAACCTCAAGAGCGAATTCTTCATTCCTTTGATGGTTGACAAACTCATCAAGGAAAACACCGCAACCGTTGAAGTGCTCGACACAGCAAGCAAATGGTTCGGCGTAACCTATCCCGAGGATCGCCAGGGCACTGTGGACAAAATCCAAAAGCTCATCGACGAAGGCGTATATCCATCGAAACTGTTCTAATCCATATAAGGAACAAGCAAACTTCATACGGCTGCTCCCCAATGCGGAGGCAGCCGTATTTTTGTGCCCCAACACCCCTGTTCCACACCTTATTTTCTCCGTTTTGTAAGTCATTGTATTTCGTACACTTATAAAAGCGAAAAATATAAGGCACATATTTTGAAATACAAGGCACATATTTTAAAATAAGTGCCTTGTATTTTTCACGATAAGCCATGTGTTTTTTCCTGCATACTTTAACGGGGGAAAAATGGCATGAAAACGATGCTAAAAACGGTATGCTAAATGCTTAGGCAAGGCAGGCGTTCGGAACACGTGTACGAGTGAGATGGCAACAATCCCGGACGGCGGCGGATATATAGGGACTATGCCCTATTGCAAGAAAAACGTTTCGGAGGGCATGCTCTTGGATGTGCAAGAAAATACGTTAGCGCAAGCGGCTAAGCCTATAGACAAACATAAAAACAAAAAAGCCACGCCGCATTTGCGGCGTAGCTTTTTTACGAGAACACAAATTAGTATTCTGTGATTATTGTACGATACTTGAAACTCTTGACTTTAGCATCGTCAAGACTCCCGTCCACATACCACATGACATGGCAATCGTTAAACACCGCAAGTGTTTCATCGATTGTGGAAGAGGATTTGTTTTCCCACTTCGAACAAATAACAGGACGACCAAAACGATAGGCAACACTGTTAAGCCAACCGAGTTCGGGCGAATCCTGCGAAGAATTATAGGACACGATGTCGCTCAGTTTCCAGCAAAGATACGTAAGATTAACACTGCCGTATCCGTGAGTGAGTTTGTTCCATCCGTTACGGTGTCCGTGTACCAATTCGCCTATGTAGTCGAAATCGGCAGCAAATTTGGTGGTCTGCACATATGGAGTTACAAACACCGGACGCTGCGGAGAAACGTTTCTTGCGGCAGTGAACAGCTGCGGAATGAGGTTGAGCATCTTGGCATTCGTAGCCTGCGACGACGTAGAGGGACGATTGTATATTTCCCATGCCTTAATGCGCGAATCATTATTGTAGGTCTTGATGACATCAGCCACATAGTTGCCGAGAGTAGTGGCATTGCGTGTGGCATAGCGGTCATCGAGGAGACCGGGAAGCACCGTCATGCCGTATTTGGCGGCAGAATCTAGAACTGCATTGATTTTTTCAATAAAGGCTGCGCGGTCGGACGAATAGTTTCTGAAATCGAAACGAACCTGAACACTGTTGTAGATGCCCTTAGGACCCTGTGCGGAAATACCCGCAAGAGCAGCATCGGCAGAACTGTATGACAATCCCTTAACAGGTTCGTTGTTAACCATAGCCCAGGCTTTCCACGACGGCATCTTGTTGGTGTCGCCGTCTTTTACTATGTAGAGCGGAGTGTTCTTGAAGTTTTTCACCTCGTTTGCATCAAGTTGTTCCGCAGCCACCCAATTAACATGAAGAGGTGCAAAACCGTCCTGCAGTTTACGGGTGTTCATAAAAAAGAGTGGTCTTTCGTATGCTGTGAACAGGTTTTCGAGCTGCGACGAAGAGACTTCCGCACCATCAGGCGTGTTGAAAGCCACAACATCACTCAACTGCCACATGTAATTGTTGAAATCGGCAGCTGTGGAATCGGCCTGTTGCGAAGCATCAAGCATGGGAGCGGCAAACATAGGCTGGTTGGGGAACACATAGCGCACATAGCTGAATATATACTGGAAAACATTCTTATAATCCGAGGGTTCGTCGGTAGAAGTCTGGTCAAACAAACACCAACCTTCGAAACGACGGTCATTATAGAACTTGCCCATTATATTGCTTATGTATTGCGCCATATATTGCTTTGACGAAGCAAGCTCGCCACTCTTAAAGAATACGGGTATGAGCTTTATGCCGGCGTTGTTAGCCTTTGCAGCCAATGCACCAAGCTTTTCACCATAAGCGGTAATGCCTGTCTGATTGTATTGTTTGTAGCTTAGGTTCACCGTCATGGTATTGTAAACACCGTCGGAGGCATGTTGATTCAACCATTCGGCGGCTTCGTCAAGAGAATTGAGTTTTATGCCTTTCAAAGGAGTATCGTTCATCCACTTCCATGCACGACGTTTTGTCCAACGTTCGGTGATTTCCTTGCCGGGATAGATGCTCTCGCTACCTTCTTGGAAACGGAAATTCTTGACACATTCAAGTTCCTGCTCGTTTACAGGATCGCCTCCTGCATACAAGATGTTGTGGAACATGGGTTCGTAAGCGTAATAAGCAGAACGCCCCCATTTTATTTCCCAGTTGGGATCGCTTGCATAAAGTCCCCATGTATAGAAACCAATCTTGTGTTTGGAGAATTCGGACAGGGTTATAGCCATGCCGGAACCGTCGGGACGGGTGAGACACTCCGTACAAACAAGAGGACGATTATCTATTTTCTTAAAACGATTCATGACGTAGGTGATATTGGCACTATGGCTCTCCTGCATCACATAATCGTGAAAATTGTGAAGGTCCATTTCCTTCTCGGCTTCGCGACGTACACCGGTATAAGCATTCTCTTTGGCAGCAGAAATCTCCGGGTCCCACAGAATTGAAGAAGTTATTGCCTGAGTACAACCTTCTTCCCTGCACCATTGGGCTATTATGCGAATCCATTTCATCTGGTCGCGACAATCCTCGCCCGACATTACCGGTTCGTTCCATATATCCCACATGATAATACGTTCGTCGCCACGGAAATAACGTATAATTTCCCTGACTTTCTTTTCCATGCTGGTAGAATCGCTGGCACTCGTAGGAACGTGGGTAAAACCGAAGACAGGAGCGCAGTTAATGCCATGCTTTGCGGCAATAGTGGCATAATTGTCCACACTGTTTATATAATCCCAACTATTAGGCCACCAACGTACAGAGTTATAGCCTATCTGTGCAGCGCGTTGCAAAGCTTCGTCTTGGGAAACGGCATCACAAGGAGGCTCGGGGTGGTTAATACCTTTTATCGGACTGTGTTTGTCGAACCATTCCTGCGCCTGTTTTTCGCTCCAAATGGGACGTTCGTTAGGATAGCGGCTTGAAGAAGACGCCAGATATACTTTTTTGTTCTGTGCCTGCACACCGCCGCAACATAGTATTGCGGCAAGCGCACAAACAAGTAGTCTTGCATTTGCTTTCATGCCTAACATTTACTTGACGAGTTTCTTCTTGTTGCCTATAACGTAAATGCCTTTAGGGAGATTCTCCATATCTTGTTCCCCCGCATCGCTCTTTATAAGTACTCCGTCGGTGGTATAAACATTATTACTCTTGCCTGCATCGGTGCGAACATTATCAATTCCTACCAAATCATCAATCAGATTCATTTGGTCGGTGCGGAAAGGAAGTACCGGCAGATTATTTTCACCGTAAATATTTCCTATAGGATAATCCGCCCAATTATAATAAATTGCCGAAGGACGTAAAGGCTGTGAAACAGAAATTTCTATAGTTTTGTCGCCAACAACTTTTGCTGTAGCTGCGTAGAATCTCTTATACGATTTATCTTTGAACCGGAATCCTACAGGCACAGAGTCATTGCGCACGTGGATTTTCTTGTCAAATGTTATGTAAGCCTTTTTATATTCGAAACGATAGCTCACCGGCTTCGGAGCATCAGCCACGACATCGAAGCCATAAGTATTTTTTAAGGCAATCAACGCGAGACGGCGACCAACCTCCTGCTTGTTCTTGGGATGAATGTCGGTGGCGTTTCCGACATCTACTGCAGTAGCCATGCCGGTACTATCCATTTGCTGCGAAGTTTTCCATTGGTCCCAACGCAAAGCCGCCCAGTTGGAATTCTCTTGGAACTCTGCCGGCGTTTGATAGGCTGCAAGCTGAACAGTATAGAACGGGAACTTATATCCCCAATCTTTGCGCCAACTTGAAATAAGACTGTCCATAAGAGCCGTGTAATAGCTGCTGCCCCAAGCATTGGTTTCTCCCTGATACCAAATCACACCGCGAATAGGAAAATTGATTATCGGGTGAACCATGGTATTGTATAAAAGCGTAGGCACTTGGAACTCATTCTTCATGCCAAGGTATTTGCTAACCGAATCACGGTGGAAGTCATATTGGGCACATTTATCCAATTGAGTCTTCAACGCAGGAATTGTACGCGCAGTCTCGAGACTTACCCACGCCTCGGCATTAGAACCGCCGTAAGCGCACTGAATTAAACCGATTGGGATATTCAGATTCTTGTACAATTCACGTCCGAAGCAATAAGCCAAAGCCGAGAAATCGGGAATGGTAGAAGGAGAACAAGCTACCCAATTAGACCAAAGGTCAGTATCATCTGCAGGATGGTTATTCTTGCCGGAAGCTGCAACACTAAGGAGTTTTATCATTGGATAGTTGGCGTTCTTAATTTCTTCCTGATAATTGTTCATCAATCCCCAGGAACCTTGTACAGGCATCTGCATGTTTGACTGACCGGAACAGAACCAAACTTCTCCCGCATATACTTGAGTAATATTCCTACTGGCTTTAACAACATCCCTATTGCCTTTCTTCTGCAACTCATAAATGTGAAGTGCGTAAGTCTTTGTGGAAGCTTCGGGAACAGTTACCTTAAAAGAGAAGTTTCCTTCGGAATCGGCATTGGTATAAATTTTTACTTTATCCCAAGACGCACTGAACATCATGTTTGCATTAGGAGTGGATTTCCCTTTTAATTGGAATACCGACTTCTGCTGCAGAACCATTCCGCTTGCATAATAAGAAGGCAGCGTTATAGAAGCCTTCGCAGCAATTGCCATAAAAGCAATAAACGCAGCTATAAATCTTATCTTATTCATTATACTCTTATACTATTTATTCTATCCTTATATATAGGTTATTTCTTTTCAATATTTACCAGCGGCATTTCATCCGTGCGAAAAGGAAGAACTGGAAGATTGGTATCTCCATAAATATTTCCGATAGGATAGTCCGCCCAATCGTAACGCACAGCAGTAATTTTGCCAAGCCCTGCGCCGGTAATGCTTATTGTTGTGGGATTTTCAAGTTTGGCTTTGCCTTCCACAAATTTATTATTGGCATCGCAAAGAATAAAACCGCAAGCCACGGAATCGTTTCTTACGTGAATCTTATTATTAAAAGTGAGTTTGGCTTTGCCTTCTGAGAAACTGTATTTCACAGGAGCCGGAGCTTCACAAACAAGATCTTTCTTGCCGTAAGTTTTATTAAGCGCAAGAAGAGCCAAACGCCTTGCCACTTCCTGTTTGTTCTTCGGATGAATATCTTTTTCGTTTCCTATGTCCACTGCAGTAGCCATGCCTGTGCGCGGAAGCTCCAAAGTTTTCCATTGAGACCATCTCAAAGCAGCCCAATTAGATTCGGGTTGAACTGTTTCCTGCTTCAGGAAGCCCGCAAGCTGCACATAGTAGAACGGGAAATTGTATCCCCAAAGATTTCTCCAGCTCTTAATAAGACTATTCATGAGTCGGGTATAAAATGAACTGCCTACGTTTGTGCAGCCCTGATACCAAATTACGCCTTTCACTGGAAGAACATGAAGAGGATACAACATTGTATTATACAAAAGAGTCGGGATTTGCTGCTCGGCGCGTTTCGCATACTTTTGAATTGTATCGTTTACGAAATTATACTTTCCGTATTTCTCCAATTCGTCTTTCATTTCGGGGAAAGTCTTTAGCGTTTCAAGTCCCATCCAAGCTTCTGCACTTGCTCCGCCATAAGCAGACTGAACAAGTCCGATGGGCACACGAAGTCTGTCGTAAAGTTCTTTGCCGAAAAGATAAGCCAACGCAGAAAACTTTTCTACGTTTTGCGGAGAACAAACCTCCCATGTTTTCCAAAGTTCCGTATCATCCGCAGGTTTGTTTTTATTAGCAAACATCCTCACCTGCAGGAAACGAATCATTGGATATTTAGCAGCATCTGCCACTTCTCTGTCATTCTCATTAATCATTCCCCAGCCCTTTACCGGCATTTCCATATTAGATTGTCCGGAACAGAGCCAAACTTCGCCGGAATAAACATCCGAAAGAACTTTCTCGCCGTTGCCGTCGGAAAAGCTAAGTTTATATGCTTTCATAGATGCTGCGGGAACACGGAACTTTATCGTAAACTCGCCCTGCGCATCAACTTTTGCAAGAATTGTCTTATTATCCCAAGAAGCTTTGAACTTTACCGTGGAATTAGGAATAGCCTTACCTTTTACAGTCATCAAGGCTTTTTGCTGAAGCACCATATTGTCTGCATAAAACGAAGGAAGAATCACCTTTGAATACGCATTGACAAACACACCTGCCGCAACAGCGGCAACAATCATTTTGTAGAATGCTTTCATAATCCTATAGTTTTAGAAGCCGGCGTTATTTCACAAGGACTTTATACGAAACGCCTTTCGCGCTTACAAAATAAATTCCGGGTTCAAGCACGCTGTCGTTTTCCAAACGAATACCTTCGTCATTATACAAACTGTAAACATCAACGCCTTCAACCTTTATAACACGGTTCACAACGCTAACTTTCACATTGTTTTCCTTCAGAATTTTATTTATCGAAACAGGTACACCGGTTGCATCGCAAACTTTCCAAGCCCATACGGAATTCTCAAGTCCGTAAACATTAAAGCCAGGCTGCACTCCTGCCGAATCGGCAGCAAAAAGATAACGATCGCCATTACCGTCATTATATTTAATAACAATCTGGTTGTCGTCCAATTCCTGAATGGTAAACGGCTTGATTGTTGTACGAATCGTTGCGGCATTCGGAGTATAGTAATTATCTTTCCAAGAACCCGCGCTACTAATATAACGACGCGAACTGCGATTACGGAAATAATAATTTTCTTCTCCGTCTGTGGAAACTACGAGTTCCCATTCCTGTTTTGTATTGTCGGAAATCTCGTTTACCCAAAAGCTATAACCGTTTGAGGAAGCTCTCAACGAGTTATCCTCAATGCACATTTGCGAATACTCGGGATATGCACTGGCTATTTTATAATACACCTTTGCGCCGGAAGCGTCTGTCGAAGGATATTTTTGTGCCGATACGCAGTTCACACCGCATAATACTAGCAGGGAAATAAGCAGGATGCTCTTATTCATGATAAAAAATTACAAATTGGTTGAACTTGGGTACAAAGATAAACTTTTTCACACGATATATTGTTTTGATGTATGTTATTTTTTGCAACACGCACTAACGCAATCATACAAAACACATATTTTAACACTACAAGCATTTCATATCACACAAATCATTCGGCAAGAATACTAATTTCGGCAGCCGTTGCAAAATCCTGACCATCGCAAGCCGAAAGAGCCGTGAAACGGACATAGCGTGCCTTTATCGGAGCAGAAAATACTACCTGCTTCTCCTTTTCCGTGTCTTCAAACTCGCCCTGTGCCACAACTTTTCCCCAGGATTTTCCGTCAATACTTACCTGTACCTTATAATCTTTAATGCGTCCGTTGCGGTTGTGCTGACGTGGCAGATACGTAAGTCCTTTTATCGTCTTTACGCTGCCGGCATCCAAGTCCACCCAATGCGGAAACTTTGCCACGGTTACACTATACATTGTGTGCCAGAAAGTATCGGGATTACCGTCGGTCATGTGCGATGCATCGCCTTCTCCAACCTCTACGCTGCTTGCAAAGACCACTTCCGTGGGCACTCGGTCAATCTTTGTAAAATTCTCAACGGCTTTCAATTGCGGCGCAGACGCAGTCCACGCTTCTACTTTTCCTCCTTGCGAAAGTGATATTTTGTCTTTGTATTCACGTACACGCTTTCCGTTTATGCTGTAATATATCACGGCATCGGAATCTTGGGAAATTATCGACAGCTCTCCCGTTTTCGAACGCGACAGAAGCAGCGGCGTTTCTCCCGATGTGCTCACAGAGGCACGACTGTCTGCGTCTCCGTTCACGGGACGAATGATGAATCCGAACGCATGAGGCGTGGCTTTCACCACATCTTCGGCAAGCGGACCGCCTTGTCCGCAACTGTTTCCACCTATTCCCGTTACTCCGCAGTCAAGATGCAGATAGTTTTTCTCCGATTCGGGAAGTTGATAGGGATGTGCCGCCGTGTCGAGAGCCTGTTCGGAATATGCAAGAGCGGAAGTGCTCATTGTGTTTTTTGCAATGAATACCACGCCCGCTCCGGAAGCATCTGTGAGCGCACACCAACGCACATCTTCATTATTACTCATGCTCTGCGGTTTTCCGTATTGTACAAATTGCGCATCAACGGTGCTTTCATATCTTCCTATAAACTGTCCTGTTTTGCGATCGTTATAGTTGTTCACAGGACCACGACCGTAATAAGTATATTTGTCCAACGCTTTCGGCACACACATCACATATCCGAGACGTGGCAAAACCGCAGACGGTTTGTTTGAACTTACGGAACTTTCAAGTTCTATACTTCCGTCGGGATAAACAGTCCACACCTGCATGGCTTTGAACTTGAAATCGTTTTCATCAAACGGCTTTCCGTTGTCCTCCACACGTATTCTCCCCGAAGTGCCGCCCAAACGTTTATACGCATGAGGTGCCTGCGCTTCCACGCAATAGGAAATCACTACGCTGCCGTCCTTACGTTTATAAAGTTGTCGGTCTTTGGCGTGATGCTTCAAGTTGTTCAAACCATTTTCATACCAAGAGCCGCAAGCCCAATTGTCATTGTCGAGCGGAGCACGGAAAGCATCCACACACGGACCGTTATCGGGAACGATTATATCTTTGCCGTTGTAAACAAGCGAGCGCAATGTGCCCTTTTCATCGTCGAATTCTGCCGCGAAACCATTGCCGCTGACTTTTACTCCTATTTTGCTTTCAACTACTTCGGGAGTTTCTCCCGCAGCTGCCTTGGCAATGCTCTCGCGTCCCTCCGCAGCTTTCACTTCCAGCTGTTCCTCTGCCTGCACATAGCCTTTCTTTGCCCAAGGCATATCGTTCGGGAGCATGAATCTCACACGCACGAAATATTCCTTGTCGGCTTTCAACAGAGAACGGTCCAAGCGCAGCGGAACAAGGAATTTGGTACGCGGAGGTATGGATTTTATGTTGGCAAGTGTGCCGCCGGCTATTTCGTGACCGTCTTCCTCAAGAATCCATTTTATGTCGTAAACCGCAGGTTCGAAATAGTTCTTGTTGAACACCTCAATCCTGCCGTTTCCTGTGCTCAAATCCCTGTTTACTGCCACAGACACATTCTGATAAACCTTTTTCACTTCATAATATTGCGGTTTTGGAGAAAGATCCGCGAACATCACTCCGTCAAGACAGAAAGTACCGTCGTTGGGATAGTCGCCGAAATCACCGCCATAGGCTATGTAGCGTTTACCTTGCGGAGTGTAGTTGTAAAGTCCGTGATCAACCCATTCCCAAATGGCTCCGCCGCAAAAGAAATTGGTAGATTCAATGGCATTCCAATAATCCACGAGATTTCCAGTGGCATTTCCCATGGAATGTCCGTATTCGGAAATATGAAACGGGTATTTCAGTTTGGCATCTCCCTTCACGGCATTCCTTACCCAAGCTATCGAAGGATATTGATTGGAACCCATGTCTACAATTTCGTTATTGCGCTCATACTGTATGGGACGCGAAGCATCGAAATCCTTTATAGCCTTGTAGCATGCCTTGAAATTATCGCCCGGTCCCGCTTCGTTGCCCAATGACCATATAACTATCGAGGGATGATTGACTTCGGCGCGAACCATAGCCATTTCGCGTGCCACGTGAGCCGCCTTGAATTCCGCCACATGCGAAAGCGAAGCATCGCCATAGTAATAAAGATGAGACTCTATGTTGCATTCGTCCTCGAGATATATTCCGTATTTGTCGCACAGGTAATACCAGTAAGGGCTGTCGGGATAATGCGAATTGCGAACGTGATTTATGTTGGCACGTTTCATGAGCATCACCTCTTTATCCATTTGCTCGCGTGTAACTGCGTGTCCGCGCTCCGGATTTGTTTCGTGGCGGTTCACACCTTTGAGTTTCACCGTGCGCCCATTGACATAAAAATATCTGCCTGCCTTTCCGAATTCGTCAAAACGGGCGGGAGTGTCGCGAATTTCCACCTTGCGAAAACCGGTATAGGTAGAGAAAGTTTCCACGGTACGTCCTTTTTTGTCCTTAAGCTCTCCCACGAGCACATAACGCCATGGTGCTTCAGCCGACCACGGTTTTACGTTCGGCACGGTCAGTTGCATTTCGCATTGAGCCTTTCCCTGTTTGGTTATGTCGCCCACTTCCACGGCGGCTTTGGCTACCGGTGCATCCGATGTCCCGTCGCCATAAAGTTCCACGGGATATAGCGAGCAATGCATACTGTAACGTTTCGCATCTTTCGCAGACTGGTTGGAAACCGACAGTTTCACGTTGAGTGCACCATTTATATAATGACTGTCCAAATCGGGAATCGCCACAACGTCGCCGACATGTATTTCGGGAGTGGCGGTAAGATATACCGAACGAATGATTCCCGCCATGCGGAACATGTCCTGCGTTTCAAGAAACGAGCCGTCGCTACAGCGATAAACCTCCACCGCCACACGGTTTGCCCCTTTTACCAGATATTTCGTTATGTCGAACTGCGCAAGACTGCGGGAATTTTTGGAGAACCCCACATATTTGCCGTTTATCCAGAGATAGAAAAACGAATCCACGCCGTCGAAGTTTATGAACACCCTGCGTTTTTTCCAATTGGCGGGAACGTTGAAACTGCGAACGTACTGCCCCACCTCGTTGCGGTATTTGTATGTCGTCCATGTCTTGGGCGGTTCGCGCATCACTCCCTTGCGCCAATCACCTACCTCAACTTTATGATAAAATATGCCGCCCTGGTTCACATAAACGGGAATGCCGTATTTGCATTTGCCGTCTTTGCCAATGCCTGCCACATTCCACGCCGAAGGTACTTCTATTTCGTCCCATTTCCCCGTTGCCGGCTCATTGTTTTCGAAACCTTTTATCCTTTCATCGGGATTTGCCGACCAATGAAACTTCCAATTGCCGTCGAGCGAGGAGAAAAAGTCACTGTTTTCAGGCAAAACTTTTTTGGCAGCCTCTGTGTTTTGAAACGAAAAGAACCACGCATGCGGCAGTTCCTTGTTGAGCGACAACTTCTCGGGCGATTGCCATTCGCTGCCCGACGGCGACGAAACATCACCGAACATATAACCATCAAGATGCTGTGCGGAAGCATTCACACCCATGAACAGCACTCCCGAAAACAATATGGAAAATATTTTATTCTTCATCTTTTTTGAGATATAAGAGGAATTTGTTTACTGTTAAGAAGTTGCACAAATTTCCTCAAAAAACTTGACATCTGCAAGCCCTCCCGGAATTATCTTGTTGTCTGTGGGGCAAATGCTTCGGGATACGATTCACTTTTTTCGGCATTCCGCCATTCGGGCAGGCGATACAACCCGCAGGATGCCGCCTGCGCCACCAAACAGTTCCGCGTTGAAAACCACATCATTACCGTTTTTCTCATCCCGCTCCCTGCATCTCCGCTACGCTCCTGAATACGGTTTTTCACAACCGTCTGATTTTCAGCCTTTTATACCTTTTTGAAACGCTTTTATAAGTCGTTGTTTATCAGATACTTGGAATGTCGAAAAATACAAGCCATATATTTTGAAATACAAGGCACATATTTTAAAATAAGTGCCTTGTATTTTTTACGACAAGCCATGTATTTTTTTCTACGTCCCGAAAAGGCGTATAAACAGCCGAAACTTTATGCGTTCATTGCAGAATAGCATTGCGAGCATGCCGAATTCACAAGTTTTTGCGACATAAAAGATTTTTATGACAGGTGGATTTCTCTTTTTTCACACACTTATTCGCGCATTTTCATGATAAAAAGAAATAAAAACAGTAATTTTGAATGTCAAAATAAAGAAATCGTCGTTACAGACGGAATTTAAGCATCTACAAACAATATGTTGACACAAATACTCAACGGAAGAATACTCACGCCACAGGGCTGGATAAGGGGAGGTTCTGTGATAATAGACGGCAATAAGATAATAGAAGTGTCAAATAACGAATTGCACATAGAAAGTGCACGATTTTTTGACGCAGCCGGCTGCTACATCGTTCCCGGAGGCATAGACATCCACGTACACGGCGGTGGAGGAAGAGATTTTATGGAAGGAACGGAAGAAGCATTCCGAAAAGCCATAAACGCACACATGTTCTATGGCACCACATCCATTCTTCCCACACTTTCATCCTCAACCGTGCCCATGATAAAGGCTGCCGTGAGAACCACGGAGAAACTTATGGCACAGCCCGACAGTCCCGTTCTCGGACTTCACCTCGAAGGTCCGTATTTCAATAAGGAAATGGCGGGAGGACAACTACCCGAAAACATAAAAGATCCCACACCCATGGACTATCGTCCCCTGCTCGACTCGACAAACAGCATTAAACGCTGGGACGAAGCCCCGGAACTTCCCGGAACAGTGGAATTCGGACGCACATGTGTGGAACACGGAGTTCTTCCGTGCGTAGCCCATACCCAGGCAAACTATCATGATGTACGCACAGCCTATGAAGTAGGCTTCACTCACGCAACCCATTTCTACAATGCCATGCCCGGTTTCCACAAAAACCATGAATATAAATACGAAGGTACGGTTGAGAGCGTTTACCTGATAGACGACATGACAGTAGAAGTCATTGCCGACGGCAAACACGTACCCACTACAATTTTGAACCTCGTTTACAAAATAAAAGGTCCCGACCGGACGGCTCTCATAACCGATGCTCTTGCGTGCGCAGCAAGCGATTCGCAAACAGCATTCGATCCGCGAGTGATTATAGAGGACGGCGTGTGCAAGCTTGCCGACCACTCGGCTCTGGCAGGCAGTATTGCCACCATGGACAGACTTATACGCACAATGGTGCAGAAAGTGGAGATTCCTTTGGAGGAAGCGTGTCGCATGGCATCGGAAACACCGGCAAGAATAATAGGTGTGGACAAACGCAAAGGCACACTCGAAAAAGGCAAGGACGCAGACATCATGATGTTTGACGCAGACCTTAACCTTAAATGCGTAATTGCCATGGGACGTGTCATTCGTAACGAACTCCCAAACCACGTTGTCATCTGACACAACGCGAAAGAAACGGAATATTCCCCGCAACTTTCGGAACACAACCATATATGTAGCGCAGCATTCCCATGTTGCGCTACATTTTTTTTCATATCAGTGCCGCAAAGCTTCATCACGTTTGCCGCAAAACAAAAAAATCCCCTCTGCCGTGCGCAAAGGGGATTTCCGAAAAAGGTAAGTTTTTATTTCTTGATAATCTTTTTTCCATCAATAATGTAAAGTCCTGCGGGAAGGTCCTTTTCGTCAACGTCCATTCTTATTCCGTCGATTGTGAAAACGCCCTTGCTCATTCCGGGAACCGAGTTGTTCTTCACGTTGTCGATTTCCACCGGCGTGCTTTCGCTTTCTATGACCACAGACTCTGACAAAGGATTTCCGTCAGCCCCCATAATATAGTTTTTCCCTATTGTCGCATTCTCGGGAGAGATTATACGACACTTCAAAAGCTCTATTCCGCCTGCCATAACAATTATGGGCGATCCGTTGTCGGTACAATTAAGTTTCACGTTTGAATTGTCAATGCTTACAGCGACACCTTCATTCTCCATGCTTCGTACAGTTTTTTTCTCCACCATATCAGGCAACGCGAAGAAAGAACCTGCATCAAAATCTTTCGGACGGCTCGACCCGCCTGCCCCGTTTACAATGTCATACATGCCGTTTACCTCCATATTACAATCCTTTATGGTAAAACGAGAAAACTTTCTCGAATTACTATTTATGATAAAAATCGTACCTGAACTGCCTTGTGAGGTAACTTTAAGCTCTCCGCCGTTAACACCTCGTATGCTCGCCGTATCAACAAACAGATAACCAAGCCCATAATTGTATATGCCGGATGTCAGGGTGTTTACAATTTCATTTGTTCCCTTTACAAGAATTGTCAAACTGTCTTCGCCTATTATTATGCCGCCGTTAATTTTCACGTTGTCAAGCGTCAGAGTTTTTGTATCGGGATTGTAATCCATTTTCCCCTCTACAAAATCATACACGGACAGGTCATTGCAATTAACTTCGTCCACATAATACTCTTCTTCATTGGTATCTCCGTAACTGTCTTTGAGTAGTGTTATCTTATATCGTTTAGCCGGCGAAATTAAAAGCGTATCGCTCACGAGTTTCCCGTCTTTAGCCATACCGCGAAGCTCCGCATCGAAATAAAATCCCTCGGGCGACATGAATTTCACACCTTCTTTTTCAAATGAAGCAATGTTGTATGTGGCAGACTGCTTTCCGTACGCTTTCAAACCGCCACGCACAATGCCGAGTGCCGCACTGTCTCCGCTACCGGCCACTCCGTACTTTCCCGTTGCCTCCAATTCGGTGCCGTTTATGTTGAGTTTTTCGGCAAAGAGGACTGCCGCATAATCTTCCGGGGCATAGCATTTCAAAGTTCCCTCCGACGGTGTGGAATAAAGCGAACCGCCTTTTTCATATACTATACAAGGCGCATTTTCTGCCGAAAGAGTGCAGTTTCCAACCACAAAAATTTCCACATCCTTCTTTGCCAAGACCACAGGTACACCGTTTTTCGATTCTATCTTGGCATCATACAAAAACAGATAGTTTTCATACGGGTCATAACCCACCCTGCCGCTCACACCTTCTATTACGGAAAGGTCAGAATAGTTTTTGCTCGTAACTTTTACCCCGGCAACTTCCAATTCGTAGTCTGTTTCCGTTTGGGCACCGCACGGCGTAATCACGGCAGCCGTTGCCATAAATAACAAAAAGAACACTTGCTTAAAGATTCCCCGCTTCGGCGACGGGTTGTTGCTCCCAAAAATAAAATGCTTCATTGGTTTTATTTAGTTGACTAATTAATATTTACGCAACTTGCCTTAAGTTGCGTTTGCAAATATAATATAAATATCCTTTTTCGGCTCGGAAAAGATATTTTATTTGAATATTTCCGTCACTTCACGGAGTGCAGACACGAGTTTCACGTTGTCGACATGAGTTTTTACGGCAGTTTTTATAAATTCCCTGCCCTTGATGTCCATTTGTGCCGTGCAGTTGCGCAGCAATATGTTATGTTTTTTAAGAACACTGAAAACCAAAGCTCCGGATGTCGCAGGTTTCAAAACTTCACACAAAACAAAATTCGCCTGTGAGGGAATGACTTTCAGCAAACGGTTTTCGTTCAGTTCTTTTTCCAAGAAATTTCGCTCGTTTCGCACCATTTCGCACGAGCGAGCGTAATCGTTTTCATACTTTCCGAGAATCTGCATAAAAAACTCCGCAACGGAATTTACGCTCCACAGTCCGTATGATTTTTTTATGCGTTCCACCAATTGTCTGTTGCCCGAACAAAGCAGTGCAAGCCTCATCCCCGCAAAGCCGTAAGCCGTGGCAATGTCGTTAATTACCACAAGATTCCTGTGATGTTCGAGAATTTCGTCCTCGAGTACGGAATGTTCGACCGGAACTTCGCAAAAATCCACCGCACTTTCGTCAACAATAAGACGCATTCCCTTTTCTTCACACCAGTCTGCGAGTTCAAGAATTTCGCTTCTCGACATCGCGCCGCCCGTAACCCTGTCGGGATTCGACATCATTATTGCGTTTACCTCGTGATGCGTAAAGAATTTCTTTATGTCCGCCACAGTGTAATTCACTTCCTGTGGCAAATAAACCACATTATCATCCGCCACGTGTCCGAACGCTTCCTGCAAACGGCGTATCATTCCAATTTTGCCGCCTGTCTCTTGTCGCAATTTTTCGGCGAGTTCGCACGCGCCGCCTCCTGTAACTACAAATTCCTCTTTCACGTTTCGGCATTTGCTTGCGCATAATGCTTCAACCTGCATGCCCGACGGACAGGAGGAAATCAAGGTTCGGAAATTGGCTTCCAGTTCGTCGGTAATTCTTGACGTAGAAAAGAATGCGTTTGAGGGAGAACAGAAATCCGTCATGCGCGGAATGCGCCACAATCCGCCGTGGCGTGCCGAGAGTTTATCTAAGAAATCGCCGTCTCCTGCGAATATCAGCTCCGCGATGTCCAAATCCAATTTGTCATCTATCTCATACCATTTTCCTTCTTCCACAGGCAGAGCCTTCAAACTGCTGCTGTTCAAAAAAGTTATAATGCTGAGCACATTTTCATAGTACTCGTTGTTGCCCACCGCCTTGATATACGCCTCAAGAAAGGGAACGTATTTGTTAATCGAAAATTCTTTCGAAAACTTATATATGTTCACCGTTTTATAATAGGTGTCGGCATATTTATAATCGAAAGCCTTTTTGGGAACAAAGTTAACAATGTTGCAATCCTTGTCAATCTGCACCATTGTTCCGTCCATCCACGTTTCATACTTGGCAACAAGGGCGAGATTCGGCTCGCTGTTATGCGCTATAGCCTCGATAAGACTGTAATCATATATCAAATCGCTCTCAAGCAGCAAAGTATCCTCTTCCTGAAGCTTGTCCTTTGCCAGCCAAAGCGAATATATATTGTTTGTACGGTAATATTCGGGATTGTCAACGTATTCTATTTCCAGGTCTCCGCGTATTGACTCGAGATGTTGCCTCAAAGCCTCGCCCTTATAGCCCGTTACAACAACTAACCGGCTAACGTTCAAGCGTGAAAGCTGGGAAACCACACGGTCAATAAGCATTTCGCCATTCACCTTGACCATGCATTTGGTATTGTCCTTTGTAAATTCCTTCAGGCGTTTTCCCATTCCCGCCGCTAACATCAGAGCTTGCATCCTATGACTTTTTCGTTAAAACTTCTGCGGCATATTTCCGCCAAACTTTGTTATGGTGATGCAATAATACCACTTTATTTTGATTTTTCCGTAAACGGTTGCCACAAAATATGTAAGTCTGTGATGCGCTATGCGGACACCGAAAAACACACAAGGCATCTTGCAAAAAACATAAGGCATATATTTTAAAATACAAGGCACTTATTTTAAAATAAGTGCCTTGTATTTTTTGCCTTTATAAATGTCTGAAAAACAATGTCCCGCAAGAAACATTTTTTTTGCGGGACATTGCATCTTTTTTCTGACTGTTTTTAAGTCGTTTTCCTTACCAAATGGTAACTCTCTTGTCCTTGGGAACGAACAACTTGTTCTTGTCCGTAACATTAAACGCCTGGTACCACTCGTCTATGTGAGGAAGTGCGCCGTTAACTCTCCAGCGACCGAGCGAATGGGGGTCGCTCTTTGTGCGACGGCGAATTTCTTCGTTGCTGATGTTTGCTCCCCAAACATTGGCGTATGCTATGAAGAAACGCTGGTTGGGCGTGAAACCGTCAACGCTGTCGAGAGGATTTTCCTTCATTGCATTCTGCAAAGCTTGGAATGCCACTTTCAAACCACCGTGGTCTGCAAGATTTTCGCCCAATGTCAAAGGACCGTTACCCTTTAAGTCGGGAAGCACTTGTATATTGCTGAAATAATCGCTCATTACTTGTGCACGCTTTTTGAAGTTTTCTCCGTCGGCTTTGGTCCACCAGTCTTTGAGGTTGCCATCCTTGTCGAACTGACGACCCTGATCGTCGAATCCGTGAGTCATTTCATGACCAATCACAACGCCTATGGCACCGTAGTTAAAGGCATCGTCGGCTGTGGCATCAAAGAAAGGCGGCTGCAGAATGCCTGCGGGGAAGCAAATCTCGTTTGTGGTGGGATTGTAGTAGGCATTCACCTCCTGCGGATTCATATACCATCTTGTGTTATCCACCTTCTTGTTAACCGTAATCTCAATAGAGTGGTCAACTTCATACTTGCAAGCGGCAAAAACATTGTCAAGAAGCGAAAGTTTCGGGTCAACGGTGAGCTTGGAATAGTCCTCCCACTTGTCAGGATAGCCAATCTTTACGTAGAAAGTGGACAATTTTTCGAGAGCCTTGGTTTTGGTTTCCTTACTCATCCATGTCTGCGCCTTGATACGCTCTCCGAGAGCCGTCTGAAGGTTCTTGACAAGTTTCGTCATGCGTTCCTTTGAACTTTCGGGGAAGTATTTTTCAACATACATCTTACCTACGCCCTCGCCAATGACACCTTGCACAAGAGCCACGGCACGTTTCCATGTGGGTTTCTCTTCTTTTTTACCCGAGAACACCTTGCCGTAGAAATCGAAACTTGCCTTGCGCATTTCGTCATTGGTATAGTTTGCTGCAAAATCAATTACGGCAAACTCAAGATAAGCCTTGTGAGCCTCAACCGGCACAGATTTCAAAATTTTCTCCACACCGTGCAAAAACTCCGGCTGTCCCACACTGATTTCCTTGAATTCGGGATAGCCGCAAGTCTTGTAATATGCTTTCCAATTGATAGCGGGATAATCTTTTTCGAGTTGTGCAAAAGTCATTTTGTTATAATTGGCAGCAGGGTCGCGAAGTTCGGCAGCAGAACGCGAAACTTTTGCAAGAGCCGTCTCTATCTGCATTACGTATGCCGCTTTCTTTGCTGCTGTTTCGGCATTGTCGCCCGTGAGAGCGAAAAGTTTCTCCACATACTTCACAAATTCATTACGAATCTTGAGAGTGGCGGGATCATTGTCGACATAATACTCCTTCTCTCCAAGAGAAAGACCTCCCTGACTCATCTGTACGAGATTTTCCTTGCTGTTTTTCAAATCTGCATCGGCTCCGGTATTGATATAACGCCCTATGCCGTAGTGCGCAAGCTTTGCGGTGGCATCCATAACCTCTTCGGGAGTTTTCACATTCTTTACAATGTCAAGATACTTTGCTATGGGCTTCACACCATCCTTGTTCTTTCTCACGGAGTCCATTGCAAGATTGTAAAGGTCGCCTATCTTCTGCTCGATAGTGCCTTCGCTCTGCTTTTTAACTGCAAGGTCTTCGATAAGAGTGCGAATCTGTTTTTCGTTGTTCTCATAGAGTTGTTCGAAAGTGCCGAATCGCGAATAATCTCCGGGGAGCGGGTGGCTTTTCATCCAGCCTCCGCAAGCAAATTCATAGAAATCATCGCCGGGATTCACCTTTGTGTCCATATTTTCTTTGTGAATTCCGGAGGAAAGCGGGGCATTGCCGCAAGAAGCAGTGAGACCCGCCAACGCAAATGCTGAAATAATCATTTTAAGATTCATATTGCTTTTAATTTGGTTGTTTGATTTTCGTTTTTTCCTATTGTCCGTTGTTAAATATCTCGAGTTCGTTTTCGGCATTCTCCCAATCTTCCATGGCTTTTGCCAGTTGTTTCGAAAGCGAAGCGTGTTTGCTGAAAAGCGAAGAGTCCAAAGCCTTTTCGGGATCGTTCATTTGGTTTTCGAGAAGCTTTACCGCCGCCTCAAGCTGGGTTACTTCTTTCTCGGCATCCTCTGCGGCGCGCTCAAGCTTGCGACGCTTTTTAGCCATTTCCTTTTGCTGTTCATAGGCAAGGCGTCCCTCGCTGCGGCTGTCGCTTTTAGGCTGTTCCGTGTGCTCCGGCGCGCGTTTCATTTGCAATTCGCCGAGCGACTCAATGTTTTTCTTGGCAAGGAAGTCGTATATGCCGCCTATGTGTTCCCTCACCTTTCCGTCGCCGAACTCATATACTTTCGACACAAGTCCGTTCAGGAAATCACGATCGTGAGATACTATTATCGCCGTGCCGTCAAAAGCGAGAATAGCCTCTTTCAGCACGTCTTTGGTCTGCATGTCCAAATGGTTTGTCGGCTCGTCGAGAATAAGCAGATTGACAGGTTCGAGCAGAAGCTGTATCATGGCAAGCCTGCTTCGCTCTCCACCCGAAAGATACCTGACATATTTTTCATTGGCTTCGCCTCCAAACATAAACGCTCCCAATATATCGTTTATCTTAAGGCGTACTTCTCCGCGTGCAGCCCTGTCAATAGTGTCGTAAACCGTTATGTTTTCGTCCAAAAGCTGTGCCTGGTTTTGCGCATAGTATCCAATGTCAACGTTATGCCCTATCTTCAATTCCCCTCCAAACGGAATTTGCCCCATAATGCACTTCACGAGCGTTGATTTGCCTTCGCCGTTTCTTCCAACAAATGCCACCTTTTCGCCACGTCTTATGGAAAGATTCACATCCGAGAAAATCAAATGGTCTCCATAACTTTTTTCCACGTCTTTGCATATTACTGGAAAATCGCCGCTTCTTCGGCAGGGCGGAAACTTTAAGTGGAGCGACGAATTGTCCACCTCGTCCACCTCGATAGGCACAATCTTTTCCAACTGCTTTATGCGGCTCTGAACCTGAACCGCTTTTGTGGGCTTATATCTGAAACGCTCTATGAAATCCTTGATGTCGGCAATCTCTTTCTGCTGGTTTTCGTAAGCACGAAGCTGCTGTTCGCGCCTTTCCGCACGCAGTTTCACAAACTCATCGTATCCCACGCGGTAATCAACAATTCTGCCAACGGAAATTTCCATTGTGCGCGTGGTTACATTGTTCAAGAAAGCGCGGTCGTGGCTCACAAGAAGCACCGAACACTTTGCCTGCTTCAGGAAGTTCTCCAACCACTGAATGCTTTCTATATCCAAATGGTTTGTAGGCTCATCAAGGAGAAGCACATCGGGCTGTCGCAAAAGAATCTTCGCAAGTTCTATGCGCATTCTCCAACCTCCCGAAAATTCACTCGTAGGTCGTTCGAAATCGCTGCGTTCAAATCCCAATCCCGTCAGAGTTCTTTCGGTTACGGCATGATAATTGTCGCCGCCCATCATATTATAGCGTTCGCTTTCGTGCGAAAATTTTTCGACCAGAGCCATATATTCCGGACTGTCATAGTCAGTGCGCTCCGCAAGTTCGTTGTTCAACTTGGCAATCCTGCTCTTTAATGCCGCAATATTCGAAAAAGCCTTCTCTGCCTCCTCCATTACAGTGCAAGAATCACTAAGTTTCATCACCTGAGGCAAATATCCCACAAGCGAATCATGAGTTATTCCCACTGTTCCCGCCGTGGGCTGCTGCAAACCCGCAAGAATTTTGAGCAAAGTGGATTTGCCCGCACCGTTCTTGCCTACAAGCGCAACTCTTTCCTTTTCGCCAATCACGAAAGTTACATCGCTGAACAAAGGCTTTGCGCCAAATTCAACCTTCAGTCCTTCTACCGATACCAATTTTCTTTCTCGTTTGTTTTCAAATCAATATACAAAGATACAACAATTTTTGCATCGGATAAAAACAAGAACAATCTATGCTCCACGAACTGCACCAATCTGCATGCAACAAACATTTCGCGTCCACAATCCCACAACCGCCAACCATGTCCTACACCGCCTCCCGCCTTATTCTGCGTATTTTTCCACAAATACCTGAAATTCAAGAAGATAAGCGCAAACCAAGAGGCCTTTATAAGTTATTGTTTATCAGACTCTTATTATGCACAAAAATACAAGGCACATATTTTAAAATAAGTGCCTTGTATTTTAAAATATATGCCTTATGTTTTTTGCAAGATGCCTTGTGTTTTTTCGCGAATGCGAAAAGGGGGCAGTTTTATATGTATTTTTCAGGACTCGGAGGTGTTTCTTCCGCATAGTCCGCCGTCTTGTCTTTTCTTAAACCGTGAAACGCATTGACATGTGCTTTGGCGGTAACAAGAAATGCTTATGCAATTGCAGAACATAGTTTGCCCGATGGTTAAAAATCAGAAAAAATGGTACTTTGTACATGAATAGGGTTACAAATTCTATTGCCCAACCACAATAACTTTGCATTGTGAACATTAGAAGCGCAACAAACGCATAGGAAGTCGGGAATTTTTCTCGTGATTTGCGTAAATGCGACACCGACAACAAAGAAAAAATCATATATTTACCACAAAAAAAGAAGTTTTATGAAAAGATTTACGCTTATGACTGTGATGCTGATGTCTGTTGCCTTTTCATACGCAAAGACACTTGTTTTGTATTACAGCTTCACAAACAATTCACAAACCATTGCCTATAACTTTGTCGACATAACGGGTGCGGACATTCAGGAAATAGAACCGTCGGAAGAAGGATTGGACTATGCGGCAAACAACTATGCCATAGGGCGCAGGCTGATGAACGCAATAAACAGCAATCCCAATTCGGAGGCTTCCTATCCCGCCATAAAGGACGTGAATTGCAATCTTGCGGATTATTCCACCATAATAATTGCCGCACCTGTTTGGTATGCACAAATGGCTGCGCCTATGCAGACATATCTTTTCAAACATGGCGCGGAAATGGCGGGGAAAAACATAGGTCTTATGGTATCGAGCGCAAGCAGCGGCATAAGCGGCGTGGTTTCCGACGCAAAGCGTCTTGTGCCGGGAGGGAACTTTTTCAGCGAAAACCTTTGGATTCGTTCCTACCAGACTTCCAATTCAAAAAACATGATTAACAACTGGTTGGACAAAGTGGGTTATTACGACATCGAGGCATCCGTGGCACCGGTTTTCAAAGACAATGCGCAGAGCATCGCTTACGACGGCAGCAACATTACGCTTGGCGGCAGCGGAGCGGGACTTGCAGTTTACGACATGGCGGGGAATTTGGTTCTTTCCTCAAACGGCAGTTCGGCAAACACGGACAATCTCTATCCTGGAGTGTATGCGGTTAGGGCGAAGGGATTTTCGAAAAAGATTACGGTAAAAGCTAACAAATAAATCATAACGCGGAACGATGATAACGCACACCCGAAACATTATATGCACTCTGCTCCTTTCGGCAATGCCCCTGGTTGCCGCAATGGCGCAAAAGAACGTTAAGAACATGAAGAACGTAAAGAAAACAGTCCCAATGGCTTGCATTAAACATCCCATGCAGAAGGACGGAATAGTAAGGCTTTCAAAAATAGAGGTACTTCCCGAACATCTTGACGAATATGTAGTGTTTGCAAGCGAGGTTGGCGAAGTTTCCCTGCGCACAGAGCCGGGAGTATTGACCATGTATGCCGTTGCAGACAAGGAAAACCCGTGCAAGATAACTATTCTTGAAACTTACGCAAGCAAACAGGCTTACGAAAATCACATATCTTCGGAACATTTCCGCAAATACAAACAGGGCACTCTGCATATGGTTAAATCGCTTGAGCTTTGCGACCAAACGCCTTTGAATTCCCATAACCAAATAATCAATTTCATTAAAACGGACAATAATGAATAAAATCATAATAACAGCAATATTAACGATTATAACATTTAACGCAATGGCACAAAAGAAAATCGTACAGACAGCAGGGCGAACGCAACTCGGAGAGTTCGCTCCTGAATTTGCACATCTTAATGACGACATTCTCTTTGGGGAAGTGTGGAGCAGAAATGACCTTCTGAGCTTGCGAGATCGCAGTCTCGTTACTCTCACATGCCTCATAAGTCAGGGACTGACCGACTCGTCGCTCACCTATCACCTTCAAACAGCCAAGGCAAACGGCATAACCCGCACGGAAATCTCTGAAATAATTACGCATATAGCTTTCTACGCCGGATGGCCCAAGGCGTGGGCGGCGTTTCGCCTTGCAAAAGACGTTTGGAACGACAGCGTAACCGCCACAACCGACAAGGAGAAATTTTAGAAGGAAATGATTTTTCCGATAGGCGACCCCAACACTGCCTATGCAAAGTATTTCAAGGGCAACAGCTATCTGGCGCGTATTTCATCAGACCAGATTCCTTTTGCAAACGTTACATTTGAACCGGGATGCCGCAACAACTGGCACATCCACCATGCCACGAAAGACGGAGGGCAAATGTTGGTTGGCGTAGCAGGAAAAGGTTGGTATCAGGAGGCTGGTAAACCGGCGCAGGTCATTCTTCCCGGCACGGTTATCCATATTCCTGCAAACGTAAAGCATTGGCATGGTGCGGCAGCCGATTCCTGGTTTGCCCATCTGGCTTTTGAAGTTCCAGGAGAGGATTCTTCGAACGAATGGCTCGAACCTGTGAGCGACAAAGAGTACAACAAACTTTCCGAACAATAGAAATTCGGGCGGACATGCGTTATGTCTGCCAAAGCATACTCAACTTTATATGCGGCGTGTGGCTCGAAGCAAGGCACACGCCGCTTTTTCGTTTTCCCGCAAGCAATGTGGGTGTCGTGATAAGGGAAAATGCTAACTTTGTGTCAGGTTTTATAAAAATCATTTCTATATGGAAAATTGCGAAAATGCCACTACGGCAAAAAGTGCATGCACCTCTATCATAGCAGGACGGAAACAAACGGACGACGGTTCCATGATTTCCGCGCGTTCCGAGGATTTGAACGCCATGCTTGCCAAATGTTTTGAAATATATGAGGACACCGACAACGGACCTGCGGAGTTTGTGGCACGGGACAGTGCTTTTCGCTGCCAGCTTCCGCCCGGACGTTTGGGATATAAGGCTCTTGCTCCCTACCACCTGCCCGGTCATTGGGGTAGCGCGGGTTTCAACAGTGCGGGAGTGGGAATGAGTTCCACGGAAACCATTTTCAGCAGCGATGCCGCACTTAAAGCGGACCCGCTTGTGGGTAACGGTCTTGCGGAAAACTCGATTTTCAACGTGGTGTTGCCATATATTCACAGCGCACGCGAAGGTGTGGAACGTCTCGGGGCAATGATTGAGAAATATGGTTCGGCCGAGGGCTACGGCATCAGTTTCATTGATTCAGGGGAGCAATGGTATCTTGAAACAGCGGCTGGTCATCGCTGGCTTGCCTGCCGCATTCCGGAGGACATGTATTTTGTTACGGGCAATCAGAGTCGTTTTCGAAAATATAACCCGGACGACAAAGAAAATTTCCTTGCCTCGCACGACCTTGTGGAGTTTGCGGCAAAAAACGGGCTTTACGACCCGGAGAAGGGTGAGTTTGATTTCCACGAAGCATACTCGCACGACGGCGGAGGAGATGTTACTTACGATTACCCACGGGTCTGGGGACTTCAGAAAATGTTCACTCCGTCGCTAAAACAGGACATCGGCAAAAACACATTCCCCGTCTTTGCAAAAGCAGACCGTCCCATAAGTCTCGCAATGGTTCGCAAGGCTTTCCGTTACCATTACGACGGCACGGACCACGACCCTTATTTGCACAACAACCCCAAAGAACCTTACCGTCCCGTATCTATTTTCCGCACCACCCAAACTCATATTCTGCAAGTGCGTCCGTGGCTACCCAAAGAGATAGGTTGCATTAACCATGTGGCTGAAGGCATGGCTGACCTCGGAGTTTTTCTGCCTCTTTATCAAGGTGTGAAATCTTTTCCCAAACCTTACTGCGAGAGCAAAGGCACATCGGACAACAGTTCCGCCTACTGGCGATTCCGCAAAGTGCAGACGTTAGGAATGGTGAACTATAACGCATACGCGCCGACCATAAAAGAAACATACGCAAAGCTCGAAGCCGAAAACGATGAGCGTTGCAAAGAGTTCGAAGCGGAATACATGCGCACTGTCAACGCCCAACCGTGGCACGCCGGGGATTTACTTCAGAAATTTTCGGATTCCATTCTTAACCATGCCCTTGAAGTTTCCGACGCTTTGGTAGAAGAATTGTTCACGAAGCTTGTCGGAGACATACAGAAAGAGTATCTTTTCCACGGTGCCTGACAGGGGAACGTAGGAAACGGATTTCGCACCTTTCGAATGCGTTTGAGGGGCTTTCCGAAGGCTTGAAAATCGCCTTTTGTAAGTCATTGTTTTTCAGGTATTGGGAAAAGGCAAAAAATACAAGGCACTTATTTTAAAATAAGTGCCTTGTATTTTAAAATATATGGCTTGTATTTTTTACAAGATGCCTTATGTTTTTTTTCATGCCCCGAAGAGGCATGAAAAAACGGGGAAATGAGGAGGATTTTTCGCTTGCGTAATCAAACATTCCGCGCTCCGCAGAAAGGACATGTACCCTTGTGGCGCAGTTTATGCCCGCATTTTCCGCAAACATACTTATAAGTACGGTTTCTGCGGTACTTGACGAACGCGAAAACAACGTAGGCGGCAAACAGCGGGTATCCCACATAAATCATGGTGGTTGCGGCAAACACGAGATACACCACCATTGCCATGCCGGCAAGTGTGAACAGATAGGGAACGGACTCAAACCATTCCAACTTGTGAACCGCATCGTCAAAAGCCGCTATGCCCAGAAGCACAAGCCCCCAAAATCCCACAATCATAGCCGACAGCACCGGCGGAACGGAAAACGGATTGAGTGTAGGGTGAAAATAAAATTCCTGCCAGGTTTGCGGAACGAAATGTTGTATTGACGCATAAACAATGGCTATCAAAGCCATGTCAATGCAGAACAAAGTGGGATAAATACTGTCTATGTCATTGAAATGAACGATTCTCGCCTTTTTGCGCCTTATTGTCTTAAGAAGCATGACCGCCACGGCTATGACGGCAATGCAACAGAGCACCACTATACGCCTGTTGCCGAAAATATGAATGAATTGCGAAATGGGGTCATCGGGCGTTACGTTTTCAAGAAGCGTTTTCTCGGAAACCCAACCTATTGTCATTTGGTCGCGGGCTATTTTTACCCACACGCTGTCGGGATTGTTGCCGGGAATCCTTACTATGTCAGCCACAACAACCATATCGTTTTCCACAACCCACGCCGTGTCGCCAAGCGATTGCATTACATCGGCGGGCGACTGGGGAAGAAGCATTACGCTGTCGCCACTGACAAGGAAGTTACAGTTTTCCGTAAAATGGTGTCGGTATGCAAACTCAATCGAATCGCGTTGCTGCGGAGTGCAGTCCCATTTCATGTCGATTTGAGGGCGTGAATAAGTGCAGCCAACCGCCATGAAAACAGCGGTAACAAACAAAAGCACTTTTTCAACCAACCTATTCTTCGGCATAAATCTTCATGATGCAATTTTTGCAGTCGAAATCAAGACGGAAACGCCTGCCGTCGGCAAGACGAAGGAAAAGATACGAACGATCGGCATCGCGCCGCTTAAGACACATGCCTATTTCGTTGCGCAAACAATAACGGCACGTCATAACAGGCGCATTCTCCGGCTCTTTCAGTTCCCAAGCCGGCTCAACACGCTCCGCACCGCAATCTTTGTAGAATTTCTCCGCCGATTTATTGGCAACATTGGCGGAATAATCCACACAGCCCTCAAGCTGCGGCTTACTTATCGAAACGTCTGCCACGGTCTTTGAGCCGCATTGCTCCAAAAGCGAAACAACTGCCTTTCGCCGTGCATCGGAAAGGAGAGAAGACGGAATGAAATACTCATCATTCTCAATATTCACTTCCCCCGCCGAAAAACATGTGCCGCCGAGTTTGGAAAGTTGCGTTACGATATTATCATGTTGGGGACTGCGCGCCTTTTCGTGCTTGAATTCCACGGGAACTTCTATGTGGCGCAAAAGTTCGTCGGTAGCCGAAAGCATAAAACCGTTTTCGGTCATCGCAAGATTGAAATCAACTTTAAGAGTACGCTCTGCCGATGGTTTGGAAAGCATTTGCGAGAAAGCCTCATCGTGGTTGCGAAAAAGTCCTGTGTGATTCTTTATTTCTTTAGGCATTATCGCCGGAAAAAGGCGCGTACCTTCGGCACGATTAACGCGGAATCCGCGAAGTTCTCCCTTATCTGTGAAAAAACAAAGCCCGTCGCCGTTCGCAAACTTCTTATGTCCCGAAACAATCAGGCAACGCCCCACCTCGCGAACCTCTCCCACCGGCTCACCAATGCTTTTCGGCGTGGCAGGACAGGTTAAGCGCATGGTTCTTCCCTGCATGAAATAATCGGTAAAGCCTCTGTTGAAACTCTTTTCGGGTTTCGGTTCGAAAGCCAATGCCACTTTCCCCGCCGAAGCTCTGACATATTCCTTGCGCTTTGCGAATATGGCATCGAGCTTACGCCTGTACCAAGCCGTTATGTTCTTTACATATTCCACGTCCTTAAGACGTCCTTCGATTTTCAAGGAACTTACGCCCGCGTCGAGCAATTGTTCCAAATAGTCGGTGCGGTTCAAATCGCGAAGTGAAAGGAGATGTTTTCCCTCAATTATCTTTACGCCGTTCTCTGTTTCGAGATCAAAAGGAAGACGACAGAATTGCGCACACTCACCACGGTTTGCGCTGCGCCCGAAACAGTGTTGCGAAGCATAACAACGCCCGCTCATGCTCACACACAAAGCTCCGTGAATAAAAGCTTCGAGACGCATTTCGGGACATTGCTTATGAATTTCATTAATCTCCTCAAGCGAAAGCTCTCTTGCCAGAACCGCAGTGGAAAAGCCCTCTTCGTAAAGTCGTTTAACCTTCTCGGGAGTGCGATTGTCGCATTGCGTACTGGCGTGAAGGGCTATTGGCGGAAGGTTTCTCATTTCCAAAAACGCAGCATCCTGCACAAGAAGTGCGTCAACCCCTACGTCGAACAGACGGCAAGCCATTTCGCGCGCCTCCTGTAGTTCGGAATCGTAAAGAATAGTATTAAGAGTGGCATAAACCTTGGCATTGAATACATGGGCATAGTCCGTAAGACGTTTTATGTCCTCTATGCTGTTAGCCGCAGCCTCTCTTGCGCCAAATTTTGGGGCTCCTATATAAACTGCATCGGCTCCGTGGCGAATTGCCTCTATTCCCGTTTCGGCATTGCGGGCAGGAGAAAGAAGTTCGATGCTTCGCGTTGCGTTGCCTGTCATTTCTTGTTCACGTAATAGTTGAGCCAATTCGAATAGAAAGCGTCGGCAGGTTTCCGCCAAGAATAATCGGGACCCTTGTCCGGATTGTTGTCCACATAATAATTCTCAGGCATGTCAATATCAAGTCCTCTGCCCAAATCACGCCGGTATTCGGTGTCGAGAGTAGTGGGAGAATACTCCAGGTGTCCCATGATGAAAAATTCGCTCCGGTTCTTCGGCTTCACAATTCCCACGCCCGACTCCGCACCCCAGGCAAAAATCTCAAGATCGTCCACTTTGTCAATATCGCTCTTGCGAACTTCCGTGTAACGACTGTTAGGCATATTAAACACAGAGGGAATATCGCGAAATATCGGCAGGTTCTGCTTCATGAGTTCCTGTTTGTAAACGCCGAAAAGCTTCTTGGGCAAATCATATTTGGGAACGCCGTAATGATGATAGAGACCCACCTGCGCGCCCCAGCACAAATAAACAGCCGAACCTATTTCCGTGCGCGACCAGTCAAAGATTTCCGTCAACTGTTTCCAATATCTTACATCCTCAAACGGTATTCTTTCAACCGGAGCACCCGTAACAATCATTCCCTCATACTGTTTCGACGCAAGTTCATCGAAATTTCTGTAGAACATGTCCATGTGTTCCTGCGAAGTGTTCTTATACTTTTGTCCGCGAATCTTTACAAGAATCAGCTCAACGGGCAAATCGGTTTTCGAAAGCTGTCGCGCTATGTCGCTTTCCGTAACCTGTTTTATGGGCATAAGGTTCAAAAGCAAAATACGCAGGGGCTTCACGCCCTGAGGAATGTCGGAATATATCTTAATACCCTGCGCGGCGAGTTCTTTTATAGCCGGCAGATTTTGGGGAACATACAGTGGCATGACTAAAATAGATCTATCGTTGCAAATTTACGAAAAATTCCACCAATACCACGACACTTTTGCATTCAAGACCATATATACCGTGCACATTTCCCCACTCCCGTCCGCACGAATTTCACAAAAAAGAGTTCAAAACGCACGCTTTTCGCATAAGCCACTCAAAACCAGCCTGTTAAACCATCCTTTTTATTCTTGTATAAGTCATTGGATTTCAGAAGCTTATTACGCGCAAAAATACAAGGCACTTATTTTAAAACATAAGGCACATATTTTAAAATACATGGCTTGTATTTTTCACAACAAGCCATGTGTTTTTTCGCAACATCGGGAAATGCACAAATTTCGCGGGAAAAACATTAAAAGAAACAGTCCGGAACAATAACAAAACCACACGCCTGTTTTTGCACGAACCCGCGCATGTAAAAACAGGCGGCAGCCTTTTCCACAAAGACTGCCGCCGCAAAAACAATTGAAACTTAATATGTGTAACTTACGGGGTTACAGTGATACCACATACGAAATAGGCTGCCTGACTACTGGGATTTGCCACCACACTCGCGAAAACCGACGGAGTGAACTTGGAAGACAATACAAGTTCCTTGGTGGCTTTCAGTGCGAGATTGGTTACGGCAAAGCGATTCGGTGCCTCGGAATAAAAACTCGTGCCGTAGGGCACGCAACCTACAGTTGCCGACCAATCGCAACCTACAGCCTTGAAAGGTGCGGAGACTTCCGCATAGCTTGAATAGGCACGGTGGTTGTGGCAGGTAACTCCGTCGCTGCCGGCAAAGTTCGTGTACCACTGAAAATTGACAACTCCGAAATCATATCCGATGTTGGCTTCAAAAGTATGCGCCGTGGAATGAGCACCATAGACAAAATACTTATCGCCTGCACTGTCGAACCAATAATCTGTGATGCCCACGTTAAAGCCTCCCACCGTGTATGCAAGGGTAAGGTCGAATTCTTTCGTATCTTTGGGTTCGCTCAACCCTACACTGCCCCATGCCGTAAGACTGAGACCTTTGTAGGAAACACCAAGCGTTGGCTGTAAACTGACATCGCCTAATTTCTGACCACGCCATATATATCGGCTCACAATGTCGGTTCCCATTGATAGTTCGGGGGAATCCTGCGCCATTGCAGGGAACATAAACATTGCCGAAGCTGTCATAAGAATCAATTTCACAAAATTTCTTTTCATAATCTTTCCGCTTTTTAGTTAGTTATCAGTTGTAAGCCGTTTCTCCGTGCTCGTAAATATCGAGACCTTCCTCTTCGATACGTTTTGTTACGCGCAGACCTACGGTCTTCTTTATTATGAAGAACAACAGGAAGCCTGTGGCAGCCGTCCAAAGGTCAATTACGAGTATGCCGAAAGCTTGTGCTCCGAGAAATCCGAAGCCGTGTCCGTAGAACAAGCCGTCGCTTACACTGAGCATGCCGGTCATGAGCGTTCCAATGATACCGCATACGCCGTGAACAGAACTTGCGCCGACGGGATCGTCTACATGGAGTTTCTTATCTATGAATTCGATTGCAAACACAAGCACTGTGCCGCATGCAAGACCTATTATCACAGCTCCGAGAGGGGACACGAGGTCGCAACCGGCTGTTATGCCGACAAGTCCGGCAAGTATGCCGTTAAGCGTAAGCGACAACGAAGGTTTGCCATACTTGAACCAGCTGACAGCCATAGTTGCAATACCGCCGGCAGCGGCTGCGAGGTTTGTGGTAAGGAACACGTGGCTTATGGCAACGCGGTTAGCCTCACCAGAAGCCGCCAACTGAGAACCGGGATTAAATCCGAACCATCCGAACCACAATATAAATACACCAAGAGCAGCAAGACTCAGGCTATGACCGGGTATGGCACGGCTCTTTCCGTCTTTGCCGTATTTGCCAAGGCGCGGACCGAGAATCAAAGCCCCTACAAAAGCAAGCACACCGCCTACGGAGTGAACAATGGCACTTCCCGCAAAGTCGTGAAAGGCTATGCCGAACGTGTTAACCATGAAACTGCCTGCTTCACCGTTGCAAAGCCATCCGCCGCCCCATGTCCAGTGTCCTTCGATGGGATAGATAATCATGCTGATGAATATGGAATAAACCAAATACATATTAAACTTGGTACGTTCAGCCATTGCGCCGGAAACTATCGTGGCGGAAGTGGCGCAAAACACGGTCTGGAACATCAGAAATCCCTCGGTGGGAAGACCGGCAGGGTGTTTGAAAAACGAAAGATCGCCAAAATTCGGAATACCCATGAATCCTTCGCCATTACAACCGAACATAATGCCAAAACCAACGAGCCAGAAAAGCAGCGAGCCCATCATGAAATCAACGAAGTTCTTGAACAAAATATTCGTAGTGTTTTTGCTGCGCGTGAAACCCGCCTCACACAAGGCAAAACCGGGCTGCATGAAAAACACAAGCATTGCCGCAAGCAGCATCCATACAGTATCTATCGACAATCCTAAATCTTCTATCGGTGTCATCTTATTCTTCTTTTATCATTAAACAATTCGTTTTCTGCTTATTTCTCTTTCTCTGCATTGTAAAGGGCTATATCACCACTCTCACCCGTGCGAATGCGAATGGCATCCTCTACCGGAATCACAAAAATCCTTCCGTCGCCTATCTCACCCGTTCTCGCAGCCTTTTGCACAGCTTTCACGGTGCGCTCAACGTTTATGTCGCGAACAACAATATTGAGCAGCACTCTCTCTATGCAACTTGTGTCATACATCACACCACGGTAAATTCTCGCCTGGCGCATCTTTCCCTCACCACGTACATCATAGTAGGAAAACCATTCGATGTCGGCATCAAGCAGAGCGTCCTTCACGTCCTCGAACTTTGTTTTGCGGATAATTGCTTCAATCTTTTTCATTTGTCTTGTTTATTTTTACAGCGCTGTTATTATGTTTTGTCTTCAAGGCAAAAGTACAACATATTTCTTTTTCAAATGTATTTTTCCTGGCTTTTTGTTTGTTTTGCCACAAATTTGTTTTCAAAAAGAAATCTCCCTTGCAATTTTCCAAACTTTTTGAAAGCGTATATTACATTTTCGTTACACTTGTTTTGTTTTACTTTCTGTTTTATTTCAAAATATCCGTTTTTCGTTTTGTTTGCTTCAAAAAGACAAATACACCCGTTTTTACATGTTGTTTTGCAACTTTTGCTAACTTTGCAACAATTACATTTTAACAAACAAATATCATGAACATAAAAAAGATTCTCATTCCCCTCATGGCATTGCTCATTGCCGTCCCCGGACTGGCTAACGAAAAAATGAAATACAAGAACCCAACCGGCAAAGAGTTCCCGATTTTGGCGTGGTACTCCGTGCTGGGCGACTCAAACCAGACCAAGGAACGCTACCAAGAGTTGCGCGAGGCAGGATTCAACATATCATTCCCCCACTTCGGCACAGCAGCCGAACTTGAAAAAGGATTGGCAGCATGCAAAGGCACGGGAGTGAAAATAATGGCAATGTGCACAGAACTTGTAAACAACACCGCAGCCACAGTGAACCGTTTCAAAGACAATCCGTCGGTTGCCGGATGGTTTTTGCGCGACGAACCCGTTACTTCGGGCTATGCAGAACTCAGAAAGTTGCGCGACAGAATATACGCAGCAGACAAAAGCCACCTCATGTACCTTAACCTCCTGCCCTGCATGGTGGCACCGCAAGACCTGCAGGCAAAAGACTATGAGGACTACGTACAAAGATTTGTGGACGAGGTGAACATCACACCAATTTCCTATGACATGTATCCCGTGGTCATGGAAAACGGAAAAGCCAAGCTTCGCCCCATGTTCTACGAGAACCTGGAAATAGTAAGAAAAGTGAGTCTGCGAAACGACTACCCCTTCTGGGCATTCTGCCTTGCCACAGCCCACGACCCGTATCCCATACCCTCGGACACCCACCTGCGAATAGAAGCCTTCTCCGCTCTTGCATACGGAGCACAGTGCATACAATACTTCACATATTGGACACCCGGCACCACGGTATGGAACTTCCACAACGCGCCAATCGATGAAAACGGCAAACGTACCGATGTATATTATAAGGTAAAGAACGTAAACAAAGAAATACAGGCACTCGCCAAAGTATTTCTCGGAGCAAAAGCCACAGATGTCAGCCACACAGGCGACAGCATACCTCCCGGAACAAAAGCCCTTACGCAAATGCCCGACAAGTTCCAAAGCCTGCAAAGCGACGGCGAGGGCATTCTTGTGTCGCAGCTCGCGAACGGCAAAAGCAGGTACGTAATGCTGCTGAACCGCAGCATCGACAACACGCAAAACATAACGTTCTATCTTGGCGAAAGCGTTAAGCGCATAACGCCGTTCAACGGCGAGGAGAAACTCAACGCAGGCAGACAAACCGTAACGCTCACGCCGGGCAACTACGCCATATACAAGATAAAGTAACGCGCCCGCAACGCGCCACACGGCAAATTAACGCCAACAGCAAAGCCCCACCGCCATGAACGTTTTGGCGGTGGGGCTTTGTTTTGGGTCAGACTTTAATCTCCGCTAAAAAGCATTAAGCAGCAAGCCGCACTTCAGACTGAGCGCGGGTCTTATTTTCCCGCCGACAACATATCCGCCCATATTCGCGCCGAATATCCAGCCGCTTTCTGTCTGACCTTCCGCCCCTATCTGCACAGCCGCCGCAAAACCGTCCAGAGATTTCGCACTGCTGTCTTCCGAAGCCTTCTTCTCCTCCCCGAAACCGTAGCCCAACAGCACATCGGCATATATCCACTTGTCGCCTCCGTTATACAGATACACGCCCGGCCCCGCGCCTATCATGTATTCGCGCATATTGTGCTTGAGTTTGGTTTTCTCCCCGGCATACATTCCCTTGTAACTGCCGTTGTTAATTCCGCTATGTATCATGGCAGCCACAAAAAGTCTTTCATTGAAAGCGTAGCGACCGCCAAGGTTCAGGCACACTCCCGACTTGTTGCTCATGCCCGGGAACAGTTCATAGCCGCCCTGCAACTCCACATGAGTGTAGCCCGCCTGGGCGAAGCCGGAAGCCCACGCGCAAAGAAGCAGAGGGAAAAGCAGAAGCCTTGGTTTCACTTCCTGCCGGGATTATACAGGTCGGCAATCTTCTTCAGGTCATCCGGCTCTATCTCCTTGTTCTCAAGCTTTGCGCACAAGTCCGGGTCGTCCTCGAGGAACTTCACGAGCTGGCTGCGCCAATATTTGTTGCCGCTGCCTTTGTAGCCGATAATGCGCCCGTATTCCTCGCCCGCCTTGCGCGCCACAAAGCAAATGTCGCCGCCCGCAACGCTGGTAATCACAAGTGAGCCGTCGCGGGGGATGCTGTATTTATAGCTGCAACTGTAAAACTCAACATGATCGCCCTGCGCCTCCAAAGCCATCCACTGCGGCTTGATAATTTTCTCCTTTTTCGTGGAGAACATCTTGTTGGTCTTATACGGATGGCACACGAGGAAGTGGCACTTGTCTGTGTGCGTCTTTTTCCACACGCCAAGCACCTCAATGTCCGTGTTCTTCAGCTTCAGCTTTTGCCCGTCCGCAGTTTTCATGCGCACAGTTTTCGTGTTGCACTTCGGCATCTTCACGCGCCCCACATACTCCGTGCCGTCTTTCATCACCACACGTCCCTCCTCGCGGTCGGTGGCATCTTTCACTACGCTGTATATTTGGCAGCCGCCCAACAAAAAGACAGCAAAACAAAGCAGCATTCCCAACTTCAATTTTTTCATTCCTTAATTCCGTTTTTATTAACAAACATCATTTCCAAGCCCGCATTCAGCAAAGCCACAAACAAAATTACGAAACGGCATCCACATACGCCATTTTTCAAATGCAAAAAATCGCAAATGCAAAAAAAAAAAAAAAAAACGAAATCCGCTCCGTTTCCGCCCGATTAACATTGTTTTGCAAACCTTATCAAGCAAAATCACAACAAACTCCACCGCCGTAAGGGCGTATGCAATACACCCATACAAAGGCGCAAAACCTAAACCGCGCATTCTTTTCAAAACGCCCGGAAATTACACTTGATGTAGGAAAAACTATGTCTGATGTAGAAAAAATTATATCAGACATAATCCAAACTACATCAGACCTTTTTTGCCGTTCGCAAACACCTGAAAAACAATAGCTTACAAAACCACATTCTGATTAAGTAACTCTTTACAAATCAAGTGGTTGTAAAATCCCCACATTCAAGCCCGCAAATTATTTCCAATACGCCTGAAACGCACATAGTTCCCTTCAAAGGGCTGCAACAGGAAATTACAGACGTTTTCGTTACGTGGGGAATGGGGAAAACGCTTCCCGAAGATGAGAGTGTCGAGCGTTTTCCACAACAGGCTGCGTGCCGTTTATTTCCCTGAAAACTTGGAACGGATTGACGCATAGCACAACCTTTGGAACGTATCATGCCCGCTTGGAAAACTTTCCAAAAGGCGGGAAACCTGCATTACCTCGACCTATCGCACACCCCCCAACTGAGACCAGGGGAATTTTCAAGCTAAAGGTTTTCAAAACTCCGCTTCCTGCCAATGGGAAAAAGTGTTTCAAGGAGCTTGCCATAGACACAAGCCATCACGAGGGGAATGTTCATGGAGAGTCAGAGGACTACAACCTGTTGGAAAAGGAAGGGAAATTCCTTGCCGTAAGAGCCAGCGCAAAGTTCAATGGGAAGAAAGATGACGGCATTGGTTGCAGCAAAGCCCTGAAAGTGAAAATGAAAATCAGGCTCGTTGACCGCGACAAAGTGGCGGAATGACGGCAAGCCCACCTATTTCAAATTCCACAAAACAAAGGCTGCGCCCCAAAGGGGACACAGCCTTTATAATTTAGCAATAAGTGTCGGTTTATTCTGCCTTTGTTTCTTCAGCAGGTTTTGCCTCTGTTGCGGGAGCTTCAACTGTGGGTGTTTCCTCAGCTTGAGTCTCAGCAGCAGGAGCTGCGGCTACGGTTGCTTTCTTACGTGAACGACGTGTGCGTGTAGCCTTCTTAACTTCCTTAGCCATATTCTCATCGTAGTCAACAAGCTCTATGAAGCACATTGCAGCAGAATCGTTTTGGCGCAAGCCGGTCTTGATTATGCGAGTGTAGCCTCCGGGACGGTTGGCAACTTTTACTGAAATATTCTGGAAGAGTTCGGTTACGGCAAACTTGTTCTGCAAGTAGCTGAAAACTACACGACGAGAGTTAGTAGTATCGTCTTTTGAGCGGGTGATCAACGGCTCAACGTATTTTTTCAGTGCCTTAGCCTTTGCCACAGTCGTAGTGATTCTTTTGTGCATGATGAGCGACACAGCCATGTTGGCAAGCATGGCGTGACGATGAGATGCAGTACGACTGAGATGGTTGAATTTTCTGTTATGTCTCATTTTGATTAATCTTTGTCAAGTTTATATTTGGTAATATCGGTTCCAAACGACAGATTCAGACTCTTGAGCAAATCATCAAGCTCATTGAGCGATTTCTTACCAAAGTTGCGGAACTTGAGAAGTTCGTTTTTGTTGTACTGTACAAGGTCGCCAAGCGTTTCAACGTTGGCAGCTTTGAGACAGTTAAGAGCACGAACCGAGAGGTTCATCTCCACGAGTTTCTTCTTAAGGAGCTGGCGCATGTGAAGCACATCCTCGTCAAATTCATTCTCCACTCCCGATACGGCAGCATTATCAAGGATAATTTTGTCGTCAGAGAAGAGCATGAAGTGCTGAATGAGAATTTTTGCGGCATCACGAAGTGCCTCTTTGGGCTGTATGGAACCATCCGTAGTTACTTCGATGACAAGTTTCTCGTAGTCGGTTTTCTGTTCTACACGATAGTTGTCAACTTCGTATTTCACGTTACGGATAGGCGTGTAAATGGAATCAATCGGCAGGACATTAACATCGGTGCAGAACTGGCGGTTCTCTTCCGCAGGCACATAGCCGCGACCTTTGTTAATAGTAAGGTCGATTTTCATCGAGGCTTTGGAATCCAAATGGCAAATCACCAAATCAGGATTTAACACTTCAAATCCAGTAAGGTAATTTCCTATATCACCGGCTTTGAACTCTGAAGAGTTCTCAATGGTAATGGAGACCTTTTCACCGTCAAAATCTTTAACTACTCTTTTGAAGCGCACCTGCTTCAAATTCAATATAATGTTGGTAACGTCTTCGCGCGCACCGGGCACAGACGCGAACTCATGCTCCACTCCCTCAATACGTATGGTATTGATAGCATATCCATCAAGTGAGGAAAGGAGAATGCGGCGCAATGCATTGCCCACAGTGATGCCGAAGCCCGGCTCAAGCGGACGGAATTCAAATTTTCCGTAGGTTGGGCTTTCTTCCAGCATTATAACTTTATCAGGTTTTTGAAATGCTAATATCGCCATGAATTCAATTATTATTTGGAGTACAACTCAACGATCAACTGTTCCTTTATGTTCTCGGGGATTTCCGAACGTTCGGGACGGTTAAGATACTTGCCCGCCTTTGCATTCTCATCCCATTCCAACCAAGGATACTTGCTGTGATTGAAACCTGCTAATGCATCAGAAATGACCTCAAGGGATTTTGAACGCTCACGCACGCCGATAATCTGTCCGGGCTTCACCGAATAGGACGGTATGCCCACAACCTTACCGTCAACAACGATGTGGCGGTGGTTAACAAGCTGGCGTGCCGCAGCACGTGTAGGAGCTATGCCCAAGCGGTAAACAACGTTGTCGAGACGAGACTCCAAAAGCTGAAGAAGCACTTCACCTGTAATACCTTCGGTACGCTCTGCCTTTGCAAATGTATTGCGGAACTGTTTCTCGAGAACACCGTAAGTGTATTTTGCTTTCTGCTTCTCAGCCAACATGGTGCCATACTCAGAAGTCTTGCGACGGCGTGAATTTCCATGCTGACCCGGAGCGTAGCTCTTTTTCGACAAAACTTTGTCGGGACCGAAGATAGGCTCGCCAAAACGACGCGCAATTCGGGATTTAGGACCTGTATATCTAGCCATATTCTACTTTATTTCTTTTTATGTATTATACTCTTCTTCTCTTGGGAGGACGACAACCGTTATGAGGAAGCGGCGTTACATCAACAATTTCGCTAACCTCTATGCCTGCACCGTGTACGGCGCGAATAGCAGCCTCACGACCGTTGCCCGGTCCCTTAACGTAAGCTTTCACCTTACGGAGTCCGAGATCAAAAGCTGTTTTGGCACAATTCTCCGCAGCTGTTTGAGCTGCATAAGGAGTATTTTTCTTTGAGCCACGGAAGCCCATCTTGCCCGCAGAAGACCACGAGATAATCTGACCCTCTGAATTGGCCAAAGATACAATTATATTATTGAATGAGCTATGGATATGGAGCTGCCCCATAGCGTCAACCTTGACCGTTTTCTTTTTGGAAGATACTGCTTTGTTTGCCATATTAATTACTTATTACTTAGTAGCCTTTTTCTTGTTTGCAACAGTCTTTTTCTTACCCTTGCGTGTACGAGCGTTGTTCTTAGTGCTCTGTCCGCGTACTGGAAGCCCAAGACGATGACGAACACCGCGATAGCAACCGATATCCATCAAACGCTTGATATTAAGCTGCACCTCTGAACGGAGATCGCCCTCCACTTTATATTCGGCACCGATAATCTGACGTATCTTGGCTGCTTGGTCGTCGGTCCAGTCTTTTACCTTTATACCTCTGTCGACACCGACCTTATCAAGGATCTTTGCCGAGCTACTACGACCTATACCATATATATAGGTCAAAGCGATTTCGCCTCTCTTGTCCTGAGGCAAATCGACACCAACAATTCTTATTGCCATATATTATTTTACTTTATTCGTTGTGGTTAACCCTGACGCATCTTATACTTAGGGTTCTTCTTATTAATCACAAATAAGCGGCCCTTGCGGCGAACTATTTTGCAATCGGGCGTGCGCTTCTTTAAGGATGCTCTTGTCTTCATTTCTATATTGCTTTTATTTATATCGTAATACAATGCGTCCCTTTGTCAAATCGTAGGGACTCATCTCTACCTTCACCTTATCACCGGGAAGAATCTTTATGTAGTGCATACGCATCTTACCGGAAATATGTGCTGTTATGTCATGACCATTCTCAAGGGTCACACGAAACATTGCATTGCTCAAAGCCTCTGCAATGGTTCCGTCAAATTCGATAGCTAATTGTTTTGCCATGTACGAAATATAGCTTCTTACTTATTCAACCTCTGCTGTTCAATTTTTTCAACATCCTCAAAAGAAGACATGATGTCTGCTTTTCCATGATGTATTGCTATGGTATGTTCAAAATGGGCTGCTGGTTTCCCGTCGCGCGTTTTTATCGCCCAACGGTCCGGCATCATCATTATATCGCGAGAACCCATTGTTATCATAGGCTCAATTGCAATACAGAGTCCATTTTTTAGCATAATGCCATTACCACGATGACCGTAATTTGGAACCATTGGATCTTCATGCATTTCACGTCCTATTCCATGACCCACAAATTCACGCACCACACCATATCCGTTCTCTTCGCAATGATGTTGAACAGAATATCCGATATCCCCAAGACGATGACCGACCTTAGCTGCATCAATTCCAAGATAAAGACTTTCTTTTGTTATCTTCAATAATTGACGAACTTCATCAGAAACCTCACCTACACAGAAAGTATAGCACGAATCGCCATTAAAGCCGTTAAGAAGCGTGCCGCAATCTACCGAAACGATATCACCATCTTTCAAAGGTGTGTCATCGGGTATTCCATGTACTACCGTATCGTTTACAGAAGTGCAAATGCTGCCGGGAAATTCAGGACCATAGGGATTGGGAAAACCTTTGAAAGTAGGAACTGCCCCATTGTCGCGAATAAAAGTCTCAGCAAGTGTGTCGAGTTGCCTGGTAGTAACTCCGGGAGCTATTACCTTGGCAATCTCGGCAAGTGTCTTACCTACTAATAGGTTTGCTGCACGCAGCAATTCTATTTCGTCTTCTGTCTTGAGAGTTATCATATTAATTAAAGAGTCGAATTTCCGCCATGACGAACATGACCGGAGTTAAGCAGACCATCATAATGACGTACAAGCAAGTGGCTTTCTATTTGCTGAATAGTGTCAAGCACAACGCCGACAAGAATCAACAAAGAAGTCCCTCCAAAGAACTGCGCGAACTCCTGATTTATGCCAAACAAACCTGCAAAAGCCGGCATTATGGCAATAACAGCAATGAACAGAGAACCGGGAAGCATAATGCGCGACATAACTGTATCTAGGTAGTTTGCCGTGCTCTTTCCAGGTTTAATACCGGGGATGAATCCGTTATTACGTTTCATATCCTCAGCCATCTGCTGCGGGTTCATTGTTATAGCTGTATAGAAATATGTGAATGCTATGATAAGAATCACAAACACAACATTATACAAAAGACTTGTATGATCCATGAACTGACGTGCTGCCCAACTTGCGCTATCTGTGTTGTAACCCACAATAGCCATGGGGATAAACATCAAGGCCTGAGCAAAGATGATAGGCATTACATTGGCAGCGAACAGCTTCAAGGGGATGTACTGACGTGCACCACCATACTGCTTGCCACTACCCATAACACGTTTTGCATATTGAACAGGAACCTTGCGGGTAGCATTCACAAGCAAAATTGCAGCAGCAATCACGAGTACAAACACGATGATTTCAAACAGCAATTTGATGAGACCACCGGCACCGGGAGTTGAAAGTGTTGATGTAAGCTCCTGAACGAAAGCTGTCGGGAAACGAGCTATAATACCAATCATAATGATAAGAGAGACACCGTTACCAACACCTTTGTCAGTAATTCTTTCACCGAGCCAAAGGATGAACATACTTCCTGCAGCCAATATAACGGTAGAGGAGATAGAGAACATCGTCCAACTGAGACCGGGAGCAAGAGCTCCAGCAGCTTGGTTGTTAAGATTTATCAGATATGTAGGTCCTTGGAAAAGAAGGATAGCGATTGTAAGATAACGTGTATATTGGTTAATCTTACGTCTGCCACTTTCCCCCTCGCGCTGCATTTTCTGAAATTGCGGTAGTGCCACAGCCAGCAACTGCATAACGATGGATGCCGAAATGTAAGGCATGATTCCCAACGCAAATATAGATGCGTTTGAGAAAGCACCACCCGAGAACATGTTCAACAGCGACATCAAACCGCCACTGGTCTGCTCATGGAGCGCCTGAAGTTTGCCTGAGTCAATTCCAGGAAGCACCACAAACGAGCCAAAACGATAGATGGCTATGAACAAAATGGTGATTAGAAGACGCATTCTCAGGTCTTCTATTCGCCATATGTTCTTTATGGTTTCTGCTATTTTTTTCATTATTGTCAGAGTTTAGTGGCTTTACCACCAGCAGCCTCGATTGCAGCCTGCGCAGATTTCGAGAAAGCATTTGCTTCAACTTCAAGTTTCGCTTTCAATTCGCCTTTGCCCAAAATCTTAACAAGTTGCTTTTTCGAAATGTAACCAGCCTCATGAAGCTCCTTCGGTGTGATCTTTTCCCAATTCTTAGTCTCTGCCAATTCCTGCAATACGGAAAGGTTTATGCCTTTATATTCCACACGGAAAATGTTATTAAATCCGTATTTGGGGAGACGACGCTGCATAGGCATCTGACCGCCTTCGAAACCAATCTTTTTCTTATAACCGGAACGAGCCATAGCACCTTTATGACCACGTGTAGAAGTTCCACCAAGACCAGAGCCGGGACCACGTCCCAAGCGACGACGGCTATGTGTAGAACCTTTTGCCGGTTTCAATGTATGTAATTTCATTTTCTCGCTATTTTTGAAGTTATTCTACTACAGTTACCAAATGGTGTACTTTGTTGATCTGACCACGTGTTACAGCGTTATCCTCACGTTCAACAACTTCACCAATTCTGTGCAGACCAAGCACCTTGAGAGTTTCTTTCTGGTCTTTTGGTGCTCCTATTTTGCTTTTTATCTGTTTAATTTTAATTGTTGCCATTGTTGTGTGATTTAACCTCTGAATACTTTTTCCATTGATATACCACGTGCCTGAGCCACTTGACGTGCATCACGCATCTCGCTAAGAGCAAGGACTGTAGCTTTCACCAAATTATGAGCATTGGAAGAACCTTGCGATTTTGCAAGTACGTCTGTTATACCTACACTTTCAAGAACCGCACGCATTGCACCACCGGCAACAACTCCGGTACCCTCCGAAGCAGGCATAAGCAAAACTTTACTGCCTCCAAAATGTGCAGACTGAGCATGAGGAACAGTGCCATGAACAACAGGAACTTTGTACAGATTCTTCTTTGCAGACTCTACGCCCTTTGAAATAGCGGCAGTAACTTCTCCAGCCTTACCAAGACCATAACCAATTACACCTTGACCATCGCCAACAACCACAATGGCTGAAAAGCTGAAAGTACGACCACCCTTGGTTACCTTAGTAACACGATTGATAGCAACCAGTCTATCCTTTAATTCTTCGCTTTTTACATTTACTCTGTTTGCCATAACCATTAAAATTTAAGACCACCTTTGCGGGCTCCGTCAGCCAATTCTTTTACTCTACCATGATACAAGTAGCCGTTACGATCGAACACAACCATTGTAATTCCTGCTGCAATTGCTTTCTGTGCAATGTCTTCACCAACCTTAACAGCTTGTTCAGACTTTGTCATCTTATCTTTTATACCAAGTGAAGAAGCTGCCACAAGAGTGCGACCATTCTCATCATTTATCACCTGTGCATAAATCTGCTTATTGCTACGGAAAACACTCAAACGCGGACGTTCTGCGGTACCGTTGATTTTATTGCGTACCCGATATTTGATTTTCTGTCGTCTTTCTATTTTCGTTTTCATTTTCTTACTTCTTAGAAATTTTACTTCGCTCCTGCAGCCTTGCCAGACTTACGACGTATCTGCTCGCCTATGTACAGAATACCTTTGCCTTTATAAGGTTCAGGCATACGGAACGAACGAATCTTGGCGCAAACTTGTCCGAGAAGCTGCTTGTCGCACGACTCCAAGCAAATATACGGATTTTTATTTCTTTCAGACTTGGTTTCCACCTTTATTTCAGGCGGAAGCTGAAGGAAAATGGGATGAGTGTAACCAAGTGAGAATTCCATCACATTGCCTTCGTTGGAAACACGATAACCCACACCTACAAGTTCCATTTCCTTCTTGTAGCCTTCAGTAACACCTACTACCATAGAGTTAACGAGTGCACGATACAAACCATGAAAAGCTTGTTTCTGTTTTGTATCTACAGTATCGTTCTTCTCATCAATAGAAAATGTCATTTCATTGTCCTCAACTTTCACAATGATAGAAGGATCTATCTTCTGTGTCAACTCACCCTTCGGACCTTTTACGGTCACTACATTATCCTTAGTCGTTACTGTTACGCCTGCAGGAATGTTTATTGGCAATTTACCTATTCTTGACATATTTTGTCCTCCTAATTAATATACGTAGCATAATACCTCACCGCCTATCTTCTGCACGGAAGCCTCTTTGTCTGTCATCACTCCTTTTGAAGTGGATATGATGGCAACACCGAGTCCGTTGATAACACGAGGCATATCTTTGTAACCAGTATACTTACGCAAACCCGGACGTGAAACACGTGTTAGGCTCTTAATTGCGTTTGACTTTGTGGCAGGATTGTACTTCAACGCCACTTTAATTACACCTTGAGGGCCTTCTTCTACAAACTTATAGTTCAAGATATAACCCTTTTCGAAAAGGATCTTTGTAATGTCCTTTTTCAAATTTGATGCGGGAATCTCTACCACTCTGTGATTTGCTCGAATGGCATTGCGAAGCCGCGTCAAATAATCTGCTATTGGATCTGTCATTGATTTGTTTGTTTAATTGATCGGGATTTTCCCGACAATATTAAATAAATACTCTATGTTCTTGGGATTACCAACTTGCTTTCTTCACTCCCGGTATAAGACCGTTCGATGCCATCTCGCGGAATTGGATACGCGACAAACCGAACATACGAAGATATCCCTTGGGACGTCCGGTAAGCTTGCAGCGATTGTGCATACGCACGGGAGACGCATTGTGAGGAATTGCCTGAAGTTTGCGCGCTGCCTCGTAAGCCTCTGCAGGATCATCTGTTGTATTGATGATTTTCTTGAGAGCAGCACGTTTTTCTGCATATTTGGCTACCATCTTGGCACGCTTTACTTCGCGTGCCTTCATTGATTCCTTTGCCATATTGAATTAGTTGTTTTTAGCATCCTTGAACGGCAAACCAAACTCTTTCAAAAGAGCATAACCCTCTTCGTCTGTTTGAGCCGTTGTTACAAATGTGATGTTCATACCATTTAAGCGATCAACGCTATCAATGTTGATTTCCGGGAAAATTATTTGCTCCTTGATGCCAAGTGAATAGTTTCCACGTCCATCAAGTTTACTTTCTATTCCTTTGAAATCTCTGATACGGGGAAGAGCTACACGAATCAATTCTTCAAGGAACTCGTACATGCGCTCACGACGAAGAGTTACTCTTACACCGATAGGCATCTTCTTACGAACCTTAAAGTTTGCTATATCTTTCTTTGACAAAGTTGCAACAGCCTTTTGACCTGTAATTGTCGTAAGTTCCTCTATTGCCTTGTCTATGATTTTCTTGTCCTGTGTAGCATCGCCCAATCCTTCGTTGATAACGATTTTCTTCAATACAGGAATCTGCATTTTTGAAGAATAGTTGAATTTCTTCATTAGAGCCGGAGCAATACGCTCGGCGTACACCTGTTTTAGACTTGCGGTATTACTCATTACTTAATTTCCTCCCCTGATTTTTTGGAATAACGCACGAGTTTGCCTTGTTCGTTGAGACGGCGACCTATGCGTGTAGGTTTGCCGCTCTTCGGGTCAATAACATTGAGGTTCGAAATATGTATAGGAGCCTCTTTTTTAATTATTCCGCCTTGCGGAGCTTTCGCAGAAGGCTTCTGCGACTTTGACACCATATTGACACCTTCAACGATAGCACGTTGTTCCGCAACGAAAACCTTGATAACCTTGCCTTTTTGACCACGATTCTCACCAGAATTCACATATACGGTGTCACCTTTTTTAATATGTAATTTACTCATCTCTGCTTCTATGTTAAAGTACCTCCGGTGCCAATGACACAACTTTCATATTAACTGCACGGAGTTCACGAGCTACAGGACCGAAAATACGGCTACCACGAAGTTCGCCGGCAGCATTAAGCAACACGCAAGCATTATCGTCAAAACGAATGCACGAACCGTCAGCACGGTGGATTTCTTTGCTTGTGCGAACGATCAAAGCTCGTGATACTGTACCCTTCTTCATATCGCTCGAAGGGATCACGTTTTGAACAGCAACAACAATGACATCGCCTACAGTGGCATAACGGCGTTTAGTACCGCCTAATACACGGATGCATACAGCCTCACGAGCACCGCTATTGTCGGCCACATTGAGTTTTGTTTCTACCTGTATCATTTTTACTTAGCTTTTTCTACGATTTCTACTAATCTCCATCTCTTGGTTTTGCTCAAGGGACGAGTTTCCATAATCAAGACCGTATCGCCAACGTTGCATTCGTTCTTTTCATCATGCACATGGTATGATTTTGTTTTCGACACAAACTTGCCGTAAATCGGGTGCATTTCCTTGAACTTAGCCTCAACAACAATGGTCTTATCCATTTTGTTGCTTACCACTACACCCTGGCGGGTCTTTCTCAAATTTCTTTCTTCCATTTTACTTTACCTGCCTTTTTATTTGTTAAGTTCTCTTTGACGCAATACGGTTTTAATGCGTGCTATAGTGCGGCGAGTTTCCTTAATACGAGAAGGATTCTCTACAGGAGATATGGAATGATTGAGCTTCAGCTGATGAAAGTTTGCTTCCTCTGCATCAAGACGCTCCTGCAATTCAGAAGTCTGAAGTTCGTTAATTTCTGCAATCTTCATAATCAAGCGTTTTTATCGTAATCACGTCGTACAACAAATTTCGTAGTAACCGGCAATTTCTGTGCAGCAAGACGCAAAGCTTCTTTTGCAACTTCATACGAAACGCCCTCTACTTCAAAGATAATGCGACCCGGTGTAATTGGGAACACATATCCAACAGGATCACCCTTACCTTTACCCATACGTACATCCGCAGGTTTCTTTGTAATTGGTTTGTCCGGGAATATGCGAATCCAAATCTGACCTTCGCGCTGCATGTAACGAGATACTGCAACACGCGCAGCCTCAATCTGACGTTGATTTATCCACTCAGTCTCAAGACTCTTGATGCCAAAGCTTCCGAACGCCAATTGATTTCCTCTTTGGGCATTTCCTTTGCAACGCCCTTTTTGAGGTCTTCTGTATTTAGTTCTTTTTGGTTGTAACATTGTTCTTAACTAATTAGCGGTTATTGTTTCTTCTCTTGCCGAAGCCGCGTCTGCGATCGCCACCCTGACGTCCATTTTCCTTCTGTTGTGCATAGTTCGGAGCAAGATCTACCTTGTGATAAACTTCACCACGGCAAATCCACACCTTTATACCCAGAAGTCCTACTTTTGTAAGAGCGGTAGTCTGGCAATAATCAATATCGGCACGGAAAGTATGAAGAGGAGTACGTCCCTCCTTATACATTTCCTGACGAGCCATTTCTGCTCCATTCAAACGACCGGCTATATGCACTTTAATACCTTCGGCTCCTGCACGCATTGTATTTTGAATAGCCATCTTAATGACACGACGATATGCCATCTTACCTTCTATTTGGCGTGCAATAGTTTTTCCAACTACCTGAGCGTCAAGATCAGGTTTCTTAACCTCAAAGATGTTAACCTGAATATCTTTGTTTGTAAGTTTCTTCAGTTCTTCTTTGAGTTTGTCAACTTCCTGTCCACCCTTACCGATGATAAGCCCCGGACGCGAAGTACATATAGTTACGGTAATGAGCTTCAACGTGCGCTCAATAACAACTTTTGATACAGCATTTCCTGCCTGACGTTCGTCAAGACGCATTTGAATGTATTTGCGTATTTTGCTATCCTCTACAATATTGTCAGGGTAGCTACGTTCTCCAAACCAATTAGAATCCCAACCGCGGATTATTCCAAGTCTGTTGCTTATCGGATTAACTTTCTGTCCCATAATCTTAATTATTTGTCATTTTTTGTTCCGACGAACAGCGTTACGTGATTGGAACGTTTGCGAATACGATAGCCACGTCCCTGTGGAGCAGGACGCATACGCTTAAGAGTGACACCTTCGTCAACAAACACCTTCGTAATGAAGAGTTCGCCTTCGTCAGCCTTGCGGTCATTTTTAGCCTCCCAGTTGCTGATAGCCGAACGCAGAAGTTTCTCAACAGGCACCGATGCAGCTTTTGCAGAAAAGCGAAGAGTACCAAGTGCGCGATTAACCTCCATGCCACGAATCATATCCACAACATAACGCATCTTGCGGGGTGAAGAGGGAACGCCGTTAAGCTTGGCAAAGTACTGGGTTTTGCGGCTGTCTTTAATAGCCTGTGCCGCTAATCTTTTTCTTTTTCCCATTATCTATTATTCTTTTTTTCTTTTATTACCTGCTTCGGCGATTACTTATTATTGCCTGCATGGCCACCAAATCTACGTGTAGGAGCGAACTCTCCAAGTTTATGGCCCACCATGTTTTCTGTAACGTAAACAGGAATGAATTTATTACCGTTATGGACAGCAATGGTGTGCCCCACAAAATCCGGGGATATCATTGAAGCCCTGGACCAAGTCTTTACAACGCTCTTCTTGCCACTTTCGTTCATGGCAATGATTTTCTTTTCCAAAGTAACTGCGATGTACGGTCCTTTTTTTAATGAACGACTCATAATTTACTCTCTTAACAGTTATTTCTTAGCGTTAGCTCTTTCAATGATATACTTGTTCGAAGCTTTCTTTGGAGCTCTTGTCTTGAGACCCTTAGCATACAAACCATTTCTTGAACGAGGATGACCTCCAGACTGACGTCCTTCACCACCACCCATCGGGTGATCAACAGGGTTCATAACAACACCACGGTTGTGGGGACGTCTTCCTAGCCAACGACTGCGACCAGCCTTACCTGAACTTTCAAGAGCATGATCAGAATTACCAACACTGCCGATAGTAGCCTTGCATGCGCTGAGAATCTGACGTGTCTCTCCAGAAGGCAACTTAATAACGCAATAACGACCTTCACGTGAGGTTAGCTGTGCGAAGTTTCCTGCAGAGCGTACGAGTTTTGCACCCTGACCGGGGCGAAGCTCTATATTATGAATTACAGTTCCCACAGGAATATTTTGAAGAGGGAGTGTGTTGCCTACCTCAGGAGCAGCCTGAGCACCAGACATCACTGTTGCACCTACCTTCAATCCATTAGGAGCTACGATATATCTTTTTTCACCATCAGCATAGAAGAGCAATGCTATACGAGCCGAACGATTAGGATCGTATTCTATTGTCTTTACAACTGCGGGTACACCATCTTTCTCTCTCTTGAAGTCTACAAGACGGAGTTTACGCTTATGACCACCGCCACGATAACGCACCGTCATTTTACCTACATTGTTACGACCGCCGGTTGAGCGTTTGCCGTAAACGAGAGATTTTTCTGGTACGGATGCAGTAATTTCTTCGAACGTACCAATAATTTTGTGTCTCTGACCTGGTGTAGTAGGTTTAATTTTACGTACTGCCATTTCTTATCAAATATTGCTATAAAAATCTATTGTATCGCCGTCCTTCAATGTTACGACAGCTTTTTTATAGGCATTTGTACGACCTTTCGTAAAACCGGAACGTGTGTAACGGCTCTTGTTCTTTCCTGCATAACGCATTGTACTGATACCGGTAACACTTACGTTGTAAAGGTCTTCAATTTCTGCCTTTATTTGCACTTTATTTGCACGGGGGCTTACAATGAAGCCATACTTCTGCTCTTTATCGGTTAGACGATTCATTTTCTCGGTAACCAACGGACGAATTATAAATTTCATTATCAAGCCTCCTTTTTGTTAAATGCTTCGTTGATTTCCTTAACGCTCTTTTCTGTCATAAGAATTACATTGGCATCAAGCACAATATAGGTATTAAGCGTTTTAGCTATTGTAACCTTGGTTCCCTGAAGATTGCGTCCAGAAAGATACACGTTACGATCAACATCAGGAAGAACTACAAGAGATTTCTTGTCATCAACCTTGAGATTGCTGAGCATTTCTATGTAGCTCTTGGTCTTGGGGACATCAAACGTAAAGTCTTCAACAACGATTATTGAATTTTCCTTTGCTTTGTAGCTAAGTGCAGAGCAACGGGCAAGAGCCTTAACCTTCTTGTTGAGTTTGAACCCATAATCGCGAGGTTTAGGACCAAAAACGCGTGCCCCACCAACCAACAACGGTGAATTAATATCACCACGGCGTGCACCGCCACCACCTTTTTGGCGTCCAAGTTTGCGGGTAGAACCGCTTATTTCGCTTCTTTCCTTAGACTTGGCTGTACCCTGACGACGATTTGCCATATACTGCTTTACAGCAAGATATATTGCATGGTCATTAGGCTCAATGCCATAAATGGCATCGTCAAGTACAACTTTGCGACCCGTGTCTTCTCCTTTTATATTATATACGCTTAGTTCCATTATTTCTTGAGAATTAAGATTGAACCTTTGCATCCGGGAACAGAACCTTTTATCAGCAAGAGGTTGCTCTCAGGAATAACTTTAAGTATCTGCAAATTGTGTGTAGTAACGCGCTCGTTGCCCATTTGACCGCCCATGCGCATACCTTTGAACACCTTTGCAGGATAAGAGCAGGCACCGATAGAACCCGGTTTTCTTAAACGGTCGTCCTGACCGTGAGTAGTCTGACCTACACCACCAAAACCATGACGTTTAACAACGCCTTGGAAACCGTGTCCTTTCGATGTACCCGTTACGTCAACGAAGTTTGCGCCTTCGAAAACATCAACGGTAACAATGTCGCCTAAATTCAACTCTTTGTCAAAATCAATGAACTCGGCCAAGTGGCGCTTGGGAGTAGTTCCGGCTTTCTTGAAGTGTCCTTCCATAGGCTTTGTGGTATTTTTAGCCTTTGCCTCCTGGAAGCCAAGCTGAACAGCAGCATAGCCATCCTTCTCAACACTCTTTACCTGCGTAACTACACAAGGGCCAGCTTCGATAACAGTGCATGGCACATTTTTGCCCTCAGCACTGAAAACGGATGTCATTCCGATTTTCTTTCCTAATAATCCTGGCATTTCAGTAACTTATTTGAGTGATATGTATTTGTGTTTACTTTTTACTATACCTTAATTTCCACTTCTACACCGCACGGGAGTTCGAGTTTCATCAATGCGTCCACAGTTTTGGAAGTGGAGCTATAGATGTCTATAAGACGCTTGTAGCTTGACAATTCAAATTGTTCACGCGCCTTCTTGTTTACGAAAGTACTGCGGTTTACAGTGATAATGCGCTTGTGGGTGGGAAGTGGAATAGGACCACTTACTATAGCGCCCGTAGCCTTTACGGTTTTTACAATCTTCTCGGCAGATTTTTCTACCAAAGAATAATCGTAAGATTTCAGTTTAATTCTAATTTTTTGACTCATTGTTTTTTATATTGTGTACCGTTCTGACGGGGTTAAGAGTCATTCGTTAACCCCGCCATTGCGGAACATTTTTCTTATTTAAGCAGTTCTGTATGTCCTTTTATTTCTTCAAGCACTTTTTCTGCTATAGAAGTTGATACCGGAGCGTGGTGATCGTATTGCATCGAAGATGTAGCACGTCCGGAAGTAATGGTACGGAGGGTTGTAACATAACCAAATGTTTCTGCCAACGGAACCAAAGCCTTTACGATACGTCCACCGCTACGGTTAGTATCCATTCCTTCAACCTGACCACGACGTTTGTTAAGGTCGCCAATCACATCACCCATGTTTTCTTCAGGGCAAACAACTTCAAGACGCATAATCGGTTCCATGAGAGCAGGACCTGCCTTAGAACAAGCATTCTTATATGCATTTATAGCAGCAACCTCAAACGAAAGCTGATCGGAGTCAACCGGGTGGAAAGAACCATCAAGCAACTCAACCTTCAAACCAACCATAGGATAACCGCCAAGAACACCATTCTTCATTGCAGATTCAAAACCTTTCTGTACAGAAGGGATGAATTCCTTGGGGATGTTACCGCCGGTAACTTTGTTGACAAACTGCAAATTGCCATCCTTGAAATCGGGATCAAGAGGACCTACATTTACGATAATATCAGCGAACTTACCACGACCACCGGTTTGCTTCTTGTAAACCTCACGAATGTTAACAGTCTTGGTAATTGCCTCCTTATAGTTAACCTGAGGTTTACCCTGATTACATTCCACGCCGAATTCACGACGCAAACGCTCAATAATAATATCGAGATGAAGCTCACCCATACCAGAGATAATGGTCTGACCACTCTGCTCATCGGTATGAACTGTAAAGGTAGGATCTTCTTCTGCAAGCTTTGCAAGACCATTGGAAAGTTTGTCAAGATCTTTCTGAGTCTTCGGCTCAACTGCAATACCGATCACAGGATCGGGGAAGTCCATAGATTCAAGTACAATGGGAGCATCCTCGTCTGCAAGAGTATCACCGGTACGAACATCTTTGAAGCCAACACCTGCACCAATATCGCCAGCACCGATAACCTCCACGGGATTCTGCTTGTTAGAGTTCATCTGGAACAAACGAGAGATACGCTCTTTTTTCCCTGAGCGTACATTATACACATAAGAACCAGCTGCAACCTTACCCGAATATACACGGAAGAAAGTAAGACGACCAACATACGGGTCTGTAGCAATCTTAAACACAAGAGCAGAGGTATGTTCATCTTCTGACGGACGACGATCCTCTTCCTCACCTGTACTCGGATTTGTTCCTACAATATTAGGAGTATCAACAGGAGAAGGCAAGAACATACAAACATAGTCAAGCAATGTCTGAACACCCTTGTTCTTAAATGCAGAACCACAAGTCATAGGAGTAAGCTTCTGCGAAAGAGTTCCTTTACGAATTGCAGCGATAATCTCTTCCTGACTGATAGTGGAAGGATCATCAAAGAACTTCTCCATGAGAGTATCATCACACTCTGCAGCCTGTTCTACCATTTTATCGTGCCATTCCTGAGCCTCATCTTTAAGCTCGGCAGGAATTTCACCAACTTCATATTCCGCGCCCTGTGTGTCATCATTCCACACAATGGATTTCATCTGAATAAGATCAACAACACCCTTGAAATTTTCCTCTGCACCAATAGGAATTGCCACCACACAGGGATTTGCATGAAGGATGGATCTCATTTGGCTTACAACTTCAAAGAAGTCTGCGCCGGAGCGGTCCATCTTATTCACGAATGCAATACGAGGAACGTTGTACTTATCAGCCTGACGCCACACAGTCTCACTCTGAGGCTGCACACCGCCTACCGCACAATATGTAGCAACAGCACCATCAAGAACACGAAGAGAACGCTCTACCTCAGCAGTAAAGTCAACGTGCCCCGGAGTGTCAATAAGGTTAATCTTATAAGTTTTGTCATTCCAGTTCCAATAGGTAGTTGTAGCAGCCGAAGTAATAGTAATACCACGTTCCTGCTCCTCTTCCATCCAGTCCATGGTGGCAGCACCTTCGTGCACTTCACCAATTTTATGGGTCTTACCTGTATAAAAAAGAATACGTTCGGAAGTAGTCGTCTTACCGGCATCAATGTGAGCCATAATACCGATATTACGAGTAAGATTCAAATCTACTTTTGCCATCTGTAATTACTTTCTCTTTTATTAATTAGAATCTGAAATGTGCGAACGCGCGGTTAGCTTCAGCCATACGATGCATATCTTCTTTGCGCTTGAACGCACCACCCTGTTCGTTATAAGCATCCATAATTTCCGCCGCAAGTTTCTCTGCCATGGATTTACCACTGCGCTTACGAGCGAAATTTATCATATTTTTCATAGAAACCGACTCCTTGCGATCAGGACGGATTTCAGTAGGAACCTGGAATGTTGCACCACCGATTCTACGAGATTTAACCTCTACCTGCGGAGTGATTTTATCAAGAGCAGACTTCCAGATTTCAAGAGCAGATTTCTCCGCATCTTTATTCTTTTCACCTACGATTTCAAGAGCAGCATAGAATATCTTATAAGAAGTATTCTTCTTGCCGTCATACATAAGATGATTTACAAACTTGGACACCTTCTGGTCTCCAAAAACGGGATCAGGAAGGATCACACGTTTCTTTGGTTTAGCTTTTCTCATTTTGTTTTAGCGATAATTGATTTGGGGCTGCTAATATTTTATTGCCTTCAACGTCCCCGCCGGGACCGTTTACTCAACCTTTATTATTTGCTTCCTCGCAAACCAAATGATTTTACTTTTTACTTAGACGCTTTAGGTCTCTTAGCTCCGTATTTTGAACGACGCTGGGTACGATTTGCGACACCGGCAGTATCAAGAGTTCCACGAACTATATGATAACGAACACCAGGAAGATCCTTTACACGACCTCCACGAACAAGCACAATGCTATGTTCCTGAAGATTATGACCTTCTCCCGGTATATAAGAGTTAACCTCTTTAGAGTTCGTCAAGCGCACACGCGCAACTTTACGCATTGCAGAGTTAGGTTTCTTAGGCGTGGTCGTATAAACACGCACACACACGCCGCGTCTCTGAGGACACGAATCAAGGGCGGGCGATTTACTCTTGTCCACCAAGACCTTTCTGCCTTTTCTTACCAATTGTTGAATAGTAGGCATTTTACTGTATTTTAATTATTTATATATTATATATTTACTATTTCTTCTTCGTCTCAACGGCACATAATACACCATTTCGAGCTGCAAAATTACAAATATTTTCCGTATCCACAAAGGAATTCAACGACTTAACTTCCACAAAATCATTTCACTTACAGTATTTTTTGACCTCTTGTAAAAGGATTTTCTTCCTAATATACACGTTTACAACAATTTAAGACCAACACCTCAAAAACAAGAAGCCGCAAGCGGATTGTTTTATTATGATTTTTTAACTTGTCAGACCGTTTTCAAGCCTATTTTAACTACGCCAAGGAGAATTTTCAAGCATTTCCGGCATGTACAAAACCATTAAAAACTCTCCTACACCTTGTTTGTTTTCATCTTTATCCATTTACCTCTGAACAGATGTATGAGATACAAAGTTCCGCGTATGGTAAGTTCCACAGCCATGGCAAACCACACGCCCGGCAAACCATAATTTTTTGCGAGCAAAGCGGCAAGCGACAAGCGTACAAACCACATGCTGCACAAATTTATTACGGTAGGACTCTTCGTATCGCCCGCACCGATGCAAACGCTTGCCGTTACTATCGACGCAGCAAACATCGGCTCTGCAAAAGCTTCTATACGCAATGCCGTAGTTCCGAGACTTCGTATCTCGTCAACAGGAGTTATGAATCCGAGCATTTGAGGTGCGAACAAAAACATCAATATTCCCATCACCGCCATCACCACCATACCAAGTCCCACAGTCATCTTGGCGAAACTGCGACAAACATCTACACGCCCGGCTCCCAACGATTGTCCCGTAAGAGTTGAAGCAGCGTCCCCTATGCCGTATCCCGGCATATAGCAAAGGCTTTCCACCGTTATCGCAAATGTGTTTGCCGCAATGGCAATGTTTCCCAAAGGAGCGACAATAAGAGTGCTTACAATTTGCGCCCCACCCATGAACATATATTGCAGAGCAAGAGGCGACGAAATACCGAGAGCCTTACGAATATATGCCTTGTTTATTTTGAAAACTCCCTTTTCGTGGCGCAGCGAAAGAATCTTGCTCACACACGTAGCGAAATAAAGATTCATCCCGGCAGTAACAACCACCGCCGCAAGCGTTCCCAGAGCCGCACCAACCACTCCCCAATTACATATATATATAAAGATGTAATTGAAAACCACATCAAGCACACACATCATGATACTTGTTGCGCCCGGCACGCGCATATTCCCGCTACTCTTCAAAGCATTCGAAGAAAGATTCGAAATCTGCAAGAACGGCAAAGCCAAAGAAAATATCATGAAATAAAGAGACGCATCGCGCCTAATGTCCTCGCCGCCACCCAACCATATCGGAAGTGGAAATGCAATAGCCAAAGAAATCACCGCAATCGCTGTTCCGAATGCACAAGCGGCTATCAAACCGTTTGCAAACACTCTCCTGGCACCCTCATCGTCTTTTGCGCCCACCTTGTGCGCCACCTGAACGGAATAACCAAGACTCATGGCACTTGTAAAGCTGCCAAAAAGCCACGTAGTAGTTTCCACAAGTCCAATACTTGCCGAAGCCTTAGCACCAAGGTGTCCCACCATGGCGGCATCAATGTAAAACATAAGCACACTCGTTACCTGAGCCAAAACAGAGGGCACACTGAGTGCCACAATCAGTTTCAGTTTGTCCATACGCGACAGTTCTCTACCATCACGCATTGCCGCTAACAACGTGTCGCTTTGTTTGAATTTCAACATCGGGCTAATAATTGAAACAACCTGAGCAGGTCTACCACATCGGGCTATCCGTACACTTCATCGCCTTGCCGACAAAAGAGCATGCCCGTTTGCGCCTGCAAATTTAATTATTTACGCCGATTCCAACCCTTCGGCAAATTTTTTTGTCCCTTTCCGATATATCCACCCCCGATTTACACGTCTCCATACCACAACACATACATTATATATAATAGAGAGTTCCGTTTTTGCATAATTTTCAAAGGAGACAATGAAGGTATTTTGACGCGCTGCGGCGGTCCGAAAAAAACATAAGGCATCTTGCAAAAAATACAAGCCATGTATTTTAAAATACAAGGCACTTATTTCAAAATATATGCCTTATATTTTTCACGAAAAATCACATCTGATTTTCAATGACTTACAAAGCCGCATTTTTGAGGCTTCCGAAACGCTTCGGGTGAGGCATGAAACAAAGGTTTGAGCATGCATTCTTGGACATATGAACAATGAGGTGCACATGCAGGCATCCGCGTTTTTCCACAGCCGGAAGTTTTCTTCCCACGTGGCAAGTTACACCGCAGCTTCCGCATCTTCGATCCGGGAGACTCATTACTAATGTTAACAAAAACATCATAACAAGCCCACAATCAGAAAATTTGTCTTAAATTTGCAACAAAGGTAAAAAATACAAGCTCTAAACTTCACATATTTACACACCTCGGAATGAACGGAAGCGGAAGATTATACATTGCAACGTTGTTCGTTGCGTCTTGTTGCGTTTGCATGGCGCAACACGGCAAACCTTACGGTTTGAAAACCGATTTCATTGAAAACACTGAGCATTATTACAAGGACGGATACCCGATAAACACTAAGGTTTCCGCTCCACAGAACGACACACTGCATTATCGCGCCGCATGGATAAGAACCGTGCATCCTTCTTTCGGCTGGGTCATTCCGAACAAGGGGAAGAACGTGAAACAGACGGCTTTCCGCATTATTGTAGCAGACAATCGCAAGGACATTTCCGCACTCCGGGGTAACATTTACGACAGCGGCATGCAATACGACGGTAATTCGGTGGCGTATGTGCCGGAAAATTTGAATCTTTCACCCGACAAAGCATATTATTGGCGTGTGCTGGTGAAAACCAACAGGGACAGGTCGGGAACTTGGAGTTCCGCAAAACTTTTCCGCACTTTTCACACGCTCAACGACTCTGCCACAAGCCACGAACCGTTGGTTAAAACGCTGCAGAAGGCAAAAACCGTAAAAGACAAAGCTTCCGGAATTTTCCGTGCCGACTTCAAGCTTGATGCTTTTGCCCAACCCATGCTCGAGATAACAGCTGCCAACAACGCCGAAATCACTGTTTTAATCGGCGAAAAGCTCACCGCCGACGGCAAAAGCGTGGACACTAATCCCGGAGCCACCATTCGCGGAGCGGAATATAAGTTGAATGTTAAAAAAGGTAGGGCACTATATAAAATAGACCTGCGCCCCGACAAGAGAAATACCGGAGCAGACGCAATAAAAATCCCCGCGTTCATCGGCGAAATAACTCCGTTCAGATATTGTGAGGTTAAAAGTAAACCGGGAACGGTGAGACACGTAAAATTCATGCGCGAAGCTGTTAACTATCCCCTGAATTATGACGCATCTTCCTTTAAGAGCAGCAGCACAAGGCTCGATTCCATTTTCGAATTCTGTAAGTATTCGCTTAAAGCCACTTCCATGCTCGGCATATTCGTTGACGGCGACCGCGAACGCATACCCTATGAAGCCGATGCCCTTGTAAGTATGCTCGGAACCTATTTTGCCTTCGGCGAGGCGGCAATGGCAAGAAGAACAGTACGGCATCTTCTTGCACATCCCACATGGCCCACAGAATGGAGCCTGCAAAATGTGGAACTTGCGGCATACGATTATCTTTTTACCGGAGACTGTCGTCTGATTTCGCAGAACTACAACACAATAGAGGCACACACTCTTTCTGCTCTGCGTTGCGAAAACGGATTAATATCCACCCAAACAGGACTGCAAACGCAGGAATTTCTGAAAAGCATAAACATGAAAAGCGAGCTGAGGGACATAGTGGACTGGCCGGCGTGGACTGCAGGGCTTAACGAGCCTTCTGGCGGCGAAAGAGACGGACATACCATGGGCAGATTCAATTCTGTTGTGAACGCATGGCATTATCGCACGTTGTGTCGCATGGTTACTATTTCGCATGCCTGCAAAAAGGACGACAAAGCGCAATATTATCGCAAAGCTGCCAATGATTTCAAAACGGCTTTCAACAAATCGTTTCTAAACGAAAGCACCTCGCTCTATCGCGATGCCTTGGACACAGCCCACAGTGCCACACATTCAAATTTCTATCCCGCAGCTTTCGGAATGATTCCCATTGAAAAATCAAAAAGTGTTACCGACTATATTCTCAAACGCGGCATGGCGTGCAGCGTGTTTGGTGCGCAGTTTCTCATTGACGGTCTGTTTCGTCAGGAACGCGGTGCCGAAGGCATAAAAATGATGCTGGCTGCCGACACAAAGCGCAGCTGGGTTAACATGATGCGTTGCGGAACCACCATAACCATGGAAGACTGGGACGAAACCTTTAAGCCGAATCTCGATTGGAATCATGCGTGGGCAACATCCCCTGCAAATATAGCCTTTCGCGACATTCTCGGAATCATTCCCACATCTCCTGCTTACGATGTCTTTATGGTTTATCCGCAAATAGGAGAACTTAAACACGTTTCGGGGAAAACCACCACGTTGAAGGGAGTTATAAAAGAAGAAATCAGAGTTACGGACAAGAAAATTAGATTTGCCATAGAAGTTCCCGCCAATTCCATTGCCGACATCTCGCTTGCCAACATCACGGAGGACTTTGGCAGACGCGACATAAGACATGCCCGTGTAAACGGCAAGAACATTCCGTTGGAAAGGCTTACCAAGTTCGACACTTCCTACACTGTGGGAAGCGGGAAACACGTCATAGAATTAATATGCAGGTGAATTGTTGCGCCTGAGTACGGGAACGCCGTTTTCAAAAGCTATCGGAATCCACAAATGGCGGCTGTCGTTTAAGTGCTTGGGGTTCCAAATATCCGCCATAAATATATATTCCGCGCCGAAAGTCCTTTGAAGGGCTTTTGTTTCAAGTTTATAGGCATACGTTCCCTGTGCTCCGAAAGTTTTATCTGCTTCTTCGCCGCGACAAGGATTGGGAAGTTGCTTCCAGGGACCGAAAATGTTTTTCGCAGTAAACATTCGCGCGGCATTTGGTGCCCACCCCGTGCATCCGCTCGTTATCATCCAGTAAACGCCGTCCTTTTTGAAAAGCACGGGAGCCTCATTCTGTCCTCCCGGAGCCACTCGCACGAAACAGCCGTTGTGCTCCGTGTAATCGTCAGAAAGCTGCGCAATCTGAATTGTAAGGTTTTCTTCCGAAGAATACACATGATAAGCTTTACCATCCTCGTCAATGAAAATAGTCATATCGCGAGACATTTGACCACCTGCGACATCGCGCTGAAAAAACATGCCCTTCTCAACCTCCGAACGCCACTCGGGAGTCCACCATTCCTTCATTTTTTCGGAATAAAGCATCTGCTTCAAATCAGTAGTGTCGGGCAACGAAAAGCCTATGGGATAAAGTCCCGGATTCACCCTGCCGGAACGGACAAACTTGAAAGGTCCGAGCGGATTGTCGGCTGTTGCCACCCCGTAACGTGCTGCTTCGTAACCGCGTCCCTTTAGTTCGAGATGAAACCACATGATGAATTTCCCTGTCTTGGGATTTTTCACCACTTTCGGGCGTTCCACAATGCAGCCTGCCTCCATGTCGCTGCCGGGTTGCTTGGAAACCGGAAGCACTATGCCGCAATCTGTCCAGTCTTTCATATTTTTTGATTTGTAACAGCTCACACCCATAGAACTTACCGGTCCGTTGTCCGAACGATTCTCGCCGTACCAATAATATGTACCCTTGTATGAAATTATATTGCCTCCGTGGGCATTTATATGCACTCCGTTATTGTCTTTCCACACTCCGCCGTTACGGGCATTTTGTGCCAAACAAAAAGCGATCGTCATGCTCATCAGAAGGACTGCTGTAATTTTTCTCATAATCCTAACATTATAAACGTTTTACGTTTGCTCGCACAAAGGTAAAAATTTTTGTCAAAAATACAAGGCACATATTTTAAAATACGAGCCATATATTTTAAAATACATGGCTCGTAATTTTCACAAAGTGCCTTATGTTTTTTTTCGCTTCGGCATGTCGTCATTTTAGCATCAGACCATGCCCCGCGAACGCACTATTAATTTATTCCGAAAATACTCTTTTTTATTTCACGAGCACTTTCTTTTTTCCAACGATATATATACCTTTCGAAAGATTTCTTACAGCCTCGGCGGGACTGACGTTCTTCTTTACGAGAGTACCGTCAACGGTATAAACATTCACATGCACCTTGGCAGCAGCTGCATTTATTTCGTTTATATCATTGATTATTCCGTCTACAGAAATGACCACGTCCGCAGCACCTTCCTGCGATTTCACCTTGTCAAGGTCAAGACATCCGCTCATACCGTTTATGTGTACGTGCGTTCCCGTGGAAACATTAAGTTTTCCGTTTCGCATGTATCCGTAGCCTTCTTTGGTGATGTCGAAACCGTCAAGTGTGCCGATAAGTCCGTTTGCCTCGCGCACAACTGTATCAACATTTTCAGGCAGCATGGTATAGAGGCTTGCGCTTTCCGTGTTTTCGGGGTCATATTGGGTATAATCGCCCTCAATCACTATGAACGGCACGCCGGCTTTGACATCTTCGCAAAGAGTAAGCTCAACTGTTGTTTTTCCTGCCTCCGCATCCACCGTAATATTCTTTACGGAATAAGTTAAAAGATTATCGTTCAACGACATTATGGATGTAGCACCTGCAGGAACGTCAAACGGAAGAGTCATAACGCTGATGCTGTTTTTCTCGAGCGGGAAGTTGATGTCAGATTCGTCCTCCACAGCTTCCACAGCCCAGCACGAAGCTCCGTCAATGCTTGTTGCCCATGGCACAACTATGCTGTTTCGTTCTTGAGCGTGAAGCGGATATTCCTCAACGTTATTTTCATTAATCGAAACAAACTGAAGTTGTCCCATACCAATATAGTCAACGCGGAAAGGCGAGAACGCATTCTGCATCTTGCAGGAATTTTCGTTTCCGCGCCCGCTCGTGGGAGCAAAACTGTGTGAAGTAGCCAGGTTCTGGATTGAATAATAATCCGTGCCCTCTATCGGAACGAAACGCCACATTGCGTAAGGATTGCCATAGTATGCAGGATCTTCTTCATCGCTTGTATACAATCCGAACTTGATGTTTGCACCTGCATCGGGGTTTTCGAGATACATTGCCTTGTTTGCGCAATATTCTGTGGTGCTTTTGGAATAAATGTAGTACCACTTGTTAGGTTCTATCTGCTTTGTATGTCCCAAAACAGCAGCCTTGGCATCGTTGAGAGCCTTTATTGCGGCATTGATTTGGCTCTTGACAGGTTGTTTGTTGCTAACAAGATTGCGGGCAGCCTCTACGGCATCCACAAAGTCGTTAATGCTCGACTGCGAGTCCACTGTACCGATTTCATCGCCCACTTCCATATTGTCCGACCACTCTATCATTTTTTTGTAGAGCTTTGAAACTTCCGTGGTGTCGGCATAAGCATCGAGAAGATTGGCAATCGCTTTTTCGAGAGTGGCAATATCGGCGGGCACAACCTCATGTACGCCCTTTGCTTTACCCGCATCAATGAGAGCTTTCAGCTCGTCGGCTGCAGCTTTTACCTCGGGATTGTAATTATATTGCACACGTTCAGGATCAGTTTCCGTATAAACCTGGAAACGACCGAGACTGAAGAGGAATCCGCCCGTTGTGGTGCCACGCATATTAATTGTTTTCTTGACGAGGAAGCGAACATCGGAATATTCTCCGCCGAGTTCTATCATCGGCGAGGTATATCTTACCGGATGTGCGCCCTGCTGACCGGAACCTGTAACTATACCGGAAAATTCTTTTACACTCTTCCAGGAATTTTCATCGTTGGGAGTGTTGGTGACCAGCACCTCCATGTCTTCGGGAGTATCGTAGGTTGCCGACCATTCGCAACTAACCATGCTAAACAGCAAAGAATTCTTCGGTTCATTCAAACGTACCTGAAGATAAGGATATTCGGTTGCAGGAAGCGGGTTGCTCCAAGAAGAATGATAGATGTACTGATTCGTACCAAAGCCATCGCTCTCGGGACGAATGAGATTGGCAGGAGTAAACTGGTCGCTCTGCACGGAGTTCGAGGTTATTTGGTCGCCATTCAGGATAGCCGGCTCGATAGTATGGGTTGCATTGTCGTAAGCTTGCTCTGCTTTTTTGATAAGACCGCTAAATACTGCGTCAAGCGAGTCGCGGTCAACATAAAGACGGTCTATTTCCTTGGCATAGTCATAAAGCAAATTTATATCTGCCAAAGTAACCGTACCGTCAGCTATCTTCTGATTAACAGTTTCAAGATAATTGTCATAATTGTCGCAAGCGTTCTTCATACCTTCCACTACGAAATATTCGGAATTGGGAATCTGAGTCGTAGAATAGACTTGAAAACGACCGAGACTTACATAAAATCCGCCGGAAGCGTTCTTACGATTGTTTACTGTGGACTTAACCAAGAAACGAATGTTGCTGTAGCTATCACCGAGCTTTATGAACGGAGACATGTACTTAACAGGATGGGTAATCTCCGTTACCATATTTTTCAGTTCGGTTATCTTTTTCCACGAACCCTCATCGTTGGGAGTATTGCTGGCATAAATTTCTACGTCTTTGGGTGTATCGTGAGTATATTGCCACTCCGAACTTATCATACGGAACTTAAAAACATCGAGAGGGTTCTTAAGATTCACTTGAAGATATACATATTCGTTCGCAGTCTGCGGAGAACTCCAGGAAGAGTGGAAAATATATTGACTGGTTCCGTATCCGTCGCTCTCGGGACGGATTAGATTTGAAGGAGGAAAGCCTGCCTGCACATTGTTTGAGGATAATTGCGAGCCTTCAGTCAAACAAGCTTCATACTCACTGGCTTTTTCGCGAATCTCAGAGCATTTCCTCAAAGCTATATCTATTACCTGTTCTTGGAAATAGTCTTTTGGTCCCGCACTTAACAGACTATCTATAAGCTGCGTATCGTTTTGTGTGATAAAATACCATGCAGCGGGGGAATTTGCTCCGTCGGTATTATTGATAATCTCACCCTTTTCGCCATTGCCATCGTTACTTCCGTTTGCAAAATAGGGAAGGTCGTTCGCAGTGTTAGCTATAAAGAATTGCGGGTTCGTACCTACTTGGCTTATGGTCTGTAATGTCTGCGACTGGTCGGTAAGCGGCACATTGCTGGTCCAACCTTTTACAGTTCCTATGTACTTGTTGCAGTAAACATTACGGATACTGTAGGTTCCGTCTCCTATAGGTGTTACTTTGAAAAGGAATTTCGGGTCTTTCTTATCGAAAGTATTCCACCCAAGTTTGCCGTTGGAGAGCACGCACATGGCTTTCTCCACGCCTTGCACCTTGTTGAATTCGGGATAAGCGTTTACGAAATAGAAATATCCTTCGCCCACTTTCACAAGCGAAGCTTCAACTGCCTCGTAAGCCTTGCGTAAGTCCTGTTCCGCCTTTGTATATTCCTCGTCCGAGAGTTCCTGCGACAAGACATAGTTGGCTTCTTCATAAGCTGCGCTGTAATTCTGAATAGCTTCTTCGGAGTAATATCCCGGTTCAGTGCCGGCTTTGTATTGCGGGTCTTTTTCGGAAATATCATCGAGAAGTTTTTGCAGTTTCTTTATAGGAGTGTCGGTACTCTCCGCTTTGATTATTTGGAAACGTCCGAGATTAAACAATATACTGCCGGTTTTACTTGCACGTCCGTTAACGTTTTTCTTAGCCACGAAACGCAAATCCGTATAACTGTCGCCGAGATTTATATGCGGCGAATAATAATCAATAGGATGGGTAACGACAGTAACCAAGTCGGTTAGTTCCACAATCTTCTTCCAGGAATTTTCATCATCGGGAGTGTTTGTGGCATAAATGTCCATGTCTTGGGGAGTATCGTATGTACTTGACCACTCCGAACTTATCATATGGAAGAATATATCGCTTACAGCTTCGTTCAGATGGAATTGCAGATAAGGATACTCGCCTGCGGGAAGCGGATCAGTCCATGAACAGTGATATATGAACTGCCCTGTGCCGTAGCCTTCTATTTCGGGACGAATCAAATTGGATGTCGAGAACTGATAGCTCTCCATTGTGTTGGTTGAAATCTGAATAGAGTCGGTTACAAGGTCTTTGCCTTTCACCCAAGTATCGTCTTCTTCCTCGCCGCCTTCTTTAATTCCGTCGGTGGCAAGCACTTTCATTATGGCATCTGTCCAGAATCCAGCAAGTTTCACCGCTCCCTGCGCATTGGGATGCAACCAGAAAGTGCCGGAATTGCCGCTTTCGGAAGTGAAATAGTCATTGTTGCCTTCAAAAAAGTCGAAAGCTTCCTTCAAACCGGCATTCACCATTCCGGGATTGGAAGAAGCGTATTCATCAAGGATATTGTCGATGACAGGGTGATAAGATTTCAGTCTGTCAAGCCCCGCCTGCAGATAAGTTGCCCCGTTGTGGGTGGTGGGACTGTACCAAATGGGATAGTTCAAAATGAATTTTGCCTTTGGAAACTTTGCGTGCAGGGCATCTATGATTTTCTTTATGTTTTCCTTGTAAGTTTCTGTGTCAACAGGCGAACCTTCGGGACCTTTTTCGGCACTGTCGTTCGTACCGAGCATTATTGAGAAATAAAGAGGACCTTCTTCTTTGCTGAATTCTTCTCCCCCGCTCACGGCATTATTATATGCTCCGCGCCCGGGCAGAAATCCATAGGTCGTAATGCCGCTTACGCCGCAGTTTTTTATTTTTACGGTGCACTTTGTGCGTTTTTCCAACAACTGCCCCGTGATTACGGGCGGAGCCTGTGTGGAAGGATCCGCAAGGGTTGCACCGTAGGTGATGCTGTTGCCTATAAAGACCACATGAATTTTGTCTTTTGCCGCCGCCGAAAGGCACACAAAAATACCAAGCAGCAACAACGACAGAGTTAATCTTAATCGTTTCATATTTTTATGGTATTAATAAATAATTTTCGTGATACGCCGCCAAAAATACAAATTCCCAAAATAAAAATAAACCTTTCAAAGCATTTTTTACATCATTTCTTTTAACACACATCGCTTTCTCTGTCAAACACACGGTTTTGAAGTCAAAAGCATCCCTTTCAAACGGCGTTTTCAACGCTCAAAAAACGGCTTTTTCACCTTGCTGAAAACCAGCTTATTAGAAAGCCAGAAAATATAAGGCACATATTTTAAAATAAGTGCCTTGTATTTTAAAATACATGGCTTGTATTTTTTGCTATATGCCTTATGTGTTTTTCGCACTGCGGAAACGTCCGTTTTCATGCCCGTTGTTTTTCACAAAAAATATGACGGCAAAAAACAAAAATCAAAAAAAAAGCATTAAATTTGTAGTCTCGAAACCGAAACCGCCACACCGCGATGAACGAAAATATAGATTTGAACAACAAAAAACTGTCCATAATCATACCGGCATATAACGAAGCCGGCAATATAAGCAAGGTCATTGCCAAGGTTTGCGATGTGGTCCTGCCTTACGGCATCAGGAAAGAAATAATAGTCGTTGACGACGGTTCGAAAGACGCAACATACGACAACGCAAGCCGTTACGTTTCGTCCAACGCCAACCTTCCGGTGAAAATCCTGCGCCATGAACAGAACCACGGCAAAGGTCGGGCCATACGCACGGCACTTGCCGTAATAACCGGCGACTATGTCATAATTCAAGACGGAGACCTCGAACTTGATCCCAATGACATTGCAAAGCTCATGAAGGCTATGATTGACGGCAACTATGAAGTGGTTTACGGTTCACGCTTTCTCGACAAACAAAACACGAGCCTGTATCGCAGTTTCTACCTCGGCGGACGACTCGTTTCCCATATAGCCAACATACTTTACGGTCAGAACATCACCGACGAACCTACATGCTACAAGCTCATGCGCACCGAAGTGGTGAAACGCTTCAATTTGCGCTGCGAAGGCTTCGAGTTCTGCCCCGAAGTAACCGCCAAAATCGCAAAACTCGGAATCAAAATACACGAAGAACCCATACACTACTCGCCGCGAACCTTGGCAGAAGGAAAAAAACTGCGATGGACCGACGGAATAGAGGCTGTATGGACACTCATTAAATACCGTTTCATAAACTGACCCTCAAAATGAACAAGAGCAACACTCCCCAAACCACGAGATACAACTTTGCATGGTGGATGAAGAACCTGCTTATTGCCGCAGTGGTTTATATGTTGTGCCCGTCGCTCATAAAATCAAACGCGGGCTATGAATGGCTCATAGAAGGCTATGCCAAAAGCAATCTTGAAGCATTGCAACAATTGCAGGGCTTTAACAACGACCAGAAACTCGAAGCAAAATTGGGATACGACTACGCCTTTATCGAAATGATTCGCAAAAGCACTCCCGAGAACGCCGTTGTGTTCTATCCCTCGCGCGAAGATTTCACCGACAAAGCCTTCAACACAGGAATAGGTTTCTCCGGAAATCTTTGCGACAAGCTTTCGGCGGTGCGCTTTCTCTATCCGCGCAAAATTGTAATAAAGCAGGAACTCGACAAAACCTCCTGGAGCAAGAAACTAACCCATGTGGCTATTGTCAACGGGCATTGGCGCGAGCTTCTTCCCTACAAAGTTCCCGCATCAGCCCTTATAACCGTGCTCCCAACCGATTCTGCGCAAGCAGCAAACACTATTAACAGACAACAATAACCATGTACGCAATAGGAATTATACTTTTGTTCTTCGTGGGATACCTCACGGTGTTCAACATATCTACTCTCACCACCCGCCTTGAGCGTATCGGGCTTGCCTTTCCCGTTGGTGTGGGTGTCATTACCCTCATAATGGCAATAATGGACCTTTGCCGCATTCCGCTTACGGGCAACGCGCTGATTACAGCCGACCTCATTGTTGCGGCAGCCCTTGTGGCAGGTCTGGCATTAAGAAAAAACAAAGTCATGGAGGCTTTGAAGCGTCCAATCGACATTAATTCTTTCAATTTTGTGTGGCTTCTGCTGTTTGTTTTCGCAGCCTGGGTTGAATATGCCAATTTCCAGAAGTGCGTTTTCTTTCCCACTTACGACCGCGACTCGCTTGCCGCTTTCGACACCCTTGGTTTTGTGGCGGCAAAAGAACATACTTACGGCGGCATGAGCATTTTCACCGGCGATTATATGCCGGGAATCCACGCACCCGGCAGTCCCATAGCATATTTCCCTCTTGTACAGCTGGCATATGCCTATGTTTATGCGCTTGGTGCCGAAACTTCAAAAGCCATTCCCGCTTTGATTTACCTGTCATTCCTCGTGGCGTTCTACGCAGTGCTTGCACGCACCACAAGTCGCACCGCTGCCATGGCGGCAACCCTCTTCGTGGTTCTCACACCCGAAATGACATCGTTCTCGTCGCTTTCGGGAACTAACGTAATGAATGCCGTTTATGCTTCATTAGGCATTATATATATATTGCGTTGGCTTCAGGACGACAAAAACGATTGTCTCCTGCTCGGCTCGCTTTTATTGGCAATCAATGTATGGTGTCGCGCCGAGGGAGTGGTGTTCATTCTCGTTGCAGTGCTGCTTGCGGCTTACAAAGCCTTCAGAAAGCGCATGTGGAAACAGTCGTTGCCCATACTTCTTGCCTTTGTGCCGGTGATTTTGTGGCAAGTTTACACCCGCGTGTTTGACATGACGGTGCAATCGTTCTTCATAACCCACCCGTTCTTTGACGGCGATAAAGCCGGAACCATTTTCGGCGGCGCATGGTCGCTGCTTGCCAACACGCAATACTACGGCTGGACATTCACAGTGCTTCTGCTTGCAATCTTAGGCGATGCATGGTTCATGATAAAGCACCGCAACAGCGACATTCCCAAGCTGTTTGCCATTGCAGTGGGAATCGCGCTCTACTTCCTTGTGCTCTATCACATTGATTACCGTTGGGACAGCATTGACAACGTTCTCTCCTATTCCGCCAAGCGTTTTATGTTCTGCTATGTGCCTTTGGCGTGGTACTTTACGGCAACCTGCGAACCCGTTGCCAAAGCAATGAAAAAATTTGACGACTGGATGGCAAAATAGGGGAAGAAGCGTTTTTCCGCAAAAGACTGAAAACCAACCAGATAACCAATTTCTCAAGACTTTTGTAAGTTGTTGTTTTTCAGACATTTGAAAAGGCGAAAAATACAAGGCACTTATTTCAAAACATAAGGCACATATTTTAAAATATGTGCCTTATATTTTTTGCAACATGCCTTATGTTTTTTCGCATGTGCCAATGGCGGTCTCCAAATTGCATACATCATACGTTTTTTCAGAGGAAGCCGTTCAACGAAAACCATGCATGATTTTCAGGAAAACAAACCTGCCGGCGGGCGCATGCCATGTTTCGCAAAAAACAGCCGTTCCCGAAATTAGGAAACGGCTGAACCTTGATTTTTTATATCTTCATTACTTCGCAGCCTTGGTTGCCAGCGAAAAATCTTTGAATGTAACTATGCGCTTTCCGTCTTGAAAAGCTATTTTGAAGTTTACTTCTCCGTCCTTGAGCTTTGGCGAGGCGAGAATGTTTGCCGTGTAAGACACAGCTTTGCCCGGCGCAAGATTTTCAACTATTGCCGTCGGCGACACAATCACTTTCTTCGGTTCGCTGCAGGTTACCACGGGTGTTATGTTGTAAAGCGTGGCGTTTCCGCCGTTGTGAATTTCAAAGAGAACCTTTGCATGCTCGCCGGCATCGATTGTCTGATTGCGATTCTCGTCCACAAAACGAATGTTTTCCACTTTCAGCCCCTCTATGTGAGACACATATCGGTCGTTTCCGCCTGCGGCAGGATGTCTGCTTGAATAAGGAGCGTTGCTACTGTCATCGCATTCGTCTATATTACTGTCTGCCTTGCGGGCTTTCGGACTTGTTACCGCATTTCCCACTACAGCTCCCACCGCCATGCCGAGTGCGGTGCCGGCATCGCTTCCCCGGGGACCGCCCATGAGACCTCCGATGCTCGAACCAAAGATTGCACCGAGCGAACCGCCTGCCATTGTGCCCTGCATCTGACGGTCAGTGCAGCCCGACAGCAATATCAACGCCGCAAAGGCGGCTGCCGTAATCTTGTTTGCTTTCATTATTTTCAACTTTTTATTCTGTTCTCCTCTATAAACGGAAAAATTAGCGCAAAAACAAATAGGTTGTCAGCGCATTGCCTTGTTTTTTACATCAGCTCCCGTTCTTTGCCCGCCTCAGCCATTATGGCAAGCATGTTCCACAATTTGTCGGCGGGAACAGGGGCTTCCACTTCAATTTGTTTATGAGACACGGGATGTTCGAACTCGAGTCTTCGTGCAAGCAACGAGATACTTCCGTCGGGATTGCTTCGCGGTGCGCCGTATTTCAAGTCGCCCTTTATGGGACAGCCCATTGCGGCAAGCTGGCAACGTATCTGATGATGACGACCCGTGAGAAGATTTATCTCAAGCAGCCAATAGCGGTCGCTGTGAGCCACAACGCGATAATCGAGAGCGGCAAGTTTTGCATCTTTCACACCCTCGCGAGCCACATAAGTCTTGTTATTCTTGGCATTCCTTACAAGATACTGCTCCAAATGGTCTTCGTCTCTCGGCGGACGCTTTGCCACGATAGCCCAATAGGTCTTGCGTATTTTATCTTTGACCCTGAGCATCTCGTTAAGGCGCGAAAGAGCCTTACTTGTGCGTGCAAAAATCACAAGACCCATTGCGGGGCGGTCCAAACGGTGAACCACTCCGAGAAAAACGGCTCCGGGCTTTGCATAGCGATCTTTGATATACGCCTTAACGTCTTCGCAAAGCGTGCGGTCGCCCGTAATGTCGCCCTGAACTATTTCGCCGGCTTTCTTGCTCACTATTATTATATGGTTGTCCTCGTAAACAACTTGCATGATGTACTTCTTATAAACAGGGTCGCAACGGTTTTCCCCCTTGCGACCCTTTGAATGATTTCTATCGTATTTAATTACATGTTCATGCCGCCATCAACCTGAATAACCTGACCTGACACGTAGCTCGACATATCAGATGCAAGGAAGGTGGCTACATTTGCAATATCTTCCACCTGTCCGCCACGGCGAAGAGGTATCTTCTGAATCCAATCTTTGCGAATATCTTCGGGAAGTGCCGCAGTCATCGCAGTTTCTATGAATCCCGGAGCAATTGCATTGGCACGAATGCCGCGAGAACCCATTTCCTGTGCAATAGACTTTGCCAAAGCTATAAGACCTGCCTTTGAAGCGGCATAATTACTCTGTCCGGCGTTTCCGTGAACGCCCACAACCGATGCCATGTTGATTATGCTGCCTTTGCGTTGCCTCATCATTATCGGCGTGCAGGCATGAATGAAGTTGAAAGCCGACTTCAGGTTCACTGCAATCACTGCGTCCCACTGCTGTTCGGTCATTCTCATCATCAAACCGTCTTTTGTTATTCCGGCGTTGTTGACAAGAATATCAATGGAACCGAAATCGTTTTTCACTTGTTCCACTACTTTTGCGGTTTCTTCGAAATTGGCAGCGTTTGAAGCATAACCTTTTGCCTTAACACCGAGAGCTGCTATTTCTTCTTCGGTTTTCTTACCGTTTTCATCAATTACAAGATCGGTGAAAGCTATGTTTGCGCCTTCCGAAGCAAACTTCAAAGCGATTGCTTTACCTATTCCGCGTGCAGCACCTGTTATAAGTGCATTTTTTCCTGTTAATAGTCCCATTTTATTTTGTTTGGTTTTATATTTAATCCGTTCTTTCATCTCAAAGGTCCCATTCCCAAGGCACGGCGAACCAGTCCCGCCACAATGGGACGCGAAATCGCTTCTTTCATTCCGTTGCCCAAACGACCATATATATATGGCACTTCAAGACCTTTGAGTGTGTAATGTATTATGTCCGCCATGAGGCGCACGTCTTCAATGATGAATTTGCCGTTGTCCCGTCCCTCCTTGAGCACATTGTAGAAAACATCCTGCTCGGCGGCATCAAATTGTTTTCTCACCTTTTCCACCATCCAGATGTTGCGGAAAAATTCGGCGCGAAGGTTTCCGTTTCTCACCACAGCCTCTTTTATCATGTTCAGGTGGGTATATATAAGGAGTATGACCTTTTGTTCGGGTTCAATATCCATTGCCGCCACTTCGTCCATGCGATCGCTTAGTCTCTCAAGCTCTGTCTGGATTACGGCATAGTATATTTCTTCCTTGTTCTTAAAATATGTGTACAGCGTTCGCCTTCCTTTTTGCGAAGCCTCCGCAATCATGTTCATGGTTGTGGCTTCAAGTCCGTTTTGCGCAAAAAGATGGCGGGCTACATCTACGAGTTTCTGACGAGTCTTTGCTACTGACATATTTTTTCGAAGTTTGGCGTGCAGCTTAAATTTATTGCACGCTGTTTTCTCCGTGTGCAAATATAAGCGTTTTGCGCAACATGGCTGTATAATAACACCAAAAATCATGCAAATATCAACACTTTGACCTGCAAAACAGAATTTCACGTATGCTAAAACCCGCTTCCCGTTTTTTCATTTCCATATACGCCCGCACCATTGCCTCGAAGCATGCCTCAAAACACCCGGAAAAATTCCCTTTTCGGGACTTTTTTTATGCGCTTCGGCACATCGAAAAAAACATAAGGCACTTATTTCAAAATACAAGCCATATATTTTAAAATATGTGCCTTGTATTTTCAAACAAAAGCCTTGTATTTTTTCGCCTTTGCATACCTCTGAAACACAACGACTTTTGCGAGCATCGCAACAAGGCATGAAAATCATGGTTTTCGCAACGCAGAAACACCCTCACGGCACACCCTTTTTCTTAGGCAGCACCATGTTTTCGGTGCATGCCTCACATAGAAAGCCAAAAACATTTCTACACTATTTTTAACACATTACTCCTCCGCCACACGGGTATAAAAATTTGTTTCTCTCTTTTTTTGTGTTTTATAATGTTGCAGAATTAAAAAATAATTATATTTGCATCCAAAAGCCTCACAAAAGAAATAAACATACACGGCTTGGCGATACATCACTTTGCCTCCATTGGAAAAATTTCCTTGATATGAAAACAATAAAAAAGCTTTTCGCCTGTCTTGCAGCAGTCATAGTTTGCACGACAATCTTTACATTTTCAGCTTGTTCTGATGATGTTGACAGCTCCAACCTTTACACTTTCAAAGGCGACATGATTACGGGTTATTTGCAAAAGAGTGATAGTTTCCAACTATACTCCTACGTTTTGCGCAAAGTGAAACTCAGCTCAAAATCATCGTCAACTTTTTCCGACTTGCTCTCGGCTCGCGGAAACTACACCGTTTTTGCGCCCACCGATCAGGCAATGCACCATTTGCTTGACTCCATCTACAACCAGAAAGACTTTCCCGTTGAACAGATTCAGGACTCCGTGGCTGAAAGAATAGTAAGATGCAGCATTCTTGACAGTAAAGACGGCGACGCTTACCGCATTGCCGACTTCAACGAAGGCACACTGCCCATAACCAATGCGGACGACCGATACATGACAATACGCTTCGACACCGTTAACGGCAAAGCTGCCGTGAGAATAAACAATGACGCACTCGTCATTTCGCGCGATCATGAACTCGAAAACGGATATGTTCACGCCGTTGACCGTGTGGTTCTGCTCTCCAACGCTTATATAGGCAACATGATTGAGAATGCCGGCAACGCCAAGGTATTTTCAATGCTTCTGAAGCGAACCGGTTGGGCTGCAAAGCTTACAAAATATCGCGACGAGGAATATGAGAAACGCGATCTCCCGGAAAAATACACCGGCAACCCGAACTGGGACGACATTATACCTCAACACCGCTACTTCGGTTATACTGTTCTGCTTGAAACCGACAGTGTTTTCCACGAAAAGTGGGGAATCGACATGCCTATAGTGGAAGGCGGAGTAATAGTAAACGAAGAACAGATTATTAATCAGTTCAAGGCAAAATGTGCAGAGGTATATCCCACGGCTACCGGCACAGAACTCACAGATACTACCAATGCCGTGAACGAATTCATAGCCTATCACCTGCTGCCTGCACGTATTCCTTACAATTGGCTTGTTGTTCACCGCACGGAATACGGTTTCTCGTACAAGAACCCCACCCGTCTGTCCATTAACTGCGACAACTTCTGGGAAACAATGTCTACCAACCACCGCAGAATGATTAAGATGACCGAAGGACCAAGTACCGACGGAATCAGAATAAACCGTTATTCGGTTTACGACCCCGATACTTACACCGAAACCCTTGTGGAGATTCCTGGTATCGGAATAAAATCGAACAACGGCGATTACGACAACAACGCCCTCAATGGTTTTTACTATCCTATTGACGATGTTCTGACCTACAACAGCGATGTTCCTGGCAAGGTGCTTAACCAGCGCATCCGCATGGACCTTTCCACTTACTATCCCGAACTTGTTACAAACGGTTTGTTCATAAAAGAGGGACAAAACGGTATATATCTCCCCAAGGGATACATTGATTATCTTACGCTTAACGCCGAGGGAACAAACTATCACTATCTCACGGGCTACAACTGCGGCTGGAACGATATGTATTGCGACGAGCACAACATTACGGGGCAATACGACTTCACGCTTCGCCTTCCGCCGGTGCCTTTCGAAGGTTCTTGGGAAGTGCGTCTCGTATATTCCAATTCCTCAAACCGTGGTATGGCGCAGCTTTACTTTGGTACAGATCCCAACAACCTACAAGCCGAGGGACTTCCCATTGACGAGCGCATAGATGTTACGAATCCTTTGATTGGCTGGGCACTTTATGACGATGAAGACCCTGATCTCAATCGCGAACGCGACCGTAATATGCGCAACCACGGATATATGATGGGCTGCAAGCACGAAGGTCCGTCAACCGGCGGAGTTGTCAGCACCACTCTCTATAACGTTCGCTCCGAACACCGTCTGCGCAAAATTTTCCACACCGGAAATCTCTATCCCGACCAGACCTACTACATACGATTCAAGAGTGTGCTCGCCAACTCTTCCACCATGTTCGTGCTCGACTACGTAGAGTTTGCACCCAAGAACGTTTACAACGGTGTAACACCCGAAGACGCTTGGTAAACATACCGAAAATTTTTACTCCTCTATATTCCCGCCGATTTGTTTCGGCGGGATTTTTTATTTCCGTGCCTCGCCATGACAGCAAAAACCATTGTTTTTCCTTCCAAATCGGGACGCGAAAAAAACATAAGGCATCTCGTAAAAAATACAAGCCATGTATTTTAAAATACAAGGCACTTATTTTAAAATATGTGCCTTATATTTTTCGCCAAAAATCACATCTGATTTTCAGTAACTTACAAACGGCTGTTTTTATGCCCCGGAATTCCCGCTTTATGCCGTGATTTTTACCGTAAAACGCCCGGGAATGACATAGTGCGGCTCGCTTCTTCTGCAACAATGCTCTCCATGCCGCATACATGCCTTTTGCCGCCGAAAACATCCGCTCTCGCCGCCACAACAGTGCAAATTCAAACCACCGCCTCTGATTTTCGCCCCAAAACTTGGTAGTTTTATATCATAATGTTACTTTTGCATTATGAAGAATATAAATACTTCCGCCAATATACTCATCATTTATACAGGCGGAACCATAGGAATGATAGAAAACCGGCATACGGGAGCATTGGAAACCTACGATTTCACCCATGTTCGCCGTTGGATTCCCGAGTTGGAGGACTTCGACTACAACATTCACTCCTACGCCTTCAACCCACCCATAGATTCCAGCGACATGGAGCCGTCCAACTGGCAGGCAATAGTGAAAGTCATTGCCGACAACTATGACAACTACGATGGTTTCGTGGTTCTCCACGGCACAGACACCATGTCGTACACCGCATCAGCCCTCAGTTTCATGCTGCAAGGGCTTACGAAACCCGTAATCCTCACCGGCTCGCAACTGCCAATAAGTATGATTCGCACCGACGGACGCGAAAATCTGCTTACATCCATTGAAATAGCCGCAGCAAAGGACGCGGAGGGAAACGCAATGGTGCCCGAAGTCTGCATATTCTTTGAAAACCGCCTGCTGCGAGGCAACCGCACCACAAAAATCAATGCAGAAGGATTCAATGCCTTTCGCTCATTCAACTTTCCGTGGCTGGCTCATGCGGGAATCCACATAAAATACAATGAAGCCGTAATACGCCGCCCCAAAAAGGACAACGTGTTCAAACCTCACTACGTAATGGACAGCAACGTGGTTGTCATTACGCTCTTTCCCGGCATACGGCGCGAGATAATCTCCTCCATAGTAAACATTCCGGGGTTGAGAGCCGTGGTATTGAGAACTTACGGCTCAGGAAACGCTCCCCAGAAAAAATGGCTCATAGAACTTTTGAAAGAAGCCGAAGAAAGGGGAATCATTGTGGTGAACGTTACGCAGTGTAGCGAGGGTTGGATAGAAATGAACCGATACCGCACGGGATTGCAGCTACTTGAAACCGGCGTGGTCAATGGTCATGATGCCACAGTGGAGAGTACTATTACGAAACTCATGTTTCTTGTGGGGCACAACCTTTCGAACGACCGGATACGTGAGCTTATGAACACCGACCTTAGGGGAGAAATCACAATAAGATAATACACCATTTCCACGCCACACCACTTCCGTGCACGGTGTGGCGTTATGTTTTTGCGCTTTCGGACTCGGGTTGCAGCCGAAAAGCTTTACGCCGTTGTTTTTCTGCTTCGTGCCTCGTTTTTACTCATTTACCGGCGAAAACATGCACGGTTTAAGGCGGAATAACTAACTTTGAAAACAAAAAATGAAGCAAAAACTCTCGGGGTTCCTCACTGAATGGATAGCATTTACGTTGATGTTCTTCTTTTTGTACGACATCTTCTGGGCACTCGCCGATATAGAAGATCTCAAGCACACTCTGAGCACCAACCATTTCTATCTTGCGGTGGATTTTGTCTTTTGCGGCATTTTTTCCATGACGAGTTTGCTGGTAAGCCGGCGCATATTGAATTCAAAATACTTCAAACAAAGAGAAACACAATCCAAACACGTAATTCGAAACGGGGCTTTAGTCGTGGTTTCCAATATGTTGCTGGCAGGAGCATGCGAAATTTTCTTCAACATAGCCGATCCCGACTTCACGGAAGACTTGTGGGGAACTTCTTTTCTGTTTGGCATTTTGGCAAGTCTCATGGCTCTCATTCTTCTATCCATGCACTATTCAGCCAGAGTAATACAAAAAAACAAGGAAAACGCTGCTCTTCAGAAAAAATACCTGAAACTTCAGCTCGATCCCCATTTCGTATACAACAGTCTCGGAGCTCTTGCGGGCATGATAGAACTTGAGCCGAAAACCGCCGAAGAATATTTGGTTAAATTCTCGCGTGTTTACGGATATTTGCTTCGTCATATAGAAATAGACTATATAGACATTGGCGAAGCTGCGGACTTCGTGGCTGTTTACGTGGACATGCTCAATAAAAGATACCACGGAAACATTATTTTGCAAAATGAAATAAATGCAGAAACGGATCAAGTATTCATCTTAGCCCTTAGTCTTCAGCTACTGATAGAGAATGCCGTGAAACATAACTATCCGCAGGAAGACCAAAAGCTGTATATTCGGATTTATGTGCGGGACAAAATGCTCGTGGTCAGAAACAACAGAATTTACAACGGATGTCGCAACGACCAGAACGTGGAATCTTACGGAATCGGTATAAGAAATTTGTGCCGGAGATACGAATTGGAATGCGGAACACAGCCCGAGTTTCAGGCTACAACCGATGCGTTTGAAGCAAGATTGCCCGTTTTACCTAAAAAACAGGATATATGAAAAAAGTATTGATAATTGAGGACGATTTTTACAACGCCTACCGCTTGAAGAACCTGATACGCGAAGTCGATGACACACTTGAGGTTCACGGTCCGCTTAAAAGTGTGGAAGAAGTGGTTCGCGAGCTGTCCGAAAACAATGATTACGACCTCATTTTCTCGGATATTCGCTTGATTGACGGAGATGTTTTCGAGGCTTTCCGGGAAGTCAAGCCACGCGCCTTTGTTGTTTTCATCACAGCCTATGAAGAATACGCGCTGAAGGCTTTCCGCAACAACGGCATCGATTATCTCTTGAAACCTGTGGATTCCGAGGAACTATGCAAGGCTATGGAGAAAGCCCGGACGGCTGGCGGCGGCGACCGCGAGGCTGCTCAAAACAACATGAACGGACTTCTGAACGAAACCCGCCGTTATCGTCAACGCTTTTTGGTGAGTAGGGGCGACGAACTGGTAGTTGTGAATGTGGACGACATTTATTATTTTGCCATAGAGGACAATCGTGTGCAGGCTTTCACTAATGAAGGGCAGGCTTACACTTTGACTCTGACCATGAACGATCTTGAGCAGGAACTTGACCCTGACAGTTTTTTCAGAATCAATCGTCAATACATTGCCAACATAAAAGGCATACGCAAAATCAACTTTTTCTTCAGTTCCAAGCTTATTGTGCGTCTCAAGGGTTGCAAAGACGAAAACATAGTGGTGAGCAAGGAAAAAACTTCTCTGTTGAAAAAATGGCTTGACCGTTGACAAACAAAAAAAGATTGGTTCCCGTGAGGACCAATCCTTTTGGTGTTTCAACCTTTAGTATTAATTATTTCAACAAATCCGAGAACTTTTTATCGCTACGATAAAAGATCCAACTCCTAAAGTATAAATAATTATCGCCCAGAGTACTTTCTTTGATCCCTATCCGAATAGTTTTTCCTTTGATTATCTTGTAATCAAACTGATTCAGGAGTTCTTTTACGTGCATGTTCTTATCGAGTTCATACAACTCCACCTTGTCCTTACCGAAACTCAATGCATAGGCAGCTTCGTTCACACCTTCTTCTTCGGTGAACTGATGAATCCATACCGTGCCGGTTAAACGTGTGGATTTGTTCTTGTCGTCAGCACAAGAGCATACAATCATCATAACTGATAAAAGGAGCAAAAAGCAGCTTTTGTTCAATAAACTTTTTCTCATTTCTCTATAGTCTTTTTGTGTTGTATTTATATATGTTCTTATTGCCCGGTTATTCCGCCCCACGGCTTTTGTCGGCTAAAACGACCAGCCAAAACCTATGTAAGGACAGGCTGCGGATTTCTTCAAACCGTTTTTGTCGCCGAAATTAAACGAGGGCGTTATTCCCACACGAAACATAAACCCGCTCACACGCTGATATCTGTAGCCAATATTGCCGAACATTAAATATCCGAAGCGATTATCCGACGATTTGTAGTATTCTGTCTTGTCTCCGCTCCCGCCTCCCAGGGGAAAATAATAACCTGTTTTTTCTTTTACGTGATAAAAACCGAAGTTCGCGCCGAATCCCAGCTCCAATTTGCTGCTCTTCTTTCCCAACAAATAGTTCACCTCCAAGGGCATTCCCACACCTTTTATGTTTTGGTCAATAAAACCGGAATTGTCGCCATATCCGAAACCCAATCCAACTCGCCATCCCCATCCGTCATTACCTTTGAAACGACTGTCATAGTTTATGCCCACTGTGTTTTGCGCACCGAAAACCTCCAACGACACGCTGCGCACCTTTTCCTGTGCTTGCGCAGCAAAAGCCATCAAGAAAGCGGCAAAAACAAATAGAAACTTCCTCATATCCGGTCTGTCAGTTTTTTTACTTGTGGTATTTTATTTTCAACGCAAAGTTACGCATAAATAACGCATACCGTTTGCGTGAACGAAGCGAGGCGGAATTTCCAAGCAGCGAACGGGATATTTTACACGTTAAAGCGCATTCGCACAACAGCTCGGTTTTTCGTTTCATTCACTCCCGAAAATTTTTGGGAAACGACGTTTTTAGTGCAACGTTTTACGGCTTAAAACTGATGCCATTTCCCACGCTCTTTTTACTACATGGGAAATAAGAAAAAACATAAGGCACTTATTTCAAAATACAAGGCACTTATTTTAAAATAAGTGCCTTGTATTTTCGGACTTTCCAAGTCTTTGAATTGCAACAACTTACAAAAGACATTTTTTGAGCCTTTAAAATCGCCTTTTTCGAGGCTTCGGAACAACAAAAATGAGGCGCAAAGTTGCCCTTGCGCCTCATCGTTATTTCGATGTTTCCCGCCTTTTCAATTAAGAGTGAGCTTCAGCGTCTGAACGTCCATGCTGTTTGGACCAACCATTATTTCGAAATCGCCGGGTTCGCTTACAAACTGCAAATCGGCGTTGTAGAATTTGAGCATAGGCTCGCTAATTTCAAACTCAACGGTTTTGGACTCGCCGGCATCAAGGTGAACACGCTTAAAGCCTTTCAACTCCTTGACGGGACGGATTATCGAAGCGGCGATGTCGTGGATGTAGAGCTGAACAATCTCATCTCCTGCACGGTTTCCGGTATTCGTTACGGTGAGCGATGCAGTTACTTTTCCGTTCTTGTCCATGGAGTTTGCGCTCAATGAGAGTTTGCCGTATTTGTAAGTGGTATAGCTTATTCCGTATCCGAAAGGATAAGCGGGAGCCATGGTTACGTCCATATAGTTCTGCGAATATTTAATGAACTTCGAGTTCGGGTCAACGGGACGACCGCCTCTGTAGCGCGCGTATGTGAACGGCAACTGACCTGTAACCTGCGGGAAAGTGGTTGTGAGCTTTCCGCTCGGATTTCTGTCGCCAAACACCACGTCGGCAATGGCATGTGCGGCTTCCGTTCCGCCGTGCCATGTTTCCACAATCACCGGAGCGTTGGCTTTTTCCCAGCGCATGGCAACGGGACGACCCGTTATGTAGAGCAGTACAACCGGTTTGCCGGTTTTCAAAAGAGCTTTGAAAAGATCGCGCTGCACGTCGGGCATTTCAAGATCGGCTCTGCTCTGGCTCTCACCAGTCATATCGGTCAACTCACCGAGTGTGGCAATAACCACATCGCTGTTCTTAGCCACCTCAACGGCTTCCTTAATCATGTCTTCGGCAGAACGTGAATCTCTTCCCACATCAAAATTCTTAATTTGTCCGGCAGCTTCCCAATCGGGATTGGCAAAAACATTGCTACCACGGGCATAAACCACTTCGCCATTGTTTCTCACGGCTTCTTTTATGGCATCGTAAATGCCGAGATTGGGTTGCGAAGAACCGTTACCCGTCCAGCAGCCGTAAAGGTTGCGACCTGATTTTCCGAGAGGACCGATGACGGCAATCTTTCCCTGCTTCTTGAGCGGCAGAATGTTTCCGTCATTTTTGAGTAGTACAATACTTTCGCCTGCCAACTGACGTGCAACGTCCATGAACTCTTTCTTGCGCACGGCTGTGGTAACCTCTTTCTCCGAGTGCCCACGGTTTGCGTCCTCAAACAGACCAAGTTCCCACTTAGCCTCGAGCACGCGGCGGCACATGGTATTAATTGTCTCTTCGCTCACTTTTCCTTCGTCCACGAGCTTATGCAAGTATTTCAAATAGGCTTGCGAGCACATATCAATGTCTATTCCGGCATCGGCAGCCAGTTCGGCGCAACGTTTCTGCTGGTCTATTCCGTGCGATGTCATTTCTGCAATGCCGTTATAGTCGGTTACGGTAAAACCTTTGAAGCCCCATTTCTTGCGCAACACATCATCTATCAACCATTTGTTGCCCGAAGCCGGCATGAAATCAATAACGTTGAAAGAAGACATGACACTGCGCACACCGGCTTCGACAGCAGCCTGATAAGGAAGCATATACTCGTTGAACATCCTTATGCGGCTCATGTCTACAAAGTTATAGTCAAGACCGGATTCCACTGCGCCGTAAAGAGCATAGTGTTTCAGACAAGCGGCAATGTTAGTATTCTTTTTCATGTCCTCCTGATAGCCGTACACAAGCGATTTTGCTATACACGCACTCAGGAACGGATCCTCGCCGTTGCCCTCGGCAATACGTCCCCAACGGGCATCGTGAGCCACATCAACCATAGGCGAATAAGTCCAATTGACACCGTAAGCCGAAGCCTCGATTGCCGCCACACGCGCAGCCTTACGCACAAGCGTAGTATCCCACGAGCACGACTGCGCAAGGGGAATGGGAAAAATGGTACGGAATCCGTGAATGACGTCAAGCCCCACGAGAAGAGGAATTTTCAATCTCGACTCGTTCACAGCCACTTTCTGAAGCGAACGAATGGCTTTCGGATCGCTCACATTAAGAATGGAACCGACGAGCCCCTTTTTAATATCGCCGTAAAGGTCCGTCTCCTCCGAAATACCCGTTGTCATTCCGTGTCCGTCGGGCAACACAAGTTGACCGATCTTTTCATCGAGCGTCATTTTGCCCATCAATTCGGTAATGAACTGATCTTTTGACACCTTGATTTTCTTTCCTTTGTCGCGCGAGGCGAATGACGGAGACACCGCCAGAGCGCAGAAAGCAAAAATGGTAAGATTCCTGAATTTCATACTTTTATTAGTTTATAATGTTTTGCTGATTTCACCGGCAAAGTTAGCAAAATGTTTGCAAGCACGCACAGTAACAAACAAATTACCTGCAAACACCTCAAAACAAAAGCATTTTCCGCCCCGTAAACAGACGAAAAGCCAAAGCATCCCTCCCTCGCAGCTCGCTCTTGTATTCGCATAAGCTGCTCGGGCATTTTTATAAGCTGTTTCTGCATCTGCCCAAACAGTCTCGCCTTCCCGTTGGGAAAATTCCATACCCTTTAACCCTCATGCGTTTCTCTGTCGAATCAATTCCGCACCCGGAGGAAGCATTCCCGCTTTCCCGTAAAAACGCTTAGACATCCTGAGAAAACATACCGCATTCCAGGCAGCAATTTCACCTCTTCCGGCAACAAATCTCCCACTTCGGGAAGTCTTTTCGGCGTACCGAAAAAAACACATGGCTTACCGCAAAAAACATAAGGCATATATTTTAAAATACAAGGCACTTATTTTAAAATAAGTGCCTTGTATTTTTCGCCTTTCCAAACCACTGAAAATCAACGCGGCACAAAAACCTAAAATTTCCTTGTTTACAACACCGCAAATACATCCGCATTTCTACGAGACTCAGCATTTTTCATAAAAATATGGAACCTCGCATCGCAGCTTCCATTCCACAAGATTTATATCGGTAGGCTAAAGAACTTATAAAAGATATAACAGACAGTTTCGTCGATGAAAATTTTGCAGATCTAACTTCTCTCGTAGATTATTCTATGTATGACTTGCGTAGTGATATAAACGAATTCATGAGAAAAGAACACAAGGAATTTCTTGACAAAAGTACATGCTACGAATCAGACATTCTTAATGCCATAGCTCATTTATGTGGTATGATTTCTTCAGAAGAACCGAATGTTCGCAAAAAGGCTTTGCCTATTATATGGAAACATTTGAACATACAGGATTGCAGGATAAGGATTGCAGGAGACATCGACATTGCAGAACTCTCTTTGGAGATGGACTTTGGGAAATAGCCAATCGTATATAAAAAAGCAAATCAGGATTAGCTAAAGAATTTGAGCGGCAATTCAAAGATATGTCGTTTGAACCCAACCAATTTTGGATAGATTCTTTCCAAGGAGAACTACGAAACAATATCGCTCGTTTTTATGGTAAACGGACAGATTGCATTCTCGGATTTGGTAAAACAATGCACAATGTATTCATGTGATATGGGAATACATTTCTACAAATCAGGATGCTTTCACTCTCTGCCTAAAGGCATTTTACGTACTATTAAAAGCGTCTGCGTGGCAATGCAAAAAAGCTTTCCATCTTTCAACAATTCTTATCACTATGAGGTTTTGGAACAGGTGGAGCAAAAGCTATCAGATCCGTCATTGTATAATCAAGTACAAAGAGAAGTTGACGCTTACTATAATAGAATATGACCACTTAAATAAAAGAAGCTTGAACATATGAGGAAAAAACTTCTTCTCCTAAAAACAGAAAATGAATAAAACCCCATAGCAACAAGAAAAAAACAGAAATCCTTCCTGCCTGTATACAAAGGCAAAGAGGACCTTTATCATGCTTTTGTACATCTCATAAATGAGAATAACATATCAGGTACAACCAATATACTGCGATATCCTTCACCCGACACAACATTTCTTTTTCTAATCATACCATCTTTCTCCATTTCGGTAAAAATATTTCTATTTTGATACGCTGATGTATCTGCATTTCATTTTATTGTACCAACTATGACAAAATCATTTCTACAGATACATTTATTCAGTCTCCAGATTTGGTAAATTTGCGTTATATACTAAGTTATGTCTTTCTTACAGCATTGTTTTTCAGCTTTTTCCGATACCTTTTGTTCTACATATGAAAGAACATTGAGAGGATCTCTTTTGGTTGTGGAGAGAAAAGAGGAGTAAGACTTCCCTGTACATAAAAACACAGAACCGGCAGGGACTTCTGCCTTCGTATTCCATTGGTTTAAAACAATAATATTAGTCCACAAGATTGTGTGATAACCTCTCTGAGAAGATAAGACTACAAAATATAAAAAATCCCTGTTCAGAGTATAAAAACAATCTCAAGCTCGTGTTATATTTCCCGGGGACATTCTGAGGTTTATAATGATACCATCTCAGTTTCTTTAATTCTCGTTGGGCACATTTCCCGAAGACACAAAGACAGACAGTAATACCATCGCCGCTTTTTTATCCTTTGGTTGGGTACATTTAACGGGACGTTCTGAGAAGCTCTGTTTAATTTTCGGTAAAATAAACTTCAGGGTACAAACCAAAAGTAAAGCAACCACTCAACAGCGCACCCTTGTAAAAAAGAATATATTGCCGACAGGCTGCATTTCAAAACATAAACTTCAAACCACAAACTTCCGGATTCAGACTTAAGCCCGGAGCTCCTTAGCCTGTTCTATAGAGAAGCCGATGTGAGCAAGACTATTACACATAGACTCCAAAACTCA
>ERZ857629.26-NODE-26-length-196798-cov-7.973387_pt1 | contig 196798 bp, 181 predicted proteins | sample MGYA00519700_ERZ857629 | MGnify/ENA primary metagenome ERZ857629 (study PRJEB31778, sample SAMEA3449351) | human gut metagenome | biome: human gut; feature: human-associated habitat; material: faeces | place: United Kingdom | collected 2010/2012 ... | reverse complement strand
CCCCGCCGGTGGGCGCGGGATCGTTGCCCGTGGCGTCCCCGGTGTCGTCCGCGCCACCCGCGCCGTCTTCGGCGGTGGGGTCTGTGCCTGCGGGCGTATCGCTGCCCGACGCGGCGCCGAACGATGCGGGAATGGGATCCCCGGCTACAAGACTTTGTGACTGCGTGGGATAGGTCATGCCTGCGGCAAGCGCCGCCTGCTCGGCCTGCTGGATGGTGACGGCGCACTCGATCGCCACGTTGAGCTCGGAGATATGGAGCGTCACTTCCTCGATATCTTCATTGAGCGTATTGATGTCGGAATACGCGCGCGAAATGCGTTCATATCCCGAGAGGGTAAACAGGATCATACCGGCAAAGGCGAACGCGCAGAACATGATGCCGATGCGCTCAAGCACGCTCATCTCCTTCTGCGTTCGGATGGGGACGGGGCGGACACGGCCGTCCGCATCGGGGATCGGCTCGCCCGTTTCGCGGTCATAGTCGTAGGCGGCGCTGTCCCGCGACGGCTGATACAGGCGCGTGTCGGGCTTGGCGCGGCGCTTTTTTGTGCGCTCATCCTTTTGAAAGCGGGCTGCTGCCATGCTTGCAGGACCTCCTTTCTACTACTATGCGGGTCAAATCTTTTCTATGGCACGGAGTTTCGCGCAGGCTGCGCGCGGGTTTTCGGCAAGTTCCTGTTCCGTGCCGGTCAGGGGCTTCTTTGTCAGAATGCGCGCAGTGGGCTTCTTACCGCAGATGCACACAGGCGCTTTCGGCGGACAGGTGCAGGGGTTTTCGTAGCTGCGGAACGCCTGCTTGACGATGCGGTCCTCAAGCGAATGGAACGTCAGGATCACGAGACGTCCGCCGGGGTTCAGCAGGTCGTGCGCCTGATCGACGGCGCGGCGCAGACCGTCCAGCTCGCCGTTGACCTCGATGCGGATCGCCTGAAAGGTGCGGCGCGCGGGGTGCTGCTGCTCATGACGGCTTTTGCCCGGCATGGCCGCGCACACGATGGCGGAAAGCTCGGCCGTTGTCTCAATGGGGCGCTTTTCCCGCTCGCGCAGGATCCTGTCCGCAATACGCGAAGCGAACCGTTCTTCCCCGTACTCGCGAAGGATGCGGCAGAGCTGCTCAAAGGAGTAGCCGTTGACGACATCCCGCGCGGAGAGGGGCGCGGTTCGATCCATGCGCATATCGAGCGGCGCATCCGCATGGTAGGAAAAACCGCGTTCTGCGGTATCCAGCTGATGCGACGATACACCGAAATCAAATAGTATACCATCAACGCCCCCTATGTCAAGGGACGCCAAAAGTGCCGGCAGATCAAAAAAATTGCCGTGCAGCGCCTGAAAGCGTTCGCCAAAGGGGCGCAAACGCTCTGTTGCAGCTGCCACGGCATCCCAATCCCTGTCGATTCCGATGAGCCGTCCGCTCTGCGGCATTCGTGTGAGCGTCGCTTCGGCGTGACCGCCGCCCCCCAGCGTTCCGTCCACGAAGATCCCGCCGCGCTCCGGCGCCAAGAGCTCCATGACTTCTTCAAGGAGCACGGGTACATGTGAAAACGTCATATTCCAACCTGAGACAAGTGCTGCAATGCGGCACTGTAGTCCTCCTCGACCGCCGCGCTGTGTCGCAGAAGCTGCCCCGGCTCCCAAAGCTCGATCCGGTTGCCGACGCCGATGAGCGTTACTTCCTTTTCGATGCCCGTAAGCTCGCGGAGCGGCTGCGGCAGCAGGATGCGTCCCTGCTTGTCCAGTTCGCAGGCGGAGGCGGAGGCGTAAAGACGGCGGCGTACCGCTTGGCCGGCCATGTCCGTAATGGGAAGCTGCGCAAGACGCTGTGAGAACTGGTCCCACTCCGCAACGGACATGCCGAAGAGGCAGTGCAGCTCGCGATCCGCAAGCAAACCCTGCGTGATCACAAGAATGTCGCCCAGAGACTCCCGCCATTTCGCAGGGATAAAGACGCGCCCTTTGGCATCCAGCGCATGTGCAAATGACCCGATGAGCATGGGCAGCGTATCTCCTCTCCGCGAAGGCGGTTACACCTCTACATGATATAAATCGAGTATACACCACTTCACCCCATTTGTCACCACTTTCATAATTATTTCCATGGGATTTTTTGAACAATTTATAAACTTATCCCAAAATCACTTGCATCTTTTCTGCGATACCACCAAATATGGTATACTATGGTGAAAGAATAGCCATATGTGGTGATCCGGACGAAAAGCGGTGCGGTTTCCGTGCGTTCGAGAGCGGGAGCACGGCTGCTTTCGCCCGTTTTTGCGTCAAAAACGGAAAGGACCGCATGTTCCGCACGGGTGGGGGAAAGCTTTCACGGACGGGACGCGGCGGATCCGGACTTGCAGCTCTGCGGCGGCGGGCCGCGGCGAAACTTTTGATCCGGGCGCGCAGAATAGAGCGCGCTCATTGGAGGAACGATGGCACAGGACTATAACGTATCAAGCATAAAGGTGATGGAGGGGCTGGACGCGGTGCGGATGCGGCCAGGCATGTATATCGGTTCGACCGGGCCGCGCGGCCTGCATCATATGCTTTGGGAGATCGTGGACAACGCGGTGGACGAGGCGGCGAACGGCTATGCAAGCGATGTCTCGGTCACGATACACCGGGACAATTCCGTGACCGTGACGGACAACGGCCGCGGCATTCCGGTGGGCGTGCATGAGAAGCTCGGCGTATCTGGCGTCGAGGTCGTGTTTACGCAGCTGCACGCAGGCGGCAAGTTCGGCAATGATTCCTATGGCTTTTCCGGCGGCCTGCACGGCGTGGGCGCGTCGGTCGTCAACGCGCTGTCGGAGTGGGTCACGGTGGAGGTGTATTACGAGAACCGCGCATATCGGGTCGAGTTCAGTTCCGAACCGGACGAAACGGGACACATCGTTTCCGGAAAAACGAAGTATCCGCTCAAGGAGATCGGCCGTACGCGCAAGCAGGGGACGGTCGTGACGTTCCTGCCGGACAAGCGGGTGTTCGAGACGGTCTCCATGCAGTATGAAACGGTCGCAAAGCGCTTGCGGGAGCTTGCCTATCTGAATCGCGGCGTGCGCTTTCTCTTCACGGACGAGCGCGAGCAGGGCGAGCGCAGGAGCGTGGAGTACAAGTATGACGGCGGCCTGTCCGACTTTGTTTCCTATATGAATGCGGATAAGACGACGCTGTATGAGCCGCCCATCCACATCAAGGGCGAGAGCGGCGGCATCGTGGTGGAGCTGGCGTTTCAGCACAACGACGGCTATGCAGACAACATTTTTTCCTATGTAAATAACATCCCGACCACGGAGGGCGGCACGCATGAAACGGGCTTTAAGGCCGCGTTCACGAAGGTCATGAACGATTACTGCCGCAAGCAGGGCATTCTGAAGGATAAAGACGCGCCGCTTGCGGGCGAGGATTTCCGCGAAGGCATCACGGCGGTGCTTGCGCTCAAGATGCGTTCCATTCAGTTCGAGGGACAGACAAAGACCAAGCTCGGCAATACGGAAGCGCGTCCCGCGGTCGAAGCGGTGATTGCGGAACAGCTTACGCCCTTCCTCGAGGACCTGAAGAACGCCGATACGGTCGGCCGCATCGCGGAGAAGGCGGTCAAGTCCGCCAAAGTGCGTGAAGCCGCAAGAAAGGCGAAGGCGACTGCGCGCGAAAAGAACAAACTTGAAAACGCCCCGCTCGTGGGAAAGCTGTCAAGCTGTACCGGCCGCAACGCCGCCATCAACGAGCTGTTTATCGTCGAGGGCGACAGCGCGGGCGGCTCGGCAAAGCAGGGACGCGACAGAAAATTTCAGGCGATCCTGCCCCTGCGCGGAAAGCCGCTGAACGTTGAAAAAAAGCGGCTCGACCAGGTCTTGCAGAACGAGGAGTTCCGCTCCATCATCACGGCGCTCGGCACGGGCATCGGCGAGGACTTCGATCTTTCGAGCCTCAAGTACGACAAGGTCATCATCCTTTCGGATGCGGATCAGGACGGCGCGCATATCCGCGCGATCCTGCTGACCTTTTTCTATCGTTATATGAAGGAACTGATCATGGACGGACATGTGTATATCGGGCTGTCGCCGCTCTACCGGGTGGCAAAGGGCGAGAAACACGTCTACTGCTACGACGACGCGGAACTGAAAAAAGCGACGAAGGAAGCCGGAAAGGGCTATACGGTCCAACGCTACAAAGGCCTCGGCGAGATGAATCCGGAGCAGCTCTGGGAAACGACGCTGAACCCGGAGAACCGCGCGCTCGTCCGCGTCACGATCGAGGACGCGGCGGACGTGGAGCACAAGGTCACGGTGCTCATGGGCGACAAGGTGCAGTCGCGTAAGGAATACATCTTCAACAACGCCGATTTCAATAAGGAAAAGAGCGTGTTTGAAAAGATGCAGAGCAGCAGGGCGTAAGAGAGGGGAGAGCGAGCATGGCAAAGGAAACGAAAACCTTCGAAGAGCGCATCATCCTCCGCAGCATGGACGACATGATGCACGAGTCCATGATGCCCTACGCGGAGCACGTCATCTTGGAGCGTGCTCTGCCGCGAGTCGAGGACGGTCTGAAGCCCGTGCAGCGACGCATCCTGTTTACGATGCTGGAGCTGGGGCTTTCGCCCGACAAGCCGCACAGAAAGAGCGCGCGTATCGTTGGCGACTGCCTCGGAAAATATCATCCGCACGGCGATTCCTCCGTGTACGACGCCATGGTGCGTATGGCGCAGCCCTTCAATATGCGCGTGCAGCTCGTGGACGGCCACGGCAACTTCGGCTCCGTGGACGGCGATTCCGCGGCCGCGATGCGTTACACGGAAGCCCGCATGACGGACGCAGCGCTGTATCTCCTGCGCGACATCGATAAGGACACGGTCGACTTTTCTCTGAACTTTGACGACACACTGAAGGAGCCGGAGCTGCTGCCGGGGCGATTCCCGAATCTGCTCGTGAACGGCTCGTCTGGCATTGCGGTCGGTCTTGCAACGAATATCCCGCCGCACAACCCCGGCGAAGCGATTGATGCCGTCATCGCGGAGATGGAAAACCCGGACATTACACTCAAGGAGCTGATGCGGATTCTGCCCGCTCCGGATTTTCCGACGGGTGCGTATCTGCTTGCGTCGGACGAGATCGAAAAGGCATATGAAACGGGGCGCGGCAAGCTCACCATGCGCGCAAAAACGCACTTTGAAGAGCAGAAGAACGGGAAAACGCTCATCGTCGTCACAGAGTTTCCCTATCAGGTGAACAAGGCGGCGGCACTCCAGCGTGTGCTTGAGGTCAGCCAGGAAAAGAAGGCGTTGTTTTCCGGTATCGCGGACATCCGGGACGAGAGCGACCGCATGGGAACGCGCGCGGTCATCGAGGTCAAAAAGGATGCAGACCCGGAAAAGCTGCTGCAATATCTGTTCAAATACACGGATCTTCAATGCACGTTCGGCGTGAATATGGTCGCCATCGCGGGCGGCAGACCGCAGCAGATGGGACTGAAGGAGATCATTGCGCACTATATCCGTCATCAGCGAGAGGTCGTGACGCGAAGGACCCAAAACGAGCTTGAAACTGCGGAGCGGCGGGAGCATATTCTTGCGGGGCAGAAGATCGCGGTGGACAATCTTGACGAGGTCATCGCGATCATCCGCGCGGCAAAGTCCCCGAAGGAGGCAAAGGACGCGCTCATGAAGCGCTTTGCGCTCACGGAGATCCAGGCGCAGGCCATCCTTGACCTGCGGCTTCAGCGGCTCACGAATCTTGAGCTGCGGCTCATCGAGGGGGAGTATGCGGCTGTGCTCGACCAGATCGAGACGTTCAAGGGCATCCTTGCCTCGGATAAGAAGCTCGTCGCGCTCATCAAAAAGGAGCTGCTCGCGATCAAGAAACGCATCGACGATCCGCGGCGCACGGAGATCATCGAGGCGGGCGAGCTCATCAGCAGCGTGGAGGAGGAGCAGGCCGTCGCGGAGGATGTGACCGTCGCCGTGTGCGAGGGCCTGCGCGTGCGCCGCTGCCTCACAAAGCAGTTCAACGCGGACGCAATCGCGGAGGACAAGCCGCTGTTCCTTCTGACGACCGATACGGCGAAGCGCATCCGGCTCTTTACCGATCAGGGCGCAGTGCTGACGATCCCCGCATCGGATATACCCGAAACGAAGAACAATCAGAAGGCGCAGAACCTTGCGGCGCTTCTGCCCTTTGAGACGGGCGAGCGCATCATCGCAGCCTACACGGACGACGATGCGGGCGATTACCTGTTTTATACGAAGAAGGGCAGCGTCAAGCGCACGCCCGCCGCGGAATACAAGCTGCGCGTCAAGCGGACGCAGGCGATCACGCTGCGCGACGGCGACGCAGTGCTGGACGTCAAAAAGGACAACGGCGAGAGTATCCTGCTCATCACGCGCATGGGGATGAGCATCCGCTTTGCGGCGGATACCGTGCCGGCCATGGGGCGTGTCAGCGGCGGCGTGAAGTGCATCAAGCTCGAACCGGGCGATTCCGTGCTCTATGCCGCGCAGGTGCCGGAGGAGGGCGAGATCCTCACCGTGACCGATCGCGGTTACGGCAAGCGGAGCTTCCTCTTTGACTATGAATTGCAGGGGCGCAACGGCAAGGGACTCAAAACGTTCGATTTCAAAAAGAACGGGTCGAACGGCAACTGCATCGCCGCGGTGTTCCACGTTCGCGAACCTTTCGTATTCCGCATCGTGCAGCGGCACGGCGCGGAGACGCCGCTTTCCACCGAGCAGGTGCGCATCGAGGCCCGCGCAAGCCGCGGCTCTATGCTCGTGGCGGTCGTGCTCGACGACGACGTCGTGGCGGTGCGAAGGGACGCGCCCGAAACGGCCGGCGGCTGACGAATCCCGGCGGAATCCGCAGCCGGAGCTGGAGGCTCCGGCTGTTTTTTGCGCTTTGGGACGGGTAAATTGTGACAACAATTTGACTTTTTGACGGAAAACGGGTATAGTAACTTACACCTATATGCACTAATACTGAATTTATTATGGGGTGGATTGCAGCGATGGAAACAAACAAAAAACGCCGCCGGGGCGATCGGTATGACGCCAGGCGGATCCGAGGACTGGACAGCATGCATGTCATCATGCCGCCGATGCTCCCGAACCGCGCGGACAACGAGGCGTTTATTCAGGAGGTCGTGGACGTGACCGCGCTCGAGGCCTATCTTGAAAAGAAGAACGGCGAAAACCCGGAGCATCGGTACACGGCGTTTCAGGCGATCCTTGCGGCGCTCGGCAGAGCGATCGACATGCGGCCGCGCATGAACAGCTTCATCAAGGGCGGCCGGTATTATCAGCGCGATCATATCTCCTTTTCGCTCGTTGCGAAAAAGGTGTTCTCCGATACCGGGGCGGAAGCCCTTGCGATCCTCAAGTACGATCCGGAGAGCGGCAAGAGCAGCATGAACGAGATGCATGACAAGCTCTGCGACTTTGTGTACGACCTGCGCGTGCGGGACAAGAAGGATGACACGACGGATACGATGGATTTCATCACGAAGATGCCGTTTTTCCTCGTGAAACTCTGCATGAACCTGCTGGCATGGCTTGACGATCACGGGCATATGCCGAAATCGCTTCTTCGGGAGGATCCGTACAACAGCACCGTGTTCATCACGAACCTCGGCTCGCTGAAGCTCCGCGCGGGCTACCATCACCTGACGAACTGGGGAACGAACTCCATTTTCGTCGTTGTTGGCGAGCGGCACTTGCAGCCGTTCTTTGACGACGAGGGCAAGGCCGAGATGCGCCCGGTCATCGAGATCGGACTGACGCTCGACGAGCGCATTGCCGACGGATACTACTATGCAAAGACCGTTCGGCTGCTCAAGCACCTCCTGACGCATCCGGAGCTGCTCGACACGCCCGCAAAGGAGGAGATCCGCTGTGAATACTGAAGCGCTTCGGTTTGATTATGAAGTTTCCGCACCCTGGCTTAAGCATTACGGTACGGTTCCCGCGCACCTGACCTATCCGGACGGATCGATGGTGGACGCTATCGCCGCAGTCGCGGAAAAGTATCCGAATTATACCGCTTTCACATTTCAGGGTAAAAAAACGACCTATGCCGAAATGATGAAACAGATCTCCCGCGTCGGACGTGCGTTTGCGGCCGCCGGGATCAAGAAGGACGACCGCGTGACCGTTTGTATGCCGAACTGTCCGCAGGCGGTGCTCTGCTTCTACGGGCTGAACCTCATCGGCGCGGTCGCGACCATGATCCACCCGCTCTCGAGCGTCGGCGAGATCGCATTCTATATCAAGGACTCCGGCTCTGTTGCTGCGGTCACGCTGGAGATGTTCTACGGGAAATTCATGGAGGTGCTGAAGGAAGCGCCCGTGGATACGCTCGTCGTTTCGAGCATTTCCGATGCGCTCTCTCCCATCATGAAGTTTGGCTACTGGCTCACCGAGGGACGCAAGATGGATCGCCTCGACATGCAACCCCCCGCCGTGCCGTGGTCGGATTTTCTCAAAAAGGGCGACACCTATGCCGAGCCGTACATCGTCAAGCGTGCGGGTCACGATCCTGCGGCGATCCTGTTCTCCGGCGGCACGACCGGCAAGACAAAGGGTATTCTGCTCTCCAACCTGAACTTTAACGCACTGGGACTACAGACCATCGCCATGGCGACGACGTTTGAGCCCGGCCAGAGCATGCTTGCGGCAATGCCGATGTTCCACGGCTTCGGCCTCGGCGTGTGCATCCATACGATGATGGTCGCGGGCGGCAATTCCATTCTCGTGCCGCGCGTCTCCGTCGAGAGCTATGCGCGACTGCTGAAGAAGGCGCAGCCGAACTATATCGCCGGCGTTCCGACGCTGTATGAGGGCATCACGAGAAATCCCTACATGAACGGCGTTTCCCTTGCCTGCCTGAAAGGCGTGTTCTCCGGCGGCGATTCGCTGTCCATCGAGCTGAAGAAGAAGTTCGATAAGTTTTTGAAAGATCACGGCGCGACCGTTACGGTGCGCGAGGGCTACGGCACGACCGAGTGCGTGACGGCCTCGTGCCTCACGCCGGTCGATCTGTACAGAGAGGGCAGCATCGGACTGCCCTTCCCGGACACCTACTATAAGGTGGTCAGGCCCGGCACGATCGACGAAGTCCCCTATGGCGAAGACGGAGAGATCTGTCTGACCGGCCCCACGATGATGCATGGGTATGTGAACCAGCCGGAGGAGACGGCAAGTACGCTCCGCCGCCACGACGACGGGTATGTCTGGCTGCACACGGGCGACCTCGGCAAGATGGACGAGGACGGCTTCATCTACTTCAAGCAGCGCATCAAGCGCATGATCGTCACAAGCGGCTACAATGTGTATCCCTCGCAGCTCGAGAATATCATCGACGCGCACGAAGCGGTACAGATGAGCTGCGTCATCGGCGTGCCGGATTCGTACAGGATGCAGAAGGTCAAGGCCTTCGTCGTGCTTATGCCGGGCGTGAAGGATACGCCGGAGCTCAAAAAAGAGCTGTTCGAGCATTGCAAAAAGAATATCGCAAAGTACGCCATGCCCTATGAGATCGAGGTGCGCGAATCGCTTCCGAAAACGCTTGTGGGCAAGATCGCCTATACCGTGCTGGAAAAAGAAGAGCAGGAGAGGATCAAAAACCGGCGGGCATAGGGAGGGGAATCGGACGGCAATGGAGTGGCGTCGCCCGCCCACGCTCGAAAAAACAGCGCGCAACCAAGCCGCGGGAAGACTGGTGTTCTATATAGAGGCCAATGGGAGCGGCGTTTCTGAGGAATGACGGAAGAAGCCGGAAAGACGCTTTCAAACACATCGATTCTATGGTATATTTTAAGGAGGTACAGTATGAAACGATACAAGCTGTTTGCCCTGCTGCTTGCCGCGGCGTTGCTTTTGACTGGATGCGGCAGCCGGAAAAGCCCCGCAGCCGAACCGATGGCTTACGGCGTGAACATGGCGCAGGATAAATCGGCGGACTACGACGTCCCCTATGCCTATGAGGAACCCACCGAAGAAGCCGCGACCACGGCCCCGGCGCCGGAGGGCGCCGCCGGTATCGCGGATGCGGAGAACAGGTACGGCGAAAAGATCATCTACAATGCAGAACTGACCATCACGGCGGACGTCCCCGCGGATTCGCTTGAGAACGCGCGCAGACAGTGCGAGGCGCTCGGCGGTTACCTTGCCTCGTCTTATGAATGGACGGATTCCGAGGGGCGGAACTATGCGAGCGCAACGCTCAAAGTACCTGCGGATCAGCTGGAGGCGTTTGTGCAAAGTCTCGAGCGTTTGGGTGAAGCGGAGCACTATCGGCTTTGGAGTGACGACGTGACGCTCGAGTATTATGATATGAGCGCGCGGCTCAAGACCATGCAGGCCGAGGAAGCCCAGCTCATGCAGATCCTCGCGGAGTGCAAGACCGTTGAAGAGATCCTGCTTGTGCGGGAGCAGCTTGCCGAAGTGCGCGAAAGGATCGAGTCCTATCAGGGGCGCATCAACCTCTGGGATCACGAGGTGCGCTACGCGACGCTGGAGCTGACGATCAACGAAACGCCGAAGAAGGTCGCGGAGACCGATCGCTGGAGCGCGGCCGGCGTGGGCGGCAGGATCCTTGAGGGCCTCGAAAACAGTTGGGACTACCTGCTCATCATTCTGGCGGGCTTCGTCATCGTTCTTGCGAACATCGGCCTGCCCGTGCTTGTCATCGGCGGCATCGTCGTGGGGATAGTTCTCCTCAGCCGCCGCGCAAGCAGAAAGCGGAAAGAGCGCAGAGCGCGGAAGCAGCTTGCGGCGGAGCAAGGAAAGGCGGAAGCGGAAGCCGCGGAGCAGGACGCGGGGACCCGCGAGAACGCATAGAGCCGACGCGGAGGGCTGCTCGCCATGCCGACGCCGGACAGATCAACCCAATGTCGGAGAAACCGAGGGCACGGGCTGTGGGAGGTCTGCGCTTTCGAACGGTAAAACAAGGATAAGGGGATACTATGGGAACGGTAAACATTCGGGAGGCGAAAACAAAACGCGAGCTGGTGCGGTTCATGGACTTTCCGCGGAAGCTCTACCGGGGCAATCCGTACTTTGTGCCGGATATGCTGTCCAGCCAGGTCGCGGACATGCAGCACGGCAAAAACCCTGCGTTTGCATATTGCGACGCAAAGTGCTTTCTTGCGCTGCGCGACGGCGAGATCGTCGGCAGGATCGCGGGCATCCATAACCGCAGAGCGAACGAGAAATTCGGTAAAAACTATCTGACCGTTACGCACATCGACTTCATTGACGACGACGAGGTCGTGGACGCGCTGTTCGACGCGGTGGAGCGCTGGGGCAGGGAAACGCACGGCTGTACGCACGCGCACGGCCCGCTCGGCTTTTCCGACATGGACCGCGAGGGCATGCTGGTCGAGGGCTTCGACCGCATGAGCCTGTTCATCACCTATTACAATCACCCGTATTATATCCGGCAGATGGAGCGCCGCGGCTACGGGAAAGAAGTCGATTGGATCGAGTGCCGCATCAAGATCCCGGATGCGCCGGTGGAGCGCCTTGAACGGATCGCGGACTGCGTGCAGAAGCGGAAAAAACTCCGCGTGGTCGATCTCGGCAATCAGGGCAAGCCGATCAAGGAGCTTGCCAAGGATATGTTCGGACTCTGGAACGAGACCTATAAGGCGCTGTTCGGCGTGGTTCCCATGACCGAGGAGCAGACGGATAAGTATGTGAGCGAGTTTCTGCCTATGCTCGACCCGCGAACGACCGCATTCGTCTATAACGAGGCGGGCGAAATGGTCGCATTCGGCATCAGCTGTCCCTCACTCGAAAAAGCGCAGCGGCAAAATGGCGGCCGCATGTTCCCCTTCGGTTGGATCCCGATGCTGCGAGCGCTCAAGGGCAGGAACGATACGCTCGATCTTCTGCTCATCGCAGTCCGTCCCGACTTGCAGGGCGCGGGCGTAAACGCGATCATCATGAACGAGATGCAGAAAAAGGTCATCAAGGCGGGTTTCCGCTATGCGGAGACGGGACCAATGCTCGAACTGAACGAAAAGGTGCAGGCGCAGTGGAAGTTCTTTGATTATGAACAGCATAAGCGCCGCCGCTGCTGGGTGAAGGAGCTGTGACGAATCCGCCGACTTCCGCCGGGTCCGCGTTCTGCGGGATCCGGCTTCTTTTGAAGGGAGCGTTGCCCTTGTGCAAACGAATTGCCGCGATCGTGCTGCTGCTCGCCCTGCTGCCGCCCCTTGCCTGCGCGCCCGTCCGGACGGAGGCGCCCTCGCGGACCGCCGCGCTAAGCGACGCGCCCGCCGCCGAACCGGAGTCGACGGAGACGGAGGGATGGGGCGATCCGGACAGCGGAGACGAACCGTATGCGCCGCTGCCCGCGTCGGAGATCGAGAGCTTTTCTTATCGGTACGGGGAAACGCTGCTTTTGCTGTTCCGAGACGGCGACGGTACGGCGTGCCTGTTTGCGGAGAAGGACGGCGAGGCCGTGCAGGGAACGGCGGACGCATCCGTGCTGGATGCGCTTTCGGACGTTCTCCTGCGGGAGCATGTTCGCGACTGGGACGGTTTCTCGGGCAAAGGGACGAAACAAGCCTTCCGGCTGTCCGTTTGCTTTGGCGACGCCACGGAGATCAATGCGTCGGGAAGCGCGGCGGACGCACCGGAGGGGTATGCTGCGGTGCATGAGGCGCTCTGCGAGATCTTGGAACCGCTGCTTGACGAGTGAAACGGAGGCAACATATGGAGTTTAGAGAAACGCTCGTGCGCGCGGGCAAGCGCCTGCTTGAAAAGAAACTCACGGTCGAGACATGGGGGAATCTCAGCCTTCGTGACCCGGCGACGGGACTGGTCTACATCACGCCGTCTGCCATGGCGTATGACCGCATTTCCCCGGAGGACGTCGTTGTGATGACGCTTTCGGGCGAACGCGTCGCGGGCGAACGCAAGCCGACCGTTGAGACAGCCCTGCACCTCGGCATTTACGGGGCGCGGCCGGAGATCTGCGCAATCGTACACACGCATCCCGTGCAGTCTCTGGTGTTCGCTTGTCTGCACGAGGACATCCCTCCCGTTATCGACGAGGCTGCGCAGTCGCTCGGCGGTACGGTGCGCTGCGCCGCATACGCGCTGCCCGGCACGAAAGCGCTTGCGCAAAACGCCCTGGCTGCCCTTGGGAAAGACGGCATGGCTTGTCTGCTCGCAAACCACGGCGCAGTCTGCCTCGGCCGCGATATGGACGAAGCGTTCCGAACGGCAGCGGTGCTCGAGATGACGGCGGAGGTATACCGTATGGCGCGCACGCTCGGCACGCCGAAGCCCGTTAGCGCGGAAAACGCGGCATATCTGCGGGAGTTCATGCTGCACCGCTATTTCGTGCAGAAGGACTGAAGCCGGGACAACGGCGTTTCCTCAGCCTGCGCGGGGAGCGCTACAGCAGCGTTTTCAGAGAGAACAGCTCGATCTCGCGCAGTTGCTCCACGCCGCAGCGCAGACCCGCCGCAGCGACGAGAAGATCCTCACGCTCGGACAGCGGCGCCGCCGCTTCGACCGCCGTGAGCAGAGCGTCTACCGCACCGTGATCGAGAAACAGCTTGCAGACGGGGAGCTTTTCACGCGTTGTTTCGGAAAGTGCCGAAAGCTCCCGCTGCGCAAGGGGCAGATCGCCGGAGAGCGCCGCTTGTTCCGCCGCGTTTACGAAGCGAAGCATCGCGTCCGTCGTGCGGGACAGATACAGCCCCGGCACGATGAACAGAAAGAGCAGGAGCGCGGCGACAATGAGATTCACCGTGCGTCGGATCCGGTTAAACCGCATGTTTTTTCGCCTCCGTTTCGAGCACGGTCTGCCGCGCGCCGTTTGTCTGCCGCTGTTGGATAAAGAGCGTGCCGTCCGGCGTGAGCTGCGCGAAAAACACGTCCCGCAGATCGCGGATCCCCGCCTTTTTGAGCTGTTCCAGCACCCAGTCACGACTGACGCCCGTGCTGCGCACAGCGCGCTCGGAGATCACGCCGTCCAGCACGAGCATGTATGCAAGTCCTTCGTCGTTTTTGAGCGGGAGACCCAGATCCTGCGCGGTGGGCGTCTGGTATGCACATTTTTGCAGGACGCTCAGCGAGCCGTTCGTTTCGAGAATGGCATAGCTGACGTTGCTGAGGTCAAAAACGTCCTTTGCGCGGAGCTGGTCGAGCAGGTCGACCACGGTGTAGTTTGCCGCGCGCATGACGTCCTCCTGCAAAACACCGTCCGCAATGAGCAGAAGCGGATTGCCGCAGAGCGCGCGGCGAAGACGGCTGCTTTTGAGACAGATCCAGTTCACGAGCTGCTGCACAAGGTAGAGCGCGAGGATCGGAACGACGCTGTAGGTGAGCGGGATCCCCGTGTCCGCGATGGCGCAGGAGGCCAGATCCGCGATCATGAGCGTGATCAGGAGGTCAAAAGGCTGGAGATCCGCGATCTGACGCTTGCCGGTCAGGCGGAGTACGGTAAATACAAGCGCGTACATCAGCGCAGCGCGCAGGAACAGGATCAGCATGGGTGTCGGTTCGCCTCCAAACGGCGGACGGGCCGCCGTACTTTTCGCTTAGTCTTTCAAAAAATGGAGAAGCGCATTCGCGGCCGCGTTAAATTTTTGTCCTGCGGCTTGCAACGAACGCGCGTTCCATGGTTTAATATACAATATCTACCTGTTCGGAGGATAAACATGCAGCGAATCGGCAAGGAGGCGTATTACCTCTCTATCGCGGCGGAGGTCGCGAGACGATCCACCTGTCTCAGACGGCAGTACGGCGCAGTCATCGTCAAAAACGACGAGATCGTTGCGACCGGCTACAACGGCGCGCCGCGCGGAGACGAAAACTGCTGTGACGTCGGCGTTTGCTGGCGTGAGCACAACAACATCCCGCACGGCGAGCAGTATGAAAAATGCGTGGCTGTCCATGCGGAGCAGAACGCCATCATCTCCGCGAGCCGGCGCGATATGCTGGGCGGAACGCTGTATCTTGCGGGCTTTGAAAACGGCGGCGCCATCGCGGACGCCACGCCGTGTCTGATCTGCAAGCGGCTCATCAAAAACGCGGGCATCGTCCGTGTCATCAATCAAAACGGGGAGGTTGTCATATGAACATCGGACGGGTCGGTGACGGGAACGTCGTACTCATCGCGGGCGGCGGAAGGGTGTATACGGACGTCGCGGCGCGGTTCACACGCACGGAGAAAGGACTGTCGGAGATCATCGCGTCGCCGTATAATGCGGCGCTCGTGCGCTCCATCGTGGACAAGGGCCACCTTGCCGCAACGGAATTTGACTATTTCCTGTTCGGCGTGGAGGGGTACTCCCGCGTGACGGAGGTGCAGCTTGTGAGAAAACGGATGGCCAATTACCTCATCAAGAGCGGCCGGGTGGATAAACACGGGAAACGTTCGTTTGATGTGGTCGTGCCGGACGGCATTCTTGCGCACAGCGTGGAATGCACGCTTGAAGACGGAACGCCGATCCGGCTGTCGGGCGAGGCGCTTCTGCGTCTCACGGAGCAGTGGTACGATGCCGGCGTCGAAGCGGGACTCCCGGAGGAGGATCTGCGCTATCTCAAGCCGCAGGCGACGGAGTTCAAGGCGCTTGTCGGCATGAACGCGCATGCGCTGCTCGACTGGTTCCGGATTCGCTGCTGCAGGAACGCACAGGCGGAGATCCGCGACATGGCATGGAAAATGCTGCGGCTCTGCAAGGAGGCGGCGCCCGATCTGTTCCGCGACGCCGGCCCGTCCTGCGCGGCGCTCGGGTATTGTCCGGAGAACGATTTTCAAAATCCCGACTGCCATGTGATCCGCAAAGCGCAGGCGCTGGAACTGCTGCGCGCGGCGGGGACGGAGGGCTGAGCGCGATCGTTTCGCACGCATAAAAAGAAAGACGGCTGCACAGGGTCGCGCGCCCATGCAGCCGTTTTTTTTGTTCGCAGAAAATGTGCCGCCGCTTACGACTTTGACAGCCGGCGAACGAGATCGAAGCAGAGCTGGAAGAAATCGTTCCGCCGTTCCGCCATGATGCAGCCGATGCCGCGATCCGTGACCTCATCCGTCATGCCGGTGCAGTAGTTTGCGACGATGCCGAGAGCCGCATATTCCATGCCGAGCTCACGGCAGAGCGGCGCTTCCGGAACGATCGTCATGCCAACGACCTGCGCGCCGAGCATCCGCAGCATCCGGATCTCCGCAGCGGTCTCAAAGCGCGGACCCTCCATGCAGGCATAGACTGCGCGCCCGGCATAGGGTAGACTATGCTCGCGGATGAGAGATTCGAGCGTCATGGACAGCGTGGTGCTGAATACGTCCTCCATGCCCGCGTGAAGTCCCTGCCTGTGTTCGCGTTCAAAGGAGGATTCCCGGGATTTTGTGAAATCGAGAAAATCCGAGATGAGGCAGAAGTTTCCGAGATGGCAGGTATAGTCGCAGGTCCCGACCGAGGTCGCGCCGACCACATGCGTGACGCCGAGCTGATGCAGCGCGTATACGTTCGCACGATAGTTGATCTGGCCGGGATCGAGCGCATAGAGTACGCCGTGGCGGGAGAGGAAGATGACCTCTACGCCGTCCTCCAGCGCGCCGTGAAACACGATGACGTCACCGTAAGGGGTGGACACGGCCTGCTCGTGATAGGGAATGGGCAGCGTTTCGATGTTGGTGCCGCCGATGATTGCGATTTTCATGTTTGTTCGGATCCTCCTTTGATCGCCATGTTTCTATGCTTCTCCGAACCGCTCAGCGCAGACGGAGTCCTTTCGGAAGGTGGTTTTTGAGCGTTCCGCGGTCGCACTTCCCGAAGCCCAGCGGATGCCCGTGTACGCAGACTGCGGCGTATCCGGTAAGAGACGGGGCGCAGGGGACCGTTTCACCTGCAAGAAATGCAAAGAGCGCTGCGCCGTCGAGTGTGAGCGCCGTCAAAAATTCGTCCCCGGGGTACGCAAGGAACAGCGCGTGCGCAGGCCGGAACCGCTCGCCGCGCAGCTCGCCCGCGAGCACGCCGCAGGAGAGCACGCGCATCTCGGAGAGCGCGTCCGGCACGCGCTCCGGCTGCAAAAATACGCGGCCGTCCGGGAGAAACAGCGGGATCGATCCGGGGCGCGCAGACATAGTATCTTTGAAAAAACGATCGAGCGCCGCGTCCGTCGCAGGATTGATCGGCTTTCCTTTGCGGGAAGGGACGCGCCGGCCGCCCGACTGCGTTTTTTCAATTGCGGCGGGCACGGGGGAATCGTCGCGCAGAAGCAGCGCAGCAAATTGGCCCTCGCCCGTTGAAGTGTGCGGATAAAACCTCTTCTGCGCGGCGCAGGAAAACGCCGGATGTGCGGCGAGGAACCATGCGACCGTCTCTTCGTTCTCCTCGGGGGAGAAGGTGCAGGTCGAGTAGACCAGTCTGCCGCCGGGCTTGACGCAGACTGCCGCGCTCTCGAGAATGCGGCGCTGCCGCTCCGCCGAGGCGCGCACGTGCGCTTCCGACCAATCGCAGACCGCCTGCGGTTCTTTGCGGAACATGCCCTCGCCCGAGCAGGGCGCGTCCACAAGCACGGCGTCGCAGCTGCCGGAAAGCAGAGGACAAAGCGCGTCCGGCCGCATGTTCGTAACGACTGCATTTTGTACGCCGAGCCGCTCCAACGTGCCGGAGAGCACGCCCGCACGCTGCGGAACGATCTCGTTGGCGATGAGAAGCCCGGTGTTCTGCATCCCTGCGGCGAGCTGTCCCGTCTTTCCGCCTGGCGCGGCGCACAGATCCAGCACCGTTTCATGCGGTTTTGCGCAGAGCAGCGCCGCCGGAAACTGCGCGGACGGTTCCTGCATATAGAATAGGCCCGCAGCATGCAGGGGATTCGTTCCGACCGGGAAGTCCTCCGGAACGAAAAAGCCCTCCGGTACGATCTCGTCGGGCGTCAGCGCTGCATCCGCAAGCGAAAGAAACGCCGCAACGTCTGTTTTCAGCGCGTTGACGCGCAGAGCACGGGGACGCGTCCGCTCCATGGCGGAAAGATAATCGGCATAGCCGGGGTCGCCGAGCTGACGGTGCATACGGCGGAGAAAGGCTTCGGGCAACTGGGTCATACGGAATACTCCAAAGAAAGGACGATGGGGCCGCCGCTAAAACGGGAAACGGGTCACAGCGAGCGGAGAACGCGCGCGGGGTTGCCCGCCGCAACGGTATTTGCCGGGATGTTGCGCGTTACGACCGCGCCTGCGCCGACGACGCTGTTGTCCCCGATCGTCACGCCGGGCAGGACGATCGCGCCCGCGCCGATCCAAACGTTTTTGCCGAGGACGAGGGGCTTGGATACGGTCGAACGCCGTTCGATGGGGTAAGGCCGTGGTTCGTTGTAATGAGGCTGACGTTCGGGCCGAGAAAGGTGTCGTCTCCAATGGTGACGCCGCCGCGATCCATGATCGTGCAGCCGGTATTGAAAAACACGTTTTTACCCACACGGAGGTTTTTTCCGAAACCGACATGCAGCGGCGGACAGATGCGAAGCGTTTCGTCGGGCTCCGTTTCCGTGAGCTCTGCAAACAGCGAACGCACGCGGTCGGGCGGACAATAACCAGTGTTCATGTCCGCGCAGATACGGTGCGCACGGGCGATGATTTCATTGATGACGGGATATTCGGGTTCATCGATGGAAACGGGCAGCCCCGCCCGGTCGCGATCCAGAATGGTCATTGGAAGAGATGCAGCGCCTTTCCCTATTTCGAAACTGGAACGGGGATCGGCGGACGCACCCGAACAGGACGCGTTCGACACCGTTCCCCTATCTTTTACTATGCTAACAAAAAAGCGCTCAACAAGCAAGCGTTTTTGTGGTATGCTTACAAAGCAAAGCCAGATTGCGGAGGATACAATATGAAAAAAGCCATTGTAACCGTCGTAGGACACGACCGCGTGGGGATCATTGCGCGCGTCGCCACGCTGCTTGCGGAATACGGCGTGAATGTGCTCGACATCAGTCAGACGGTCATGAACGAATACTTTACCATGGTCATGCTTGTGGACGTGCAGGGCTGCACGGCGGAGTTTACCGTACTGCGCGACGCGCTGAACCGGCTCGGAGAGGAAATGGCGCTGTCCATCCGTATCCAGCATGAGGACATTTTCAACGCCATGCATTCGGTGAACTGACATGCTGAATCAAACGGAAATTCTTGAAACGATCCGAATGATCGAGCAGCAGCACCTCGACATCCGCACGATCACGATGGGCATATCGCTCACGGACTGCGCGGACGGCGACGCGCAGACGGCGTGCCAAAAGACGTATGACAAGATCATGCGCCTTGCGGGGAAGCTCGTCAAAACCGGAGAGCAGATCGAGACCGAGTTCGGCATCCCGATCGTGAACAAACGCATCAGCGTTACGCCGATCGCGGAGATCGCGGCTGCGTCCCGCACGACGGATTACGTCGTCTTTGCAAAAACGCTCGATCGCGTGGGCGAGGAGCTTGGCGTGAATTTTGTGGGCGGGTTTTCCGCGCTGGTGCAGAAGGGCATGACCCGCGCGGACGAGCGGCTCATCGCCTGCATTCCGGAGGCGCTTGCCGTGACGAACCGCGTGTGCAGCTCGGTCAACGTCGCGTCCACGCGCGCCGGCATCAACATGGACGCCGTCCGCTGGATGGGCGAAACGGTCAAAGCGACTGCCGCGCGCACCGCGGAGCAGGACGGCCTCGGCTGTGCAAAGCTCGTTGTGTTTGCAAACGCCGTGGAGGACAATCCGTTCATGGCGGGCGCGTTCCACGGCGCGGGCGAGCCGGAGTGCTGCATCAATGTCGGCGTGTCCGGCCCCGGCGTGGTCAAGAGCGCGCTGGAGCAGGTGCGCGGCGCATCGTTTGACGTGGTTGCGGAAACGATCAAAAAGACCGCATTCCGCATCACGCGCATGGGACAGCTCGTGGCGCGCGAGGCGGCGGAACGTCTCGGCGTTCCGTTCGGCATCGTCGATCTGTCGCTTGCACCCACGCCCGCGGTGGGCGATTCCGTGGCGTATATTCTGGAAGAGATGGGCCTTGAACAGGCGGGTGCGCCAGGCACGACCGCCGCGCTTGCACTGCTGAACGACGCGGTGAAAAAGGGCGGCGTCATGGCGTCCGGGCATGTCGGCGGACTGTCCGGCGCGTTCATTCCGGTCAGCGAGGATGCGGGCATGATCGCGGCGGCAAGGAACGGGGCGCTCTCGCTCGAAAAGCTCGAGGCCATGACCTGCGTTTGCTCCGTGGGCATCGATATGGTCGCGATTCCCGGCGATACGGAAGCGTCCACCATTGCTGCGATCATTGCGGACGAGGCCGCCATCGGCATGATCAACCAGAAAACGACCGCAGTGCGCATCATCCCCGTGCCGGGCAAGACCGTGGGCGACTCGGTCGAGTTCGGCGGGCTGCTCGGAACCGCACCCATCATGCGTGTGAACCCGTGCGGCAGCGCGGACTTCATCGCGCGCGGCGGACGGATCCCCGCGCCGATCCACAGCCTCAGAAACTGAAGACTGCCGAACAGCGGAACAAATTGCGAGCGCCGCCCGTGCAACGGGCGGCGCTCGGCCGCATGGCGCGGCGGTCAGCGACGTATGCTTTGCGATCCCGGAATGAAGCGCTGTACATAAACGTAGGCGTCGATCGGTGCTTTCTTGTGAGGAGCCCATTTCAAACTTGTTTTGCTTTCCATTTGTCGGATTTTATGCGATAATAAGAAAAGATTCGTCTGCCCGGCGCCTGCGGAAGTGCGCGCGGTATTTCATGCGGGCGGATACAGGCTCGGCCAAGGAGAAGTTTCAAAGAAAATATGGAATCGCAAAACGAGTTTTTCATAGATCAGACCCTGTATTCCGGCGCGCCTGACCGGCTTTTCGAACGGAGCGAAACGGAGCGCCTTGTATATCAAACCCTTGAGCGCCTGCATATCCCGTTTACGCGCGTCGATCACGCGCCCACGGCGACGATCGCGGACTGCAAAAATGTCGACCGTCTGCTCGGCACGGAGATGTGTAAGAATCTGTTTCTTACCAACGCACAGAAAACGGCGTTCTATCTGCTGCTCATGCCGGGCGATAAGCCGTTCCGTACAAAGGATCTGTCCAAGCAGATCGGTTCCGCGCGGCTGTCGTTTGCGGATGCGGAGTACATGTGGGAGTTCCTTCATATTCGGCCCGGCGCGGTATCCGTGATGGGATTGCTGTTTGACACGGAGCGGCGCGTGCGGCTGCTTATCGATCGCGAGCTGCTTTCCGCACCCTGCCTTGGCTGTCATCCCTGCGAGAACACATCGAGCCTCGGGATCGCGACGGCGGACATCCTGAATGTATTTTTGCCCTATACGGGACACTCCTACACTGAGGTAAGGCTGTAACATGACGGCGTGTCCGCGATGCAGGGAGACACTTTATGCTCCGCGGCGCTGCTGACGGCCGTTGCTTCCCGCAACTTCTCTTGCGAACGGCAAGGCCGAGAAAACGGAGACAAACGGTACCGGAGGACAAGACAGACGCGCTGCTGTTCGGATATTCCGAGCTGGTGCCGACAGAAGACGATCCGATTTATAATACGGGAAACCTGGATGAAAAGAAACCGCGTGAATGACCAGCGCCATCGGGCGGCGGTCTTTACCAAACGTAAGGATAGGTAGGATATGAAAAAAGCGAATCGATTTGCCGTATTGGCGCTCTGTATTCTGTTATTGGCCGGAGGTCTGCCCGCCGCCGTATTGGCAGAGGCTGACCCGACGCCGGACGCAGTGCTCGCAGAAACACCCGCGCCTGCGGAACCGTTGTCCGAAACGCCGCCGGAGGACATGGCCGCGCTTGTGACGCTGCCCGAATACATGAGCGAAGAGGGCGACGTGTCGTGGCGTATCACGGACGACGATGCGAACAGCCGCATTCGGGTCAAGGCGCGCTATGACATTACGCTGTTCGTCCCGGAAGGCGCCGCGCTGCTGCGGCTCTCATGGTACGAATCGCCGGAGAAGGTGCAGATCAAGCAGCTTGACGGCGCGGGAGAGATCTTGACGGAGGAAACGCTGGAGAACGGCCCGCTGACCTCCTATCTGACGCCGATGTCCGGCTGCAAACAGGTGCAGCTGAAGGCGCTGAAAGCGTATGAGCTGTCGGGATTCCGTTTCTATGATGCGGAGACGGCGGCTGCGGTCGGTAACCCGGAGGAGATCGAAAAGGCGGATCTTTTGATCATTGCCGCGCATACGGGCGATGAGCAGCTGTATTTTTCCGGCATTGCGCCCATGTATGACGCGGAACGGTGCCTGCACACGGTGAGCGTGTTCCTGTCCAGCAAGAACCGGCTTGCCACGGAAAACGCCATGCAGGCGGCGGCCGCGGCAGGGCAGAAGGCCGCGCCCGTGTTCATCGGGCGGGAATACCGGCTGCTTTCCCGGGAATATCAAAAGGAAGCGGAGTCTTACTGGCGGCAGAGCGTGATCGTCAAGGAACTGGTTGACGTAATCCGGCGTTATCGGCCCGAGGTGATCGTCACGCACGCTGCGGAGGGCGAAGAGGAGGAGGCCATGCACGCCTGTACGGCCGCTATCGTCGAGGCTGCGATCGAGGAAGCGGCGCATCCGAAGCGCGGCCCGAAATCGCTGAAGCTCTATGGCCCGTGGCAGGTCAAAAAGCTCTATGAGCACTGCACCGCAGATACGGCCGGCGCAACGCTGCTTCCGATCGACGAACCGCTTTGCAGCTTTGACGGCAAAACCGGCCGTGAAGTCGCGGAAGAGCGGCTGCTGGACTATGCCTATCTCGGCACTTACCATAAGCATACGACGGACAGCGCGTACCGGCTCGTGTATACGGAGGTCGGGGAGGACAGCGCAAAGAACGATCTGTTTGAGCATATCGATCCGTCAAGTCTCACAAACGTGGGCGCGGTGCTTCCCACACCGTCCCCGGTCCCGACGCCGGAAGCAACGCCGGAACCTACGCCGGTGCCGACGCAGGAGCCTGCGGCAGAGCCCGCAGCCGCAGCCATGACGGATATGCAGCAAACGCCAGAGCGCGGCCGTACATGGCTGCTGCCCGCCGTGGCCGCGGGGATTGGACTGCTTGCGACGCTGTTTCTTGCCGCTTGGCGAATTCTTGCGACCGTTCGGCGCAGCGGGAAAAAGCCGACGCGGCTGTTCTGTATTTTGCCGCTGCTGCTGATGCTCGTGATCGCAGCCGTGCTGTACTATCTGCTTCCCGGAGAACGGGACGCTGCGCAGATCACTGCGGAGCCAACGCTTGCGCCCACGCCCGTGCAAACGTCGGCGCTTGATATGGAGCAGGAAACGGCAGAGCCTGCGCCGGAGACGACGCCGCACCCCTGGGAAGAGTACTTTGCAAGGAGCGACGGCAGCGACGAGCAGGTCGTCTGGGAAGAGGAAAACGGGCATTGGGAATACCGCTCGGAGGATCTGTCGGTCATCATCGACCGACATGAAAAACCGGAAGCGCCGCTTGTGTGGTATATCGCGCATATCCGGATGCGGAACGTGGATGCATTCCGACCGGGGTTCGGCTATTTTGACGAGCGCGGCTCTGCAAAGATCGCGCCGTGGAAGCTTGCGCGCACCTATCGCGCCGTGTTGGCCATCACGGGCGATAACCTGATCAACAGCGAAAAGGGACTGAAAGGCGTGCTCATCCGCAACGGCAAGGTATACGCCAAGGGAAAAGCACAGCCGACGCTCGCGATCTGCCCGGATATGACGCTGCGCATTTATGAGCGCGGGGTCTCGGCGGATACGATCCTGGAGGACGGCGTGCAGAATACCTTCGGCTTCGGTCCTGCGCTTGTACGGGACGGCGCGGTCGCGCAGGAGGAGTGCAGCAAGCACAGCGTCAGATTCATGAATCCGAGGGCGGGTCTCGGCATGATCGAACCGGGGCACTATGTCGCGATCGTTGTGGACGGACGGCAAAAGGAGTACAGCATCGGCGTCACGCTTTTGGAGTATGCCGAAATGTTTGTGAACGAGGGCTGCACCGTGGCGTACAACATGGACGGCGGCATTTCCGCAGGGATCGTTTTCATGGGCGAGAACCTGAACCAGCATAAAAAGGGCGGCAACGGCAGGATCAGCAGCCAGCGGCCCTGGCCGGACGCGCTGCTTTTCGGGTACTCGGAGACCGTGCCGACCCTCGACGATCCGATCTACAACACGGGCAATCTGGATGAGAAAATACCGCGCAACTGAAGCGGGAAGAAAACGGATAAAGGAGAACGACAATGCAGGAAAAAGCAAAGAAGATCCTTGTGTTCCAAAGTGATTTCGGTCTTGTTGACGGCGCGGTCGCCGCTATGTACGGCGTTGCGCTCGCCATCGACCCGACGCTGCGGCTCTACAATCTGACGCATGACATCACGCCCTACAACGTGTTCGAGGCGTCCTACCGTCTGTTCCAGTCCGTTGAATACTGGGCGGAGGGAACGGTGTTCGTTTCCGTCGTTGATCCGGGCGTGGGCAGCGACAGAAAGAGCGTCGTTGCAAAGACGAGCGCAGGGCAGTACATCGTAACGCCCGACAACGGAACGCTCACACATATCAAACGCTTTATCGGCATCGATGCAGTGCGCGAGATCGACGAAACCCGGCACCGCCGCAAGGATACGCAGCATTCCTACACCTTCCATGGCCGCGATGTGTACGCAAACACGGGCGCAAAGCTCGCCGCGGGCGTCATCACCTTTGAGGAGATCGGGCCGGAACTGCCCGTGGAAGGTCTGCTGGAGCTTCCGACGGGAACGGTGGAAACGGCGGAGGATTGCGTGAGCGGATGCGTGGACATTCTGGACGTGCGCTTCGGCAGCCTTTGGACGAACATCCCGCGCGAGACCTTCGAGCAGATCGGCGTGGGCTTCGGTGATGAGGTTGAGGTCACGATCGAGAACAACGGCATTCTGGTCTATAAAAACCGCATCACCTACGGACATTCCTTTGCAGACGTCCACATCGGCGAGGCGCTTGTATACGTCAACTCGCTCTATCGCATGGCGGTAGCGATCAATCAGGGTAGCTTTGCGCGCGCTTACAGCGTCGGCACGGGCATGCACTGGCGGATCACGTTCCGCAGGGTCTAAAAGCAGCGCGGCAGGGCAGGAGGGAGGGCCATGGAGAATCCATATCCGCATTTTGTCGTGCATATCCCGCACAGCAGTCTGTACATTCCGGAGGAGGAACGTAAAACGTTCCTGCTTTCGGACGCGGCGCTTTTTGCAGAGCAGCGGCGCATGACGGACACTTTCTGCGACGAGTTGTACGAGGACGGCGAACGCTTCCCTGTGCGCGTGGTCGCGCCGGTGAGCCGGCTCGTGTGTGATGTGGAGCGCTTTCGGAACGACGCGGACGAGCCCTGCGCAAAGCAGGGACAGGGGCTCATGTATGTCCGCACGAGCTTCGGGAAGCAGCTCCGCAAGAACGATCCCGCGCTCAGACAGCACATCCTTGACAGCTATTACGACCCGCATCATGCGCGGCTTACGGCGGCGGTCGCCCACGCGCTCGAAACAACGGGGCGCTGTACGATCCTCGACGGACATTCTTTCCATTCCTGGTATCCGCCGCGGCTGAAGTGCCTGTTCGACCGGCCGGACGTCTGCATCGGTACGGACGCGTTCCATACGCCGCGGGATCTTCGGGATGCGATGGTGGAGCATGTCAGAAACGCCGGACTGCATGTGCGGGTCAATACGCCGTACAGCGGCGCCATTACGCCGCTCTGCTATTACGGCAAAGAGAAACGCGTGATCTCTGTGATGATCGAGATCAACCGCAAGCTCTATATGAACGAACGCACGCTGGAAAAAACGGAGAATTTTGAGCGCACGCGAGCGCTATGCCGCGAACTGATGGAGATCGCGGCGGCGTGGGGGACGGCCCGCTGACAGCGGACGAACGGCGCGTTTTGCCGGGATACGGCGCGGACGCTTCCGTTTCGACAAAGCTTTCGCTTGCGGCGGACGTGATCCGGCGCTATGATGGGATCCATGGAGGACACGACGGAACAACGGAGAGCACCCGATACGGCCGAAAGTGCAGAACGCGCACGGCCGTTTGTTCGGTTGCTCTTTTTCTTTTATGTTTTGCTGCTGCTGTACCTGCTCTTTTTCCGACGCGCGGGCGATGCGCTCGGCGCTTGGGACGACTATCTGGAGGCAGGGCGGATCAGTCTTGTGCCGCTCGCAACGGTGCGGCGCTATCTGCGCGCGCTGAAAAACGGCCGCGTCGTCGCGATCGCGCTCGTCAACCTCATCGGGAATTTCCTGCTGTTTCTGCCGATGGGGGCAATGCTTCCGCTGCTGTACCCGTCCATGCGGCGGACGTGGCGATTCGTGCTCTTGCAAACGCTGCTGCTGCTCGCGGTCGAGTCCGCACAGCTCATTCTGCGGTGCGGAAGCTGCGACATCGATGATGTGATCCTGAATCTCGCGGGCGCGCTCGCCGGGTATCTTGCCGCAAGGCTGCATCTGCGCAGGAAACGGCTCGCCGCAAAATAAAAAGAAAGCATCCCGACGTTTTCGAGCGGGCGAATGCTTCGTCCGAGAACGTGGAGACGCAAGCTTGGCCGCAGAGAAACGTTGGCGGTCACGCCCAGCGGGACGTCCAGTCCGACAGCGATCGCCCCTCGTCGAGCTCGCGGAGCGCGGCCAGCTCATCGTCGGTCAGCGCAAAGTCCAGCACGTCGAGATTCTGCCGCATCCGGATCGGGTCTGCGGTCTTCGGAACGATCGCGACACCGCTTTGCAGCAGGAAACGCAGAGCGACCTGCGCCGCGGTCTTGCCGTGCCTTTCTCCGATGGCGCAGAGAAGAGGGTTTCGGAAGATCTCATGCTTGCCCTGCGCGAGCGGTCCCCAGGCCTGCGCGGCGGTACCTGTCTCCGCCATATGCCGGACGAACGGGAGCTGCGCATAGAACACATGCGACTCGATCTGATTCACGGCGGGGATAAGGCCGCATTCGGAAAGAAACAGGTCATACCTTCGCCGGTTAAAATTTGAAACGCCGATCGACCGGATAAGTCCCGCTGCGTGGGCCTCGGTCAAGGCGCGATACATCTCCGCCGCATGTGAATACGGCTCGTGGATCAGCACAAGATCCAGATAGTCGAGCTTCATGCGCTGCAAGCTCCGTTCGATCGCCGACAGGGCCTTGCCGTAGCCGTTGCAGGCCCCGTCAAGTTTGGTCGTGAGAAAGAGGCTTTCCCGCGTTAGTCCGCTTTCGCGCACACCTTCGCCCGTTTCCGCCTCATTTTCATACATGATCGCGGTATCGATGAGACGATAGCCGGCAGAGATCGCCTCTGCGACCGCAGACGTGCAGGCCTTTCCCCGAAGATCCCAAGTGCCGAAGCCGATACGCGGCATTGCGGCGCCGCTGTTGAGGTGAATGACGGTCGCTTCTTGCAAAACCATGCCGGATACTCCCTTTTCAATACGATAGTCGCTGCGTGCGCCCGAACATCGGCCGGATCGCTGTGTAGAAAAAAACGGACAGGGACTGTCCGTTTTTTTGTCTGTCGTTCATCCCGTGCCGCTGCGCGTTAGGGATTCGGCGTTGCCGTGCTCTGTGCGGGCGTCGCTGTTGAAACGGTCATGCCCGGCGTCGCAGTGCCGCCCGGTGTGGACGGGGACGCTGCCGAGCCCACTGCTGTGCCGTCTGCGGCGATCGCCTGGTCGCTGTAGAGGAGCTTCAGCGTCTGCTGCCCCGCTTTGCCGTCTGCATCAAGTCCGTTTTTCTGCTGGAATTTCTGCACGGCAAGCACGGTGCTTTCGCCGCAGTAGCCGGTCGCGGCCGTTTTGAGATACCCGAGCTGGATGAGGCGCTCCTGCATTTTTGTGACCATGTCGCCCTCGTCGTTGCGCGAGATGAAATATCCTTTCGCCTGATCCGACATGAGCAGATCGTAGGTCGAGACGCCGCATTGTCCGTCGGATTCCAGGTTGTTTTTGATCTGGAAGGTGCGGATGGCGTTCTTTGTCTTGGAACCGTATACGGTGGTGACCTGTTCCACGCCGTCAACGACCGGGTAATCCATATAGCCGAGGTCGATGAGCCGCTGCTGGATCTCCGCCACGATGTCCGCCGTCATACCGAAATTGAGCGGCGTTGCGCACGGATGCGGGGTGGGCGCCACCGTGGGCGTGGGCGTGGGCGTCGGCGTGGGCGTACTGGTAATGACGGGGGTCTCGCTGGCCGCGACGACGGGCGGCGTTGCAGGCTCCTTCGGGATCAGCACCACGACAAGGATCACTGCGATGAGCACAAGCGTAATGCCGCCGCCGATGAGCAGCAGCGTGCGCGACGGTACGTCGGCCATGGCTCTGCGGATCGCGCGAATGCGGCGGACAAGGGCGCTGTCGCCGGGTTCGTCGTCCGACGCGAACGCTTCGCCGTCGGAGAGCAGGGAATCGTCTTCGCTGCGCGTTTCCTCATCGTACGATTCCTCGTCGTCATAGCGCGGTTTGCGCCGCCTGCGCGGTTCGTGCTCCGTTTCGTCCTGCGCCGCATCGTGGCGGCGATGCCGGCTGCGCGGCTCGCCCTCCGTCTCGTCGTAGGATTCTTCGTCATAGGAACGCGGGCGTCTCATGCGGTTCGTTTCGTCCGCACGCGGCGCGCTCTGTTCGGGACGGCGGTAGCTGCCCGTGTAGCCCTGCGTCTCGACGGTGTCCGCCCGGCGCTGCTGCGGATATCCGGCCTGAGCCGTTCCGTAGCCGCCGTAGGAAGGCGTATACTGATGGGATGCGCCGTACTGCTGGGTGTAGCGGGGATCCTGCGCGTACTGCTGCTCGCCGTACTGCGGCGTCTGCCCGTACTGCTGGGCATAGCGGGGGTCCTGCGCGTACTGCTGCTCACCGTACTGCGGCGCCTGTCCGTACTGCTGGGCGTAGCGGGAATCCTGCGCGTACTGCTGCTCGCCGTACTGCGGCGCCTGTCCGTACTGCTGGGCGTAGCGGGGATCCTGCGCGTACTGCTGCTCGCCGTACTGCGGCGCCTGCCCGTACTGCTGGACATAGCGGGGATCCTGCGCGTACTGCTGCTCACCGTACTGCTGGGCGTAGCGCGGGTCGCCCTGCTGCCGCGGGATGCGCCCCGTCCGTCCGGCTGCCGCGTAGGACTCTCTGCCATCCGTTTCCGCGTGTCGGGATTCGCCGTAAGTTCTGTTGTTTTCCTCCATTGTTGTCTTCTCCTTCATCCGGTCCTTCTAAAGAGGCGTCCGAAAGATCCTTCACGGGACACACTGCCCCTACTATTTCACATACATAGTGTACCACAGGTAGGGGGGAGAAAGTCTTGCAGCATATTGTAAATAAAATATGGATAATTTGTTAATGTTGGACCAAAATGTAGAAAAAAGGGACTTGACCCTGGTCAAATCCCTCATTTTTACTTCCGAAACGGGTTCGGATTCCCCACTTTGCAAGTTTTGACGGCCGCGTCAGCCCTCGAGGATCGCGCGGCTGGAGCTTGCGCCGATGCGGGTCGCGCCTGCGGCGATCATGGCTTCCGCCGTTTCACGCGTGCGCACGCCGCCCGCCGCTTTGACGCCCAACTCCGGGCCGACGGTCTTGCGCATGAGCGCGATGTCCTGCGTCGTTGCGCCGGCCGTGGAAAAGCCCGTCGAGGTCTTTACAAAATCTGCGCCTGCCGCCTTGGACAGCTCGCAAGCGAGGACCTTTTCTTCTTCGGTGAGCAGGCAGGTCTCGATGATGACCTTGACGATCGCGCCGCCCGCATGCGCCGCCTTGACCACGGCTGCAATATCGTCCTGCGCTTCCTGCGTCATGCCGCCCTTGAGATAGCCGATGTTGATGACCATATCGATCTCTTCCGCGCCGTCCTTCACGGCTTCAGCGGTCTCGAAGGCTTTTGCCGCCGTGGACATTGCGCCGAGAGGGAAGCCGACGACGCAGCAGGTCTTGACGCCCGTACCCGCGAGCGCTTCATGCACGGTCTTTGCCCAGCAGCCGTTTACGCAGACGGACGCCGTATGGTAGGCCTTCGCCTCTTCGCAGGTCGCGAGGATCGCTTCCTTTGTTGCGTTGGCTTTGAGCAGGGTGTGGTCAATGTAGCGCGCCAGTTCGCTGTTGTTCATTCTGTACCTCCAGGATCTCGCACGGAGAGATGCCGTGCGGACGATTTGATTTAGCATACTGTATTGTACCATAGCGGACCGGGGCTTTCAACCATCGTATACGGGAGACGGGGCTCAGCGGCTGAAATCTTCTGCACGGCATGATAGGATCAGCGAAAAAAAGAGGGAGCGTTGATTCGATCAAGAGATTTTAGCGGACTTGCGCTGCGTTTGGCGGCGGCGCTGCGTCTCGGAAAGATTCATGCAAAACGGCGAATGCGCCGGAAAACAGGGCGGAAGAGACCGTCTGGCCGCAGGAGGCGCTTGCGGCGCTTCAAAAGCGCCTGCCGTAAAGTCATAGCAGCGCCTTTCTTTGTATGCGAGCGCGCGTCCCGCGCCTTTTCCAATCCGTTTCATTCGGGTACAGCCCAATGATAATGTAAATTTCCGCGCTTTTCCGCTTCACAGATCTTGTACGAAAAAGAGGAAGCGGCTTTGTTCCTGCTTCCTCTCAAAAAGGCTTCTTTCAGGCTGGATTATTTGCCGAAGTAGCGCTTCAGCAGACCCTCAAAGCCGTGGCCGTGGCGGGCCTCGTCGCGGGCCATTTCGTGCACGGTGTCATGGATCGCGTCGAGGTTCTGCGCCTTGGCGAGCTTTGCAAGCTCGGTCTTTCCGAGACATGCGCCGTACTCCGCTTCCGCGCGGAGCTCGAGGTTCTTCTTCGTCGAGGTCGTCAGGACTTCGCCAAGCAGCTCTGCGAACTTTGCCGCGTGTTCCGCTTCTTCAAAGGCGTAGCGCTTGAATGCTTCCGCGACTTCCGGGTAGCCCTCGCGCTCGGCAACGCGGCTCATGGCAAGGTACATGCCGACTTCGGAGCACTCGCCCTCAAAGTTCTGGCGCAGACCCGCAACGATCTCGGGATCGCAGCCTGCGGCCACGCCGACAACGTGTTCTGCTGCATACACCTTTGCTTCGTCGGTCACTTCGATGAATTTCTCACCGGGCGCTTTGCACTGGGGGCAGAACGCGGGCGGGTTTTCGCCTTCGCAGATATAGCCGCAGACGGGACAGCGAAACTTTTTCATAAATATCGACCTCCATATAGAATTTACATATAGTATAACGTAAAATTTTGGATTTTTAAAGCGAAAACTGTACAAATCCTCGCATGACTGGTATACTGTAGGCTCGAATAGAATGCTTTGGAGTGAACGCAAATGAAACGAAACCTGCGCCTTGTCCGCCTGCTGCTCGCGGGCGTGCTGCTCTTGTGCATGGCGCCTGCCGCGGTTTTGGCGGACTATAACTACGACGGCGTGGCCACGCCGCACATCATCGTGATCGACGGGAATGACCTTGCTGCATCAAACCCGATCTATGAACGCGCCGCGGACGAGCGGCTTTACCCCGCAAGTACGACGAAGATCCTGACGTGTATCGTCGCGATCGAGAACGGCAATCTCGATGCAAACGTGACCGTCGGGGAAGAGATCAAGGGATTGTACGAGCTGAAAAACGGCTACACAGCCAACAGCTCGCTCATGGGACTCGTCCAGGGCGAAACGCTGACGCTGCGCGATCTGCTCTATGGACTCATGCTGGTCTCCGGCAATGAGGCGGCCGACGCTATCGCGGTCGCAGTCGGCGGATCCATCGAGAACTTTGTCTCCATGATGAACGCGAAGGCGCAGGAGCTCGGCATGACGAACTCCCACTTCATGAATCCGAACGGCGTCAATCACGACGAGCATTACACCACGGCGCGCGATATGGCAAAGCTCACCGCTTACGCGCTGAATAATCCGACGTTTGCCGAGATCGTCAAAACGGCGGTGTACAACGTCCCTGCAAACGACGTGCGCACAACGGAGCTGAAACTTGTCAATTCCAACCTTCTGCTCACGGCGGAGGACGCCCCGCAATATGCCTCTTACCCGTATCCGTACTGCATCGGCGTGAAAACGGGACTCACGACAAAAGCGGGCTCGTGCCTCATCGCGGCTGCGGAGCAGGACGGCGCGCGCGCTATCGTGTGCCTCTACGGGGATTCCATTGAGACAAAGGGCGACCAGCTCCAACGCTTCACAACGGCGAAGGGGATTTTCGAAGATTTGTTCCAAAACGTGTACACGACCGTGACGGGCGATCAGCTCAGTCTGCAAAGCACGTTTTCCTGCACGGTCGAGCGCGGCCGTCCGGAGGATCTGAACGAGAACGGGCAGCTTGAGATTACGGTGAATCCATCGGGGCTGACAATGCGTGTACTCACGTCGGAGCTTGAAAAACTCAAGACCGATCCGGCGGGCATCACGGCGAACGTCGAGTGGACGGATTCGCTTTCCGCGCCGATCCGCCAGGGGCAGTACCTCGGTACCGTGACCTACAGCTATAACGGCAAAGAGATCTTTTCAACGGATCTGTCCGCGCCGAAGGATGTTTTGGAAGTCGCGGTTCTTGCAGCGCCCGCGGATCCGGATGCGGATGGCGACGGACAGCCGGATGCCGCGGCGACGGCGAGCCTTTTGACGGAACCGACTGCGGGGGATGCGGCAAAGCCCAAGGGCATGAGCCCCTTACTGCTGACGGTTTTGATTCTGCTGGGATTGCTGGTCGTCATTGCGGTGATTTCGGCGCTCGTTTCCGCAAGAAAACGGAAACAAAAGAGACTTCGCCAGCAGCGCCGCAGAGCGCAGATGCAGCGTCAACAGGCCGCGCGGCAAGGACAGGCGCAGCGCAGGCCCGCACAGCAGCAGACGCAACGCATGGAGGCGGGAGAGGGCGCAAGACCGCGCCGGAGCACCGGAGATGCGGGAAGGACGCGCAGCGGAAGCGGCACGGCGACGCAGCAGCGCCGCAGACCGCAGTAACGCGGGGAAACAAGAAAGAAACATGAACAAACGCCCGGGGAATCAGCTCTTCGGGCGTTTGTCGCGTCTTGACGGAGAGAAGGATTCTCATTTATCGGAATGCGATTCTCGGAGATCGAAAGGGCGGCGGCTTGCTACAATAGAGCAGAAAGCGGGGCCGAACGGGAACGGGGCGCTTTCAGCGGTCGCCGCAGCCGCATCGCCCGCGGCGCAGCGGAGAACGCAGCAGAAATTCAGGAGGGACAAACATATGCAATTCAAAGACTTTCTGTCCGCGGCAGTGGCGGCGGCGGGCGGCGTGGCAGCCTATCTGTTCGGGCCGTGGGACGTGCTTCTGACGGCGCTGCTCGCGGCGGTCATTTTGGACTATGCCACGGGCGTCGCGGCCGCAGCGATGCAGAAGCAGCTGTCCTCGGCGATCGGGTTTCGCGGACTGGTTCGAAAGGTCACGCTGTTTCTCATCGTCGGACTTGCAGCGATGCTCGACCGGCTTGTGCTGGGCACAAACGGTGCGCTTCGTGCAGCCGTGTGCCTGTTTTACCTTGTCAACGAAGGCTTATCCGTTCTTGAGAACGCCGCGAAGATTGGACTGCCGCTGCCGGATGCGCTGAAAAATGCTTTGGCGCAATTATCCGAAAAGAAATAGCTTGACAATTTGCGCACTCTTTCATATAATTGGAGAGTACGAGTGCCAATGTAGCTCAGTTGGTAGAGCAGCTGATTCGTAATCAGCAGGTCAGCGGTCCGAGTCCGCTCATTGGCTCCACGAGGTGTAGCGCAGTTTGGTAGCGCGTTTGGTTCGGGACCAAAAGGCCGCTGGTTCAAATCCAGTCACCTCGACCACATCGGAGCAAGCAACATGGTATGCTTGCTCCGATTTTTTGTCCCAAGCCGTGCCGAATCCTCGGATCGGTGCAGCGGCCGCAGGAGGAGCAAGGCGAAGCGGGTCTTTGCGGGTTTGGCCATATGGGTCGAAATACACACGGGTTTCTGTTATAATGCTATCATAAAGGTACATGTGATGTTGTGGAGACGATAACACTATGTGGTTCCTATTCGCGTTGTTGTCCGCTGTATTTGCGGCGCTCACATCGATCCTGGCAAAGGTCGGGATCAACGGCGTTCAGTCAAACCTTGCGACCGCAATCCGGACGGCTGTGGTCCTCGTGATGGCGTGGGGCATGGTGTTTGTAACAAACGAGCAGAGCGGGATCTCGGAGATCGGCAGAAAAAGCTGGCTGTTCCTGATCCTCTCGGGCCTTGCTACCGGCGCGTCTTGGCTGTGCTATTATAAAGCTTTGCAGATCGGAGACGCGTCCAAGGTCGTTCCGGTAGATAAGCTGAGCGTTGTCATTACGCTGGTGCTGGCTTTTGTTTTCCTGCATGAGAAATTTACCGCAAAGTCGCTCATCGGCTGTGTGCTGATCGGCGCGGGTACGTTGCTCATGGTTCTGTAGCAGCGGCAAACGGCGTCGTGCGCGTCGGCGTTTTACGGGTCGCCCGATACCTGCAAGGAAAGGAGCGAGCATTCTCCGCTTGACAAATGGCGAATGAGTTTATATAATACACTAACGAATGTTAGTTAGGCAAAGGGAAGCATGAAACAGGAAGATACGAAGCAGAGAATTTTGGAAAAGGCCTTGGAGCTGTTCTCCGCGCAGGGGTATGATTCGGTCAGCGTCGGCGAGATCGCGGCGGCGGTCGGCATCAAGGCACCGTCGCTTTACAACCATTTTTCCGGCAAGCAAGCCATTTTCGACGCCATCGTGGAAGCAACGGCGGCGCAGTATGCGGCGGATACGGAAAGGATCGCCATCCATGTGCAGGACGCGACGCAGGACACGGCGGCCTTTTTGCACGTTTCCGAGGAGGCCCTGTTCGAAAAGGTGCGGCAGATTTTTGAGTATTCCCTTCATGAGCCGACGATCAGCCGCTTTCGCAGAATGATGACCTTGGAACAGTTCCGTTCGCCTGCGTTGGCCGCACTGTATACAAAGCGCTATGTCGATCGGATGCTTGTCTACCATGCGGGGATCTTTCGCGGCCTGATCGCTGCGGGTGAGATCCGGGAAACGGACGCCGATGCGCTCGCCATGCTGTATGTGGCGCCGGTGCTCACCCTGATCGGGATCTGTGACCGCCAGCCGGAGCGCGAAGCGGAGTGCATGGAAAAACTCCGGGATCATGTGCGGCTGTTTTTCCGCATGGTGCATGACGGGACATGACGGCGAAGGAACAATATAACCGGCCGCAGGGAAACGGTCGGAGGAAACGTATTGCATATATAAGAAAACGGATGACACATTCAGAGGAAAGCATATGAAAAGAACCTTGGTGCAGAAGCTGGGACTGTTGGGGATCGTCAGTTTCCTTTCGTACACGGCGGCGGTGGTGTTTTCTCCGCTTGCCTACCCGGGCTATCGCTGGATGGCGCAGGCGGTCAGCGATCTGAGCGCCGCAAACGCGCCGTCGCTCCCGCTGTGGAATCAGCTCAGCGCGCTCTACAATGTATGCGAGGTCGCCTGCGTGACCGTCGTTTGCATCGGCATGCAAGGGAAAAAGACAAAATTGCTCAGAACGGGCGTCGGTCTGTTCGCCGTCATGGAGTGGATCTCCGCGGTCGGCTATCGCATGTTCCCGCTGAGCGACAGCGGGTATGCGGGCGCATTTCAGGACGTGATGCACATGGCGGTCACCGCCCTGGTGGTGCTGCTGTCCATCCTTTCGCTGGCGGTTATCATCGCCGCAGGCGTAAAGGACAGAAGCTGCCGGACTTATGGCGTTTGTGCGGGAATCGCGCTCGGCATGATGCTCGTCGGCGCATTCGGCATGAAGCTCGTTCCGCCGCAATACTTCGGCGTTGTCGAGCGGTTCAGCGTGTTTGCCGCAACGGGGTTCAATGCGGCGCTCGGGATCCTTTTGTTCTGCACCTCGACGCCGGAAAAGGAACGGATTGGGCGGGAATGATGCCGAACACAGCGAAAATCTATCCGCGCACAGGGGATACGCAGACCGTTTATCTGAAGAATGTCATTACCTGCCCCAATATCGAGGTCGGCGACTATACGATCTACAATGATTTCGCGCATGACCCGCGGGAATTTGAAAGGAACAACGTCCTGTATCATTATCCCGTCAACGGGGACAAACTGAAGATCGGCAGGTTCTGCTCCATTGCCTGCGGTGCAAAATTTTCGTTTGCCAGCGGCAACCACACCATGCGGTCGCTGTCCACCTATCCGTTTCCGATCTTCTTTGAAGAGTGGGGACTGGATGCAAAGAACATTCGGGACGCATGGGACAACAAGGGCGATATCGTGATCGGAAACGACGTGTGGATCGGCTATGAGGCCGTGATCCTTTCCGGCGTAACGGTCGGCGACGGTGCGGTGATCGGCGCGCGAGCCGTGGTGACAAAGGACGTGCCGCCTTACACCGTCGTGGGCGGCGTTCCGGCAAAGCCGATCCGAAAACGGTTCGACGATCGGACGGCGGAAACGCTGCGGGCGCTTCGCTGGTGGGAGTGGGACGAGGAGAAGATCCGACGCAATCTTTCGGCGATCCAATCGGGCAAGATCGCTGCGCTGGAGCCCCTGTTGTAGCGGGGCGGATCGCGGATCGATGCAAACGCAGAATCGGGCCAAAGGAAGGCGAGAGAAGATGAAACAAAGCGACATGTTGGTATGGTATGTTCACGGAAAGGGCGGCAGCGCGGCGGAAGCGGCGCATTACCGGACGCTGTTTCCACATGCGGAGGTCGTTGGATTTGACTACCGCGCGGCGTATCCGTGGGACGCAAAAGCGGAATTTCTTGAATACGCGGCGAATCGGAAAGCGGAATACGGACGAATCGTGCTTGTTGCGAACAGCATCGGCGCCTATTTTTGCATGCAGGCGGGCGTTGGGGCGCTGATCGAGCGGGCGTATTTCATTTCGCCCATCGTCGATATGGAACGGTTGATCCTGGACATGCTGCGCTGGGCGGGGGTAACAGAGCGCCGGCTCGAACAGGAGAAACGTATCCGAACGGATTTTGGCGAGGAATTGTCGTGGGCGTATCTGGAGTATGTCCGGGCGCATCCGACCGCATGGAACGTGCCGACGGAGATCCTGTACGGCAGCGGCGATACCCTGCAATCCCTTGAGACGATCCGAACGTTTGCCGAACGCTGCCACGCGGGCGTTACGGTCATGGAAGGCGGAGAGCATTGGTTCCACACGGAGGAACAGATGCGCTTTCTCGACGCGTGGATGCGCGAATGCCAGGCGAGTACGCTGTAAGGTCTCGGCCGCTTTTGCCTCGCGGGAAGCAAGAGCGGCTGTTTTCGTTTTTGGGATACGGCGAAGGACGGGGCATGCCGGGCATGACATCGTCGGAGAATCCCCTGAAGCTACGGCTCACACGGGCTGCACGCCGGCTGCGGCGCGCGGCAGTGCGCAGACGGAACAAAGAACGAAGCGTAAACCGGACGAGGCGGGAGAGGAGCGCGCGGCGTGTCAAACGCCTCCGGTTTGGCTGCATGCCGATCATTGATCGAGAACACGCAGGCACAGAGACAAAAGAAAGCAGCGGTCGGAACGGTGGTTTCCCGTTCCTTCCGCTGCTGTTTCGTTTGTGCGGCTATACCGCCGTTACTTGATCAGCAGACCGCCGTACTGCGCGATGAGCGGCCCGAACACCAGCGCCACGACCGCCATGAGCTTCAAAAGAATGTTGAGGGACGGGCCGGCCGTATCCTTGAGCGGGTCGCCGACGGTGTCACCGACAACGGACGCCTTGTGCGCATCCGAGCCTTCGCCGCCGAACGCGCCCGTTTCAATGTGCTTTTTCGCATTGTCCCACGCGCCGCCGGAGTTGCTCATAAACACGGCCAGCAGCACACCGGTCACGACCGAGCCCGCCAGAAGTCCGCCGAGCGCTTCAACGCCGAGCAGCATACCGACTGCGATCGGACAGATAACGGCAAGCACGCCCGGGATCACCATTTCATAGAGCGCGGCATTCGTCGAAATGCGCACACAGCTCGTGTAATCCGGGGTTTCTTCGCCGCGCAGGATGCCGGGATGCTCCCGAAACTGACGGCGCACCTCGATGATCATTTTTTCTGCGGCGCGGGAGACCGCATCCATGGTCAGCGCGGAGAATACAAACGGCAGCATTGCGCCGATGAACAGGCCGATGATGACCTCCGATTCCAGCACGTCGATGATGGACAGCCCCACCGTCTGCGCATAGGAGATGAAGAGCGCAAGCGCTGTCAGTGCGGCGGAGCCGATGGCAAAGCCCTTGCCGATCGCAGCGGTGGTGTTGCCGACGGAGTCGAGTTTATCTGTGATTTCACGCACCTCGGGTTCAAGCGCGGACATTTCCGCAATGCCGCCCGCGTTGTCCGCGATCGGGCCGTAAGCATCCACCGCGACGGTGATCCCGGTGGTCGAGAGCATTCCGACCGCCGCGAGCGCTACGCCGTAAAGTCCCGCGATCATGAATGAGCCGCCGATGGCAAGGCAGATGAGCAGGATCGGAAGCAGCGTCGATTTCATGCCGATGGCAAGGCCGGAGATGATCGTCGTTGCGCTGCCGGTGCCGGACTGCTCCGCAATGTGCCGCACGGGCCGGTAGGAATCGGAGGTGTAATACTCTGTCACCACGCCGATCAACGCCCCCGCGATCAGGCCGATGCCGATCGCACCGCCCTCGTTCAGCCGTCCGAAAAGGAAATGGCTTGCGACAAATCCGCCGATCAGCACGAGCGCATCCGCCGTATACGAGCCGATGTTCAGGGCCAAATGCGGCGCTGTACGCTTGGTTTGGTTCACGATCAGCGAGCCGATGAGCGAACCCAGAACGCCGATCGCGCTGATCAGCAGCGGATAGAGCGCGCCCGTTGCACCGCTTGCCACGATGCCGAGCGTCAGTGCGGAGATCTGGGCGCTCACATACGATTCAAACAGGTCGGCGCCCATGCCGGCAACGTCGCCCACGTTATCGCCGACGTTGTCAGCAATCGTCGCGGGATTGCGCGGGTCGTCCTCTGGAATACCGCTCTCCACTTTGCCGACAAGGTCTGCGCCGACGTCAGCCGCTTTCGTATAAATGCCGCCGCCAACGCGGGCAAAGAGCGCAACGCTGGATGCGCCGAGACTGAAGCCGAACAGAACATCCGTGTTCTGTGTCAGAATGTAGATCACGCTGCATCCGAGCAGACCGAGGCCGTTTACACAGAGCCCCATGACCGAGCCGCCGGAAAACGCCGTGTGCAGCGCAAGCGTCATGCCGCCCGTGCGGGCAGCGTTGGCCGTGCGCACATTGGCCTTTGTCGCGACGCGCATTCCGATGTTGCCTGCCAGAACAGAGAATCCCGCGCCGACAAGGAAGCAGACGGCCGTGATCCAGTTGCGCAGGCCAAAGCCGATCCCGAGAAATACGGCGGCCGCAAAAACGGCAAGGATCTTGTATTGCGCGTTCAAAAACGCCCGTGCGCCGTCGCTGATCGCGGCAGCGATCTGCTGCATTCTGGGCGTGCCGCTTGAAATTTTATCGATTCGTTTGGCGGTGAAGAATGCAAAAAGCAAAGCTGCGCATCCGAGCACGGGCGCCAAATAGAGCCAGATATTCAATTTTTGTTACCTCCAATAGTTCTTTCGTTCAGCGTATGCAATGATGGTGTGAAAACTACAAATACTACATGATTCGATGATGATCTGCTGTTATTTCGGATATCCTTCCGCACCGACCGGCGGATCGTGTGTATCCTTCTTTTGAACAGGCCTCCTTTTCCTTTGCATGAGCGGTCCTTTGTCAACGCGGTTTGCCCCAAAATACAACCACAGGCCGTTGCTTTCAGCGGTCCGAGCGGCGTGCCGTTTCAGAAACGCACGCATTCCATGATGTTCGGTCAAAGTGATTTTTGGTTTTCGGCCACGGCAGACGTCGGCCGTATGCAGACCTGTGACAAAACCCCTTCAAAATGAACGACAGCGCACGCCCGCGCACGGGTCATGCACCTATAATTAAACATTATACCACAACGGTTATATTTTTCCACTCTTTTTTTGAAATTTATTTGAATCTGCGCACAACGCCTATCAGAGCGCGGCCGCGGCTGCGGAGCTCGTTCAATTTTGGTCGGCGCGAACGGAACGCATGCCGTCCGTCTCTGTCAGTTCCCGTAAAAACGTCTGCATCCGCACAGCTGCATGACGGCCGGAAAACTCCGCATCGAACGCAATCCGGCATGCGCCGCCTTCCGTGCGCTCTACGGAGATCCCGGAGACGGCTGCATCGTGTTTTTCCGCAAGCAGGGTAACGCTGTTCATTGCGGCCGCAAAGTTTTCGCTCTCCAGAGAAAAGCGGAAGTGTGCGTACCGGCCGCGCAGGAGTTTTTGCTGCACGCGTTCAAACAGGATCAGCGTGATCAGCATCCCGACCGCGCCCACGACGCTCAGCAGGTAGTATCCCGCGCCCATGGCGATCCCGAGACAGGCGACCGCCCACACGCTTGCAGCCGTGGTCAGCCCCTTGACGAACATGCCGTCCCGCAGGATCGTGCCTGCGCAGAGGAAGCCGACGCCCGCGATCACCTGTGCGCTGAGCCGCGCGGGATCGGGCGAAGCGCCGAACTGCCGGTACTGGCAGAACAGCAGCTGGCTCGTCACCATCACGATGGCCGCGCCGAGCGCCACAAGCATATGCGTGCGCATTCCGGCCGGACGGTGCGTATGCTCCCGCTCCGCGCCGATGATGGAGCCGATCAGCATCGCGCCAAACACGCGCAAAACGATTTCCCATGGAGCGAGCGTCAACGACGCAAGACCGGACGTTCCGACAGACATGGGGTTCTCCTTTCCGTGCTGCCTGCATCGTGCGAAAATCGGCGATGCGGCAAGTGGTCTCAAATGGTAGTATGTGAAGCGGCACCGGCACTATGACCGCTGACCGGCGGCCTTTTGCCGTTTTGTCCGGAATGTATTTTAGAACTGGCGGTACAGCGTGAAGGTCTCGCCCGTCTTGAACGCGCTGACCCGAATGGTGTTGCTGTTCATGATCGAGATCCAATAGTTTTCGACCGTCTCGTCCGTATCGACTTTGCACTCGAGAAAATAACCGTAGCGGACGTCAAAGTAATCGCCCCAATCAATGTAGGGCAGGTTCGTTTCAAAGGTGAATACGTCGTCTGCTCCGCGCGTGAAGTTGTAATAGTACCCGCCGGATTTCCACTGCCCCTCCAGAAAGAATCTTGCGTTGTTCCAATTCATCAGGATGATGTCATTCGCATCCTCGAACCCGGCGAGATCGGTCAAAATGGGTTCTTTGTAGACGCCGAAGAAGGCGTTGATAAGCCGAATGTAATCGTCGCTGCGCTCGAAGCCGGGCAGTTCCGTGAACATCTCCTTGGCGAGCTCCCGCTCTCCGCCGGCATAGCACTGCTTTGCCTGCTCGTACAATCCGTTTCGCAGGGCGGCGATCAGCTCATCCGACTCCTGATAGCTCCCGTCCGACAGCTGCACGATGCGGTACGCGGAGAGGTAATCTCCGGCGTCCGCACAATCGATCGCCCAGACATAATAGGCCGCGTTCAGCGCATCCGCTGCTTTTTCATAGCCCGCGTCGCGCAGGGTGCGCAGCGCCTCGATCGCCTCTGCGTAGGACTTATCCGCAAGCAGCTGCACGGCTTCACTGTACAGCGACTCGTTATACAGCATCGCGCTGTCCCTGTATTCGCCAAGCGCTTCATATTGGGCCGCAGCCTGATCGTATTCGCCGCTTTGCAGGAGCGCACCCGCCATGCGGTACTGTGCTTCCATGGCTAGGTCGGCGCTGCTGCGGTACGGCTTCAGACCGTCGAACAGCGCGAACGCCTCCGCGAAGTTCCCTTCCTGCATTGCCTGCACGCCGGAAAGATAGGCGTTGCCCTTTGCGGGAAACAGAGCCTTGATCCAAATGTTTTCCAGAGACGCGGCAGCGCTTGCATAGTCGCCCTGCTCCGTCTTTTTCATGGCGGCTGCATAGTTCGCGATGTTGTGCCAAAGGACGAGCAGCACTGCGAGACAAGCCGCCGCTATGCCGCAGATGCGCAGAAGCCTTTTCATTCTTTTCGGATCCCTTGGACGCCTGAAAGCGGTGACGGGACGGGACACTGCCGCGGCCGCACAGGTGCAAAGGTCTGTTTCGGCTGCTGCTGCCTGCGCTGCCTGAACAGCCGCCTGAGCGGACTGCGGCTGCAAGACGGCCTGCTGCTCGCACGCGGCGGCGGACTGCGCCGCAGGCACGGCATTCGCGATCGCCGCGCCCGTATTGTACGGTGTGAGAGCATAGATGAGCGCCTGCATGGAGCCGTATCGTTCTGCGGGATCCTCTCGCATACCCTTTTCGAGGACCGCCGCAAACGCCGGCTCATCGGACTGTGTCAAATACCGCAGCACCGCGCACGCAGCAAATATATCCGTCTGCGGCGTGCCGCGCTGACCCGCAAGCTGTTCGGGCGCCGCAAACTGGAGCGTCAGGCGGCTCGCTTCCAGCGCTTTGGTATCGAGCGCCGCTTTTCCGTTCTGTACGGAGATCACATCGGGCGAAAGCTTCAGGCACAGCGTTCCCTCCTGATGTGCGTTTCTCAGTGCGAGCAGCACGGGCATCAGCAGCGACACGGTTGTTTCCGGTGTAAAAGCGTTTTGGTTTTGCCGGTAGTACCGTTCAAGCGACAGCCTCTGCGCACGGGTCGTCTTTCGAACGGCGAGGCGGAAAGACCGGGTTTCCCGAGCCGGCGCGGGGCGGCGCTTACGATATACAAACAGATAAAACGCCGCGGCAGAAGCGAGCAGCGCCGCCGTCACGATCAAAACTGCGGGCAGCGCCGAACCGGCCGTTTTCGGCTGGAGCCCCGCCGAGATCATGAAACGCTCCAGCACGGTCGCGGATACGGCGCCGTTGATGCTGTCGGAGTCGGTGATCTTGAGCGTGTTGATGCCGACAGCCGCACCGTCGGAATCCACGAGCGGCCCGCCGGAATTGCCGGGATTGATCGCGGCGTTGATCTGCAGCATACTGACGTCCGGTCCGTATTCCGCAAGCTGCATTTCACGCATGGCGCTGACAAGGCCGTCCGTGATGGTGATATCGCTGCTTGAAACGGCGCGCGCGCCGGACATATAATCGGCATTGGCAGGGTATCCGAGCGCATAAACGGCCATGCCTTGCTTTGCACGCAGGTTCAGCTTCAGCGGCCTGAGACCGGGCGCGGCAAATTGCAGCTTGAGGATCGCAAGATCATATTGCGCGGAAGCGGTCACAACGTCGGCTCTGCGAAGATCATCCTTGCCGAGCCACACGGATACATTTTCCGGCGCGTCCTCGATCACATGGCAATTCGTAGCGATATAGGTGCCGCCCTTACCGTTCGCGATAACAAAACCGGAACCGGTCGAAATGTATTCCGCAGTCTCCGTCTGGATTCGCACAACGGATTGGCAAACATTGAGTACGGTCTGCGGGACGCTCTGCACAGCCGCGACCGCGCTTGCCGCAAACAACATGCAGCAACTACAGACGGCAATGACGATGGCGGACATTCTGCGGAGTTTCAATGCGGTTCCCCTCCCTGAACGTGTGAATATGGAAGCGCTGCTTTCCGGCTTTTTGCGGAAAAAAATCGAAAGGGATCGTATTCCAGGATATGTTGTTATTCAATAGTTTACCACGTTTCGCGCGGTAAAAAAAGCGTTGTTTTGCGGTTTCTCCGCCGGTCGGCAGGGAAGTTCCCGCGCCGCTCGATCTGTGTTATAATGGAATCACACCGCAATGCGCAGACCGTGCGCTGCGCCGCCGAGGCAGGGATCTCCGCATCGGCGCACATGTCTATGGAGGCCGTCATGCAAAACAAAGAAAAATCGTCGTCTCTTCGATTCTGGATGCTCGTTTGGGGGCTTGGCGTTGCAGGCCAGCTCTGCTGGAACATCGAGAACCAGTGGTTCAATACCTTCGTGTATGCAAAGATCGCGAAGGATCCGACCATCATTTCATGGATGGTTGCCGTATCCGCACTCGCGACCACGATCGCCACCTTCCTGTTCGGCACGCTCTCCGACCGGATCGGCAAGCGAAAGCCGTTCGTCGCGGGCGGCTATATCCTGTGGGGGCTGTTCACGATCCTGTTCGGCACAACGGAATTCATTACGGGCGGCGCGGCAGGCTCCGGCAGCCGCATCCTGCTTGCCGCGACTGCGGTCGTGCTTGCGGATGCGCTCATGTCGTTTTTCGGCTCTATGGGCAACGATTCCGGCTTCAACGCCTGGCTGAACGACGCTATGACCGAGAAGAACGGCAGCCACATCGGCGCGGCACTTGCCACACAGCCGATCATCGGCACGATCGTCGGTACGGTCGTCGGCGGTCTGCTCATCGGCAGCAACGATAACTATATGCGGCTGTTTGTCGTCATGGGCGTACTCGTGATCGTGTTCGGCGTGCTTGCATGGATCTTCATGAAGGATGCGCCAACGCTTGCGCCGAATCGGCAGGGAAGCTTTTCCAAGCAGTTGTTTTCCGCGTTCAACTTCCGCGCGCTGTTCCGGCATCGCGAGCTGGTGTGCGTGTTCCTCGTGCTTACGGTATATTTTATTTCCTTTAATGTGTATTTTCCGCACGTCGGCAATTACATGATCTATTATCTCGGCTTTGACGCGTCGGCCATCGGCGTGATCGAGGGCGCGGCGCTGCTGCTCGGTATGGTTTCCGTGATCCCTGCTTCACGACTCATTCGCAAACAGCGCTTTGTTGCCGCGACCTCCGCGGCCGTGCTTTTGAGCTTTGCGGGCGTCGGGCTCATCGGCCTGCTCGGCAGACCCGAAAATATCGATCCCTCCACGCTTCTGAACTGGCCGCTGCTTGCAGGACTTTTGCTGTTCGGCTGCGGATATATCATGTTTATGCAGGTGCTTTCCGTCTGGATGAAGCAGCTGTTTCCAGTGGAATCCAAAGGGCAGTTCGAGGGCTTCCGCATTCTGTTTTTTGTGCTGATTCCATGGATCGTTTCCCCCTTTATTGCGAATCCCATCATCAAGCGGAACGGGGAGATCCTCGATGCGAACGGCTTTACCGCGTATCTTCCGACGCATGTGCTCTTTTTGATCTCCGCGGGACTGATCCTGCTGACCTTTGTGCCGCTGCTTTTTGCGTCGCGCGAGCGCAGAAGGGGAAACAGATAAGGGCGCATCTCCTTTTCCTGAAAACAGGAGAGAGACGCTGCCGGTGTTGCTTTTCTGAGAAAAGACGATTTCCCGCACATCGTGATTGCAGCAAGAAGAAACGGACGGCTCACATAGAACCGTCCGTTTTCTGCTGTCTACGCGCTGAGATCGTATCGCGGCGCATGCAAAGGCTGCGACCCGGGGTTGTTTCGCTATGAGCGGTTGAACAAATGCATGAGCTGAAGCAGCGTACTTTTCTGCTCGGGCGTCATCAGCATCCAGTTTTCAAAGACTTCCTGTAATTCCGGCGTGATCTCGACCATTTCCCCCTCCGCAAAGAATTGCGACAGCGTAATCCCGAAGCCCCGGCAGATGGCTTCCAGCGTAACGATAGAGGGTTCCGTGTTCCTGCGGAAAATGTTCGCAAGCGTTGATTCGGATAAGCCGCATTCTTTGGATAAACGATATTTTGACCAACCTCGCTCGTCCAGGAGCGTTTGCAGGCGTTTATGCGTATCCATTGTGCGATTCCCTCCCCCATTGAACTTATTTTACCGTTCTGATGGGGGGTATTATACGGAATACTTGTCCTGCAAATACCGTTATGTTAAACTGCATTTAGACACATCATGCGTGCGCCTGCCGAAATGCGCGCCGCAGAGCGAAAGGAATGGATCGGCTTGCCGCTCACAAGGGAGACACTGGAACACAAGATCGAGGCATACCTCGCCCTGCAGCGGGCACAGGAGCCGCGGGAGGTCGCATGGCGCAGGACCGTGCTGCTGAATCGCACGGAGGTACTGGATTTTTTGGACTTTCTTTGCTTTGCCGTGACCGACGAACCCGGAGAATGGGATTTTCTCGGCGCTGCCGCGCGGTATTCGCCGGAAGAGCTCGGGCTTTCTCCGCGGCTGCTTCGCGCGCTGTCCATCGGTGCGCCCGCCGAACGCATTCGTTCCGTTGCCGCGCTTTATCAGAAAAGCGACGGGGAACTTCTTGCCGTCCGCGGCGTGGGACGGCGGGGCGTTGCGGAAATCCGGCAAAAGCTCTCGGACTTTTTCGACGCATGGGAGCGCGGCGAGCTGCCGCCGCCAAGTGGGATGCTGCGATAGGAAAGCAAAGAAGCCGCGCAGAGCGGAAGCGACATAATACGGACGGTTCACAGACGAACCGTCCGTTTTTCTCGGTGTGAACAGGGGGGAGAGGCATAGCTCTATAGAGCTTCGCACCTGCCGCGATTCAGGAAGAACAGGCAAGAAGCCCGCCTCTTGTTTTTCAATAGGCCGGATAGCGCGCCGTGATGGAAGCGACGGTGCGCTTTACCTCCTCCGCGCTCGCCGGGTACTCTGTCGCCGTGCGCCAGATACAGTCCGCGATCTGTTCCATTTCCGCAGGCCCCATGCCGCGGCTCGTGACCATGGGCGTGCCGAGACGCGCACCGCTGGTGACAAAGGGCTTTTCGGGGTCGTTCGGCACGGCGTTTTTGTTGATCGTGATGTTGACCGTATCGAGCCGCTGCTCCAGCTCCTTGCCCGTCAGTCCGATGGAGCGCAGATCCGCAAGCATAAGATGATTGTCCGTCCCGCCGGAAACAAGCCGCATTCCGCGCCGAAGCAGTCCGTCCGCGAGCGCTTTCGCGTTCTCGACCACCCGCTGCTGGTAGACACGGAACGACGGCTGCTGCGCTTCGAGAAGGCATACGGCCTTCGCGGCGATCACATGCATGAGCGGGCCGCCCTGCATTCCCGGGAATACGGCCTTGTTCAGCACCTTGGCGTATTGTTCCTTTGCAAGAATCATGCCGCCGCGCGGGCCGCGAAGCGTTTTATGCGTGGTCGTTGTGACGACGTCGGCATAGGGGACGGGGCTCGGGTGAACGTCGGCAGCAACAAGCCCCGCAATGTGCGCCATATCGACCATGAGAAGCGCCCCCACACTGTGCGCGATCTCTGCAAAGCGCTTGAAATCGATTACACGCGGGTAGGCCGAGGCGCCCGCCACGATGAGCTTCGGTCGAACGCGCTCCGCGATGCGCTGCACCTCGTCATAGTCGATGCGCTCGGTCTCGGGGTCGATGCCGTAAGATGAAAAATCATAATATTTTCCGGACAGGTTCACGGGCATTCCGTGCGTCAGATGCCCGCCGTTTTGCAGGCTCATGCCAAGCACGCGGTCGCCCGGCTCCAGCAGAGCGAAATAGACGGCGAGGTTTGCCTGTGCGCCGGAATGCGGCTGAACGTTTGCATAGTCTGCGCCAAATAGCGCTTTTGCACGCTCGATCGCCAGGGATTCGATCACATCTACATGCTGGCATCCACCGTAGTACCGCTTGCCCGGGTAGCCCTCGGCATATTTATTTGTGAGCACGCTTCCCATCGCTGCCATGACTGCGGGCGATGCAAGGTTTTCCGATGCGATCAGCGCAAGGTTTCGCTGCTGCCGGTCAAGCTCCCGTTCCATTGCGGCCGCGACGTCGGGATCCTGCGCCGCAAGAAGCTCCATTGCCTGCTTCATAAACTGTTCCATATCCATTTCCTTTCCTTGCATAGAATCAAAAAAAGGAAGCCGTGTTCCAAACGGAACAAGCTCCCTTTGCAGACCCATTACGGGTCTCAATGTTGCGGTATTCGGTACTCTGTCCTTTTGCCTGAGAGATTCGGCCTGCAAAATTGCATTCGCCTGCCTTGCACCTTCGGCACCCGCTGTACGGGATTCTCCAGAGTCCCCTCCGTTTTCAGTCCTGCCCGCATTGGGCTCCTGAGAGTTTCACTCCTTCGGCGGATCGCGTCTTTACGACCCCTTTTCCTGAAAGCATCAAAGGGAGAGATTCAATTGTCGGTCGCCGGATAACCCGGTTGTTTATATTATATATAGTTTTTCCGGCTTGTCAAGGTTCCGAAGAGGATCTCCTTTCGGCCGATCGATTACGGTTTTCCAGAAGATACCTGCACATCGATCGCGTTCCGAATACCATGATCGGATTTCGGTTTTTCACCGTTTTGCTATTGCGAGTTCTGTTTTCACTTGCTGCCTTTCTGACGGCAGAAGAACGCGTTCAAACCTTCTTCCTTGAAAACCCGTATCAGAACATATGTTCAAAGAGGGCTTGGGACCAATATAGCATCGAAGGTCCCGGCCCAATTTGCAATTCGATAGTAGATCAAACAGCATACGGAATCCTCTCTTGTGCGACACATATGATCGCAAGAAAGCCATCCGTTTGGGATCAACACGGTGCCTCCCCTTGTGTTTGTCATCGGCGAAGCGCACGGGTTTCAGTCCGAATCGTCCGCCATGCCAAACGAAAAGACCGAAAACTCTATCGGTAAGCACGATCGTTTTAAGAAGTCCAACTCGGCATCCGTCAGTGTGAATCCCATTTGCGCAAAATCCGAAACCAATGAGATTCTGATCGACGGCTCCGCCTCCTGCATGCGATTCGCCTTCGCTGCGCAATCCCCAAATTTTTGAAAAAAGCGGCCGACTGCATATCTGATATCGCTTTGCTCCGGGTACCTCTCGGTCAGCAGCCAGACATTGTGCGGTGAAGTATAATCGGCATTTCTAAACGGTTTGCTGCCCTTTCGGAATACCTCTGTCGGCATGAACCCAATGGAATCCGATACAGATTCGATCGATTTGTCCGTTACGATTTTTAGTGAAATGGATACATCATAAAGGCAATTTACCATGTATGAAACAGTTCCTTCCCGATTTCTGTGAGTTCCTTATATTTGGGAGCATTATCATTTTATCGCCTGTTTCGGGATTTCGTTATAATCTCCGAATTCTCTTCGCTGAACTCTTTTAAATTGCTTTGCCGAATCCTCCGGTTGCTTCATTTATGCATCGGCATGTTCGTGCTGCCGGCGGCAGCGAAAGAGCTGAGCCGGTGCGTTGTAACGGCTATCTTACGAAGGCAATTCTATCACAATCGGTTTTCGTTTGGCATAGTATGCATTCTTTCGGGGCTTTATCAAAACGCGTTCGCCGTCAAACCGTATATCTCCATATGCCCCCATCTCAATACATGGTTTCATGCGTTTTCTCTGAACCAGGGTTCCATCCTTCTTCATGATCTGCAGTATTGGACAAAACTCGCCTTTATTGTTGAGAGATATGTACACTGAAATGGTACACTTTGAATACTTTTTCTCCATATACAATACTGCCATTTTGTCGCCTTCCTTTGCTGCATTTATGGATTTGACTATAATGGCTTCATCTTTTTCTGTTGCTGCAAAGTACTTTAATAATACGCTTTGAATCACTTGTGCGGCAATTGCCGCATCCTCTTCGCACGAAATGTTTTTCTGCGTGTCTTTATCAACATGAACGTCATAAAACCTATACCATGTTTGGAACGACAGCCTTGCAGGCGCGATGCCGCCTTCAACGGCGCAGGTAGTAAAATTAATATAGAGATGATCAAACCCACCCAGTGAAAAGCCCTGTTCTCTAAGCTTCATAACGACTCGTCGGGCGAACACTGCGGAAGACTTGTTCTGCAACGCATTTGCCAAAGAATTCGCACCGTCAACATTCGGTGTGTCACTCGCAAAAAGGCGAATATCAGCTATCTTTTTCATAAAACCTCTCCCTGCTTTTGATGTTCAAGTGCCTTTGTCATTTCTATTCATCATGAAATCGGCTTCCCGGTATAGAATGATGAAGTCTATGAGCCGATATGGTCTGTAAACTCGTCCCTTTTGTTTCCGCGAACAAAGCATAACACATGAAACGGAAGCCTATCAACCTGTAAATCAGCCCCAAAGCCAGATAAGCAGCGCGGAGAATGCACGACTTCCTCATCGATAGGATCCAAACGAAATACCAACCCCGCTCCAACCGCTGCTGACTCGTGCTGCGCACGTCGTGCGTGGGCGCGGCTGTCGCTTCCCGGCCGCTAAAAACGATGCACTGCATCGTTTTATTAACGCGGCTTCGAGTCCACCAAAGAATGGGAGAAGCACAAAACAAAAACGGATGCTAGCGACATCCGTTTATGCTTGGCTCCCCCTGTTGGACTCGAACCAACGACCGCAGGTTGGGACATGGTCGCATCGCGTGCGCGGGCGCTTGCAATGCTCGCTGTCCCTGCCCGTTCTACACCTCGCTGGCATCTGCCACAGGCAGCGCTTGGCTCCGAACCAGTTAACAGCCGCGATACGGCTGCCCCGCAGCGACGTTGGCCGACATCTTCACGAAAAACAAAAACAAAGCACCGTGTGAAACGATGCTTTGCTTTTGGCTCCCCCTGTTGGACTCGAACCAACGACACTGCGGTTAACAGCCGCATGCTCTACCGACTGAGCTAAGGAGGATCGAACAGGACGATTTTACTGCAAATCCATGACGGATTGCAAGTTCGAATATTTACGATTATCCGTGATTAACTTGAAATAATCCAACATTTCTTTTGATTTCATCAATATGCTCTGCTTTGGTTGACCTTTTCGCACGCGAACACTATAATAGTAAACATGGAAGAACAAAGACAACAACCCTATACCGAGTTCGCGGAGCCGGTCAGAAAAGTATTCCGCAGCGACTGGATGGTTCTCGCTGCCGCCCTTTTCGGCGCAGGGTTCATCATCCTGATTGTTTCCTATCTTGGCACGCTGATTGGGCTTCCCGGGCTGGTTAGCCAGATCGTGAGCTATGCGCTTTTGCTGCTGTTCGGCTTGCTGATCTACAAAAAGGCTCTGGTTCGCTTTTCCTATCGCTTGACGGAGCGCATGTTTGTCGTAACGCACGTCGTAGGGAAAAAGGAGCGCGCCGAAGCGCAGACGCATCTTGCGGCGATCACAAAGATCCGCCCGTATTCCGCGCTCGGCCAGGATGAGGGCGGCAAACGAATGCGGCTGTATCTGGGCAAAAAAGAGGACAGCACCGCGATCTCTTACCGCGTCGGCGGCCAGGAACGCACGATGCTTGTGAGCATCAGCGATGCGATGAAAGAACGCCTGCTGGCACAATGGAAGAGCGCCCGCCGATCCTGAATACGCTCCCGCAAGTGCTCGGGAATTACGCGCAGCGTGACGGTGCGCGTTTTCATATGCCTGGGCATAAGGGACGCGGTCTCGACGGCTTTTTTCGCGAAGAGCTTTCTGGCTGGGACGTTACGGAACTCGGCGGCATGGACGATCTGCATGCTGCGCGGGGCATTCTTGCGCGTACGGCGGACAAGTATCGCAAGGCATATGGCGCAGAACATTCGTTCCTTTCCGTCGGCGGTTCTACGGCGGCGATCGAGGCAATGCTGCTTTCGTTGGATCGGTCGGAGAGACTGCTTGTCTGCCGCGATTGCCATCGCAGTGTGATCGGCGGCGCGATCCTTTCCGGCATTTGGACGGAGTTTTTTACAACGCCGTTTGATGATACGTTCGGTGCGCCGAGCCTGCCGGACGCGGCGCTTGTCGAACGGGAGCTGTGCCGCACTGGTGCGACCGCGGTATTCATTACATCGCCGAATGTGTATGGCTTTACGGCGGATCTTCCTGCGATCGCGGATGTGTGCCGCAAACATGGCGCGCTGCTTCTCGCAGATGCGGCGCACGGCGCGCACTTTCCCTTCTCCGAGAAGCTTCCTGCAACGCCGGCCGGCGAAGCGGATCTCTGGTGTCACAGTCAGCACAAGACCATGAACGCTTTGACGCAGGCCGCCACGCTGCATCTTTCGGATTGCAGGATCGCACCGGAGACGGTGCAGCGCCGGCTTGCGCTCATCGAAACGTCCAGTCCGTCCTATCTGCTGCTGGCGTCACTTGACTGGGCATTGTATACGGCGCAGCGACAGGATTGGAACGCGCATGCAGCGCATATGGCGGCGTATGCAAAGGTGATCGACGGCATGGCGGGGCTTTCCGCCGCCGCAGTGCTTTCGGGCGCCAAGGACCATGACGCGACCCGGCTGCTCATCGACGTGACCGGGCGCGGGATCACAGGCAGACAGGCACAGGCGGCGCTCGAAGCGCAGAATGTATTTGTTGAGACGGCGGACGAGCGGCGGCTTGTGCTCATTACGACGCCTGCGGATGATCCGGCGTGGTATCCGCAGCTGCTCGACGCTTTGCAGCGCCTGCCGTATCAAAAGCGGCGCATCGTGCAAAGCGTGAATCCGTGGACGCCGCCGGAACGGGTATTGCCGCTCCGAGAGGCGGCTTTTGCGGCGCAGGAGCCGTGTGAGATCGCAGCGGCGGCGGGACGGGTCGCGGGAACGGTCGTCAACGCATACCCGCAGCAAATGCCGCTGCTGCTTCCGGGCGAGCGGGTGCGTCCGGCCGATGCGGAGAGACTGCTTTCCGCAGTGCGCGCGGGGAGAACGTTCTATGGCGTGCGGGATGGTCGTATCAGCGTTTTGAAGGAGGGGGCTCTATGAACGAGGAACGGCTTCTCTGTTGCATCCGGGACGGCAGGGCCATGCACGCGATGCTGATCGCGGGGCCGGAGGGCAGCGGGCGGGCGGCGCTTGCGCGAAAATGCGCAGCCGCGTATTGCTGCGGAGAGGCAGATCCGGCACGGCTACAAAACTGTCCGGATTATATCGAGCTGGGCGACGCGCCGATCGGTGTAAACGAGGTGCGTGCGCTCATCGAAAGTACGGCCGCGCAATCGTTTTCCCACGGAAGAAGGGCGTATCTGCTGAAGAACGCGCATCGCATGACGCCGCAGGCGCAGAATGCATTGCTCAAAACGCTGGAAGAACCGCCGGAAAATACCATGCTTTTGCTCACGGGCGCGGAGATGGGGCTTTTGCCCACGATCCGGTCGCGCTGCGCCATCTGGAGACTCGGCGCGGAGTCGGTGGAGCGCGTGCAGACAGCGTTGGAGCAGCGCGGCATCGCCAAGGAGAACGCCTATCTTGCGGCATGTTGGTCGGGAGGCGTTTGCGGGCTTGCCGAGGAGCGGGCGACGGAAGGCTATCGCACGTTTCGCGAGACGGCGGCGAAGCTGCTCGAAAACGCGTTGTTTGCGCGGCTGCCGTTTCAGGAGACGGCAAAGCGTATTGCAGAGCCCGTGTTCGCAGAGGCCGACGGCCAGAAAAAGCGAAAGCCCGATGCGGAAAACGCAGGGCTGCTGCTCGAATGCTGGGCGGACGTGCTGCGTGACGCGCTCATCTGCACGGAGGGCGGCGCGGCGCCGTGCAGCCCGGAATCAGAAAATCTTTCCCGGCGCATCGCGGAAAACTTTACAACCGGGCGCATTTTGGGTATGATAGAATTCGTGTTGGAAGCACAGAAAAGCCTTGCGTACTACCGCACAAGCCCGGCAATGACGCTGGACGCGGTGCTGGTACGTTTGATGAATAAGGAGAAGAAAACATGACAACGGTCATCGGCGTTCGCTTTAAGACGAGCGGGCGTATCTATTACTTTGATCCGACGGGCTTTACGATCGAAGAAAACGACGGCGTGATCGTGGAGACCGCGCGCGGGACCGAGTTTGGCGAGGTCGCGCAGCCGCCTCACGAGGTGGAGGACGACCAGGTCGTGCAGCCGCTCAAGCCCATTTTACGGGTCGCGACTGCGGAGGATCGCCGCATGCGCGATCAAAACGCGGCGAAGGAGGGCGATGCGTTTCGCATCTGCCAGAAGAAGATCGAACAGCACCAGCTCGACATGAAGCTCGTCGATGTGGAATACGCATTCAACGGCAGTAAGGTCGTGTTCTATTTTACCGCAGACGAACGCGTCGATTTTCGCGAGCTTGTGAAGGATCTTGCGGCGCAGTTCCGCACGAGGATCGAGCTTAGGCAGATCGGCGTCCGTGATGAAGCGAAGATGCTGGGCGGCCTCGGCTCTTGCGGCAGACCGGTTTGCTGCAAAGCGTTCCTCGGCGATTTCCATCCCGTTTCGATCAAGATGGCGAAGGAACAGAACCTCTCTCTCAGCCCCACGAAGATTTCCGGATTGTGCGGCCGTCTCATGTGCTGCCTACAGTATGAGCAGGCGGCATACGAGGACATGAAGAAAAAAATGCCAAAGACCGGCAAGGAGATCCAAACGCCGGACGGCGTGGGCACGGTGATCGAGAACAATGCCGTTACAGAGCGTACCCGCGTGCGCCTGATGATGCCGGACGGAACGGTCGAGGTGCGTGATTACCATTATACGCAACTCGCGAAAGTCGGGGAACCGCTTCCGCAGAACGTTGTCGTGCCGGAGCGCCGCGAGCGCACCCCGGAAGCGCAGACGATGCTGCGCGGCGAGTACATCCCGCCCGAGCCGCCGAAGGAGCAGACCGACGCAGAGAAACCGGCGGACGAGGACAAACCGCGCCGCAGAAGACGGGGCGGGAGACGGCACGGCGGCGGAAAGCAGTCCGCGGAGGAGCAGGGAACGGACGCGCAGCAGAAGGCGAAGCCGGAAAACGGCAAGCCGAAGCAGGACCGCGAGCCGCGTGACGGCGATCAACCGAAGCAGGGCAGGCCGCCCAGAAGACGGCAGCCCAAGCCGAGCGGCGAAAAACAGCCGTCGGATAAGCCGAAGGAGACGCCGCAGCCGGAAAGCGGCAAACCGCCCGTGCAGCGCCGGCGCCGCAGAGGCGGTGCAAATCGCGGAAAGAGCCGGGAAGACCGGCAAACCGGCGGTGTATCTGCAACCGAAGCGCCAAAGGCGTAAAGCGGAAAACAGGCAAAACAAGAAGGATCGCGTGACTGCGGCGTTCGGGAGGAACTCTCGGACGCCGCTTTGCATATGCGCGGGGAAACGGGATAGCACCCGAAACGGGAGCGGCAGAACTTGCCATACGGCGCAGCGCATTTGTTCTTGCTTTTTGAAAAGCCTATGTTATAATGTAGTGGAAAATCTATATCCTTGGAGGTTCATCATGGCTTACAAGATTTCTGACGAATGCATCGCATGCGGCGCTTGCGCTGCCGAGTGCCCCGTTGAAGCAATTTCGGAAGGCGATCCCACCTATGTGATCGATCCCGATACCTGCATCGACTGCGGTAACTGCGCAAACGTTTGCCCGGTCGGCGCACCCGCTGCCGAGTAAGCAACGCCAAACCATTCAGACCCCTTGGGGGGACGGTTTCTTTTCTGTAAGAAGAGAAACAAAAGACATTTGCGGGATGTTGGTTTGATGGACGCATGCTTTTCCATACCGATCCATTTCGCACACAAAAAGCGGACGGTTTCATAGGAACCGTCCGCTTTGTATTGCACGCCGGAGAACAATGCGTTCCCGTGATTCTCTGCTGCTTTGTTTTTTTCTAATGAAAGAAAACGAAACCGTCAGTCCGGAAGATATTTCAGCAGATCGGAAAGCCGGTGCAGCGGGCCCTCTGCTTCCGAGAGATCCTGGCTGCTGGGGCGGGGCAGATACCCAAAGCAGCGAATGCCCGCGGCAAGCGCCGACGCAACGCCGTTTCGGCTGTCTTCGATCGCGGCGATCTCCGAAAACGGCACATTCGCGCGCTTTGCGGCGAGGAGATAGAGATCCGGCGCGGGCTTGACCTGCGACACCTCATCACAGCTCACAACAAAACGGAAGCGTGAAAGAAGCCCGTAAGCCGACAGGATGGTATCAAGATAGCTTTTCGGCGAGGAGGAACACACGCCGTAGCCGATACCGCGCGCATCGAGTCCGTCGAGCAGGCGCAGCAGATCGTCCGAGGGTGTCGGAAAGAATTCAAGCACCTTTGCAGCCGTGCGGCGGAAATGCTCCGCATAGAGTTCCTCCACATCGCCTGCTGCACCGTAGGCGTCGAGGACCATTTTGTATACCAGCCGGGTGGAGCCGCCGCGGAGCCGGCTGCTGGCGATGGCGACCTTGCGATCACCGAACAACTCGTGTTCGAGCTCACGGTGGGTCATGCGGTGCAGCGGTTCGCTGTCCGCAAGGACGCCGTCAAAATCAAACACGACAAAGGAGAGCGGCCTGCGTTCCTCGGGCGTACCCACAGGGACAGCGGGAACTTGGGACTGCGCGCAGGAGGTTTGGCACGCCGCGCAATCCCCTTTGCATGCGGATCCGGAATGCGGGGCGTCGTCGTTTTCGTGGCAATCCGGCGAACCGGTCGAGAGCCGGACCGACCAGCCCGGCGTTTCGCGGACGAGGTCGAGGAACAGGCCGAGCAGCGGCAGCAGAAGCGACTTTTCGGCTGCATCCGCGCGCTGGATCAGGATACAGCCGGGTTCTTTTTCCGTCAGGCAGTCCCAGAGCGCATCGAGATTCCTGCCGTAGTAGGCGGGCAGGGAAAACTGCATGTAGAGATGCGAATGGAGCGCATCTTTGGAATCCATCATACGTCCGTCAAGCGGATACAGGCGCAGCATGTTCGATCAATCCTCCCCATAGAGCAGCGTAAAGGTGCTGTAGTGGTCGTCCGTGTAGTAGATCAGTCCGTCGCTTGCATACAGAATGCGTTCCGCGCCACGGTATCCGCCGTCGTAGTTGACGTCGCATTCATACCATTTGCGCCCCGGCGCGTCAGGCAGGCGCCCTTCGTAATTGCCGAAACGGTCGCCCCCGATGCTGTAGCCATATGCAACGTCCCAAAGGTTTCCGCGGCTGCTGTCCCAGCCGAGATCGCGCGCTTTGGCCTTGGTGATATAATTGCAGGGCAGCTCGCCATAGGCGTGGAGATAGGTCGCGACGTCCTCGGGCGTATCGTATCGTTCGCCGTAAACAACGTCGGATGGAGGTTCTTCTTCGGGCGCTTCCGTTGCTGCGGGGATTGCGGTCCCGGCAGGGGCGGACGGTCCGGCGTCCGGCACAGCGGTGCTTTGCGCAGCCACAAGCGTGTTCTCCGGTGCGGAGCCCGCATCGTTCCCGCTCTGTTCGAGCGCGGCGTTCAGCACATCACTGATGAATAGTACGTCTTTTTCGCTGAGATCGCAGCCGGCGAACAGACTGACGGCAACGAGCAGCGCAAGGATCCATGCGAAGATGCGCTTCATAGATTACTCCTCTTCAAAGAAACGGTATTCGGTCGTGTGCCGGCAGCGCTGACCGCGGGGAAGGATCGGGCTTGGAAAATGCGTGTGCGTCATGGCGTCCGGGAACAGCTGCGTTTCGAGACAGACGCCCGCATACGGCCCGTAGGCGCGGCCGCCCCGGCAGACTTCGCCCGAAAGCCCGTTGCCCGTATACACCTGCAAACCGGGCCGGGTCGTCCAGCACTCCATGCGCCGTCCGCCGTCCGAAGAAATGAGCGCCGCGGCGAGAGTCAGCGCATCGCGGGCTTCTTTGCGCAGTACAAAATTGTGATCGAGCCCCTGCGTCGCCGCAAGCGCGGGGGCACAGGGACGCAAAAGCGCGGAAAGACGCACCGGCGCGGAGAGATCAAACGGCGTGCCGGCAACGGGACGAATCTCGCCCGTCGGCAGCAGCGCCGCGTCCGCGGGCGTATAGAACGCGGCATTGACGAAAAGCCGGTGATCGAGAACATCATCCGCGTCGTCCAGCCGAAAATAGCTGTGGTTTGTGAGATTTACGATCGTATCTGCGTCCGGGCAGAACGCATCATATTGGATGCGGAGCACGGCGTCGTCCGTGAGCGTATAGGTCACGGTCAGATCGAGCGTGCCGGGAAAGCCCATGTCCCCATCGAGACTCACGAGATGGCAGCGCAGTCCGCCGTCAACGGCGCAGACGTCAAAGAACCGCCGATGAAAGCCGAAGGTTCCGCCGTGGAGCGTGTTTTCGCCGTCGTTTGCATCGAGGGAATAGCGGCGGCTGCCGAGCGAGAACGCCGCGCCGCGAAGCCGATTCGCAAAGCGTCCGCACACGGCGCCGAAGCAGGCGGTATCAGACAGGTATCGCATGGGATCGTCATAACCCAGCACGACGTCGACCGCGGGATTTCGTGTGCTTGCGGGCAGCATGAGATGTGTGATGCGCGCACCGTATTCCATGACGGAAAGCTGAGCGCCGCCCGCCGTCTCAAAGGTATATTCCGCTGCGATCCGCCCGTCCGGCCGAACAAAGGGAAGCGCTCGCGTGTGCAGCATGGCCTGCCTCCGAAATACAAATTGGGAGTACCCGGTGCGAAATCGGATACTCCCCATTTTAACATGCCTCGTTCGCTCACACAAGCGGATAGCAGGGAAGCTGATTCGTGACGTTTCCGTTGCCGGTAATGGGGATGACCGTGCCGAGGTATGTCGGCTCCGGCTGGAACAGCGTATAAAGGAAATCCTTGCAGCGGGCAACGATCTCGCGCACGGTGTAATAGTGCTGACGGGCGTAGCTGCGGGCATCGGAGGCAACGCCGTAGGCGTCAAGACCGAGCGCACGGGCGATGTACAGCGCACGGTAGAGATGATAGCTCTGCGTAACGATGATGACCTTTTTTGCGGAAAAAATGTCGCGCGCACGATAGACGCTTTCATAGGTCGAAAACCCTGCGTGATCCTGGAAGACATGATAGCTGGACACGCCGCGCGCCACGGCGTACGCTTTCATGGCGGAGACTTCGTTATAATCCTTACGGCTGTGATCGCCGCTCATGAGCAGACGGTCGCTTGCGCCGTTCTCATACAGCGCCACCGCGCAGTCCAGTCGGTCGGCGAGGATCGTGCTCGGTTCGCCGTTGCCGCGGAGCCCCGCCCCCAGCACCAGAATGCAGTCCGCGTCGAGAGAAAGCGCGTCCTCAAAAGAAAGAATGCGTTTCGACGCCTGCGCTTTCACATAGCCGCTGACACCCAGGGCGAGCAGGCCGGAAACGATGCACAGGCATGACAGCAGAAGCAGCGCTCTGCGCAAAGGATATGTTTTTGTTGCTGTTTGTCGTTCCATGTCTGCATGGTAGACGGGAAAAGACAGTGCGTCAATGCGGTTTCGCGGAAATTAACGGGATCGCAATACTATGTTTCACGGCCGTTTCGGCATTGTCACAGCACCGTTACAATCCGGCGCGGACATAAAACAGACCGGCAATGCGGGGAATGTCCCCCATGCCGGTCCGATGCGTCCGCGGACTGCTGCTGGCGCTTTACGCGGTGTGCTGCAGATCGTCGTGCTGCTTTTGCGTCTCCGTGTCCATTTCTTCGATGGTTTTCGTCTGAAAGCCCTCTGTACTGTCGGGAATAAAGAGCACGCGAACGGTTAGGAACAGGAGCTGCAGGTCCTGAATGATCGAGCAGTTTTCGATATAGAGCAGGTCGAGTTTCAGCTTGTCTTCGTAGGAGGTGTTGTATTTGCCGTAGATCTGCGCATAGCCGGTGAGGCCGGCTTTTACTTTCATGCGATAGCGAAACTCGGGCAGCATCTCGCAGTAGTAATCCACGTTTTCAATGCGCTCGGCGCGGGGACCGACAAGCGACATTTCGCCGCGCAGAATGTTGAAAAACTGCGGCAGCTCATCGATGCGCGTCCTGCGGAGGAAACGGCCGATCGGCGTGATGCGCGGATCGTTGTCCGTAGTAAAGCGCGCGCCGTCCTTTTCGGCGTCAACGACCATGCTGCGGAATTTGATCAGCGTGAATTTCTGAAGGTTGCGTGTGTAGCGGACCTGACGGAAAAACACGGGGCCGCCGTCGTGCAGCTTGATGAGAAGCGCGGTCACGAGCATGATGGGAGACGTCACGATGATGCCAAGCAGCGACACGGAAATGTCGATCAGCCGCTTGACCGCAAGCTGTTCGATCGTAAACGGCCGGTTCTTGCAAAGATATACCACCGAGTCGCCGACAAAAGTTTCGTGGGCGTTGTGCAGAATAATATCCTGTACGGAGGGAAGAATGAAGAGACGCTTGTTGTTGTCAAAGCAGAAGTTCACGAGCGTTTGCCGAAGCTCCATTTCGATCTCTCCGGTGATGACGGTGCTGTAGCCGGAGATCCGATCGACCAGCGCGTCGTAGCCGAGCGACTCGGATACGGTCTCTTCGATCTGGTAGCTGTCACGCATGTTCAGAAATTTGTCAAGCGTGGCCTTTTCATGCAGATCGCGCGAGCAGACCATGATCGCCTTGCGCACGGGACGCAGCAGGAAAAACACACGGTTTGCAAGCAGCAGCAGGAGCGCCCCCGCGATCCACTGCGCAAGGAGCATGACGAGCAGGGGGATGGGATCGATCATGTATTTGCAGAGCAGCGACAGCACGAAATACATGATAAAGTTCGTGAGAAACGACGCCATGCAGAAAGAGAACGTCAGTTCACGGCGGCGGAGTACGCCGATATTGAAACAGCGGTACATGTTCGCAATGGAGAGAAACACGACGAGATACAGGATGGCGAACACCCAGTACCCCCAGAAATGGAAATCGGACTCCGGGTAATACAACGCAACGCAGGTGATGAACGATGCGATCACAACGGCGCAGACCAGAGCCTTGAGCAGAGACAGGACCGCATGACGGTATTTTTTCGGAAGTTGGCGCGCGCGCTTTTCCATGGAACAGCCTCTCAGACGGCGGAAACGGCAGAAACGCACGAAAACCGCCATGATATATAGGATGTTCTGATTTTAACATGCGGGCGCAATGCTGTCAAACCGACAGAATCTTAACGAAATTTTCATGTTGCGGTAATAGGTTCCTGACGAAAACAATGGTATACTATACACGAAGAATTTATGTGAAGGCAAACGGCCGGACAGGCCGGATCATAGAACTGGAGCGATAGCTTGAACGGAATTTTTGTGAAAATCCTTTGCGGCGTGGCGATCGGCATCGGCTTTGTGCTGCCTGGCGTAAGCGGCGGCGTCATTGCCATCTCCATGGGATTGTATGAGCGCATGGTGAATGCGATCCGTGAGCTTTTGAAGCTCAAGGGGATCAAGCGGAACGTGATCTTTCTGCTGCCGCTCGGCATCGGCGGCGTGATCGGCGTGCTCTTAACGAGCAATGTGCTGAAGCTCATCATCGAACAGCATGAGGCAGAGGTGTTCGCGCTGTTCTGCGGGTTTGTGCTGGGGAGCCTTCCGACGCTCTACGAGGAGACGAAAAAAGGCGGCGGACACCGCCTGCGTATGCGCGACGCCGCAGCCGCACTGTGCGGGCTGCTATTCGTGCTGCTCTTTGAGTTTCTCGATACGAGCGCGACGGCGGAGGCAGCAGCCACGGCGGGACATGCGCTGCCGCCGCTGCTTGCCGCGCTTGCGGGTGCGGTGCTTGCCATCGGCGTGGTGATCCCGGGGCTCAGTTCGTCGTTTCTGCTCGTGTATCTGGGCTTGTACAAGTCCATTCTCTTTGCGATTGCCGAGATCTACATTCCCACGCTGTTCTTTGCGGGCGTGGGGTTTGTGATCGCCGCTGCGCTTTTGATCTTTCTGATGCACTATGTGCTTGTGCGGTTTCACCGCATTTCCTATTTTGCGATCCTCGGCATTGCCGTGGGCAGCGTGCTTTTGATTGTTCCCAATATCGTGCAAGGGTTTTCGTGGCTCTGTATCCCGCTGTTCCTTGCGGGAAGCGCGCTCGGATTGCTGCAGAGCCTGCACGAGATCCGGAAAAATCGCGCCGAAGCCGAGAAGAACGCGGATCCGCAGGAGACGGACGAAACACAAAAAGCGACATCTGTTGAATCCGACACAACGGTGTGATATAATATTTTGTCGATTTCTTGCAGATGCATATCTGTATCGGCGGGATCACGGCAAATATTTGGAAGGCTGATGGTGTTTCAATGAAAAAAACGTTGATGATCATCCTGATCGTGCTTCTCGTGCTGGCGGCCGCCGGCTTTGGCGTGTTTGGCGTGTTCAAATACTATTCCGGCAAGCTCCAGAAGAACAACACGGTGGAGATCGTGGAAAAGCCCGTGGAAACCGAAGAGGTGCAGCAGGTGCTGTTCTTTACGCCGGATCCGGATGCGGTGCAGGTCACGCAGACGCCTGAGCCGGAGCCCTCGCCTTCGGAACAGCCGATTTACGCGGTCGATCAGATTAACGCGAACATCATCAATATTCTGCTTGTCGGCATCGACCCGCGCGATGAGAACGCGAACGCGGACAGCACGGGCAACTCCGACTCCATGATGCTGATTTCCTGCAATCTGGACACAAAGCGCGTTTGTATCTTTTCGCTCATGCGCGACGGTGCGGCATACATCAACGACAAATCGGGCTGGTACGATAAGCTCAACAAGGCATACAGCAACGGCGGCATTGGTATGCTCATCAACACGCTGAACGGCAAGCGGAATTTCCAGCTCGACATTCAGAATTATGTTTCCATCACGTTTTCCATGTTCGAGCACATCATCGACACGTTCGGCGGACTCGATGTGGATCTGACCGAAGAGGAATGCAAATTCATCAACAAGAAGATTCGTTCCTGGCATGAGAAGAACAGCAAGCCCATGCCGGAGACCTACACGCAGGTCGAAGTGTTCGACGGTCCGCACCATTTGACGGGCGAGACGGCGCTGTGGTATGCCCGTGACCGTTACAGCGGCGGCACCTCTGATTACGGCAGAACCGGTCGTCAGCGGCATCTGCTGGAGCTGCTCTACAAGAAAGTGAAGCAGGAATGGACGATCGGCAAGCTCATGGATGTGATCAACTATGTCGCGGACAACGCCGCAACGAATCTTTCCGCAGATGCGCTCGTTCAGCTTGCCACCATTGCGCTCAGCAACGATTTTACGATCGAAAGCAGCACCATCCCGTTCCCTGGTACGGGACACAACGGAGAGAACAGCAAGGGCAAATACCTGCTGACTTACAATATGGAAGAAACGCGCGATATTCTCAAGGGGATCATCTATAACAACGAACCGTTCCCGGAAGGGAAACAGACGGACTTTACCGACAGCAACGAGGACTGAGATCGAGGAACGGACAAAAGCGCCGCAGGTCATGCCGCGGCGCTTTTACATGCGTGCAATGCAGGGAAGAGGGGGACAGGCGTATGCTAGAAAGCGCCGCTGCCCCGCAATGCTCCTGGTTCTGATTTCACAAAAAAAGCGACTCTCATATCAGGAGATGCTGCGCGGTTTTGTCAGTCTGCCGTATCGAGGCTGGAGGTGCAATGCGGACAGCGGGTCGCATCGATCGCAATTTCACTTTTGCAAAACGGACAGACTTTGACGGCCGGCTCTGCCGGTGTTTCCTCCTGCTTGCGTTTGAACAGGCGGCTTGCCGTGTTGATCGCCTTTACAACGGCAAACAGCGCGAGCGTCACGATCAGAAAATTGATGACGGCAGTAATGAATGCGCCATAGGCGAGCGTAATGCCGCCGAAGGAAACAGACAGCTCCGCAAAGTCCTGCTGAAACAGCAGACCGAGCAGAGGGGAGATGATGTCGTTTACAAGCGAGGTCACGATCGCACTGAAAGCGGAGCCGACGATCACGCCGACTGCAAGGTCGATCACGTTGCCGCGCAGGGCGAACTCTTTGAATTCCGATAATAGTTTTTTCATAGGTGTTCCTCCGAGCGATTTATATTGGTATGGACGCTGCGGCCCCGGTTCCGCAGGCGGAACGGCCGGCGCGCCTGTGGTTTGCGCTTGTTCCGGTGCATCGGGCGCGCCGGGCGGCGCAGCCGCAGGCTGCGCACGGGGCCGCACCCCGGCTGCGTGTCCGCGTTACTTGATCTTCATCCAGGTATCCATGACCCACTTGGCGGGCAGAACGCGCGCCATGAACCGACGGAACCTGGTCGTAAAGCCGAGAATGGACAGGTCATGGCCTTTTGCACTGTCGGAGATGGCCTTTTTTACAACGTCCGCAGGCTCGTACATGGGTGAGAAGTGCTGACAGGTCTCGGGATTCTTCGTCCGCTTGGCGACCTCAAAGAACTCCGTCCGAACAAATCCGGGACACACGGCCGTAACACTGATGCCGCGCGGACGCAGCTCCACATTGAGCGCACGCGAGAAGTGGACGACGAATGCCTTTGTCGAAGCGTACAGGTTGAATTCCGGAAGCGGCTGGAATGCGGAAGCACTGCCGAGAAGAAGCACTCGGCTGCCGCGCTGCATGTACGGCAGGACAGCATAGGTCAAATGCACGCTTGCCCGTGCGTTGAGATCGATCATGCCGTCGATCTCATCGGTGGTAAGATCCTGATAGGTCCCGAACTTGCCGAAGCCCGCGGCGTGGACAAAATAGCGCACATCTGGTGCGGCTTTTGCGAGACGCTCCGAAAACACGGCTGCGGACGTGCGATCCAGAAGGTCGAGCGGGATACAGACCGCGGGAATGGGAAGCTCTTTTGCAATGGCTTTGAGCCGATCCGTGCGCCGGGCAATGAGCCAGATCGCGTCAAGCCCCGGTAAGGCTCCGAGCTGCTTGGAAAATTCGCGGCCGATGCCGCTGGACGCGCCGGTCACGATGGCGATTCTTTCGTTCATTTCGATACCTCCGTGCTGAGAAGATCATGTGCGACGGGTGTGTAGAACATTTGACGCACGGTAAGGGGATCGTGCGTCTGACCAAGGATCCACATGAGCTTTGTCACAACGGCTTCCGTGGTCATGTCGTAAGCTTCCAGAATGTTCGGAAAGGATTTCAGCGCGTGGCCGACCTGATAAACGCCGATGTCGCTGCCTTCGAGCTGCACCTGCGTGGTCATCACGATCGTTTTTCCCGCAGCCGCCGCCCGGTTGATGCGCGTGAGGTATTCGTCGTTGCCGAGCTGCGGCAGACCTCCCACGCCATAGCTTTCGATGATGACCGCATCGCTGCGGCTGAGCAGAAAATCCAGCACCTCCGGATCCGTACCGGGAATGAGCTTGAGCAGCGCTACACGGTCGGAGAGCGTGCGGCAAAAACGCGGTGCGTCCGCGTGTGGCAGCGTAATGTAGGAGAGGATGCGGCCGTCTCGCACGGAAGCCAGTTCCGGGTAGTTGATGCTCATGAATGCGTCAAAACTCTTGCTGCGAACCTTTCTCGCACGCGTGCCGGGAATGACGCGTCCGTCAAATACGATGACGACGCCCGAGGCGCATGCGCTCGACGCATAGGTGAAGCTTGCGTATAGATTCGTTCTGGAGTCTGTATTTTCCGTGTTCAGGGGCTTTTGCGAGCCGGTGATGACGATGGGCTTCGGACTGTCCTGCACGAGATAGGAGAGTGCCGCGGCCGTGTATGCCATGGTGTCCGTACCGTGGCAGACGACAAATCCGTCGTATCGATCATAATTCTGCTCGATGGCGGCCTCCATGAGCAGCCAATGCGAGGGCAGGATGTTCGTGCTGTCGATGTTGCACACCTGCAAGGCGTCCGCATGGCAAAGACGGGCGATCGACGGGATCGCGCCGAGGATCTCATCCGTACTGAGCTGCGGAACGAGACCGTCTGCGGTGCTGGCGGACGCGATGGTGCCGCCCGTGCCGAGCATCAGGATACGTTTCATACGTCGTCAAATTCCTTCTTGTAGCGTTCGATGAGCGTTTGATACCCGCCGGCCGCGTCCGTGAGCTTTGCAGCCTCTTCGGGCGTTAACGTATGCACGGCACGCGCAGGACTGCCGAGCAGCATCGTGTTGTCCGGAAACGACTTGCCCTCCGTTACGAGCGCGCCCGCGCCGACAAGACAATTCTTTCCGAGCACAGCGCCGTTCAAAACGATCGCGCCCATACCGATGAGCGAACCGTCGCCGATCGTGCAGCCGTGCAGGATCGCGCCGTGTCCCACGGTCACGTTTTTCCCGATGTGCACCGGGGAACCGTGGTCGGTATGTACGATCACGCCGTCCTGCAAATTGGAGCCGTCGCCGACGACGATCTCCGCCGTCTCCGCGCGCAGAACCGCATGGAAATAAACGCTGCAATGCCGTCCGATCCGAACATGGCCGACGAGGTCGGCATCCGGCGCAACGAACGCGGTCGGGTCTACCTCTGCATGATACTTCATTTGGTATGGCACCTCCCCTGCGACAGCAAACGGCGCCGCCGCACACTTATTATAGTTTGCGAAATGGCGCTTGTCCATGAGTTTCCAAAGGCGGATCGTATGCGACGCGGTCACTGGAGAATGTATTGCAGTTTGTAGTGCTCCGGAAGGAAGTAGAACTTGCAGCGCGCAAGCGGCGTATGGTTTGCATGATACAGGATGGATTCAATCAGGATGAGAGGTTTTCCCTCGGCGACCTCCAAAAACTCCACCTCGATCTCGTTTGCAAAGATGAGCTTTATGACCAGCGTTTGCCGCGCCGCGGCGTCGTAGAGCTTCGTATTCAGCAGCTCGTGGATGGAGGCGTCCTCGGCCACGGAAACGTCAAGCTCGGAGAGCACACGCGTCGGGATCTGCACAAACGAATAACCAACGACCGTGCCGCCCGCACGGTAGATGAGGTCGCTTGCAAGCAGGATCTCGCTCTTGGAGAGACCGAGACGGCTTCTTGCAATGTCTGTGGGCGTCGCATAGTTGTATCGCACCTCCACGTCATCCACCATATCCGTACACAGCGTCGTCATGGGATTGAAAATGCGCTTTGTGATCGCTTTGTCCGTGCGCTCTGCGACGACGGTTCCGCGGCCGCGGGATTTGATAATCAACCCGTCCTCGCTGAGAATGGCCAGCGCCTGCCGGAGCGTGTTGCGGCTCACGTTATACTTCTCTGCGAGCTGCTGTTCGCCGGGCAAAACGCCGCCTTCGGGATATACACCGTCCATGATGTCCGAATACAGAGAATTATAAATACTGACGTAGGACGGAACGTGGCTGCTGTACAACTTGCTTTGCATAAGACCCCTCGATTAGTACGACTTGATTACTTGTATACGATATTAGCACAAGTTGAACATTTGGACAAGCGGAAATTTGGACGCACTCTCAAAAATACCGAGAAATGCGCCAGAAAATTTTGAAGGAAAACCGCCGGAAAACGGGGGATTGCGGGAAGGACGCGCCCACAAATGCGGTTGACAGTCACAGCGGCGGGTGCTATACTTGTACAAGTAATTGAACAAGTGCTTGTATGATCGTCTCTGAACCCTGCACAGCGGCGTCCGGGGTGGGCGTCGGAACGGAACAACCGTTGCTAACAAAAACAGGAGGTAACAAACATGGAAAAACTCAAGAAGAAGAGCGTGGGCTCGCTGCTGGTCGGCGAGTGGAACACCAAGACCATCGTTGCGGTCGCAATCGGTGCGGCGCTGTACGGCGTGCTGATGGTGTACGGGGGCATCCCGATCTTCACGAACACCAGCCTTTCGAGCGCCATGATCATTCCCGTGGTCGTCGGCGGTCTGTTCGGACCCCTGCCGGCACTGCTGAGCTGCGGCGTCGGCAACGTGATCGCGGACCTCATCGGCGGTTGGGGCATGTGGTTTGACTGGTCGATCGGCAACGCCGTGATGGGCTTCTGCGTTGGTCTGCTGCCGATCTACGGCGCACGCATCAAGGAAGGCGTATTCACCGTGAAGCAGGCGATCCTCTATGCGGTCTGCTGCATTCTCGGCAATATGGTCGCGTTTGGCGTCATCACGCCCGTGTTCTCCTACCTGCTCTACGCTTCCGACCTGAACGTCACCTTCCTGCAGGCGTTCGCTGCGACGCTCGGCAATTCCGCGGTGCTCGTGATCATTGGCATCCCGGTGCTCTTGATCCTTGCAAAGCGCTATAAGGCAAGAACGAACCTGACGGAAGATCAGTCGGATCAGTATTAATCAAGCGATACAAACCGTATTCGGAGACTTCTAAATGAAAGAGACCATCATCAAGTTTGAAAACTTCGGTTTTCAGTACAAGGTGCAGCAGAAGCCGACGCTCTATGATATCAATCTCGAGATCCATAAGGGCGAAAAAGTGCTCATTCTCGGCGGCTCCGGCAGCGGAAAATCGACGTTGGTCAATTGCATCAACGGGCTTATCCCGTTTTCAAACGAAGGAACGATCACGGGCTCGCTGACCGTGATGGGGAGGGAAACGAAAGACCTGTCCATCTACGAGCTCAGCAAGTCCGTGGGAACGGTATTGCAGGACAGCGACGCACAATTCGTCGGTCTATCCGTGGCGGAGGACATCGCCTTTGCCATGGAAAACGAAGCAAGACCCCGCAGCGAAATGGTGCCGATCGTGCAAAAGCATGCGGCGACCACGGGAATGCAGGACTTCCTTGCGGCGGTGCCGTTTGATCTTTCCGGTGGTCAAAAACAAAAGGTGGCGATCGCGGGCGTGCTCGGCAGTAATGTCAGCGTTCTGATATTCGACGAGCCGCTCGCGGCGCTCGATCCTCAGATGGGCGAGACGGCCGTTGAGCTCATCGACGATTTGGCGCGGGACGAAGAACGCACGATCCTCATCATCGAACATCGGCTCGAGGATGTGCTGCATCGGCGCGTTGATCGCATCGTCCTCATGTCGGAGGGGCGCATCGTTGCGGACACCACGCCGGACGAGCTGCTCAGAAGCGAACTGTTGCAAAAGAACGGCATTCGCGAGCCGCTCTATATCACGGCGATGAAATACGCAGGCTGCTCGCTCGAGGGCAACAAAAACCTCTGCGACATCCATTCCCTGACGTTTTCGGAAGAAAACGCGGCCAAGCTGAGAACGTTTTTTTCCGAAACGACGGAGCCGGACCCACAGCCGGACGGCGATGAGGTCATCCGCTTCAGTCATGTCAGCTATTCTTACGAGCCGGGCAAACGGGTCGTGAACGACGTCTCCTTTGTCGTCCATCGCGGCGAGCGTATCGCGGTCGTCGGAAGGAACGGCGCAGGGAAATCGACCGTTGCGCGGCTGATCTGCGGCGTCGGAAGACCGGAAGAGGGAACGATCGAGATTGACGGGCAGAACAGCAAGTCCATGTCGATCAAGGAGATCGGCGAGCGTGTCGGCTACGTCATGCAGAACCCGAACCAGATGATTATCAAGGACACGATCAAGAACGAGGTCGAATACGCCCTGACTATCCGCAATGTCCCGCGGGAAGAACTCGTGCGCCGCGCAACGAACGCGCTGAACGCATGCAGCCTTTTCCCGATGCGCAACTGGCCGGTGGATACGGTCAGCTACGGACAGAAAAAGAGGATCACCGTGGCCTCCATTCTGGTGCTCGAACCGGACGTGCTCATACTTGACGAGCCTTCGGCGGGACAGGATTATCGGAGTTACACGGAGATCATGAAGTTCATCGACGTACTCAATCATGAGTACGGAAAAACGATCCTGTTCATCACGCACGATATGCACCTTGCGCTTGAGAATACGGATCGCGCGCTGGTGTTCTCCGACAGCCGCCTGGTCGCGGATGAGAGCGTTTCTGCGGTGCTCGCGGACGATACGCTCATTCGGGAGGCCAGCCTCAAGCAAACGTCGCTGTATACACTGGCACAGAAGCTTTCGCTTTCGCCCGAGCAGGTCACGCGCCGCTTTATCGAGCACGAAAGGAAGGTGAGAGTCGGTGAATAATCGGCTGGTAATCAACTTCATTCCCGGCAGTACGCCGCTGCATAAGATGACGGGCGGGACGAAGCTCATGCTGTTCATCCTGTTCACGGTCGCCATCATCGCCACATTCGATGTTCGCGTGATCGTTCCGCTCATGGCGTTCCCGATCGCTGCGATCGTTTCCATGAAGCCGAACTATAAGCCGCTTCGTTTCATGCTCATTTTCATGTTCGTGACAACGGGCGTCATCGGCACGCTGTTTCTGCTCCTGATCTCGCCGGATGTGGGACTGACGCACACCGGAGGAAAAACCATTATCTGGCAGGCTTCAGAGAATCTGTATTTGGTAAGGGAGACGCTCTGGTACGCGCTCGTGACGTTTTTGAAACGTTTAGCGTCCTTCCTCGTCGTGATCGCATTCGTGCTGATGACGACGCCGTCGGAGTTTGCCTCCGGACTTGCGTTTCTGCACGTTCCGTATAAGGTCTGTACGATTGTGTCGCTTGCGTACCGCACGATCCCGGATATTGCGCGCCGGTTTATCGACATCCGCAATAGTATGCAGATGCGCGGCGTAGAGCTCAGTAAAAAAGCCTCGGTCGGGAAACGGCTGAAAGCCACTGCCGCACTGCTCGTGCCGCTCATCATTTCCTCGTTCGGCAAGGTGGAGAGCATTGCAAACGCCATGGACCTGCGCGGCTACGGCCGTTTGAAAAAGCGTACATGGTATGCCGAACATGAACTTACGAAAGCTGACAGGATTGCCAGGACGTTCTCTGCAGTGTTCGCCGCTGTCATTCTGTTTTATGTCATATATACGAAGATCATCCATCCGTACCCGGTGACCATGTGGTGTCCGTTTGTTCATGTTGACGACATCGTAAAGGTCAACCCGTTGGATACGTTGTTCTTCATGAAGTGGTTCAGCTAAGAGAAACCGGCGGTTGAAAGGGCCGCGCACGGAAGCCCGGCGCTGCTTGACCGATGTGCTGCAAAAATGGCTGCGCTTGTTTTCCTGTACCCGAAAACGGAGAAAACGACGCAGATCCCCGCGCTTTGCAATGCGAAAAACAGGTAACGGGACTCGAACCCGTGACCGCGCGCAATGGCCGCAGATTGGGGACCGCCGACTGCAGAACACGCGAAAACGACAAATACAGTCAAAACGTATTGATGAAAGGATTTAAGAATATGAAACACGCAGTCGTTATGCAGACAGACTTTGGTACAGATAATCTTTCCGTTTCCACCATGAAGGGCGTTTGCCGGCAGATCTGCCCGGAGCTTGATCTGTTCGACAGCACCCATGCGATCCGAACCTTCGACGTGCTCGCGGCGTCGGACGCGCTTGTTTATACAATCCCGTTCTGGCCGGAGGAGACGGTGTTCGTTTCCGTTGTCGACCCCGGCGTCGGAACGGCGAGAAAGTCCTGCGTTGCCAAGCTGAAAAATGGCTCCTATATCGTGACGCCCGACAACGGCACGCTCACGTATGTGAAGGAACAGATCGGAATCGTGGCCGTGCGCGAGATCGACGAAACCGTCAATCGCTACCCCACGACGCGCGATGTGCATATCTTCCATGGACGCGACGTGTATGCCTATTGCGCGGGCCGTCTTGCGGCGGGCGTGATCGACTTTGAGGGCGTTGGCCCGGAATACCCCGTGGAGGAGATCGTCATGGCGCCGTACATTCATCCGGAATGCAGCAACGGCGTGCTCACAGGCATGCTGAACGAGGCGACGGAGCACTTCGGACTGGTCGGCACGAACATCCCCTTCCGCTGGCTCGCGGAAAACGACATGGTCTACGGCGACAAGGTGCATGTCACGCTCGAAAACGACGGCAAGACGGTGCTCGACGAGATCCTGCCGCTTGAAAAGAGCTTTGGCTTTGTGCCGCTCAAGGCAGCGTTTGTGTTTAGTTCGGAAACCAGCACGGTCATGCTCGCAAAGAACCAGGGCAACCTTGTAAAAGATCTTGGCCTTGACTACGGCCCGAGCTGGAAAATCACGCTGAAAAAGGCGTAAGGAGGACATATGCAGCAGTCAGTCATTGCGATTTTGACCGACTACGGCACGCGTGACGGCCGCGCGGCAAAGCTCATCGGTGCAGTCAAGCGTGCAGAGGAGACGCTGGATGTTTGTCTTGCCGTAAATAATTTCCCGGCAGGCGATGTGCCGGGCGCGGCTGCAACGCTGCATGGGTTTCTCGGCTATTTTCCGGCGCGGACGGTCACGGCCGCGCTGATCGGCGAAACGGACGGGAAGGGGAGACCCTTTCCGCCCATTGCGGCGAAAGCGCCGGATGGCAAGGTGTTTCTCGTGCCGAACAACGGATTGCTTACCGTGTGGGAGCAGACGCACGGCATCGCGGCGCTTCGCCGCATTGACGCGGTCGACTGCCCGGTCGGCGCGAATCTGTATGCGTATACCGCGGGCCTTCTGGCAAGCGGGATTCTCCGATTCGAGGCGGTTGGCGGCGAGATGGAGCCGGAACAGCTCGTCCGCTTTGACAGCGCGCCTGTCCGCGTGGAGGCAGGGCGCGTGCAGTGCGGCATCCAGAGCGTTGTCGCGGCCTTCGGCAATCTGAATCTCAACATCACGATAGACCGATTCTTAGAAAGCGGCATCCGGCCGGGCGATAGGATCCGGCTCACTGTGACGTATGGAGAAACGGCAGTGTTCGACGGCAGGCTCCGTTATGAGCGCACGTTCGGCTGTGTGCCGGAGGGCGCGCCGGTGCTGTTCAACGGCAGCAGCGACTTTATGGGACTGGGGTGCAATCAGACGAGCTTTGCGGGACGCTACCTTGCGCCGCTGCTGCGGAAAGAGACTGCGATGGCGGACTATGCCGTTCGCATCGAACGTGAAGAACAATAAGATGGGAGGAATCGGACAATGAAAAAACCGAGCATCGTTTTGCAGACGGATTTTGGCCTCACCACGGGCTTTGTCAGCTCTATGTACGGCGTGATCAAGATGGTGGACGACGATCTGTATATCAGCGACCTGAACCATGAGATCCGGCCGTTTGATATGCGGCAGGGCGCGTTCCTGCTCGCGGATACGATACCCTATTGGCGTCCCGGAACGATCTTCGTGTCCGTTGTCGATCCGGGCGTAGGGACGGCGCGCCGCGCGTGCGTTGCAAAGCTCAAAAACGGCAGCTATATCGTAACGCCCGATAACGGAACGCTGACCGCTATGATCGATGAGGTCGAGGCTGTGCGCGAGATCGACGAGACTGTGAACCGGCTGCGGGGTAGCGAAAAGGCCGGCACGTTCCATGGACGGGACATCTTCGCGTATACGGCTGCGCGGTTGGCGTCCGGCGTCATCGACTATGCGGGCGTCGGGCCGGAGTATCCAAAGAGCGAGATCGTCCTGTTCCATACGGAAAAGGGGACGGTCGCCCCCGGACGCGCGGACGGCGCGATCGCGGGAAGCCTGAAGCATTTCGGCGGCATCTCGACGAATATCACCGTCGATGACTTTGAAAAGACCGGCATCGTTTACGGCGATCATGCGCGCGTCACAGTGGAAAAGGACGGACATGTTTACTTTGACGAGGACGTGCTGTATCACCGCTCCTTCGGGTATGTCGGCGTTGGCGAGCCGATCCTGTACAATGGAAGCACGAGCCCATACATTGCGCTCAGCCTGAACCAGAGAAGCTTTTCCGCAAAGTACTTGCCGCATATTTATGACGTCGGAGAAAACTTTGAGGATTACAAAGTGACCATCGTGAAGCTGTGAGGAGGGAGAGAGGAATGAAACCCTGTATTGTCATGCAGACGGACTTCGGCATGGGCGGCGGCGCAATGTTCGGCGTCTGCAAGTGCATCGATCCGGAGCTGCAGCTCTATGACATGGCGCACACGCTGCCGAAGTTCAATGTGGAGAAGGCCTCGTCCTCGCTGCGAAACGCGATCATCTATTGGCCGAAGGGAACGGTCTTCGTGTCCGTTGTCGATCCGGGCGTAGGCACATCGCGCCGGGCATCGGTCGCAAAGACCAAAAACGGCTATTATATCGTGACGCCGGACAACGGCTCTCTCACCGGCGTGCTGAACGAGTACGGCATTGAGGAAATCCGTGAGATCGACGAGACGGTGAACCGCCTGAAGGGAACGGAAAAAACGAGCATTTTTCACGGGCGCGACCTGTTTGCATATTGTGCGGCAAAGCTGGCGGCGGGCGTGATCGACTATGCGGGCGTCGGCCCGGCTTACCCGGTGAGCGAGATCGTGACGTTCAAGATCCCGGCATCCTCTGCGGGGCCGAATGAGGCGCATGGCTGTGTAACGGAGCTTATGGATACCTTTGGCAACCTTGAAACGAATATCCGGATCGATCAGTTTGAATCGACCGGGATCAGGCAGGGCGAGCATGTGCGTGTCAAAATCTGCCATAACGGCGCGACGGTCTTTGATAAACCGATCCTGTATCACCGTTCGTTCGGATACGCAAAGCCCGGTGAGGAGATCTTGTATAACAGTTCCACGGGTTTTATGGGGATCGCTATGAACCAGCAGGATTTTGCACGTACATACGGCGTGGACGGCGGTTCCGCATGGTCGCTCGACATTACAAAGGAGTGAAAGGATGAAACAGCACTCCATTGTGGTTTTATCCGATTTCGGAGAGGGCGGCGGCGCGGCGGCGCTGACCGGCATTGTAAAGCGGGTGGAACCGCGACTGCAGGTCTACACGCTCACGAACGAGGCGCCGCGTTTTGATGTTGCGGCGGCGTCAGAACTGCTGTCCGACCAGCTTTCCGCGTGGCCGGAGGGAACGGTCTTTGTATGCGCGGTCGATCCGGGGGCGGGCTCCGGGGAACGCGTTGTGGCGGTGTATACCGCAGACGAATACTATATTATCGCTCCGGATAACGGCTGTCTGGACGATACGATACGGGAACACGGCATAGCCGGCGTGCGGGATCTTCGGGAGATGAACGAAATGTACTGCGCCCTGGAGTCCGGCGGACCGAGCCACGGGCGCAATCTTGCCTACTGCGCGGCGCAGCTGGCGTGCGGGGCGAGGAGCTTTACGGCGATGGGCGAGGCATTTCCGGCGGACGGGCTGACACGCCTTTCGGAGTGAACGGCAGAAATAGAAGTAGCGGAGCATACAAAATTCGAGCGGCACGTATCTGTGCCGCTCGATTGCGTTTTCTATGATGTTCGAGAAACCCGCATCCTGTGAGGACGGTAAGGGCAAGCCGGGACAGCCGCCTATTCGGGATCAGAGCGAAAGGAGCTGCGATGCGGTCCTTTGTTACAGGATCTCCATTTGTCCGCAGGCAATGCGGCGGCCGGACTTTCGATCGAAGAGCAGGATGTCATTGCCCGTAAATGCGAGCTTGACCGCCGTGCCGATGGCAAAGAGCGAGCTTCCGAACGCCACGCTGGTGAGAAGGTACTCGCCGACGCGGATCTTCAGGGTGGACTCCATGCCGGTGGGCATAGCGCCATAGATCTCGCCGGGGAGATTGCCGTCCTCGGTGATGACGACAAATTCGGGTCGGATGCCGAGTACAAAGTCACCATCCGTCAAAACGGGTTCTTCGAGCAGCGCGTCGTCGTCCTCGACGACCTTCGCGATATGGCAATGGAACACTTCATCCTTGTTGCTTTTTTCAACATAGCCTTTCTGTTTTGCGCGGGCTGCACGCGCGGCAGCCTCGTTTGCAGCGGCCTCGTCGCGGGCGCGGAACCAGGCGGGCAGATCGAGCGCCTCGTTTGCGATGAACTTCGCTTCGACGTCGTTCAAAAGCCGGATCCGAATGCTGCCGTCGGCGGATTGCTCGCCATGCGCGTTGATAAAGTTGATCGCGGGATTGCCGACAAAATCCGCGACAAAGAGGTTCTCCGGCGCGCCGTAGACCGTGAGCGGCGGAGCGTACTGCTGGAGCACGCCGTTGTCGATGAGACAGATACGTGTTGCAAGCGTCATGGCCTCCATCTGGTCATGCGTGACGTATACAAAGGTGCTCCCGGTTTCGAGATGCAGACGCTGCAATTCATAGCGCATTTCCAGGCGGAGCTTTGCATCGAGGTTCGAGAGCGGCTCATCCATGAAGAGCACGGTCGGTTCCGGCGCAAGCGTTCTTGCGATGGCGACGCGCTGCTGCTGGCCGCCGGAAAGCTCGGCGGGGTAGCGATCCATGAACATGCTGATCTTGACGATGCGCGATACGCGGCGCACGGAAAGATCGATCTCTTCGCGGGTGAGCTTGCGCATCTCGGTCACGGTCTTGCCGTTCTTTGTGAACTCGAAATCCGCGTTGAGCGCAAAACCCTTCGCTTTGGCCACGGCCTGCGCTGCGGTGAGCTTTGCTTTCAGTTTCTCGGTCAGCTCTTTTGCGCGTGCGCCGGGATCCTTTGCGCTCTGAAGATCAAAGCGGTACAGCTCTTTTGCCGTGAACATGGAGATGGTATAGGCGTCGATCAGCTTGATGTACGCCTTCTTCTGATCAAGCGTCCCCTTCTTCGTGCGGCAGTCCTCGATTTGACGAATGATGTCCTCGGGCGTTTTCAGAAGCTCGATGAGACGCGCGGTGTTTTTTGCCTCAAAGTCGATCCGCGGCATCTCGCTCTTGATGTTGCTAAGGCCGAAAGCGATATTGTCGTAGACCGTCATGTTCGGCCAGAGCGCATAGTTCTGGAACAGGAAGCCGACTTTGCGCTTGTTCGGCGGGATGTTGATGCCGAGCTCGCTGTCGAACACGACCGTGTCGCCGATCTCGATACGGCCGCTCGTGGGGGTCTCAAGACCCGCGATCATGCGCAGCGTTGTCGTCTTGCCGCAGCCCGACGGGCCGAGCAGGGTGACGAAAGCGGCGTCATCGATGGACAGGTTCAGATCCTCGACCGCATAAAAGCCGCCCCAGCGCTTGTTTACATGTTTGAGTTCGATCTTCGGCATGGCAAGTTAACCTCCAATTCCTTTGTCAAGGCTTGCGCCCGTGACCTTGTTCACGAGTGCGTTGCAGATGAGTATGGTCACGATCAGGATCAGGTTGATACCGCTCGAGAAAGCGTAAAGACCCATCTCGTCAAAGTAGTCCAGTGTTGTGGAAAGGATGAAGCCCTGTACGCAGAGCAGGATGAACAGCGACAGTTCGCGCAGGCAGGTCATAAACGGCAGCAGATAGCCGCTGATGATCGAAGTCTTCTGGATCGGGATGATGATGCGCGTCATGCGCTTGATCCAGGGGATGTCCTGTATGATCGCCGCCTCCTCGATCTCGCCGCTCAGCTGGAGCATGGAGTTCAGAGAGCTTCTGCTTGCGAACGGAATGTACTTTACAGTGCCGACGATGATCAGCAGCGCATAGGTGTTGAACAGGTTGATGTATTGGTTCGAGAACAGGATAAAGAACGCGACGCCCACCGCGATCGACGGCATAAGGTAGGGCAAAAACGCAACGCTGTTGACGTAGTTTGCCCAGCGGCTCCGGCGATTCTTTGAAACGGCGTAGCCGATGAGCGTTCCGATCGTGCCGGCGGCCAGTGCGCAGCAGACGGCGACGAGGATCGTGCCGCCGTAGGCGCGCCAGATCGTGTCGTTATAGAGAATGCCCTGCTGACCGTACATGCCGTTCTCGGTGATGTTCTCGTTCGTGATCCACCACTTTGTCGTCAAATTGTTGACGTTGCCGGTGTAGAGGAAGCTGTAGTCGCCGGGGTTCGGCAGGAACGTCTCAAAGGCAAAGGATACGATCGGGAAAATGCTCGTGAAGAAGGTGACGACGATGAGAATGATCGCGATCACATATTTGCCGGAGCGTCCCAGATTGAATTTTGACGTCTGACCGGATTTGCCCGTGACGGTCGTATAGCTCTTGCGGCTCTTGACGCTCGCCTGGTTCAGGAGCAGGATGAGCACGCCGAAGATCATCATAAGGATCGCAAGAATGCTCGCTTCGCCCGTGTACTTCGAGTTCATGGAGATATACTTCGTCGAAAGCGTTGCAAGGTTCAGGTAATGCGGGACGGGATAGCTGCCCATCGCGCTGCCGAACACAAGCAGGATCGTCGAAAGAATGGCGGGCTTGATCATGGGGAGCGTGACCTTGAACATCGTTTTCCAGCGCGGCGTATCGAGGATCGTCGCCGCTTCCTCAAGGTTTGCGTCCATGTTGCGGAAGATGCCGCCGATCAGGATGTAGGCAAAGGGCGCATAGTGCAGACCGAGCACCATGGCGCTCGGGAACAGGCCCTTGCACCACCAGATCGGCATCGTAAGATGGAACACCGAAGCGAGCAGGCCGTTCGACGTACCGGTCACAACATTGCTGTTGAACAGGTTCTGCCAGACGACGGCGAGCGTCCATTGCGGCATGATATACGGAAAAATAAAGATGGAGCTGAGATATTTTCTGAATTTCAGGTTCGTTCTCGTGATGAGAAAGGCGAACACGCCGCCGAACAGGATCGAGATGACGCAGGACAGCACCGAAAGCAGAACGGTGTTGAGAAGCGGCGTCCACAGGTTGGTTTTTGCGAGCCTGCTCGTGAAAAGATCGACGTAGTTGATGAGGGTATAGCCGGACGACATCCCGGTGAGGTGCTCGTCGATCGTGCCGGGGTGAATGATGAGCGTATCCCGGACGATTGCAACGATGGGCGCGACGGTCGTGACCGTCAGCACGATGCCCATAAGCAGAAGGACGACGTTTTGCGGCTTCGCGAAATAGGTTTTGAGCTTGTTCAGACGGATCTGCCATTTGCTCGGTTTTTTGGCTGTACGCTGCATGAATGACCTCCCATGCCGTGAAGCGACGTTCAAGAAGAGAATAGGAATGTGGAACGCGGATCGGGAGATGCGGCAGGGAAAGCGTCCGATCCGGAGCGCGCCGTTCAAGGCGCTGCAAATTGTGGGAGCAGCCCGGCATCCGGGCGCACAAGATCATGCGCCCGGACAAAACGGGAATAACGATTTGAAATTCGGACAGAACCGAACTTAGCCCGCCGTGTACTTGGTCAGCATCTCGATCCAGCTGCCGACGGTGAATGCGACGGATGCGCAGTATTCGGGATCCTCGATGACGAGCTCGCCCTGGTTCTTCCACCAGTCGAAGCCGCGGTCGTTCTTGCAGTCAAAGACGTTAACGCCGTTCTCGTCATAGCCGCCCTTGCTGTGGCCGTACTTTTCCTCGGTCGCGGCAGCGACTTCGGGATTGGAGGAATAACCGCCCATGTCCTTGCCCCATGCGCTGAAACCGTCAGCGGTGCAGGTCATGTAAGCGATGAACGCGCAAGCGGTCCACGGGAGCGGGCTGTTGTCCGTCACGAACAGGTAATGGCAGTAGCCATAGCCACCGATGCCGGTGTAGCCGTCCTGGTAGGCGGCGACGGTGATGTTGTTCTTCGACACGGAGTCGGATTCCTCGACGGAACGGAGCTTCGAGTAGACCAGCAGGCCGAACTGATCGGTCGCGGACTTGTCAACGAGCGTGTTGCAGATCGGGCCGTCGTCGGTCTGCGCGTTGTAGCTCTCGACCCACAGCTTGATCCAGGCAAGCGCGTATGCGCCGTCAGCACCGAGACCGAGGTCTGCAGCGTCTGCTGCCATCGCGTCGATGACGGGCTTGAAGTAGGCCTGCTTGTCAGCGTCGAGCTTGTCGTAAGCAGCCTTCAGGTATCCGGCATAGGTATCCTCGGTCAGCATGTAGAGGAAGTTCTTGCCGACGATCTCGGAGTCGATATCCATGTACAGACCATGCTCGCCTTCCGCCACGAAATCCCAGCAGTTGGTGTAGGTCTTGGAACCGGTGTTGTTGAACATGAAGACCTTATTCAGCGTCTGCAGCGGCAGATAGCCTTCATATGCATCCGCGGTCGTACCGTTGGCGTTTGCCCAATCGAGCGGCACAAAGGTGTCGAGGATGCCGGTCTTGACCATCTTGCTCTCGATCTGATTGCCGTCCTGAATGAGGGTCATCGCATAGGTGCCGACGTTCTTCAGGGAATCTGCGGTAAGCTGATCGAAGATCTTGTTGTTCTTCGGCTGCTGCCAATCGAACTCCATGGTGTAGTTCGGGTCGATGCTCTGCAAATACTCAATGAAGAGCGGCAGAGCGGACTTGCCGCGGCTGGAGTTGCCGACGCCGTAGAACGTAGCGCCGTTCGACTCTTCGATCGCCTTCTTGGCAAGCTCTTCCAGGGTCATGCCCTCGGCTTCCTTGATGATCTTCTGCGTCTCGGTGAGGTTCTCCTCCGCGACGGGTTCTTCGGCTACCGGCACGGCTGCTTCTTCAGCGCCGGTCGGAACTTCGGGCGCGGTGGACTCAGCGGGCTTGGCCGAGCATGCTACGAGGCTCAGAACCATAGCAAGAGCCATCATGAACGCGATGCACTTTTTCATTCTGTTTTCCTCCTGATGTGATTTGTTGGGCGGAGACCCCGCCCGGATACCATCATTCTACAGGATGGAACGAGCGGAAAGACAGGGGACAATTCTGTCATTATTATGAAAAAGCGGATATTTCCAAACAAATTCGCTGCGGAAGCGGCGGCGCGTATGGTATACTCAAATCATATGAATAACCGACGGCATACAGGGGGAGGAATACCATGCAAAACCGGGAAGTCGTACTGCTCAGCGATCTGGATGCGACGCTGTTTTCAAGCGACGGCAGCATTTCGGACGGAAACCGCAGGGCGATCGCGGCGTTTGTTCGGGATGGCGGCCTGTTTGGCGTCGCGACGGGGCGCGCCGTGGAAAATGCGGTCCGCTATCTCCCCGGCGTTCCGCTGAATGCGCCGTCGGTGCTGCTCAACGGTGCGGCGGTTTACAATTATGAAACGAAGCGATACGGACAGTGCAGCTATCTTGACCATGCGGCTGCGTTCCGCGTGATCGCGTGGTGCAGAGAGCACGCGCCGCAGCTTGATATTCAGGTCTACACGCGGGACGGCATCAACTACGTTACGCAGGAGGAAACGGCGAACGGACCCTATCTCGCCATTCATCGCCCATACAGATTTTGTACGGCGGAGTCGCTTCTTTCGGACGACTGGTTCAAAATGCTGATCTTCGGCGAGGAAAAAGCGCAGGCCGGCGCACAGCGCATGATCCGTGAACAGGAACTCGATCGGGCGTTCGCGCTCACGCTCGGTACAACGGATATTGTAAAGGACGCAAAATACTTCGAACTGCTGCCCGCGGGCGTTGACAAGGGAACGGGCGTTCGCGCGATCCGGGCGTTGCCGGAAGTGGCGGGACGCAGGATCCTCTGCATCGGCGATTATTGGAACGATGCGGCGATGCTGCAGGAAGCGGATATCGCGTTTGCGCCGGACAACGCGATCGACGAGATCAAAGCGGTCGCGGATCATATCGTGCCGGACAACAATTCCGACGCGCTTGCGCATGTCATTTTCGATTGGATCCCGAAGCTCTGACGGGACCGTAATCTCGCTTAGGAACGGATCTTCACATTGCCGCGGGCAACGACTTGTTCGCTACACACAAACGGATCCCCAAATACGAAAATAAGGATGGAAAACCGATGAAACGGTGGCGTTTCCCGTTCGCTTCAGCGCTTGCCGCCCTGCTCCTGCTCGCAGGGACTGTCGGCTGCGCCGAATCCGGCGAGACTTATGCCGCGTTCGCGCCGGAGGAAAGCGACAGGCTCGTGGTGTATACCTCGCACAAGCCGGAGGTTTACGGCCCCATCGTGGAAGAGTTTGAAAGCCGTACCGGCATCTGGGTGGCGGTCGAGACCGGAGGAACGAACGAGCTGCTCGCGCGGATCGAAAAGGAAGCGGACGCGCCCGTCTGCGACATTATGTTCGGCGGCGGCGTGGAGAGCCTGGAATCCTACAAGGCGTGCTTTGACGTCTATGAAAGCGCGGAAGAACCGTATTTGCTGCGAAACTGCCGCTCTAAGGATCATACCTGGGCGCCGTTTACAACGCTGCCGTTTGTCCTGATCTATAACAAAAAACTGGTGTCCGCAAAAGCGTTGAGCGGTTGGAGCGATCTGGTAGACCCGAAGTGGAAGGGGCGCATCGCGTTCGCGGACCCTGCAAATTCCGGTTCGAGCTATACCGCGCTTGCAACGCTTTGCCAAGTGCTGCCCGGCACGACGGAAGAAGTGCTCGCCCGTTTTGCGGAGAACCTTGACGGCAGACAGTGCGCGGGTTCAGGAGACGTTGTGGATGCTGTTGCGGACGGAACGCTGCCCATCGGCGTTACGCTTGAAGAGACGGCGCTCAAGCGGATCGAGGCCGGAGAGGACATTGAGCTTTTGTATCCAGTCGAAGGCACGAGCGCCGTACCGGACGGGACCGCGATCATCAAGGGCGCGCCCCATGCGGACAATGCCAGGCGTTTTCTGGATTTTGTGATCGGCGCGGATGTGCAGAAGCGCGTGGATGCTTTCTGCCGCCGCTCCGTGCGAACGGATGTACAGCCCTCCGAACGGTTGATCGCGCAGACGGAACTGAAGCTGATTGATTACAATTTGACATGGGCGAGCGCCTCGCATGACGCGATCCTTTTGCGTTGGACGGAGCTGACCGGAAACGGGGGCGGCGCATGAGGAATCGAATGCATCTCACATTTCGCAGAAAGCTGTTTCTTTCCATGCTGCTGCTGACCGTGATCCCGCTCATGGTTTGCAGCGTGCTTCTGAATGTCGTGTTCCGCACGAGGATGACGGACACTGCGGCGCAGGAAGCGGAGGCAATGCTCGGCGCAACGGCGGATTCGCTGGGAGGCTTGCTCCGCGCTGCGGAACAGGTGGGCGATACGCTTGCGGGCAACGCGTTTGTCGCGGACGAATTGAAAAACGGCGCCGCGTTCCGTCAGCAGATCTATTCTGCACTGTACGATGCGACGGAAGGGCTGCGCGGGCTCATGCAGTTCGACCTTTACGATGCGGCGGGAACGCTGCGCTATTCCACGTCTGGACGGGCGGCGCAGTCTCTGCCGACGGATTGGGGGATCCTGTATGCCGCGCAGGCGGAACCGGATGCGCTCGTGCTGCGTCCGTTTGACGGCGCGCAGGCGGGAAACGGCTTGTACACGGCGCGGCTTCTCCGCAGAAGCAGCGGAGAAACGGCGGGCTTTTTTGTGGGCAGCATCACAGAGGACGGTCTTTCGGAGCTGCTGCACGGCAGCTTCGGCGCACAGAATACGCTTCTGGTGCTGGATGCACGATGGCGTCCCGTTTTCTGTTCTCATGCTGCGGAGACGGAGCGGCTGTCGGAAGCACTGCGCGCCATGCTGCTGCAGGGAACGCCGTTCTACTCCGACGATTACAGCTTTGCGATCCGGCAGGAGCAGGACAGCGGCTTGTTCATCGTGCTGCGTCAGCCAAAGGTCGTCACGCGGGAAACGCTGGGGCTGCTCTGGTCGGTCACGGCAGGACTCGTGTTTGCGGCCGTGATCCTCTGCGTCGCAGTTTCTCTCGGGCTGAGCAGGCAGCTTTCCGAGCCGATCGGCAGATTGAACGAGGCCATTGCCGCAGTTGAGCTTGGGAGCCTCGATACCCGCGTTCGGCTCAACAGCCGGGACGAGCTCGGACAACTCGCGGACAATTTTAACCGTATGGTGCAGCGGCTCAAGACCTATATGGACCGGCTCGTCAAGGGACAGCGCGATCTCGACGAGGCGCAGATCCGCATGATGCAGGCGCAGCTCAACCCGCATTTTCTCTGCAACACACTCGATACCATGAAGTGGATCGGGAAAATGCACGGCGTGCCGGAGATCTCGAAAATGGCCACGGATCTTGCCGATATTCTGCGCTCCAGCATTTCGACGAAGGAATTTGTTTCGCTGTATGAGGAGCTTGAACTGCTCATGCGCTATATCAGCATTCAACGGATCCGCTTTCCGGGCAGATTCACCTATACGGTGACGGGATGCGAACCGTACCTCGACTGCAAGATCCCAAAGCTCATCCTACAGCCGCTTGTGGAGAACGCGATCCTGCACGGGCTGAACGACCGCGAAAACGGCAACATTTCCGTAACGGTCGGAGAGACGGAGCGCGGAGAGCTTTACATCTCGGTCTCGGACGACGGCTGCGGACTCCCGGAGGATATGCTGCGCGCGTTTCAAAGCCAGGGGCCGGGCAGCGACGGACACCTCGGACTGTACAATGTAAACGTGATTCTGAAAAAGTATTATGGCGCGGATTACGGTCTGCGATTTGCAAACGGTGCGGAATGCGGCGCCGTTGTCACGGCCGTACTGCCCATGCAAAGGAGAGAGCCGACATGCTGAAGGTGCTGATCGTAGAGGACGAACCCTATGTCCGCAAGGGCATCGTGCTTTCTGTGGACTGGACCGCGCTCGACTGCTTTGTGGTCGGAGAGGCGGCAAACGGCGAAGAGGGGCTTGCCGCGGCGCTGCGCTATCAGCCGAACATCATTATCACGGACATCAAAATGCCGAAGATGGACGGGATCGAAATGCTCAAGCGCCTGCGCGAGGCGGGCTGCGGCGCGCAGGTCATCATTCTTACGGCGTACAGCGATTTTGAGTATGCAAAGAACGCCCTGCACTACGGTGCGGCGGATTATCTGCTCAAGCCGTTCCGTGACGGCGAACTGGAACAGGTGATCGTCTCAATCCATGCGCGGCTCATGGCACAGCAGGGACAGGCGGAAGCGGCGCTTCCTGCGCTGCAGCTGCAAAAGGGCGATAAGAGCAAATATGTGATGGAGTCGCTTGCGTTCATTGCGGGGCATTACAATGAGCCGGACATCAGCGTCGGCTCTATTGCCAAGAGCGTCGGCATCAGCGAAGGCTATCTTTGTCACATTTTTAAGAAGGAGACGAATTATACGCTCGTCGAGTATCTTTCGCAGTATCGGATGCATGTGGCGATGCAGCTTCTGCGCGACTGTCGCGTGAAGATCTACGAGGTGGCGGAGCAGGTGGGGTACCGCGATATTGCGTATTTTTCGAGCACGTTCCGCAAGATCGTCGGGGTCACGCCGTCAGAGTTCCAGGCGCGCTGCCGTTGAAACGGCGAAACGACGCACCTGTCGATTGACAAAGCAGCGAGCCGCGGGTAAAATAATGGTAATTGCCATGCGGCTGTGGTGGAACGGCATACACAACGGACTTAAAATCCGTCGGCGAAAGCTTGCGAGTTCAAATCTCGCCAGCCGCACCAAGATTTTACAGGAACACGATGCAGGACAGGACGGACCGTCGGCGGATCGTTTCGCGGAACGCGGCGGAAGGCGAAGAATCGCATATTGCAGCATAGAAAAGCGCGGCGGATCTGAAGCTGCGGCAGATCGCGGGATCCGATTCGGCCTCGGACAAGGCGCGGGGAAGAACAATGCAAAAACCGGCGTGTCAACCAAATAATCGAAACAGCAGCGCTGTCGTCTTTGCGGCGGCGCTCATGGTATTTGCGCTGCTTTTGAGCGCTTGCAGCGGCGCGGCGGACGGGATGAACACAGAGACTGCCGCAGACTGGCGCGCGGAGCAGACGCCCGACGCCGTTATCCCGGCGCAGGAAGAAGCGCCCGTGCAGCTGGAAGGGAGCTGGATCGCGGAAGCGGACGGCCTCGCGCTGCGGATCGACTTTGGCGCGGACGGGCGATTCTCCGCTGCTGCGACCGAAACCGCGGGAACGGTCAAGAGCTATACGGCGGAGGGGACATACACGCTGGACGGCGACGCTCTGAGATTGTCGGGCGGCAACGGTGAGCATCTCTGTACCGTGGAACGGACGGAAAACACGATGACCATTTTACAGGATGGCTTTGATCCGCTGGTTTTTGAACGGGTGGAGGGAGAACCGTGAGAAGCAGAATTAGAGTGCTGTGTCTGTGCGCCGTGTTTGCCGTTCTGCTGGCGATCGCGCCGCGGCGGCCTGCGCTTGCGGAGGATGCCGCACCCCCTGAGATCCTCGAAGCGTACAGTATACGCGGCGTCGTGACGGTTCGCACAAGCGCAGACGCGCCGCTTGCGGCCTACGCCTTTACGACAGTCGAATGTGCGCCGGAGCCCGAAGCGCCGGATTGGACGCCGAATGCGGCGATGCAGTTTGACGTGTTCAAAATGGACGGCGATTACTGGATCTGGGTGCGCGATGCGGCGGGCAGGGTCAGCGAGCCCTATGCGATCAAAGTGCGTTCCGGCTATTCCTATGTCTTCAGAGCAAAGGGGCTCAAGCCGGTACCGGAGCCGCTTGCCGAATATTTGGAGCGTAATGCGTATTCCCTTGCGGAGCTCAACCGCTACATTGCTGAGAATACCGCGGACGCCGGAATGTATACGAGAAGCGGCGTTGCGGCGGCGGCAGTCTCGCTCGCAACGAAAATGGCGGAGTACGGGGTCACGGTTCCGTGGAGGCCCAAAGGGATCTACACATGCGCCGGGGACTGGGGCGCGATGGCAGATTGGGGCGGACTTTCAAAACTGGTCGTTCCCGAGGGCGAAACCGTGGATTCCCGCCGGAAACATCGCGGGATGCACTGCATCACGCTGATGCAGTGGGCGTACAAGCAGGCGGGTCTCAACCCGATCTATGACAGAAATTCCGGCGTGTTCTTTCTCGGAAGCAGAGAAAAGCCCAAAGACAACGAGATCCCGCTGACGGCCGGGCAGTGCGGCGACCTGATCAAAACAACGACGTATCATAATCTGATGATCCTGGACAAGGTGGACGCAGATTTGGACGGAAAATTCGATTCCTATCTGGTCCTGGAGATGATCAGCCCGAATCTGACGCTGGTGATCTATGATTTCCATCAGATCCGGAACTATACCTGCTACGATATGAGCGCCTATTTCGACGATACCGGCGCTTATCGGGATCGGATGCTCTATTGGCCCGGCACCTACCATATCCCGCGGGAGGATTGGCCCGACTATCTCAAACAGGCCGAGGAGACGAGCGCAAAGCGGCGGGCGCTTCAGCGTCTGCAATTCGGACTTGGCCTGACCGGGTAAATTCGGGCGGAAGTCGGCCGAACGGAAAAGGGAACGCGTTTTCCCGGCGGCGCAGTACGGCTTCGCTGCGGGGAGCTTTTTCAAGACGCGGGTTCCGGCGCCGCGCCGCAGGCTTTTTCATGACGCAGATACACAGGCCTTCCGCGGCCGGTATTGCTTGCCGCATATCCAAACGCATGATACAATAAAATCGTTTTACGGGGCTGTACCCGGCCTTGTTGTTTGTCTGTGATTCTGCAAGGGAGCAATGTTTCATGTCGACAGGTACTTACACACGCAAAAAAGGCGGACGACGGCGCTTTCGTGTGCGCAAACGCTACATTCTGCTCATCAACATTCTGCTGCTTGCGGTGCTCATTGCCGCGGTATTTATGCTGGCAAGGATTCTGATCTCGTACCGTGCCAGCAGGAGCGCCTATGACGATCTTTCCGCCCGTGTGCTGACGAGCGCCGCGCCTTCGGAAGAGCCTGCTGCGGCGGCCGTGCCCGATATGGAAACGCCCGTGCCTACGTCCGCGCCGATCTCCGGTTCGCTCGCATGGATGGAGGAAGAATCCGTGCAAAATGATGCGGCGGCCGCGGCGCAGTCGGAGGTCGGCTTCACCGTTGACTGGAAACAGCTCAAAAAGCTGAATAAGGATGTGAAGGCATGGCTGTACTGCGCGGACACCAACATCAATTATCCCGTCGTGCAGTACACGGACAACGCCTATTATCTGACGCATCGATTTGAAAACGGCGAGGACGACACCGGAACGCTGTTTTTCGACTACCGCAACGCATTGTCTGCGGGACGCGAGAATTGGGTCATCTACGGGCATCGCCGCAATGACAAAAGCATGTTCGGCTCCCTCGCGAAATACGCGGAGCGGAGCTATCTTGAGAAACACCCGAACATGTATCTGCTCATGGAGGATCGTACCTATCGTGTGGAGATTTTCGCCTGCCGCACCGTTCACGCGGACAAGAAATACTTCACGCTCTGGTTCAACTCCGATGCAGAATACGCGGACTATCTGAACCGTGCATTGCAGCAGTCCTACTGGTCGCCGGACGCTGAACCCGGTACGGAGACGCCCATACTGACGCTTGCGACATGCTCAACGTATATCGGTGACAACGAACCGCGGCTGCTCGTTCACGGACGGCTCGTGCGTATCGGCGGACAGGAATGAACGATGCTTTGTGCAATATGCCTGATAGGAAAACGCGGACAGCCCGTTTGAGCAGTCCGCGTTTTGCGTTTTCAAGCGCGCAGAGAATACAGCGCTTCCATAAACCCGAGCAGCACGATGAGGAATCCGAAGTTGAAGGCGGAAAACTCAAGCAGATACCCCCGGAGCTTCTTTGGGTTATGCTTGCCGTACTCGCGGAACGTGATGAGACTCGCGAGCGACGCGATCAGTGTCCCGACGCCGCCGATGTTGACACCCGCGAGCAGCTCCGCATAGTTGCCGGTGAATTGTGAGAGCAGGATGGCGGACGGAACATTGCTGATGCATTGGCAGGAGAGCGCGCTGAACAGCAGCGTGTTCTTTGAAAGCAGGCCGGAGAACAGCGCCTTTACACCCTCGATACGCGCCATGTTCCCCGCAAAGATGAAGAAAAATACAAAGGTCAGCAGCAGCGGATAGTCGACCGAACGCAGCGCGCGGCGATCCGCAAAGGCCAAAACCGCGGGAATGACGATCAGGCCGATCCAGTAAGGAATGCCGCGAAAAACGATGGCGATCGAGAGCGCGAACAGCGCAAGGTATAGGACGGTGCGGACGGGATCCAGCCGGATCTCCGCATCCTCGACCGTCATGGGTTCCGCGCGGACAAACAGGAAGCAGCAAACGGTGATGAGCGCGACGGAGACGAGAAACGGCGGCGCCATGATCTGCAAAAACTCGCTGTTCGGGATGCAGAATTTCGTATAGAGATATAGATTCTGCGGATTGCCGAAGGGCGTGAGCATACCGCCGAGATTGGCGGCGATGTTCTGCATGATGAACGTGAACGCCATATAGCGCTCTTTGTGCGTGGTCGAGAGCACAAGAAAGCCCAGCGGCAGAAATGTGAGCAGCGCCATGTCATTTGCGATCAGCATGGAACCGAGAAACGTGATATAGACCAGAGCGAGAACGCATAGACGCGCATTTCGAAAATAGTGAACGATCTTTTGCGCAAGCAGGAAGAAGAATCGAATATCCTTCAACGCGCAGACGACGGCCAGCACGCAGAACAGGCAGGTCAGCGTTTTGAAGTCGATATAGCCGAGGTAGGCGCGATCGATCGGAACGAAAACCGTTGTGACGGCTGCCGCGGCAAACGCGATTACCATAACGGTGTTCTCTTTGAGAAACCCGACAAGGGGATTTGCGGCCTTGCCGCGGGGGAGGATTTCCATACTTCCGATGTCCTTTTTGTGCGGCGGGTGATCTGAGGCGGCATGCCTTTGCTGTGCGCACGGTGAATCAGTGTACCACAAATCCGCAAAAACACAAGAGGACGGGGAAAAAGGGGACGTGTACCCACAGAAGAAATCGGGACCGCGAAGGAAAAGAATGCGCTTGCGTTTTCCGGCAGTCGTCCGATATACTGAAAGCAGAGCGCATGGAAAGATCATTTCATATACATATCCGGAGGAACGCAATGAAAAAACGGGTGTTTTACACGGAATTGGCATATCTGCTTGGCATTCTGCTGTGCGCCGTGGGCGTCGCGCTGATGGCGCTTGCGGATTTCGGCGTTTCGGTCATCGTCGCGCCCGCATATCTCATCTTTCGGCATGTATCCGAGACGCTGCCGTTTTTTACTTTCGGCATGGCGGAGTATACGCTGCAAGCCTGTCTGCTGATCGCGCTGTGCCTCATCCTCCGGCGATTTCGCTGGGCATATCTGTTTTCGTTTGTCACGGCGGTGTTTTACGGGCTTTTGCTGGATCTTTCGACCGTTCTCGTCGCGTCTCTGCCTTGCACGACGATCCTACAGCGCCTTTTGCTGTATGCCGTCGGCATGGTGCTGTGCTCCGTGGGCGTGTCGTTCATGTTCCACACCTATATTTCGCCGGAGGTGTATGAACTGTTCGTCAAGAGCATTGCCGAAAAATTCGAAAAGCCCATCCCCCGCGTTAAGATCGTGTATGATTGCGCGTCCTGCGTTGTGGGCGTGCTGCTGTCCTTCCTGTTTTTCGGACTGTGGCACTTTGAGGGGGTCAAGATCGGGACGGTCGTTTGTGCGCTGCTCAACGGCTGGCTGATCGGGCAAAGCTCCCGATGGTTTGAACAACGCTTCACCTTTCGGGACGCATTTCCGTGGCGGCCGTTTTTTGAGGGCGAACAGGGAAAAACCGCGGCATGAGCTGCCATGCATCTGCACAAAAAAGGGACGGTTCTTGTGCGAACCGTCCCTTTTTCTGTGAAGCGGATGAAACCTGCGGAGGAGACTTTTGAAAAGCTGTTTCATCGCAGAGGTCTTTGTATGTTAAGGGAGCGTTCGACGCCCTTCTTACGGCCTGCCTTTGTTACGACGCGCTCGTGTCGTCAAAGAAGCGCAGAGCTGCGGTAAAGCACGTCTCGTCTCCGATGCGGCCTTCGACATATGCCGTACCGCTTTCCGTATGCGTGTACAGCGAAAGCGTCTCGCCGTATTTCGCCTCGCGAACGTATTGGAGCTGAAGATCGCGGAGCCCCTGCTGCGGCAGTGCAAGCGGCAGCACATCGCAGGCAATGTCAGCATAGATCGCGTTGTTCGTATGCCCGTTGCCGTCAAGATCGGAATACACGATGCGGCGACGTTCGCCAACCGGCTGCATGCTGCCGGGGATACGAATGCGACCGGGCGTTTGACAGGCTGCGGCAAAGTCTTGGCGGGAGGAAAAGGCGTAGGGAAAGCTGTCGGGCTTGTGGATGCGGCGGGTCGCCGGGTCACAGAGCAGCCAGAATGCGCGTCCGAGAGCAACGGGCCGTTCCGCCGCGTCGAAGGCCAGATAGCCGCGGTCGCAAAAGGGCCCCTCCGCGCCGCGCTCCGCAGTGCGCAGGGTCAGCGTTTCACCGCTGTGAATGCCGCGCAGAAGTTCCAGCCGCATCCGTGAAAGCAGAAAGACATAGCCCTCGCTTGCCAGCCGCTCATGCGTGAGACCGCGTGCGGCGTAATCCGCGTCCGCAAGGTCGCCGAACATGCGAAGCAGCGTCGATGCTTTGCAGCGGCCGAAGGCGTCCGCCTCCGAAAAGCCGATCGTTACAGTCTCCTCGCAGCTGCCGTCCTGCCTGCGCTTCATTCATCGTTCCTCCATGCGTTATGCGTTTCTTCGCCAGTATAGCAGAAACCGCAGGGGAAGCGCAATCGCACCGCTTTGCGCGGGCGTTATGCCGCCGTGCCGTAGCGTCCGGTGACGGGATCGCGAAACAGCCCGATGTGCGGTGGACGGAACGTAAAGAAGAACAGGCTCGAGATGAGCAGAAGCAGGGCGATAAAGGCCGCGCGCTGCATGGAACCGTCTGCAAGCAGACCGGACAGAAGCAGGTATGCGCCGAGCAGATAGGCTTCCGCAACGCCGATGCAGAACACGAGAATATCGGCAAGCAGGAAATTCCGGCCGACGATGCCGGCATAGGTATAGAACAGGACCACGATCTCCGCCATACCGAAGAGAACCGACGCGGTGCGCGCGGGCAGGAAACCGGGCAGTGCGCGGCCGTAGCAGAAGTATTCGACGACGGCAAACAACAGCATCGGCTCGGCAAGAAGCTTGAGGTGCTCCCACACGCTTTCGTTGACTGCGGCAAACGGCGCCATTGCAAGACTGCGATCCGACCACCCGTAGACAAAGTGCAGCAGCGTGCCTGTGATCAGGGTGAACGCCGCCCCGAAAAACTGCCATGTCAGGACGTTCATGCGTCCCGCCTCCTTCTGTGATTGATGCGGCGCCGCGGCACGGAAAGCGCTCCGTCGGGCGTCCTGTTCCATGGTATGTCCGCCGTAAAGAGAATATCCCGGCGCGCGGCGGGCGAGGGGAGAAGCGGGGGAGGCTATTCGATCGTCGGCTCCAATGCGTCAAATTCCGGGGTGGAAAAGAATTCGCCGAGCGTCATGTTCAGCCCGTCGCAGATAAGCTTGATCGTCAGCAGTTTCGGGTTTTGACTCTTTCCGTACAGGATGTTTTTGATCGAGGACGGCGGCAGCGCGCACATCGTCGCCAAACGGTTGATGGTGATGTTTCGTTCTCCGCAAAGCTGCAAAATGCGGCTTTTTGTCGCAGCATAGGTTGCATCCATTTCAGAAGCGCTCCTTCTCATATTTAGAAAAAGGGTATCCGAATTGCTTGCGGTTTATAGGCTATGCATGATACTATTGGGCTATACATAGCCTTTTCAAAGAGGAGGAGACGGATCGTGCCGGAACTTGACAGAGTCGTAAAACGGCTTGCGGAGGGCAGGGGGGTATCGGAAAAGGCGCTGCTGGATGAAATGCAGCGGGCGATCGATGCGGGATATGCAAGCGACGATCCGGCTGTTCGCGCAGCGTGGAAGGATACGCCGTTCCAAACGGCGCCGACGCCGGAGGAGCTCCTGCGCTTCCTTGCAGGAAAGATCGGACAGGCGTCCCGCAGCCGCTGAATCGCACGGACATTCGCCGCAGGAAACCGCGCCCGGAAAGAGACGGCGCCTGCGGCCGCTTTGTCAAAACAGGGCGGGACGATCCGTTTTGCGCGTCACAAAAAGCGAACGCACATGTCTGCGGCGGCATGCGAACGTCGATTTTTTCAAAAAGAATTGCAGGCAGTTTTTTCGCAGGGTATAATACTCTTCGGAGGAAACAAGATGCAGCAGCAAACGCCTTATCTCGTCGGGATCGGCGCAGCGAACGTGGATCTGCACGGCAGGAGCCGCAAAGCCATCGTTCTGCACGATTCGAATCCCGGCTACTTGCATACGTCCGCAGGCGGCGTGACGCGGAATATTCTAGAGAACTGCGCGCGCCAGGGCGTCCCCACGGCGCTCATGTCCGCGGTCGGCGCGGATCTTTCAGGACAGGTCATCCTTTCCGCATGCAAAGCGGCGGGGATCGATGTTTCACGCGTGCTGATCCGTGAAAACACCGTAAGCTCGACCTACATGGCTATGCTGGACGAGAACGGAGAAGTATTCGCCGGCATGTCGGATATGCGCATTCTGGAGTCGCTCCCGGAGACATATCTCGTAGAGAACGCGCGCTATTTGAGAGCCGCCGCCGCGATCGTGACGGACGGCTGCTTGCAGCTTCCGTTTCTTGAACGGCTGCTTTCCGTTGCAGAGGGACATGCGCCTGTGTTCGTCGATCCGGTTTCCACGGCCTATGCGAGAAAGATCACCCCGATCGTGGGCGGCTTCTATGCGGTGAAGCCCAACCGGCTCGAACTTGCCGTTCTGAGCGGGATGCCTGTGGAAACGGATGCACAGATCGAGCTTGCCGCAGAACATGTCCTTTCCCGTGGGACGCGGCGCGTCGTCGTCTCGCTGGGCGCCCGCGGCTGCTATTATGCGGACGATGCGGGAAGACGGGTGTTCCGAAGCCTTCGACCCGTGGACGATATGGAGAACGCGACAGGTGCGGGCGACGCGTTCATGGCGGGCTTTCTGCACGGCCATCTGCTCGGGCTGTCCGTGGAAGAACAGCTCGATTACGCGCTGGCGTCCGGCATCGTTGCGGTTCGCAGCCCCGATACCATCCATCCCGGCATGAGCGATTCTTTGGTCAGGGAAACGCTCGAGCGCAGCCGTATCTGACCGCGATCGTGAGAAAGGAAGGAAGAATTGTTATGGATCTCAAGCAATATCTCGATATTCAGCCGGAATTGCAGGTGGCGCTGAAAAACGGCGAGCCGGTCGTCGCGCTGGAGAGCACCATTCTGAGCCACGGAATGCCGTACCCCGAGAACTTGTCCTTTGCGGCGGAGGTGGAAAAGGTTATTCGCGCCGAGGGCGCACATCCCGCGACCATGGCGCTGATCGGAGGACGGGTCAAGGTCGGCCTTTCGCAGGACGAACTGGAGCTGATGTGTCGCGCAGAGAGCGTCGGCAAGGTCAGCCGCCGTGATTATGCGACCTACCTCGCGACGGGCAAAACCGGCGCGACCACCGTTGCGTCCACGATGATCAACGCGTCGCTCGCGGGTATTCGCGTGTTTGCAACAGGCGGCATCGGCGGCGTACATCGTCACGGCGAGGTCACGATGGATGTTTCCGCAGACCTGCAGGAGCTTGCGAATACGCCGGTCGCGGTGGTCTGTGCGGGCGCAAAACAGATCCTCGACATCGGCCGCACGCTGGAATACCTCGAGACCATGGGCGTGCCGGTGCTGGGCAACGGGACGGAGGATTTTCCGGCATTCTATTGCAAGAAGAGCGGCTACAAGGTCGACTACGCGGCGAAGGATGAGGCGGAGATCGCCAAGATCATGGCGACGAAGTGGGATCTCGGTTTGAAGGGCGGCGTGCTGATCGGCAACCCGATCCCCGACGCCTACGCGCTCGATTTTGATTACATGGAGGGCGTTATTCAGCAGGCGCTCGACATGGCGGAGCAGGCGCATGTCCGCGGAAAGAATATCACGCCGTTCCTCCTTGCGCATATCAAGGACCTGACCGGCGGGACGGCCTTTGACTCCAATGTGCAGCTTGCCCTGAACAATGCCCGCTGCGCGGCAAAAATTGCCGTGGCCTACGAAAAACTCCGCTGAAAGAGAAATGACAAAGACGGACTGTTCGACAAAGAGCAGCCCGTCTTTCTATCTTGCAGAACGTGCCGGAAATGCACCGAATACTCTTGATTTTCTACGATACGGAACGCACTTTCCGTATTATGAAATTATCTTACCGTAATACGGAATCGGCACGCTTGCTGATACACGAAATTTGCGATATTGTAAAACCAGAAACAAGAACATGTGCTCGTAAGCAAACGGCTTACGGCGATCTCCCCCGCCAATATAGCGCGGCCGCTCACAATTCAATGCGGCGCGCGTGACTGCGGAAACGCGCATCAGCCAAGCAAAACGTTCCGCGGATCAAAGCGTAATCCCTCGTATAGGACGGCTTTGAATCGAATCTACCAGGCGGCCCCCCCATTCAAAGCCATTCTCCCGGTAAACATCGTTTTTCTCAAAACCTCCGCGGGTGCGGAGCATCATGGTATTTCCTCGAAGTTGTATCCGGCAAAATGCATATGTCCACTGGCTCATATAAGGTCCCGCCGCTCCGTACGGGGGCGTTTGGATAGAAGGAAACAGAACAAGGAGGATTTTCAAATGAAAAAGACGATCATTTGGCTGCTCGTAGCGATCATGGTCTTCGCTCTTGTCGGCTGCACCAAGACCGATGCACCCACGGCCGAAGCGCCCGCCGCGGAAGGATCCGCCAAGAACCCGAAGGACATGAAGGTCGTTGCGCTCCTGCCCGGTACCATCACGGATAACGGCTGGAACTTCATCTGCTACGACGCGCTCAAGTCCATCTGCAACGAGTACATGGACGGCAGAGAGCCGGAGTACATCGAGAACATCGCGGTTTCCGACATGGCCGGTTACATCCGTCAGTACGGCGAGGACGGCTATGATATGGTCATCATCCACGGCGCACAGTTTGAAGCCGCTGCGGTTGAGAACGCGCCCCTCTATCCGAACACCAAGTTCTGCCTGTCCTACGGCTTCAAGATCGATGGTTCTACGGATCAGAACATCAAAGCGATCGATAATCTCGCATATGTCGGCCCCGTGGGCATGGGCGTTGCGATCGGCGGCATCATGGGCATTCTGACCGAGACCAACAAGGTCGTGTTCCTCGGCGGCATGGACACCCCCGCGATCTCCGACATCACGAGCGGCATCGTTCCGGGCGTCAAGCTGACAAACCCCGATGCAACGGCGACGACCGAGTACCTCGGCACGCTGACCGATCAGGATAAGGCACGCGAAGCCGCCAAGGCCTATATCGATCAGGGCTACGACGTGGTCTGCGCATCTGCCAACAGCGCGCAGCTCGGCTGCCTCTGGGCTGCTGAAGATGCAGGCGTGTACGCGATCGGCTTCAACAGCGATCAGTATAACATCGCGCCGAACGCGGTCGTTCTGTCCGTCATGCGCAACTACACCATGATCTATAAGGATGTGTTCGACAAGCTGGTTGCCGGTACATGGACCCCGGGCAAGGTCGCATATGAGCTCAACCAGGGCGGCACCCTTGTTTCCGATTGGCACGGCTGGGACGAGAAGCTCCCCAAGGAAAAGGTCGACGCGATCAACGAGTTCATCACGAAGCTGTTCAACGGCGATTACGAGGGACAGTATTGATCGCTTCCCAACGATAGGAACGTGTAAACACACGGCGGCTCTGCCCCTGTGCGGGCCGCCGCGTGCTTTCTCCGAACGGACTTGAAAGTTGAGAAAACATGAATAAAAGCGTATCAATCAAAATGAAAGCATCGATGGATAACGTTCTGCGGCAATGTCTCGTCTCCGTGTCCGCGGTCGTGGTCGCCATCCTGCTCGGTATGCTGCTGATCCTGCTGATGGGCAAGAATCCCATCGTTGCGTTCGGCGCATTGATCCAGGGCGCGTTCGGCAGCGCAAACTCCTTTGCCGAAACGCTTGTTAAGGTCACGCCTCTGCTGTTCACCGGCATGAGCTATGCGCTGGCCAATCGCTGCGGTCTGACCAACCTCGGTATGGAGGGTCAGATGTATATGGGCGCTCTGTCCGCGGCGGCAGTCGGCATCTTTGTGGATGTCCCGGCCGTCCTTCATATTCCGCTCTGCATCATCGCCGGATTTATCGGCGGCGGACTGTGGGGACTGCTTGCCGGATGGTTGAAAGTGAGATTTGGCGCGTCCGAGATCATCACGACCGTTATGCTCAATACGATCGCCATCTATTTTATTGAGTTCATGGTCACCGATCCCGCACGCATGATGGAGCCGGGCGGCGTCAGCGGACAGTCCAGTCCGCTGCCTGCCAGCGCAAAGCTCGATATTTTGCTTCCGAATACGCGCGCACACTGGGGAATTGTCCTGGGGCTTGTCTGCATCGTTCTGTTCTGGCTGTTCCTCTGGCGCAGCAAGAAGGGCTATGAAGTCCGCGTTTCGGGCTTCAATATGCAGGCGGCTGCATACTCCGGCATCAACACGAGCCGCAATATCCTGCTCGTCATGCTCCTTGCGGGCGGTGTCGCGGGACTTGCGGGCGCAAGCGAGGTCATGGGCGTGCAGGGACGCCTGTATGCGGGCTTTTCTCCCGGATACGGCTTTGACGGTATCGCCGTCGCGCTCATCGGTATGAACTCGCCGATCGGCATCATTTTCGGCGCGCTGCTGTTCGGCGCATTCCGCGCGGGCGGCAACCGGATGCAGATGAAGGCATATGTCCCCTTCTCGATCGTGAACGTCATCCAGGCGATCGTCATCTTTGCGGTGGTCGCGAGCCAGATGCTGCTTGAGATCTGGGGTGAGCGCCAGCTCAAAAAGCAGCCGAAACAGCAGGAAGCGTGAGGAGGTAGCATATGGCATTTTTAGAATCACTCGGCGGTTATATCAATACCGATATCAGCCTTGCAACACCGATCCTGCTCGCAGGTCTCGGCCTTCTCATCATCAACCGCGCGGGTCTTCTGAACATCGGTGCGGAAGGTACGATGCTGATCGCTACGATCATGGCAGTGTACGGTTCCTACATCAGCGGAAGCGTGTGGGTCGGCCTCATTTTCGCCATGCTTTCCGGCGCGGTCGTCGGCGCGTTGTTTGCACTGCTGACGGTCACGCTGCGCGCGAACCAGACGGTCGTCGGCGCCGCGGTCAACGTTTTAGGTTCCGGCCTGTCGGCGACGCTGTTCCGCATCATGTTCGGCGTCAGCTCCGAGGTCCCCGCGATCGACGTGTTCCGTGTGGCAAAGATCCCCGGACTTTCCGCGATCCCGGTCATCGGCGAGGGGTTTTTCTCTCACATGCCGATGGTGTATATCGCGTTTTTGTTGGTTCCCGTAATCTCCTACTTCCTGTTCAAGACGCAGGCGGGACTCAATCTCCGCTCCGTCGGTGAGAACCCGAAAGTCGCGGATACGCTGGGCATCAACGTGTATCGCACGCAGTACATTGCAGCCATCGTCGGCAGCATGATCATCGCGCTGGGCGGCGCATTCATGTCCACGGGCCTGACCAAGTTTTTCTCAGAGGAAATGGTTTCCGGCCGCGGATACATCGCGCTCGCTGCGGTCGTGTTCGGCCGCTACAAGCCCACCGGGATCATGGGTGCGGCCATGGTGTTCATGGCGGGTATCGTTATTGCGAACATTCTCATGGCGCAGGGCTCCGGTATTCCGTACCAGTTCCTGAACATGATCCCGTATGTGCTCACGGTTATCGCGCTCGCCGCATTTGCGCACAGCGCAGTTGCGCCGGCAGCGCTCGGCAAACCGTATAAGCGTGGTTAAGGGGGTGTTTTGATGGCTACAATTCTTGAAATGCGGCATATCTACAAGCAGTTCCCCGGCGTGCTTGCAAACGCGGACGTTTGCCTTGAAGTCGAGGCGGGCGAAGTACACACGCTGCTCGGCGAAAACGGCGCGGGCAAGAGTACGCTCATGAACGTGCTGTGCGGCCTGTATAAACCGACGTCCGGCGAGATCCTCATCGAGGGCAAACCGGTGAAGTTCAACTCCGCAAAGGACTCCATGGCGATCGGCATCGGCATGGTGCATCAACATTTCATGCTGATCCCGACGATGACCGTCGTTGAAAACTGTCTGATCGGTGCGCACGATGCGGGCGGCATGAAGCTCGACCTCAAAACGGCGGCACAGAAGATCGCAGACCTTGCAAAAGAGTACAACATGGATCTCGATCCGTACAAAAAGATCGGTGATCTTGCGGTCGGCGAGCGGCAGCGCGTCGAGATCATCAAGGCGCTGTTCCGCGGCGCGCGCATCCTGATCCTTGACGAGCCGACGGCCGTTCTGACGCCGCAGGAAACGCACGAGCTGTTCAACATGGTGCATAGCCTGACCGCCAAGGGATTCACGGTGCTGTTCATCAGCCATAAGCTGAACGAGGTCAAGGAGATTTCCAACCGCGTTACCGTTCTGCGCCTTGGCCGCACCTGCGGCACCTATAACATCGAGGACTGCTCGGTGAACGATTTGGCACGGCTGATGGTCGGCCGCGAGGTCAATTTCGGTATTGAGCGAAAGCAGCAGACGCAGGGAGCGCCGGTGCTCCGCATCGAGGATCTGACACTCGGCCAGAAGGATTCCGAGATCAAAGTACTGAACCATGTGAACCTGACCGTTCACGGCGGCGAGATTCTGGGCATTGCGGGCGTTGACGGCAACGGCCAGTCGGAACTGGTCGAGTGCCTGACGGGTCTGCGCCAGGCGACGGGCGGCAAAGCGCTGTATAAGGATAAGGATCTGCTCAAGTGCAGCACACGCGAGATCATGAGCCACGGTGTGTCGCATATTCCGCAGGATCGCCAGCGCACGGGTCTTGTTATGCCCATGCCGCTGCGCGAGAATTTTATCCTGCAGGATTATTATACGAAGGACTTCGGAAAAGGCGGCTTCATCGACTGGAAATATGTTGATGCGTATAGCGATAAGCTCATCAAAGATTTCGGCGTCAAAACGCCCGGCCGCTTTGAGCTTGCGCAGAACCTTTCCGGCGGCAATCAGCAGAAGGTGATCGTCGCGCGTGAAATCAGCAGAAAGCCGGAATTGCTGATCGCAATGCATCCGACGCGTGGCCTGGACGTCGGCGCGATCGAGTATATCCACCAGAACATCATGGATCAGCGCGATAACGGCATCGGCGTTCTGCTCGTATCCACCGAACTGGAAGAGGTCCTGAAGCTCTCCGATCGCGTTGCGGTCATGTACGAAGGCAAGATCATGGGCATCGTCAAGCCGTCCGAGACGACCGTTGAAGAAATGGGTCTGATGATGGGCGGCATGCCGCTCGAAAAGATCCGCAGCAGCAGGGAAAGCGCCTGAGCGCTCCGCTTCGATGAGAAAGAACAACCGGAAGCGACCTGTTTTCGGTTGTTTTTGCATATCGAATACGAGAGCAGCAAATTCCGCAATACGGAACGGGTTTTACGCAATGCGGAAAACGAACGCTTGCCCCGCGGCAAAATACACGGTATCCTTAGAAAAGAACAAAGCGATCCATACCTGAAAAAATTTCATACCAATCTGGAGGGAACAACATGCTGCTGATACAAAATGCACGGATCCTCGGACACAATGGCGTTGAAGATATTCTCGTGAGCGACGAGGGCAAGTATCTCAAGATCGAGCCGAAGATCGACGCTGCCGCCTATCCGAATGCGACCGTGATCGACGCCAAAGAGATGATGGCTGCGCCCACCTTTGTCAACACGCATATGCATTTCGACAAAGCGTATACGTCCCTGCGTGGCCGCGAGGACAGCACCGAGACGCTGGAAGACTCCATCCGCATCATGCATGACCGCATCCGCAACTATACCGTAGAGGACGTTCGCGAGCGCGCGACACGCGCTATCCGCGAGTGTGTCATGTACGGCACGACGAAGCTCCGCACGAACGTGGACATCAGCAATCTGGACCCGAAGCTTGTAGCGCTGCAGGGCGTTCTCGAAGCCAAGGAGGCCACAAAGGATATCTGTGATCTGCAGGTGATCGCATTCCCGCAGGAGGGTATTTTCTGCAACAAGGGTACCGATAAGCTGATGTATGAAGCCATGGATATGGGCTGTGACATTGCAGGCGGAATGCCCGCCGCAGAGTGGCTGGACGAGCTGAAGCTCCGGCATGTGGATTTCGTGTTCGATATGGCGGAAAAGTATGGCACGCTCATCGACATGCACATCGACCAGTCCAAGGACATGTTTGACCGTTCGCTCGAGTACACCGCGTGGAAAACGCTTGAAAAGGGCTGGGCGGGCCGTGTGACCGGCGGTCATTGCACCTCCATTGCCTATCAGAACCAGTCGCACGCCATCAAGGTCATGAAGCTGATCAAAGAAGCGGGCGTGAATATCTGCACGAACACGCAGGTTCTCGCGATCATGGGTATCGACGCCGAGCCGCGCACCCGCGGTGTAACGCGTATTCGCGAAATGGTCGATATGGGCATCAACATCGCCACCGCACAGGATACCATCTGCGACGGATTCCATCTCTACGGAACGGGCGATCCCCTCGATTACGGCCTCATCGGCGCTTACACCAGCCAGTACAACACGCCCGAGACCGCAAGACTGATGTTCGACATGCTCACGACGCGCTCGATGAAGATCTTTGATCCGGAAGCAAAGTACGGCATTGAAGTCGGTAACGATGCGGATCTGAACATCATCGATGCGGATAATGTGCAGGAAGCGCTGCGTACCCGCGCTTCGCGGCCCTATGTCATTCGGCAGGGCAAGGTCATCGCGTCCTTTGAGAGAAAAGCGACGCTGCTGTAAAATCGGTTGATTCGCGGAGACGCGCCCCCCTGTTCTCTGCGGGATCACAAAACGTCCGGCCATACTTCCCCAATGGCCGGGCGTTTATTTGTTACTTCCGCATATCGCTGCGAAATACGTTCGACGTTCCGCAGAAGCGCTTGTGAAAATACGGGAACTGTGGTAAGCTATAACATAGTTCCATAATGCGGAACACTGGAGGGCAAGGATATGGCAACCAATCAGGTGCAATCATTGCAGCGTGCGATCCAACTGCTTGAAGCAATGGATAGCGCCCGCCGCCCAATGACGCTGCATGAGCTGGCAGAGGAATCCGGACTGGTCAAGAGCACCGTTCACCGTTTGCTTGCGACGCTCCGCGAAGCGGATCTTGTGGAGCAGCTTGCGGACGGCCGATATGCACTCGGGCTGCATCTGTTCGAGATGGGCTGTTCTGCGGGCTATATGCGCGACATCGTGTTCATTGCGCGTCCGTACATGCAGGCGATCTGGCAGCAAACGAACGAGTCGGTCAGTCTGTCGCTTCTGTCGCAGGGCGAGGCGCTGGTGCTGTCCTTTATCGAATCGACGAACACGTTTCGCGTGGTTGCGCGCACCGGCTCGAAGCTGCCCGTTCACTGCACCGTGCAGGGGAAGATCATGCTTGCGCATATGACGCGGGCGGAGGTGAAGCGCATCCTGCGCGAGCACGGGATGCAGGCGTATACGGCCAACACAAAGCGCAGCTTTGAGGAGCTGGAGCCGGAGCTGCAACGGATACGAGAACAGGGGTACGCCGTGGACAACAGCGAATTCCACGCTGGGCTTTGCTCCGTGGCGGCGCCGATCTATGATGAGAACGGTAATGTCTGCTATGCATTCTCCATTGTCAGCATGTTTCATCAGCTAAACACGCCGGAGTTTCGCCATGTGCGCAATCTTGCGCTTGTCGCGGCACGCGATATTTCGTTTGCGCTCGGCTATCGCGGCGATGCGTTTGCAGATATCGTGGAGTCCGCGGAGACCTCCGGCCTGCTGGTGCAGAGCGTTTCTCCGGGCAGCCGGAGATCCTAAGCGAGAGGGTTGGGGAAGAGGTCGATACATGCCGGATGCGGGAAAACAAATCGTTTTGCACGCAAGGCAATTGCGCATTCCAAGCCGATAGAATGAGAAACTGCCATAGGAGACGATGCCTATGTTTTGGCGGTTTTGATGCAAGATCAGCGATAGCAGACAGCGGATGTCCGTCATGTGATATTTGGGGCGGCTTACTGTATCGAATGCCTTGCAGTTGTATTCATCTATATCAGGAAAAGAGCAAAGTAAAAACCGCGCCCGCAAGAATTTGACCATGTGCATGGTCTTGCGTTTGCCGCGGCGCGCGCTGTTTCGTTTGCGGCGGCAATGCGTTTGCAGGCATCGTGGAGCCTGCAGGGGCCGCCGGCCTGCTGGTGCAGAGCACTTTGTCGGGCAGACGGAGAACGCGGACTCCAAAGGAAGTTTTTTCCGCGCTGCGGATTCGGAATCACAAAACGGACGGTTCACATGCGAACCGTCCGTTTTGCGCGAAACGACGGCGAAACCGAAGTATACAGGAAAGGGTGAAAGCCTTCAAAACGGATGCTTATTTGTCTGAAGGGTCAGCATTTTCCTCAAAAGCAGAGGCGGATGCAGCCATCCGTTCCGAAGCTATCGCCCGAGCGCGCGCCAAAGCCGCTCATCCGCGACGCCCGTGCAGGGTTGGCAGCAGATACGTTGAAATCGCAGCACCGCACGGCGCGTCTCCGATTGAAACGTGCCGGTGCAGACGTCGTGATACAGACAGAGACTTTGCAGCAGCGCTTGCAGCCAAAAGACAAATACGCCGCTGTCACCCTCTTGCAGGACGGGACGCGGCAGGCAGTCAATATGGACGCAGTCCGGACACAGCGCCTCCGGCTGTACGCGATAGAACAGGCCGCTTTTGACGGCGCGTGTTCGGAGCGCCTGCTGAATGCGGAAAGGGAGATGCCTGCCAAGATCAAAGGAGACGCCGCTTCCGTGGGGAGACGCTGCGAGCGGATCGGCAAACGCGCGATCGATCCGAAACGGCAGCGTGGCCTCGCGGCTGAAACGATCGAGCGCCTGCAGTGCCGCAGCATCCGTCCAGCCTGTGTCCGCGCGGGAGCGGCGGAAGAATCCGGCTGCGGAAAGACGCGCGTCCGTAAGCCCCGGCAAAGGCGCGTGTTCGTCGAGCGAATATCGTGCGGGGGCTTTGCCCGCAGTGCATACATACAGCGTAACGACCTTGCTTCCCCCCTCGCCCATATCCCGATACTGCTATGATATGTCAACCGGAGGGCGGTGTGTGCGTGCCGCGGCGAAGAAGAAAACGTGCGCCCGCAATGGAAACGGACAAGCCTGCCAGCAGGCGGTAATAAAGCGTATATCGGGTGAAATAGGAACAGAGCAGCAAAACGCCGGCTGCGATCAGATATGCGCCGAGGCTTTTTGCGCCGATGGGAAGCCGGCGAAGCCCACGGCGTTTTTCGCGCCGTATCCGCTGCTCCCGTTCGATCGCTGCATAGACCTCTTCCCGGCGCGGATGGAGTGCGGCGTCGCGCATGGCGGTATCGACGAGCGCGGCTTCCCCGATGAGACGCAGACGCTCCGGCATGTGCCGGGCAAGAGTCTCTGCTGTTTTTGTGAACCCGGCGGATGCGCACACGGTCAGCGTCGCGTCCTTTTGTTTTTTGAGCAGCGGCAGCAGTTCGTCCGCACTGACGGGCTCCGCACGTTGGAATACGACGGGCGTCCGTTCGCCGGAAGCCTTTCGACACAGGGAACGGAAACGCCGTCCGTCAAGCAGGCACAGCCGTTCGGAGAGGAGCTTCCGTGAAAGACGATCGGTTTCTCTCGGAATAAACCGGAGCAGCGACGCGCGGCGAACGATCAGCAGGATCACGCCGGCAAACAGCGAGGCAACGATCGCGAGCGGCAGAGCGTGTTCCGTTCGAAGCGCTTTGTTTCGGAGGAACAGATACGTCCCGGCAAACAGCAGCAGCAAGAGCGCGACAGTATCGAGCACGCGGGCGATCAGCCGTTTGCCGCGCGCCTGCTTTTCACGGAAATAGCGACGGACGATCCGGGACTCCGCCATAAAATGCGCCCCCTTTGTTCAAGTAGTTTTCGGGTTGGCCCTTCATACGGAGGATTGCCATTTCTTCAAAAAGTATACTATAATAGAATCGAACAATGCGAAGGGAGAAAAGCAGGATGCGCATCGGCGTTCTTGGCGGCACATTCAATCCGATCCATTGCGCCCATATTCGGACGGCGCTTGCGGCAAAGTCTGCGCTTTCCCTCGATCGGGTGCTGCTCATGGTCGCAGCGGATCCACCGCACAAGCAGGTCGCGGGTGCGGTGCCTGCACAGGTGCGTCTGCATATGACGGCGCTGGCGGCGGAGGAGTATCAGGGCCTTGAAGCATCGGCGCTGGAGCTGCATCGCGCAGGAAAGAGCTACACGGCGGATACGCTGCTTTCCCTGCACAAACAGTATCCGGAGGACGAATTGTTTTTACTCGTGGGCAGCGATATGCTTCGCGACCTGCCGAATTGGTACCGTCCCGACTGTATTTGCCGATTGGCCGTGATCGCGGTCGTTCCGCGCGGCGGATGCGATGCGGAGGATGCGGATCGGGCGCAGCTGCTCATGAAAGAGTTCGGCGCGCGGATCGTTTTTTTGCCGGTCGCTCCGCAGACGCTGTCCTCTACCGAGATCCGCGACAGACTGTATCGCGGACTGCCAGTGACTGGATTGCTGCCGCCCGCAGTGGAGACAGAACTCTATGAGAGCGGCATTTATTTTCCGGAGCGGATCCACACCCTGCAGCAGCGCTGCCGCGCGGCGCTCACGGAAAAACGATATGCGCATACCATGGCGGTCGTGCGGCGCACGGCGGAACTCTGCGCACGACATGGTGCAGAGCCGGAGCAGGCGCGGCTTGCGGCGCTGCTGCACGACTGCGCAAAATGTATGCCGGAGGCCGTGCTGCGCGTGTTGTCCGGTGACGATACGGGCATTGCGCCCGTACAGCATGCCTTTGCGGGCGCAGTGCTTGCAAAGACAGAGTACGGCGTTCGTGACGAGACGGTGCTTCGCGCGATCCGGCTGCACAGTACGGGGGATGCGGGGATGACGGCGCTCGATATGTTGGCGTATCTTGCGGATATGACCGAGCATACGCGGAGCTTTCCGGGCGTAGAAATGCTGCGGGACGCGGCGAACGAGAGCCTGACGGGCGGAATGCGCCGGGCGCTGCGCCGAACGGTCGGGTATTTGGAACAGAGGAAGCAGCCGGTACACCCGGCGACATTTCGCGCGATCAAGGCGCTGGAAATCGATGAGGAGGTACGGATTTGAAGGAAACGATCGACGCTCAAGTGAAAGGGATCTTAGAAACGCTGTATGACAAGAAGGCGCTGAACATTCTTGCGATCCCTGTGGGGGATAAAACGGTGCTTGCGGACTGGTTCATTGTCTGCAGCGGCCGCGCGACCCCGCAGGTAAAGGCGCTCTGCGACGAACTGGAGGATAAAGCGGCGGGATTCGGTCTGACGCTCCGGCGCAGAGAGGGTTACGCGGAAGCACGCTGGATTGTTTTGGATTACGGCGATATCCTTGTACATATTTTCCACCCCGAGGAGCGGCAGTATTACAATATGGAACATCTCTGGGATACGGACAACGGAACAATCCGATATTCTGAGCAGCGCGACGCCGAACTGCGCTGAAACAGAACGGACGAAAATGGAAGAGGGCAAGCCCGGTCATTGCCGCACTGAGAAAGCTATGCGGCGGCCGCGCCATGCGTATTAGAATACGCTTGCCACGGCGAACAGGCAGGTTTTGGGGACGGGCGGCCGGATGGGATAATGAGACGCGGGCGGTTTGGGCAGACTGCGGACGGAATGGGAGACGGAGATGGAACGATCGTGGCAGGGCATCGTCGTGCTGGATCTGCACGGGAAAAACGCCTATCAGGCGCGCATCGCAGTTGATGCAGCGCTTCGGAGAGCCGACCGCGGCGTGTACCGTCTGCGTGTGATCCATGGCCACAACCGCGGTACCGTTCTGCGCGATCTGCTATCGACATACGCCGCGCACGAGAAGGTGCTGCGGGTCGCGCAATACAATGCGGGAACGACAGATCTGATCCTGCGTGAAATGTAACGCGCGAACGGAGAGGGGGGGACTGTACGGGCGAAAGGGACGCTCCCATTGCTTTGATAAAAGCACATGAAGCGATATCCTTGCCTGTATTTCGGCGTACAATGCAACTCGGACGGCTCACATACGAACCGTCCGAGTTTTGTTTCAAATGAATGCGTGGGAGATAGTCGATCGACCTCGGAAGAAACGTTCCTTGACCGTCCGCTGCGCTCTTTTTCAACGACCGCCGCGCACAGTATGGCGGGAACGGTCAGTGCGCAGGAGAAGGCGCAGACGCGGTATAGGTCGTCAGCGATTCCGCAGGGATATGCTCGAACATGTCGTTGATTCCCGAGTCCGGGCCGACGGCGCTGTAGTACAAGCCATACTCGGCAATGCTCCAGCGCCCGGTGTCCTCCACTTCAAACCAGAGCCGCTTGCGTTCCGAGACGTGCTGCTCCCAGCCGAGCTGTGCGACGTCCTTTGCACTCAGGCCGGAGAAAAACGGGATGGGCGCGCGTGTGTCCAGCGTGAGCGGCTGTTCGGCATAGAGATGAATATAAAGCTTTTTGACCTGCCATGCGCCATAGTCTGCTGCGGAGTCGGGGTCGTAGGATGGATCCGCAGCAAGCGGAAGGGCTGCTGCGACGACCGCCGCCGTGGCCTTATGCAGAGGCTGACCGTATTCGCCGTTAAAATCATGCGTGACGACGACCTCCGGCTTGACGCGGCGCAGCATACGTACCACGCCGGTGAGAACTTCGTCGTAATCCCAATGCTTCCAGATCTTGTTTTCATCCGGCCGCCCGTCCAAAAACCAGCAAAACAGCGGCATGCAGCGGATTCCCGCAGTCCAGCAGCCGTTGAGCGCCTCTGTGTAACGGCGGCGGGTCTTGCAGGTCATGAACAGCGTTGTGCCGGTCAATCCGTCCCTGCCGCAGTAGATGGGCGCGACTGCGCCGAGAAACAGCTGGTCGTCGTCCGGATGTGCGGATATGACAAGAAAATCGAGCTTATCCGGCGTCGGCGACCAATCGTGCAGGAAGGCGGGCAGCGCGCCGTGGCTAAAGATCATACAGTCGGAGATATGGTATGCTTCGGTCGCGACGATCTCGACCCGAACGGCCTCCGGAAGCAGCGGGAGCCACTGCACGAGCAGCGCAGGATCCGGCGTATCGGTCTGAAGCAGCGCTCCAGAGGCATTGTACTGCAAGACTTCATATGCCGTTGGACGGGTGAAGAAGGAAAGGTACAGCGCCGCGGCGCCGAGGTCGGGGGCAAAGGAGATTGCGATACGCGCACCCGCGCGGACGCGCAGGTTCGAGGTGTATTTATCGTCATAGAGATTGTGCGCTGCGAAGCCGCGTTTCGGAAGAGAATACACGCATTCCGAAGAAACGGAGACGGCTTCGGCAGACGCAGCGGGGGGAGCGGCATCGGACGCTTCACGGTCGCTTGCGGCGGTGGACGGCGTATCCGGAAGGTCTGGGTGATCCGCCCTTGCGGAGGAGAGGTCTGTCAAAAGAACGGCACAGCACAACAGCAGCAAAGCGACACGGCGCAGCATCAAATCGTGGCCTCCAATCCTACGCGGAAAACAGCCGCAGCGCGCTGTAAAGCACTGCGCCGCCATTGTTCCGCAAAACTGTTCCTCAGAAATCGATATGATACCATATGTTAGCAGTTACAAATACACTTGTCAAATGGCCGGACAGGGCGACACCGCCGCAGACAAGGGTGCGAAGACTGTGGCCGCGCGCATTTGTACGGAGCAGCCTGCCATATGTTTTGCGGGGTTCTTCACAAAGGATACACAGGAAAACAAAGGGGATCTCCAAATCATGCTGTATTATAGGTCTGGAAGGAAACGACAGGAGGTTTGAGACGCTATGAAAGAAAGAAAATTGCGTTTGATCGTTATGTGTGCGGTATTTGCAATATGGACGCTGCTGCTGGCGGCATGCGGTAACGGCAATACGGCGCAGACTGCGGACAACGTGGAGCGTGTGCAGCAAACCGGCAGGATCCTGCACATCGATATTGACGCCGGGCAAATCACGATCGAGACGATGACCGCGTCCACCGCAGGCACTGAAGGACAGCCGCCGGAAAAGCCGGAGGGGAGCACGGAGATGCAGCAGCCGCCGGAAAAGCCGGAGGGGAGCGCGGAGATGCAGAGCAGCCGCCGGAAGCGCCCGAGAACGGGAAAGCGCCGAACGCCGGGAACGGTACGGTATATACGGTGACGAGTCAAACCGGCATTCTCGATGCGGACGGAAATTCTGCTGCGCTGTCTGCCCTGCAGGAATTCTCCGTCGTTACATTCACGGCAGACGGCGATACGCTGCTGGCGGTAGCGATCACGGCAGACATGCAGAACGGCATGGCCGGACCGGGGGGGCATGGAAAAAATGAGCGGATCGGGCGGCACAGATTCCGCCCCGACGGAATATGCCGCGGAGAACCATTATACAGAGGATGCCTCGGAGACGTCCGTGACGCAGATGTCGGTCGGAACCGACGAGTGCATCGCTTGGGTGTCGAATGGCGCAGCGGTCACATTGCGCGGTACTACGGCTGACAGGACCTCCGTCGATAGTACAGGCGGTGACAACGCGAGTTTTTACGGCATAGGGGCTGCCTATCTCGTTAGGATGGGACGCTGAACCTGTCCGACAGCGCCGTCACCACGGATTCCGCTGGCGGTGTGGGCGTTTTTGCATATGGCGGCGGGGTCGCGAACGTAGCCGATACGGTCATCATTACGAAGCAGGACACGTCCGGCGGCATCCACGTTGCGGGAGGCGGCACGCTGCACGCGAAAAACCTGACGGTCGAGACCTACGGCCCTTCTTCCGCGGCGATCCGCAGCGATCGCGGCTCCGGTACCATGACAGTGGACGGCGGCACATATACGTCCAATGGGACAGGCTCTCCGGCTGTGTATTCCACGGCGGACATTACAGTCTCCAACGCAGTGCTCCTTGCAAACGGGTCGGAAGCGGTGTGCATCGAGGGCAAGAATTCTCTGAAGCTGTCGAATTGTGACGTGACATCTTCCATGCCGGATAACGACCAGAACGATTGCAAGTGGTCCGTTATTCTGTATCAAAGCATGTCCGGAGACGCGGAGATCGGCAGCGGCAGCTTTGAAATGTCGGGCGGCAGCTTGACGAGCATGGCGGGAGGACTATTCTATACCACCAATACCTCCAGTTCCTTTACGCTGCGATCCGTAGAGATCAAAACTGCGGGTACACCGGATTTCTTTCTGAAATGCACGGGCAACAGCAACAAACGCGGCTGGGGGCAGGCGGGCGGCAACGGCGCAAACTGCGTGTTTACCGCGATCGGGCAGCAAATGACGGGAGATATTCTCTGGGACAGCATCAGTACGCTGGAACTGAACATGACGGAGAGCAGTACGCTCATGGGAGCGATCGTTGACGATGAATCGAATGCTGGGGACGGCGGGAACGGGTATGCGAACGTGACGGTCGACGCGACGTCCAAGTGGGTCGTGACCGGGGACAGCATTGTGACTGTTCTGAACAATTCCGGTACACGGATCGACGCAGAAGGAAGAACGGTCTCCGTTGTAGGACTTGACGGAGTCGTTTATGTGCAGGGCGACAGCATTTATACGGTCACGGTACAGACATATCACGGCTGAAACGGCCGATCGTTCGAAAGGCGTGGTGCGGGCATACCGCAGGCCGTCAGCACGGAAACCCGTGTTGACGGCCTTTTTTGCGCTTGTAAAGTGGAAACGCCGCCCTGAGCGGACAGCGTCTCGGTCAAATGAAAACCAAAGTAATGTGGGGCGTCTGCTCCAACGCCGATACAATATCGGAGCAGCCGGAGGCTGTCCCTGGGAAAAACCAGAGAATGCAGAACGCGGCGCCGCCATGCTTTCACATGCGTCCGGCGGGCAAAAGAGACATATGCCGGCAGCTTGCGTGGAACAAGCGTTATTGTTCGCCGGATTCGTCCAGCTTTGCACCGCAGGATTTGCGAATGCAGAGCTGCGGCTGAAGGACGACCTCTTGCGGCTGTCGGTCGGCGTCTGCGGGAGAATCGATGAGATCGAGCAGCATATGTGCAGCGATCGACCCGAGCTGCTGAATGGGCTGCCGGATGGTCGTAAGCTCCGGCTCGGACAGCATGGCGACGGAGGAATCGGTAAAGCCCACGATGGCGATCCGCTCGGGAACCGGGACGCCGAGATCCCTGGCCGCACGGAGCGCGCCGAAGGCCATTTCGTTGCTGGCGCAGCAAAGCGCATCCGGCGCATCCGGCCCCTGCAAAAGCGACCACGCCTGCTGATAGCCGCCCTCGACCGTGTTCGGCGTGTTCAGGATCCAGCGCTCGTCGAAGGGAAGATCCTGCTCAAAAAAGGCGCGCCGCCAGCCGCCGCAATAACTGGCGGCGAATTGGAACGAGACCTGTTCAACGAGCAGTGCGATTTTGCGCCGCCCAAGCGAAAGCAAGTGGGAGGTTAGGCGGAATGTAGCCTCGCTGAAGTCCGAATAGCAGCGCGGGTAAACGGACGGCGCCCGGTCATATTTCCTTGCCAGCACAATCGGCGTATGGCTGCGGGTAAACCATGCGATCTCCGCTTCGTGATAGTCGCGCAGCGCCCAGACGACGCCCGCAAAACGCTGCCGACTCAGCGATTCGAGCTGCGCGGTTCGATATGCCGGGTCTGCACTGATCGGCGCATACAGGATCGTATCATCACAGGCTTGCAAAACCGAGGAGAAACCGGAGAAGGCCGGTTCATAAAAGACATAATCCTCAGCATCGAAAACAAATAGGAGCATACGGGAAGCAGCGGCGCCGCCGACGGAGGACGAGCGCCGCGAAGAAACATAGTTCGTCTCCTGCATGGTGCGAAGGATGCGCTGGCGGGTTTCGGCATGTACCAGCTCCGGGTTGTTGATAGCGCGCGAGACCGTCGCAACAGAAACGTTGCAAAGACGGGCAATCTCTCGAATGTTGATGCGGACCAGTCCTCTCAAATCGATGTTAGCAAAACTCAGTATACCATAAAAGAACGCGGAAGAAAAACGATTTGACGGATGCGGATGAGAAAAATACAAAAAACATGGGCTTTGAAAGAATGCTGTTGACAAAAATGAAACACCATGGTACATTTGTTACAGAAAATTGTGCGCAATTTACAGTAACAAATCAATCGATGTCCATGAAAATCGACAGTATTTATGAACGGAGGTAAACAATGTCAACCAAGCCGAATGAAATTGACAAGAAAGCGGCAGAAAAGCCCGTCGATCAGGATTATCCTATCGATCACGTTCCGCTTTCGGCACGCAGATCGTTTTTCTCGATCGCTGCGGTCCTGCTGGGGATCACGTTCTTTGCTCCGACGATGTCCACCGGCGCACAGATCGCAACGGCGTTCAAGTTCTCGGATCTTCTGTGGATCACGCTGGTCGGCAACCTGATCCTTGGCGTGTATGTTGCACTGAACTGCGCCATTGGCGCAAAAACGGGCCTGACGTCGGTCATGCTTTCCCGTTATACGCTGGGCGTCGGCGGTTCCAAATGGGCGGGACTGCTGCTCGGCGGCACACAGATCGGCTGGTATGCTTACGTCAGCGCATATACCGGACAGCTCTTTGCAACGGCGTTCAATCTGCCGAACGCAGCCGTCTGGTTCACGCTTCTTTGGGCTATCGTGTTCGGCATCACCGCGATCTGGGGCTACTCTGCGATGGAGAAGGTGGCATACGTTGCGGTTCCGGCGCTGCTGCTGCTGGTTATCTACGTCCCCATCCTTGCAGCGCAGGCGAACGGCGGCTTTGCCGCGGTCACGCAGGCAGTTCCGACGGCGGAGATGAGCGTTGCGACAGCGATGACCGCGATCGTCGGAACCTTTGCCTCCATGGGTACGCAGGCATGCAACTGGTCCCGCTTTGCAAAGAACGCAAAGACGGCGTTCCTTGCGGGCTTCGTCGCATTCATGATCGGCAATACGATCATGCTGATGGCGGGCATCATCGGCGGCCTTGCCTACAATGAAGCGGACTTTATCGTCGTCATGCTGAGAACGGGTCTGATCTTCTTTGCACTTGTTGTTCTCACGCTGAACATCTGGACGACGGCGCATGCGGGCGCATACGCATGGGGCGTTGCGGGCGCGGAGATGGCAAACAAGCAGAACAAAACGCCGTTCCTGATCGGCGGTCTCGTGATCGCGATCATTCTGGCGGTTACGGGGTTCTATGCACAGCTTATCAACTTCCTCGTGCTGCTGGGCATCTTCATCCCGCCGCTCGGTGGCGTTATGCTTGGCGATTACTTCTTTATCTATAAGCGCAAGCTGCCCAAGCTGGGCTATATCAAGTTCAAGCTGTTCCGCATCGGGCCGGTTCTCGCTTATGTGGTCGGTGCTGTCGTCGCCTTTGTGACCGACCGCGCAGGGTTCGGCATTCCGCCGCTCTTTGGCATCATCGTGTCGGCCGTCTGCGTTCCGCTGTTTGACCGACTGCTTGCCGCGCTGAAGGTGAACGATCGCCATGAAGTTTCCGAGAATGCGGAAACGGTCTGAGTATGAATTGAAAAAAGGGGGGAAAACGTCATGAATACCGGAAACCTGTTTGCACTGAACGGAAAGATCGTGACGGAGGCGCTTAGCGTATGCTGCGTACAGTTTGCTCCGATCGGTGCGCAAACCATGGAGGAAGTAAACGAGAACACGGAACTCGTGCTTGACTATCTGGACACGGCTGTGAGTGCTTTTCCGGGCGTTGACTTGGTGGTTTTTCCGGAAGCATGCTTTCAGGGCTTCGCACCGGTGAACTTTGAAGAAGCCATGCTAGAGGAGGACAGCCCGCAGATCCGGCGTGTGCAGGAGCGCTGCCGCGCGCTTTCCGTTTGGAGCGTTGTGAATCCCCTGCTCAGGAGCGAGAGCGGGAAATGCTATGTCAACACGGCGTTTGTCATCAATGATCAAGGCGACATCGTTCACCGCTATGTCAAGATGAACCCGTGGATCCCGTTTGAAAACTCCGTGCCCGGAAAGGAATGCACGGTGTGCGACGGGCCGAAGGGATCGCACCTCGGCGTTATCATCTGTGCCGACGGTGACTATCCGGAGATTTGGCGCGAGGCCGCCTATCGGGGGGCGAACGTCATTATCCGGCCGACGCATTACATGGATCCGTGGTACAATGCCTGGGAGCTGACAAATCGTGCCAGCGCGTATTTCAACCAGGTCTATGTGGTGGGAGCAAACTGCTCGGGCTTTGCAAAGAACGAGACGCGTTCCTGCTTTGGGCGCAGTATGATCGTAGGCCCCGACGGCAATATCATCACGGAAGCCTGCAACGGCGGCCCCGGGATCATCAAAGCGGATCTGTATCCGGGCATCATTGACCGAATGCGCAGCCAGGCTGTGCATAGCAGCCCCATGTATTCGTTCTGTCATCGCGGAGCAAGCTGTCCGGACTGCGGCGGCAAGGGCAATCCGTCAATGGGATATACGGCATATCAGAAGCGAGAGGAGGAAACGGTATGAAAATGACAAAACCCTCCTATCCCGGACTGTTCCACTACATCCATAAAGCAATGGCCGATGTGGAATACCCGATCACAAAAGCCGCGCTGCTCGAGCAGATCGCCGATCGGCAGGTGATGGTGGATTGGGAGACGCAGGCACCGCTGCGGAGCTTTATCGAACCGATCCGGTGCGACGAGTTTACCTGCGCCGCGGATCTGTATTGCAAGATGATAGCGTTTCTGTAATAGGATCTTTGGGGGATCCCCCCGGAGAAAAGAGATAAGCGCCCCCATTCTCCCGAACGGTACGGCCGGGCGGACGCAAACGAGCCCCAAGAGTTCGGGGCTCGTTTGTGTTCGTGCAGACGGGAAAATGTTTGCGCAAACAAAGACCGGCGGCATGATCTTCCATGCCGCCGGTCTTTTGCATAGTGCGAATTCGATTACAGTTTCATCGCGGCTTCGTATGCGCCCCAAATGACACTGCGCAGGTTTCCGACCTGTTTGCAGTCGCCGACGAGCGTTACGTTGCTTGCCGGGAGCGGCGCGGGCTTGTAGCCGACCGAGGAAATGACGGAGTCGCAGGCGATCTCGATCTCTTTGCCGTCCTTGTCCGTGCAGACGACAGCGCCGTCGCGGACCTCCTTCAGCGTCGTTTCAAGATAGACCGGGACCTGTTTCCAGGCAAACCATTCGCGCAGGTACGAACTGTTCGCAAGGCACACGCCCTTCTGCGCGATCAGATCATTTTTCATCTCGATGACGGAGACGTTTTTGCCCTGCAGCGCAAGCTCATAGGCGATTTCGCAGCCCGTCAGGCCGCCGCCGATGACTGCGACATTCTCGCCGACCGGAGCGCCGTTCAGGAAATCGCAGGCCTCGATCATGCGCTCGTGGCCGGGAACGCCGCGCAGCACGACCGGTACGGAGCCCGTCGCAACGACGATTGGATCGCTGCCGAATGCGGAAAGATCCGTGATCTCCGTGGAAAGATGCACTTCGATGCAGAGTCGATCCATTTCACGGCGATACCATGCGAGCAGATCGCGGAGCTTTCCCTTGTAGCTCTCTGCGGAGGCGGGGATGAACGTGCCGCCCAGCACATCCGCCTTTTCGTAGACGACAGGGTTGTGGCCGCGCAGCTTTGCAACGCGGGCGACCTCCATGCCGCCGATGCCGCCGCCGATGATGCGGATCGTCTTGGGGCTCGCTGTCGGCTGGATCCGATGCTTGTTCCACTGCATCATTTCAGCATTGACCGCGCAGCGTGCAAGGTGCAGCGAGTCACTGAGATCCTGATCGTTCGGCACGCCCTTGTAGTGGCACATGTTGAAACAGCCGTTGTGGCAGAGGATGCAGGGCCGGATGTCCGCTTCACGATCCTCGAGCACTTTGGTGAACCACGCGGGGTCGGCAAGGAAGTTTCTTGCGAAGCCTGCGCCGTCGATTCCGCCCTCCGCTATGGATTTTGCGGCGGCTTCCAGCGTCATACGGCCTGCGCAGACGACAGGGATATCCACGAATTTCCGGATATGCTCGACCTCTTCGAGGTTGCAGTTCTCCGGCATGTAGATCGGCGGATGCGCCCAGTACCATGCGTCATAGGTGCCGTTATCGCAGTTGAGCATATCATAGCCCGCATCCTGCAAGTACTTCGCGGCGATCTCGGATTCCGCCATGTCTCGGCCGACCTCGACGTAGTCCTCGCCGGGCAACGCGCCCTGCCGCATCCCCTTCGTCTTGGACACGACGGAATAGCGCAGCGAAACCGGGAAATCCTGTCCGCAGGCGGCTTTGATCGCCTTGACGATCTCCGCGGCAAAGCGGTAGCGGTTCTCGAGGCTGCCGCCGTATTCGTCGGTACGCTTGTTGACGTAGTGCAGCGTAAACTGATCGAGCAGATACCCTTCATGTACAGCATGGACCTCAACGCCGTCCACACCCGCATCCTTCAGCTTCTTTGCGGACTTTGCAAAGGAATCAATAAACTGCTGGATCTCCGCCTTGGTCATTTCGCGGGAGGGGAGCTTGTCTGACCAGCGGTTCGGGGCGGGGCTGGCGCTTGCGGTGATCTTGTCGAGATCCATGACGGGCTTGGACAGCACGCGCAGCACCTTGTTGTTGTACAGCTTCTCCATCATTTCGGAGACGGTGAAGCTGCGGCCGAAACCTGCGGTCAGCTGCACAAACAGCTTCGCACCGGTTTTGTGAAATTCCGGCATCCATTTTGCAAGATCGTCGTACATTTTCTGCTTTTTGTGGAGCCATTGCCCGTACATGGGGTTGTACACCGGCTGACAGCCGGGGAGAACGAGACCCACGTTGTTCTTTGCGACTTCCATGATGAAGCGTGCGCCTGCCTCATCAAAGTGGTTGATCTCCATCCAGCCAAAGAGGTTCGTGCCGCCCATCGAGGTCAGGACGATGCGGTTCTTGATCTCCACATTGCCGATCTTCCATGGGGTCAACAAGGATTCCAGTTCTTTTTTCACAGCGTATCTCCCTTCCATATCCTTCGTGGTCATCGATGAAAGCGCATCGCGGCCGACGCGCAATGAAACGGTTTTGCAATCACTTCTATTATAAAACACAAGTCGCGGCTTGACAAGGAAATACGCCGCGGGCAGCCGTCGTGCGAGCCGGCTGACGCACGGGATGAGGGCAACGGTTCGAGCGCGCGCCCTTGCTTCTGCGCAAGGCGGCATATCGTTCTGACAGGAAGCCGGACGGAGCGGTGACAACGGGCGGCGCGTTCGCATGGAGAGCGTACTTGGAGGGCTGGCACACTACGCTGCGGGAGACGGCAAAAGGGAGCCTCCGAACCATAAATCGGGATTGCTTTTTTCCATGCGCCGCGATACAATCGATGGAAACGCTTTGACGGGTAGAAGTTGACGTATGTATAGGGATCTGACGAAAGGAAGTATCACAAAAGCGTTGCTGCTGTTCGCGCTGCCCATGGCTGCGGGAGATCTGCTGCAACAGTTTTATAATATCGCGGATACGCTGATCGTAGGACAGGCGCTCGGCAAAAACGCATTGGCGGCGGTCGGCTCGGCGTATACGCTCATGACGTTTTTGACGTCGGTGTTTCTCGGTCTTTCCTTAGGCGCGGGCGCGATGTTCTCCATCTGTTTCGGCAAACGGGATCGGGATAGGCTTCGCAGTGCGGCAGTACACGCATTTGTCCTGATCTTTGCCGTGACGTTGCTGCTGGATCTCGCGGCCTATGCGCTGCTTGACCCTATTTTGCATTTTTTGCAGATCCCGACGGAACTGTATGCGGACATGCGCGAATACCTGCAGATCATTTTTGCAGGGCTTGCGGCGACGTTTTTATACAATTTTCTTGCCTGCTTTTTGCGTGCGGTCGGCAATTCCGTTGCGCCGCTCTGGTTCCTCGGCGCGGCAACGCTGCTGAATGTCGGATTGGATCTGCTCTTTGTGCTGGTATTCCATTGGGGAATCGCCGGAGCGGCGACCGCCACGGTGGCGGCACAGTATGTCGCGGGGATCGGACTTCTTTTGTATGTGCTGCACGGTTGCCGTGATTTTTTGCCGACGCGGGCGCATTTGCATTTCCGCGCGGACGTTCTACGGGAGTTGCTGAACTTGTCGCTGCTGACCTGCGCGCAGCAGTCCTCGATGAACTTCGGAATCCTTATGGTGCAGCGGCTCGTAGACAGCTTCGGACCGGTCACGATGGCGGCATTTGCGGCGGCTGTAAAGATCGATTCCTTTGCGTATCTGCCCGCACAGGATTTCGCGAATGCATTTTCGACCTTTGTTGCGCAGAATTACGGCGCGGGACACCGCGAGCGGCTGCGAAACGGGTTCCGGAAAGCGACGGGCACCAGCGTTCTCGTTTGTTGTGCGATCTCGGCGGCAGTGGTCTGCTTTGCGGAACCGCTGCTGCGGATCTTTGTGCAGGCGGGAGAGACGGAGGTGTTGGCCAGCGGCGTTTTGTATCTCCGCATCGAGGGCGCCTGCTATGCGGGCATCGGATGCCTGATGCTGCTCTATGGGTTTTACCGCGCCGTTGAGCGTCCCGGCATGAGCCTTGTTCTTACGGTCATCTCCCTCGGCACGCGGGTCGCGCTCGCCTATGCGGTCGCGGGGACGCTGGGGGAGATCGGCGTCTGGATCGCCATCCCGATCGGTTGGCTGCTCGCGGATGCGGCAGGCTATGGCTTTTATGCGTTGCGCAGAGAAACGCTGCTGCCGCCGCAGGACGCAGGGGAACGATCGGCCGAAACCGGGGCTGCATAGCGGCACTGACATATGACCGCGCAAAAACCGCAGTTGAAAAAGCGTCGATTTCCCACTATAATAGAAGAACAGTCGATAGAATTGTTCGAGTATTTGTGCGCGCAGGAAAACAGCCGGGACTTCGTCCGCCGCTATCGATATGAAAACATCATATGCGTTCAGACTGAAAAGAACGGGAAAAGGATAATCGATGAAAAAAGACGCCGACCCATCCAATAAGTATCACAATCAGTCGATCATGAAAGCCATTTCGGCACTGAAGCTGTTTTCACATACGGAATATGAGCTGAGTATCAGCACCATTGCGGAACGTTTGGAAATGCCGATCAGCACGACGCACCGCATTTTGAACACGCTGGAAAGCGTGGGATACATCAGCAAAAACGCCGACAACGGGAAATACCGGCTTGGGATCGGCTGTTTTATCCTTGGAAGCAACGTGCGGCTCTATCAGGAAATGGCGCAGAAGGCGCAGCCGTTTCTCCAAGAGCTTTCGCAGCGGTATAACGAAACGGTCAATTTTTCAGTCGGGACGGATAAGGACGAGATCCTTTGTATCGCGAAGATCAACGCAAATCGCAGCTTTTTTGCGACGCCGGAGGTCGGGGGAACGCGAAAGATTCAGATTTCTTCCTGCGGCAAGTGTATTCTTGCCTTTGCCGATCCTGCGAAACAGAACAGCATCATCTCAAGGATCGAGTTTCGAAAATACACGCCAAATTCGATCAGTACGGAAATGCAGCTCCGGGAGCAGTTGGAGGTCATTCGCCGCACGGGGTATGCGATCGACAATATGGAGGGGGAAAACGGACTGTATTGCTGCGGCGCGCCGGTGTTCTTTGAAAACAGCGGCGAGTGTGCGGGCGCGATCAGTATTTCCATTCCCATCGGGCGTGTGCCGTCTCCGATCGACAATTTGATCGCGGACGTGGTTCATATTGCGAAGAAGATTTCGAGAGAGCTGAGCGCAGGCAGCATCTGATTTGAAGAACAACAGAAGAAAGAAATGGGGAGCAAGCCGCATTATCGGTTCGCTCCCCATTTTTTAGGGAAAGACAAGGGGGAAGAAAGTCATGTTATTTCGCTTGCGCGCTCAGGGAAACGTTGCCGAGCGGGCCGAAGCGGACGAATACGTGGTCGCCGGGGCGGAAGTCGAACACCGGGGTAAATGCGCCGGAGAGGATGATCTCGCCTGCACGCAGGGGCGTTCCGAAAGAATTCATCTTGTTTGCGAGCCAAACCACCGAGTTGACCGGGTTGCTGGCCATAACGGCGGCGCCGCAGCCGGTGTACATGAGCTCGCCATTGCGGAACGAAGCCATCGGGATCATGGACAGATCCAGATCGTTGATGGGAACGAGACGATTGCCGCCGGTGACGACACGGGCGTAGGAAGCTGCATCAGAGACGGTATCCTGGATCTTGATGCGCCAGTCCTTGATTCGGCTGTCGACGATCTCAAGCGCGGGCATAACGCCTGCGGTCGCGTCGATGACGTCCCAAGCCGTGACGACCTTTTTGTCCAGATCCTTTTTCAGAACAAAGACGATCTCCGCCTCGATGCGCGGGCAGATCATCTTGCCTGCGTCGATGCACTCGCCGTCTTTGACCCAGCCAGCGTCCGTCATGACGCCGTAATCCGGCTCATGAACGCCGACCTGGTCGCGAATGCCCTTGCTCGTCAGGCCGATCTTTTTGCCGATGACAACTTCGCCGCGTGCGAGCTTCAGGTCGATAACGGCCTTCTGGATGGCGTAGGCATCCTGAATGGTGATGTCGGGATAGCGGTCGGTCAGCGGAAGAATCGGTGTTGCGGTATCTTCTGCAACCAACAGTTCGTTTGCAAGCTGTTGAATCAACACTTGATCCATGAATCGTGTCCTCCTGTTTGTCGTTTGAAGTGCTGATACCATTATAGTAGAGGCGTGAAGAGAAGTAAAGTGTATTTTTCCGATATACGGAAACTTAATTCAAATTTTGAAATTACTCTTGCGATTTTGATGCGCGTATAGTATTCTAAGCATGAAATCAAAAGTGCATTCCGCAAGGCGAACCGGAGCGAATGATCCCGAAATCTATCGGCATTCTACTAAAAAAACCGACACAGTTATGCGGGAAATCCTCAGAGTTAGCCATACAGATAGAACGTTTTCGACTGCGGGTTCATTCCGCAGGATATATAAATGATAAGCAGTGAGACTCGTAGACATAATTCAATGGAAAATGTTTCCGCATAGCGGAAAAGGAGGAAAAAGAGTTGGAAAACAAGAAAATCAAAGTCGGCATTTTGGGACCGGGCAACATTGGCACGGATCTGATGTATAAGGTCATGCGCAGCCCCGTGCTGGAGATGTCAGTCATGCTGGGTGTTGTGGATTCCGCGGGTATTGCTCGTGCGAAGGCGTTGGGCTTCGACACCTCTCTGGAGGGTGTACAGTACCTCGAAAAGCATCCGGAAAAAGCGGACATCGTGTTCGATGCGACCACTGCGCGCGCACATATCGAAACGAACGCGCCCGTTCTGGAGCGTCTCGGAAAGATCGCGATCGATTTGACGCCTGCGGCGATCGGCGAGATGGTAACGCCGATGGTCAACATGCAGGACTGCATTCAGAAGAAACTGCACAACGCAAACCTCATCACCTGCGGCGGCCAGGCGACAACGCCGATCGTATGGGCGATCCATAACGCAATGCCCATCAAGTACGCAGAGGTCGTTACTTCCGTTGCGAGCGCGAGCGCAGGCATCGGCACCCGCCGCAACATTGACGAATACAGCCGCACCACGGCGGGCGCTCTCGTCAACATCGGCGGAGCGGAGACTGCGAAAGTCCTGACCGTTTTTAACCCGGCGATCCCTGAACCGCCGATGCGCAACACGATCTACTGCATCCCGAAGGATCCGGATCACGTTGATCTCGAAGCCATCCGCACTGCGGTTTACAACATGGTCGAGGGCATCAAGGGATACGTCCCCGGCTATGAGCTGACACTGCGCCCGGTCTACGACAACGGCATCGTCACCACGATCGTTACCATCCATGGCCAGGGCGATTTCCTGCCGCCGTATGCCGGCAATCTGGATATGGAGACGTCCTCTGCGATCAAGGTTGCGGAGCTCTATGCGGAATCGATGCTGAAAGGGGAGTTCTAAGAATGAGCGAAATGAAATCCAGTGTCCGTCTGATCGACACCACACTGCGTGACGGCAGCCACGCGGTCTTCCATAAGTACACGGCACAGAACATCACCGACATCTGCGCGGGCCTCGAAAAGGGCGGCGTGTATGCGGCGGAAGTCGGCCACGGCGCAGGCCTTGGCGGTTCCATCCTTGAGTACGGCTTTGCGACGGAGAGCGACCGCACCATGATGCAGAGCGCGCGCAAAGTGCTGAAGAACACAAAGCTCGCAGCGCTGCTGGTTCCGGGTCTCGGCACCATGGACGATCTGCGCATGGCGGCGGGCGAAGGCCTCGACATCGTGCGCGTTGCACTGCACTGCACCGAAGTCACCGCGGGCGAACAGCATATTATGCTGGGCAAAAAACTCGGTCTTACCACGGTCTGCTTCTTCATGATGTGCCACATGACGTCGCCGGAAGCACTTGCGGAGCAGGCAAAAATGGCGAGCGAGTATGGCGCGGACATCATCTACATCGCGGACTCCTCCGGTGCGCTGACCCCGCAGGGCATGCGTGACCGCGTCCATGCGATTCAGGCAGTAGTGGATCTGCCCATCGGCGTTCATACGCATAACAATCTGGGCCTCGGCGTCGGCAATGCGATCACCGCGGTCGAGTGCGGCGCAGCTTACTGCGACGGTTCCCTCGAAGGCCAGGGCGCAGGCTGCGGCAACGGCAACATTCAGGCCATCGCGGCAGTTCTCGACAAGATGGGCGTCAAGACCGGCGCGGACATCTATGCGCTGATGGACGTTGCGGAGCAGTCGGTCCGTCCGACCATCCACCATTCCCTCGAGATCACGAACGAGTCCATCACGCTGGGCTACAACGGCATCTATTCGAGCTTCTATCAGCATACGAAGGAAGCCTCCGAGCGCTATGGCATCCCGGCACGTGAGATCTTCACGGAGCTTGGAAAGCGCAAGGTCATCGGCGGTCAGGAAGACCAGATCATCGACATCTGCTACGAGATCCTCGACAAGAGGAAAGCTGAGGCGAAGAAATAGCTAAGTAACACACAAATAGGAAGGAGAAACAGAATGCGCAGTTCTCAAGTCAAAGACGGCGTGATCCGCTCTACGCAGCGATCCCTGCTGAAAGCGACCGGTCTGTCTGACGAAGATCTGAAGAAGCCGTTGATCGGCATCGTGAACTCGTTCAACGAGGTCAACCCCGGCCACGTCCATCTCCGTGAGATCGCGGAAGAGGTCAAGATCGGTATTGCGTCCGCGGGTGGCGTCGGACTCGAGTTCCCCGCTATCGCATTGTGCGACGGTATTGCCATGGGGCATTCCGGTATGCGGTATCCTCTCGCGAGCCGTGAGCTGATCGCGGACTCCATTGAAGCCATGACGGAGGGGCATCAGCTTGATGCGCTCGTTATGGTCACTAACTGCGATAAGATCACGCCCGGTATGCTGATCGCGGCAGCGCGTCTCAATATCCCGAGCATCCTGATCGCGGGCGGCCCCATGTACTGCGGCTATTATGAAGGCAAGCGCGTTGACGGCGCAGGCCTCTACGAAGTGGCGGGCATGGTTTCCGTCGGCAAGCTCACGGAGCAGCAGGTCAGCGAGATCGAAGAGCAGGCATCCCCCGGCTGCGGCGCCTGCGGCATCCTCGGCACCGCAAACTCCATGAACTGTCTCGCGGAAGCGCTTGGTATGGCGCTGCCGTGGAACTCCACGATCCCCGCTTATCTTGCAAAGCGTAAGGCGCTTGCCCGCAAGACCGGCGAAACCATCATGGAGCTGTTCAGAAACGATGTGAAGCCGCGCGACATCATGACGCGTCAGGCGTTCCTGAACGCGGTCGCGGTCGATATGGCTATCGGCGGATCGTCCAATACGGTTCTGCATATGCTCGCGATCGCGAAGGCGGCGAAGGTCGAGCTCACGATCGACGACTTTGATGAGCTCTCCAAGAAGTCCAAGAAGCTCATCCAGATGCGTCCCGGCGGAGACATGTACATGGAAGACATGTACCGTGCAGGCGGACTGGGCGCCATCATCAAAGAGACGGCAAAGCTCGACTTTGTCGATCTGAACCTGCCCACCGTGACCGGCAAGACCCAGTGGGAGAACGTCAAGGACTGCACGATCACGGACAGCAACGTCATCCGTACCATGGAGAACGCGTTCTATCCCGAGGGCGGCCTTGCGATCCTGCGCGGCAATATCGCAAAGGACGGCGCAGTCGTCAAGCAGGCTGCGGTCGCACCGGATATGCTCGTTCACAGCGGTCCCTGCAAGTGCTTTGACATGGAAGAGGACGCGGTGGAAGCGATCCTGACCGGTAAGATCGTCCCCGGCGACGTGGTCATCGTTCGCTACGAAGGCCCCAAGGGCGGCCCCGGTATGCGTGAAATGCTGACGCCGACCGCTTCTGTCTGCGGCGCAGGCCTCGACAAGAGCGTGGCGCTGATCACGGACGGTCGGTTCTCCGGCGCGACCCGCGGCGCGGCCATCGGCCATGTGTCTCCGGAAGCGGCGGAGGGCGGCGAGATCGCTCTGTTGCGCGACGGCGACATTATCGAGATCAATATCCCTGCACGTACGCTCAACGTCAAGCTCAGCGATGAAGAGCTGGAAGAGAGAAGAAAGCAGTGGAAGGCGCCGGAACCCAAGGTGACGGAGGGCTACCTCTCACGCTATGCAAAGACCGTCCGCTCCGCCAGCTTCGGCGCGGTCGTCGAATAGCATTAAGGAATGCAGGCGGCGAAACCGCCGCCTGCAGAAAAGACCAAGGGAACAAAAAAGTAGGAGGTATTACTGAAAAATGGGTGACCCAATTGTTCTTCTCTGGCTCGCAATATCGATTGCGATTATCCTTGTTCTCATCCTCAAGCTGAAGATGAACGCAGCGCTTGCAATGTTTGTCGGCGCTCTGTTCATGGGCTTCGCGAGCGGTGAGGGCCTCTCCGCGACCGTTTCCAACATCAGCGCCGGCTTCGGCAACACGATGAAGGGCATCGGTCTCTCCGTTGGCTTCGGCGTTATGCTTGGCCAGCTCATTGCAGACGTTGGCGCAGTGCAGACCATTGCCAACAAGATCCTGAAGGCGTTCGGCGAAAAGAAAGCCGACTACGCGCTCGGCGCAACCGGCTTCATCGTTTCTATCCCGGTTTTCTATGATGTCGGCGTCGTCATTCTCACGCCTCTGGCCAAGCAGCTCAGCAAGAAGAGCTCCCAGAAGATCCTGCCCGCGTTCATCGGCGCACTGGTCGCCGGTCTCGGCATCGCGCACACCTTCATTCCCCCGACGCCCGGCCCCATGACCGGCGGCGAACTGCTGGGTGTACCGATCGGCACGACCATCCTCTGGGGTATCATCATCGGCCTGCCGACCTTCATCCTCTCGATGATCGTCTACAACAAAGTGTTCCTTGGCAGCAAGAAGTTCTGGAACCCCGAGACCTGCGAAGAGCATGATCCCATTGCGGAAGCGGAAGCAGCGAAGAGAGCGGAAGAGCTCTCCGTCTCCGAGGACAAGCTCCCCAGCTTCTTTGCAGCGCTCCTGCCCATCTTCCTGCCCATCGTGCTGATCCTTCTCACCACCGTTTGGGGTGCGATCGCAGGCAACGACAACGTTCCGGATTTCATCAAGATGCTGGGCTCTAAAGAGATCGCTATGCTCTGCGGCGTCATCGCAGCCATGATCGTCTGCCTCTCCAAGAAGCGCATGACGCTTGCTCAGGTTGAAAAGAGCATCACCGTTTCCGTTGCATCCGCAGGTACCGTCCTGCTTATCACCGGTGCGGGCGGCGGCTTCGGCAGCGTCCTCACGGCTTCCGGTGTTGGCGAAGTGCTGAGCAACGTGCTCGCATCCGCGCATATCCCGGTCATCATCTTTGTCTGGCTGATCGGCGCGCTGCTCCGCTTTGCGCAGGGCTCCGGCACGGTCGCCATGATCACCGCGATCTCCCTCGTGTCCTCCATGGGTACGCTGGGCGTCAGCCCGATCCTCGTTGCGCTTGCTGCGTTCTCCGGTTCGCTGGGCTGCGCGCACGTCAACGACTCCGGCTTTTGGATCACCACGAAGATCGGCGGTCTGACCACCGAGGGCGGGCTCAAGACCTACACCCTCATGTGCTTCCTCGTCTCCATCATCAGCTTGGCGCTGATCCTTGTTGCGAGCCTCTTTATCTAATCGCAAACAGGAAAGCATACTTGTCTTGGGCGTAAGCCTCAATGCGGAGCAGGGCCGGCGACGGTTCTGCTCCGCAAAGTTCCAAAACACAGCAACAGCGAAGGAGGATCCACTATGAAAACTTTGATCATCGGCGGCGATGCAGCCGGTATGAGCGTCGCTTCCAAGCTGCGCAGAGCAGACCCTGCCGCGCAGGTGACCGTTTTTGAGCGCACGTTGGAGACCTCCTACGGCGCTTGCGGACTGCCGTATTACATTGGCGGCGTGAACAACGACGCGGACAAGATCCGGATCCGAAAGCCGGACGCGTTCCGCGCAAGCGGTATCGACCTGCGCCTCCTGCATGAGGTGGTGCATGTGGACGCCGCAGCACGCACGGTAACGGCGGTGAATCTTGCAAACGGAGAACAGGTCACAGAAACATATGACGATCTGGTCGTAGCATCGGGCGCATCCCCGGTGAAACCGCCGATCGAGGGCATCGGGCTTTCGGGCGTGCATACGCTCAAGAGCATTGCGGATGCGGAAAAGATCCGCAGTGAAGCGGAACAGCCGTCCGTTCGGGACGTGGTCATCGTTGGAGCAGGGTACATCGGGCTGGAATTGGCAGAGTCCTTTGTGCGGCTGGGCAAGCGTGTCACAATCCTCGAAATGGCGGCGCGTCCTATGCTGGTCATGGACGAAGACTTTACAGATTTGATTTTGGATGCGCTTGCGCGCAATGGCGTTTGCCTCAAGACCTCGGAGTGCGTACAGGCGATTCGAGGAGTGAACGCCGCTGCGTCCGTTGTGACGGATCACGGCGAGTATCCCGCGCAAATGGTCATCCTCAGCGTCGGGGTGCGTCCGAATACCGGTTTTTTGAAAGATACCGGCGTTGCGCTGCTGAAGAACGGCGCGGTCGTTGTGGACGATCAGATGCGCAGCAGCGTTCCGCATATCTACGCGGCAGGCGACTGTGCGACGATCCGCAACCTCGTGACGGGGAAGCAGGTGTTCCTGCCGCTCGGCACCAACGCCAACAAGCAGGGAAAAGTGCTTGGCGAAGTGTTGACCGGGAAAAACACGCATCTTGACGGCGTGCTCGGCACCTCCATGTGCCGTATCATTGACCTCGAGGTCGCGCGTACCGGCATCAATGAACGCGAAGCGCAGGAGGCCGGCATTCCGATCAAGACCGCGTTGACAACGGCAATGACACGCCCGCCGTACTATCCGAACGGCTGCAAGCTGACGGTCAAGCTCTTTTGCCATGCGGAGAATGGCCGCCTGCTCGGCGCGCAGCTCGCAGGCTTGAGCGGCGCTGCTTCGCGCATCGGCATGTGTGCCGCTGCGATCACTGCGGGAATGACCGCAAAGCAGCTTGCCATGGCGGATCTCGGCTATGCGCCGCCGTTTAATTTCGTTTGGGATCCCGTGCAGCTCGCGGCGGGGATGCTGAAATAAATTTAATATGTAGAAACACATTCCATCTCAACGGATAGAGGGAGGAAACGATGAACAAATTGTTGGATCTCGCGGCTGCGGTCGCAATGGTAAACGACGGCGATACGGTCGCTTTCGGCGGCAATGTGTTGTATCGCTCGCCTATCGCGGCGGTAAAGGAACTGATCCGTCAGGATAAGAAAGATCTGCATCTTGTGAAGACGGCCATCGCCTATGAAGTGGATCTTCTTTGCGCGGCGGGCGCGGCGAGTCGCGTTACGGCGGGTTTCGTCGGCTATGAAGGGGAGTTTGGCCTTTGCCGCTGGTATCGCAAGGGCGTGGAATCGGCGACAGTCAGGGCGGACGAGAACGCCTGCTATTCCGTCATTACGGCACTGCGCGGCGCCGCATACGGCGTTCCGTTCCTGCCGATTCGCGGCATGCTGGGCTCCGACCTTCTGGACGCGGTCGGATTCCGCAAGGTCACCTGCCCGTATACCGGTGAGGAGCTCGTTGCTATTCGAGCGATCGCGCCGGACGTCGCGTTCCTGCATGTGCAGAAGGCGGACGAAATGGGCAACGGCTGCATCATCGGGCCGACGTATGAGGATACGGTGATCGCTCGCGCGGCGAAAAAGCTTGTTCTGACTGCGGAAGAGATCGTGCCGAGCAGCTATTTTTCCGAGGATCCGAACCGCGCGTCCATTCCCGCGGTTTTGACCACCGCAGTCGTCAAGGCGCCCGGCGGGGCAAAGCCCTGTGCAGTCAGCGGATGCTATGACATGGACCGCGAGGAGCTTCGCGCCTTCCTTGCGGAGAAGGACCCGGATGCGGCGCTCCGCGCCGCCGGCATTGAGAGGAGGAAGGACGCATGAGCCTCGATATTTCAAGAACTGCCGACCTGATGGTCATCGCCATTGCGCGCGCCCTCGTGAAAGGAGAGAGCGTATTCCACGGACTTGCCTCCACGATCCCGCACATCGCGATCCAGGTCGCCGATCGCGGGATGCAGAAAGAACTGAACTATGTAAACATCACCGGCGGGTATCTGATGCACCCGGAGACTGTTGTGACTTCGACGGACGGTGACAATCTCTACAACGGCACGACCTGCAGCTTCAATCTGACCGACATTTTCGACTTTGCCGCGCGCGGCCGGCTGGACACGGCGTTTTTGGGCGGCGTGCAGATCGATCAGACGGGACACCTGAACAACACCTGTATCGGCTCGTATGCGAAGCCGAAGGTCAAGCTGCCCGGCGGCGCTGGAAGCGCAGTGCTCGTTCCGAATGCGCATCGCGCTCTGGTCTGGCGCACCAAGCATGACAAGCGGACGTTTGTGGAACATGTTGATTTCATTACAAGCGTCGGTCACGTCGCGAAGGTCTTTACTCCGCTGTGCGTAATGGAAATGCGCGACGGCAAGCTCGAGCTTGCAGAGCTCTATCCCGGCGTTTCTTATGACGAAGTGCAGGAAAACACCGGCTTCCCCATCGGCGATCGCTATCGCGTAATGCCGGAGATCACAGAGGAAGAAATGGCGTGCCTGCATGCGGTCGATCCGAACCGCGCGCGGGACACCGAGTTTTAACTCGCCCTGTTTCACATGCAAGACCGGCTCGTTTTACGGAGGACGCGTCGCCTTGTACTGCTTCCATAATAGGGATTACCTCTCAGAAGCACACCGCTTGCCCGGCGGTGTGTTTCATTCTATCTATAGAAAATAGGGGGCTATCCATTTCAGAAGTGGACAGGGAGAGATGCGGATGAATGCCCGTTCCGCCGATCCGCATGGCAGTAGGAAGCATGTACGGAAGCACTGGAAAGGCGTATATCCGATCAGACGATGTGCATTCGCTGATGCATGAAAAGATAAAAGGCGGTTCGTGTGGAAACCGCCCGTTTTGTCTGCATGAAAACGCAGAGCGTTTTAGCTTGCGCATCAATCGCCGTCAAATGATCTATATGCCGCGCGCCGCAGAGACAACGTTCATTTCTTCCTGCTGTACGGGGTATTGCAAAGCGGCAGCTCTGTGCGGAATGTCCCGTCGTACTGATAATATGCATCCGCGATCGCAGGCGCTGTCGGGATCGAGGTGATCTCGCCGATACCGATCGCGCCGTATGCCATCTTGAAGCCGGATTTCTCGATGATGCGGGCTTCGATCTTCGGAACGTTGTTTGCTTTGAAGAGACCGAGCGTGCCGAACTTTGCCGTCGGTACGCAATCCTTCAGCGGATATTGCTCCGTGAGCGCATACCCCATCGACATCACAACGCCGCCCTCGATCTGCCCCTCGACGGAGAGCGGATTGATCGCGCGGCCCACGTCATGCGCCGCGATGATGCGTTCGAGCTTTCCATCCTCCCCCAAAACGGCTACCTGCGTGGCATAGCCGTAGGCAACATGGCTGACGGGGTTCGGCTTGTCGGAGCCGAGCGGATCGGTCTTTGCGAGATATTCGGCGTAGTATTCCTGCCCTTCAAAGTCGGACAGCGGCCGCCCTTCGCGGGCGTCGTTGAAGAGCAGACATGCACGGCGCGCAGCCTCTCCCGTGATGAGCGTCTGACGCGAACCGGAGGTCGTGCCGGAATCCGGCGCGTTGTAAGTATTCGCACGCTCGTACACGATCTCATCGCGCGGCAATCCCGTCGTCTCCGAAACGATCTGCACGAGAACCGTGCCAAGTCCCTGGCCGATGCAGGAAGCGCCCGAATAGATGTGGAGTTTACCGTCCTGTACGGCGAGACGCACGCGGCCCTTGTCGGGAATGCCGACGCCGACGCCGGCGTTCTTCATGGCGCAGGCAAGACCCGCATATTTGGCATTTTCAAAATCGTCGCGCACGGCGAGAAGCGTTTCCACAAGCCCGGTACTGTTGTCCACGATCTGTCCGTTCGGGAGCACCTGGCCCGGGCGGATCGCGTTGCGGTAGCGGATCTCCCAGGGAGAGATGCCGAGCTTGTGCGCCATCTGATTCAGCAGCGTCTCAATCGCAAAGCACGTCTGCGTCACGCCGAAACCGCGGAATGCGCCGGCGGGCGGGTTGTTCGTATAATAGGCGTAGCCGTCGATCTCAAAGTTTTGATAGTTGTATGGACCGGCCGCATGGGTACAGGCGCGTTCGAGCACGGGACCGCCAAGGGAGGCATAAGCGCCGGTATCTGCGATGACGGTCGCGCGAACGCCCTGAATGGTGCCGTCGTTGTCGCACGCAAGCGTGAATTCCATATCCATGGGATGACGCTTCGGGTGGACGATAAGGCTTTCGGCGCGTGTCAGCTTGACCTTGACAGGCCGTTTTGCGAGGAAAGCGATGAGCGCGGAAAGGTGCTGTACGGTGACGTCCTCCTTGCCGCCGAAGCCACCGCCCACGAGTTTGTTCTCGACCCAAACTTTTTCGAGCGGGAGACCGAGCACAGGCGCCGTCTCAAAGCGGGAATCGTATGTACCCTGATCTGTAGAGTAGATGAGTACGCCGTCCGCACGCGGCACTGCCACGGCGCATTCCGGCTCAAGGAACGCGTGCTCGGTAAACGGCGTTTTGAACGTCGCGGTCAGAACGTGCGGGCTGTTTTTGATCGCAGCATCCGCATCGCCGCGTTTGACGTGCTTGTGCGCGAGAAGGTTGCCGCCCTTATGGAGCTTCGGCGCGCCATCGGCCATGGCTTCATACGGATCACGCACGGGCGGAAGCACTTCGTATTCGACCTCGACGAGCTTCTTAGCCTCCTCCAGGATCTCCGGCGTTTCCGCGGCAACAAGGCAGATCGTATCGCCGAGATAGCGCGTTTCGCTGCCGACAGGGATCATAACGTCCCAATCCTTGACAAGGTGGCCGACGATGTTGAGACCGGGGATGTCCTCCGCAGTATAAACGGCGACAACGCCGGGCAGCGCGCGTGCGGCTTCCGTATGGATCGCGAGCACCTTAGCGCGCGGGTATGCGCTGCGCACGGCGCTTCCGTAGATCATGCCGGGCAGATACATGTCGTCGGGATACTCGCCGTATCCCAAGACTTTTTCCCGCACATCGAGCCGATGGACGCGTGCGCCGACACGCCATGCAAGCTGCTGCTCGGGAACTTTGCCCTCGCGCAGGATGCGCGCCGCGATCCTGACCGCCTCCACGATCTTGACATAGCCCGTGCAGCGGCAGATATTGTTGCGCAGTGCATAGCGGATCTCATCCTCTGTGGGATCCGGGTTCACGTCGAGCAGGCCCTTCGCGCACATGACCATGCCGGGAATGCAGAAGCCGCATTGGACGGCGCCCGCTTCGCCGAAGGCATAGGCATAGGTCTCCTTTTCAAAGTCCGACAAGCCCTCGACGGTCATAATATGCCTGCCTTCGAGCTTGTCGGTCTGCTGTACACAGGCTTTTACTGCCTTGCCGTCGATCAGAACGGTGCAGGTGCCGCAGGCGCCCTCCGAGCAGCCGTCCTTGACCGAGGTGAGACGCAGCGTGTCGCGCAGATAGCGCATGAGCTTTTGATTCTTTTCGACGGTCACAGGAGTGCCGTTGACGAAAAAGCTTGCCATAGTTTTGCTCCTTTGATAAGTTCGGGAAAGGGTGTGTTCGCTTGAAAAAACGCATGAAAGCACACGCTTTTGTAAGCGGCCGGGAGACGAAAGGTCCCCCGGCACAGATTCGGTACTGCTTTCACTCAGCCCAGCAGATAGGAATAATCGTTGAGGACTGCAAACAGGATCTTCTCGATCTCCGGGTCGAGGTGTTCCGGCTGATCGAGGTCGATCTCAACTGCGCCGCCTTCCGTGCGGAGCAGGAAACGCTTATCCGCAAGATGGAAGAAGCCGGGATTGTCGCTCTCGCGGAAGGCGGCCTCCGTGGAGAAGAGCGTCAGCTTCTCCTTGTAGGGTCGGCTGTCGTACGGGCAGAACACAAGACAGTTGCCGCACTCGTTGCAGAGCCGGTCTATGTGCAGAATCTGCGGCATGTCGAGCCCCTTGACGTCCAGCGCAATGTTCGCGCGGTTCGGGCAGACCTGTACGCAGCATTCGCACACGGTCGAGCATGCAAGACAGCGGTTGGCTTCCTTATCCGCGCTGTCATAGGTCTTGAGAATCCCCTGCTTGTCATAGCAGCGCTGCTCGCAGGTCTTTGCGCAGGCGGGGATCTCATATTCATATGCGCCGAGGATCGCGTCCGCGACCTTTCTTGCGTCCGCAATGCATTCGACCACGGTGGAAGGCCCGCGGTTTGCGTCGCCGATAACATACACGCCGTCGAGGTTCGTCTGCAGTAGTCCGTCTACGGCGGCACGGCCGCGTTCGGTCAGCGCGATGCCGTTCTCACGGAAGAAATCGCCGTCCACGGATTCGCCGGTGGCGAACACGAGCGCCGTGCAGGGGACTTCCACGGTCTTGCCGGTCGCGACGGGGGAGCGACGGCCGGAAGCGTCCGGATCGCCGAGCTTCATGGCGTCGCAGAGCAGCATGCCGTTTTCAAGCGAGCGCGGCGCGAGCAGTTCGCAGAATTCCACGCCGTCCGCGAGCGCGAGCATGAGCTCTTCTTCGTCCGCGGGCATGTAGCGGCGGGTGCGGCGATATACGAGGCGCGCATGCTTGACGCCCTTGACACGCTTTGCGGTGCGCGCAGCGTCCATGGCGGTGTTGCCGCCGCCGATCACGACGACGTCCGTGCCGAGCTCGCCGAGCGTCTCATTCTTATACTGCTCGAGGAAATCGAGAACATTCATCCCGTCGCCCTTTTCGAGCTTGACCTGGCCGTGCTTCCATGCGCCGACCGCGTAGACGATGTGCGTATAGCCCCGCGCCTTCAGCGTTTCGAGCGCAGGCGCTTTTTCGCCGGTTTTGACAGTCACGCCCATGGCCTGCATGATCTCCGTATCCCGATCGATGCCGAGCTCGCCGATGCGGAAGGGGGGGATGACGTAGCGGACGATGCCGCCGAGCTTTTCCCGCTGCTCGAACAGCGTAACGTCTGCACCTTCGCGGCCGAGGAAGTAGGCCGCCGCCATGCCCGCGGGACCGCCGCCGATCACGGCAACGCGCACGCCGTCCTTCTTTTCGCACTTGGGTGCGAGCGTACCGATGACGTCATCAAAACCGCGGCGTGCCGCAACGAGCTTCGCGTCGCGGATGCGGACGCTTTCCTCATAGAAATTGCGGGTACACTTGTCCATGCAGTGATGACTGCAAATGCGTCCCGTGATGAAAGGCAGCGGGTTTTTCTCGAGGATGAGCCTGAGCGCAGCCGCATATTCGCCTTTGCCGACAAGCTCGATGTATTCGGGAATATCCTGATGGATCGGGCAGCCATGCGTGCAGGGCGCCGTGAAGCAGGAGGTCAGAGGGACTTTTTTGTCGAGCTTGCGCTCCGGAATGGGCTTGACGGGCTTTTCGTTGCGCACGTCGCTCTTGCTGCGGGACGCAAGGTAGGCAACCTTGCCCACGGACACGCCGTCAAACGGCTTGTAGGGCTCGGACTTGAGCTGATCCGCCATCTGCGTGAGCCGCTGGTAGCCGCCGGGCTTGAGCAGCGTTGTTGCGAGCGTGATCGGCCAGATGCCTGCGTCGAACAACTCGACGATATTAAAGGTATCGATGCCGCCGGAGAAGGAGAGCCGGAGCTGTCCGTCGAACTCCGCGCTGATGCGCTTGGCCATCTCGATGGTGAGCGGGTAGAGCGAGCGGCCGCTCATGTACATTTCACCGCTGGGCAGCTCGCCGCGCGTGACTTCGACAGGGAAGGTGTTGGACAGCTTGAGACCGAAGGTCACGCCATTTTCCTTTGCCTTTGAGAGCAGACGCTTGAACATCGGGACTGCGTCGCGGTACTGGAGATCCTCATTGAAGTGGTGCTCATCGAACACGACATAGTCGAATCCGAGGTCGTCAAGGATCTTGCGCGCGCTGCCGTAGCCCAGGATCGTCGGGTTGCACTTGACGAAGGTGTTGAGCTTTTTCGTATCGATGAGGTACGCAGCGATGCGCTCGATCTCCTGCGGCGGGCAGCCGTGCAGGGTGGAAAGCGTGATGGAGGTGCAGACCTTCGGGCTGATGGCGTCGATATACGCCTCGTCGACGCCCGGAAGCTCCGCAAGATGCGCCTTTGCCCAGTCACGGCACTCGTTCCAGATGGGGAGTTTGGAAGCATCCTTGAGACCTTCGATGAAAGCGTCGATCTTGGGACTCGTGATGCCGGCGTAGTCATAGCCGACGCTCATATTAAAGATGAAGCCGCTCGGATTGCCGAGCTTCCAAGCGCGGGCAAGGAGCTTCAGCGCGAACCACGCCTTGACATACTCTTCAAGAGCGGCGGGAACGGTGAGTTCCGTGGACCATTCGCAGTTGTAGCACTCGTCCTCCGCGAGAATGCAGGGCTTCGGCACGCACTTGGACAACTCTTCGCCGTCCATGATCTGTACGGTCTTGAGCTCAAAGAAACGGCTGCCTGCATAGTAAGCGGCGATCAGGTTCTCCGCAAGCTGCGTATGCGGGCCGGCGGCGGGGCCGAAGGGCGTTTCGAGATGCTCGCCGAACAGTTCCAGCATCTTGCCCTCTTCGGGACGGAACGCGCGGCGGACGCCAAACACCGTGCCGTGCGCTTTTTTCTCTTCGAGGATCCACTGCATGAGCGCGTGGAAGGGGATGGGGGTCATTTGATCGGACATGGAAAACCTCCTGTTCAATGTCGGTCGAACTGAACGAAGCGCCGCTCAGTCGTTGATGGAATGCCAGAGCCGATTTGCGCTCTCACGGCATTCCTGCATGAGCGCCTTTTCGTCGATGACGAGGAGCTTGCGATCCTTCATGAGCACCTTGCCGTTGCAGACGGTGGTGACGACGCTGCGGCCGTTCATGCCGAAGAGAATGTGGCCGTTGACGTTGCTGCCGTCCATGGGGGTCAGCGGGTCATAGTCGGTAACGATCACGTCCGCATATGCGCCGGGCTTCAGTACGCCGAGGGGATGCTCAAAATAACGGCCTGCGATCGCACGATTGTTTTCAAACAGCATGGCGGGGATCTCGCCCCAGGCAACGGTCGGATCGCAGAGGTTGTGCTTGTGGATGATGTTTCCGACCTTGTAGCTTTCGAGCATGTCGTTCGTGTAGCCGTCCGTGCCGAGACCCACGGTGAGGCCTTCGCGGAGCATGTGGATGACCGGTCCGCAACCGACGGCGTTGCCCATGTTGGATTCAGGGTTGTGAACGACCGCGGTGTTCGTATCGCGCAGAAGCTCCATTTCATGACGGTCGATGTGGACGCAATGCACGGCGAGCGTTTGATCGCCGAGGACGCCGTTGTCATAGAAGCGGTTGATGATGCGCTTACCGTATTTTGCGAGCGCGTCCTGCACATCGCCCGGGCCTTCCGCGCAGTGGACGTGGAAGCCGACGCCGTGGCGGCGTTCGTTGCATTCACGGAGCGTTTTGTCGGAAACGGTGAAGGAGGCATGCAGTCCCATCATGCCCTTGAGCATGTCGCTGTCGTCTTTCTGCGCGCGAAGGATGAACCGCTCGTTTTCTTCGATGGATTCCATGCGCTTTTTTTCACCGTCGCGATCCGAAACTTCATAGCAGAGCGAAGCGCGGACGCCGAGCGAGGTCGCGCCCTCCGCAATGTCGTCGAGACTGCCGGGAATATCGTAGTAGCTGGCGTGGTGGTCAAACACCGTCGTTACGCCGTTCTTGATGCAGTCGGTAAAGACCGCGAGGGAGGACAGCCGGTTGTTCTCGTGGGTGAGCTTCCGGTCGATCGTCCACCACATGCCTTCGAGGATGTCGTTGAAGTTTTTCGGATTGTATCCCTTGATGGAAAGACCGCGGGCAAACGCACTGTAGATGTGGTTGTGCATGTTGATGAGACCCGGCATGATGACGCCGCCGTCCGCATCAATGAACTCTGCCTCGGGATAGCGCGCCTTGAGCACCGCGGTTTCGCCGACCTCTTTGATCAGCTTCCCGTCGATGGCGACTGCGCCGTTTTCGTAATACGTTCCATTGTCTCTCGTGATGAGACGGCCGTTTCCGATGAGTAGCATCCTTGCATGTTCCCCTTTCAGCGTGTTGTTTGAATTGATATGAACCGACAGAGCGTATCGGTATTTCAATTATATAATAGGAAACGCGGCGATGCAATAAAAACGCTTTCTTTAACCTAAAAATATTTTGTGCAGAAAAATTTTATTTTGAAGAAAATTTATTCTGTACTTTTTGCTCCATATACGCTATCATAAAAGTGAAGTGTAACCGTTCGGAGCATGAAAAAGACATGAAACGCATTTTGGGCTATCGCTGCACCATCTGCGGCGCTGAATTTCCGTTCGAGCCGGAGCGTATGACCTGTCCGCATTGCGGAGAAAAGGGCATTCTCGACATCGTTTATGACTACAATGAGATCAAAAAGACGCTCACGCGTGAGTCGCTCGCAAAGTGCCGCGACAACAGCATGTGGCGCTACCGCGATCTTATGCCTGTGCATGAGGAAACGGACGTCAGCGGCTTTTTGCGCATCGGATGGACGCCGCTGTATGAATCGCGGCAGCTCGCAAAAGAGCTGGGTCTGAAAAAGCTCTATATCAAGGATGACGGTCTGAATCCGACCGCCTCACTCAAGGATCGCGCCTCGGGCGTCGCCGTAGCAAAGGCGATCGAGCTGGGCTACGACACCATTGCCTGTTCATCAACGGGAAACGCCGCCTCCTCCTGCGCCGGCAGCGCGGCACGGATGGGGCTTAAGGCGGTTATTTTCGTGCCGGAGCGCGCACCAGAGGGAAAGGTGGCGCAGCTCATGATCTTCGGCGCAAAGGTCGTGTCCGTTCACGGCGATTACAAAGCGACGTTCGATCTGTCCAAAGCGGCGATCGAGAAATACGGCTGGTATAACCGCAACGCAGGCATCAACCCTGTTATGACCGAAGGCAAGAAAACGGTCGCGCTCGAGATTGCGGAGCAGCTGCGTTTTGCACCGACGGATTGGGTTGCCTGTTCCGTTGGCGACGGCTGCACCATTGGCGGTGTGTACAACGGGTTTTACGATCTGTATCAACTGGGACTTATCGACAGGATCCCCAAGATCCTCGGCGTGCAGTCCACGGGCTGCTGCCCCTTTGTGGACGCGGCAAACGAGGGACGCGAGCTCAAACCGACCGAGGAAAACACGATCGCGGATTCCATCGCGGTCGGCGTGCCGCGCAACCCGAGAAAGGCACTGCGTGCGGTGCGCGACAGCCATGGCGCCTGGATCGCGGTTTCCGACGAGCAGATCCTGGACACCATGCGCGTGCTCGGACGGACCGAGGGCGTGTTCGGAGAGCCGGCCGGCGTGACGGCGACGGCGGGCGTGCGGCAGGCGGTGCTGAACGGGATCATCAAACCGGATGAGACCGTGACGACGATTTCAACAGGCAGCGGCCTGAAGGATGTAAAGAACGCCCTGCGTGCGGCGGGCAAGCCTAAGCTCTGTGAGCCTGAGCTTGCGGCGCTCGAAAAGAGCGGTATCCTCTGATCGAGCGAGGCCGCGGGGAAAGCGCAGGACAAACGTTTGCGGCGGCGCGGGCGCGCGGCGGGTTACCGCCGCAGGGGGGGAGAGCCCGCGCCGCCGCAAGAACAAGCGGATGCGAAAGCACCGCGCGGGGGATGCATACGGCTTGACCGCCGCGGGAATCTCCGGATCGTACTACACAGGGTTTTCTTCATTTTTTTAAGCGAACCAAACAATTATGCACATTTCTTGACAATGGGATGCGGTGCGCGATAAAATATATTATTGTTTTTTGCGTTCGGCACGCTGATTTGTAAAGTCCGGTTGTAACGCTGCTCCGTTTGTCGGAGAGCGAATTCATACAACAAAATAAAGAGGAGGAAAACCATGAAAAAGATTCTCACCCTGATGTTGGTCATCGCGATGGTCTTCTCGCTTGTTGCCTGCGCAACCACGCCGGCAGCTGAGCCCGCCGCGGAACCCGCTGCAGAGCCTGCCGCAGAGCCGGCGACCGAGCCCGCAGCGGAGCCCACCGACACCGCAGACTTCAAAGTTGGCTTCATCTTCCTGCATGATGAAAACTCCACCTACGACCTCAACTTCATCAACGCTGCAAAGGCGGCCTGCGCTGAAATGGGTCTGACGGAGGATCAGTACATCCTGCGCACCAACATCCCGGAAGGTCAGGAGTGCTACAATGCGGCTGCTGAGCTCGTCGACGAAGGCTGCAAGATCATCTTTGCGGACAGCTTCGGTCATGAGCCCTACCTCATTGAGGCGGCTAAGGAATTCCCGGAAGTCGAGTTCTGCCATGCAACCGGTACGCTCGCACACACCGAGGGCCTTGCAAACTACCACAATGCGTTTGCGCACATCTATGAAGGCCGCTTCCTCGCAGGCATCGCAGCCGGTATGAAGCTGAACGAGATGATCGAGGCCGGCCAGTTCACCGCGGATGAGGCGAAGATCGGCTACGTCGGTGCGTTCACCTACGCAGAGGTCGTTTCCGGCTACACCTCCTTCTTCCTCGGCGCACGTTATATGTGCCCGACCGCCACGATGGAAGTTACCTTCACGGGTTCCTGGTACGATGAGACCGCCGAGAAGGAAGGCGCACAGGCGCTGATCGACAAGGGCTGCAAGCTCATCAGCCAGCACGCCGACTCCATGGGCGCTCCGACGGCCTGCGAGCTCGCGGGTATCCCGGACGTTTCCTACAACGGCAGCACGAAGGACGCTTGCCCGAACACCTACATCGTGTCCTCCCGTATCGACTGGACGCCGTACTTCAAGCTCGCCATGGAATCCTGCCTGAAGGGCGAAGCGATCCCGGCAGACTGGTGCGGCGGCATCCAGGAAGGCTCCGTTGTTCTGACCGAGATCAACGAGGCAGTTGCGGCGCCCGGCACGGTTGAGAAGATCGAGGAGATCAAGAAGATGCTCGAGAACGGCGAGCTCCATGTCTATGATACCGCGACCTTCACCGTTGACGGCCAGAAGCTCGAAAGCTATCTTGCAGACGTTGACACCGACCCGAACTACGAGGGCGACACGGAAGTCATCATCGACGGTTACTTCCACGAGTCCGAGTTCCGCAGCGCTCCGTATTTCAGCCTGCGCATCGACGGCATCACGCTGCTCGACGAGAAGTATTAAGCACTGAGCGGCCGGGAGGCCCTGTTCTCCGGGACAGGGCTTCCCGCCTTTTCATTCTTGCCGAACGGGGCAGCGAGACGGGATCGTTCGCCGCGCTGCCCGGTTTGGTGGGATCGGGGAATCGCATCATTCGCCAAGTCCGATCCGGCGTATCGCTGCGCCGGCACTTTTGTACGCGATAGGGGAGGGACGCCTTTGGAAACCAAAACTGCTGCGGTCCGGATGCACAACATCAGAAAGACCTTTGGCTCGACTGTTGCAAACGACAAAGTAAACCTTGATATTTACCGCGGCGAGATCCTTGCGCTGCTCGGAGAAAACGGCAGCGGTAAGACCACGCTCATGAACATGCTCTCCGGCATTTATTTTCCGGACGAGGGGCAGATCGAGGTGGACGGAAAGACCGTGACCATCGGCAGCCCGAAAGATGCGTTCGATCTCGGTATCGGCATGATCCACCAGCACTTCAAGCTCGTGGATGTTTTGACCGCGGCGGAGAATATCATTCTCGGCCTCCCGGGCAAGCAGCGTCTCGATATGAAGGCTGTGAACGCACGCGTCCGTGAGATCTGCGAAAAATACGGTTTTGAGGTCGACCCCGACCAGAAGATCTATAACATGTCCGTTTCCCAGAAACAGACGGTCGAGATCGTCAAGGTGCTGTATCGCGGTGCGGATATCCTCATCCTGGACGAGCCGACTGCCGTTTTGACCCTCCAGGAGACGGAAAAGCTCTTTGCGGTTCTCCGCAACATGCGCGACGCGGGCAAGGCTATCGTAATTATCACGCATAAGCTGAACGAGGTGGAGGAGCTGTCCGACCGCGTTGTTGTGCTGAGACACGGCCAGCATGTGGGCGACCTTGTTACGAAGGATACCAACGCGCAGGAGATGACCAATATGATGGTCGGCCGCGCGGTCACGCTGAACATCGACCGTCCCGAACCCGTCGACCCGAAACCGCGCCTCAAGATCGAGGGACTGACCGTTCGCAGCGAGGACGGCGTGCTCAAGCTCGAAGACGTGAGCTTTACGGCCAATAGCGGCGAGATCCTCGGCATCGCAGGCATCTCGGGCAGCGGCCAGAAAGAGCTGCTTGAGGCCATCGCGGGTCTCCAGGGAGCAGAGGCCGGCAGTATCGCCTATATCGACGACGAAGGCAAGGAAAGCGAGCTGCTTGGCGCAGATCCGCTGAGCATCGCGGCGAAGGGCGTCACGCTCTCCTTCGTGCCGGAGGATCGACTCGGCATGGGCCTTGTGGGCAACATGGATCTGTCGGACAATATGATGCTGCGTTCTTTCCGCAACGGCAAGTCCTCGTTCCTGGATCGAAAGAATCCGCGCGCGCTCGCAAACCGCGTTGTAAAGGAACTGGATGTCGTGACCCCCGGCATCACAACGCCTGTCCGCCGCCTGTCCGGCGGCAACGTGCAGAAGGTGTTGGTCGGACGCGAGATTTCTTCCGCGCCCACGGTGCTTCTGACAGCTTATGCCGTGCGCGGTTTGGATATCAACTCGTCGTATACGATCTATGATCTTGTGAACCAGCAGAAGAAGCGCGGCGTGGCCGTCATCTTTGTTGGCGAAGATCTTGACGTGCTGCTTGAGCTTGCGGATCGCATTCTTGTGCTCTGCGGCGGCAAGGTCAGTGGCATTGTTCCCGGCAGAGGCGCGGACAAGCGCAGCGTCGGCATGATGATGACCCGCCTTGGAGGTGAGAACGCCCATGCGTAAAAAAACTCATGTACCCCTGATCCATATTGCAAAGCGCGGCGCGCTGCCCTGGTATAAGGCGTGGGGCATTCGCGGATTCGCGCTGATCCTTGCGCTGCTCGTGTGCGCGCTTGTGACCATGCTCCTGACGGGCGAGGATCCGATCCGGATCTATGCCGCGATCTTCAACGGCGGTTTCGGCTCTCCGAGAAAGGCATGGGCGCTGTTCCAGAACCTTGCGATCCTGCTCTGCATCTCGCTGGCGGTCACGCCCTCGTTTAAAATGCGCTTTTGGAACATCGGCGCAGAAGGACAGGTGCTGGCGGGCGGTCTGGCCTGCGCGGCCTGCATGATCTGCCTTGCGAATACAATGCCGCAATGGCTGCTCATCGTAGTCATGACCGTGGCGAGCATTGCCGTCGGTGCGATTTGGGCGGCGATCCCCGGATTCTTCAAAGCCAAGTGGAACACGAATGAAACGCTGTTCACACTCATGATGAACTACATTGCCATGCAGCTCGTCGCGTACTTTGTCATCGTATGGGAAGTACCGAAGGGCGCAGGCAAGATCGGTATCATCAATCAGGCGACCCGCATCGGCTGGCTCCCGCAGATCGGCGAGTATAAGTACCTTTTGAATATCATCATCGTTGCACTGCTGACGGTGTTCATGTACATCTATCTGAACTACAGCAAGCACGGATATGAGATCACGGTCGTCGGCGAGAGCGAGCGCACGGCTCGCTATGTCGGTATCAACGTTGACCGCGTCATCGTTCGCACGATGCTGCTTTCCGGCGCTCTGTGCGGCGTTGCCGGACTGCTGCTCGTCGGCGGCACGGATCATACGCTCACAACAACGTTGGTCGACGGCCGCGGCTTTACGGCGGTCATGGTCTCCTGGCTCGCAAAGTTTGATCCGATCATCATGATCTTTACGAGTTTCCTGCTTGTGCTGCTCAGCCGCGGCGCCAGCGAGATCTCGACGCGGTTTATGCTGAACCATTCGTTCGCGGACATTTTGACGGGTATCATCCTGTTCTTCATCATCGGAAGCGAGTTCTTTATCAACTATCAGATCCACTTCCGCAAGCCTGAAAAGAAGGAGGGCTGAGCACATGTTTGATTTCATCTCCTTTTTCCCGAGAGCTGTAGCGCAGGGCATTCCGCTCCTGTTCGGCAGTACGGGAGAGACGCTGACGGAAAAATCCGGCAATCTAAACCTCGGTATTCCGGGCATCATGTATGTCGGCGCGATCTCCGGCGTCATCGGATCGTTTTTCTATGAGCAGCATTGCAGCGCTGGCGCTGTGATGAACGGGTTCCTCGCGATCGCGATCCCACTGCTCTGCTCACTCCTCGGCTCCTTCCTGATGGGGCTGCTGTACTGCTTTGTGACGGTCACACTTCGCGCCAACCAGAACGTTATGGGCCTTGCGCTGACCACGTTCGGCGTGGGCTTCGGAAACTTCTTCGGCGGCTCGCTGATCAAGCTGACCGGCAGTGAAGTCCCGTCCATCGCCCTGTCGGCAACGAGTCAGTATTTCAGCCGTTCTTTGCCGTTCGCGGACAAGTGCGGTGTGATCGGAAAGCTGTTCCTTTCCTATGGTTTCCTCGCATATGTCGCGGTCATTATCGCATTGATCTGTTCGTATATCCTGCGCCGCACGCGTATCGGGCTTCAGCTCCGCGCCGTGGGGGAAAGCCCGAGTACTGCGGACGCCGCGGGCATCAATGTCAATCGGTATAAGTACGTTGCAACCTGCGTCGGCAGCATGATCGCCGGTCTTGGCGGCCTTTACTACATCATGGACTACGCCTGCGGCGTTTGGTCGAACGACGCGTTCGGCGACCGCGGTTGGCTTGCCATCGCGCTTGTTATCTTCACGATCTGGCGCCCGAACGTGGGCATCTTTTCCTCGATCCTGTTCGGCGGTTTGTACATTCTTTATCTGTATATTCCGACCGGCACGAATTTTGCGGTCAAAGAGCTGTTCAAAATGCTGCCCTATATCGCAACGGTCATCGTTCTTATCGTGGTGTCGCTGCGCCGCAAGCGCGAGGATCAGCCTCCGGCTCACCTCGGTCTGCCATATTTCCGAGAAGAGCGGTAAAGCGGAAGAAACATCATATCGATCGGAAGGCCGTTCCGCCTCGGTGGGACGGCTTTTGAACAAAAAAATAATGAGCGAACAAAAATATATTTTGATTTTTTCTTGTTTTTCCCTGTCATGCGGTTGAATTGCAGGGGAAACAAAGCTATAATGAAGCCAGAATCCCGCGGCGCTCTGCCGCAAATATAGAATAGAACAAGGAGCGAAACAATGGAATACGGTCGGATTTATAATTTCTCTGCGGGTCCCGCGACCATGCCTGTGGAAGTTCTGGAAGAAGTAGCGGCAGAAGTGCTGAACTATCGCGGCAGCGGTATGGGCGTCATGGAGATGTCGCATCGCTCCAAGGTATTCCAGACGATCATCGACGAGGCCGAGGCCGATCTGCGCGAGCTCATGGGCATTCCGGAGAACTACAAGGTGCTGTTCATTCAGGGCGGCGCAACGCTTCAGTTTGCCATGATCCCTATGGATCTCATGAAGAACGGCGTTGCAGATTACATCGTGACGGGCGCTTGGTCCAAGAAGGCCTATAACGAAGCGAAAAAGTACGGCAAGGTCAACCTGCTTGCTACGAGCGAGGATCGCAATTACAGCTACATTCCGGATTGCTCGGATCTGCCCGTTGATCCCGATGCGGACTATGTATACATCTGCGAGAACGAGACCATTCACGGCACGACCTATCGCGAGCTGCCGAACACGAAGGGTAAGGTCCTCGTTTCCGATCAGTCCTCCATGTTCCTTTCCAAGCCCTGCAACGTGTCCGATTACGGCATGATCTACGCGGGTGTTCAGAAGAACGTCGGCCCCGCAGGCATGGTCGTCGCGATCATCCGTGAGGATCTTATCCGCGAAGATCTCGATGAGAAGATCCCGACCTATCTGCGCTATGCGACCCACGCTGACAACGGTTCCATGTACAACACACCGAACTGCTGGGCGATCTACGTTTGCGGCAAGGTCTTCAAGTATCTGAAAAAATACGGCGGTCTCGAAGCCATGGCTGCCCGCAATGAGGAGAAAGCCAAGATCCTGTACGACTACCTCGACAGCAGCAAGCTGTTCCACGGCACGGTCGACCGCGAGGTCCGTTCGCTCATGAACGTTCCGTTTGTGACCGGCGATAAGGAAAAGGACGCAGAGGTCGTCGCGGCGACGAAGGCGGCAGGTTTTGAGAACCTCAAGGGCCACAAGAGCGTCGGTGGCCTGCGTGCGTCGATCTACAACGCCATGCCGAAAGAGGGCGTGGAAGCGCTGGTCGAGTTCCTGAAGAAGTACGAAGCCGAACATCAGGCATAACGCCGAAAGGAGAAATCACATGATCAAGATTCTTGCATCCGACGGTATGGAAAAAGGCGCCATCGCGGCGCTCGAAGCAAAGGGCTGCGAAGTCACCTGTGAGTATTTCGATCCCGAAGCGCTGAAGGAAGCGGTCAAGCAGTATGACGTGCTCGTCGTGCGCAGTGCGACAAAGGTGCGCGAGCCGCACATCGACGCTGCGCTCGAAACCGGCAAACTGCAGCTTGTGATCCGCGGCGGCGTCGGCGTTGATAACATCGATGTCAAGTATGCGGAAGAGAAGGGCATCACTGTCCGCAATACGCCGAAGGCCAGCTCGGACGCGGTCGCAGAACTTGCGCTTGCGCACATGTTCTCCGTTGCACGCTTTGTGTCCATCGCGGGCCATACCATGCGCGAAGGCAAATGGGAAAAGAAAGCCTACAAGGGCATCGAGCTGACCGGCCGCACAGTCGGCATCGTCGGCTACGGTCGTATCGGGCAGGCGCTCGGAAAACGCTGCCAGGCTCTCGGCATGAAGGTTCTGGCCTATGATATTTACCAGAACAAGGACCTCGAGTGCGATACGATGCGCTACGTCGAGATGGATGAGCTACTCGCAAATTCCGACATCATCTCGCTGCATGTCCCGTCGCTGCCGGGTCAGCCGCTCATCAATGCGGAGACCATCGCGAAGATGAAGGACGGCGTGATCCTCATCAATACTTCCCGCGGCACGAACGTGGACGAAGATGCGCTGCTTGCGGCGCTCGATTCCGGCAAGGTCTACGGCGCCGGTCTTGACGTGTTCGCAGAGGAGCCGGCCAAGAACGCCGCGCTGTACAGCCATCCGCACGTTTCCTGCACGCCGCACGTCGGCGCTTCCACGGTTGAGGCGCAGAAGCGTATCGGTCAGGAAATCGTGAATATCATCACGGAGAAATTCGGGCTCTGATCTAAATACTGTGGGATCTTACGGGTCGGACGAACGGTTCGACCCGTTTCTTTTTTGCCATCGAGCGGCCGAAAACCACAAGATGTTGTGTTAGACGACGAAACAATCTACTATTGGTTGTGGAAAACGACACGGAAATATGAAAAGTTTTTAAATAAAACTCATAAGAATACACTCCATGCAGATTTCATGCAGAAATTTCGGAAGCGATCCTTCCTGCAAGAACATGAAAAACCCCTCATTTTGAGTGAGTTCTTGGGAAGAAACAGCATGCCGACATGCAGGTTATCCACCGCATATCCACAGAGATTATCAAAATATGGGGTGCATAACAGCCCATTGACACAATATCTTGTATGAGGTAAACTAAGTCCTGCACAGTGAGAAGCGAAGGGAGACAACCGATGTTCACAGAAATCGTGAAGCGGGACGGACGCACGGAAGCGTTTGACCGCAGTAAAATTCAGAGCGCGATCTGGAAGGCCGCGCAGGCAGTCAACGGAACGGACGAGGAGCTGTCCGAGCGCTTGACCGACGAAGTCATTCGTCTTGCGGAGATCAAGTATGAAGGCCGCACGCCGGACGTCGAGGGTATTCAGGACATCGTGGAAAAGGTGCTCATCGAGGCCGGCCACGCAAAGACTGCAAAGGCCTACATTTTATATAGAGAAAAACGCCGCGGTACGCGCGAGATCAACGCGCTTATCGGCGCTACGATCAACATGTTCGGAGACTACCTTGACGATAAGGATTGGAAGATCAAGGAGAACTCCAATATGCAGAAGAGCGTCAACGGACTGAACAACTATGTCCGCGAGGCGTTCACGAAGAAGTATTGGCTGTATGAGATCTATCCGATCGACATCTGCAAGGCGCATGAGTGCGGCGACGTTCATATCCATGACCTCGGATTCTTCGGCCCGTATTGTGCAGGCTGGGATCTGCGCCAGCTCCTGATGGAAGGGTTCGGCGGCGTTGAGGGCAAGGTGGAATCCCGCCCCGCAAAGCATCTGCGCTCATTCCTCGGTCAGCTCGTGAACTCGACCTTTACCACGCAGGGCGAGACCGCGGGCGCACAGGCCTGGAGCTCGTTCGATACTTACTGCGCGCCGTTCATCCGCTATGACAACATGGATTTTGAACAGGTGCGTCAGTGCCTCCAGGAGTTCGTGTTCAACATCAACGTGCCGACGCGCGTCGGCTTCCAGTGCCCCTTCTCCAATCTCACGTTTGACATCAAGGTGCCCAAGACGCTGAAGGACGAACCGGTCGTGATCGGCGGCGAGTACAAGGATGCGACCTACGGCGAGTTCCAGAAGGAAATGGACATCTTCAACCGCGCATTCTGCTCCGTCATGCTCGAAGGTGACGCCAAGGGCCGCGTGTTCACCTTCCCGATTCCCACGCTCAATATCACGCGCGACTTTGACTGGGATTCACCCGTTGTGGACGATTTCATGCGCATCACCTGCAAGTACGGCATTCCGTACTTTGCCAACTATGTCAACTCCGACCTTTCGCCCGAGGACGCGGTATCCATGTGCTGCCGCCTGCGCCTCGACACCCGCGAGCTCAGAAAACGCGGCGGCGGCCTATTCGGCAGCAACCCGATGACGGGCTCGATCGGCGTCTACACCATCAACCTGCCGCGCATCGGGTATCTTGCCAAGGATCGGGAGGACTTCTTCGCACGGCTCAAGCACCTTGCGACGCTCGGCAAGACCAGCCTGGAGATCAAGCGCAAGATCATTGAGCAGCAGACCGAGCAGGGGCTTTATCCGTATTCGGCGTTCTATCTGCGCAATATCAAGGAACGCACCGGCGAATACTGGTCCAACCATTTCAATACGATTGGCCTGGTCGGCATGAACGAAGCCTGCCTGAACTTCCTCGGCAAAGACATCGGCAGCCCCGAAGGCCTTGCGTTCTCGCTGGAGGTCATGAATTTCCTGCGCTCGCTCCTTGTGGAGTTCCAGGAGGAGACCGGCCACATTTATAACCTCGAAGCGACACCCGCCGAGGGGACGAGCTATCGCCTTGCCAAGCTCGACAAGGCACGCTACCCCGATATTATCCAGTCCGGCATTGACGAGCCGATGTATACGAATTCGACGCAGCTCCCCGTGACCTACACGGATGATATTTTCGAGTGCTGCGATCTGCAGGACGAGTTGCAGTCGCTGTATACGGGCGGCACGGTGCAGCATCTGTACATCGGCGAGCGCATCGAGGACATCGAGACCTGCAAGAACCTGATCCGTTCCGTGTTCAACCAGTATCGAATGCCGTACATCTCCATTACGCCGACCTTCTCGGTCTGCCATGAGCATGGGTATATTGCGGGCGAACACTTCACCTGCCCCGAGTGCGGACGCAACACCGAGGTTTGGAGCCGTGTCGTCGGGTATCTGCGCCCGGTGCAGAACTATAACCCCGGCAAGAAGGAAGAGTATATGATGCGCAAAAAGTTTGTCATCTGACAAGCGGCGCGGGATACAGTTTCGGCGCGGCGACGCCGCGCCGTTTTTGCGGCAGCCGGCTTTGCGGCGGCCGCAGGACCGAAAAGGAGACACAAATGCTGATCGCAGGCTTTCGCAAAACTTCATTCATTGATTATCCGGGACAGCCGTGCGCGGTGGTCTTTACCCCGTATTGCAACATGAACTGTTCCTACTGCCATAATGAGCAGATCCTCCGGGGCGATGTGCCGCTCATCTCTGAGGATGAAGTCATGGACTATCTGGAAAAGCGCGCGGGACTGCTCAAAGCCGTTACGATCTCCGGCGGTGAACCGACATTGCAGCAGAACCTGATCCCGTTCATCGAAACGGTGAAGACGCTCGGTTATGCGGTGAAGCTCGATACCAACGGCAGTAAACCCGATGTGCTGCGCGAACTTTTGCAGAAGAAATTGCTGGATTACGTTGCAATGGACATCAAGGCGTCGCCCGAACGGTACGACGAAGTGACGCGCGTGAAAAACGATCTGGACGCGATCCGCAGGAGCATCACGCTTCTGCGCAACAGCGGCGTGGAGCATGAATTCCGCACGACCTTTGCACCGGAACTGACAACGGAGGATGTTGTAAAGGCGGCAGAACTGGTCAAGGGGACGAAGCGTTTCTATCTTCAGCAGTACCGCCCGCGGCATGAGGGCGACCCGGATGCGCATGTTCCCTCCTATGTGCGCGAGACTGCGGCAGCGGTCGAGACGGCGGTTGGCGTGTGTACGGTGCGCGGGCTCTGAGAATCCGCGGTCTGCGCGTATGACAGCGTGCATAAAGCATGCCGTTATTGTATACCCTGCGGAAGAAGCGCCATCCTAATAGCATGGATGCTGCAAGTTTTCAATGGCTCGACACCGTCTGCGGGCCTTACGCACTGCTTTGTCAGACGGAAGGAATGCTTCTGCCGGGCGCGGAAACCATTCTGTGCGGCGCTGTGCGCGAAACGGGTGCGCCGCTCTTGTATGCGGATGCGGCGATCCGAACGGGAAAGGACGAGCTTCCTTTATATAAGCCGGATTTTGCACCGGATACGCTGCTGCGGCAAAACTATGTCGGGAGCCCGCTGTTGCTCTCAAAGACACTGCTGCTGTCGCTCGGCTGCGCGCCAGAGCGCATGAATGCGGACGAGCAGTTTGCCCTGACGCTTCGAGCGATGCTGAACGCCGCACAGACGGTACATGTCCCGCATGTACTGTTTGCAGGCGGGCCGCCGCCTGCTCCGCGTTCCGTGCATCCGGTGGAGACAGCGCTGCTGCGGCTTGGCAGACGCGGTATCGCCGCACTGGGAGATGTGAACGACAGGTTTGCGATTCGGTATGCCTTGGAGCGGAAGGCGCGGGTCTCCGTGATCGTCCGAAGTTACGGGGATCCGAATGCGCTGCGGCGCACGCTGGAATCCGTGGAGCTGTGTGCAGGCGAAACGGAATATGAGATGATCATTGCAGCGGGAGGGATCATTCAAAGCGCTGCGGCGCAGTATTATCGCGCGCTCGAACGGCACGGGGCGGCACGAGTCGTGCGCTGCCCGGGCGAGGAAAACGACGCAAGACTGAAAAATATCGCCGCAGGCTGTGCGAGCGGCGCCTATCTTCTTGTTATGGATGCAGGAACGGTCGCAAAGACGCCAAATACGCTGCTGCAATTCCTGCTTGAGGCGCAGAATTCGGGAGCGGGTGTGATCGCGGGCTGGGTGGAGGACGAGCGCGGCCTGCGGCATTCCAGCGAGCTTACCGTGGATGCGCAGGATATCCCGCGTCCCGTGGGGGCGGAGGAGGAGACCTTTGCAAATGCGGGTTGCACACACAATGCAACGCTCCTTGGCGGCGCGATCTTTGTGAGCGCGGAGGCCTTCGGCGCGGCGGGCGGGTTTGACGAGACCTTCGACAGCTGCTGGTGCGAGACGGCGCTGTCGCTCACGCTTGCGCAGCGCGGACGGCGAAACGTTGTCACGCCGGACGTTTGCTTTCAGAAAACGAGCGCTGTTGTCCGACCGCTTTCAAGGCGAAACCGCGAGCGGTGCGGCGATATGTTTCGTGCGCTGCGGGTGCAGGGCGATCCGATGCGCTCGCAGAATCCGGCATATCTTGCCGCAATCCGCAGCAAAACGGGGGATGCGGAGAAGGGACAAAAAATTGAAAATTATGCTTGACAGAACGGGCGGAATCCTGTAATATATTTCCCGTAGCCGCGCTCGGTTCGTCTAGTGGCCTAGGACACCGCCCTCTCACGGCGGTAACAGGGGTTCGACTCCCCTACCGGGTACCAGAAAAGCACGATGGTTTGATACAAAACTGTCGTGCTTTTTTCATACGATGCCCGGCGCGGCGGGGAAACCGCGAAAAAGGAAAGGCGCGCGGAGGAGGAAGAGCGTATGCTGGCCAGAGCAACAATGCAGGATATCCGGGATTACGGCGATTGGGCTTACAGCCTCGCGCTGGATCCGACCCGCTCCGGCTATCCGACCTATTGCGACGGCATCAAAACAAAAGCGGAGTTTTTGACTGCGGCGAAACAGGCTTTGATGAGAGAAACGGAGGAATTGCTTCTTTTTCGCATGGATGGAGCCGTAGAGGGGTGGATCTCTTTGACGTGGATCCCGGAGGATGGGTATCTGCAAGTCGACAGCTTCAATATCCGACGCGGAACACGGCATGCACTGGAAGAACTGCTGACGCTGCTTGAACGGCACTATTCAGGATATACGGCGCATTTCGGGTTTCCGGGGGAAAACCGCGACGCGATATGCTTTCTTCGCTCACAGGGGTTTCGGTGTATCGAACATGCATGGAACCATACGTTCGTCTTTCAGAACTACCGGGCGACGGCGGACGCAGAGGGGATCGAGAGGATCACACGGCAGAGCTTTGACAGGTTTTGCGCAGTATACCGCCCGGATCCCGATACATACTGGGATTGCGGCCGCATCTTTGAAACGCTGGAGGATTGGACGATATTCGTAAAGGAACAGAATGGCGCGCCCGATTCCGCGATCTTTCTGCGCGGCGAGGGCGCACGTTGCTGCGAGGTTTACGGGGCGGCGTTTGCGGACGGGGAATTCCACGAGCGCTCGTTTTGCGAACTGCTGTCCGCCGCCCTCAACGCATGCAAACGCATGGGCGCGCGGTACATGACATACCTCTGCGGAGAAGAAGAAAGAAAGGCCCTGCAAGAATTCGGATTCCGATACATCGGCGAATACGTTTTGTACGCAAAATCCCTTTGATGGGGCGCGTGGAACGAACGCTCCGGACCACAGTCCGCGCACATAGGCGTGGCCGATCGCCGCACGGGGCGGACGTCCGAACCGGGCAGCGAGTGCGGATCATGGAAAAGGAAGCATACGGCCGAGCGGACGGGACGGCATGGATACGCAGACGTGAAAGCATAAAAATTCATTCAATATGGTCAAATCATTAAGAAATATTAGACAATTCAGTGGAACACATAGAACGAATACAATGAAATACTATGCAAATCTCTCTCGTTTTTTTTCGCGAAAAGGTATTGCATTCGCAGAAGAGATTTGATATATTATATGATAAATTATTCTTCGGTACAACTGTATACCGAAATGCGATATGAGATGGGTGTGTTCGAGCCGTTCGGCTCGGACGGTTCGACGGAAACGACGGCCGGAATACGGCGCCGGATTCCGGAGTGAGTGGAAAGACGGGGTGAAGAGAGTTTGAACACGAAAATGCTGATGTACATTCTCAAACGGCTGGGTCTTGCGATCCTGACGATTTGGGTCGTCATTACGGTCACATTCTTTGTGATGCACGCTGTGCCGGGCGGTCCGTTCCTCAGTGAAAAGGCGGTCTCAGAGGCGGCGCAGAAAGCGCTTGAAGCAAAGTACGGGCTGGACAAACCGTTGTTTGAACAGTATATTACCTATCTCAAGGATATCGTGACGCGGTTCGACTTCGGTCCTTCTCTGAAACTGCGCGGCCGACAGGTCGTCGACATCATCGGCGACGGCATGAAGACCTCCGCAAAGCTCGGTCTGATCGCCGCATTTTCGTCGCTCATTGTCGGCGTGGTGCTTGGGGCGGCCGCAGCGCTTCACCGGAACAAGCTGATCGATAAGGTCATCATGGTCATCACGACTGCGTTCGTGTCCATGCCTTCGTTCATTATGGGCTCGCTGCTGCTCGTGCTGTTTGCCATCACATTCTCGCTGCTGCCGGCCAACGGCACAACCCCTGCCGGGCTTGTTCTGCCGGTGATCACGCTCGCACTGTATCCCATGGCGTATATCACGCGTCTGACCCGTTCGTCCATGCTCGACGTGCTCGGCCAGGACTACATTCGCACGGCGCGCGCCAAGGGCGTTTCCGGCATGAAGGTCATTTTCGGCCACGCGCTGAAAAATGCGCTCATCCCGGTCATCACATATTTCGGACCCATGCTTGCTTATATCGTGACCGGCTCGCTCGTGGTCGAGCAGATTTTCGCGGTACCCGGCATCGGCCGCGCATTCGTGAGCAGCATCACGGGACGTGATTATCCCCTCATCATGGGTACGACGATCATACTCGCGGCGCTGATCGTCATCATGAACCTCGTGAGCGACATCCTGTACAAGGTTGTCGATCCGAGAATCAATCTGGAGTAAGGAGGCAGAAGCATATGATGAGCAAAAAACCGTTCAGCCTCCATGTCAACCTCGATGCGTTTATGCCCGCAACCGACGAGGAAAAGGCGTATATGGTGCAGATGCGTCCATCCACGACCTTCTTCCGTGACGGCATGAAACGGCTGCTGAAGAATCCTGTTGCGACGATCAGCATAATCATCATTCTGATTATCGCACTGTCGTCGATCTTCATTCCGATGATCTGGCCGTATTCCTACGACTCGATGCTCGGCGTAACGCCCGGCAAACCGGTCGATGCGTCCTATAACAACCTTGCGCCCTTCGCCTATGGCAAGACGGAGCAGAAGAAGCTCGACGCGGGGGAGACGGTGTTCCCGCATGTGTTCGGCACGGACTCCGCGGGACGCGATTACTTCATCCGTATCGTTTATGGAACGAGGATCTCGCTGGCGGTCGGTTTCTTTGCAAGCATCATCGTTTTGATCATCGGCATGACGATCGGCTCGATCGCCGGATACTGCGGCGGCAAGGTGGATCTGATCATCATGCGGATTGTGGACATCATCTATTCCCTGCCCGACATGCTGATGGTCATTCTTCTCGCATCCGTGCTGAAGCTGACGATCGGCGATGCGCTCGAGGGGACGGCGCTTGCCAAAATCGGCAGCAATATCATCAGCCTGTTCATCGTGTTCGGCGTGCTGTATTGGGTCTCGATGTCCCGTCTGATCCGCGGCCAGATTCTATCGCTGCGCGAGCAGGAATATGTGCTTGCGGCGCGCGCTGCGGGCGCAAAGGGCGGCTGGATCGTCAAAAAGCATCTGCTGCCGAACTGCATCAGCGTCGTGATCATCTCGACCGCGCTGCAGATTCCGAACGCGATTTTTACGGAGAGCTTTCTGTCCTTCCTGGGCCTCGGCGTCAACGCGCCCATGCCCTCGCTCGGCTCGCTGGCTTCCGACGCGCTGAACGGTCTGAAGTCCTATCCGTTCCGGCTGATTATCCCGGCTGTGGTCATCTCACTCATCGTGCTCTCTCTGAACCTATTTGGCGACGGGCTGCGCGACGCATTTGACCCGAAGCTGAAGGACTGAGAAAGGGGCGAGCAGAAATGGCAATGTTAGAAGTACGCGACCTGCACACCTCCTTCTTTACCCCGGCCGGCGAGGTGAAAGCGGTCAACGGGATCTCCTTCAATCTGGATCACGGCAAGGTGCTCGGCATCGTCGGCGAGTCCGGCTCGGGCAAGTCCGTGACCGCGTATTCGATCATGCAGATCCTCGCAAACACCGGAAAGATCGTGTCGGGCTCCATCAAGTTTGACGGGAAGGAGCTTGTAAACGCGGGCGAATCCGTCATGAAAACAATCCGCGGCAATAAGATCTCTATCATTTTCCAGGATCCGATGACCTCGCTGAATCCGACGTATACGATCGGACATCAGCTGATGGAAGCGATCACGCTGCATACGGGACGCAACAAGCGGCAGGCGCATGAACGGGCGATCGAGATGCTGAAGCTCGTCAACGTGAACGAACCGCTCAAGCGTATGAAGCAGTATCCCTTTGAGTTGTCCGGCGGTATGCGGCAGCGCGTTATGATTGCAATGGCGCTCGCCTGCGAACCGGACATTCTGATCGCGGACGAGCCCACGACTGCGCTCGACGTGACGATCCAGGCGCAGATCCTGGAGCTCATGCGGTCCCTGCAGGAAGAACTCGGCATGGCGATCATCATGATCACGCATGACCTCGGCGTCGTTGCGCAGATGTGCGACGAGGTCATCGTCATGTACGCCGGCTCCATCTGCGAGCAGGGTACGGCGGATGAGATTTTCTACAACCCGAAGCACGAGTACACCAAGGGTCTGATGCGCTCGATCCCGACCGCAGATACGGCCGGGCAGAAGCTGCGGCCCATCTCCGGAACGCCGATCGATCTGCTGAATCTTCCGGGGGGCTGCCCCTTCGCGCCGCGCTGTGACGCAGCGATGAAGATTTGTCTCAAACAGCGCTGCGGGCGGATGCAGATCAACGACTTTCATCAGGCGGCCTGCTGGGTGAACATCAGGGAAGGCGTCGAAAACGGCTCGATCGTGCTGGAACTCGAGCCTGCGGAGACTGCACAGGAAGGCGGTGCGAACGCATGAGTGAACGGAACAATCTGCCTTTGATCGACGTGCGCGATCTGAAACAGTATTTCAACATCAACGTCGGCATGTTCAAGACAAAGCCGCTCAAGGCGGTGGACGGCGTGTCGTTCTCGATTAAAAAGGGGGAGACGCTCGGGCTTGTCGGCGAATCGGGTTGTGGAAAGACAACGGTGGGCCGTTCCATCCTGCACTTGTACAAACCGACCTCCGGCCGGGTTTTCTACAACGGAAAAGAGATCAGCACCCCGAAGGAGATCCACGACTTCCGTAAAAAGGCCACCATGGTCTTTCAGGATCCGTACTCCTCGCTGAACCCGCGCATGACGGTATCCGATATTATCGGAGAGCCGCTGGATATCCACAAAGCCTATGCGACGAGGGCGGAGCGGCAGGCGCGCATCCTTGAGCTCATGGAGCGTGTCGGCCTCAACAGTGAACATGCGTCCCGCTATGCGCACGAGTTTTCCGGCGGACAGCGCCAGCGTATCGGCATCGCAAGAGCACTTGCTCTGAACCCGGACTTCATCGTCTGCGACGAGCCGGTCTCCGCGCTGGACGTTTCCATTCAGGCGCAGGTCATCAATATGTTCGACGAGCTGCAGGACGCGCTGGGGCTTACCTACCTGTTTATCGCGCATGACCTGCTGGTCGTCCGGCATATCAGCGATCGTATCGCGGTCATGTACCTCGGAAAGATGGTCGAGCTTGCGGATGCCGAGGAGATCTACGATCATCCGCTCCATCCGTACACAAAATCGCTCATGAGCGCCGTGCCGGTTCCGGACCCGAAGATTGCGCGCGCCAATCAGCGCATCGTGCTGTCCGGCGACATTCCGAGCCCGCTGAACGCGCCCTCCGGCTGTCCGTTCCGTACCCGCTGCGCCTATGCGGAGGCCTGCTGCGCGGAATCCATGCCGCCGTTTGAGGAGATCAGCAGCGGCCACTTTATCGCCTGCCACCGGGCGAAGGAGATCGACTGAGCCGCAGGACGCTGTGCGTGCCGAATGCGGCGCGCGCAGGGAAACGCACGATATTTGACACGGGATTCCCTGTTCCGTTCAAAGAACGAACGAAACGGTACCGCTTCAAATATAGATAGAAGGAAGGAAGGAAATCAATCATGAAGAAATTGCTTGCTTTGTTGCTTGCAGTGGCGATGGTGCTCTCTCTGGTCGCCTGCACAAAGACGCCGACAACCGAGCCGACCGCCAAGCCTGCTGCTGGTGAGCCCGCAGCGGCCATGGGGCCCAGCTCTATCGCCGTCTGCCTCGCATCCGAGCCCGACACCATTGACCCCGCGCTGAACTCCGCTGTTGACGGCGCAACGCTTGTCGCGCATCTGTTCTCCGGTCTCGCCAAGTGGGCCCAGGATGAAAACGGCGCGCTCGTGATCGCTCCCGACGCTGCGAAAGAACTCGTTGAGGGCGTTGTCAATGAGGACGGCACCGTGACCTATACCTACACCCTGCGCGACGGCCTCAAGTGGTCCGACGGCAAGGATGTCACCGCCGCCGATTTCGAATTTGCCTGGAAGCGCGCTGCCTCCACGGCGCTCGGCGCAGACTACGGTTACATGTTCGAAGTTGTCAAGGGCTATCCGGATGAGCTCGCAGTCAAGGCACTGGACGAGAAGACCCTCGAAGTGACGCTCGCCAACAGCGTTGCGTACTGGAACGAGCTGCTTGCGTTCCCGACCTACTTCCCGGTGCGTGAAGATGTTGTTGCGAACGAAGCTTGGGCGACCGACGCTTCGACCTATGTGAGCAACGGCGCGTACAAGATGACCGGCTGGGAGCACAACAGCGTCATCACCCTCGAGAAGAACCCCGATTTCGTCGATGCAGATCAGATCACGATGGATAAGATCGAGTTCTATCTCTCCGACGACGCCAACAACATGCTGACCAACTTCGAAAACGGCAGCTGGCAGCTCATCGACGACGTTCCGACCAACGAGATCGCGAACCTTAAGGTGAACTACCCCACCGAGTTTGTCGTTGCAGGCCAGATCGGCACCTACTATGTCTGCTGGAACATCAACGAGCAGATCCTGCCCGCTTCCGGCACGCTGACCGGTGCTGAGGCAGAGGCTGCAAAGGCGGAGATCCGCAAGGCGATCAGCCTGCTGTTCGACCGTAACTACATCGTTGAAGAGATCGGCCAGGCCGGCCAGATCCCCGCGTCCTCCTTCGTCGCCATGGGCATGACGAACCCGGACGGCTCGCAGTTCTATCAGACTGCCGGCGGCAATGACGGCTACTACGGCTACTACAACGTTTCCGCTGATGCGCTCGAGTCGAACTTTGCATCCGCTATCGAGACGCTGAAGAAGTACTACACCTTCGACGAAGCGACCCAGATGTTCACCGACTTCCCGACCCTGACCTACCTCTACAACACCTCCGACAGTCACAAGGCGATCGGCGAATACCTCCAGAACGCGCTTGCAACCGTCGGCATCACGATGAACCTCGAGAACCAGGAATGGAACACCTTCCTGAACACCCGTAAGAACGGCGATTACTCCATCGCGCGTAACGGCTGGATCGCGGACTACAACGATCCGATCTGCTTCCTCGATATGTGGACGACGAGCTCCGGCAACAACGACGTCCAGTTCGGAAAGGGCGATCACGAGACCGTCGCGATCTACAACCTGGATCTGACCGCGCTTGGTTATGACGTCAAAGTCGAGAACGGCACCTGGGCACAGACCTATGACGTGCTGATCTCCCTGATCAAGAGCTGCACGGACAATGAGGTCCGCTACCAGCTCATGCACATCGCTGAGGATCTGCTCATGTCCACCGGCTGCATCTGCCCGCTGTACTTCTACACGGACATCTACATGCTGGATGACAGCGTCCACGGCTTCTTCTCCAACCCGCTCGGCTACAAGTACTTCATGTACTGCACGATCGAGAAATAATCGGGCCCGAAACGAACCGAAGGAACCGTCCCATTGGGACGGTTCCTTTTTGTATTCGGATATGCTGGGCGCAGCCCGAAGAGCGGCATGCCGAGGGACGAATTGCAACGGCGCAGGGATTCTGCTATACTGAAATCGAAAAGAGATCAGAACAATTGCACTTCTGAAAGAATCATGCGGAGGGATACCGATGGCAAAGTATATCATGGCGCTCGATTCCGGCACGACGAGCAACCGATGCATTCTGTTCAATCGCAGGGGCGAGATCTGCAGCGTCGCGCAAAAGGAATTCGCGCAGTCCTATCCGAAGCCCGGCTGGGTGGAGCACGATCCCGTAGAGATTTGGAATACGCAGCTGGGCGTTGCGCAGGAAGCCATGAGAAAGGTCGGCGCGCGGGCGGAGGACATCGAGGGCATCGGCATCACGAACCAACGCGAAACGACCGTCGTCTGGGATAAGCGGAACGGCGAGCCCGTCTATCCTGCCATTGTCTGGCAATGCAGAAGGACGGCGGAATACTGCGACGAGCTGCGCGGACGCGGCCTGTCCGAGCGGATTAGGGAGAAAACCGGGCTCATCATCGACGCGTATTTTTCCGGCACGAAGCTGCGCTGGATCCTTGAAAACGTTCCGGGTGCGCGGCAGAGGGCGGAGCGCGGCGAGCTGCTGTTCGGCACGATCGACACATGGCTCATCTGGAAGCTGACGGGCGGCCGCGTGCATGTGACGGATCCCTCCAACGCGTCCCGCACGATGCTCTACAATATTCGCGAACTGCAATGGGATGCTGCGATACTGAAGGAGCTGAATATCCCGGCGTGCATGCTGCCCGAGGTCAGACCGTCAAGCTGCGTTTACGGCGAGACGGAGGCCTCCCTCTTTGGCGCGCCGATCCCGATCGCGGGCGCTGCGGGCGACCAGCAGGCGGCGTTGTTCGGGCAGACCTGTTTTTCGCCGGGCGAAGCGAAAAACACCTACGGTACCGGGTGTTTTCTTCTGATGAATACGGGAGAAACGCCGAAGGATTCCAAGAACGGACTTGTTACAACGATCGCTTGGGGGCTGGACGGAAAGGTCGAGTATGCGCTCGAGGGCTCGGTCTTTGTCGCGGGGGCGGCGATCCAATGGCTGCGCGACGAAGTACGGCTCGTCGAATCCGCGTCCGACACGGAGTACTTTGCGGCGAAGGTGTCGGATACAAACGGCTGCTATGTCGTACCGGCATTCGTCGGTCTCGGCGCGCCGTATTGGGATCAGTATGCGCGCGGCTGCATCGTGGGCCTGACGCGCGGCGTGAACCAGGCGCACCTGATCCGCGCAACGCTGGAGTCGCTCGCATACCAGACAAACGACGTGCTGCACGCCATGGAACAGGATGCAGACCTTCGCCTCGCCGCACTGCGCGTGGACGGCGGCGCGAGCGCCAACAACTTCCTTATGCAGTTTCAGGCCGACATCAGCGACGCGCCTGTGCAGCGGCCTGCGTGCGTGGAGACTACGGCCATGGGCGCGGCATACCTTGCGGGACTTGCCGTCGGATACTGGGAAAACAAGGAACAGGTGCGCAGCAATGCTGCGATCTCCCGCGTATTCACGCCCGACATGGGGGAAGAGCGGAGGGAAATGCTCTTGAAAGGCTGGCGCCGCGCAGTGAATTGCGCGCGCGGCTGGGCGAAGGACTGAGCCCGCTTTCGGACGTGAGAAAAGGAAGTTCACATTTGAAGTGGAGCAGAGACTTTGACAGTATTTGTCGGACTGTGCTATACTTCATTTGATATGCATGAATACACGCGCGGCTGTACATGGAATAGCCGCCGAAAGGACGCAGAGAAACCATGAATCTCCGCTATCGACTGCTTGGCGCAGTCACTCTGTCAATGACGCTTGCCGGTCTGTTCACCGGCTGCTCGCTGCTCGGCGGTCCCGAGGCGTCCCCGACGCCGGAACCAACGCCGGAAATCACGCCGGAACCGCAGCAGGTCGTGTTCTCGGCGGTCGCGACGCCCATGCCTGCGGCGATCACGCCGACGCCGACGCCGGAACCCACGGCAACGCCCATTCCGTTCTCGCAGTATGCGCCGACGGTCAACATGACCTATGAGGAGCTTGTCGGGAGCACGGACGACATGAGCAAGAAGGGAAGCGAGCTGCTCAAGGATGGGTATCCCGATCCCAAGACCTACTATATCATCGTAGATAAGCAATGGCAGGTCGTGCTTGTGTACAAGCGCATTGACGACGGTACGAAGTGGGGCCAGCCCGACTATGACCAGCCCGTGCGCTACATGCTTTGCTCGACCGGCAACCCGGACTCGGAGCATGGGCATGAAACGACGAGCGGCAAGTGGGCGATCGAAAAGCCGAAAGAACGGTTTTATCAGTTTGTAAACCTTGAGGCGGCGCAGTATCTCACGCTCATTCACAGCCGCACCTATTTCCATTCGATTCTGTACGATAAGGCGCGCGACCTCAGCACGCTCATTCGTTCCTCCTACGACGATCTCGGGAAGAAGGCATCCCATGCCTGTATCCGGCTGACCGTGCCGGACGCCCGCTGGATTTGGTACAACATCGGCTACGGCACAACCTGCGAGATCCGCGACGGAAGCATTGACGACGCGGTAACGCAGAACATTCGCGCACAGCTCCGGCTGCCGCCCTCCGAAAAGGGGATCCGCCTGAAAGCGGGGACTGCGCCTTGGACGGATAATTGGTCCATTGCGGACGTTGAGCATGTGCTTCCCTACAAGTATGAGAAAGCGCCGCTGCCGGATCTTGGCGACGGAAAGGATGAGGACGCTTCCTCGACCCCGTCTACGGGCGGCGGTTCTACGGGCGGCGACGTGCTTGTAACGCCCGACCCGGCAGTCGGCGGCATTACGCTGCCGGATCAGGGATAACGGGCGCAGCCGCAGCGGCGACAAGTGAAGAACAAAAGAGAAATGAACGAAAACGGACGGTCATATTTGTCCCGACATTGCGCCGCAAGGTGCGGTCTTTGAACAAATATGGCCGTTTCGCGTTCGAACAAAGCGGATACGAATGCAGAGGACACAAAGGAGGCACGAAAGAATGGAGGCAAAGCCCAAACGGAGACTGCCGCTCATACTGCGGCTGCTGATCACGATCGTACTCGCCGTCATCCTGCTGGCAGCTGCGCTCATTGCCTATCTCACGGCTGTGGAGTTCCGCCCGGATGCGGAGCAGCCGGCAGAGACGGTGGCTGCGCGGGGCGCGGATCTTGAAAGCGCGGTGCCTGCAACGCCGTATACCCTTCTCTCGTTCAATACAGGGTACGCGGGCCTTGGCGAAGAATCCGATTTTTTCATGGACGGCGGCAAACAGACCGCGCCGCGTGATCCCGCCATTGTTGAAAAGAACCTTGCAGGCATTCGTGCCATCCTTGAAGCGCAGAAGTGCGACTTTCTGTTCTTGCAGGAGGTCGATCGGAATGCAAAGCGCAGCCGGCGCATCGATGAGGCGGAAATGCTCGCATCCGTCGGCGCTTACAGCGCAGCGTTTGCGCCGAATTATGTTTGCGCCTATGTGCCATACCCGATTCCGGATACCATCGGCAGGGTCGAGTCGGGACTGCTGACGCTTTCCGCCATACAGCCGGCAGAACAGACGCGCGTTGCGCTTCCGGTGCCGTTCTCGTGGCCGCTCCGCATCGCAAATCTCAAACGCTGTCTGCTCGTGAGCAGAGTGCCGGTCGCGGACAGTGAAAAAGAACTGGTGCTCATTAATCTGCACCTGGAGGCCTACGATGACGGCGCGGGAAAGATCGCGCAGACAAAGCAGCTCGCGGAACTGCTTGAGACAGAGTACGAAAAAGGCAACTATGTGATCGCAGGCGGCGACTTTAACCAGACGTTTCCGGGGATTGATTCCGTGCGATATGCCATGCATGACCCTGAGAATTGGACGCCGGGTGTGATCGAGGCGGATATGCTGCCGAGCGGATGGAAGATTTTAGCGGATGATCGCACGCCCACCTGCCGTCTGCTCGACCGGCCGTTCGACAGGGAGGCGCCCGATTCTATGCAGTACTATGTGATCGACGGGTTTCTTTGCTCGCCGAACGTAACGGTGCTGTCGCTGGAAACGCTGGACGCGGGGTTCCGCTATTCCGATCACAATCCCGTGCTTCTGCAATTCGAACTGCAAAAATAAAACATTCGCATATGCGCTCCCTCCTGCGGCATACCTTTGTTGCAGGAGGGTGTTTTTATGGCGCAGGATCATTTTTCCATGGAACCGTTTGTGACGGACGGATATACGGAAAGCCGACCCGCCGCGCCGGCCCGCAGCCGGATGCAGCGGAGGAACAAGCGGCAGAGAGAGGGCGGGATGCTCGTTCAGACGGTGATCTGTATCGCAGCGTTGCTGCTGTTCATCGGTCTGGAGCTGTTTGTGTTTAAAAAGGCGGAGGCTGCGGAGCCGGTCAACGCGACCCCCCGGGAGCAAACGCAGGGGACGGAGAGCGGATCGGGTGAGGATGAGGAGACCCTTGGCAGATTGCAGTTCGTGAACGGCAGAGTGTACAGCGTGTTTCCGAAGAGCCCGCGTTGGGCGCTGCCGCTTAAGTCCGATTCCGTCGAAAGCCTGGAAGAGGAACGGCTTTTGAAGCTCACGGCGGAACCCGGCGAAAGCATCCGCGTTTCTGCCGCGGGACAGGTGCGAAAGGTCGGAGAGGATCCGAATTACGGAAGCTTTGTGCTTGTGAGCCACGGAAACGAACTGGAAAGCGTCTACTATCATCTGGACGGGATCTGCGTAGAAGAAGGGCAGCCGCTTCGCGCAGACGATACGCTGGGCAGCGTAGGAGCGGACGGCTATCTCTATGTCGCGGTGCTGGAAGAGGGAACGCTTCAGCGCGTGTTCCAATACTATACGGCGCCCGCGGGGACTTAATATGCGGTTCGGACTGCTCGGGGGGACGGAGCTTCGCGTGCACCCGCTGCTTCTGCCGGTACTTGCGGCAGCTTGCGTGCTCGGGAAGCTCAACGCGCTGCTCGCCGCACTGCTGGCGATCGTACTGCATGAAACGAGCCATGCAATCCTATGCTATGCCTTCGGCGTGCGTGTGTACGCATTGGAACTTATGCCGTTCGGCGCAGTGGCGCGGGTGGACAGGCAGGGCATGATGGGTCAGGCGGAACTGTGTATCGCGGCTGCGGGACCTGTCACAAGTCTTGTTATCGCGGGCTGTACGGCGATGTGCGCCGATCTGTTCCCGCGGACGATGCCGCTGCTTAGAACCTTTATGACCTACAATATCGTGCTTGCGGCGGTCAATCTATTGCCTGCGCTCCCGCTCGACGGCGGACGGGTGCTGCGCGCGCTTTTGCAAAAACGCATGACGCTGCATACGTCGAGCGTGCTGCTCTCCGGACTCGGCATTTTGTTCGGCACAGGTTTTTTGACGCTTACGGTCTGTTGTGCCCTGCGGGAGATCTATAATCTCACGTTTCCGACGATGGGACTGTTTCTGATCGTGGCAGGGATCCGCGAACTGCGGTTGCTGCCGGAGACGGAGGTTCGGGCATACGTTCGGCGGCTTGACGCCCTGCAGCGCGGGGCGGGCTGTCAGGTGCGGCTGCTGCTCGCCCATGCTTCTATGCCCGCATCGGAAGCGGTGCGCCTGCTGGAACGCGACAGTTTCAATGTGCTTCGCGTCGTGGACGAGAAAATGCGGCTGCTCGGAGAGCTGGATGAAAGCGCGCTCCTTCGCGGCGTTGCAGTCTATGGCGGGGAGCGCAGCGTGGGGGAACTGCTCACATTTGACCGGGAAGGTTGAGTATGTTATGATATAAAAGGAAGTTTATGGAGGTAAGCATGCTCAATCAGGAAACGTTGGACAAGCTGTATGCAGCGGTAGAAAAGCCGGCGCGCTATCTTGGCGGCGAATGGAACGAGATCGTGAAGGACGAGGCGGCTTTGCGCTTTGCCATGTGCTTTCCGGATGTGTATGAGATCGGCATGTCGCATCTGGGGTCGCGCATCCTTTACCATGTGCTGAACGAACAGCCGGAGATCGCCTGTGAGCGCGTGTACGCGCCTTGGACGGACATGGAACAGCAGCTCCGCGCCGAAAAGCTGCCCGTGTTTTCGCTCGAAACAAAGCGGGGACTGCGCGAGTTCGACGTCGTAGGCTTTTCGCTGCTGTATGAGATGTGCTATACCAACATCCTGACCATGCTGGATCTTTCCGGCATACCGTTCCGCGCGGCGGATCGCGGCGAAGACATGCCGCTCATCGTTTGCGGCGGTCCCTGCTGCTGCAATCCGGAGCCGATCGCGCCGTTCATGGATGCGATCATGGTGGGCGACGGCGAAGAGGTGATCGTTGAGCTTGCAAAGACCGTGGAACATGCAAAAGAAGCGGGCGAGGATCGAAAAACGCTTCTGAAGCGTCTCTCAAAGATCGAGGGATTGTATATCCCGTCACTGTATACAGTGACCGAACACGGAACGCTCCCCCTGGAGGAAGACGTTCCCGCCACGGTCACGCGCCGCACGGTCAAAGACCTTGACAGCACGCCGTTCCTTGGCAAGCCGGTCGTCCCGTATATGAACATCGTTCATGACCGCGTTTCGCTCGAGGTCATGCGCGGCTGCACCCGCGGATGCCGGTTTTGCCAGGCCGGCTATATCTATCGCCCTGTGCGCGAACGAAAAAAGGAGACGCTGCTGCGCCAGGCGCAGGAGCTCGTGGACTGCACGGGCTACGACGAGGTTTCGCTGCTCAGTCTCAGCACGGGCGATTACTCCGAGGTGCATTCGCTCGTACCGGAGATCATCGACAGCATGGAATCGCAGAGGGTCTCGGTCTCACTGCCGTCGCTCCGGCTGGATTCTTTCCTGAAAGAGGATCTCGAAAAAATGCAGTCCATCCGAAAGGCAGGTTTGACCTTTGCACCGGAGGCCGGGACGCAGCGCCTGCGCGACGTGATCAACAAGAACGTCACGGAGGAGGATCTGCTCCGCGCGACGACGGACGCGTTTTCCTGCGGCTGGACGGGCGTGAAGCTGTATTTCATGCTGGGGCTTCCGGAGGAGACAGACGAGGATATTCTCGGCATTGCCGACCTTGCGAAAAAGGTCAGCGACGCATTCTACCGTCTGCCCAAGGAACAGCGCGGCAAGGCGCTGCGCCTGACGGTCAGCGCATCGACTTTCGTGCCGAAACCCTTTACGGCGTTCCAGTGGTTCCCGCAGGTGCCGCTCGACGAGATCCGCCGCAGACAGGCCATCCTGCGCGACGCGCTGCGCGGCATTCGCGGCGTACAGTTCCAGTGCCACCTTTCCGATCTGTCCGTGCTGGAAGCGGCATTCTCCCGCGGAGACCGCAAGCTTGCGGATGTTTTGGAAACGGCATATGAACGGGGCTGTCGGTTCGACTCCTGGTCGGAGCATTACCGCCCGGACGCGTGGCGGGAAGCGTTTGCAGCACACGGCTGCACGATCGAGGATTACGCGCAATGGGCGCCGTCGCTCGACGAGACGCTGCCGTGGTCGCATATCGACATGCTGGTCACGGAAGACTACCTGAAACGGGAATACAAGAAAGCCATGCAGGGCGTCACAACGCGTGACTGCCGGCAGGGCTGCAACGGTTGCTTTGGAGGTCGCCATGCGGATGCTTGCAGTCTATCATAAAACGGAAAGCGCACGTTATATCTCTCATCTCGATGTGCAGCGCACCTTGCAGCGTGCATTTCGCCGCGCCAAGCTTCCGCTGCGCTTCTCCGAGGGATTCAACCCGCATCCGGAGCTTTCCTTTGCCTCTGCGCTCGCAACGGGAACGACGAGCGATGCGGAGTGGTTTGATGTGGAGCTGACGGAGCGTATGCAGCCGGAGACGTTTCTTGCACAGGTCAACGCCGTGCTGCCGCAGGGCATCCGGCTTTCGGACGCGCGGGAGCTGCCCGCGGGCATCAAGACGCTTTCGACTCTGACACGGGCCGCGGAATACGAGGTACAGACAACATTTGCGCGCACGATGACGCGCGAAAAAGCCGAAGCGGCGTTAGAATCGCTGCTTTCCGGCGACATTATAGTGAATAAGCGGACCAAGAGCGGGATCAAACCCGTGAATATCCGTCCGCAGATCATAAGGGCGTTCGTGGAAGACGTTGAGGGGAATACCATCACCCTCCGCGTTCTGGGCAAATTGCAAGCCGATGGCGGACTGCGCGTCGAATTGATGATGGGCGCGCTGTTCGATTGTTTGGATGCACAGGGCACGCTGCGGATCCACCGCGCGGCCATGTATTTTGACGCAGATGGCGTTTTGCCGCGCATTCCCTTAGAGTAAAAGAAGGGAAGAGTATGAACAAAGAAATATTGGTGGATGCAAACGGGTTTTCGACCCGCGTTGCGGTCGTGGAAAACGGCGCGCCGGTCGAACTGTACGTCGAACAGGAGAGTTCGCAGCGCCTTGTCGGCAACATCTACAACGGCAGAGTGCAGAATGTTCTGCCGGGCATGCAGGCGGCGTTTGTCGACATTGGCCTTGAGCGCAATGCGTTCCTGTATGCGGGCGACATTGTGCTGCCCGACGACTCGGATGACGAGGTGGAAACGCCGAAGGAAACGAAGAGCATTCGGGATCTGCTCAAGCCCGGCCAGACCATCATGGTACAGGTCGCAAAGGATCCCGTCGGGACAAAGGGCGCGCGCGTGACGACGCACATCACGCTCGCGGGCCGCTCGCTCGTGCTCATGCCGACGATGGATTATGTCGGCATCTCCCGCCGCATCGAGCGGGATGAAGAGAGGTCGAGACTGCGCAAGATCCTGAACGAGATCAAGCCCGACGGCATGGGAGTGATCGTGCGCACGGCATCGGCAGGCAAAAGCCGGGAGGCGTTCAAGGAGGATCTTGACGGCATCGTCAACCTGTACAGGGAGATCGAAAAGCGCGCAAAGAACAAAAAGGCCCCGGCGCTGCTGCACGAGGAACAGTCCCTGCTGTTTCGAACGGTGCGCGATCTGCTGATGAAGGATGTTGACCGCATGTTCGTGAACGAAACGGGGACGTTCGAACAGCTCAAGGAGATCGCGGACATGATGGCGCCGAAGCTCAAACCGCGCATCCTGCTTAAGGAGAGCGAGGCGCTCTTTGAACGCTATGAGACGGAGAGCAAGATCGATAAAGCGCTTGCCCGCAAGGTTTGGCTGAAGAACGGCAGCTACGTCATTATCGACCGCACGGAGGCGCTGACCTGCATCGACGTCAACACGGGAAAATTCGTCGGCAAGGACGACCTGGAAAAGACGATCACCGCCACCAACTGCGAGGCGGCGGTCGAGATCGCGCGGCAGCTGCGGCTCCGTGACATCGGCGGCATCATTATTATCGACTTCATCGATATGGAGCGTGAGAGCAACCGCACCATGGTGCTGAACACGCTGAAAAATGCGCTGAAGGACGACCATACGCGCTCGCATGTATTCGGCTTCACGCACCTGGGTCTTGTCGAGATGACGCGCAAAAAGACGGGGCGCAGCCTCGGAGATACGCTGCAAATCGTCTGCCCCTATTGCAGCGGCGATGCGCATGTGCTTGCTCCGGAGACCGTGATGGGCAAGGTCAAGAAGCAGACCATGCAGGTGCTCAAGGGCAGCAACAACAAGCGAATGCTCATCGAGGTACATCCGGATGTGCTCGCGGCGATGGAGTTCGCGGAGAAGAAGCATGGCCGCGTGTTCCCGGAGGACGCGGGCGGCAGCTATTATGTGCGCGCAAACCCGCAGCTGCATATCGAGAAGTTTTCGGTGCGGCCGCTTGCGGAAAAGCGCCTTGCGGAAGCGAAAAAAGAGTGCAAAATCATCCGCTGACGGGCATTGACAGCGGTACCTGGCTGTGATATGATTTATCGGTGAGCCGCACTGGGACGGTCGAAGTATGCAGTTTTGCATCACCGCGCTCGGGCGAGTCTGGTAAGAGGAGGTGCAGCACTGTGTATGCAATCATTCAAACCGGTGGAAAGCAGTACAAGGTCGAAGCCGGCGACGAGCTTCTCGTCGAAAAGCTGGATGCAGAGGTGAACGCTGAAGTCGAATTCGACGTTCTGCTCGTGGCAGACGACGCCGGCGTCAAGATCGGTACGCCCGTTCTGGACGGCGTGAAGGCCAAGGCGAAGGTTGTGGAGCACGGCAAGGGCAAGAAGGTCATCGTCTTCAAGTACAAGCCGAAGAAGAACATCCGCACGAAGCGCGGTCATCGTCAGCCGTACACCAAGGTCGAGATTCTTTCGATCGGGTAAGGCGAGATGATCCGGATCGTGATGCTCCGGCGAAACGGTGCGACGCTCGGATTCGAGTGCAGCGGTCACGCCGGATATGCGGAAGCGGGAAGCGACATCGTGTGCAGCGCGGTCTCCGCGCTCACGGCGGCAACGGCGAACGGACTGACCGAGGCGGCGAAGATCAAAGCCTCTGTCACGGACGACGGCAAAATGCTTCGATGCGTCCTGCCGGAAACGGTGGGGGAGCGGCAGGCGCAGGACGCGCAGCTGCTGTTCGACACATTGGAGATGGCGCTGTCCGGCATCCGCAAAGACTATGGAAAGTATTTGAAAATTTCTGACAGGGAGGTGTAACAGATGTTGCAAATGAATCTGCAGCGTTTTGCGCATAAGAAGGGCGTCGGCTCCTCGCGCAACGGCCGTGACAGCGAAAGCAAGCGTCTCGGACCCAAGCGTGCGGACGGTCAGTTCGTGCTCGCGGGAAACATCCTCGTCCGTCAGCGCGGTACGCATTTCCATCCCGGCAATAACGTCGGTATCGGAAAGGACGACACCCTGTTTGCAAAGATCGACGGCGTGGTCCGCTTTGAGACCAAGCACGGCGGCAAGAAGCAGGTCAGCGTATACGACGAGGCGGTCGGCGAGTAAGCCGAAAACGGAATTTATTGCAGACAATGCGCTTTTGTGGGCAACCATGAGAGCGCATTTTTTGTGTACCGAACTGCGCCTTCTGCTGACCGCATACAGTCAGCTCACCGGCGACATCATGCAGACCAACATCGAGGAATCGGATGTACCCATGGTGCAGGTGTCGGAGCACTGGGGCGCGCGTGAGAGCCATGCGCTGTGGCAGGGGAAGATCTTCACGGTCGAGCAGTTTAAGGCTGTATGCGGCTATGGTGAGCCGTCAAACCCGGATCACATTTATTCCTACAACTGCCGCCATACGCATTATCCGTACTGGCCGGGGATTTCCGAGCCGATTGCGTACCAGCGCGAGCCGGGGCCGTTCACCGTCAATGGGCGGCAGTACACCTACTACGAGGCCACGCAGAAGCAGCGGGCCATGGAGCGGCAGATCCGCGCCTTGAAGCGTGAGGTGAACGCGGGCGGTGACAAGGCGACCTTGGGCAGCGAAATCCGACAGCGGACACGGGAGTACAAGGCGTTTTCGGATGCTTGCGGTATCCGAGAAAAGCTTGAAAGATTGCACGTTTTAGGGTATGATAGGAGTACATCAGCGAGGGTTCAGAAAGCCGTAAAAATCGAGGATATCAGGAAGCTGATTAAATCCGATGCGGTTACAAAGAAAGTGAACGTTCAGAAACAGAACCGCCACATTCTTGGATCCCCTGGATATATCGAAGGACGGAGTTATATCTACGGAGATGTGGAGACCGCGCAGGCTCTTGTTGATCGATACCACGGGACAGGAACGCCTGTTCTTTCGAAAAATCAAAAATGGACCAACAAGGAAGTCGTTGAAACAAATAGCGTCATTGGGCGTGTTGTTGATCCGAGTTCTGGAGAAATCAGCGGGAGCAATCGAATCATGATCCACTACAGCTTGACGGGTACGCACGTCGTTCCTACCAAGAGGGGGTAAGTATGAGTTTTCAAAATTATTTGGGTAAAAGAGCCCGAATTACAGACGTTGACGGGGAGGTTTTCGTCGGTACTATAGTAGTTGTTACCCCTGCAATCGATAACGAGGAAAACGAAGCCAGCCTTTGCATTAACTCTATGGGGCTGTGGATCGAGTTCTTTGAATCTGAAATTGATTCTTTCGAGATTCTTGAGGAGTAGCGACGGGCAACTTCAAGGCCGTTTACCGCGTCCTGTCCGCATTGAAAAAGGCAATGGACCCGCCGGGGTTCGACGTGCAGCAGATCGGGCATGGGGCGCTCGGCGCTACGCATGAGGCGCTCGGCGCTACGCATGAGCGCTGGTGCCGGTACATGGAGATGATGGCAGACGTCGGGTACATCACGGGCGTGGAGATTCGGCGGTTCATCACCGGCGAGACCTCGGTGGACGCGCGGGACATTCGGATCACGCTCAAAGGCTTGGAGTACCTGCAGGAAAACGGCATCATGCGGAAGCTCTATAAAGCCGCCAAAGGCATAGCTGTTCCGTAAAACAGAATCAACGATTTCACAAATGAAAGCAACGAGTACCGTTGCTTTTTTATTTGCGTCGGCGGACGTAAAGCGCGGAATCTTGGCGAGAAAACGCCGTAATAAAATCGTATAGGAGGATAAAAACATGAAACGCGAAGAGATCAAGACCATTCTGGGTGAGGGCGCCACGGATGAAGTAGTAACCAAGCTGCTGGACGCTTTGCATGCAGAGATCGAGCCGCACAAGACGGCGGCGAAAACGGGGATCGCAAAGCAGCTTGAAAAGGCGAACGGTCTGCTGATCGCGGCGTTTTTTGCACCCGGCTTTACAAAGCCGAACGAGGCCAAATGACGCCGCCTGTTCCACACAAAACGACGAGGTATGAACGAGCTGTAACGATTCCGTGAATTGCGGGGCAATTTTCTTGCGATTTTTGCCCGTGACAGCTACACTTTGAATGGAATCCTGTTGCATATAAAGGGGAAATGACGTTATGAAACGTAAAGCGCTCTGTCTGCTTTTGATCCTTGGCCTGGTGCTGTCCGGGCTGCCGCTCGACGGGAGCCATGCGGCCTCCTATGAGACGGGCGTGATCAACGCGGACGGCGTTGCATTCCGAAAGGGCGCTTCCTCGGACAGCGGCCGCATCCGAAGACTTCAAAAGGGGACGGTCGTCGAGATCCTTGCAACGAATGTGAATGCGGAGTGGCATAAGGTCAAGTACAAGAGCGAAACGGGCTATGTGAACCGCATGTATGTGGATCTGAAAAAGGCGGAAGACGCGGACGCAAGCTATCGCGGAACGGTCGTCAACTGCAAAGAAAACGTCAACGTCCGGGCAAGCGCGAACAAAGACGCCGAATTGGTGGGACTCGCTGACAAGGACGCGACGTTCCGCGTCACGCGGGCGAATCTGGCGGGCGGCTGGCACGAGATCAGCTATAACGGAAAAACGGGGTATATCTCCGCCGATTATCTCGATCTGTCGCGGGAAGGCGCGAGCGGACAGCTCCTCTCGCTGAGCGTCAGCGGCGGGACGATGTCGCCGGCCTTTTCGCCGGATGTGTACGGTTATGTGATCGATGCGACGAGCGGCGATGTTCGGATTAGCGCCGAGGGCGCGAAGGGCGCAAAGGTCAAGATCGGCGATTCCGGCAAAAGCACCGTTACGGTTTCCATGCCGAGGCACGGGAGCAAGACCGTGCGCATCTCCGTTGACGGAAAGGTGAAATACAGCCTGTACATCGTGCGCGGCGCGATCACAGTGGGGACATGGAACATCAAGCGCGGCAACGGAAAGCTCACGGAGATGGGCTGCCTCGTACAGGCGCAGCAGCCCGACCTTATGGGCGTGCAGGAGGTCTATCGCTGCAAGAGCAAGACGGTCGTTGACAACCTGCTCTCCCTGCGCACGAAGGAGATGCAGAACACGAGCTTTGCCAAGACCGTTTCCTACGCGAGCGGCGGCGAATACGGCATCGGCCTCCTGTCGGCATATAAGATTGAGTCTGCGGAGACAAAAACGCTCTCAAGCGACGGGAACGAGCAGCGCGTGCTGCAAAAGATCGTTGTCAAGATCGACGGACATCGGGTCTCCGTATATAACACGCACTTTTCTTACGAATCCGCGGCGACCCGCTCCAAGCAGTTTGCCGAGGTCAAGAAATGGCTGGACGCGGACACAAACAAGTATAAGATCCTCTTTGGAGACTTTAATGCGAAGGCTTCCGAGTTTTCGCAGCTCGGGAAGGGATATACCGCGCTGAACGCCGCAGATACAAGGTTTTATGACTATGGCGCGGGGCTCATGTCAAAGAGCGAGATCGACAATATTGTGGTCACAGATAATATTACAGTTTTGAATGCACGAATGATCGATGAGCTGCTGTCAGATCACAGACCGATCTTTGCGTATCTGACGCTGGACTGATCGAGAGAAGCGAATGCGCTGCTGAAACAAAAAGCGGCGCATTTTTCATACGCCGCATCTCCGCAGTTTCCCCCTGCCGTTTTGCTGTTCTGCGGAGAAACCGTTTGCTTCTGGAATCTATTTTAGCGCAGGAACTTAAAAAAGCAAGGCGGGCAATTTAGCGGAAAATGTCGATGATATATGATCTTGATCGAAGCCGCGCAAAAAAAAGAACCCGCATCCTTTGGAGAATGCGGGTTGATGTTGTCAAGGGTGATACGGATCAGAGCGCATTGGCCGCTTTGCCGTCGCAGCCGAGCACGTCCACGATCTTGTGCGCGACCATTTCCTTGATCGCCTGACGGGCGGGCTTGAGGTACTGGCGCGGGTCGAAGTGGGACGGGTTTTCCGCGAAATACTTGCGGATCGTTGCGGTCATGGCAAGACGCAGGTCGCTGTCGATATTGATCTTGCAGACGGCCATTCTTGCAGCTTCGCGTAGCATGTCCTCGGGAACGCCGATGGCATCGGGCATTGCGCCGCCGTATTTATTGATCTCCTCAACGAACTTCGGGATAACGCTCGATGCGCCGTGGAGCACGATCGGGAAGCCGGGCAGACGGTTCTCGACCTCTTTGAGAATGTCGAAGCGGAGCTGCGGCTTCGTGCCGGGCTTGAACTTGTAAGCACCGTGGCTCGTGCCGATGGCGATGGCCAGAGAGTCAACGCCCGTGCGGGTCACGAAATCCTGTACCTGATCGGGATCGGTGTAGGAACCGTCGCCGATGGCGACCTTGACGTCATCCTCGACGCCTTCCAGACGGCCGAGTTCACCCTCGACGACAACGCCGTGGTCATGCGCATACTCGACGACCTGACGGGTCAGCTTGACGTTGTCCTCATAGGCGTGATGCGAACCGTCGATCATGACGGAGGAGAAGCCGCCGTCGATGCAGCTCTTGCACAGTTCAAAGGTATCGCCGTGGTCGAGATGGACGCAGATCGGCAGATCCGTTTCGATGCAGGCAGCCTCGATGAGCTTCATGAGGTAGGTGTGGTTTGCGTACTTGCGCGCGCCGGAGCTGACCTGAAGGATCAGGGGGGAGTTCAGATCTTTCGCGGCCTCGGTGATGCCTTGAATGATCTCCATGTTGTTGACGTTGAATGCGCCGATGGCATAGCCGTTCTTGTACGCATCCTGGAACATCTTGGTACTGGTGACGATAGGCATAGTATCTCCTCTCCTTTGGATGTATTTTACCGCGGATATTATACCCCAAAGGTCGAAAAATTGCAACGCAGACGAAATTTGGTTATAATGAAAAAAGATTCAGTAGGAGGTGACCAGGATGAAAGAGAAGAGCCTTTCCCTCATTGTCCCGGTTTATAATGAGGAAGAAGTGCTTCGGGCATCCTATGAGAGAATGAAGGCGGCCATGGAGACGACGGGGTATCCCTTCGAGATCCTGTATGTGAACGATGGCAGCCGCGACCGATCGCTGGATATTCTGCGAGAGATCGCGGCGCAGGATCTTCGGGTAAAGGTGCTGTCGTTTTCAAGAAACTTCGGGCATCAGACCGCCGTGACCTGCGGCATGGACGCTGCAAAAGGAGACGCGCTCATCATCATCGATGTGGATCTGCAGGATCCGCCGGAGCTCATCCCCGAAATGGTGCGGCGTTGGGAGCAGGGCGGCGAGATCATCTACGGCAAGCGACTGAAGCGCGAGGGCGAGACGCTGTTTAAAAAACTTACCGCGGCGGCATACTATCGCCTGCTTGCTTGGATGAGCGCGTATCCCATTCCGTTGGATACGGGTGATTTCCGCCTGATCGATCGGAAGGTCGCGGACGTGTTCCTGCAAATGCGGGAGCATAACCGCTTTTTGCGCGGCATGTCGGCCTGGATGGGATTTCGATCCGAGCCGATCGAGTATGAGCGGCATGAACGCTTTGCGGGCAGCACAAAATATACGCTGAAAAAGATGCTCCGGCTCGCCATGGACGGCATCACGGGCTTTTCCGATAAACCGCTGACACTGCCCGGCATTCTTGGGATCGGCATTTGCGTGACCGCAGGATTGGGATTGATCGCGCTGATCGTGTGCGCCTGCACCTGCGGCGCTGCGCCGTGGCTTTGGGCGCTGGACGGCGTTGTGCTGCTGCAGGGGCTGACGCTCTGCTGCATGGGCTTGCAGGGCATGTACTTCGGAAGGATGTACGACGAGCTCAAGGGCAGGCCGCTGTACATCGTGTCGGAAAAGATCAATGTCGATTAAACAATCATTTTTTATCGAAAGAAAAAAGATTTAGCTTGCACTTCCCGCGGGAATGTTGTAAGATACCAGAGGCTTATAGGTTTAAAAGAAGGATTATTTAGAAGGAGGCTATTCTTTATGGCTATCAAAGTTGGCATCAATGGCTTTGGCCGTATCGGCCGTCTCGTGTTCCGCGCTGCGGTCAACAACCCCGAGATCGAGATCGTCGGCATCAACGACCTGATCACTCCGGATTACATGGCGTACATGCTCAAGTATGATACGATCCATGGCCGCTTCGAGGGTACGGTCGATTATACCGAGAACTCTCTGATCGTGAACGGCAAGTCCATCCGCGTCACCGCGGAGAAGGATCCTGCGAACCTGAAGTGGAACGAAGTCGGCGCAGAGTACGTCGTCGAGTCCACCGGCCTGTTCCTCACGAAGGAAAAGGCGGCAGGCCACATTGCGGCAGGCGCAAAGCATGTCGTCATGTCCGCGCCGTCCAAGGACGATACCCCGATGTTCGTTATGGGCGTCAACAACGAGTCCTACACCTCCGACATGCAGTTTGTGTCCAACGCATCCTGCACCACGAACTGCCTCGCGCCGATCGCGAAGGTTCTGCATGACAACTTCGGCATCACCGACGGCCTCATGACCACGGTGCATTCCATCACGGCGACCCAGAAGACCGTTGACGGCGTTTCCATGAAGGATTGGCGCGGCGGCCGCGGCGCTTCCTACAACATCATCCCGTCCTCCACCGGCGCAGCCAAGGCAGTCGGCAAGGTCATCCCGTCCCTGAACGGCAAGCTGACCGGTATGTCCATGCGTGTTCCGACGCTGGATGTTTCCGTCGTTGACCTGACCGTCAACCTCGCAAAGCCCGCCAAGTATGACGAGATCTGCGCAGCAATGAAGAAGGCTTCCGAGAACGAGCTCAAGGGCATCCTGGGCTACACCGAGGATCCGGTCGTTTCTTCCGACTTCATCGGCGATCCGCACACCTCCATCTTCGACGCCAAGGCCGGTATCGCCCTGACCGATACATTCGTGAAGGTCGTTTCCTGGTACGACAACGAGTGGGGTTATTCCAACAAGGTGCTCGACCTCATTACCTACATGGCAAAGGTCGATCATAAATAAGACGCTCTGCCGAAGGGGGTCTGGCCATAGGAAAACAACGGCCCCCGCACGCGCAGCGTTCACAGAACGGACAACAGCCGCAGCAGCCTTTCTGCTGCGGTTGTTTTTTTGCGGAATGACGTTTCCCGTGTTATCATGTCAATATCGGGCATATCGGTCGAACCCCGACGGGCTGGCGTCCTCCGGTTCTTTCTCTACGGAGCGCAGAAACCGTGTCGCTTCGCCGTATTCTACGCTGCATGGGTGTGAAGCCGCCGTATTTTATGGGATAATTCAGGAGAAGGGGAGGCGAATAAATGGATCAAATCAAAATCGGGAGATTCATTGCCGATGAGAGAAAAAGAAAGGAATATACCCAGAAACAGCTTTCCGAACGATTGGGGATCAGCGACAAGACGATTTCAAAATGGGAACGGGGCAACGGGTTTCCGGAGGTATCCCTGCTGCTGCCCCTGTGCGCTGCGCTGGAGATAACGGTGAATGAGCTGTTGTCCGGCGAAAGGGTATCCGAAGAAGAATATCGCAGAAAAGCGGAGGAAAACATGGTAAATCTGGTCAAAGAAGCGCAGGAAAGCAAAAAGAAAATCATCCTATCAGCAATGGTTGCCGGGCTTACGCTGATTGCAGCCATTCCGTTGTTTCTTCTGGCGGGAGCGCTCGCCCTGGAAACGTGGCTGCGGATTCTGCTGATCGTTACAGGAGCGGTTGTGGTGTTCGGCGGGATTGCGATCGCGTGCATTCTGGATATAGAGGCAGGCGCATATGCGTGCCCCGAATGTCACCATCGGTTTGTACCGGATATGAAGTCCTATCTTATGGGGCCGCACACGATCACCAAACGAAAGCTGGTCTGTCCATATTGCGGGGCGCGCAGGTACTGCAAAAAGGTCCTGACAAAGTAAGGGGTTATACGATCAGGCCAATGGCGCCCCGATTACGGAGATCGGCGGCGCCCCTTTGCTGTGGAGGGCGAGCCGCCCGGCCCGAACCTCGCTGCGCGGGGCGAAGTTCAAAATGCGTCCGTAAGAACATGATCGAAGTATTCGCCGGTTTTCGGGTCGGCAAAACGCTTGTCCAGAAAGGGCGAGTAGGTATAGGTCTCGATGCTTCGCGCGATGGGGTCAAAGCGCAGCAGACGCAGATAGCCGTATTCATTCCGCCTGCCCTGCGGATTGAACATAAGAGAATAGACGGTGCGATCGGGCGTACCGTCTTCGTCGTCGTCGAATTCGTCGGTACGCATACTGTCGCCGCGGCTGTGACCGCAAAGCACGAGCCGCACGTTCGGGTTTTTGGCAACGATGCGCTCCTGCTCTTCGCGGCTTTTCACAAAGACCTCGCCGGAATCGTTGAGATAGCGGTGAAACAGCACGATGCCGACGCGGTCCCGATGCGCGGAAAGCGCGTCGTTGATCCAATCATATGCGCCCTTGAACCGCCGGGCAGCGTCAAAGCTTACGCCGAGCACGATATAATCCGTTCCGCCCGCGGAAAACAGGTCATAATAGATGAGTCCGTCCGCAAAGGTTTTGTCTGCGGGAAGATCATTTAAAAAATCACACTGGAGGTAGCCCTCGTAGCTTTTGGCCCGCACGCCGATGTCGTGATTTCCGGCGATTGGGTAGAAGGGGACCATGCCGCGGAATTTATCGAGCGCAAGGTTGAAATTGTCCCACTGGTAGGGCTTGAACCCGTTATCCACCAGATCGCCCGTGTGAATAACGCAAAGGACATTCTCCCGTTCAAGGGTATCCCGGATCCAACAGCCCATGCTGTCCAGCGCTTCCGGCGCGGAATAGCTCATGGCCTGCGTATCGGTCATCCAGACGATGGAAAACGGCGTCGGGATTGGCGTAGGAGAGGGCGTCGGGATCGGCGTCGGCGCGGGCGTTGCGCTTTGCACAGGCGAAGGAACAAAAGAGTTCTCCGCGGTCTGTTCCGAAAAAGCGGCGCTTGTGCAGCCGACAGCAAGACCGGCAAGCAGAAAAAGGAGAAACAGATAGCGGATATGTTTATTCATCGTGTGACTGCTCACTTCCGTCAAGACTTGTCAAAAGCATACCATGGATTTCCCGGAAAATCAAACAAGTCCGGAGGCTGCGGCGCAGACGGCGCGGGCGATTCTTGCAATTTGACGCGGCTTAGGGTATCATAGATAAGGTCTATTATGGGGAATTCTGAATTGAGAACGCTTGGAGGAACGACGCTATGGCCTACCCGCGGGAACTGATCCGCAATTTCTGCATTATCGCGCACATCGATCACGGCAAATCCACGCTTGCAGACCGCATGATGGAGCTGACCGATACGGTCGCGGCGCGCGACATGGAGGAGCAGCTGCTCGATTCCATGGATATCGAGCGCGAGCGGGGCATCACCATCAAGGCAACGGCTGTGCGCATGTTCTATACCCACAGCGACGGCAAGCGATACATGTTCAATCTCATCGACACGCCGGGCCACGTAGACTTTACCTATGAAGTCAGCCGTGCGCTTGCCGCCTGCGAGGGCGCCGTGCTCGTCGTGGACGCGACGCAAGGCATCGAGGCGCAGACGCTTGCAAACGTGTACCTTGCCGTGGACAACGGCCTCGAGATCATGCCTGTGATCAACAAGATCGACCTGCCGTCCGCACAGCCGGAGCACGTCGTGACGGAGATCGAAGATGTGATCGGGATCCCGGCAGAACACGCGCCGAAGATCTCGGCAAAAAGCGGACAAAACGTTGCGGAAGTGCTTGCGCAGATCGTGGATCTCGTGCCGCCGCCCAAGGGAGACCCCGCCGCACCGCTCACGGCGCTTATCTTTGACTGCGTGTACGACAACTATAAGGGCGCGCTGTCCTTTGTGCGCATCGTGGACGGCGTTGTGCGGCCGGGCGACCGCATTCGTTCCATGGCGACGGGACGCGAGTTCGATGTGACGGAGGTCGGCGTGTTTACGCCGCAGCTCACGCCGACGGACGAGCTGACCGCAGGCGAGGTGGGATACATTTCCGCCTCCATCAAGAGCGTTGCGGAAACGAAGGTCGGCGATACCATCACCTCTGCCGCGAACCCTGCAAAAGCGCCGCTGCCGGGATACAAACAGGTCAACCCGATGGTGTTCTGCGGCATTTATCCTGCGGACGGTGCGCATTACGATGATCTGCGGGACGCGCTCGACAAGCTGAAGCTGAACGATGCGTCGCTGTCCTTTGAACCGGAGACGTCCGTGGCGCTCGGATACGGCTTCCGCTGCGGCTTTCTCGGACTACTGCACATGGAGATCATCCAGGAGCGGCTCGAGCGCGAGTTCGACCTTGATCTTGTAACGACTTCGCCCTCGGTCATCTATCGCGTTCGCATGATGAACGGCGAAGAACGCATGATCGACAATCCCTCGAACCTGCCGCCCGTGACGGAGATCGAATATATGGAAGAGCCCATGGTGAACGCCAACATCATGACGCCTTCCCAGTATGTCGGCACGATCATGGAGCTCTGCCAGGACAAGCGCGGCATCTTCCAGGACATGGATTACATCGAGGAAACGCGCGTGTCCATGCACTATATCCTGCCGCTCAACGAGATCATCTACGACTTCTTCGATCAGCTGAAGTCGAGGAGCCGCGGCTATGCGTCCTTTGATTATGAGCTGCGCGAATACATGCGCTCGGATCTTGTGAAGCTCGATTTCCTGCTCAACGGCGATACCTGCGATGCACTCTCGACCATCGTACACCGCGATAAAGCGTATGCGAAGGGACGCGCCGTTGCCGAAAAGCTCAAGGAGGTCATTCCGCGTCAACAGTTTGAGATCCCGATCCAGGCCGCGATCGGCGGGAAGATCATCGCACGGGAGACCGTCAGCGCCGTTCGCAAGGACGTGCTTGCAAAGTGCTACGGCGGCGACATCACGCGAAAGAAGAAGCTGCTTGAAAAGCAGAAAGAGGGCAAGAAGCGTATGCGCCAGGTCGGTACCGTGCAGGTGCCGAGCGAAGCCTTCATGAGCGTGCTCAGGATCAACTGATGGAACCCGCTGGCATTTATCTGCATATCCCATACTGCGTAAGAAAGTGCGCCTATTGCGACTTCGTGTCCTTCCCGGAACCGGGTGGGGTGCCGGAGCCGTATGTCGGCGCACTTTTGCGGGAGATCCGTCTTGTTGCGGAGCAGACGCCGAAAAGACGGTATGCGAGCGTGTTTTTCGGCGGCGGCACACCATCGCTGCTCAGCGGCGAACAGCTGCGACGCATTCTTGAAACGCTCGGAGAAGCATTTGACATTCTGCCGGATGCAGAGATCAGCATGGAGTGCAATCCCGGCACGGCGACGGAGAAAACGCTTTGCGCCTATCGCGCGGCGGGCGTGAACCGGCTTTCCGTCGGGCTTCAGTCCGCAGACGACGCGCTGCTTGCCCGTATTGGCCGCATCCATGACTATGCCGCATTCTGCCGCACTGCAGCATGGGCAAAGCGCGCGGGCTTTGAGAATTTCAATGTGGACGTCATGCACGGCCTGCCGGGGCAGACGGCGGCGCAGTATCTCGATACGATCCGCCGCGCGGCGGAGAGCGGGGCGACGCACGTTTCCGCCTACGGACTGATTCTTGAGGAGGGGACGCCGCTGTACCGTGCCGTGCTTGCAGGGCGTGAAACGCTGCCGGATGAGGACGCGGTCGCGGACATGCAGGACGCGGGTATTGCGCTGCTTGAACAGTGCGGCTTTGCACGCTATGAGATCTCCAATTTTGCGAGGGACGGGCATGTATGCCGCCACAATCTGAACTACTGGCGCAACGGCGAATACTTGGGCTTCGGCATTGCGGCGCATGGCTGCCTGCGGCTGGACGGGAAGTGGACGCGCTTTTCTAACACGGAGAGCCTTCGCACATATGATGCAAAGCTGCAAAAAGGCTGTCTGCCGCGAAACGAGACACTGCGCTTGCCGCCCATCGAGGAGATGTTCGAGACGGTGATGCTGGGGCTCCGCACGCTTTCGGGCGTGTCCCTGCGCGAATTTTTCAGACGCTTTGACGTGCGCCTGGAGGAAATCTATGCAGAACCGGTGGCGCAGCTGAGACGTGCGGAATGGCTCAATGAAACCGCCTATTCTTCGGGCTTTTTGGCGCTCAATGGAAAGGGACTTGACCTTCAGAATGCGGCGCTGCAATTCTTTCTTTCCTGAATTCACCGGATTGTCACATTTTTGTTCAGTCCCTTGCTTGACTTTACTGCCGGGGAGTGTTATTTTTTTGCTTAGAGATTAGCACTCGACACAAATGAGTGCTAACAAAACGGAAGGGCGGTGACTGGCGTGAAGCTCGATGCAAGAAAGCTGAAGATTTTGCAGGCGATCATTGACGAGTATATTCTCTCGGCAGCGCCGGTTGGCTCGCGGTCGATCAGCCGCACGGCGGGGTTCAACCTTTCCAGCGCGACCATCCGCAATGAGATGGCCGACCTTGAGGAAATGGGCTTCCTCGAACAGCCGCATACCTCCGCGGGACGCATCCCGTCCGACAAGGCGTATCGGCTGTATGTGGATAATATCATGAACCGTGCGGCGCTCAGCGAGGACGAGATCAAATACATCCGCTCTCATTTTACCGGGAAGGTGGACGAGGTCGAATCCGCGCTCAAGCAGACCGCGCAGGCATTGTCGGATATTACGCAGTACACGGCGATGGTGCTCCCCCCCGAGCTGGACAACGACCGGCTGCGGCACATCCAGCTTGTACCGCTCATCGAGGGCAAAGCGCTCATCGTGGTCGTAACGGACACGGGGTTTGCAAGGGATGCGATCATCCGTGTGGATGAGCATATGACGCCGCTCGAGCTTGAGCAGATCTCGCATCTGCTGACAGATCGGTTGCACGGGTGCCGCATGGATGCGGTCGGGGATCGGATCCAGCAGGTGCTGTCCGAGGAACTGTCGGGCAAGCGGGCGTTTCTTACGAGCGTTGTGGATGCGATCTCGAGAAAGATCGCACCGAAACCGCACGATGTGGAGTTGTCCGGCACGGTGAACATGCTGCACTATCCGGAGTACAGCGACCTCAACAAAGCGCGTAACTTCCTGACCGCAGTGGAAGGCCGCGAGGCGCTCTACGGAATGCTGAAGAAAGCCAGTTCTCTCGAGTTTACGATCACGATCGGGCAGGAGAACGAGCATGAACCGCTCAAGGACTGCAGCGTTGTGACCGCGACGTACCGCATGGGCGATACTCCGATGGGAACGCTCGGCATCATCGGCCCGACGAGAATGAATTACAGCAAGGTCATCTCGGTACTGGAGTACATGAGACGGAGTCTCGGCGAGGTCCTGACCAACTACATTGAGGAGGACAAATAACCTTGTCAAAGCATAAGAAAGAAGAAGCGGTGCAGACGGCGCAGGAAAGCGTCGAAACACCGGAAGCACCGGAAACGGCGCAAACGGACGCAGAGCAGACGGAAACGAAAACGGCCGAAGAGGCCGCGGAGCCCGAAAGCTACACGCTGACCGCGGAGGAGTTCAAAACCGTGCAGATGCACATTCAACAGCTCCAAAAGGAAAAGGACGAAACGGTCGCGTTGTTGCAGCGTAATCAGGCGGATTTTGACAACTATCGCCGCCGCAATGCGTCGATCCGCTCGGACAGTCTTGAAGAAGGGCGCAGAGAGTGCATCAAGGAACTGCTGCCCGTGCTTGACAACTTTGATCGGGCAATGGCAGCGGACAGCGGCGACGAGGGCTGGCGCGAGGGCATCGTGCTCGTGCAGCGGCAGCTCATGGATACGCTCGGAAAGCTCGGTCTCAGCGAGATCGATGCGACCGGCGCATTCGATCCCAATTTCCACGAAGCCGTCATGCAGGAAAAGGCAGAAGGACGGCAAAGCGGCGAAATCCTCGCGGTGTTCCAAAAGGGATATCGCGTTGGCGACAAGATCGTGCGTCATAGCATGGTCAAAGTCGCAGAATAATAAAGAAAAGCTTGAAAGAAAGAAACAGGAGGATACAGTTATGGGTAAAATTATCGGCATTGATTTGGGTACTACCAATTCCTGCGTTGCTATTTTGGAAGGCGGCCAGCCCGTCGTGATCCCGAACTCGGAGGGTTCCCGCACCACACCGTCCGTCGTCGCGTTTAAGGACGGCGAGCGCATGGTCGGCACGCTTGCAAAGCGTCAGGCGATCACGAACCCGGAGCGCACGATCTCGTCGATCAAGCGCGACATGGGTTCCGACCGCAAAGTGCATATTGACGGCAAGGACTACACGCCGCAGGAGATCTCGGCCATGATCCTGCAAAAGCTCAAGCAGGAAGCGGAGAGCTATCTCGGCGAACCGGTCACGCAGGCGGTCATCACGGTGCCGGCATACTTCACCGACAGCCAGCGTCAGGCGACGAAGGATGCGGGCCGCATTGCGGGTCTCGAGGTGCTCCGTATCATCAACGAGCCGACGGCTGCCGCACTTGCATACGGCATGGATAAAGAAAAGAACCAAAAGATCCTCGTGTACGACCTTGGCGGCGGCACGTTCGATGTTTCCATTCTTGAGATCGGCGACGGCGTGTTCGAGGTTCTTGCAACGGCGGGCAACAACCGCTTGGGCGGCGACGACTTCGACCAACGCCTCATGGACTATATCGCGGATGAGTTCAAGAAGAGCAACGGCATCGATCTGCGCTCCGACAAAATGGCGATGCAGCGTCTGAAGGAAGCTGCCGAAAAGGCGAAGATCGACCTCTCCGGCGTGGCGCAGACGAACATCAATCTGCCGTTTATCACGATGGACGCTTCCGGCCCGAAGCACCTCGACATGACGATCAGCCGTGCGAAGTTCAATGATCTGATCAGCGACCTGATCGACAAGACCCGTATCTGCGTCGAGAAGGCAATGACCGACGCAGGCCTCACGACCGCGCAGATCGACAAGGTCATTCTCGTCGGCGGTTCTTCCCGTATTCCCGCTGTGCAGGAGATGGTCAAGAAGATCACCGGAAAAGAGCCCTTCAAGGGCATCAACCCGGATGAGTGCGTCGCTATCGGCGCGGCCATTCAGGGCGGCGTTCTCGGCGGCGAGGTCAAGGACATTCTGCTGCTCGACGTTACGCCGTTGTCCCTTGGCATCGAGACCGTGGGCGGCGTGTTCACGCGCCTGATCGACCGCAACACGACCATCCCGACGAAGAAGAGCCAGATCTTCTCCACCGCCGCAGACGGCCAGACGAGCGTCGAAGTGCATGTGCTGCAGGGCGAGCGTGAAATGGCGCAGTATAACAAGACTCTCGGCCGCTTCCAGCTTGCAGGAATCGCACCCGCACCGCGCGGCGTACCGCAGATTGAGGTCACATTTGATATCGACGCGAACGGCATTGTTCACGTTTCGGCAAAGGATCTCGGCACGGGCAACGAGCAGCAGGTGACCATCACGGCCTCCAGCAATCTCTCCGAGGAGGAGATCAAGCGCGCGGTCGACGAGGCGGAGCAGTTCGCAGGCGAAGACAAGAAGCGCAAGGAGGAGGTCGAGGTTCGCAACCAGGCTGACCAGCTTGTGTATACCACCGAGAAGAGCATGAAGGAAATGGCCGACAAGCTCGATGCAAACGACAAGGAGTCTATTGAAAAGGCACTTGCAGACCTGAAGAAGACGCTGGAAGGCAGCGACATCGAGATGATCAAGACTGCGACCGAGCATCTGACGGAGGTCAGCTACAATGCATTCGGCAAGGTGTATCAGCAGCAGGCCGCACAACAGCAGGCCGGTCAGCAGGCTGGCGGCGCGAACTACGGCGCGCAGCAGGGCGGCGCAAACGAGCCGCATGACGACAACGTGGTCGACGCAGACTACGAGGTCGTGGACGACAACAAATAAACCCGCCGAAACGAACGGCGGCAAATGCAGACGGACGGAGGGCGCACACCGTGCGCCCTCTGCCTGAAGGGGTGAGGGGCTTTGGCAGAGAAACGAGATTATTATGAGGTGCTCGGCGTACCAAAGACGGCGACCGAGGCCGAGATCAAGAGCGCATTTCGCAAGCAGGCAAAAACCTGCCATCCGGATCTGCATCCGGGCGATAAGGAAGCGGAGGCGCGCTTCAAGGAACTGAACGAGGCTGCGGAGGTGCTGTCCGATCCGGATAAGCGCGCAAAATACGATCAGTTCGGCCATGCGGCATTTGATCCGACGGCGGGCGGGCAAAACCCCTTTGAGGGCGGGTTCGGCTTCGGCGGATTTTCCGATATTTTCGACACCATGTTCGGCGGCGGCTTCGGCGGTTCGTCTCGCTCACATAACGGCCCCGTCCCGGGGAACGATTTGCGCTATAATTTGACGCTGACGTTTGAAGAAGCGGCGTTCGGCGCGAAAAAAGAGATTCTGATCCCGCGCGAGGAAAGCTGCGAGGCCTGCGGCGGCACGGGCGCGAAGCCCGGCACGGAGACCGTTCGCTGCACGACCTGCGGCGGCACGGGGACGGTGCGTACACAGCAGTCCACGATCCTTGGCTCGTTCACCTCGACGCGTCCCTGCTCGGCGTGCAACGGTACGGGTAAGATCATTAAGGAACCCTGCTCGGAGTGCCGCGGAACGGGTCGCGTCCGCAAGAATAAACGCATCGCAGTGAACGTTCCGGCGGGCATTGACAACGGACAGACGATCAGCCTACGCGGCGAAGGCGAAGCGGGGCAGCGCGGTGGCCCGCGCGGCGATCTCTACGTGACGATCAACGTGCGCCCGCATAAGCTGTTTCGGAGAAAAGGGTACGACCTGTTCTGCGAAATGCCGATCAGCTACACGACTGCGGCGCTCGGCGGCTCCATCGTTGTTCCGACGCTTTCGGGCAGCGTAAAATATACCGTGCCTGCGGGAACGCAGTCCGGCGCGACGTTCCGCCTGCGGGAGCAGGGCGTACAGCGGCTCCAGAGCAGCGGCAAGGGAGATCTGTTCGTAACGGTCGTTGTGGACGTGCCGAAGCACTTGACGGACGAGCAGAAAGAATTGCTCGAAAAGCTCGCGGAAAGCTTTGGCGACGCACAGCCGCGTCCGACGCGGCGGAGCATTTTCAACAAGAAAAAATAAAAGCAGATAAAAACAACAAAGGACTGCGGAGTGTGCGCCGCAGTCCTTTTCTGCTGTGAAGCCAAACCGTTCTGCTAATTGCGGAACAAACGATACAGCGCATCAAGTTCCCGCTGATTCTTAATGATCTGTACCTTGTCCGGATACCGCGCCGCAACGAGTCGAAAGGATTCCATGCGCGCAGGGGCGCAGCCGTCTAGGAGGATCCAGCGGAGAAAGGCGAAATCGAGCCGTTCCGAACAGCCGGGCGCGACGCTTTCCCGCACCCGCCCGTGATAGCGGATCCTGCGGCGGATCAGGCGGAACAGACGGCTGATCCGTGGAAAGAGCAGGATAATGATGCGGTCGGAGGCTTCGAGCCGTTCCGCAAAGGAATACATTTGATAGTTTCCGTCAATCACCCAGCCGTCCGGATGCGCAGAAAGAAACGCCGCGACTGTTGCAGCGGCGTCCGCATCGGAGCGCTCGATCCAGTATTCCGAAAAATGCACCTGATCCAGATAGAGCAACGGAAGATGCAGACGATCGCTGAGATATTTTGCAAGCGTTGACTTTCCGCTGCCGCTCAAACCGAGAATTGAAACTTTCATAGTTTACCGATGCAGCTCATAGAGATCCAGATAAAGCTGCTTTCCATGTTTGGAGCACACATCCTCGTGCGCGATCTTTTGCGCGTTCAGTCCCTCAATGAGACGGACGCTCGCGGCGTTTCGCATGTCCGTTTCATAGTGGAACCGATGATAGCCCCGTTGTACAAGAAACTCGACGAGCAGCAGGAGCGCTTCCCGGCCATATCCCTGCCCGCGGCAGGACGTTGTAAGCCAAAGCCCAAGGTCGACCGTCTGCCCCCAAAGGCCGTGCGCCTCGACGCTGCCCATAAACGTGCCGTCCTTGGACACGATGAGCCGCACAAAGCCCATGCGCGCCTGTTCGTGCAGATAGCAGTCGTGAAAGTATTCCGCGGCGTCCCGAATGTGCGGAAACGTCTCCGCAAACTGATAGCGCGCGGCTTCCGCGTCAAAGCCGTTCAGATAGTCCCGAAGATAGGCCGCACGGAGCGGGATGAGCGTCAAACGCTGTCCTTCGATACGGTCGGTCGTCAAAATCCAGTCGTTCAGTGGGATGTTTCCTCCAGAGTAAAGAATGCCTGCTTGCCGCGGCTGTCCATGAGCTGCAAAACAAGCGGTGCGTCGGTGGGAACGGTATAGGACTTCGGCAGGTTCGGCACGCAGTCCGTTAAAACGGGCAAAAACCGTTCGCCTTGCGCCGTGCCGATCGCAAGATAGATGACGGGATGCGTTCCGTCCAGCGACGCAGCGGAAACAGAAACACAGCAGCCGTGCCTTGACGGCTCGGTTGTGTATGAAAGCAAGTGGGCCTTACCCTCCGGCGCTTCCATCGCGGCGTTATATTGGATCGACAGCGCGGCCTGCGTTTCAGCATCTCCGTTTTCCGGAGAAAGCAGCGTGGAAACTCCGCCGCGGCGGAGCTGACGCAAACGCAGACAGTACAGCGCAAAGGGCGAAGCGTCTGCCGCGACGAATCTGCGGCCGAGTTTGCTTGCCGCCGCCGCGGTCGTACCGCTGCCGGAAAAGAGATCCATAACAAGGTCGCCCTCTTTCGAGGAAGCGCGGATGATCCGCTCCAGCAGAGCTTCGGGCTTTTGCGTGGCGTAGCCCACACGCTCGCGATCCTTCTGCTGCAAGTGCTCGATGTCTGCCCAAACGTCTGTCGGGTAGATCGGCGTGTCCTCATAATAGGTATAGAGCTTGCCGCCGGAGCGAATGGAAAAACAGACGCGCCCATTCTCGTCTACATAGCGCTTCATGTGATTACGTTTCTGTGCGCCGCGCGGCTTGCCGACGGAGCGGATGTCGAAATATACTTTACTGCTTTTTCGGTAAAAGAGAATATTGTCGTGTTTTCTCGGGTAATAGCGCGTGCTGCGCCCGCCGGTCTTGTAGCTCCAAATGATCTCGTTCATGAAGTTGCGGCGACCGAAGATCTCGTCCAGCAGCAGCCGGAGCACAGCGCTCATACGGTAGTCGATGTGCAGATACAGCGCGCCCGTTGGCGCAAGCATCTCGTGACAGCCGCGCAGGATTATTCGCATCCAATCGAGGTATGTTTCTTCCGAAAGCGTATCCGAAAACGCGGGGAGCGTGAGCGTTTTTTTGCCGCGTCCGAGCTTCAGGCGGAAGGAGTCGCCCGTGCCGAAGGGCGGGTCAAGGTAGATGAGCTGGATCTTCCCGCGGTAAGCGTCAACGAGCGACGGCAGCGCATCCTCAGCGCGCGACAAAACAAACCGCCCCGGACCGCCGTAGCGGTGCAGTTCTTCCGTGCATTGGATACGCATATTGATACCTCCGACGAATTCAGCGATTGTCGGTCACATGCTCTGCTGCGTTGATGTGCGTTTGGGCACAGCGCTTCGCGCGTTCCGCGTCGTGGGCTTTGAGCGCTTCATAGATCTCACGGTGCTCGCCGAGGGATACCGGCGCGCGGCCTTCGACGGTCAGAGAATTCATGCGCTTTGTGCGGATGATCTGATGCAGGTTTGTCAATAAATTCCGTATGGCATTGCTGCGGCAGGCGTCGTAGATGATTTCGTGAAACGAGGTGTCCAGCCGCACGAGATGCTCGACGTTATTCTTTCTTGTATAGAGATCCATAAGCTCCAGGATTTCATCCATGCGTTCGAGCTGTTTCTCCGTGATACGCTCGGCCGCCCAGTAAGCGGCCTGTCCTTCGAGCAGCGCGCGGATGGTGTAGATATCGGACAGGTCCTCATCCGTCACGCCGCGCACCATGACGCCGCGGTTGGGCAGAGAAACGACGAGATCCTCACGTTCGAGCTGCTTGAGCGCTTCACGCACCGGAGTGCGGCTCACGCCCAGCTCTTCTGCGATTTTCATCTCGATGAGCAGATCGCCGGAATGATACCGTCCGTCTGTAATAGCTTCATATAGATGGTGATATACCATATCGGAAAGCGAAGAAAACTCCTTCGCATCATACAGCATTGTCATGTTCCGTACTCCTTCTATAGTATCTTACATTGTTGCGCAGAAAAAAACAAGACATGACAAAAACGCAGAGCAAATTACGATTCTGTCGGCTTCTGTCAACGCGATGATTGCAAGTCTGTTTGTCCTGAGGAACACATATAGTGTTGCAAACGGGAGGGACATGCAGCATGGAACAGCAAGGCTGGCGGCGGGTGCTGCCCTATCTTTCGGATCGGGTCGCGGCGCTGCTGTCCGAGGTGCCGGACACATTGCCGATTGAGGAACTGCGCCTGCGCGCGGGACAACCGCTCGAACTGTGCTATGCCGGAAGAGACCGGCTCTTGTATGCGCCGGGCGGCAGGCCGGGCGCGACGGCACAGGACTGCGAGGAAACACTGCGTCGTATCACGGAAAACTCGCTCTATGCATGGGAAGAGGAATTGCGGCGGGGGTTTCTGACGCTGCCGGGTGGATGCCGCGTCGGTTTGGCGGGCCGCGCGGTGCAGGAGAAGCAGGGCGTTTCCCGCTTGGTGGACGTTACGGGACTGTGCATTCGGATCGCGCGCGCAGTAAGGGGCGCTGCGGAGCGGGCTGCGCCGTATTTGCTGGACGGGCAGGGCGGGCTGTGTTCTACGCTGATCGTTTCCGCGCCGGGAGCGGGAAAAACGACGCTGCTGCGCGACCTTGTACGGATCGCTTCCAGCGGCGCTCAGGGGCTGCGTCCCGCCCGCGTCTCCGTTGTAGATACGCGCTATGAGCTTGCGGGAGCGGTACGCGGGGAGCCGCAGTTCGATCTCGGGCCGCGAACGGACGTGCTGTCCGGCTGCGGCAAGGCGGAGGGTGCGCGCATGATGATCGCAGCCATGTCGCCGGAGATTATCGTGGTGGACGAACTCGCGGCGCCGGATGAGATCGCCGCCATGACCGAGGCTGCCGCCTGCGGCGTGCGCGTTCTTGCAAGTACGCACAGCGGGAACGCCGCGCTGCTGCGAAAACGGACGTCGCTCAGACTGCTGCTTGCTTCCGGACTGTTCGAACGCATCGTGCTGCTGAGCCGTCGCCGCGGTCCCGGGACCGTGGAAGCGGTGCTGGACGCAGACTGGAATGAAATCACTACGGAGGAATTGCCATGCAGAAGATCTTTGCCATCCTGATCGTCTTTTTCGCCTGTACGGCATTTGGCGCAAGGAGCGCCGCAAGACTGCGGCAGAGAGCCACCTTTCTCGCCGCGCTGGAAACGGCGCTGCGAAGATTTTTGCTCGCTATGGAATATGAAAAGAAACCGCTGGAACGTCTTGCGTCGAAACGGGTCTACGGCGAAGCACAACCGCTGTTTGACGCGTTTGCGGAAGCGCTGTCCGCGGGGGCGCGGCCGGAAGCGGCGATGCGGCAGGCTGTGCAGGGGACAAAGGACGGTGCGCGCGCATGGCTGCCGCTCGGTGATGCAGAGGCGGCGCTGCTTTCGGAATTTGCCGCGATCGTCGGTACGCCGAGCGCAGGAAGATATGCGGAGGGCGCGGAGCCGGTGCTGCAGCGTCTGCACACGGCCGTTGAAGCGGCCGGCGCGGAGGAACGCGGGAAAGGACGTGCATACCGCGCGACGGGGATACTCTCCGGCGCCGCGATCGCGATCCTTATGCTTTAACGGAGGGGGGAAGGCATGGACGTGGAGATCCTCTTCAAAATCGCCGGCGTCGGCATCATTACGGCCGTTGTGGTCCAGCTTCTCAAGCAATCCGGAAGGGACGAGATGTCTATGGTCGCAACGATCGCCGGACTGATTATCGGCTTGCTGATGGTGCTCGGCATGATCGACGAGCTGTTCACGAGCGTGCGGCAGGTGTTCAAGCTGTATTGAGGAGCGGTGATGCAGGTGTTTACGATCGTATCCATCGGCGTGCTCGGCGCGATCCTTGCGCTTACGGTGCGCCAGTTTCGCCCGGAGGCAGGGCTTTTCATCGGCATTGCGACGGGCGCGCTCGTATTGCTGCTAACAATGGCGGAGCTCACAGGCGTTTTGGATGCGCTGCGGGCGCTTGCGGCCGATTACAGCATTCCCACAGAATATGTCGGCGTGCTCGTGAAGATCATCGGCATGGCGTACCTCGTTCAATTCGGCGCGGAGATTTGTAGGGACGCAGGCGAAAGCGCCATAGGCTCGCGCGTGGAGCTGGGCGGCCGGGTGCTGATCCTGTCGCTGACACTTCCGGCGGCGGTCGCGGCGGTCAAGGCCGCCGCAACGCTCCTGCGGGAGACCGCGCCATGAACGGAAAGCGGGTCTGCGCGGCAGTATTGCTGCTGCTCGTTCTTTTGCCGTTCGGACGCGCGCTTGCGGCGCCGGAGGAGGACGAGAAACAAACCGGCGGCACGGACGCGGGCATTGAGGAGGGCGTTTCGGCATGGATGGATGCGCTCGATACGGAGGCCTGGGGCGAACTGCTTGCACTGCTTCCGGAGGAAGCGCAGCAGCTTTGGAGCGGAACGAACCTGCTCGGACAAATCGAAGCCTATGCCATGGGGCGCGATCTCCCGAATGCGGAGGACGGATTCTCGGCGCTGCGATCTGCGCTGCTGGATGGGGCAAAACGGCAATTCCCGCTGCTGCTTTTGCTCGTGGGGATCGCGCTGCTGTCCGCCTTTGCACAGACGCTTTCCGCTTCGCAGGATACGGCAAAGACTGCGGCCTTTGTTTGCAGATGCTTTGCGCTTACGGCGGCGCTCGCCGCGCTTGCGGGCAGAACACGGGCCTGCATGGAAGCGATGACGAGCCTTGTAAAGTTCATGGAACTTGCGCTCCCGGCGCTGTTTACACTGCTGACCGCAATGGGTTCCGTGGCGACGGTCGGAATCTTTCAGCCGGCAACGGCGCTGCTCTGCGGCAGCGTGGCGGCCTGTATGCGCACGGTCGTTTTGCCGCTTGCAGTGATCGCAGGCGTACTTTCCATGATGGACCGCCTGAGCGAACGGGATGTGCTCGGCGGGCTTGCCGGAACGCTGAAACGGACGGAAAAGTGGATCATCGGCGCAGTGACGACCATATATATCGGTGTAATGACCGTGAGCGGGATCGGCAGCTCCGGACTGGACGGGCTGACGGTCCGAACGGCAAAATATGCCGCTTCCAGCATGGTTCCCGTGGTGGGCGGCATGGTGTCCGGCTCGTTCGATACGGTACTCGGCTGCGCGTCGCTTGTCAAAAATGCGCTCGGCACGGCCTCCATCCTGCTGTCCGCGTCCATCGTGCTCGTGCCGGTGGCGGAGACCGCCGTGCTCGCGCTGCTGTTTCGGCTGTCCTCCGGGCTTTCCGGCGCAGTGGCGGATAAGCGGCTGACCGGGATTTATGACGGCGCGGCGGACGCGCTCCAATATGTGGTCGCAAGTCTCGTCGCCGTGATGCTGATGTTCATGGTGACGGTAGGCTTGCTGATGGCTTTGACAAATTATGTGACGGGAGGCGGTTGAACGTGGCAGCGCTTGCGGAACTTGCCATGCGGCTGTCGGTCATGGCGCTGCTGCTGGGCGCGGGCGAGAGCCTGCTCCCGACAGGCGGCATGAAGCGGACGGCGGCGCTTGGCGCGGGGCTTGCGTTTGTATCCTATACGGTGAAGGAAATTGTGGGCATACTCGGACGATTGGGGGTATAAATTTGCAGAAGGAGAGAGAAACGGAACGGGGCGACGGACTGCTGAACCGTCTTGTCAAGCGGCTGCGCGGCAGCAAGAGGCTCGAGCTGCTCGTCTATGCGGGGATCGCGGCGCTCGTTCTTGGTCTGTACCTGTCGGGAACGGGAAGGTTCGGCAGATCCGCGGAAAAGCAGAGCGGCAAACTGACGGAGCAGACCGCCGCGGAAACGGGGCAGAGCACAGAGGAACGGCTAAAGGCGGTGCTGTCCACGATCCGCGGCGCAGGGCAGGTGGAGGTGATGATCACATATGAGACAGGGAAAGAGATCGTGACGGCCATGACGACAAACACCAACACCAGCAGCTCGGAGAGCCAAAACGGCGGCGAGGCCAGCAGGTCAAGCCAGATGAACGAGACCTCGCAGCCGGCCACTTACAACAGCGCCGACGGGAACGAACCCATCGTACTGTACGAGAAGGAACCGACCATCCGCGGCGTTATCGTCGTCGCGGAGGGCGCGGCGGACGTCACGGTACGGCTCGATCTGCAGCGCGCCGTGCGCGCGGTACTGGATATTCCGGTCTCGGCGATCGAGATCTTTGAGCGAACGGGCGAGAGCAGTTTGAACATTGGATGATGAAGGAGGAAATGAACGGATGAAACGTTGGAGCAGCGAAAAACTCAGGTGGAACAGAAAGCTGATCACGCTGGGAGCGGTCGCCCTGCTGCTGATGGGCGCGATCGCAGCAAACTTCTTCCTCGGAGGGAAAAAGAAGGCGCCGGCACAGTCTGCGGCCGCTGCGGCGGAAACGGCGACGGATCCGGCGGTATCCGCAAGCACGGGCGTCGCGAACTTTTTCGATACCTTCCGCAGCGAGCGCGACCTGACCCGCGCGCAGGAGATCAAGTATCTTGATATGATTGTTGAGCAGGGCGCGGATGCAGAGACGCTCGCGGATGCGCAGCAGCAAAAGCTGAACATCGTGAATTTCATGGAAAAGGAACTCACGGTCGAGAGCCTGCTCAAGGCAAAGGGATTCAACGACGCGGCGGTTACGCTTCACGCGGGCTCGGTGAACGTCATTCTTTCGGCGGAGTCGCTGACGGACGAACAGGTGGCGCAGATCCTCGACATCGTAATGCGGGAAACGGGCGAAGGCGCGGAAAACATCAAAGTCACTACGGCGCAGTAAGAAATCAGGCGAATTTCTGCTGCGAAAGGCTTGACGCTGGCATCGATGGGATTATATAATATATACATCAAATTATCGATGTCAGTGAGGTATCAGAAGATATATGGAATACAAGGCAATCGCTGACCGTGTCGGTCCGCGTACCGGCGCCACGCAGGAATGGGTGTGCCGGGTGCTGCGCGCCGGCATCGTTAACGGCGAGCTTCCAGGCGGCATGCAGCTCAAGCAGGACGAGATCTCGGCTGCGCTGAACGTCAGCCACATTCCCGTGCGGGAGGCGCTGCGGCAGCTCGAAGCGCAGGGACTTGTTCAGATCCATCCGAACCGCGGCGCGTCGGTCAGCAAGCTCACGCGAAACACGCTGCTTGACATGATGGAGGTGCGCGCCACGCTTGCGGTTATGAAACTTCGAAACAGCGCGCCGCGTCTGACGGAAGAGGACTATCGGGAGCTGGAGGCCATTGTTGCGGAACAGAAGCAGGAGAGCGAGCTGTTCCGTACCGAAGAGCTGAACTATCGGTTCCATGACATTCTCGGCAGCCGCGACGACAACGCTGTGGCCGACAAGATGATGGATCTTGTGCATTGCAACATCGACCGCTATGTACGCCGCGGGTTCTATGAATCGGAAGAACACCGCAAGCGGAGCATCGGCGAGCACGAGAAGATCGTTGCGGCATGCCGTGCGGGAGAATACGAGAAAGCGGCGGAGCTTCTCCGGGCGCATATTCTGAACGCAAAGGACTATATCCCGGCAGAGATCCAGTAACGATACAGCGGGAAGCAGCCCTCTCGTCCTCAATAGAGGCGGGAGGGCTTTTTTGCTGTCTGAAAAGACGACGTTGCGGGATGTGGAATGGAATCTGTGAAAGCGGCAAGAATGAAGCCATGCGTGGAATATGGATTGCGGCGCTCGGCCTATTGCCGCTGCTCCTGCTGATCCCCGTCCGTTTTGCGGCCGAGGGCGGGACAACGACCGGTAGGGGCAGACTGTGTCTGACCGTTTCCTGGCTGCTGTTCAGGATACGGCTGCATGTTGATCTGTACCTGCTGGATGCACCGCAGCTCACGGCGGTCTTGCAGATCGGCCGCGGCACACAAAAAGCGTTTCCTCTTTCCGGCGGCGGAGGAAAGCCGTCGCGTGTTCTGCGTGCGCTGTACCGTTCGCTCCGTGTGGAACGGCTGGCGTTTTGCTGGCGCGTCGGCGTTCGGGACGCGCCCGCGCTGACCGCGCTCTGCTGCGGCGCGCTGGAGCAGGTCGGCGATCTCGTCCGGTCGATGCTGTTCGGCAAAACCGTATTTTGCCGCGCGCAGATCCGGGCGATACCCGTCTTTGACACCGACCAACTCCGACTGGATGCGCGGGGTATAGCAAGCTGCGTTCCTGCGCAGATTATAGCTGCATTGCTCAGCGAAGGGAAGGAATAGCTATGGCACACCCGATTGAAAACATTTTACGCACCACCATGGAGCAGCTCAAGCTGATCGCAGACGTGAATACGGTGGTGGGCGCTCCCATCATGACGTCGGACAATACGATCGTACTGCCCGTCTGCAAGATTTCGTTCGGCTTCATCTCCGGCGGCGGCGAATACGGTCAGCAGAAAAGCCCGCTGCGTAAGGCGGGGCAAGCGTTGGAGGAGACGGAGAGCGGCTATCCGTTCATCGGCAGTTCGGTGGTCGGCGTGACCATGCAGCCGGCCGCGTTTTTGACCGTACAGAACGGACATGTTTCCGTGCTGCCGGCCGACAGCGACGGCACGCTGGATCGAATCGTGGATCGCATACCGCAGCTGGTCGGCGAGGCGGAGCGCCTCATTCAAAACATCGGGAAAAAGAAGGAAAGCGGGGAGCAGGCGCAATGAAACGGTTCGCCGCGGGACTGCTTGCACTGCTTCTGCTCGGTGCGCTGCCGAAAGGAAACGCACAAGCGGCCGCAGAAACGCCGGAGGTCGCGGCGGGCGGCGCGGCGCTCATGGAGATGGATTCCTGCCGGATGCTGGCGGGCTGGAACGAGCACGTGAAGCTGCCCATGGCGAGCACCACGAAGATCATGACCGCGCTCCTTGCGATCGAGCGCTGCGAGCTTGACCGTGTGGTGAAGATCCCTGACGCCGCCGTGGGCGTGGAGGGATCGAGCATGTATCTTGCAAAGGGCGAAGAGCTCCGCGTGATCGACCTGCTCTACGGGCTGATGCTGACGTCGGGCAACGACGCGGCGGTCGCGCTTGCCATTGAGATCGCGGGGTCGGAGGAGGACTTTGCGCGGCTGATGAACGAGCGCGCGGAGGAATTGGGCTGTACAGAAACAAACTTTGTTACGCCGAACGGCCTGCATGACCCTGAACACTACACGACTGCGTATGACCTGTGCCGTATCGCCTGCGCGGCCATGCGCTCGGAAACGTTCCGCACGATCGTTTCCACGGAGTACTATCAAACGCAGTCGGGCGATAAAACGCGTACGCTGAAAAACAAGAACAAGATCCTGTGGCAGTACGACGGCGGGAACGGTGTTAAAACGGGCTTTACGAAAGCGGCGGGGCGCTGTCTCGTGTTCTCGGCAGAGCGAGGCGGGACGCAGCTTGTGGGCGTGGTGCTGAAATGCCCGGGCATGTGGGACGAGGCAAAAAAGCTTTTGGATTTCGGCTTTGACAACTACCGGACAAGACGGCTGATCGAGGCGGGATTGCGCGTGGGCTTTGTCGCCGTGCGCGGAGGCGAAAAAAAGGGTTTGGAACTTTCGGCAAAAAACGATATACTGTATCCGTTATCCGTGGACGGAACGGATACGCTGCGCTGGACGCTGGAAAGCCCGGACGAGGTCGCCGCGCCCGTGCAGGCCGGAACGGAACTCGGACGGCTGAAACTTTACTGCAATGACGAAATGGTGTATGACACTGCGCTGTACGCCGCGGAGACTGTGGAAGCGGCGGCATATCGGTTCTACATTGACGAGATCCTTGAACGGTTTCGGGCGGGGTAAGTGCGCGATTTAGCGGTACGGACGGAATGGGGGAGGAAACATGGAACGACTGCAAAAATTTATGGCGGAGGCGGGCGTCGCTTCAAGACGCGCCTGCGAGGAGCTGATCCGGCAGGGCCGCGTCACGGTCAACGGAGAAACGGCGTCGCTCGGCCGCTCTGTCGAGCCGGAGCAGGATCGCGTGGAGCTCGACGGCAAGCCGGTTCAAAAGGAACAGCGGCGCACCGTGATCCTGCTGTATAAGCCGCGCGGCGTGGTCTCGACTTCCTCCGACCCGGAGGGGCGGCGCACGGTGCAGGACTATTTTCGCGAGATCCCCGAGCGGCTGTATAACGTCGGGAGGCTGGATCTCAACAGCGAGGGTCTTCTGCTCATGACGAACGACGGCGCGCTCGCAAACCGCCTGACGCATCCGAGATACGGCGTGGAAAAAACGTATTATGCCGTGTGCGATGGAAGGCTGACCGCCTCTGAGGCGGCAAAGCTGACAAACGGCATTGAGCTCGAGGACGGGGTAACGGCGCCGGCCCGCGTCGACGCAGTCAGAACGACGCAGCGCGGCGACACATCGTTTTTGATCACGATCCACGAGGGGCGCAACCGCCAGATCCGGCGGATGCTGGAGGCGGTCGGCCATAGAACGCTGCGCTTGAAGCGGGAGCGCTTTGGACCGCTTTCCCTCGGAACGCTTGCGCCGGGCGAGTGGCGGAAACTGAGTGACGAGGAGATCAAAAAACTTGAAAACGCGCTGGGACTGTGATCCCGGCGCTTTGTTATTTGCTCGGAGCATGGCGGAAAGAAAATGCAGGAATCCCTGCAAACGATCGATTTGTTTGGCGGCCTCAAGAAAAATTTGAATAAATTCTTTCAAATTTTCAAAAAATAAAAAGGAAATATAGGAAAAGCGTCGAATATAGAGAATATGGGCTAGGATGAGAAGTAATTTTAAAGCTCAGCGAGAAATCTTCTGGGAGGTAGTTATGACCGGTATGCCTGTATGGCTCAGCACCACGCTTCTTGGCTTGGGCACTGTTTTTGTCGGGCTCATCTGTTTGATTTTTATTGTCAAATTGATGAGCTTTCTTTTTGGACTTTTTTCGGGAAAGCATGCCGACGCGGCGCAAGCCCCGACCCCGGCGTCCGCGCCGGAGCAGATCGAAAACCGCCAGCAGTTTGTCGCGGCGGTTTCCGCAGCCATCGCGACCGTTATGGGAACGGACGTGAGCGGGCTTCGGATTACTTCTATCAAAAAAGTGAAATAATAGAACGGAGGGTATTGTTTTATGCGTAACTTCTTGGTCAATGTCAACGGCACCTCGTATCAGATCAGCGTCGAGGAGATCGACGGCAAAGCCGCGCCCGCGCCGGCAGCAGCTCCCGCGGCGCCCGCACCCGCGGCCGC